>Ga0209370_1000026_pt1 | contig 520300 bp, 463 predicted proteins | sample AgamicAtPrz_FD_187164 | JGI IMG/M metagenome (GOLD analysis project Ga0209370, IMG submission 187164) | Agave microbial communities from Guanajuato, Mexico - At.P.rz (SPAdes) (version 2) | ecosystem: Host-associated > Plants > Phyllosphere > Phylloplane/Leaf | place: Guanajuato, Mexico...
GAGGGTCTCACCAACTCGACGAGTCAGAATCAGCATTCTTTGCTCCTTGAAAGATTAAAAGAGTCGGGTCTCTTGTATCCCGGCATTATCCATCATATAACGCCAAAAAGTAAGCGATGACAAACACATAAAGTGTAAGCAGTCACGGCATCACATTCTGTTAAATGTAAGTTTAGCCGATATACGCAACTTCAACCTGACTTTATCGTTATCAATAGCGTAGTGGCAAGTACGCCATAACCCAAGGGCTATGGCGTCTGCATTCGCTTTGTTTGTTCTTACAGTTTTGCGCTTACCCAGCCTTTGACGCTGGCTAATGCCGCAGGGAGCGCGGCTGCGTCGGTACCGCCAGCCTGCGCCATATCCGGACGACCACCGCCTTTGCCACCCACCTGCTGGGCAACCATACCAATCAGCTCCCCTGCCTTAACGCGGTCGGTCACCTCTTTCGAGACCCCCGCAATCAGAGAAACCTTACCCTCTGCTACCGTGGCAAGAACGATTACCGCGGAACCCAGCTGGTTCTTCAGATCGTCAACCATAGTACGCAGCATCTTCGGCTCGACGCCCGCCAGCTCGCTCACCAGCAGCTTCACGCCGTTAATCTCTTCCGCCTTATCAGAGAGGTTTGCGCTCTCCTGCGCCGCCTGCTGCGCTTTCAGCTGCTGCAGCTCTTTCTCCAGCTGGCGGGTTTTGTCGAGAATGGTGCGCACTTTGTCGCCCAGGTTCTGACTGTCACCCTTCAGCAGCTGGGCAATGTCATGTAGCTGCTCACTCTGTGCATGGAGGCTGGCAAGCGCATTTTCACCGGTGACGGCTTCGATACGACGAACGCCTGCCGCAGTGCCGGATTCAGACACGATGCGGAACAGCCCGATATCACCGGTGCGGGAGGCGTGGGTGCCGCCACACAGCTCGGTGGAGAAGTCGCCCATGCTCAGCACGCGTACGCGCTCGTCATACTTCTCGCCAAACAGCGCCATCGCCCCTTTGGCACGCGCATCTTCCAGATCCATAATCTGGGTTTCGATCGGCAGGTTACGGCGGATCTGAGCGTTAACCAGATCTTCCACCGCGCGGATCTCCGCAGGCTTCATTGCTTCAAAGTGGGAGAAGTCAAAGCGCAGCACCTTGTCGTTCACCAGCGAGCCTTTCTGTGCCACGTGCGTACCCAGCACTTCGCGCAGCGCGGCGTGCATCAGGTGGGTGGCAGAGTGGTTCAGACGGATACGTTCGCGGCGGGCTTCATCCACCTCGGCCTTAACGCCGTCGCCCACTTTCAGGGAGCCGGATGCCAGCTTGCCCTGATGACCAATCGCCTGACCATACTTCTGGGTATCGGTCACGGTAAAGGTGAAGCCGTTGCCTTTCAGCTCGCCCTTGTCGCCAACCTGGCCGCCGGATTCAGCGTAGAACGGCGTCGCGTCAAGAATGACTACCGCCTCCTGCCCTGCGCCAATCGTGTCGACGGACTGGCCCTCAACAAACAGCGCGGTCACCTTGCTGGTCAGCTCCAGGCTGTCGTAGCCCTTAAATTCAGATGCGCCGTCAACGCGGATCATCGCGTTGTAGTCTGCGCCAAAGCCGCTGGATTCACGGGCGCGGTTGCGCTGCGCTTCCATCGCGACCTTGAAGCCCTCTTCGTCGACTTTGATATCGCGCTCGCGACAGACGTCGGCGGTGAGGTCCATTGGGAAGCCGTAGGTGTCATACAGACGGAAGACAGTCTCACCGTCCAGCGTATCGCCAGTCAGCTTCGCCAGCTCTTCGTCGAGCAGCGCCAGGCCACGCTCCAGCGTGCGGGCAAACTGCTCTTCTTCGGTTTTCAGGATCTGCTCAACCTGCGCCTGCTGGCTCTTCAGCTCTTCGCCTGCCGCACCCATCACGTCAATCAGCGGGGCAACCAGCTTGTAGAAGAAGGTCTCTTTCGCGCCGAGCATGTTGCCATGACGGACCGCGCGACGAATGATACGGCGCAGCACGTAGCCACGGCTCTCGTTCGACGGCAGCACGCCATCGGCGAGCAGGAACGCACAGGAGCGGATGTGGTCGGCAATCACGCGTAGGGATTTGTTGTTCAGATCGGTAGCGCCGGTCACTTTTGCCACGGCGGCGATCAGATCGCGGAACAGGTCAATCTCGTAGTTCGAGTTAACGTGCTGCAGCACGGCCGCAATACGCTCCAGGCCCATACCGGTGTCCACGGACGGCTTCGGCAGCGGCTCCATGGTGCCATCGGCCTGGCGGTTGAACTGCATAAAGACGATGTTCCAGATCTCAATGTAGCGATCGCCGTCTTCGTCCGGGCTGCCCGGAGGACCACCGGCGATATGCGCGCCGTGGTCGAAGAAGATCTCGGTACAAGGACCGCACGGACCGGTATCGCCCATCTGCCAGAAGTTATCAGACGCGTAGGCACCGCCTTTGTTATCACCAATGCGGATGATACGTTCGCGCGGGATGCCAACTTCTTTTTCCCAGATTTCGTAAGCTTCGTCGTCGGTTTCGTAGACGGTTACCCACAGGCGATCTTTCGGCAGGTTGAACCAGTTTTCACCGGTCAGCAGTTCCCATGCGTACTGGATAGCATCGTGTTTGAAATAGTCGCCAAAGCTGAAGTTACCCAGCATTTCAAAGAAGGTGTGATGGCGCGCGGTGTAACCGACGTTTTCCAGATCGTTGTGTTTACCGCCCGCACGCACGCAGCGCTGCGCGGTGGTTGCGCGGGAATAATTACGCTTGTCGAGCCCAAGGAAAACATCCTTGAACTGGTTCATCCCGGCGTTGGTAAACAGCAGAGTTGGATCGTTGTTGGGTACCAGGGAGCTGCTCGCAACAACCTGATGACCTTTACTATGGAAAAAATCGAGAAACGCCTGACGGATCTCAGCGGTGCTCTTGCTCATAATTATCCTGAAATCAAGCTAACGAAATGTCGCAGCTGGCGTTTCTCCCTGTTACAGGCGACGACCAGCTACTGGAAAAAGTGGGAATAAGATAAGTTTTCTTGACTGCGAAGTAAAATCCCGTATGCAGCCAGGCCGTAAAATTTCACCAAAGTTCTTTAATATCCTCCATCAGGAATCCCCGATAGAGTAAAAAACGCTGTACTTTCACCTTCTCAGCAAAGACCGCTGGCAGCGGATCGCCATATTTGCGCTGGGCCTGCTCGCGGGCAATCTCAATCCAGTCGATGTCGCTTTCGCGCATCGCCTCCTCTGCCGTTTCCCGATCAATTCCCTTCTGGGTCAGCTCCTGGCGGATACGCGCCGGGCCATAGCCTTTACGGCTGCGGCTGGCGATAAACTGGCGGGCAAAGCGGGCATCGTCGAGGTAGCGGTTTTCATAGCACCAGTTCACCACGTTATTGATGTCGTCTTCGGTGGCGTCTACCGGCTCGGGTCCGGTTTTGGTCATCACCGGGGCGGTGAGCTTGCGGCGGAACTCCTGTTCGCTGTGGTCACGCATGCCAAGAATGCGCATGGCGCGATCGAGCAAACGGGAATAGGCGGAGCGGCGGGGCGAGGTATCTGTCATGGCACACCTGCTGGATAGATAAATAGCAAAAAGGGCTGCATCGGCAGCCCTTGTTCATTACGTCAGATTATTAAAAATCTTCGTTGGTCTCTTTCGCATTGACGTCGTTGTCGTCAACCGTGAAGTCCGGTTTGCTGTCCGGGTTCGTGAGCAGAATTTCACGGATCTTCGTTTCGATCTCTTTCGCGGTAGCCGGGTTCTCTTTCAGCCAGGTAGTCGCATTCGCTTTACCCTGACCGATCTTCTCACCGTTGTAGCTATACCATGCGCCCGCTTTTTCGATCAGCTTCTCTTTCACGCCCAGGTCAACCAGCTCGCCGTAGAAGTTGATGCCTTCGCCGTAGAGGATCTGGAACTCAGCCTGTTTGAACGGCGCAGCGATCTTGTTTTTCACCACTTTCACGCGGGTTTCGCTACCTACCACGTTATCGCCCTCTTTCACCGCGCCGATACGGCGGATGTCGAGACGCACGGAGGCGTAGAATTTCAGCGCGTTACCGCCGGTGGTGGTTTCCGGGTTACCGAACATCACACCAATCTTCATACGGATCTGGTTGATGAAGATCAGCAGGGTGTTGGACTGCTTCAGGTTACCCGCCAGCTTACGCATCGCCTGGCTCATCATACGTGCCGCGAGGCCCATGTGAGAGTCACCGATCTCGCCTTCGATCTCGGCTTTCGGCGTCAGTGCCGCAACGGAGTCAACGACCAGCACGTCAACCGCACCGGAGCGCGCCAGCGCGTCACAGATCTCAAGCGCCTGCTCACCGGTGTCCGGCTGGGAGCAAAGCAGGTTGTCGATATCAACGCCCAGCTTGCGCGCGTACACAGGGTCAAGCGCGTGCTCAGCATCGATAAAGGCACAGGTTTTACCCTGACGCTGTGCAGCAGCGATAACCTGCAGTGTCAGCGTCGTTTTACCCGAGGACTCCGGCCCGTAGATCTCTACGATACGGCCCATTGGCAGGCCGCCCGCACCGAGGGCGATGTCCAGCGAAAGCGAACCCGTGGAGATCGTTTCTACGTCCATAGTACGGTCTTCACCCAGGCGCATGATGGAGCCTTTACCGAATTGCTTTTCGATCTGGCCCAGTGCTGCCGCCAACGCTTTCTGTTTGTTTTCGTCGATAGCCATTATTACTCCTGTCATGCCGGGTAAAGCAGGTGATGCTCGCCGGGGATTACTGTTTTGTTGCGCTCATTATACTGTATACGCATACAGTATCAAGCTCTTTGTAGAAAATGTTGCCACAGGGTTTGCAGGGCATAAGCGGTGGCCTGACGGCGCACGTTTTCACGGTCACCGGCGAAGCATTCCCGCCGCGTGATCCCCTCTCCCGCCGCGCTGGCAAAGCCAAACCACACCGTGCCAACCGGCTTGTTTTCGCTGCCGCCGTCCGGGCCCGCGATGCCGCTAATGGAGACGGCATAGGTTGCGCGGGCGGCCTTAATGGCACCGATCGCCATCTCCACCACCACGGGCTCGCTCACTGCGCCGTGCTGGGCCAGCGTCTCGGGTTTAACGCCGATCATCTGCGCCTTGGCTTCATTAGAATAGGTGACAAACCCCCGTTCAAACCAGGCGGAGCTGCCGGCGATATCGGTAATGGCTTTCGCCACCCAGCCGCCGGTGCAGGACTCGGCCGTGGTCACGGTCTCGCCGCGCGCCTTTAACGCCTGCCCGATGCGCTCGCTCAGCTGCATCAATTCACTGTCAGTCATAACCGCTCCGTAAACGGCTGAAATGAGAGAGATAAGATAGCACTTTCTCTCTTAATATGGGGGCGAGGACGGGATTTTACGAGGCCGATTCAGAAAAAAGGCCAGCGTGCGCTGGCCTTGGATCGCGGGTAAGCGCTACTGCACGCGTGCCAGCGACACCGCCTGGCCCAGCTGCCAGACTGCCATCGCATAGTGCGTGCTGGCGTTGTACCGGGTGATGGTGTAGAAGTTCGGCAGACCGTACCAGTATTCGTACCCGGTCCCGACGTCGAGGCGCAACAGGCTTACCTGCTGATGGTTGCCCACCGGCTGCTGCGGCGTCAGGCCAGCGGCCGCCAGCTGCGAGACGCTGTATTTGGTTTTAAAGCCGTTTGCCAGACCCGGTGCCTGACCATTAGCCGGAATAGCGACCGGATCGCCCTTCACCCAGCCATTGGCTTTAAAGTAGTTCGCCACGCTGCCAATCGCGTCAACCGGATCCCACAGGTTAATGTGTCCGTCGCCGTTAAAATCGACCGCCAGTTTTTTATAGGATGAGGGCATAAACTGTCCGTAGCCCATCGCCCCGGCAAAGGAGCCTTTCAGCTCCAGCGGATCGTCCTGCTCGTCACGGGCCATCAGCAGGAAGGTCTCCAGCTCGCTGGAGAAGTATTCAGCGCGGCGCGGGTAGTTAAACGACAGGGTCGCCAGCGCGTCGAGAATGCGCGTTTTCCCCATCACGCGGCCCCAGCGGGTCTCAACCCCGATAATGCCCACAATAATCTCCGGCGGCACGCCGTAGACCTGCCAGGCGCGGTTGAGGGCGTCTTCATACTGGTTCCAGAACGCGACGCCGTTCTGCACGTTATCCGGGGTAATAAACTGCTTCTTGTAGCGCAGCCATGCGCCGTTCGGGCCGACTGGGGCTGGGCCAGTAGGTGCCTGGCGATCCATCAGGCGCAGGACGTAATCAAGACGCTTCGCCTGGGATAAAATTTCACGCAGCTGCTGGGGATCGAAACCATGCTTGCTGACCATTTTATTAATGAACTGCTCTGCTGCCGGGTTATTGGCAAAGTCACCGCCTGACATAATGACATCATGCTGCGGCTGAAGCAGGAAACCGCCGGATGGCGTACCGGTGGTAGCCGGAGGCGCTTCAGGCGTTTTGGGTTTGCTGCTGCAGGCAGAGAGCAAAACAAGCGCGGGAAGAAGAGTGATATAACGACGCTTAAACATGGGTTGTCCCTAATACAAAATCGACCTGAGAGAATCATGGTAAATCATCTGGCTGGCCTTTCAAGCCCAGCCGCTTCGCCAGAACCGTAGGCCGGGCAAACGCAGTGCCGCCCGGCGTTGTCGCATCAGCACGGTAACGCCCGGTGGCGCTCCGCTTACCGTGCCTACGACGCTTTCAAGCCCAGCCGCTTCGCCAGCCGGTGCAGGTTGGCGACGTCCATCTCCAGCGCCCTGGCACAGGCGGCCCAGCTCTGGTTATGCTGCGCCAGCGTCTGGCGGATAGTCTGGCGCTGAAAATCCTCCGTCGCCTCGCGCAGGTTCCTGCCCGGCACGGAGGGCGCGGCGTCCGCTATCTGCGGCAGAGGCGCGTCGGCAAAGGCAAAGTGCTGCGCCTCCAGCGTGACCTCATCCCCTGCCCGTGCAGCACGCGCCAGCACCACGGCACGATGGATGGCGTGCTCCAGCTCGCGCACGTTGCCCGGCCAGCCATACTGTAGCAGCTGCGAACGCGCTCCGCTGCTTAATAGCACCTGCGCGAGGCCAAAGCGCTGCCGACACTGCTCGCAGAAGTATCCTGCCAGCAGTACGACATCCTCACCACGCTCGCGCAGCGGCGGCACCGCCAGCGGAAATACGCTCAGGCGATGGAACAGATCGGCGCGAAAGCGTCCGGCCAACACCTCCTCCCGCAGATCGCGGTTGGTAGCCGCCAGCACCCGGACGTCAACCCGCAGGCTGCGATCGTCCCCGACGCGCTGAATATCGCCGTACTGCAATACGCGCAGTAGCTTAGCCTGCAGCGCCAGCGACAGCTCGCCAATTTCATCAAGGAACAGCGTGCCGTTATCGGCCATCTCAAACTTGCCGCTGCGGTTGCTGATTGCCCCGGTAAACGCCCCTTTGACGTGACCAAACAGCTCGCTCTCCGCCACGCTCTCCGGTAGCGCCGCGCAGTTAAGATAGACCAGCGGCTGGTCTGCACGCGGAGAGCCTTCATGAATGGCTTTCGCCACCAGCTCTTTGCCAGTGCCGGTCTCGCCGCTAATCAGCACGTTCAAATCCGAGGCGGCAACAATGTCGATCTCCTTTTTCAGCTGCGTCATGCCCGGCGACAGGCCGATCATCCGGGTAGTGGTCACCGGCTCGAAGATCGCGGGCGCGCCCGGGAGCATATTCTGGCTCTCCAGCTGCTCAATCAGCAGGGCGTTATTGAGCGCCCCTGCCGCCAGAGCGGCAATCAGCCGCAGCTCCTCATCGCTGAAGTTATCGAAGCGATCCGGCGACATGCCGTCGAGCGTAAGGGCGCCAATCAGGTGCTGCCCGGCGAACAGCGGCAGGCCGATGCAGGCGTGCACTTTCAGCGCCTCCTGGCCCGGAATGAGCCCGTCATAGGGATCGGGCAGATCGCTATCGGCCGGGAAACGCACCACGTCCCCTGCCCTGGCGATAGCTTCCAACCGGGGATGTCCCTCCAGGGTAAAGCGTCGCCCCAGCACGTCCGGCGCGAGGCCGTCGATGGCTAAGGGAATAAACTCCCGCGCGCTGTAGCGCAGCAGCGCCGAGGCGTCGCAGCCTAAGACCTGACGCAGGGTGGCAATCAGCCGCTGAAAGCGATCCTGATGGCCGATGCCACTTTGTAACTCAATGGCGATCCCCGCTAATACCTCAACTGAAAAACTCATCGTTACCCCGCTGTCATTTTGACAATTCATAGTGTCATATTGACAACAATAATGATAGTCAAAATGACTACCCATCTTGAGTGATGTTGATTATAAAACCTTTAATTTCAATTAGTTAAAAAGTTGGCACGCAACTTGATACAAGCAAAGCATCTGAGTCAAACATGCTGAATTGAAATTGAGGTTGCTATGTCTATTCTGGTTAAAAATAACATTCATTGGGTTGGTCAACGTGACTGGGAAGTACGCGATTTCCATGGGACCGAATATAAAACGCTGCGCGGCAGCAGCTATAACAGCTATCTCATTCGCGAAGGCAAAAACGTGCTGATCGATACCGTTGATCATAAATTCAGCCGCGAGTTCGTACAGAACCTGCGCAGCGAGATCGACCTTAACGCCATCGACTATATCATCATTAACCATGCCGAAGAGGACCACGCGGGTGCGCTGACCGAGCTGATGTCCCACATCCCGAATACGCCGATCTACTGCACCACCAACGCCATCGACTCCATCAACGGTCACCATCACCATCCGGAGTGGAACTTCCACACCGTGAAGACCGGCGATACGTTAGATATCGGCAACGGCAAGCAGCTGATCTTTGTTGAAACGCCGATGCTGCACTGGCCGGACAGCATGATGACCTACATGACCGGCGACGCGGTGCTGTTCAGCAATGACGCCTTCGGCCAGCACTATTGCGATGAACGCCTGTTCAACGATGAAGTGGATCAGAGCGAGCTGTTTGAGCAGTGCCAGCGCTATTACGCCAACATCCTGACCCCGTTCAGCCGCCTGGTGACGCCAAAAATCACCGAGATCCTCGGCTTCAACCTGCCGGTAGATATGATTGCGACCTCTCACGGCGTGGTCTGGCGTGAAAACCCGACCCAAATCGTTGAGCTGTATCTGAAATGGGCGGCAGACTATCAGGAAGATCGCATCACTATCTTCTACGACACCATGTCCAATAATACCCGCATGATGGCAGACGCCATTGCCCAGGGGATCAACGAAGTAGATCCCAACGTAGCGGTCAAAATCTTCAACGTGGCGCGCAGCGATAAGAATGAAGTATTAACTAACGTCTTCCGCTCCAAAGGCGTGCTGGTGGGCACCTCCACCATGAACAACGTGATGATGCCAAAAATTGCCGGTCTGGTAGAAGAGATGACCGGCCTGCGCTTCCGCAACAAACGCGCCAGCGCCTTTGGCTCCCACGGCTGGAGCGGCGGCGCGGTAGACCGCCTCTCTACCCGTCTTCAGGATGCCGGTTTTGAGATGTCCCTGAGCCTGAAGGCGAAATGGCGTCCGGATATTGATGCCCTTGAAATTTGCCGCCAGCATGGCCGTGATATCGCACGTCAGTGGGCACTTACTCCATTACCTGTCGCTGCACCTGCGGCCGCAACAGCGCCAGAGGCCAGCCCCTGTGCAACTGCCGCCGACCTTGGTCCCTGCATGCAGTGCAGCGTTTGCCAGTGGATCTACGATCCCGCTAAAGGCGAGCCGATGCAGGAGGTCGCTCCTGGGACGCCATGGTGCGATGTGCCGGACAACTTCCTCTGCCCGGAATGTTCCCTGGGTAAAGACGTCTTTGATGAACTGGCTACGGAGGTAAAATGAACCACGGCATCGTGATTATTGGCTCGGGCTTTGCCGCCCGCCAGCTGGTGAAGAATATCCGCAAGCTTGATGCGAACGTGCCGGTGACGCTGATTGCAGCCGACAGTATCGATGAATACAACAAACCGGACTTAAGCCACGTGATCAGCCAGAGCCAGCGTGCAGACGACCTCACCCGCCAGACGGCGGGGGAGTTTGCCGAACAGTTTAACCTGCGGCTGTTTCCCTACACCTGGGTGACTGATATTGACGCCGCCGCGCACGTGGTGAAAGCGGGCGATCGATCCTGGCAGTACGATAAGCTAGTGCTGGCGACGGGCGCATCCGCCTTTGTGCCGCCGGTAGAGGGGCGTGAGCTGATGCTTACCCTCAACAGCCAGCGGGAGTATCGCGCCTGTGAAACCGCGCTTCGCGACGCGCAGCGGGTGATGATTATCGGCAGTGGTCTGATTGGCACCGAGCTGGCGATGGATTTTTGCCGCGCCGGAAAAGAGGTTACCCTCATCGACCGGGCAGCCAGCATTCTGCCGACGCTGATGCCACCAGAAGTAAGCAGTCGCTTACAGCATCGCCTGACCGATATGGGCGTGCAGCTGCTGTTGAAATCGCAGCTGCAGCGGCTGGAGGAAAACGCTGACGGTATCCGCGTTCAGCTGGATCGCAGCCGCAGCGTTGAAGTAGATGCGGTGGTGGCTGCCACCGGCCTGCGGGCGGAAACCGCGCTGGCGCAGCGCGCCGGAGCAGAAACGCATCGCGGGGTGAAGGTCGACAGCTATCTACAAACCACGCAGCCGGATATCTATGCGCTTGGCGACTGTGCGGAGATCAACGACAACGTCCTGCCGTTCCTCCAGCCGATTCAGCTTAGCGCCATGTACCTGGCGAAAAACCTGCTCGGTGCCCGCGTTCCGCTTAAGCTGCCCGCTATGCTGGTAAAGATCAAAACCCCTGATCTGCCCTTACAGCTGGCGGGCGACTCCGGACGACGCGATCTGCGCTGGCAGATGGAAACCAGCGCGGCGGGAATGGTCGCTCAGGGGTTTGATGAAGGCGGTCAGCTCTGCGCCTTTGCGATTAGCGAGGATCGCATGAAAGAGGCGTTTACTCTGCTGAAGCAGCTCCCGCCAGCGAGTCATAGCCCCGTATCCGGTAGTTAACAATCGAGGCTAGCCAGCAAAGGATAAAAATCGCCACCACGATAAAACCGGCATCGCCGAGGTTATCGTTCAGCGTGGCGATAGCATCCCATACGCCGCCGCTCAGGGCGAACTTATCCACCAGCAGCCCCAGCGCTTCCAGCCCGCCGATAAACAGCGCCACCACCACTGACGTACCGGTGATGGTCATGTTGTAGTAGAGCTTGCGCTGGGGTTTAGCAAAGGCCCAGCCGTAGGCGTTGACCATCAGCAGATTATCCAGCGAATCCACCAGCGCCATGCCGCTGGCAAACAGCGCCGGGAAGACCATAATCGACCAGATAGAGATGCCGTTAGAGGCGCTGGCGGCAGAGATCCCCAGCACGCCAATCTCCGTTGCGGTATCGAACCCCAGACCAAAGAGAAAGCCCACCAGATACATGTGCCAGCTCCTGCCGACCAGGCGAAAGGCGGCGCTAAACAGCCAGTGCATCACCCCACCCGGCGTGGCGCTTTCGGCATCCACCGGCTTACCCTGCTTCAGGGCCTGGAAGCTGCGCCATACGCCGCGCAAAATCACCAGGTTCACCAGCGCCATTGCCAGCAGAAAGATGGCCGACACCGCCGTGCCAATCATGCCGCCGGTTTCGTGAAACCACGCCATCCGGTGCTGGAACGCCGCCGCCGTGGCGGCAATGGCCACAGAGGCCAGCACGACGATGCTGGAGTGGCCCAGCGAGAACCAGGCCCCGACGCCAAACGGGCGTTTGCCCTGCTGCATCATTTTGCGCGTCACGTTATCGATAGCGGCGATGTGATCCGCATCGACCGCGTGGCGCAGCCCGTAGCCCCACGCCAGCAGGCTAGCGGCCATTAGCGCCGGACTGCTGGCAAAGGCGTGCCACGCCCAGCCCCAGGCCAGCAGGTTAGCCATCGTTAGCCCCAGCATCAGCAGCGCCGCACGCGGCTCGCTGCGTAAAATTCGCATCAACATCATCAGTTCCTTAGTTATAAGCGTCTGGCAGCGGCAATCACCGCCTGCCCAAAGGCAAGTGCGCCGTCCCCCGCAGGCAGCCTGCGGGGAAACAGCAGCGTAAAATCAGAAAGGTAAAACGCGAGGCGCGCGCGCAGGAGCCGGTTATGGATCACCCCGCCGCTAAAGCAGAGCGTGCGGATCTCACGCGCGTCGGCGTGCTGGCGCATCAGATCGGCCAGGCCGTGGGCCAGCGCGTCATGAAAAGCCCATGCCCGCTCGTGCGGTTCCGCCTGCCAGCCCAGCAGCAGCTGCCAGAAGCGCGCCAGATCGAGCCTGCCCTCATGCAGCGGCAGGGTGAGCGGATGCGCCACGCCTGCGCAGCGTTCGGCCAGCGCCTCCAGCCGACAGGCCGCCTCCCCCTCGTAGCTCAGGATCGTCGGGGCACACCCCAGCGCACAGGCCACGGCGTCAAACAGACGCCCACAGGAGGAGGCCAGCGGCGCATTAATCCCCCGCTCGATTGCCCGCGCCAGCGGCGGCCAGTTCTGCGCCAGTACCGGCTGGGTTTCGGCATAGCCCTGCCACTCCGGGACAAACGCCAGGCAGTGAGCCAGCAGATTCCGCCAGGGCTGCTGCGCGGCCAGATCGCCACCGGGGAGCGCCACGGCGGGCAGACCGCCCAGATGTTCGCACTCGCGGTAGTTCACCCGCAGACACTCCCCTCCCCACAGCGCACCATTGGCACCCATGCCGATCCCGTCCAGCGTCAGGGCGATAACATCCCCGCCCGTCAGCGGCCAGCCGTGTTCGGCCAGGCAGGCCGCCGCATGAGCATGGTGATGCAGCACCGGCATCACCGGCAGCCCGCTCTCGGCCGCCCACTGGCTGGATCGATACCCCGGATGGGCATCGCAGACAATCTGGCGAGGAGAGAAGTTATAGATGGACTGCATCAGGTCCAGCGCCTGTCGCCACTGCGCCTCGACGCCCTCGTCACCGAGATCGCCGAAGTGCTGGCTCATCACCGCCTGCCCGCCGCGCACCAGGCAGAAGGTATTTTTCATATCCGCCCCCATGCAGAGCAGCGGCGGCACATCGGTAAAGCCCGGCGGCAGCGGCAGCGCGTCCGGCACAAAACCACGCGAGCGCCGGAGCATCTCCCCATCGGACCGCATAACCGAGTCGTCCGTCCGCTGGACAATATCGCGGTTATGCAGCAGGAAACCGTCGGCGATGGCGGCGAGATCCCGCTGCGCCTCGTGGTTAGTTAACGCGGGTGGTTTACCGCTGAGGTTGCCGGAGGTCATTACCAGCGGACGCTTAAGGCTCTGCATCAGAAGATGCTGGAGAGGATTGGCGGGCAGCATCACGCCCACCTCGTTGAGCCCCGGCGCGATAGCCGCGTCTAGCTCAGGCAAGAGGGTTTTATCCACCAGCACCACCGGCGCGGCCGGGGTCTCCAGCGCCGCGCGGGCCGCGTCAGGGAGGTTCTGCGCATCGGCAATCATCACCGCCAGCGGCTTGGCCGGACGCCGCTTGCGCAGACGCAGACGCGCCACCGCCTGCGGGTTACGCGCGTCGCAGGCGAGATGAAAGCCGCCGAGGCCCTTCACCGCCACGATGCCGCCTGCATCCAGCACGGCCAGCGCCGCTGCCAAGGCCGCCTCTTCCGCCAGCGTCTCACCCGCCGCGTGCCACGCTAGCTGCGGGCCGCACTCAGGACAGGCCACCGGCTGGGCGTGAAAGCGGCGATCCGCCGGGTTGCGATACTCCGCCTCGCAGGCCGGACAGAGCGGAAATGCCGCCATGGCGGTCTGCGGGCGGTCGTAGGGCATAGCGCGGATAATGGTCACCCGCGGCCCGCAGTGGGTGCAGTTGACGAAGGGGTAGCGATAGCGGCGATCCGTGGGATCGTTCATCTCTGCCAGGCAGGCCGGACAGGTTGCCGCATCCGGCACGATCTGGGTATCCATGCCGCCCCCCGCGCTGGGCAGAATGGTGAACGCTACAGGACGCTGCGGCCAGTGAAACGGCATGGCCTCGATCTGGTCGATGCGCGCCAGCGGCGGGCAGGCCTGCTGCATCTGCGTCATAAACCCGGCCTCCTCTCCCCAGAGCCGCACCACCACGCCCTGCCCGTCATTGCAGACGTCGCCGGTACGCTGGCGCTGCTGCGCCAGCTGCCAGACAAAGGGGCGGAAGCCCACCCCCTGAACTTTGCCCCGCACGCGGATAAGGACGCCGCTATCGCTCATGCCCCTACACCGCCGCGTCGCGCAGGCGGGTTTTCATCGCCTGATAGGTGGTCTGGGTATAGTTTTCCGCCCAGGGCTGATCTGCAATGGCGCTGACCTTCACCGCGCAATACTTGGTCTCCGGCGTTTTGGAGATCGGATCAAGATTGTCCTGGGTCAGCTCGTTGCAAGCCCCAATCCACCACTGGTAGGTCATGTAGACGCTGCCGCGATTAATGCGCTCATTCACGTCGGCACGGCTGATTACCTTCCCGCGCCGGGACTCCACCCACACCAGCTGCCGGTCATGAATACCGAGCGCCTGGGCATCGTCCGGGCTGATCTGCACAAAGCCTGGCTCGTCGGCAAGGGTTTGCAGCGCCGCGCAGTTCCCGGTCATCGAGCGGCAGGAGTAGTGGCCCACCTCGCGCACGGTGCAAAGCACCAGCGGGAAGTCGGCATCCGGCACTTCGGCGGGCGCGCGCCATTGCGCCGCAAACAGGTGCCCTTTGCCGTCCGGGGTATCGAACTTGTTACCCTGGTAAAGATAGGGCGTTCCCGGATGATCCAGCGTCGGACAGGGCCACTGTACGTGTCCCATATCGCCCATCTTCTCGTAGGTGACGCCGTAGAAGAGCGGGCACAGCTCGCGCAGCTCGTCCCAGATCTGCTGGTTGCTGTCGTAGTGCATCGGGTAGCCCATCTCGGTGGCGATCAGGCTGATGATCTCCCAGTCGCGCTTGACGTTGTACTGCGCCTCCACCGCCTTCTCGAACCGCTGGAAGCCGCGATCGGCACAGGTAAAGACGCCGCCGTGTTCGCCCCATGAGGTCGCGGGCAGCAGGACATCCGCCTGCTCGGCGGTTTTGGTCATAAAGATATCCTGCACCACCACGAAGTCGAGGGCCTCAAAGCCCTTGCGGACCAGGCCCAGGTCGGCTTCGGTCTGGAGCGGATCCTCACCCATGATGTAGTAGGCTTTGACCTTGCCCTCCAGCGCCAGATGCGGCACTTCGGTAATGCGTACCCCGACCTGGTCGTCCATATCCGCAGCGTTAATTCCCCAGGCCCTGGCGAATTTCTCCCGCACCGCTGGATCCACCACGTCCTGATAGCCAGGGAACTGGTTGGGGATCACCCCCATATCGCACGCCCCCTGGACGTTGTTCTGTCCGCGCACCGGCCCGACGCCGACGTGCTCCCGGCCAAGGTTGCCGGTGAGCAGCGCCAGGCTTGCCAGACCTTTCACTACGTCCACCGCCTGGCCGAACTGGGTGACGCCCATGCCCCACATGATGGTGGCCGACGGTGCTGCGGCGTAGGTGCGCATCGCCTGGCGGATCTGCTGGGCGCTGACCCCGGTCAGGTGCTCAACCGCCTCGGGCGCATAGTCTTTGACCACCTCGCGGTAGGCGTCGAGGCCGCTGGTAAAGCTGGCTACATACTCTCTGTCGTACAGCTCCTCCTCCAGCAGCACGTAGCCAAAGGCGTTGACCAGCGCCATATTGCAGCCGTTGTTGATTTGCAGATGCTGATCGGCAATGCGCGCGGTCTCGATCCGTCGCGGATCGCAGACGATGATTTTCGCCCCGTTCTGTTTGGCTTTGATCACCCGGCGGGCAACGATGGGGTGCGAGTCGGCGCAGTTGTAGCCGAACACCAGCAGGCAGCGGGAGTGTTCAATATCGCCGATGGAGTTGCTCATCGCTCCGTTACCCAGCGCCTCCTGCAAACCCGCTACCGACGGGCCGTGGCAGACCCTGGCGCAGCAGTCGACGTTGTTGGTGTGCAGCACGCCACGGGCAAACTTCTGCATCACGTAGTTGGTTTCGTTGCCGGTTCCGCGCGAGGAGCCGGTGGTCATGATCGCCCGGCCGCCGTACTGGGCCTTGATCTCCCCCAGCCGTTTTGCCGTGTAGCGAATGGCTTCATCCCAGCTTACGGGCGTTAGCTTGCCGCCTTTCTGGTAGCGGATCATCGGCTGGGTCAGGCGCGGCGTCAGGAGTTTTGTATCGTTAAGGAAATCCCAGCCGTAATAGCCCTTCAGGCAGAGCTGATTCTGGTTGGTGACGCCTTCCGCCGCTTCGGCACGAATAATTTTGTTGTTATCGACCACCAGCTTCAGTTTGCAGCCTGCGCCGCAGTATGGACAAACGCTCGTAATTTTTTTCATCAGTAACAGACCTGTTAAAAGTTGAAATGCTGTTCAGTTAAAAGAGGAGTGAAGCGGCGGTATCGAGTGCCGCGCGGCGGCGTCTCTCAGCGCTGAGCTGCTCCAGACGCGCCCTGTCGACGCAGACCAGCGCCTCGGTGGGGCAGACTTCCATGCAGGCGGGGCCTGCCTCGCGGGTGTGGCAGAGGTCGCACTTGTTGGCCTCGGCTTTTTCCGCCCGCACGTTCAGGCCCGCGCCGCTGTTGCGAACCACCGGACGCACAACGACCTCCATCGCACCATAGGGGCAGGCAACTACGCAGGTTTTGCACCCGATGCAGCGCTCCTGCATCACGTTAACAAAGCCTTTGTCCCGGCTGATGGCGCCGTTGGGGCAGACGTTGGCGCAAGGGGCGTCTTCGCACTGACGGCAAAGGGTCGCGGTAGAGATGTTCACGCCTTTAATAACGTGAATACGCGGCAGGAAGGTGTCGGGGGTTAAAGAGGCACAATCCTGTTGCGCCTGATGGGAGACCACGCAGGCAACTTCACAGGTACGGCAGCCAATACATTTACTGGCATCAGCCATGATGAAACGGTTCATCAAATTCTCCAGCATTAACGGTAGTGTGCCGGAGTATTCACGAATCGTGCCAGAGTTTATTTCATTGATTTATATGGATTTTAAAATAAGGAGAAACTGTCATCGACACTTGTGACGATGACAGCTGTCGACGTCAGATGTGCGGGCCATGGCTAACGGAGCCGCGCAGGATCAGCTCGCCGATAAAGGCCGGCTGGGTAGTGAACTCCCCGCCATCGAGCATAAAGATAAGGCGGTTGATGGTCTCTTTGATCATCTCCGTCACCGGAATTTTGACGCTGGCCAGCGGCGGGACGGTATAGGGGGCGATGGCAATGTCATCGAAGCCAATCACCGAGACCTGCTCCGGGACAGCAATGCCGCTGCCGTGCAGCTGGCTAATGGCCCCTATCGCCATATCGTCATTGCTGGCCACCAGCGCGCTGAAGCGCACCCCGCGTTCCAGCAGCGTCGCGACGCCCGTGGAGCCGCTGGCAGGCGTCCACTTCCCCTCGACGATCAGTTCGTTACGCACCGCCACGCCGTGCCGTTCCAGCGCCTCTCTATAGCCGGAGAGACGCTCGTTGCCGGTAGGCGAGTCGAGGGAGCCGGTGATAAAAGCGATGTCCCGATGCCCCTGGGCCAGCAGCGTCTCTACCGCCGCCAGGCTGGTGCTTTTCTGGTCGCAGTAGACGCAGTGGCTGCTGTTTTTTCGCAGCCGCCGGTTGAGCACCATAATGGGCTGGGTATGGCCGTCGATGATCGTGTCGATCTCGTCGACGCTGAGAAAGCGCGGGTAGATCACAATCGCATCGCAGCGTAGATCGAGCAGATACTGGATCGCCTGCCGCTCTTCGTCAGCGCTGTGTTTGCCGTCGGCAAGGATCAGCTGGCGACCACGATCCTCCGTCATCCGTGCCGCGTGAAACAGCAGCTCGCTGAAGTAGACCCCGTGATAGAGCGTATTGGTCACCACCAGCCCGAGGGTTTGGGTGGTTTTCGCCGCCAGGTTACGCGCCAGCAGGTTTGGCCGGTAGCCGCTCTCCTCAATAGCTTTAAATACGCGCTCCCTGGTCTCCTGGCCAACGTAGCCGTTGCCTGACAGCACGCGGGACACCGTCGCCTTCGATACCCCTGCCCGCTTCGCTACCTCCAGCATCGTGGTCATATTTGCTTTCCTTTCATTTGTCTATCCGCAGTTTACTGCACCCGGCACGGATTTGCAGCGCTTTGCCCAGCAGCGATCATGGTGATCGTCCTCACGGATCTAAACATCCATCATTGAATATAAAAATGAAACTCAGCATGCTTTTGTGGAACCGGTTTCCTACATCACGTCTCACTGCTCGCGGTGCAGCCGTAACCCCATACTAAAACAGGATAAAAATCCGATGGCCAAAAACTATGCTGCGCTGGCGACGACCGTGGTCACCGCGCTGGGCGGGGCGGACAATATCGCCGCCGTCACCCACTGCATGACGCGCCTGCGTTTTGTGGTGAAAGATGAGACGCAAATCGACAGCGCCACGCTGAAAAGCACCCCCGGCGTGATGGGCGTGGTGCGCAGCGACAGCCAGTGCCAGGTGATCATCGGCAATACGGTGTCGCAGGCCTATGCCGAAGTGGTGCGCCTGCTGCCGGCCGATATGCAGCCGGTGGTCGACAGCGGGCCGCAGAAGCTGACCCTCCGGCGCATTGGCGCAGGCATTCTCGACGCCCTAATCGGCACCATGTCACCGCTGATCCCGGCGATCATCGGTGGCTCGATGGTCAAGCTGCTGGCGATGATCCTTGAGATGACCGGCGTGCTGGAGAAAGGCTCCTCTACCCTGACGATCCTCACCGTCATCGGCGACGGGGCCTTCTTCTTCCTGCCGCTGATGGTAGCGGCCTCGGCGGCGGTGAAGTTTAAAACCAACATGTCGCTGGCGATTGCCATCGCCGGGGTGCTAGTGCATCCGAGCTTTATCGAGCTGATGGCGAAGGCGGCTCAGGGCCAACAGGTGGAGTTCGCCCTGGTCCCGGTAACGGCAGTGAAGTACACCTACACGGTGATCCCGGCGCTGGTGATGACCTGGTGCCTCTCTTACATCGAACGCTGGGTGGATCGCATCACCCCGGCGGTGACGAAAAACTTCCTTAAGCCGATGCTGATCGTACTGATCGCCGCCCCGCTCGCCATTCTGCTGATCGGGCCGATCGGGATCTGGATCGGCAGCGCCATCTCCGCGCTGGTCTACACCATTCACAGCTACTTAGGCTGGCTGTCGGTAGCGATCATGGGCGCGCTCTGGCCGCTGCTGGTGATGACCGGCATGCACCGCGTCTTTACCCCGACCATCATCCAGACCATCGCCGAGACCGGCAAAGAGGGCATGGTGATGCCGTCCGAAATTGGCGCGAACCTGTCGCTGGGCGGCTCGTCGCTGGCGGTGGCGTGGAAAACCAAAAACCCGGAACTGCGCCAGACGGCGCTGGCGGCGGCGGCCTCGGCCATTCTGGCGGGTATCTCCGAGCCTGCGCTGTACGGGGTGGCGGTGCGCCTGAAGCGTCCCCTGGTCGCCAGCCTGATCAGCGGCTTTATCTGCGGCGCGGTGGCCGGGATCGCCGGGCTTGCCAGCCACTCGATGGCCGCACCGGGACTCTTTACCAGCGTACAATTTTTCGATCCGGCTAATCCAATGAGCATTGTCTGGGTCTTTGCCGTAATGGCGCTGGCGGTGGTGCTGTCGTTTGTGCTCACCCTGCTGCTGGGCTTTGAGGATCTGCCCGTCGAGGATGAGGCAGCCAAAGCGCGTGCGTTGCAGGCGGCAAAACCCGCGGCAGCGGCCAGAGCCTGATTTAACAAGAGGTAAACTATGTCTGTATTTCCAGAGGGATTTTTATGGGGCGGCGCACTGGCCGCCAACCAGTCGGAGGGAGCGTATCGCGAAGGCGGCAAGGGGCTGACCACCGTTGATACCATTCCGCATGGCGCAAACCGTCTGCCGGTCAAGCTGGGCCTGGAGAAGCGCTTTACCCTGCGCGACGATGAGTTCTACCCCAGCCACGAGGCGATCGATTTCTATCATCGCTACCGGGAAGATATCGCCCTGATGGCGGAGATGGGCTTCACCGTGTTTCGCACCTCTATCGCCTGGGCGCGCCTCTACCCCAACGGCGACGAGCTGACGCCCAATCCCGACGGGATCGCCTTCTACAAGGCAGTATTTGAGGAGTGCCGGAAGTACAACATCGAGCCGCTGGTGACCCTATGCCACTTCGATGTGCCGATGCATCTGGTGCGCGAGTATGGCTCCTGGCGTAGCCGTAAGATGGTGGAGTTCTTCACCCGCTACGCCCGCACCTGCTTCGAGGCGTTCGACGGGCTGGTGAAGTACTGGCTGACCTTCAATGAGATTAACATCATGCTGCACAGCCCCTACTCGGGCGCGGGGCTGGTGTTCGAGGAGGGTGAGAACCCGGAGTGGGTCAAGTACCAGGCGGCGCACCACGAGCTGATCGCCAGCGCGCTGGCTACCCAGATTGCTCACGAGGTGAACCCGAACAACCAGGTCGGCTGTATGCTGGCAGGCGGCAACTTCTATCCCTACTCCTGCAAGCCAGAGGACGTCTGGGCGGCGCTGGAGAAGGATCGCGAAAACCTGTTCTTTATTGACGTTCAGGCGCGCGGGGCCTATCCGGCGTGGACGGGGCGTATGTTCCGCGAGAAGGGGATCGCCATTGAGATCCTGCCCGGTGACGAGGAGATCCTCAAGCACACCGTCGATTTTGTGTCGTTCAGCTACTACGCCTCCCGCTGCGCCTCGGCGGAGATGAACGCGGGCAACACCAGCGCGGCTAACGTTGTTAAGTCCCTGAAAAACCCCTGGATCGAGGCCAGCGAGTGGGGCTGGGGTATCGATCCTCTCGGCCTGCGCATCACCATGAACATGATGTATGACCGCTACCAGAAGCCGCTGTTCCTGGTAGAAAACGGCCTGGGGGCGCGGGATGAGTTCGATGCTAACGGTGAGATTAACGACGACTACCGCATCAGCTATCTGCGGGAGCATATTCGCGCCATGGGCGAGGCGGTGGCGGACGGGATCCCCCTGCTCGGCTACACCTCCTGGGGCTGCATCGATCTGGTGGCGGCGTCAACCGGGGAGATGAGCAAGCGCTACGGCTTTGTCTACGTCGACCGCGACGACCAGGGCAACGGCACGCTGGACCGCGTCCGCAAGAAGTCGTTCTGGTGGTATAAGAAGGTGATCGCCAGCAACGGGGCGGATTTAGAGTAGCTTGTAGGCCCGGTAAGCGCAGCGCCACCGGGCGTTATCCTACAGCGCCGCAAACCCTCCCTGCCCCTGCCAGCCGTCAAGACGCTGATACACCGTCTCTACCGCCTCTTTAACCGGCGGCGTCATCGGGTAGTAGAAGCCGACGATATCCGGCTGGATGCCAAGGAAGATCACCTCCCCCACATCCTCTTTGAGCTGATCCACCAGATAGTTCAGGGGCATATTGTGGGTGGTCATCATAAACAGATCGGCAATGTCGTCGGGATCGACAATACGGATCTCGCCGGGATTGAGTCCCATGTCGGTGGCGTCGACGATCAGCAGGCGATCCGGGCGCAGCTCGCGGATCGCCACCACGTCATTCTCCGGCGCGCTGCCGCCGTCAATGACCTGCCACGTGCCCGGCTGCCGGGCGGCGCACATCTCCGCCAGCAGCGGGCCTGCGCCATCGTCACCCATCATGCTGTTGCCTACGCAGAGTAAAACGTCAGTCACGGACTCTCCTCACCATCATATAGATGGCGCTTTCCTGATGAATATCATGCAGCAGACTGAGCAGTACGCGACTCCACGTCTGCTGCTGCGGGGTCTGAACCGCCAGCGCCCGGTCAAAGGCGCTGGCCAGCATCGCGATATGTGAATGGTCGATGACGATCTCGCCATACTTCGGCACGCCCGCCATCTTGCGCCGGGCAGTGCTTCCCTCCTCCAGGGTGGCGATCCACGCCAGATAGTCGTCCCACGGGCAGGTCAGCGCCGCCTCCAGGCAGTCGATTACCCCCAGGTGGTGACCGATGGCGAGGCTGTAGTAGACCACCTGCTGCGCCTCAGCGGGCGTGGCGTCGTTCTCATCGATAAACTTCCGGCTCAGCTGGCTGAAGACCACGGATTCACTCATGAGATCCGCGCCTCATCGACGACGGTGTTAAGGTGCGCCACAATTTCGTTCAGGCGCGGGTCATCCTCTGCCGCCAGCCAGCGCGCCACCTGGTTCTCACCCAGCGCCCGCAGGCGCAGGTAGTCGTCAGCGATCTCGCGCCCGTAGCGGTAGCCTGCCAGCCGCCGCGCCTCGCGATCGACACGCACCCGCAAGGGCTGGACGATATCATCATGCAGCAGCGCCGCCGGCTGGTTGTCCTCTTCTCCCGGCAGGCGAGCGTGAATTTTCTGCTCCAGCAGACCCAGCGCCATGGCAAAGCCGTAAAGCGTTGCGGCGGGCGTCGGCGGGCAGCCGGGAATGTAAACATCCACCGGGACGATTTTGTCGGTGCCGCCCCAGACGCAGTAGAGATCGTGGAAGATACCGCCGCTGTTGCCGCACGCCCCGTAGGAGATGCAGATTTTCGGATCGGGAGCCGACTGCCAGGCCCGCAGCGCCGGGGAGCGCATCGCTCGGGTCACCGCTCCGGTGAACAGCAGAATGTCGGCGTGACGCGGAGAGGGCACAACCTTGATGCCGAAGCGTTCGGCGTCAAACAGCGGCGTCAGGGTAGCGAAGATTTCGATTTCGCAGCCGTTGCAGCCCCCGCAGTCGACGCGGTAGACGTAGGCCGAGCGCTTGATCTTTTTCAGCAGCGAGGCCTTCATGCTGGCGATGGACTCCTCCACCGTCATCGGCACGGGAATGCCGTTGGCATCGCGCGGTCCCAGTAAATTGCTCATCAGCTGGCCTCCTGCATATGGCGGGTAAGTTCAATGCGATCGGACGATACCAGGCACTTCTGCCGCTTGCACGCCGGACAGGTCTCGAAGCCTTCACGGTGATGCTCCGCCCGGCTGTCGCCGTTATGCGCCAAAAGCGCAATGGCATAGTCGATCTCTTTCTGCACCGCAAAAGGCCGCTCGCACACGCGGCAGTGGCACAGGTCAAAGCGCGACTGCTGTAAAAAATCCTCTTTCTTCCACACCGCCAGCTCATACTCCTGGGAGAGGGTAATCGCCGCCGTAGGGCAGACCTCCTCGCAGCGCCCGCAGAAGATGCAGCGCCCAAGGTTAAACTGCCAGGCCTGCTCGCTGCTCGCCAGCAGGGTCTCTACCGACAGCGCATTAGAGGGGCAGGCGTTGACGCAGGCCGCGCAGCCAATGCACTGGCGGGGATCGTGCTGCGGCTTGCCGCGAAAGTGCTTATCCACCTCAATAGGCGCAAGCGGATAGGACGCGGTAGGCGTGCCGGTCTTGATCACTTTTTTGATAAAGGTAAACATGACGACTCCTTATTTCAGCGGCGAGTTTTTACGCTCAATGCCGTAGCGCTCAAGCTCTTTGTAAGGCACGACCTTGCTCTTCTTCTTGCGTACGTCCACTACCGTCATACGGTCGGTGCAGGAGTAGCAGGGGTCGAGGCTGCCGATGATCAGCGGCACGTCGGAGACGGTATTGCCGCGCAGCATATAGCGCAGAGTCGGCCAGTTGGCGTAGGTCGCCGCCCGGCAGCGCCAGCGGTAGAGCTTCTGGTTATCCCCGGTCATGCTCCAGTGAATATCATCCCCGCGCGGCGCTTCGGCAAAGCCAAGGGCGAAGCGGTTAGGGATATAGGTGAAGCCCTCCACCATCAGCGGGCCGCCGGGCAGATTATCCAGCCCGAACTCGATCATATTCAGGGCAGTGAGCACCTCGTTGATGCGCACCTTGAGGCGGGAGATAACGTCGCAGCCCTGCTCGCTGTGCACCTCTACCGGCAGCAGACCGTAGCCGACAAAGGGGTGATCGGCGCGGGTATCTCGGGCGTGGCCGCTGGCGCGCACCATCGGGCCGACGTTGCTGAAGTCGCGGGCGATCTGCGGATCGAGACGGCCAATCCCTACCGTGCGCTGCTCAATATTCGGCGTGCTCATCAAAACATCGACCAGCTCCTGCACGTCGCGGCGCATCTGGCGGGCAAGCTGCCGGGTCTGGATCATGTCATCCTTCAGCATGTCGCGACGAATGCCGCCGATCAGGTTCAGGCCGTAGGTTTTACGTGCCCCGGTGAGGATCTCCGCCATCTTCATGGAGGTCTCACGCACGCGGAAGAACTGCATAAAGCCGGAGTCGAAGCCGACAAAGTGGCAGGCCAGGCCGAGGTTCAGCAGGTGGCTGTGCAGGCGCTCCACCTCCAGCAGAATGGCGCGGATCATCTGGGCGCGCTCCGGCACCACGATGCCCATCGCGTTCTCCACCGAGGTGGTATAGGCGGTGCTGTGGGCGAAGCCGCAGATGCCGCAGACGCGATCCGACAGGAAGGTCACCTCGTTGTAGCCCATGCGGGTCTCCGCCAGCTTCTCCATGCCGCGGTGGACGTAGAAGAGGCGGTAGTCGGCATCGATAATGTTTTCGCCGTCGACAAACAGGCGGAAGTGGCCCGGTTCATCGGAGGTGACGTGCAGCGGGCCAATCGGCACCACGTTATTCTTTTTGCTGCCCAGTTCGTTAATGAACTCGTAGGTTTCGCTGTCGGTGGTCGGCGCGGGACGCTGACGGTAGTCCATGCTGTCTTTACGCAGCGGATAGAGTTCATCCGGCCAGTCGTCCGGCAGCACCAGACGACGCTCGTCCGGCAGGCCAACCGGGATCAGGCCGTACATATCACGCACCTCACGCTCGCCCCAGACGGCGGCAGGCACGCGCGGCGTGACTGAGGGAAACTCCAGCGTGTTGGCGTCAACTTCTACGCGCACGGTGATCCAGCACTTGGTGCCCTGCTCCATCGACAGCACGTAGTAGACGGCATAGCGACCGCAAAGCTGGCGCTCGTCGTTGCCAAACAGCACCGACAGCCAGCCTCCCTGCTGGTAGTAGAGATACTCCACCACCTCTGGCAGGGCGTTCACCTTCACGGTAATGGTCAGCTGATCGCGGGTCTGCCAGGCCTCATCCAGCACCGCGCCGGGAATGGCCTGATGCAGCGCCGCGAGATAGTGCTGACCCAATTTTTCTTCAGACATGTTCAAACTCTCTTTCATCACGCCGCCAGCAAGGAGACGAAGGCTAAAAATGCAAAGCCAAACCCGGCCCAGGTCACGCGGGAGGTCGCGCAGAAGCGCAGCCGCGCCATACTGTTCTCAAACAGGGCAATCACCAGCACGCCCAGCACCAGCTTGACGACGGCCACCACCAGCGCCAGCAGCAGGCCGCCCGCGCTAAAGGTCACCATCTGCCCCCACGGCAGGAAGAGGCCGACAAACAGCTGCAATACCACCAGCTGCTTGAGGCTGATGCCCCACTTCAGCAGGGCAAAGCCGTAGCCGCTGTACTCGGTCAGCGGGCCTTCCTGCAGCTCCTGCTCGGCTTCGGCGAGATCGAACGGCAGCTTGCCCATTTCGATAAAGGTGGCGAAGGCGCAGGCGCAGAGCGCCAGCAGGAGCGGAATGCTGCGCCCAACAGGCCAGGACCAGAGCGTGGCGGTCATGGTGCTGATATGGGTCGAGCCCGCCACCAGCGCCACGACCCACAGGCCGAGAAGAAGGATCGGCTCTACTAATACGCCGAGCATCGCCTCACGGCTGGCCCCAAGGCCGGTAAAGGGGCTGCCGGTATCGAGCCCGGCGATAGCAAAGAAGAAGCGGGCAATGGCGAAGAGGTAGATCAGGGTGATGAGATCCCCCAGCGCTGGCAGCGGCGAGGCCACGGTCACCACCGGCAGCGCGGTGGCGATGGTCAGCATCACGCCGATCATCACAAAAGGCATCAGGCGGAATACCCAGCTGGCATCCGCCGGGGCGACGCTCTGACGCCCCAGCAGCTTGATCAGATCCCGGTACTCTTGCAGTACCCCTGGCCCACGGCGGTTATGCAGGCGGGCGCGGGCCACGCGGCTTATCCCGGACAGCAGCGGCGCAAAGGCAAAGAGCACCAGCGCCTGAAGTAACGGATAGAGAACGCTCATGTTCAGGCTCCTCGTGAAATAACAATAACCACCAGCACCGCCAGCTCGACCAGCGCCAGGCGACGAACCAGCGCAGGAGCAGCGCGCTGCCAGACCGGCATCAGCGCCACCGGGTTGAGCCGCTTACGCAGGCCGAGCACCGGGGCAAAGGCCTCTTTCACCGGCATTGCGAAACCGTGCGCGGTGATCACCATCGACTGTTCATGCTCGTAGCCGCACGCCCAGGCCGCACCGCGCGAGCGCGACGGCAGGCGGTGACCTTTGAACAGCATCATGATGATGAACGGCAGCAGCGGGCAGGCGATCAGCAGCAGGGCAATCATCGGCTGCGAAACGACGCTTGTGGTAGTGAGCGGTAACGGCACCGCGGCGGAGAGCAGCGGCAGCAGCCAGGGCGAAGCGACGCCGCCGATGAGACAGCACACAGCCAGCCCGACAACCGAGGCGGTCATCAGCCACGGCGCGCGACGGGCATTGGCGGCTTCCGGCGTACGCGGTGCGCCAAGGAAAGTGACGCCGTAGACCTTGGCCATACACATCACCGCCAGCGCGCCGGTGATCGCCAGTCCTACCGCCAGCAGCGGGCCGAGCAGGCGGGCGATAAAGAGGTCGCTGCCGCTCAGGGAGAAGAAGCCCTGGTAAATCACCCACTCACCGGCAAAGCCGTTCAGCGGCGGCAGCCCGGCCATCGCCATCAGCCCCACCAGCATCATCAGAGAGATAACCGGCATCCGTTTTCCGATGCCGCCGAGCTTCTCAATATCACGATGGCCAGTAGTGAACCAGACGCTGCCCGCGCCCAGCAGCAGCAGGGTTTTAAACAGGCTGTGGTTGATGAGGTGATAGAGGCCACCCACCAGACCCAGCGCAATCAGCGCCGGTTGGCCGAGGGCGACCCCGGTCAGGCCTGCGCCGAGGCCCAGCAGAATAATGCCGATATTTTCCAGGGTGTGGTACGCCAGCAGGCGCTGGATGTTGTGCTCCATCAGGGCGTAGAGGCCGCCGACAAACGCGGTTACCGCCCCGAGCAGCAGCAGGCCGAGGCCCCACCACAGCGGCATGGCCTGCCCGGCCAGCAGCGGCAGGACAAAGAGACCAAACAGCCCGATCTTCATCACCACGCCGGAGAAGAGCGCGGCGGCAGGCGCATCGGCCCCGGCATGCGCCTGCGGTACCCAGCCGTGCAAGGGGATAATTCCCGCCAGCATGCCGAATCCCACCAGCCAGAGCAGCCAGACCGCCGTTCCCGGCCCCTCATCAACGAAGCGCGCCGCGAGGCCAGTAATCTCCAGCGTGCCGTAGTGCTGCCACAGCAGCCAGCAGGCCGCAGCCAGCAGCAGCGTTCCGATGCGGCCCAGGGTAAACCACAGCTTGCCGGACTGCGCGCAGCCGGTAAGAAACGCGCCGCACAGCGCCATGATCTCTGCCATCACCACTAGGGTGAGCAGATCGCTGGCGACGATAGTGCAGACCGCCGCCGCCATCAGCAGATTGACCAGCAGGCCGTTAACCTTCACCTGCGCATGTCGGTGCCACGCCACGTTATAGAGGCTGATAAAAAACCCCGGCAGGGCGATCGCCAGCAACCAGACGGCGTTGAGCGGCGTCAGGCGGATCAACTGGGGCAGGTAGAGCACCGCGCTCTCCCCGCTTGCCGTCCTGCCGGTTAACAGCCCGGCAGCCACGGCGATCACCATTCCGCAGGCCACCGCTCCGCCAACGCCGGCCAGCAGACCGCTTAAGCCGCGATGAAACGAAAAAAGCAACGCCAGCACCGCCGCTGCAACAAACAGCAGGACGGCCAGGTCGATCAGCATAAATGCGCTCATTTCGCGCCTCCTTGCAGGTTGAGCAGCGAGAGGTCGCCATAGTCGCCGTTGAGGGTCAGCTCGCGCTTGCGTTTGCTGGCCCGGGCGATATCCAGCGAATTTACCATCCGCAGCGCGCCGGTTGGGCAGGTGCGGATGCAGGCCGGGCCGCCTTCATCGAAATCGCAGAGATCGCACTTCACCGCCACGACGCGTATGCCGGGCACCCAGTCGAGCAGGGAGCTGACGCGAGCAGGGGCAGGCGGCGCGGGGGGCGCTTTCGGTGAGTTGGCGTTAGCCGGAATATGCAGCGGACGGCTGCCGCTCATCTCAATCGCGCCAAAAGGACAGGCGATTGCGCACAGCTTGCAGCTCACGCACAGGCTCTCATTGAGCTGTACCGCGCCGTCCACGCGATTGATCGCATTGACCGGGCAGACCCCGGCGCAGGGCGCATCCTCACAGTGGTGACAAAGCTGCGGGGCAGACTCTTTCGCGCTGCGCATCACGCTCAGGCGGGGCATCGATTGCAGCCCGTGCTGGCGGTGCGTCTCTGAGCAGGCGGCTTCACAGGTGTGGCAGCCGATACAGAGCGTGGCGTCAGCAATAACAAAACGATTCACCGGACACTCCTCAGGTGGTCATTTTTGACGAAATCGTGCCGACGGCCTGTCATTTCGACACTCCTCGACACGGCAGGCATTCAGGCCACCGAGGCCTGGGCGGATTGATTGACGAGCTGGCGGAGATCCACCGGCGTGTCCTGCTGAATAGCTGAATACAGGCCGTTGTAAACCGGACCGATCTTCTCTAAGTAGTGCTCCAGCACCTGGGCGCGGTCACGGTTGTTGATCCGGCCATCAATGCGGCCATCCTGCGCCAGCTGGGCCTCGGCAATCAGCAGCTGCTCGCCGCCGTTTTTACTCTCCACCAGATAGTGGATGGTGTGGCTGTTAAAGCCGTCCGCCAGGGTGACGGTAATAAGGAAGTGTTCGAACAGCACAAAGCAGAGATCCCGCTCCGGCGCGCAGTACATGCCGTGATGCAGGTGGGCTTTGGAGAGCGTAATGCCCTGAACCAGCGAGTTGCAGTAAGCCTGCCACTCCTCTTGCAGGCGATGGTGCCGTTCGGCAATGAAGTCAGCTTTTTCGCTAATTTCCCAAATGGTCATTTCAGGTTACCCGGTTAGTTGTGACCAGCCCATATAGCACTTTTCATGCCATTTTTTAACCATTTGATTTTTAATGAAATTAATTGAATGGCAGTGTCATTTCGTCAGCGTCGACATCGTCAGTAACGTCGTTTTCGTTGGCTGGCACCGTTATTGCATTATCGGCGCTGTGAATAACAGGAGGCCCTATGCACGAAATAACCCTATGCCAGCGGGCGCTGGAGCTTATTGAGCAGCAGGCGGCGGCGCACGGTGCACGGCGGGTGACAGGCGTATGGCTGAAGATAGGCGCGTTCTCCTGCGTGGAGAGCAGCGCCCTCACCTTCTGCTTTGAGCTGGTATGTCGGGGCACGCTGGCGGAAGGCTGCACGCTGCATTTCGACGAGCAGCAGGCAGAGTGCTGGTGCGAAAACTGCCAGCAGTATGTGACCCTGCTGAGCCAGCGGGTGCGTCGCTGCCCCCAGTGCCAGAGCAACATGTTGCAGATCGTGGCCGACGACGGCCTGCAGATCCAGCGACTCGAAATTGAACAGGAGTAGACTATGTGTAGTACCTGCGGCTGCGGCGAAGGCAATCTCTATATAGAGGGCGATGAGCACCGCCCTCACTCGCCATTTCGCAGCGCCCCCTTCGCCCCTGCCCTGCGCAGCGGCCAGGCGATTACCGGGGTGAAAACGTCATCCTTTACCCCCGCCCGGACGCCGGAAGGCGATCTCCACTACGGCCACGGCGTTGCCGGAACCCATGCGCCGGGCATGAGCCAGCGGCGGATGCTGGAGATCGAGATCGACGTCTTAGCCAAAAACAACCATCTTGCCGCCCGCAACCGCGCCCGCTTTGCCGCGAAGCAGCAGCTGGTGCTTAATCTGGTCTCCAGCCCTGGCGCGGGTAAAACCACCCTGCTGAGCGAAACGCTGCTGCGGCTGAAAGGTAACGTTCCCTGTGCGGTGATCGAGGGCGATCAGCAGACCGTCAACGACGCAGCGCGCATTCGCGCCACCGGCACCCCGGCCATCCAGGTCAATACCGGCAAAGGCTGCCATCTGGACGCGCAGATGATCGCCGACGCCGCCCCGCGCCTGCCGCTGGCCAACGGCGGGATTTTGTTTATCGAGAACGTCGGCAACCTGGTCTGCCCGGCCAGCTTCGATCTTGGCGAACGCCATAAGGTGGCGGTGCTGTCGGTCACCGAAGGCGAAGACAAGCCGCTCAAATATCCGCATATGTTTGCCGCCGCCTCGCTGATGCTGCTCAACAAAATCGACCTGCTGCCCTACCTCCACTTTGATGTGGAAAAATGCCTCGCCAGCGCCAGGGCGGTGAACCCGGACATTGAGATTATCCAGCTCTCCGCCACCAGCGGCGAAGGCATGGACCAGTGGCTGGCCTGGCTGGAGGCGCAGCCATGTGCATAGGCGTACCCGGACAGATCAGCGCCATCGTTGGGCTACAGGCGAAGGTTGAGGTGTGCGGCATCCAGCGCGACGTGGATTTGACCCTGGTGGGCAGCGTGGATGAGTCCGGCTGCTCCCGCCTCGGCCAGTGGGTGCTGGTCCACGTCGGCTTCGCCATGAGCGTGATCGACGAAGCCGAGGCTCGCGACACCCTGGCGGCGCTGCAAAACATGTTTGAGGTCGAGCCAGACGTCGGCGCGCTGTTGTATGGGGAGAGTGCCTGATGCGCTTCGTTGATGAGTATCGCGCCCCGGAGGCGGTGATGCAGCTGCTTGCGCGCTTACGCGACCGCGCCCGCCGTCTCGACTATACCCCGGCGCGCCCGCTGCGGATTATGGAGGTGTGCGGGGGACATACGCACGCCATCTTTAAGTTTGGCCTCGACCAGCTGCTGCCGGAAAACATCGAGTTTATTCACGGTCCCGGCTGCCCGGTCTGCGTCCTGCCGATGGGGCGCATCGATGCCTGCGTGGAGATTGCCAGCCGTCCGGAGGTGATCTTCTGTACCTTTGGCGACGCCATTCGCGTTCCGGGAAAAAATGGCTCGCTGCTGGCGGCGAAATCACGCGGGGCCGACGTGCGCATGGTCTACTCGCCGATGGATGCGCTGAAGCTTGCCGAAGCCAATCCCGATCGCAAGGTGGTCTTTTTTGGGCTGGGGTTTGAGACCACCATGCCCGCCACCGCCGTGACCCTGGAGCAGGCCCGTGCCCGCAACCTCACCAATTTCTTCTTCTTTTGCCAGCATATTACCCTCGGCCCTACGCTGCGCAGCCTGCTGGAGCAGCCGGATAACAGCATCGACGCCTTTTTGGCCCCCGGCCACGTCAGCATGGTGACCGGCACGGCGGCCTACGGCTTCATCGCCGATGAGTTTCAGCGTCCATTAGTGGTGGCTGGATTCGAACCACTTGATCTACTGCAAGGCGTGATGATGCTGGTTGAGCAGAAAATAGCAGCCTGTAGCCGGGTAGAGAACCAATACCGGCGGGTGGTGCCCGACAACGGCAATCCGCTGGCGCAGCAGGCTATCGCCAGGGTGTTTACCGTTGAGGGCGAAAGCGAGTGGCGCGGGCTGGGCGTGATTGCCCACTCCGGGGTGCGTCTCAGCGATGCGTTCCGGCGCTTCGATGCCGAAACGCATTTTCAGCTCCGTCCGCAGCAGACTTACGACGATCCGCGCGCCCGCTGCGGCGAGGTGCTGACAGGTCGCTGTAAGCCGCACCAGTGCCCGCTGTTTGGTCAAACCTGCAACCCACAAACCGCCTTCGGCGCGCTGATGGTCTCTTCAGAAGGGGCGTGCGCCGCCTGGTATCACTATCGCGCCCAGGAGTGTGAAGTATGAGTACGGTGCAAATGGCCCACGGCAGCGGAGGCCAGGCGATGCAGCAGTTGATTAACGCTCTGTTCATGCAGGTCTTTGATAATCCCTGGCTGGCGGAGCAGGAGGATCAGGCCCGTCTCGATCTGACTGACCTGGCGGCAGGCGGCGATCGGCTCGCCTTCTCCACCGACAGCTATGTGATCGATCCGCTCTTCTTTCCAGGGGGCGATATCGGCAAGCTGGCGGTGTGCGGCACCGCTAACGATATTGCGGTCAGCGGCGCGATCCCGCGCTATCTCTCCTGCGGCTTTATCCTTGAGGAGGGGCTGCCGATGACGACCCTGCAGGCGGTGGTCAACAGCATGGCGGCCACGGCGAAGGCGGCAGATATCGCTATCGTCACTGGCGACACCAAGGTGGTGCAGCGCGGGGCGGCAGATAAGCTGTTTATTAACACCGCAGGCATTGGCGCGATCCCCACCGGCCTGAACTGGCGCGCGCAGGCGCTGCAGCCGGGAGACGTCGTGCTGGTGAGCGGCACGCTGGGCTGCCACGGCGCGACCATTCTCAACCTGCGCGAGCAGCTCGGGCTGGACGGCGAGCTGGTAAGCGATTGTGCGGTACTCACGCCACTGATCCAGTCCCTACGCGCGATTAACGGCATTAAGGCCCTGCGTGACGCCACGCGCGGCGGGGTTAACGCGGTGGTGCATGAGTTTGCCGCCAGCAGCGGCTGCGGCATTGAGCTTAACGAGGCCAGCCTGCCGGTGAAGCCCGCCGTGCGCGGCGTGTGCGAGCTGCTGGGCCTTGACGCCCTCAACTTTGCTAACGAGGGCAAGCTGGTGATTGTCGCCGAGCGTCAGGCCGCCGAAGCTGCGGTTGAACGGCTGCGCCAGCATCCGCTGGGTGGTGATGCGGCAATTATTGGTGAGGTCGTGGCCCGTAAAGGGGTACGGCTGAGTGGTCTTTACGGCGTGAAGCGCACCCTGGATCTACCCCATTCTGAACCCCTGCCGCGCATTTGCTAAGGCATTTTGCAGGCAAGATAAAAAACGATTAGGCTTTTGGCACCCCGTTCGGTGCCTTTCTGGATTAGCACAATGTCGAATACACCGATGGGCGATCTCGGACAGCAGGGGCTGTTCGATGTCACCCGGACTCTATTACAGCAGCCGGATCTCGCCGCGCTGGCACAGACCCTGACCGGGCTGGTCAGGGAGGCGGCGCTGGCGGATCGCGCCGGAATTGTTCTCTGGCGCGCCGGGGATCGCCGGGCCAGCTACTACGCCTCCGGCCCCGACGGCACGCCCGTGGCGTATGAGGATGAAACCGCCCTGGCCCACGGCCCGGTGCGCCGTATTCTCTCACGCCCGCAGGCTCTGCACTGCAGCTACCAGGATTTTAGCGCGGCCTGGCCGCAGCTTGCGGAAAGTCATCTCTACCCCGCCTTTGGCCACTACGCACTGCTGCCGCTGGCGGCAGAGGGGCAGATCTTCGGCGGCTGCGAGTTTATCCGCCGTGATGACAGGCCCTGGAGCGCCCAGGAGATGGAGCGCCTGCACACCTTCACCCAGATCGTTGGCGTGGTAGTGGAGCAGATCCAGAGCCGGGTCGACAGCGGCCCGGACTACGATCTGCTGTGTCGCGAGCGCGACAACTTTCGCATTCTGGTTGCCATCACCAACGCGGTGCTCTCCCGCCTTGATATGGACGAGCTGGTGGGCGAGATTGCCAAAGAGATCCACCGCTATTTCGATATCGACGCCATCAGCATCGTGCTGCGCAGCAGCCGCAAGGGCAAGCTGAACATCTACTCCACTCACTACCTCAACGAGCGTGCACCCCTGCACGAGCAGAGCGAGGTTGACGAGACAGGCACCCTCTCCGAGCGGGTATTTAAGAGCAAAGAGATGCTGCTGCTCAACCTGCACGAGCGCGACCGGCTAGCCCCCTACGAGCGGCGGCTGTTTGAGACCTGGGGCAACCAGATCCAGACTCTCTGCCTGCTGCCGCTGATGTCCGGCGACAATCTGCTGGGCGTGCTTAAACTGGCCCAGTGTGAGGAGAAGGTCTTCACCACCGCCAATTTGCAGCTGCTGCGCCAGATTGCCGAGCGGGTGGCGATTGCCGTCGACAACGCCCTTGCCTACCAGGAGATCCAGCGCCTCAAGGAGCGGCTGGTGGATGAGAACCTCGCCCTGACCGAACAGCTAAACAACGTCGAGGGTGAGTTTGGGGAGATCATTGGCCGCAGCGAGGCGATGTTCAGCGTCCTCAAGCAGGTGGAGATGGTGGCCCAGAGCAACAGCACGGTGTTGATCCTCGGCGAGACCGGTACCGGCAAAGAGCTGATCGCCCGGGCGATCCACAACCTGAGCGGCCGCAACACGCGGCGGATGGTCAAGATGAACTGCGCGGCGATGCCTGCTGGCCTGTTGGAGAGCGATCTCTTTGGTCACGAGCGGGGGGCCTTTACCGGGGCCAGCGCCCAGCGCATCGGACGCTTTGAGCTGGCGGATAAAAGCTCGCTCTTCCTGGACGAGGTAGGCGATATGCCGCTGGAGCTGCAACCCAAGCTGCTGCGCGTGTTACAGGAGCAGGAGTTTGAGCGCCTCGGCAGCAACAAGCTGATCCAGACCGACGTCCGGCTGATCGCCGCTACCAATCGGGATCTCCGGCAGATGGTGCAGGATCGCGAATTCCGCAGCGATCTCTACTACCGGCTCAACGTCTTCCCGATCCATATCCCGCCCCTGCGTGAGCGTCCGGAGGATATCCCCCTGCTGGTGAAGGCCTTCACCTTTAAAATCGCCCGGCGGCTGGGGCGCAATATCGACAGCATCCCTGCTGAAACGCTGCGCACCCTCTCCAGCATGGAGTGGCCGGGCAACGTGCGCGAGCTAGAGAACGTGATTGAGCGGGCGGTGCTGCTGACGCGCGGCAGCGTGTTGCAGCTGTCGCTGCCGGAGATTGCCGTTGCCGCAACCACGCCGGTAGCGGTCGCCCAGGACGGCGAGGAGGAAACGCAGCTGATCCTGCGGGTGCTGCGGGAGACCAACGGCGTCATCGCCGGGCCGAAAGGGGCCGCCCAGCGTCTGGGCCTCAAGCGCACCACGTTGCTCTCACGGATGAAAAGATTGGGCATTGATAAAACGATGTTGGGATAAATTATTTCTTGCGCTGATACTTCTCGGGCAACGGCGGCACCGGGCGCTTATCGTCAATCAGATGGCGCACGGTGAGGATCGGGTGGTGCCACAGCATACGCGGCCCGGCCCAGCGCATAATCTGCTTCATCTCTTCCCGCTTCGCCGGCTGGTAGCAGTGCACTGGGCACTGCTTACAGGCCGGCTTCTCCTCACCAAATACGCACTTATCCAGACGTTTTTCCGCATAGGCAAAGAGCGCATCGTAGTGCCCCTCTTCCGTGGAGGCAGCGGGCGCGCCGCGCTGATAGAGGGCAATCATCCTGTGGATAGTGAGTTTTTCACGGGCGATGCGAGGGCCAGCCATGGAAGACGCTCCTGGGGGAAGAAAGAGACATCCATATTACATCTTCTGCACGAGCGGCTCAAAGAGTTCAGATTGTTCTGCCCTGCAGAGTTAAAAACGTCGACTATACTCAAACTTCATCACAACAAAGGAGGATGTATGGTTAATAAAAGTGAAATTCGTGAACACGCTCAGGTTATCGCCAGCTGTGGTACCCACGTTGGCACCGTTGACCACCTCGAAGGCGAAGACAAGATCAAACTGGCAAAAAGTGATTCGGCTTCCGGCGGTGTGCACCACTATATCCCTCTAAGCTGGGTTGAAAAAGTTGACGGTAACAACGTGGTTCTCAACAAGAACTCGGAAGAAGTAAAATCTTCCTGGCAGACCGCGTAACTGCAGTTTCTGCGCCGTTCGGGCTCCTGGCCTGAGCGGCGCGCTCTATTTTCCCGCCCTTCTCTTAGTCCTAAAAATAACCCCACCTGTCAAGCAACTGTTTTTAAAAGATAAACAGACACACTTTTTTTGTGACGAAACTTTACAAATAAGGGATAATTTGTGAAAAGTATTAGTCAGCCCGCGCATTACGCGGCATAGTGACAAGCTAAAGCGCTGGGGTGAGGATAGAGAATGTTTTCTTTTGTCGCCAGACAGGCGATTTTTGATGAAAATTTGCAGACCTTTGGCTACGAGCTCCTGTTCCGGGACAGTATGGCTAACCGTTTCCCCAACGTTTCACCTGAACACGCCACCGCCCAGCTCATTGAAGAGCAATTCTTTGGTGCGCCCAGCGACGGCCAGAAAGAGTCGGGTACGGTATTTGTTAACTTTCCCTATGAACTGCTGCTCCAGGGGCTGGCGGAAACGCTGCCTAAAGATCGGGTGGTCATTGAGATCCTTGAAACCGCCGAGCCGACCGGGGCCTTACTCGCCACTATTAAAAGACTGCATCAGCAAGGGTTTCGCGTTGCGCTGGATGATTTTTCCCTCAGCAGCGACTGGGATATCTTTATTCCCTACATCAGCATTATCAAATTCGATATTCGAGAAAATAGCTGGCCGGAAATTCAGGACTATCTGCTGTGTCGCGAGGCGCTGCTGAAAAATACCCTGCTGCTGGCGGAAAAGATCGAAACCTTTGACGAATACGAACTCTTTAAAAACGCTGGCTTTACCCTTTTCCAGGGCTATTTCTTTAGCAAGCCGGTGGTCTACAAAAGCAATAAGCTGGTGCAGAACCATATCGTCTCTCTGAATCTGATTCAGGAGGTGAATTCCGATGCGCCCAATTTGCAGCGCATTGAGGATCTGCTTAAGCACGACGTCGCCCTCTCCTATAAGGTGATGCGCTATGCGCAGAACATTCTCTATAACACCCGGGGTATTAAGGGGACGCGCAGCCACTCGCTGAAGGATATCGTGGTTTATCTGGGCGCCAAAGAGCTGCGGCGCTTTGTGCTGGTCACCTGCCTCAGCTCGATGAAAGACGTTAAAACCAATGAAACCTACTATCAAAGCCTGATCCGCGCCAAGTTCTGCGAGCTGGCGGCGGCCCGCCTGCGTGGCAGGGTCTCGGCCAACGACGCGTTCATGGTGGGACTCTTCTCGTTGCTGGATGCCGTATTCGAGATCCCGCTGGAGGAGCTGATCGGCCAGGTAGTGATCTCTCAGGACGTCCGCATGGCCTTGCAACAGCACCGGGGTCTGCTGCACCAGTTTGTTGCTCTGGCCGAGCTGTACGAGCAGCGGAAGTGGGAGGAGGCCAGCCAGCATGCTTACCGGCTGGGACTGACGCGCGGAATGGTGGCTGAGATGATGTCCTCAGCCACCCAGTGGGCCGACGAGATGCCGGTTAACGCCCCGCTGAAGGCCAGCCCGCCGAAGAGCGCCCGCGTGCGCTAAACCACGGTGCGCTCGGCGTTAACCACCGCCACGCACTGCCCGGCCCGCACCGAGGATCCCGGCTGCACCCGAACCTGATCCACGATGCCATCGCAGGTGGCCCGTAACGGGATCTCCATCTTCATTGACTCCAGGATCACCATTACGTCCCCCTCCTTCACCCTGTCGCCCGGCTTGACCAGCACCTGCCAGAGATTACCGGCAATGGGGCTGTCGATGCCACGCTGACCCGCCTTGAGCGGCGCATCGTCACCCACCTCCGGCATAGCGTCATTACTGTCAAAGTGCGCCTGACCAGAGGCCACCCAGCGCTCTCTTTCAGCATTAAACGCCGCCTGCTGATGGTGGCGGAAGGCGTCAATGCTGGTCGCCTCCTCGGCCAGAAACTGCTGGTACTCCGCCAGCCGCAGCGTGCTCTGCTCAATGCGCAGCGGATAGCGCCCGAGCGGGAAGTCGCGGCGAATGGTCAGCAGCTCCTCGGCGGAAACCGGGTAGAAACGGATCTGGTCAAAGAAGCGCAGCAGCCACGGCTTACCGCCGAAATCCTCGACCGCATGATAGCGATTCCACATCTGCAGCGTGCGTCCGACGAACTGATACCCCCCCGGCCCCTCCATACCGTAGACGCAGAGATACGCCCCGCCGATGCCGACCGAGTTCTCCGCCGTCCAGGTGCGCGCCGGGTTATATTTGGTGGTCACCAGCCGGTGACGCGGATCGAGCGGCGTCGCCACCGGCGCGCCGAGATAGACATCCCCCAGCCCCATCACCAGATAGCTGGCGTCAAACACCGTGCGATAAACCTCGTCAATGTTGTCGAGATCGTTGATGCGACGGATAAACTCCAGGTTGCTTGGACACCAGGGCGCATCTCGGCGCACGGTGGTCATGTACTTGTCGATGGCTTTCTGGCAGGCCGGATCGTCCCACGACAGCGGCAGCCAGACCACACGCGACGGCACCTGCAGATCCTCCTGCTGGCATACCGACAGCCACACTTCGCGCACGATCGCCAGCAGGTGTGACAGCGTCAGCGCCTCCGGCTGATAGTGCACCTGTAGCGAGCGGATGCCCGGCGTCAGGTCAATCACCCCGTCAAGGGCCAGCGCCTCCAGGGCCTGCATCAGCGCGTGGCCGCGAAAGCGCAGAACCAGATCCAGCTCGGCATCGCCAATCTCCAGCAGCAGATGGGTATCACCCGAGAGGCGCGCCACCAGCCGCTTGTCTGCCGCGCCGGTCTCCATCACCACCGGCGAGGTGAGCGGCTGCATCTGCCAGTTGATCGCCACCGGTTGCAGGCTCGCCAGCTCCTGGCTGCGCCCCTGCGCCAGCAGGCGGGCAGTGTCGATGTCCACCGGTACGAAGCGCACCCGATCCCCGGCGTTAAGCTGACCAAGCTGCCAGAGATCCGCTTCGATGACCGTCACCGGGCAGACAAAGCCGCCGAGGCTTGGGCCATCCGGGCCGAGGATCACCGGCATATCGCCGGTAAAGTCCACCGCGCCGATGGCATAGGGGTTGTCATGAATGTTTGAGGGATGCAGACCCGCCTCGCCGCCGCTGTCGCGCGCCCACTCCGGTTTCGGGCCAATCAGGCGCACGCCGGTGCGGCTGGAGTTGAAATGCACCTCCCATTCGGTGGCAAAAAAGGTCGGGATCCACTCGGGCGTAAAGTACTCCGGCGCGCCGTGCGGGCCGTAGATCACCCGCAGCTCGCGTACCTTTCCGAGGGACGTATGCAGCGCCGCAGGCAGGGCCGCGCCGCAGCGGATATCGGTTAACGGCGCAAGGTGCAGCACGTCCCCGGTGCGCAGAGCGCGCCCGGCGTGGCCGCCAAACTGGCCGAGAGTAAAGGTGCTTTTGCTGCCTAAATAGTCCGGCACGTCGAGACCGCCGCGCAGGCAGAGGTAGCTGCGCACGCCCGCCTCCAGGGTATCTCCCAGGGTTAACGTGGTGCCAGCACGAATGAAGAAAGTACAGTTCATTGCCTGCGGCTGGCCGTCCAGTTCGACGCTTATCGCTGCGCCGGTGACGACCGCCACCGCATCGGTATTAAATTTCAGGGTTGGGCCGCTGACGGTGATCTCCAGCCCTGCCGCATCGTCGGCGTTGCCCAACAGACGGTTGCCAAGGCGCAGCGCGCGATCGTCCATCGGCCCGGATGGCGGGACGCCCACCGCCCAGTACCCCTGCCGTCCCGGATAGTCCTGCACCGTAGTTTGCGTCCCGGCGCTGACCACCTCCAGCGTCGTCGCCTGATAGCTCAGGTTCTCAAGGCAGCGGGTCCACGGCTGGCCGCTGGCAAAGGGCGCGTCGCGCAGAATCTGCCGCAGGTACTGGCGGTTAGTCTCTACGCCATAGAGGCGCGTCTCTTCCAGCGCGCTGTCCAGCCGATCGATCGCCTCGTTGCGGGTAGCGGCGTAGGTAATGATCTTAGCCAGCAACGGATCGAAGAATGGCGGTATCTCGCAGCCCGACTCTACCCAGGTGTCGATGCGCAGCGTGGTGCGATCCTGCTGCGGAAAATTCACGTTGGTCAGCAGGCCCGGCGAGGGCTGGAACTCACGGCCCGGATCCTCGGCATAGACGCGGGCCTGGATCGCATGCCCGCGCGGGCTTAAGCCAGCCGCGATCTCGGCCAGCGGGGGCAGATCGCCCGCCGCCAGGGCGATCATCATCTGAACCAGATCCACGCCCCACACCTGCTCGGTGACGCCGTGCTCGACCTGCAACCGGGTGTTGACCTCCAGGAAGTAGAACTGCTGCGCGCTGCTGTCGTAAACAAACTCCACCGTGCCGGCGCTGCGGTAGCTCACCGCCTTGCCCAGTTCGATAGCCGCCTGGCAGAGCGCCTCGGCCATTCCCTCAGGCAGCGCCGTGGCGGGGGTCTCCTCCAGCACCTTCTGGTTACGCCGCTGCACCGAGCAGTCGCGTACGCCGAGCGCAATCACCTCTCCTTCACCGTCACCAAAGATCTGTACTTCCAGATGGCGGGCGCGCTCAATGTACTTCTCAATAAAAACGCCCGCATCGCTGAAGTTATTTTTCCCCAGCCGCTGCACCGCATCGAAGGCCTCCGCCAGCTCTGCCGGGCTGTAGCAGACGCGCATTCCGATCCCGCCGCCGCCCGCCGTGCTCTTGAGCATCACCGGGTAGCCGACGCTTTCTGCCGCAACCAGAGCTTCCGCGACGTCGGCCAGCAGCTCAGTGCCCTCCAGCAGCGGCACGCCGTGGCTTTTCGCCAGCGCGCGAGCGGTATGTTTCAGGCCAAAGATGCGCAGCTGCTCGGGGGTAGGGCCAACGAAGGCGATCCCGGCGGCCTCGCACGCGTCGGCAAAGGCGGCATTTTCCGACAGGAAGCCGTAGCCGGGATGGATAGCCTGCGCCCCGCTCTCATGGGCGGCGGCGAGGATCTTATCCACCTGCAGGTAGGTTTGCGCCGCCGGGCCTTCGCCCAGGCTGATCGCCTCGTCGGCTTCGCGAATATGCAGGCTGCTGGCGTCGGACTCCGACCAGACCGCCACCCCTTTCACGTTCATCTCCCGCAGGGTGCGCAGGATACGGCAGGCGATAGCGCCCCGGTTAGCAATGAGTAATTTAGTAAACATGATCCAGACCCGAACCGTGGCGGGTCGTCCCGCCGGGAATAATCTCGCCGCCTGGTCGTCCAGGGGGAAAAGGCAGTTATTTCTGCGGCTTATTGTCCAGCGTCAGGCGATTGGCCCTTACCGCAAACAGACGGTAGAGCACGAGGCGCAGGCGGCTCAGTTCCATACCAGCACCTCCGCAGGGGTCGGATTCCAGCCGTTGCACGGGTTGTTAAGCTGCGGACAGTTGGAGATCAGCACGATGACGTTGCACTCCGCGCGCAGCTCAACGTACTTACCCGCAGCGGAGATGCCGTCTTCAAAGGTCAGCCCACCCTCCGGCGTTACCGGCACGTTCATAAAGAAGTTGATGTTGGCCCCGATATCGCGCTTGTGCAGACGGCCATCGTGCAGGCAGGCGCAGAGAAAGTTATCCCGGCAGCTGTGCATGTAGCGTTTGTCGAGCGAGTAGCGCACGGTGTTGCTCTCCTGAGCGCAAGCTCCGCCGAGGGTGTCGTGGCGGCCACAGGTATCGGCCACGATGGTCAGCAGCGGATTGCCCAGTCCCGACCACAGCACGCTTCCGGTGGTGAGGTAGGCGTTGTTCTGGCGGCGCAGGGTGCGCTGGGGATCGTAGCGCTCACGCGGGTTATCGGCGTTATAGAACAGGGTATCGATGGCCTGGTTGCCTTCGAGATCGTGCAGGCGCAAGGTCTGCCCCTTCTTCACTTCAAACAGGTAGTGCTCACCCGCCGGAATAGTGTGGCGGAACACCGCTTCTGCCGGATGTTTTTGGCTTTCAACAAGAGACATTTTTCGGCTCCTTACAGGGCAAACAGCTGGGTGTTGGTAAAAGCGCGACCGTTTTCGGGACGGGTCAGCAGGGCATTAACGGCGGCCTCGTTGTCGCTGGCCTCGAACCAGCTCAGCGCCACCGGACGCGGGGCGTACTCGGGCTGCGGATCCATCGGGTGTGGCAGCGCGGTCAGGACGATCAGGGTGTCCATCGGGGCATACAGCTCGACATAGCTTCCCGGCATTGAGAAGCCGCTGTGGAAGGTGAAAGCGCCCTGCTCGTCAACGCTGACCTTACTGAAGAAGTTCACCACCATCAGCAGATCTTCAAGATTGAGATCCCATTTGCCCATCTCCACCAGCAGGTTATCCATGCCGTTGCGGTAGAAGCCGTTGCGCAGCTCCTGATAACGACCCTGACCATACTTCTCGGCGGTCTCCTCGGCGTTCAGCACCCCGCCAAAGGGATCGTGCCAGCCGCAGGTATCCGCCACGATACCCGCCAGCACGCGCCCCATATCGGAGTAGAAGCAGTGCCCGGCGGTGAGCCTGGCGGTGTGCTGGCCCTTGAGGGTATCCGGCAGGTTTAGACGCTCGCTCTTCTCGTGAGCGTTGAGCATCATCATGCTGACGTTCGCCCCGCCCTCAATGTCGGTGAGGCGCAGGATCTGCCCACGCTTAAGAATAAAAGAGGCGTGACCGCCGCCGGGGACGGTCTCCTCGCGAATGGCGGTGGAGTTATGCAGAGAGTGCGTCATCGAATTAGCTCCTTAAAGAAATGACGTTAGCGGGCGGCGGGGTCATGACCTCCGCCATGCGCGCCTCGTTCAGCGGGATGTCGTAGGTGATCCGCGCCCCGTAAGCGTTCGGCTCGTGGGGGTCGATGCGCACCTTGTCAAACACCAGCAAGCGCGTGCCGAGGTTGAACCCCTCGGAGAGATCGTGAGTGACCATAAAAACGGTCATCCGGGTTTCGCTCCACAGCTGAAGCAGCAGAGCGTGCATGTCCTTGCGGATGCCCGGATCGAGCGCGCCGAACGGTTCATCCAGCAGCAGCACCCGCGGCTGCATAATGAAGGCCTGGGCGATGGCTAAACGCTGCTGCATCCCGCCCGAGAGCTGGGCTGGATACTTAGTCAGGGCATGGCCAAGACCGACCTTCTCCAGCATCTGCGCCGCCTGTTCGCGGGCCACTTTTTTACGGCTGCCGAACAGGCGGCCTAGCAGCGGACTGGTCGGCAGTTCGAGGCCGATAGCGACGTTATCCAGCACGTTAAGGTGCGGAAACACCGAGTAGCGCTGAAACACTACGCCACGGCTGCGATCCGGCTCCGCCGCCAGCGGCTGGCCGTCAAGGGTAATGCTGCCCCGGGTGGGGCGCTCCTGGCCCAGCAGCAGGCGCAGGAAGGTTGATTTGCCGCAGCCCGATGCCCCCACCATGGAGCAAAACTCTCCCTGTTGGATTTGCAGGTTGACCCGCTCCAGCACCACGTGGTTGCCGTACTCTTGCCAGATGTTGTTGATATCGATAAAGCTCATGCCTTCCCTCCTTCCGCCCAGGGAAAACAGGTTCTGTGCAGCGCCCGCAGCGCCAGATCCATCAGCCAGGCCAGCAGGGTGATCCAGACGACGTACGGAATGATGACGTCCATCGCCATATAGCGGCGGACCAGAAAGATGCGGTAGCCCAGCCCGGCGGTGGAGGAGATAGCCTCGGCGGAGATCAGGAACAGCCACGCAGATCCGAGCAGCAGCCGCAGAGAGGTAAGCAGGCGCGACAGCAGCTGCGGCAGTACGACGCGCAGGACCAGCGTCCAGCTGCTGGCCCCCAGCGTCTGGGCCTTAATCAGGATCTCCTGCGGGATCTCCCGCGCCCGGTGCTCAATATCGCGGGCCAGCATCGGCGTGATGCCGATGACGATCAGCATGATCTTGGACAGTTCATCAAGGCCGAAGACGATAAACAGCACCGGCAGGATCGCCAGGGGTGGGATCATCGACAGCACGGTCATCAGCGGCGACAGCGACGCCCGCCACATTGGGAAGACCCCAGCGGTGATGCCGATGCACAGCCCAATCAGCGAGGCGATAACCAGCCCGGTGAGCAGGCGCGCCAGGCTCACCAGGGTATCCAGCCAGAAGAGGTAGTCGCCGCTGCGCCTGTCCGGCGTGAAAGCCATCCGATCAATCGCGGCCAGCATGCCGTCGAGGCCCGGCAGCAGCTTGTCGTGCGGGTTGGCCTCAAGGCGTACCGCGGAGCCAAGAAAGTAGGCCGCCAGCAACAGGACAAACGGCAGCAGCACCAGCATAAGGCGCATACCAGGCTGTGGGTGGCGGTTAATTTGTCGCATGCACAGGCTCCGTTAGTCTTAAAGTTTGCCGTCGGCGGCCAGCTTCACGAAGCTGTCGTCAAAGCGCAGCTTGACGTTGCCCGCATCGCCCTGGGTCACGTTGCCTGGGAAGGCCATGCCGATAAAGTCCGCGCTCTGCGCCCCGTCACCCAGCAGCCCCTTATCAAAGGAGAACTGCGCTACGCGCTGCATGGTTTTCGCCAGATCGCTCGAGGTGGCAAAAGCAAGGTTATCCGCCGGGGTATAGAAGAGATGGGTGGTTTTTAGCTGCGCCTGGTAGCCCGCCAGATCGGTGCCGGAGGCTGCCGCCATGGCGTTCAACGCCTTCGCATCCTGGGCTTTCATCAGGCCCATCATTTCGTACCATGCTCCGGTCAACGCCTTGCCCAGCGCCGGGTTATCCTTCAGCGTTTCGGTATTGACCACCATCATGTCAATCAGCTCGCCCGGCACGGCGGTAGAGCTAAATACTTCGGTGGTTTTCGGCGTCGCCTTGATGGTGGAGAGCTGCGGGTTCCACGCCACCGCCGCCTGGACGTCATCGGTGGCGAACGCAGAGACGATGTCGGCATCGGAGGTGTTCACCACCGTCACGTCACGCTCCTGCAACCCGGCCTTCTCCAGACCGCGCACCAGCAGATAGTGGGAAACAGACAGCTCCGGCAGGTAGATTTTCATCCCTTTCAGGTCGGCGAGCTGTTTGCCTTCGCCCTTAAGCACCACGCCGTCGTTGCCTTCCGAGTAGCTGCCGAGGATCAGCGCCGTGGTATCGACCCCGCCCGCGGCCGGAATGGTCAGCGCATCCATATTGGTCATGGTGCAGCCGTCAAACTGACCGGCAGTGTACTGGTTAATGGATTCGATATAGTCATTGAGCTGGACGACGTTGATTTTGATGCCGTACTTACTCGCCCATTTGTCGATGATCTTCTCGCTGCTGATGGTGCCCCACGGCATCCAGCCCGCGTAGATGGTCCAGCAGACGTTGAACTCTTTTTTAGCCGCCGCGAATGAGGGAACGCTGGTAAGCAGGGCCAGCGACAGAGCAAGCGTGCGGAGAAAGGAACGTTTTTTCATTATCTGACCTCGGGTTGGCACAAAAACAGGGAGCAGCGCGACACCCTCTGGTGCTGCTGTCTCCCGGGCTTTTGTCCCGCCGTGTAACCTCAGAGAGGTCGCCAGCTCTCGGACCAGCATTCATCAGCGATGAACCGGAACCCTAGCCAGCCATTTTGTACAGATACGTTGTGTTGCGCTGCCTTCTGGATAGAACAGTGCAAAAGCTATGCCAGGCGCTAACGCCCGCAAACGGTGCCTGCTGCGAGCGCAGCAGGCGAAAAGTGCGCCCCAAAATTGGGCAGTGCTATGTGATGGTGCAATGCGGCCGGATCCTACTCTTCCGCCTGGCTTTTACTGCCGGAGTAGATAAACCAGAGGGCAATTCCAAGGCAGACCACTGCCCCCAGTCGGGTAGCGGAGAAGGGGATCGCCTCGTTATGCAGCCAGCCAAAGTTATCGATCAGCATGCTCATCGCCAGCTGGCCGAAGATCACCGCCACGGTGGCCACCGCCGTGCCGATACGCTGCACCGCCAGCACCATAATCACGATATAGGGTACGCCCAGCAGCGCGCCGAGCAGCTGCCACTTCGGCACCTCCAGCAGGGTGACCGCATGCTTTGTCTCGAAGAAGAAGATCAGCAGGGCGGTAATCAGCGCTCCCACCGAGAAGGTGAGAAACGCGCTGCGAAACACGCCTACCTTGCTGCCCAGCTGGCCGTTGATCGCGGCCTGCACGCTTAACAGTGCGCCGCCCACCACGGAGAGAATAATCATCAGTAGAATCATTGTTCGTTATCCTTTTGCCACCAGCGCCAGTGCGGCGATGATGAAAACCAGTGCCCACAGGCGCTTTGCATCAATTTGTCTGCGCCCGGTCCCAAACAGTCCAAAGTGATCGATCACCAGGCTTTTAAACACCTGTCCGGCCAGGATGCCGATCATGCACATGGCTACCCCAACAATCGGCGCGGCCAGGGTGAGGATCACCACGTAAGCCGGGCCGAGCACACCGCCGAGCAGCTGCCAGCCGGGCTGGCTGAAAAAGGAGGGGCTGTTGCGCGGGCTGAAGAAGAGCATCAGCAGGAAGGTGAGCGCGGCCCCGACGCCAAAGATGCTAAAGGTGGCCCACAGGTGCCCTACCTCACCCCCCAGCGGGCCGAGAATGCCAGCCTCTACCGACAGCCCCATGCCGCCCACGATCACCAGTAAAATCAGTAAGAATTGCATGACTACGTATCCCTTAAGAACAGAAGCGCAGCAGCCTAAAGCAACCTTCAATATTAAAAAACGCTATAATTCGGGAAACACCTTTGCAGGTTCTGCACTAATGAACGATACAGGCTCGATCACTCTGCGCGCGCTGCGCTTTTTTGTTGCCGTCTACGATAAACAGAGTTTTTCAGCAGTGGCGCGCCGGGAGGGCGTCTCCGCCTCGATGATCTCTCGCACCGTGATCCAGCTGGAGAACGTGCTGGGGCAGCAGCTTTTCTATCGCAATACCCGGGCGGTGATCCCTACCGAAGCGGGTCATCTGTTTATGGTGCACGCTCGCGCCATGCTGGAAAACATGCACAGCGCGCAGACGGAGCTGCAAAACCGCGCCGCCGTGCCCGCCGGGCTGGTGCGTATCAATGCCCCGGTGTTCTTTGGTCAGCACCATATCGCTCCCTGGCTCAGCGGCCTGGTGGCGCGCTATCCGCAGCTACAGATTGAGCTGAACCAGACCGACGACTATATCGATCCCCATCGCGACGCTGCCGATCTGATCTTTCGCATTGGCACCCTAACCGACTCCTCTTTTCACGCGCGTATTTTAGGCACCCAGCGCTACTACCTGGCCGCGTCACCGGACTACGTGGCAAAACACGGCGTGCCGCAGACGCCAGCGGAACTGAATCAGCATCGCTGCCTGGTCTACAGTGGCTCCTCCGGCCCTAACCGCTGGCTATTTAACGCCGAGGGCAGCGAGTGGGTGCACTACCCGGTAGCAGCCCACCTCAGCTCAAATAATGCTGAGACGCTGCTTACCGCTGCGCTGGGCGGCATGGGAATTGTGTTATTTCCGGACTGGATGGTGGGCAGCTGCCTGCGGCAGGGAACATTAGTTGAGCTATTAGCTGATTATCACCCTACCATTAATGCCGGGCCGCAGCATATTGCCGTCATTTATCCCAACACCCGACATCCACCTTTAACAGTACGTGCGGTTATCGATTATTTTGTCGAGGTTTATGGCACCCCCCTTTATTGGCAGGTCACCTGAACTCATGAGAAAGTTGTAGAATTAAAAAAATCTTCTACACTTATTTCCAAGGCTTCGATTTTAATCACGTTTTGATGAGGTCTTTAATATTCAACTGACAATCAGGAGAGTCTAATGAAAAAAGCGATCGTTTTACCTGTTGCAATTTTACTTGGCGCAGCGGCCCTGTCTGGTTGTACCCGTACCAGCTATGCGATTCATACCAACGATGGCCGGACCATCATCACCGATGGCAAACCTGAGCAGACCGATGCAGGCCTGTTAGGCTATAAAGATGCCAACGGCGTTAAGCAGCAGATAAACCAGTCCGAAGTTCAGAAGGTCTCTGAAGTGCCTCATTAATAGAAGGGCCCCTACGGGGGCTTTTTTATTGCCCCCTCACCCCTCTCTCAATTAACGCCCCTTGCGCTTCTCGGAATACATCACCGTATCGGCATCCTTTAGCATATCCACGAGATCGTCATATTTTTCCGTGCTATTTTCCAGCATACCGTAGGAGTAGTTTAACGGATATTTCTTACCTACATGACTATACCAGTCATCTATTTTAGTTTGCAGATTGAATAAAAACGCGTCGGCATCACTCTGCCCATTATGCGCCAGCAGCACGGCAAAAGCGCTGCTGTCCACGCGCCCGCAGACGTCGCCACTTTTCATGCAGCTATTAAGGCATTTGGCGAAGGCACGTAGAGCATTATCTCCCTCAGCATGCCCCCAAATATCATTAAGAGAGTGCAGGTCTTCGACCACGAAATAGAGCAGCGTAAACGGCGTTGCGTCCCGGGTGAGTTCGACAAAGCGTTTATCGCCAATCTGGAAAAAACCACGGCGGTTAGGCAGCTCGGTCAGATTATCGGTCATCGCCATGCCGATAATCACCAGCTCATCTTCCACAATCGCGCCTAAATCGAGCAGGAGATTGATATCGTCGGAGCTGAACTCCCGTGGCTTATTATCAAGCAGGCAGATGGTCCCGGCGATCGACCCATCGGGCAGGCGCACCGGACAGCCCGCATAGAAACGCACAAAGGGTTCATCGTGTACGAGCGGGTTATTGTCGAAGCGGTCGTCTTTCAGCGCATCTTTAACGATCATAATGCCCTGCAGCAGGATCGCGTGGGCGCAGAAGGAGACGTTGCGCGAGGATTGCCGCATATTGAACCCCTCGCAGGAGATCATCCACTGCCGATCCCGGTCCAACAGGGTGATCAGCGCAATGGGTACGTTAAAGGTGGCTTTTGCCAGCCGGGTAAGGCGTTGCAGCCGCTCATCGTCTTTTTTATCAAGTAAATCCATCATATAGAGCGATTTCAAGCGCTCTTTTTCATTAGCAGGTACACCGGGAAATTTCATAGACGCCCTCTCTGGTTTTAAACAATATAACCGAGAAGTGCAGTTTTGGTAGGAGGAAGTACCTTGCCCAGGTCGCTCTCCCGCGTTCTGGGCAAGGCGCTAAACGGCGTTAGGCAACGCTGGCGATGAGGCCTTTGTCTACCTCCGCGCGGCTGATGGCACCGGTATCGTAGTGAAACACGGTCAGCACACGGCCGTTGCTCAGATCCTGCACCAGCGCCGGGGCGATGCGGAAGCTGGCTGCCAGTTCATCGCGACCCAGTCCCGGACGACGCTTGCGGCGCTCGACGCGGAAGCGGATCTGGTTATATTTGGCCCAGCCAATCAGCACTGCCGCGTTGATCAGGGCGACCATCAGGTAGAACGTCACCGTGTTGACGGTAGAAAAGAGCGGCCCAAAGCCAATAAACGGCGCGTTGGCCAGCGCGTTGATCAGCCCTGCATAGACGAGGTAAGAGAACCCCAGCCAGGCAATCAGGGTCAGGGCCACGTCAAAAATACGCGGCATAATACGCAGTTCAGTAAAAATCAGCGGTTGTTTCATGGATCATTTCTTCCTATACCACGGTCAGGACTTACCCAGCGCGCTCTGCTGCGCTTGCGCATCAGCATCACTTTGGGGAAGGCGACCAACGTTGTGAACAAACTCAACATCCAATAAACCACCGGGAACCAAATGATCCAGAAAAGCGACGCGCCGATACCGTGCTCATAGCGTCGTTCAATAATCAAACTCACCAAAAATTGCAGGAGACAAACCACGCCGAGCATGAGCCCGGTAAAAGCCGGTGGGAACAGATGTTGTACATGGAGAGAACTGGGCATGGGGAAAACCAGCCCAACGAGGAACAGCAGGATCGTTACCGCATAGGCAAACGCCCAGGCGGTCGAGAGGCAAAACTCCAGGAATAGCGGCCACATGCGGCGATACTCCCAGGCCCACAGGCGGCGCATGTTAACGATAAACACCTCTGCCCCGCCCTGGGCCCAGCGCAGGCGCTGCTTCCACAGACCTTTCATGGTCTCCGGCATCAGGATCCAGCAGAGCGCACGCGGCTCGTAGAATACGGTCCAGTGACGCAGCTGTAGCTTCCAGCTGATGTCGATATCTTCCGTGATCATATCCGGGCTCCAGTAGCCCACTTCCGACAGCGCGCGACGGCGGAAGGCGGCAATTACGCCGGAGACGGTGAACACCTGACCGTAGACGCGCTGGGTGCGCTTGATCAGGCCGATGATTGAGGAGAACTCGCCAACCTGTACGCGGCCCACCAGCGTAGAGCGGGTGCGGATCCGCGGGTTGCCGGTGACCGCGCCGACGCGAGGGTATTGCAGCAGCGGTGCCACCAGGTAGGCCGCCGCGTCGCGATCCAGCAGCGCATCACCATCGATACAGACCAGGAAATCGCTCCGCGCCGAGGCCGCACCGGTCTGCAACGCCACCGCTTTGCCCTGGTTCTCCGCCAGATGGATCACCCGCAGACGCGGATACTCAATGGCCAGCTGGTCCAGCACCTCGCCGGTGTTGTCCTTTGAGCCGTCGTTGATGGCAATCACCTCGATATTTTCATAGCGCTGGGCCAGCGCCGCCTCGATGGTCTCCCGCGCGTTCAGCCCCTCGTTATAGCAAGGGATCAGGATGGAAATGAGCGGGTTCCCCTCCAGCTGCGGCGGCGGCGTGTTTGGCCCCCAGGGCCAGTGACGCTCCCGATGGAACCAGAAGTAGAGCCCGCCGCTGATCCATAACGCGGACATAAACAGCGGCCAGAAAAAGACGAAGTTCAGGATCATATCGCCGGTGAAAATCGCCGCGACCCCCAGCGGGAAGCTGAACATCAGGCACAGTATGAGAAACGCTACAATGCGATCGGTCATTTTTGCGGATACCAGTATGATGAGAAGGCAGAGCGGATCTCAGACATCTCGGGTTGATCGTTAAGGAAATCGTCAGGGTAGTAGCCGTAGCTGTCCGCACCGCTCAACTTGAGCTGGCGCATCCACTCGGTCATCTGTTTGCCACTGATGTCTTTCTCTTTCGCGTCAGCACGCCAGTCCTGCGCCTGCAGTTCAAAGACAGTTTTATCTAGCGCACCGGGGCGCTGGCCCACAATTTTCACCATTCTGTCCAGCCAGGCTTTGTCCTCGCCCTCCGGCACGCCCTCCATCCACGGCATGGCCATCGGCGCAGTCCAGTCGTAGGTAGCCAGGAAGTCGTCGAGGTTCTGTGCGAACCAGGCTTCGCTCTCTGGCTCCATGATCGGCGGCGCGTAGATGTTGCGGGCGGTTTGCACCTGCGGCCCACGAATGGCGCGTACCGACGCGGTGAGATCGCGGGTAAAGTCGATCAGCGTCTTACTCTTGAAGCGCGTCCAGCGTTTAAAGGTCTCTGGATTGCTGCGGATCTCCTCGATGCTGCCCGGGAAACCTGCTGCCTTGTAAGCGCGCAGCGCATCCGGCGAGGCATCCTCGAAATCGCTCAGGAAGGCATCATCGTGGAACAGCACGCCGTTGAAGGCGGCCCCTTTCGCCAGATCTTCATAGATGTCGGTGATACGCTTGCGGGCCTCCGGGCTCCACGGCGACAGGCGCACGTACTGCTTGCGCTCGACCGCGCTGCGCTTGGTATCCGGGTTCCAGGCCGTGACGCGTGGGAGCGGCTCGTCCATCTGGAAAGCCAGTACCGGCATCCAGGCATAGACGTTCACCCCACCGCGGCTCTGTAGCTGCCAGGCGATAAAGTTGAACAGATCGGCGCGCATCGGCAGCCAGCGGTTCGGGAAGTAGAGCTCGCGGATGTTGCCGTCGCCCTCGGGATCGGCGTACGCCTGCAGGAAGACATGGGAGATCTTCATGTCGTACACGCGCTGGATCAGCATGTCGATGTTGCGTCGCTGCTGCGCCGGATCCTTGTCATAGACGTAGTCGAGATCGATATGCATTACGCGCATATTCTGCTTCTCACGTACCTGGGCAACCTGGCTGGCAAAGGTTTTCAGCGACGGGTTGTTGGTGATCAGGATGCGCGGGATATCCTCCAGGTTCGCGGCGTTAGCCAGCCCCTGGTTAAGGGTAAAGGCCATGCGATAGCCGTGCTGATGGATCAGCTTCAGCGACGTACCGTTGGCCGCTCCGTAGGGCCAGACCCAGGCGCGTGGGGCTTTGCCAGTGACCTCGGCGATTTTATTGGTCACCAGATCCAGGTCCTTGTTGATGCGCGCCTCATACTCCTCGTCGGTTTCATACTTGCCGGTGGCTTTGATGTAGCCTCGGTTGGCAATGGCTGGCTCCTTGCTACCCTGCGGGTTCGCCTGGATGCCGTAGTGGGACGCCCAGGTGTGTGCCCCCACTTCAACCAGCGGTGACTCACCCATCTCCTTAACCATCTGCCAGGTCGCGAACTTGTCACGCGCCGTTTTTAAGCCGCCGAAGTCGATTGGCTGGTTGGCGGGTGTATCCACCCAGCTGCCAACCGGAGCCCAAACCGCAGGCCAGTTGTAGGCTTTGAGGATCGGCCAGACGCGGGTGTAGAAGCTGCTGTAACCATCGTCAAAGGTCAGCATCACCGCCTTTTCCGGCAGCGTGATTTTACCGTCATGCGCATCCAGCACCTGCTGTACGGAAACCGGTTGATAACCATTGTCACGCAGCCAGGCGATCTGATCGTTTAATGCGCTGGTGCGCACCGAGAGGTAGCGCTGGTCCGCAGCGCCATCCTCAACGTCGTGATACCCCAGGACCAGAAAACTGTTTTTTGGCCAGGCGCTATCCGCGTTCAGCGGCGGTCTGGCAGAAGGTGGAAGATAACCCGGCTTCTCAGCACTGCTACAGGCGGTGATGAGCATCCATCCGGCGATGAGTGTTGCGGCTCGCAGCCATTTCTTAAACATGACCTGTCCTCAGAACCTGACATTCAAATCAAATGCGAGGGAGATATTCCGCTCACGCTTACCGTCGTAGGGACGTTTATCCCAGGTCAGCATCAATCCGCCGTCCACGACGTTGTTCCACTGAACCCGTTGTCCATACCCAAACTGATTTATTGCCCCAACGCTGTGGCCTTTCTGCCAGTAGGCCCCTGCCCCAGCGGCAATCTCCTGTTTCCATATCGTGTCGTAGTGCTGATACATCACATGCTCGGCGGTCAGCGCCGGCACCACAGAGAGATCGCGTTTCGGGTTGTAGTAGTAGACATCCTCCTTGGTGTTGGTACTGCCGCTAATGCCCGGCGTGAAGTCGAGAGTAAAGCGCGGGGTGGTCCACAGCCGCTCCTTGCCGCTCAGGCCGTACTCGATGCGATCGTTATCATCAGAGAAGTGCGAGGCGGCGAAGGAGAGCTGATACTCCCGGCGCTCGGTCTGGTGCCAGCGCAGATAGAGATCGCCGCTGTTGGCATAGACGTTATTGCGCAGGGCGCGCAGCGGGGTATTGCGCGACAGCCGCTCCGCAGAGCCGCCCAGCCGCCAGTTGTCGTTGAAGTCATGCCACGCCGACAGACGTCCGCCGGTCTTCTGCCCGTCGCCGTAGTTACGCGTTGACACTTCCATTTCGGCCCAGTAGTCCCGCGCCGTCCATTCGGTACCGACGCCGAGATCGCGGTTGATCCCCTTGCCCTCTTCAAATTCGCCGCTGGCGAAGTTATAGGCCGTAAAGAGCCGCCAGTTATCGGCGATCGGCGGGCTATAGAGCGCCGCGTTAAAGATGAAGTCGTGCTGGCCGCTGACCGGGCTATCAGAGGAGATCCCCTGTGAACCGTTGATCCGCAGCTCGCTCTTGTGGTGTACCTCACGGGCGCGGGCGAGGCGCAGAGAGGATTCATCATCCGGGCTGCGGGCGATAACGTCGTTGGTCAGCTCGTCCGCCTGCCGCCACTCCTGCAACTCAAGGGCGTTCCAGGCCTGCTGCTTCTCCAGCTCAAGGTTGCTTGGCTCGATCACCTCAGCCAGCTTCAGCTCGCGTTCAGCCTGGCGCGGCAGGCCACGGGCGAGCAGCACCGAGGCGTAGGTAATGCGCAGCGCCTGGTTGCCGGAGCCGGTACGCGCCAGCCACTCCGCATGCTTTTGGGCCTCCGGCAGATCGTTGGTCTCAATCTCATACTGGGTGAGCAGGCTCTGGCCCAGCAGCCAGCTATCGTTAGGCTGCGGCACGGGAGAGCCCAGAACCCGCATCAGGTAGGGGCTCTTTTTAACCAGATCGTCGACCTGGCGCTTCGCCGCCGGGTAGTTGCCGCTGTCGATATGGGCATAGAAGAGATCCTGCTGATCGTCTTCGGTCAGCGGCGTCGCCGGGATCGGGCCATTGGGGTAGTAGATCGCCATCAGCATTTTTTCGGCTGTCTGCGGATCCTTCTCCGCCAGGTAGGCAGAGGCCACCCAGCGCTTGGCGTAGTCTGGGATCGGCTGGCCGTCCGCCGAGAGCGACTCATACTCCTTCACGGTCTCTTTGGTACGCTTGCGGATCACCAGTGCGCCCAGGCGGTCAATGCGGGCGCGGCGCACGTCGGCCTGCGCCGACGGATCGTCCTTCCAGGCGGTAAGCAGCGCGTCGTAGCGGGCGATGGCTTTATCAGCGACGAGGAAGCGCTCCTCTTCGTTACGGGTGGGGGTAAACGCCGAGCGCACGGTCTGGGCAACCGCGTCCAGCTCCAGCCGCCGCTCAAGGGGGCCTGACGCCACAGAGGGCGGGGTGAGATCCAGCGCCGGACCGGCAATACGGTTGGCAGAGAGCACTGCCAGCTTGGTGGACTGGACACTTTTGTTCTGCGGATCCAGCGCCTCGGCACGGCTGGTCGCCAGCAGCGCATCCCAGTTTTTACCCTGCGAATGGTAGACGTAGGCCACCAGCGCATCACGCTCGGCCCCCGGCTCCTCCGCAGCCCATTTGTTGGCTTCGGTGATCGCCTGTTCATTACGGCGGGCGTCGGCCAGCGTCATGATCCAGCCGGTACGCGCATCAGCACTCTTTGGATCGTCCTTGAGGACGTTCTCCCAGACAGCCAGCGAAGCATTCCAATTTTTCTGGTTACGCAGCGCGCGGGCGACAGCGATTCGCCCACGGGGCGGAACCTGAAGGCGATCCTGATAGCGCTGCCAGATACGGACCGTCTCGGCATTGTCATCTGCCCAGGCGGTCACCTGCAGCCAGTCAGCGACCTGATCGGGCGTGAGCGGCGTCTGCTGTTCCTGAGCCTTTAAGTAATTTAGCAGCGGCGCTCGCTCCCCTTCCCGCGCCTGCACAATCAGGGCATCGTATTCAGGAGAGGCTCCGTACGCGAACGTCGGCAGCATGATGCTTGCAGTAAATAAGCACGTGCCGGAACGAAAGCGTCTTACTAAATTGTTACGTCGGTGAATGCTGAACATAGCTGTGCTGTCCTTATTTCCTTATGCCGGAATAAATAAGCATTATCATTAATATGCTGCTGCAATATGCGAGGGGCATCCCCGCGCATCACGGTAATTTATTAGCTTTCACGAAAAATTAATTTCAATTACTACTTTCTTCGTATTTCAACAGTTTCCAGAGTGTATTAAGGCACGTTTTAATAATAAGATCTCGATGTGTGCAAACGTTAGCAGCGGAATATTTTTTTTGCCATCACTGTTAAACAAGTCACGTTAAAAAGAAAATTTTAACACCACTTTTTCTAATACTTTTAGCATTTAATCTTGCCGTACAGCAAAAAACAGGCAAACAATGGCGCTTTTATCTGTGCAGTTAAAAGTTGACTTATTTTATAAAAAGGTTACTTTTCAGGACATGAAGACGTTTCTTATAATTGTCCCTGATGGCGGTATGTTATTTGAGGCCGCTGGCATTGCCGATATTCTGATGCACGCTAACCGCCTGCATCTGGAAGAGTTTTCTGCCGCCCGCTACCGGATAGACATCGCCACTACCCAGCCTCACCAGGTCATTCATGGTCAGTCGGGGTTAAACCTGCTGGCGGATTTCAGGCTGGTGGATCTCGATTATACCGAGCCGCGGGATACCATCATGGTGACCGGCAAGGGCATGAACGAGCAGGAGAACAGCGCGGTTGTGGACTGGTTGCGTCTTGCCGCTCCTCATGCGCGTCGGGTGGTCTCTATCTGCGGTGGTGCGCTTCTGCTGGCCCAGGCGGGCCTGCTGGATGGTCGCCGGGCAACGACCCACTGGCGGCGGCTGGAGGAGATGCAGTCCCACTATCCGCTGGTGAAGGTGGAAGGCGGGCCGCTCTATATTCAGGATGGCCATATCTGGACCTCTGCCGGGGTTAGCTCCGGCTTCGATCTTACGCTGGCGTTGGTGGAAGAGGACTATGGCTTTACCCTGGCGCGCGACGTGGCCCAGGATCTGGTGATGTACCTGCGCCGTCCCGGCGGACAGATGCAGTTCAGCCGTTTCCAGCTGCTGGATGCCGACGGCCCGGGCCCGATTGGCGACGTGCAGCGCTGGATCCAGGAGAACCTGACCGCCGATCTGTCGGTTGAGGCGCTGGCGGATCGGGCGGCAATGAGCCCGCGCAACTTTACCCGCGTCTTTACCCGCGAAACGGGCACCACCCCTGCACGCTATGTGGCAGAGGCGCGTCTGGCCGCCGCCAGAAACCGTCTTGAGCAGACCATGGATACGCTGGAGCGCGTGGCGGTCGCAACCGGGTTTGGCAGCAGCATCAACCTGCGCCGAATTTTCGAGAAGCAGCTCAAGCTCACCCCCGGCGAGTATCGCCAGCGCTTTCACAGCCGCAAGATGGCGTAAAGTGATCCTTTTTTGTCATTTACGCCATTACGGGCGCGGCCTACTCTGATTCCAGTTACAGCATAACAGGAGTACATCATGGTTAAGGTCGGTATTAATGGCTTCGGCAGGATCGGTCGCAACGTGCTTCGTGCCGCGTTAGGTAATGCAGAGGTGCAGATTGTGGCAATCAACGATCTGACGGACAGCAAAACGCTAGCGCATCTGTTAAAGCATGACTCATTGCTGGGGACGCTCCCCGTACCGGTGGAGGCAGCAGAAGGTGAACTGAAGGTAGATGGAAAACCCGTTAGGGTCTTTTCCGAGCGCGACCCGGCAAATATTCCGTGGTCCAGCGTCGGCGTTGAGATTGTGATTGAGGCCACCGGCTTCTTTACCGATCGCGAAAAAGCCGAGGTACATATCACCCACGGCGGTGCTAAGCGGGTGATCATCTCTGCTCCCGGCAAAAACGACGATCTCACCATCGTACTGGGGGTCAACCACGACAGCTACGATCCGCAGACGCACTTTGTGGTCAGCAACGGGAGCTGCACCACTAACGGTCTGGCCCCTGCCGCTCAGGTGCTGCATCAGCGCTTCGGCATTGAGCATGGCCTGATGAACACCACCCATGCTTACACCAACAGCCAGGCGCTGCACGATCAGCCGGAGAAAGACCTGCGCGGGGCGCGTGCTGCGGCCCTGTCGATTGTCCCCTACTCCAGCGGCGCGGCGAAGGCGCTCGGCAAGGTTATTCCTGAACTGGAAGGCCGCCTCACTGGCTACTCGCTGCGTGTGCCGGTACCGGTGGTGTCAATTGTTGACCTGACCGTGACCCTGAAGCGCGACGTGACCGTAAACGACGTCAACGATGCCTTCCGTCAGGCCGCCGCCGAAGGGCCGTTGCAGGGCATTCTGGGCTACAGCGACGAGCCGCTGGTCTCCAGCGACTACCAGGGCGATCCGCGCTCCTCAATTATCGATGGCCTCTCTACGCTGGTCATCGGCGGGAACCTGGTCAAGATCCTCGCCTGGTATGATAACGAGTGGGGCTTCTCTAACCGTCTGGTCGACCTTGCTAAATTAATGGCGCAGCGCGGTTTGTAGCTGTTTTCAGGTTATTAGCCCTCGGTCCCGGTCATTGACCGGGGCTATTTTTAGAAAAGCATTCAAAGCAGAATGTATGGTGTGAATGGTGGATGCACATTAACTCAAACATTGGCACCAAACCAGATGCCGTAGAACATCAGGAACGCACTGAATGAAACCGAACATTTTGCCGCTATCAACAGAGCCGGGCCCAATTTATTCGAGACAGATAATATTTTTTGATAATTTTCAGCGTTGTGCACTTCATGGAATCCCATGATCTTTGCAAAAATGGTGCAAAGGAGAACAACCGCCAATTTTACTCCCCATAAACACAAGAGTGACAGGGAAACGATAGCCGTATAATGCCTGGCCGTTGCTATTGAAAATAGTGAGAGTGACAGGGACAACCATTTAAAAAAGAAGCCTATAACAAATGTCCCTAAAAGTATTACCCCAAGCAGTAAAGCCATGCGCATCCATTGCTTTTTAGAGAAACGATCTTTTCCATTCCAAATCAGAAATAACGCTAATCCTAAAAAGACAATAAAACCAAACCAGCCCATTTTCCCCGCCCCGGCGTAATATGAATGATTGATTAAAGGATATACTGTAATCAATACTTTACTACACGCCTGCCAGTTACCATGATAGCAACTGGCAGGTATCGTCAACTTAAGTGATGCCCTAAGGTTTTTCGATATGGAATGTTGAAAGGATGATTTCCAGACAGCGTTTATTCGCCTCGAAGTGGTAGTCGCTGTGATTGCGGTGCCTGCCGACCAGCTCTACGTAGCCCCAGGCTTTACCCAGGCTGAAAATATAGCACTGGTACATAGCGCGCATCTTTTCCTCGGCGCTGAATAGCTCGCCCTGGCAGGTGGAGAGCGTTTCTCCCAGCGAGGGGTTAAACGTGTTCTTTACCGTGCTCAGCGCTTCAGTGGTAAGCGTGACGGCAGTTTCATGCTCATGGAAACGCTTGGTGGCAACCATGAAAACATCCTGCGCATTAAACAGCGTCTCCTGCGAATAGAAGCACAGATTAATCACGCCGTAGTTGATATCGCCAAAGGTATGCTCAACCACCAGCCGCGTGTCCGTCAACGCCTTAGCCTGCCAGGAGTCAGGGATTTTAAAGCCGCTGCTGTTTTTATTGCTGAGGCTTACGGTCTTCAGCAGTTCCGCCAGGGCCAGATTACTGCGATGCAGCAGATCCCAGTTCACTACCGTAAAATACATATCATTGACCAGCGCCGGATAGTCACGCGATGCACAGGCTGCTTTAATCAGGAAGTAGTTGCCGCCGCCCTCTTCAGGGTTGTAGTCCTTCTGCACGGTAAAGCGTGAGATCACTTCGTCGCCGGAGGAGTGGGTTTTAAGCGTCAGCACATCGGCAAAGACGCCGCTACCGGCAGGATTGACAATCAGACGCTGATTCAGCACTTTCTCGCCCATCAGCTCCAGCTTATTAAACAGCCAGTCCGCCGGGTTCATCTCCCACTCACAGCGCTCGTAAGCGGCCCACACTTCCATATAGGGCTGGGCGTCATTCGTCACGTAGCGGCCAAGGTTAGTCAGACCGACCTCGGCAATGTGCTGCGGGGTCAGCTCTGCGGGTTTGACGCGCGTCGGCAGGATCACCCAGTACTGAAGCATTTTCTTATCGGAAGAAGTGTACAGACACTTCCAGTAGTTCGCCTCGATGTCTTCGTTGCTGGCTGCGGATGCAACGGGAAAAGGATAGTTATTTTCGGTGTTCATAAAACCTCTTCAACTTAAACCGTGGTAGCAAACCAGATACCGTAAAACATAAGGATACAGCCAAGTGATGCCAGGCATTTTGCCAGCACGCGCAATTTTGGACCATATTTATTGACTATTGCTGATAACTTTGAATAGTTCTTCTCGGTGTTATAGCGCTTATGAAAGCGCATAATAATATCAAAGATGGTACAAAGCATTACCACAAAAAACTTTGAAAACCATATCGTCATAAATGAGGCAGAGATAAGCACCGTTAGCATCTTCGCTGTCTCTTTAGACATTAAATGCCCGTGTTTCCCCAGCAGTGCCAATAGGATCGCTAACACAAAGGTTCCGATCAGCACAGCAACAAATTTCACTACAAAGGCGCGCCACTCTTTTTTGGTAAAAAGATCCCTACCATTCCAGATATAAACCAGGGTAGTGACTATAAATAAAATAAAGCCTATCCATTTCATTATGCAACTCTCTCCATATACTTTTTAACCGCCGACCAAAACAGTAACACACCCGGTAATGATTGTCCCATCACCGCTGTCTACCGGAGCTGGGGCGGCGGCAGGCTCGTCATCGTCACCCCAGATATAGTCAATGAGGTCGAAGACACGACTAAATACCACCTTTACGCTCGCATCACCCTTGAGTCCGACGAATGTTGCTACCCCTCCAGTCAACCTTACATTGGCAGAGTAGTCGGTGGCATCCCAAAATAAGCTTCCGCCTAACGATCCCCCAAATGAGCCAGCATTAACGTCGGCTTTTGCATCCGCAATGATAAAGCCGAGAATATCAACGTTGGCCATCCCTTCGGCTTTTATCCCTTTTGCTTCCGCACCCACATCGGCGGTAAAACCGTATCGTCCATTATTACCGGTATACCCTTCAAGCACGGCCTTGGCTTCTGCCGTACCGATGGTAACATCCCCCGCAATGCCGCCATATAACCACTTCTCTTTACCGGCAGCGGCGGTACCGCCATACTGCACTCCTGTCAAAGCGCCATTAGCATTGAAACCGTAAATGCTATTATCGCCGCCATAGAGTGAACCGGTGGCATTGCCGACAGCGAGCTTATTACGCATCTCGCCTCTTACCAAATCCTGACTTTTCATGTTACCGAGGGTAATGTCGGACATTGAAAAGCCGACCGAGCCGGTATCAAGATCGCCGTTAAGGCTTTTATCCTCCATACTGGCATACGCGCCCAGCACGCGAGCATCGTAATTGTCGCCATGCATCATGCCATCTTCACCGGCTTTTTTCGCCGCTGTTCCCCCCCAGTACTGCGGTGCAGCGGGTTTCGGCGCAGCGGGTGCAGGCGAGCCGCTGGTGTTGCACTTAGTCTGATCCCCTAAGCGCGCAAGCGGCACACCGTTCACCAGAACCGTGCTGGATCCCCCGACGATCGCACCGCTGCCGTGCTTTGAACAGGACAAGGTGTCGCCCTTACGGGCGGCAGGAAAACCACCGATGATCACATCGGGGCTTCCGGACTGTATTGGACCGGTATGCGCGCTGGTGTCGATTGTTGCTCTCGCAGCAGGCTGTCCCATAATCACTATCCTTCTGCTGAAATTAGCTGTTAATTTTAACGACAGCGCCTTTAATATCGGTCAGGTTGGTTCCGCTGATATTAAGCGTGTCATTCACTTTCAGCTCGCCATCTTTTCCGCCGCCCAGCTTGGTCATCTCCGTCCCTTTGAAGGAGGCTTCGGTAATACTCTCTGCCTTCAGCGTACCCTCACCAACGATAATTTCGATGGTCGATGGCGTGATAAGAATATAGTTATCCTTCACCTTTAGCTTGATAGAGGTATTGGCTTCCAGCAGGGCATTACCGTCTTTATCCATGGTTAAGACGGTTTGGTTTTCACCGACGTTAATTTTGTGCTGGCTTCCGGTATTGCTGGTTGAGTTCACGCCGACGTTCACGTCGCGGTTGCGCTTAACCTTAACGTGTTCATCCTGCCCGATGGTTTTTGTCCGATCGACACCGACGCTGTGGGTTTCACTGTTTTCAATGTCGGTATCCATGTTCCTTTCGGCATGCACCCAGATCTGCTCTGCACCGGCCTTATCCTCAAAGCGCAGGGCGTTAGCGTTATCTTTGTGCCCGTCTTTACTGCGGCTGAAAAAGCCCATCTGCGTGGCGGCAGCGGGTAAGGTCCACGGCGGCATGCTGCCCTCGTTGTAGACGCGCCCGGTGATGATCGGCCGGTCCGGATCGCCGTTGATAAAGTCGATCACCACTTCATCACCCACGCGCGGGATCTGCACGCTACCGTAGCCCTGGCCTGCCCAGGCGCTGGAGACGCGGATCCAGCTGGAGCTGGTGTCATCCCCTTTCGCCAGCCGATCCCAATGGAACTTCACCTTCACCCGGCCATATTTGTCGGTCCAGATGGATTCGCCTTCAGGGCCGACCACGCGCGCGGTCTGCGGGCCAAAGGTGCGCGGCCAGGGTGTGGCCTGCGCCGGGCGGAATACCACCGATGTCGGGATGACCGAGAAGTCGATACGGTGAATGGTAAAGCCGTCCGCGCCGCTGGCGTAGCGGTTCTCTTCGAACTGGTAGTGCGCCGCCGTGGTGAGGTACTCGCCGTTGTCGCTGAAGAAGGGGGCGTTCAGGAGGGCAAACGTATAGCCCGGCGCGATACCCATTGCCGTCGCGGTGGCATGGATCTCCTGGTGCTCTACCTGCCAGCGCTCCTGGCGAATGCGGGCATAGAACTCCCCATGACCGTGTTCAACAAAGCGCCCAGGCCAGTCGTAGACGTCAATACCGCCCGGCTTCGGCGAGGTGGGGTTCTGCTGGGCCTTGAACAGCCACGCGTTCGGCTTGCGGAAGTCGTAGTCGTCAAGGCTGTAGATGCCTGGCGTTACGCTGTCTGCCAGCGCCCACTGGCTGATGCCCTCTTCATCCGTACTGCCGCCCGACGGCGTCATGTGGTACGGGATCATCTCGTAGCCGCTAAAGGGTTCATGCTGGGTGGCGGAGTCGGTTAACACCAGCGTATGGCGATCCGCTTCGTGCTTAAAGTAGTAGGTAATGCCTTCCAGCTCCATCAGGCGGCTGATGAAGTCGAAGCTGCTCTCCTGATACTGAACGCAGTACTCCCACACCCGGTAACTGGACACCAGGCGATCCTCGATATTGACCTGACACTCGCCGAGCAGGGTTTTAACGATCTGCGGCACGGTCTGGCCCTGGAAGATGCGCAGGTTGCGGTCGCGCGTCATTGGCCACAGGTCGGGTTCAACGATCAGCTCATATACCGCATAGCGCGATCCGGACAGCTCGACCGCGCTCACGCCGACCTTGGTGATTTTGCCGTTGATATACCGCGGCGACAGCAGGCTCTGCGTCGGGATGGTGATGGTCACCGGCTGGCCCAGCAGCGTACTGCGGTCAAGGCGGGCATCGGTACCGAGCAGGGTCAGCGTTAGCGCGAACGTCTCTGAGAGCGCCTCACGGCCAGAGAGTTTCCAGAAAAGCAGTCCCTCAACGGGAAGCTGGACAGTGATACGGTTAAGCATAATCTTTATTCCATACGGTTTATGCGATGCAGATGATGTGATGGTAAATTAAAGGTGCTGGCAAGATTAACCTACCCAAATTGGTACCTGGATTTATTACGATTCAGGCTCGTCCCGCTTGATGGGGTGTTTTTTAGCCACGTAGATGAGCGATCCTATTTTTAGTGCCTCAGAGAGGATCAGCAGAGAGATATTCGTCCAGCCTCCTGCGATCCCTAACTTCCCGGCAAGTAAGGGGAAGAGCGCAATTGAACAGCGGAACGTCAAAAAACGCAGCACTTCCTGAACCAGGGCAAATTTGATGGCGGCCCCGCTTCTCTTGAAGAAAAGCCATGCCGAGATGAAAAAGGTAAATGGTGTAATGATATAAGCCAGATAAAACAGCCCCGCCAGGGGACCGGCAGAGGCAAAAAAGAGGATCACCACAGCCAGGTTACCGGCCGCTGATGCCCACATATTTTCCAGAGACGCGATCGGCCCCATAATGTACCAGGCGATACCGATGACATCCATAACGCCCCAAAAGTAGAAGACTTTATCTCTTGTGGTCATAATTTATTTCTCATTTATTCAATGGGGTCGGGCGGCCACTTCTCATGACGCTCATCAGCGTCACGCTTGACGGGGTATTTTTTTGCGACATACACCAATGAGCCTATCTTCAATATCTCAGCCGGAATCATGACCATAACCAGAGATAGTGATAAACCAAGGTAGCCTTCAGGCGTATCGACTTTGGCTAATAGCCAAAGAAAAAAGGGTATTGAGCAGCGAACCGTGATAAAGCGAAACACTTCCTGAATCAATGCAAAGCGGATGGCATGGTCACGTTTTTTAAAGAAAAACCACGCTGAAAAGAAAAGTGACACTGGAGTAAATATAAAAATCAAAACATAAAGCGCCGTCCATATCTTGCCCGCCGCGATAAAATAGATTGCCATAAATACTCCGCCACCCGCTGAGCTTACAAGATCCCAAACCGATGAGAATGGCTTAATAATGTAATAGTAAATACAAATAACATCCATGACACCCCAAAAATAGAAGACTTTTTCTTTTGTGGTCATAATCCGTCTTTCACTTGTTTAACAGGGGTTGGTGTTCATCGCCATGTGCATCCCTGCACGATGAAAGTCAATGTCAGTGCGAAGCACACCGATAATAATGCTCTCATTAACCACTCCCTGTTACGTTAATATTCCTGATAATCTTGGCGAGTTAATTAACAGGGTTAGCGGGTGGCGCAGGCGGCCACTTCCCACCGTGCTCAATCAGCTTTTCTTTAATTTTGATCAAATCTTGATAGTGTTCGTCGCCTTCTTTCGCACCCTTTAAAAGGCGCTGCAGTTGGTTGCCCATCGTCCAGCCCTGGTTGCTACGGATCTCAGGATCGGCTCCACGATCCAGCAATAGCAGCACATGGTTATGCTTGCCATAATCCAGAGCATAGATCAGCAGCGTATTTCCCAGCGAATCGGTGACGTTAATATTGGCCCCGCGATCCAGCATCGCTTTCAGCGTCTCGGTATTTTTAGCCTTGATCGTTTCCATTATGATGGGATCTTGATGCACTTTATCTTTCGCATCAGGCGATAAGCCTCCGTCAAGCAGCGCATTAATCCAGTCTCCGCTGTCACCTTGCAGAACAAATTCAGCCGGGCTGCTTCCACCGGCCGGGCGAGGTTGGAGCGGGTCGGCCCCCGCCTTTACTAGATCGGTGATAATTTCTAACTGGGGTGCTGTTTTTTTATCGTTTATGGCATTGCTCAGCGCCCAGAACAGCAGCGTCATATCCTGCTGTCCAGGTTTATTGAGATCGGTTTCCGGCGCGAGTTTTTTTACCTCATTAACTTCACCGTGCTCGATTGCCTTTGCCAGAACGAGCTGCTGGCCGCTGAAGTAGTCCTGCGGATTCAAATCCATATTTTGCTTACACCCTTGAATCATAAACGTAAAGAGCAGCGCGAGGCTGAATGAAAAAAACGTCTTCACACACGACTCCCGATAATCGCAATATCTTCATCTTTCTGCTGCTCGATGCAGTGAATAGCCTGATCGATACCATGGCGGCTAAGGGCTCCACCCGCTCCACCAGGCAGATCGTGTGGAATACCGGCCGCGTTTGGGCTCAGAGCGGATATCTCTTCTTTAAGGAGAAGACCTCCCGGTCCAAAGTCCTTCATGATACCTGCGTCCTCCGAAAGGTTAACTTCCTGAAGCTTAGTCAAGAGTTCGCCATTAACGCGGTAGGCCTGAATATTGTCTGGGCTACCCAACAGGCTTCCACCATATCTTTCAACGGTGCCGCTGTTTAACCCGGCGGCGTTAAACGTCCATCCGGGTTTACCGCTGGCAATTGACGTTGCAGAAGCAAGGCCACCTCCCAGGGAATGCCCGGCAATATCTACGTTCTGACCTGACTTGGCGATTAAGTTACCTATGCCCACCGCTTTTTCATAATATGGCGCACTCATTCCTGCTCCCTGCGACAAATTATTCGACCAGTCAGCACCGTTTTTAATTACTCGCCCACCTTCCTCATTGAAGAACCAGGCTTTCAGCTCTGCTCCCGACGCCAACCCCGGCTCCCGCGATCCCCTGAATACCACGGTAGGGTTCATATCGCTGCCGAAAACGCTAGGGTCTGGCTGATAAACACGCGCCAGAAAATCAGGCGCGACCTCTTTGTCATAAAGCATACTGCTCTTGAGACCAAGCTTACTCAGCACCGCATTATCATTGCTGATATCTGTCCAGCCCTCTGGTACTCCCGGCGTCGCTTTCAGCGGGTCGACGGTTTTATAGACGTTCTCTGCAAGCTTCGCTTTTTCTACGGCGATATTGTTTGCTGCCAGCCGCTTGGCAGCAATTTGCGCATCCGGAAAAGGACTGGCACTACCCTTGCCGATCAGATCTTTTCGTGCCTGCCAGCGCTGGGCCTTGGTCATCTCCTGAAGCTGCGCGGCATAGGTCTGATTCTCTTTTCCAGGGGTTGCCTGCTCTCCCACCTGAGGTGCTTTGGATTTCACCACATGCATCGCAGGGATCACGGTAGCTGGCGGACGTCCATACGCCCGCACCATGGCTTCGTAGCGGTCGATGACGGTGCTTACCGAGTACTGCCAGCTCAATCCCTCCTTCCCCGATGGGCCGAGCGTAAGCTCACCCTCACCGTTGATGTAAAACATCTCCGTCGCCGCTGACCAACCGCGAGCACTATTATCAATCGCCGCCAGCCTGCCAATCTCCAGATCCTGCACGATAAGCTTTCGCGTATTGCGCCCAGACTGGTTTGGGTTGGCTCCGGTAACCCACTGAAGCAGATCGTAGCGCGTAAACAGCGAGCGTAACGAGTTTTCCGGTACCGACATGATCCACTGCCCGGCTACCGAAGGCCGCATAATTCTATCGAACATCGCGGGCGGCACTTTTTCGCTAAAAAGATAGATAAATTTAATGTTGTACATAGGCTTTGTCCTGTCACCCTTCCCTGACTTCCGCCGCGTTTACGGGTTCACCAGCCACGTGCCGGGCTTGGCAATGTTCAGCGTCTGCGTGCGCGTTTTACCGCTCCCCTGCAGTTCAAAAGTAAATTCCCCTGCCGGGAGGGTAAGAGAGGCGTAGCCGTTGGTCGCCGGGCGCAGCGCCTTTGACTCGCCGTTGATCTGCAAGGTTTCCCCCTCCAGCATGCGAATGTAGACCAGCACAATTGGCTCGGCTTCAACCGCTGCCGGTGGCGCGCTTTCCACCGCCGGTGGGGTTTGAGTTTGCGCAGCGGCCGGAGCCTCATTTGCCGTGGCGGCCGGTGGAGCCTCGGTCGGTGCTGGCGGGGCGGTGACGGCGGTATCGACGCTGGCGGTTTCCGGCGTCTCATCGTCGCTGCCGCTGAACAGCAGCGCGCCCGCCACGATACCGACGATAATTCCCGCCGCACCAATGGCCGGAACCTTGTAGCGCCGCCAGTCCAGGGCGGAGGTCGGCTCTGGCGTCTCCTCGACCGGGACCAGCATGGTGCCCGGCTTTTTGGCGCTCAGCACGTCGTCAATGCCCGCGACGGGCATGTCGATAAGGGCGGCGAATTCGTCAATCGACTGGGGGCGATCGTCCATGCGCAGCATCAGCGCACGGTCCACGGCCTGGAGCAGAGAGAGTGAATAGCCCGCCGGCTGCAGCTCGGCCAGCGGTTTATAGGTATCCTGAATCGAGCGCACCACGCTCACCGGCGGCGGCGAACCAGCGATCAGGGTATGGATCACGGCACCCAGCGCGTAGATATCGGTCCACGGCCCCTGCTCGCTCTCGTTGTCATCGGTGTACTGCTCAATAGGCGCAAAGCCCGGACGCAGCATGGTCTCCGTCTCGTCGGAGAGGTTGCCGATGGTGCGACGCGCCGAGCCGAAGTCGAGCAGTACCGGCAGGCCGTTATCCTGGATCTGAATATTATCCAGGGAGATATCGCGATGCAGGTAGCCTTCATCGTGAATGGTCTTGATTGCGCCAAACAGCATCGGCAGCATGCGGCGGATCCACGCCTCGCTGACCATCTCTGGCTTCTGCTCGCGCAGACGAGAGAGCGTGGTCCCGCTGTAGAACAGCGTCCCCATGTAGGCAGTATCGTTCTGGACCCAGAAGCGCAGAACGTGCAGCAGGTTAGGATGGTTAAAGCGCGCCAGCAGGCGCGCCTCCTGGATAAAGCTGTTCAGCCCGGCAGAAAACGCCTTACCGAAGCGCTCGCTGCGCAGCACCAGGGTCATGTCATCGCCACGCACGGCAAGCGAGGCGGGCATGAACTCTTTGATGGCGATAGTGCGCTCAAGCTGGTGGTCCCAGGCACGATAAACGATGCCGAATCCACCGCCGCCAATCACCTCTTTTATCTCAAACTCATTGAAACGGTACCCGACCGGCAGCGCGTTTGGGACAGTCCGATTGTTATCATTATCCATCATGTTTAACAGTTCTCTTGATGATTGCGTTACACGGCAAACTGACAGTGAAACTCGCCCTGCTCACAGGTGACGCGCAGACGTTGATACTGCTCATCACTGCGGCTGGCGGTGAGTAAAATCTGGCTCATCTGCGGCAGCAGCGTATTGGTAAGAATGGCGTCAACCATACGCCCGCCCGACTCGACCTCGGTACAGCGCTGAACAATCTGCTCAACCACGCTGTCGTCAAATTCTGAATGAATGCCGTGGTTCTCCTCCAGACGGCGCTGGATACGTTTAAGCTGAAGGCGAACGATCTGGCCCAGCATGTCGTCGCTGAGCGGGTAGTAAGGTACCACCAGCAGGCGACCCAGCAGCGCAGGCGGGAAGACCTGCAGCAGCGGCTGACGCAGCGCGCCGCCCAGCGCCTCCGGCTCCGGCATCAGCTCCGGATCGGCACACATGGCGCTAATCAGATCCGTGCCGACGTTGGAGGTGAGGATGATAATGGTGTTGCGGAAGTCAATCAGGCGTCCTTCACCATCCTCCATCCAGCCCTTATCAAAGACCTGGAAGAAGATCTCATGCACATCCGGATGCGCTTTTTCAATTTCGTCCAGCAGCACCACGCTGTACGGGCGACGGCGAACCGCCTCGGTTAACACGCCACCCTCGCCATAGCCCACGTAGCCCGGAGGCGCGCCCTTGAGGGTAGAGACGGTATGCGCCTCCTGGAACTCGCTCATGTTAATGGTGATGACGTTCTGTTCGCCGCCGTAGAGCGACTCAGCCAGCGCCAGCGCGGTTTCGGTTTTACCGACGCCGGAGGGGCCGCACAGCATAAAGACGCCGATGGGTTTGTTGGGATCGTCAAGCTTCGCACGCGAGGTCTGTACCCGGCGAGCGATCAGCTCCAGGCCGTGACGCTGGCCAATTACCCGCTGATTGAGCGTATCGGCCAGGCTCAGCACCGCGTCGATCTCATTTTTCACCATCCGCCCCAGCGGGATGCCGGTCCAGTCAGAGACCACTGCGGCCACTACGTTCTCATCCACGGCGGCAAACAGCAGCGGCGCATCGCCCTGCAAGGTCTTCAGCGCCTGCTGCTGGTCAGCGAGCTGGCTACGCAGTTCGGTCGTCTCCTCATCCTCGGCGGCAAACAGCGCCGCGCGCAGGCGGATGATCTCCCTGACCAGGCCACGCTCCTCTTCCCAGCGCTGGTTTAACGCCTCGCGCTGGGTCTCTTGCTGGTCGCGCTCCGCCTGGAGGGTGGCGACCCGGTCGCTTTCACCGACCCCGACCCGCGCTTCACGTCCGGCAATCTCGATCTCGACGTCGAGGGCAGCAATGCGGCGCAGGCAGGCTTCAAGCTGCGCCGGCGGTGCGCTCTGGCTGACCGCGACGCGGGCGCAGGCGGTATCAAGCAAGGCGACCGCTTTATCAGGCAGCTGACGCGCGGGAATGTAGCGATGGGAGAGCTTCACCGCCGCGCTGACGGCTTCATCCAGCAGCAGCACCTGATGATGCTTCTCCAGCGGCGAGACGGTGCTGCGCAGCATCAGTACGGCTTTCGCCTCGTCTGGCTCATGCACCTGCACCGTCTGGAAACGGCGGGTCAGGGCCGGATCCTTCTCAATATACTTTTTGTATTCTGCCCAGGTGGTTGCGCCGATAGTACGCAGCTGACCACGCGCCAGGGCCGGTTTTAACAGGTTGGCGGCGTCACCGGTGCCCTGCTGGCCGCCAGCGCCAATCAGAGTATGAATTTCATCAATGAACAGGATCACCGGCGTAACGCTGGACTGAACCTCATTGATCAGCGCCTGGAGCCGGGCCTCAAACTCCCCTTTCATGCCCGCGCCCGCCTGCAACATGCCGATATCCAGCAGCCACAGCTGAATATTTTGCAGCGGCTCCGGCACGTCGCCCTCGGCGATACGCAGCGCTAATCCCTCCACGACCGCCGTTTTACCGACCCCCGCTTCCCCGGTCAGCAGCGGGTTATTCTGCCGACGGCGCATCAGAATATCCACCATCTGGCGGATCTCTTCATCGCGTCCTACAACCGGATCGATTTTTCCCTCTCTGGCGCGGGCCGTCAGATCCTGACCGTACTGCGCCAGGGTGCCCTGCGCAGCAGGAACCGCGCCGGTGGGTGCCTCTGCGGCAGCGGCGGCCTGCTGCGTCTCTTTGCTCTGGGCGCAGATGGCGTCGAACTGCTCCAGCAGCACCTCAACGTTGATACGGCCAAACTGGGCGGAGATGCTTTTCAGCACGTTCGCCAGGTTCCAGGTTTTAAGCAGGCCGATGAGCAGGTGCCCGCCGCGAATACGGCTTACGCCAAACGTCAGCGAACCATATACCCAGGCGCGCTCAACGGCGCTATCGATATGCTCAGAGAGATCGGAGACCGAGCTAGCCCCACGCGGCAGCGCATCCAGCGCGGCAACGATATCGCGGGTGAGCTGCGGCTCATCGAGAGAGAAGTGGCGGATCACCTGCTGTAGATCGCCATCCTGCTGCTGCATAAGCTGATGCAGCCAGTGCACCAGCTCAACATACGGGTTTCCGCGCAGCTTGCAGAAGGCGGTAGCGCTTTCCAGCGAGGTAAATAACAGCGTATCGAGTTTGCCGAAAAGCACGGCACGGCTGATTTCTGACATGTTCGGTTCCATTGATAACATTGATGTGTGACGTCAGAGACGAAAATCAGAGCTCTGCGCTAAAAACCAGGTCGCCGCGTGGGATCGGCAGAGGCTGTTGTCCAAGCCAGGTGTTATACCCCAGCCGACCTCCTCCCCCGAGCGCCACGCCGCGTACCGCATCGGCTCGTAATAAAATTTGCGTATCCCACTGATACTCCAGGCCAAGATACTGGCGCACCCAGTCGCGCAGCTCCGTTACCCAGGCTTCGCCAGGCAGAAAGCGGTCATACTCCTCTGCGCTCAGCGGGCCTATTTCGATACGAAACTTATGCTGCACGTCCCGGACGGCTACGCCAAGAAACGCCGACTGGCCTAGCCGGGGCAGACGTCGCCCCGCACCGAGCTGCGCCTGTTCACGGGTGGAGAGCGGCATCCACTGCGGCACGTTCATCGCCAGCTTTACCGGCACCTTAAAGTAGTTGCGCAGGATCTTCTCCAGCCCTTCCGGATCGCGGCTGTGGCGCGTCAGGTGCCCGGCATGGGTAAAGCGCGCGTGTGGACTGAGGCTGCCTTTTGCCATCTGGCCCGGCTGCCCCATGCCGATAAGCGACGCCAGGTAGCGGTCAAAACGCTTATTGTCAGGGCGATCGAGCGACACGGCGGGCTGCGCATCGGCCCAGGCGCGGTAGAAGAGCAGCGTCAGACGATGATGAAAGAGATCGGCGAACGCGGCCAGGCTATCGTCCTGATGGTGATGGATACGCTCCCGGGCGTACTCCGTCATATGTACCGGCAGCGGGCCGTTGGGGCCAAACATGCCGAAGCTCAGGATAGAGACCTCATGCAATCCGCTCTGCGCGCGCTGGCGAACCTGTGCCACCGTGGAGGGAGCAAAGCTCATGGAGGGCTGCTGACCGATACGCAGCGGCTCAAATTTGGGCAGCGGCGCGCGGCCCAGCGGGTAACGCTCGCCCCCCTGGGCATCAACGCGTCTCAGGAGCTGGAACAGATCGTAACGCCAGGGCGCGTCCATCACCCCGCGCCAGAACGTCTCCGGCAACGGCGTCAGACGATGAACCTGCCGTAGCGTAGTCACGGTTTCACTCATATCAGCGCCCTTTTGCCCATTCTTGGTGCCCAGTAGCCAATCTCCCCCCGCTGCTGGCTCTTAAGCGTGAACTCGGTAAAGCTGTTGATGGAGACCAGGCGGGCGAAAAGGCGCTCCAGCACGCTGCCAAACAGCCACGGGCTGGAGCCGGAGAAGGCCTGCTCGTCCACCGTCAGGGTAATGCCGATGCCACGGGCGAAAACGATAGGCCCCGGCTCCGGCACGCGACGATGAACGGGCTCCAGCACGCAGTGGCGAACGCCCTCGATCTGGCGGGCAATGGGCGCTTCGGCCAGGCCGGCATACAGGCCGAGCAGCTGGCGCAGCGCGGCGGCGCCGTCTTCGTTTTCACTGTCCATCAGGCTCAGGTAGTTCATTTGCAGCTGGCTGATGAGCCGCCAGGTGCTGAAGCCCTCTGCCAGCGCCGGACGCGGCGGCGTGGGGCCTTTACGCAGGCTCAGCTTTTTCACCGGCATCGAATCGGACAGGATAAACTGGCCGAGCTCCTGCTGGAGCATCAGCGGCAGATCGCGGCTGGTACAGAGCACCTCGGCGGTGATATAGCGCAGGCTCTCCTGCCACGGCGCATGCTGCTCATCCACCAGCGAGACAAACACTTCCGAGCCGGTGTAGCCGGTACGGGTGCCGTAGCGCAGCGCATGTTCGGACAGCACGCGCTGCTCGCGGCGCAGGGAGAAGTAGGCTCCGTAGTTGCCTGCATCCTGGCTCCAGGTGCTCCAGAACGGACGAAACGTCTGATCGTCACGCTGGCCGTCGGCGCTACCGTAAATCTTGTTTACCGCATAGATTTCATAATCCAGCGGACGGATATTATCGACCACCAGATGACATTCGTGCTGGTTATCACTCAACTTCTGGCGGGAGGCCACCTTCGGGAAGAGGTTGATCACCGGCGTACAGTGCATCGCCAGATGGCTGGCGTCCACGACCCGCTCCAGCTGCTCGTCGGTTTTATCCAGCAGGATGAAAATATCAAACGCATGCTCTGCTTCGCAGCGGCTAATCAGCTTGCCGAGGCCGCTCAGGCTGATAAAGCGGAAGCGCGCCGGGAAAGCAAAGTACTCCTGAAGCAGCCGGTAGCCGTCAAAGTTGCGCAGATCCTCTGGCAGCAGCGCATGGTCGGCGTCAAAGCCTTCCTGCCGCAGGGCGTTTTCCGGCAGCTGCTGACGCTGCGGGTGTAGGCCTACGGTCTGGCAGACAACGCCAACGTGGTGCTCCATTACCAGCTCCAGCAGCTTCAGCGCTTCGATGTCGGGGCCGCTCAGGAAGAAATCCAGCCGGTCAAAGTTGAGATGACCCAGATGCTGCGGGCCATCGCAGGCGATGCGGATCCGCAGGGCGCTGGTGATCCCCCGCTGGCTGAGGCCAAGCTGGGCAAGAGGCAAATCGGCAGGCACGCCGCCCAGCTCAACGCTGTCGATTTTCAGCGGCAGCAGGTTGACATCATGCGCCGTGGTATAGCTACAGGTGACCCCGCTCTTTTTCAGCGCCAGGCTGTCCATCATGGTGCCGCGAGGCACGATAAATCCGTTGCTCAAATCGCCCCGCCCGCTGTCGGGCTGTAGCTCGGCGATGGCCATGGACGGCGTAGGAGCCAGATAGTTGGGGGCCAGCATCTCCAGCAGGCGCTGGGAGAAACGCGGAAACTCGGCATCCATCTTGAGCTGTACGCGGGAGGTCAAAAAAGCAAAGCCTTCCATCAGGCGCTCGGTATACGGGTCTGCTACCTCGATACCCTGCATACCCAGCCGCCCGGCCACCTTGGGGTAGCGCTGGGCAAACTCTGCGCCCATCTCCCGCAGATAGGCCAGCTCGCGGTTGTAGTACTCAAGCAGTTTACTTTCCATAGTTACCCCGCATCTTTAAGTTCGAAATGACCGTTTTCCAGATCGACATCCGTGCGAAACAGAAACTCCAACGGGTACGGTACGCACCACATGCGCCCTTTGATCTCTATCGACAGCACGTTGTGCAGATCGAGCGACGCCGTGTCGGATATGCAACGCACCTGGAGCCCTTGCGCCATAATGCGTGGCTCAAAGTTAACGATCGCCTCGGTTAACTTGCGCTGGATATCGTGCCATTCGATATCCGACATCCGTTTACCCGCCAGCGGCGCAACGCCGAAGTTCACCACCGAGCGGCGCACTTCCGGCAAGGCGCTGAGATCGTGGGACGAGTCTTGGTTGATGGTATTAAACAGCCACTGCAGATCGCGCAGCACCTGGTGGCGCAAAGCCGAGTGGGTAATAAAATTGCTGTTTGCTGGCTCCCGCTGCTTTCCAGGATCGTTGTCCGTCAGGCGATCCAGCAGCGAGGGCTGCATCTTGTCGCGCGCGCCCACTCTCTCCTGCTTGCTGCGGGCTTGCCAGCCGCTGCGCAGCAGATCGCCTTCGGGCTTATTCATGCTCGCTGCCTGCCGTAAAGGTAATCAGGCTGAGTGACAGCAGCGGGCTTTCACTCTGGTCGCTAAGCCACGCCTTCTGACCCAGCCCCTGATACAGCACACCGTCGTTATCAAGCGGCAGCCATTCAGTCGCCCGACCCAGCTTGACGTCGTCAGCCGCATCGGACTCGAAAGGATAGCGCGCTGGAAGCTGGCAGACCTGCTCGGTGCCATCGGTCAGGCGAACCAGCGCGTGACGCCACACCAGGTCGGTGACGCTGGCCGGAGCCTGAAAACGGATCTCTTCGATGGCACTAAAGGGCAGCCAGAAATAGCGGCCGTTAAGGATAGTTTCACAGACCGGCCCCAGGCGCGCGTCGCCATCCATCAGCCATGCAAAGGCCTGGGTCTCTTCGTTATCAAACGTAAGCAGGCCAGCGCTGGCCTCTGCCTGCTCCAGCGCCTCAAGGCGTAGCGTCCGGGCGCGCTCCCCGGTTTCAGCCAGCGCCGTGGCGAGCGTAGCCAGCCAGGGCCACTGCGTATCCGGCATTGACGGACGCGCCAGGCCTGCCAGAACCTGGGCACGCTGCAGTTCCCCCTGCATGGCCTGCTCAAGCAGCGTCACGGTAGGCTTCGCCTGTGGCTTCATTGCCAGCCAGCTTTTCAGCTGGGTTATCGCCCGCGTCCAGTTACCGCTCAGGGCCAAAAACTGAACAAACGCGGCGCGCAGATCGGCGTCCGCCGGACGGGATTTGATCTCGGTTTCCAGGCGCAGCAGGGCGTCATTAATCGACTCATTACCCAGATGTTGATAAAGCGTATTCATAGCTGCTCCTTAGTTCGCGGCGCGCCAGGCACCGACCGCAGGATCACGCAGCTGCGGGCGCAGCGCATCGACCAGGACAATTTTGAGCGTGGCATTAGGGGCCAACCAGGGAGTCCAGAGCTGCTTCACGGCCTGCAAACGCGCCTGCAGTTGCGCATCGTCGCTGGCCAGCTCCTGAGAGACCTGCACCACCACCGTGCCCTCGCTCTTCCAGCTGTTTAGCGCGCTGTCGTAAGGCAGGATCATCCAGCTCTGCTCGCTACCTTTGGTGCTGAAAACCATGCGCTCTTTATTCACGGAAGTGATGAGTACATCGTCCGCATTAACGCTGTCGCTCAGGCCAGTGACCGGGAAGCCGTGAACATAGGTCACCGGGGTCTCTTGCTGCCCGCTGCTGCTGGCCTGCGTCATCACAGCATGACCGCTCAGCCAGCTGCCTTTTTCGCAGCTCGCCGTGCCGGATGCCGGAATAAACAGCGCCGGTGCGGCCGCACCGCCCTGCCAGAAGGTACGCAGATGACAGCCGTTTTGCAGCGTAAACTCCTGCCACGGCGTGCGATCCGCCGCGACCGAGAGCGTTTCCGGATTAACGGCAGGCGGGACCAGCGCATCGTTAGTGGCTGCGGCTACCTGCGGCTGCGTCTGCGTCTGCGCGACTGTGACCGCCCACTCCTTGTTTTTATTCGCCGTACCCTGAGCCAGCGTGGCACCCGCAGGATCGTTCAGCGTCCACGACAGCTGCTGCAGCTTACCGCACTGGTTTTCCAGCAGCGCGCCCAGCCGAGGCATAAAGCTGTCGAGTATTGAGACCTCTTTATTGCCGTTCGCCACGATGCGTAACGCGACGTCTTGCTTACACCAGCTCTGCGGCGTTTTGTCCTTGATATCGTCTATCCAGATATCCAGCTTTTGTGAAGGCGACTGCACGATGCGATAGTTTTCAGCCTGTGCGGTGCCCGCGACAGCCAGAAGCGCCAAACCCGATAGCCAAAGTTTCATATAAGTCCTTGTGTGCCTAATCAATCCCGGAGGGGGAAAAACTGAGCTGCATCAGAGAGCGTATGCAGCAAGGTGGTGTCCTGAGGGCTGCCCATCCATACCGCCACGGCGGTGTAGTTATCCTGAGCGCTTCCCTCGCTTTCGCTGTTTTTTTGAATGAGCTGCTGCATTAAGGTCAGCCACTCCTGGGGCGTGTTGACCATATGCAGCGACTGCTTCATCTGCTCTTCGCTAACGCCGTGCCAGAAGCCGTCGGTGCACAGCAGAAAGACATCGCCATCTTCGACCGGAACGACATCGCTGTAGCTCGCCTCCGGGCCGCCGTTCTCTATGCCCAGCGCCAGATAGAGCAGGTTGCTGTTGATGTTATCCGTCTGGTGCCCGGCATCTTTCATCTGCTGGATCAGGCTGTGGTCGGTGGTCACGTGAGAGAGCCAGCCGCGACGAAACAGGTAGAGGCGGCTGTCGCCCGCGTGCGCCCAGTAGGCCAGCTTGTAGTCACGATCGATAAACAGGCTGACCAGCGTGGTGCCCATCCGGCGATAGTCCTGCACCGCCTGCTGTTCGCTGAGGATGGCGCGGTTCGCCTGCTGAATATAGTCGGGAATTTCTTGTGCGTTCAGGTGCTTATCGCCGTCGAAGCGCGAGATGATGCTGTTACGGGCAAGCTCAGCCGCGACGTCGCCGCCCGGCAGGCCTGCGATACCGTCACACACCACGAAGCAGGCCGCGCGCTCCCCGATGTTTTCTCCCGTCTGATCCTGGTTACTGGCGCGCGTTCCCTGGCGGGAGAGAGAGGCCGTTGCGATATTCATTCTTCTTCCGATCCGCTTTGTGAGTCTTTGTACTGATTCACCTCCATGTCATAGGCATGCAGGAAGGCTTCGCCAAACAGGGTATGGAAGTCATCTTCAATTTCGCCTGCCGTCTGGCCGTAGGTGCGAACGAAGTAGTCCCACAGCGCGGCTTTACGGCTGCCCGGCAGGGACAGACGCGACGTCACGCCATCCAGCTTCGCCTGCTCTTCAAGCTGCTCCGGGTTAAAGGATTGCAGCATCGCGGCGATAATGGCGCGGATGCCGGAGATCATGCCCAGCTGGTGCGCCTGAAGATCGATCAGCGCATCGCGCACTGATTTCTTCGGCGGCATAAAGCCCGGCATGCGGGTACCAAACATCTGCATCAGCACCGTTTTCCCGGATGGGAGCAGCTTGAACGGGTTGTTGGCGTCGTCCAGCACCATGGTCATGTCCGCTTTCACGCCGCGCTTGAGGATCGATCGCGACGAGAGCAGCGCCACCGTTCCCTGAGAGAACATACTCAGCATCTGTCCGAGCTGGCGCATATTTTCCCGGTCGAACTGCGGCGTCGGCTGCATATCGCCAAGGCCCATCCCTTCCAGCAGGGCTTCTAGCAGCTCGCCCTGCAGTACGTCGCCCCGGGCAGGCTGGTGCTGGGACGAGGACGCAGAGGCGGCGTTTTGCACCGGATCGATACGCAGGCGGCCTTTAGGCGTCTGCATTTGCGTGCGCGCAACCGCCTGCGGCGTAGGCATGGTAAAGCCCGCGTAGTCCTGGCGGTCTGGCTCTTCGGCTGGCATGTCAGGTTCAGCATGCGGCGCTTCCGGCAGCGGCTCGGCGGCAAACAGCGGCGAATTGGCCAGTGGATCGGCATCGTCAGGCGTCTGGGCCAGCGGCGCTACGGTTTCAGGCTTTGACGTCAATTCAGGTTCAGGCTTCTGCTCAGGTGCAGCGGTCAGCGGCGCACCGCCCATCAGGCCAAGGGGATCGTTATCTTCAGCAGGCGCATCGCTCTTAGCCAGTGGATCGTCTTTGGGCGACAGACTGTTTTTAGCCGACAGATCGTCTTTCGAAGAGAGATCGTCAGGATGGGTGAGCGGCGCGCCGCCCATCAGCCCAAGCGGATCGTCATTACGCGCGGCAGGTGCGCTGGCAGAGCCGCCGAACAGCGCCAACGGATCGAGCTCATCCTTCGGCTCCTCTTTTGGCAGCGAAGGCTCGCTCTCTTTTGGCGGCACCAGCGTGCTGGGCGTAGCGTCATTGAAAATGCTGTCGCTTTTAAACAGCGCCTCATCGCTAAACAGCGAGTCGGTATTAACGTTTTTACGCTCCAGCTGGGGATCGCTGTTCTGGAACATCGCCAGCGGATCCTCGGCGTTGCGTTCCGGCTCCTTGGGCTGCGAGAACGGATCGTGAGATTCAGCAGGCTGCGGTCTGGCACGGCTGCTTGAGATGCTGTCGGAAATAGAGAACTCCTGCATCAGGCTGTCCCAGATCTCAGTAGGCACCGCCGTAGGTGCGGCATCCGTTTGCGCAGAGTCGCTGGCTGGCTTCGATGCGGGCGCTGGCGCGGCGGCAGGTTTCGGCGGCGGCGGTGTAATCACCGCTGCCGGACGGCTTACCGGCGCAGCCTGCTGTTGCAGGCTGGTGACCTCGATGCGGTAGTCATCAATACCCAGGATGTCGCCATCCTGCAGCTCGACCTGGCGCCCGCGCTCCAGGGGAATATCATTCAGTGCCACGCGGGTCACGCTGCCCCGGTTGGTGATGTGGCACTCGCCCTGGGCATCCACATGGACAATAGCCTGCAGGCGAGAAATCGTGCGGTCGTTATCCGGCAGCACCAGATTGTTATCCGTTCCGCGACCAATGGTGCCACCGGGCGCATAAAATTCGAAGCTACTCAGGGGTGGCTGATGGCCAGGTTTTGTCGAAATAATCGTGAATCGCATAGCGTATTCCTGCTGGTATGGTTAGCACTCAAACGCAGCCGCTCTTAAGGAAGAATGGCTGCGTTTGGGAGCGAATAAGTTAATTAAGAAAGAGCTGAACAATGAAAATAAATACGTCTTGAAAATAAGTGGCAACTTTTTTAAGGGCTAAGATTTAACTGCATGATTAATGTTATTTATTTATCGGTTTGCTTGCGCTTCATGATCGATTACTTAAGATAAAAAACCAATCTTATCAAGTAAAACATAAATAACACCAATCCCGAGACCTAACCCCATAAGATAGCCATTTCTATTAAAACCGCGTATCCATGAAAGATCATAGTGCTTTCTTATTAAGTCACCCACATTAGGCTCTATCCACCTTTTATTATCAATCGGAATGCGCTTACCCTTTAGAATCATAGAGATAATCGATACGCGATATCCAAACCCTTTCACGCCTAACTGCTCATAAAAATAGTAATCTTCAAAGCGAATAATTGAATGATCGACTAACAGTTGATAAACACTCGCAAGTTCGGCTCTATATTTCCGATAATAGACATAGTTAACAATAAGAGTGTATATCCAACTGAACATTAGTATTAATAGGAATGTCAACTTAATGATATGAAAAATCATTTTATGCAGACTATCAGTAGCATATGAAAAAGCCGGTCACCGCTCTTCAGCAAGCAGCACTCATTTTTATTAATATCATCCTCAATATTTAAAAAATCCATTAGTACTTATAACCAACGAAAGACAATATTAGTAAAAAACATAAAAGAATACTACCTAGCTTGACCTTACAACCATAATTTTTAACCCATGCCAAATCAAAATCCTTCAATAGGGTCTGACATGCTTCTGGTTCAAGCCAGCGAGTATGAGTTAACTTAACTCTCTTACCTTTAAGAATTAAGAAAAGAACCATTACTCTTGCACCAAAACCACAAAAACCTAACATTTCCAAAGTCTGGTAATCATTATCATGCAATAATTTATTATCTTTTAAAATCTGGAACACTTTCGATAATTTTTTTGAGTACTTTTTAAAATCTATAAAAAAAGAGAAAACAATCAAAAGCCACAGAATAAACAAAAACATGACTGAGATTGAAAAAATCAATTTTAAATTCATAATCCATTCACTGGAGCATCACACGTTTCGCTCGGCATGGATATGGTCACTTGTAAAAATAAAGCAAAATTAAAATATCTAAAAGCAAAAATATCATAATGGCAAAACCTAACATATAAAGACGATAAAGCTTTAAAATCCAACCAATTTTTTCTTCAGGCAATGACTGTACGAACTGATAAGCCTCGGGTCGAACACAGCGTTCTTGGGTGTACTTCATCTTTACGCCTTTGTGAAGCAGAACAAACCAAAGAATCTTTTGCAAATCAACAAAATGGCCGAAATGAAAAGCAACTTTTGTTATCAAATCCAGATCTAGACCTTGCTGACAATATTCAGCAAGCAAACAGTTATACTTGTCTTGATTTCTTTTAAAAAAAATTATATTAAAGACATTAAGCATAACTAACACTATAAATAAAAAGACCATCATAAATAGTAAAATGGACTCAAAACTCATAAAATCTTATCCATAAGATATCCCGTACCTCCACTTAAAATACTCTCTACAATGTTGCTGCCAGCGACTGCCCCTGCGATTGAACATACTAAAGCACCTGTACCTGCTGTAGCTGCCCCCAGCGTAAGGCACAAGCTTTCACCCAAAAGCCCCCCATATGTACCACCATTTATTCCACCCACAATACCAGCACCGAACATACTGTATTTTTTCACCGCAACTTTCGCACATTCACCTTCGCGCCCGGTAGTACAGGCATGGTACACATCGTTAGTGGTATTCATAAACGAGAGGCCTAACGCCACCCATCCACCCGCCTTCATAAAGCTCGCTGCTTTTGCTGACCGGATAATGTAGCTGGCATACCCGGGGATGGTGCCAACCCCAACCGTACTCCACTCATGAATAATTGAGCGTGTGGACAAACCAAGTGCTCTTTTGATGCTGTCGTAACGGTCTATGTTTAACGACAGACGGCCAATGCCTTTTAACAGCGGCTTAAGCTGGGCGAATAGCGCGTTTCGCTCTGTATAAAACTGCTGGCCAATCAGCGTGCCCTGCGTACGGAACTGGTTCTGGTAGGTTTGCTCTATCTTCACCAGAATCGACTCAATCTGGTGAAAATATCTTTCCCCTGCCTCTCCCGCCGTTCCGACAACTTTCTCTCCCAGGGAGGTCAACGCCGCAATATGCTGATAGTTCTTGTTCAGGAATGCCGCTACATTGTCATCCGTCGTTGCCAGGGCTGCGTTCACTTTTTGCTTCGCCATAATTATATGATTAAGCTGATACACCTGATTCTGATTCGCCGGGTCGGCGACGATCAGGATCTGTCCGGGCTTGACCCAGCGCATATCCCTGTTGAGATGCATAAAGTAACGGGCCGCTTCGCTGTTTGGATTGTTAAACAGTAAACGCGCCTGCAAATCTAGGGTGCCCGCCTGCTGCACTACGCAATACCCGGGCGCTACAGTAGATTGTGTTCTCATCTTTAATCCCTGTTAAATCGCTTTAACAGCAACCTCTGACCGCTGTTTTAAAGCGACATGAGAAGACGACTTCTCATTTTTACTAAAAAAGATTTTGAAATGAGCTCAGCCTGTTAAAGGAACACCTGGTAACCTGACGTAGCATTGCTAACAATTTCAAAATACGGTTTGTAAAAATGATTCTACTGCGAACCGGTTAATCTCTGTAATGTATTTGTGCGATCCATCGCTATTACGGCTTGTACTATTTAAACTTACAATAGCTATTTAGTGCCTTTATCGTAGATCTTATTAATAGCTTCGCTATTAGCGATAAGCGTACATTTCAGCACTTGATACTCACCCGGAAGTGAACCACCGATCTTTTCTTGAAGCTGATTATCAATGGTTTTGTCTGCCTCTTCGAACAATTCAGCGGACACGTTACTAGCTTCAAGCCACGCAGCTGTGCTGACCATAGCGTCATTCTTTAAAGACTCACTGTCAGCTATTTTACTAATGCAACGGTTTTGCACCCAGTTGCTAAAAATTTCCTGCTGAGAAAAGCTGTTTACTTTTGGCAACGTTTGCGCGCAAACAACAGGAGAGGTCATTACCAGGAGAAATGTTAACAATGTTTTCACTTTAGGCTCCATGGTATGGTGTAGCAAGAAACTTAGTTAATAAAAAACCCTTTAAACAACCAATTTAGCATTCAAATAAGCTCACTTTAAAAATAACCTTATTTGGGTACTAAGTTAGTACGTTTATGCTTTGCATTTACTCAATCCTAAAAATACTTAGTTCACCTTTCGCATTTTTTCGCAGGTTGAAGTGGGCAGCATAACGTACCGCCTCATTCCCATCTGTAACCTTAAGGGCTACATCGTATTCACCAGCCTCCCAGTCAATACCGTTCCATTGATGGCAATCATGGGCATCTAACCTAACAACAGGTGAATCGGTAGCAGGTTCAGAAATGGTTTTCCACTCCACTCCCTCTCGTTTCATAACCGTTGGTGTATAGCTGCTTAAAGACGTATCAAAAACCAAACCAGGGGTAATACTGAAGCATGGCTCGTTGTCTTTTAGCGTTACCAATAGCGGTTGATATTGCGCAGGGTGCGAGATGCAACCACTACTGATAAAAGCAACCGCAATATACAGTAAGCACTTTCTCATATAAAACATCGCTTTTAACGTTAAAAGACCACTTGCGACTGACATTCCTATGAATCACCTATTGAATGCAACCGCTTTAATAATAATTTTTACGATTCATTTAAGCATTTACTTAGAAGCTCAATTATCTTTTTTAGCTTTATGCTTTCTAATAAGATCGGCTAACTCTAGGCTATGATAAAAATCGATGCACTTCGCCATGGTCATCGGCACTCCCGCCTGGCTTCCATATTTCTTATCAAGGAAGGTTTTGCCCAGCTTTTCTACGGCGGTATACGCTTCCAGCGAGTAGTCACCAAACTCAACATATCCCCTGGCCGCAGCAGAAGCATCTTCTCTCACTTCATCAGCCTGATACCCCTGAGCAAGACAGGTGCTCAAAGCATAGTTTTTCAAATACTCTTCTGGGCTGTACTCCATGCGACCAATCGCTTGCGAAGATAGCAAAAAACAACCCAAGGCAAGCAAACTACATTTATCTTTCATCCTCATGCCCCAGGAAAGATAAAGTGAGCCCTTGCGGGCTCACTGCTATTACGCTTCTTTGTTTTCTTTGATGTTCCAGCCAGCGCTGCTTTCAGCACCTTTACCACCAGCAGCAGTCTGCTCCCAGTACTGCTGTTTCACTTTCGCAGCCTGGAATGCATAGGTCACACCAACAGTGTCACCGTTGTCTGCACCGGTGTACTGAACGGACGTTACCAGTACGTCTTCCAGCGTGATACGACCGTATTCCACCTGCTGACCGCCTGCTTTACAAACAGACAGTTCAACTTTGGTCAGGTGTTTACCGCTGGCGCAGTGCTTCAGAATAGCAGTCGTTGATTTGTCGATCAGCGCGTTAACGTGCAGGTCGTTAAAGTTAACTTTACCGGCACCGCCGCCGCCGCCAACGCTCATATTACCCGGTTGGGACGCACCCCAGGAGAAAGAGTTAATGTCAGTCCAACCAGTGTGATTCGAGTCTTTCGATTCACCTGTAACACCTTCAACCTTCAGGAACATATCAATAGCCATAGTATCTACTCTTCGTGATTGAAAATTATTGCTTTCAAAAAAGCACTTATATGGCAAACAGGAAAGCATGGGGCTGAATAAAACCGTCCATATTTTACCTCTGCCTCTAGCCTGAACGCTGTTAAAGCGTTCAGATCATCCAGAGCGGTTGCAATAGCCACCACCCTAAATCTGGTCAGACGCGCTTATTACGCGAATGAGTAATAATTTTACTCGTGCGGCACTTACATCCGCAGCTTTGTTTTTCCGCCAAAGAATATACTGCAATCAATGCAAAGGATAACACTACCAAAATTAGTGCCCTCGTCACTTGCGTTATAGTGCTACGGCTGCGAAAAAATCAGTGAATCACTCAACATTAACTGACAACACTTATAAGTAACAGGAGTTAGTATTAATCCCTCAACTCGGTGGATTATCTTCAATCCAGGTACGTTCCGGATCGCCGCTAATCAACTGAGGGATCAATCTATCAAGCTCATCGCTATGGTAAAGACGTAGACAATTTAAGGTCATGCCCTGTACCTTTGGCATTCTTTCGGAATGAAACGAATTTGCGCTATTTTTATACTTATTAATAATAGCGTTAATTTTATCATTGCCATTTTCAACGTCGAAAGGCACCCACTCAACTAATGCATTGCCGCTGCGTGCGGCGTCCAGTGAAAACTGACTCTTATCATCTGCAACTTGTGCAAGGCAGCGGGTTAGCACCATATCTTTAAGGACTTGCTTGTATGGCATCTTTTTTACAAACCATACTGGATCATCACCTGCATTTGCTGTTGCTGAAATGACAAACAATACAAACCCTAAAAGTCTATTATTCATAGCAACGCTTACCTCCCTGGCGGGGATCTGACTGATACTGTTGCTTTGATCTAACACTACTCGAAGCAAAATAGCCCAGTATTCACCCTAAGCGAAAACCCTTACAAGCTTACTTCAGCTCCCAAAACCAGATCTCCTTACAGTCTGTATAGCAATCTGAGTTACATTGCATCATGTTATCGCCAACTGGCTCCAGCAGATCTATATGGCCACCGTTGTAATTGGTAATCTTATTAAAGAATACCACGCCTTTGCGATTTCTTAATTTCTCTGCTGCCTGACGGATATCACTGTAGATCTCAGCTTTACCAAACACGCTTGTTTTATAAAGCTGATCTGCGAGTAACTTCGCCCCCGGCTCAATCTTCTTGCCTTTATAAGGGCCTGCCTTAACCGATAACCGACCTTCAAAGTTGACATTACATTTCAACAAAGCAAGGCTCATACGTACAGCACAGGTATTTTGATAGCCAGCGTTAGATTTAATGAGTGCACTCGCATCATAACCAATTTCCGAAAAAAGTTGGTCTCGTGATACGTATCCAGGACGTACCTCATTAGCCGAATAGTGGTTTTTCTTTAATTGCTCATAGAGTGGTTTCATTTTGATTTGGTCTCTCCACAGGGAAGGTCTTTTGCCAATGCCTCAGTGATAAGAACAGATGCTCGCTCTTTTTTTCGCTCGGGGGACAATTTATTAATATAATCGAATAATCCCTCACGTAATGATCCCGGTAAAGCCAGCTTATAGCTGCACCATGCGGTACCTTCTGTAGCATCCATTACGCCCAGCAAATACATATTCGCTTTAATGCGCTCTCGCTCATCGGTTTTCGAAAGCCAGGCATTGAGAAAGCGCTCACCGCTTAGATTGACATCATTTCGTGAGAGCAAAGCCGTATCGCGCAAAAGGTTGGATGTGTCATCCGCTGGTTGTGATTCCGATGCAGACCATGCTGTTCCACTCAGGCTAAGCAGAACTAGTGGCGCAGCGAGAACGCATTTTAGCGACATATCATATTCCTCCTGAATAATTGAAGCGGCTTGCCATGCCGGATCGCACGATCCGGCATGGCTATCATTTAAGAATCGTTGCTCTTCAGCGACGGCAGCTTCGACACCAGACGCAGAGAAACGGTCAGGCCTTCCAGCTGGTAGTGCGGACGCAGGAAGAACTTCGCGGCGTAGTAGCCTGGGTTGTCTTCGATCTCCTGCACCTGCACTTCTGCTGCGGCCAGCGGTTTGCGGGATTTGGTCTCCTGCGAAGAGTTAGCCGGGTCGCCGTCGACGTAGTTCATCACCCAGTCATTCAGCCAGCGCTCCATCTCTTCGCGCTCGCGGAAGGAACCAATCTTGTCGCGCACGATGCACTTCAGATAGTGCGCGAAGCGGCAGCAGGCAAACAGATACGGCAGGCGTGCCGCCAGACGGGCGTTCGCCGTCGCGTCCGGATCGTGATACTCCGCTGGCTTCTGCAACGACTGCGCACCAATAAAGGCGGCAAAGTCGGAGTTCTTGCGGTGGATCAGCGGCATAAAGCCGTTCTTCGCCAGCTCGGCTTCACGACGGTCGCTAATGGCGATCTCAGTCGGACACTTCATGTCCACGCCGCCGTCATCGCTCGGGAAAGTATGGCACGGCAGGTTCTCTACTGCTCCACCCGACTCCACGCCACGGATAGAGGTGCACCAGCCGAACTCTTTGAAGGAGCGGTTAATGTTGGCGGCCATCGCATAGGCGGCGTTCGCCCATGAATAGCTGTCATGGTTCGCGCCGTCGGTCTCTTCTTCAAAATCGAAGCTATCTACCGGGTTAGAACGAATGCCGTAAGGCAGGCGCGACAGGAAGCGCGGCATCACCATGCCCAGATAACGTGCATCTTCGGATTCGCGCAGTGAACGCCAGGCGGCGTATTCGGTGTTCTGGAAAATCTTGGTCAGGTCGCGTGGGTTCGCCAGCTCCTGCCAGGACTCCATCTGCATGACGCTTGGCGCAGTACCGGTGATGAACGGGCAGTGCGCCGCAGCACCAATGCGCGCCATCTCGCTCAGCAGCTCCACATCTTGCGGGCTGTGGTCAAAGTAGTAGTCGCCCACGATGCAGCCAAACGGCTCGCCACCGAACTGGCCATACTCCTGCTCGTAGACTTTTTTGAAGATAGGGCTCTGATCCCAGCCCACCCCTTTGTAACGCTTGAGGGTACGGCCCAGCTCCTGCTTGGAGATGCTCATAAAGCGAATCTTCAGCATCTCATCGGTTTCGGAGTTGTTTACCAGGTAGCTCAGACCCCGCCACGCGCTCTCCAGTTTCTGGAACTCGTCGTGGTGGATAATCTGGTTCACCTGGCGGGAGAGCTGCTCGTCGATACCGGCGATCAGGTTCTGGATGGTACGGTAGGTATCGTTAGAAAAGGTAACCGTGTTCTCCAGCGCCTGCTGCGCCAGGGTTTTTACCGCGCTCTCTACGGCTGAACGTGCCTGGTCAGTCTTCGGGCGGAACTCTTTGTTCAACAGCGCGCTGAACTCATCCTGGCTAAACGCCTGCCCCGCCTGCTGCTCATGTTGTTGAGAAGGATTGCTCATCGATTACTCCTCGTTACCTTTTACGCTATCGTCATTTTTTGGCATTTGGCTCAGGGATTTGAGCAGGGTCGGATCCTGAAGGATCTTGGCGATCAGCTCTTCTGCACCGTTTTTACCGTCCATATAGGTCAGCAGGTTGGAGAGCTGCGTGCGCGCCTCCAGCAGCTTATTCAGCGGCTCGACCTTACGGGCAATCGCATCCGGCAGGAAATCTTCCATGCTTTCAAAGGTCAGATCGACGTTTAGCTTGCCGTCGCCGGTCAGCGTGTTGTCCACGTGGAACGCCACGCGTGGCTTCAAGGCTTTCATACGCTCATCGAAGTTGTCGAGGTCGATCTCCATGAACTTACGCTCGTCAACCGCAGGCAGGTTCTCAACCGGTTTACCCGCCAGGTCCGCCATCACGCCCATTACGAAGGGAAGCTGGATTTTGCGCTCCGCACCGTAAATCTCTACGTCATACTCAATCTGTACGCGTGGCGCACGGTTACGTGCGATAAATTTCTGCCCACTGTTACTCATTGCCATGATGCTCTCCATCAAAGATGCGCTGTGAAAATGTGGCGACCAGCATCAGGCCAGACGCCGTTACAGGGTTATGCGTCAATCGCGACGCCCAAAAATGTTTTCCAGTTGATGCACGCCATCCGGGGCCAGATCCCGAATGATGTCCATAAAGTTGAGTTCGATTAGCTTCTGCACCCGGTCAATCATCAGCGGCGCAGGATGGCTAGGTTCATGCTGAGCGAAATACTGTTTGGCTTTCTCAAGCATCAGCTGAGCGTCGGCACGGCTGGTGACCTGCACGCTGCGCCAGTCGGCGGCGTACTGAACCGGCTGGGCCGCAGGCGCAGCAGGTGTTTCCTCGCTTGCAGGTGCGGCGTCCTGCGGCGCTACTGCGGCACCGCCGTCGGCTGACTGGCAGGCGTTAGCCACCAGCCCCACGGTTTTTTGCAGCTGCTCCATCTCCGGCACGCCGCTTTCGCTCAGGTAGCCAATCAGCAGTTCTCGGATGGTTTGCAGACGCTCGTGGATCTGCACCACCGCCTCAATGCCCGGCTGGCCACCGCGGGCCAGCTCGTCAATGAGTCGTGCCCGGCCACCCGGGTAGTCGGCGCACTCGGTCTTGCTGCCGTCCAGCAAGGCTTGCGCATCGCGGAGCGAAATTTCATCGCCGCTGGAGCGCAGCAGCGGCGCACTGCGCAACGCCGCGGTGAGCTCTGACTTATCGCTTAGCGCGGCCAGGGCGTTAATGCGGTAGATCGGATCGGTTTCGCCATACTCCTCCAGCAGCGGATAGAGCGGCTCCCAGTAGAGCGAAATTGCCTGCTGGATTAACAGCAGCCCATCGGCATAGCCCGCTAGCCCGCGACGTTTGGTCCAGGCGTGGGTTAACGCCATGATCACCCGCAGATCTTTGGTGCGCTCCAGCAAACCGGAGGCAAGCTTCTCCACCGTGGTCCAGTCAGCAGGCTCAGCGGGAATAATAGTCGTGCCAAACTGCTGCTCGGCTTTCCCCTGGCTGGCCTGCTCCATCGCCTGGTAGTCAGCGTCATATTCCAGATTGTCGCCGCAGGGTTTCTCCGGGCTTATCGGGGTAAGAAAGTGATCGATGCTCATCAGATACCTGCTTATTCAAACATGGGCGGATAAAGCCCGTGACGTCCGGGTCTGGCCCCGCCTGCGGGATCGAACAGCAAGGTGAAGAGCTGTCCGGTAAAGTTACCGCTGTGAACATGGGTGTAGAGCGGATAACCATCGCTGCGGTTGGTCCACCAGAAACTGGTCTGCCGCTGCGGGTCAAAACACTCCGCCGCCTGCGGCCAGCTTAGCGTGCAGCGCTCTTCGCCTTCATAGCCAATGACGTCAAGGATGTCAGAGCGCACCTGCGGCTCTGCGGGCTGTGGCGAGGGAATGGCCATCAGCGCCTGATCCAGCTGTTCCGCAGAGAAGGTGTTGCGCACGGCGTGCAGCAGGACGCGACCCAGCTGCTGATACCAGCTTTCCGCCTGAGCCAGCAGGCGCGGCGACCACTCGGTCGGGTTAAAAGAGAGCTGGGCGCACACCGGATAGCGACGGCCAACGCTGTCGCGCCCCGGCAGCAGGCAGCCCATCTGCACCATCTGGCTGCCTAACATTGGCGGCACCACAAAATTCCACACCGGCGCGGCGCTGAAGTCGCGTTCGCCGCTGCGGAGCTCCTCCTGCTGCCAGGCATGCAGACCTACCTGAAACCAATGCGACCACTGGCGCTGCAGCGAGTCGGGAAAGCGACGCTGTAAAAAATCGCCGGCACTGGGTAATTTTCCGTACCAGCTTGTCGCGGGGGTATTCGTCATACGGCTATCCTTGCGATTAAGGGCATGAGAAACGAGGAAGCTGGAACGGGTTGCGAATACTGTTTGGCGCAAACTCCAGCGTGACCTGATGGCCATCTACGGTAAACGTCGCCTGACGGCTCAAACTGCCGCCGCCTGGGCTGATACGTGCTTTATCAAAGAAACGGTTAAGTGCCCAGGCGCCGTTGGTGACCAGCGTCGAGGTGCTGCCGTTCGCCAGCCCCAGCTGCATACGCACCTGGTTGGTACCGCCCGGCCCCGGCCAGGTCATGATCTGCACCGCCTGCGGCCCGTGGCTGTAACGCAGCATCTGACCGTCTACGTCCAGGGACAGATTGAGAATAGTGTTGTCCATGCGGACGGTGCGCACCGTGACCTTATAGGATGGCGTCGCGGCACCGCTGGCAAAGAAGGCATCGCGAATCGACTGCGCCTGCTGGAAGGGACGCAGCAGCCCTTCGCTGCCCGGCAGCGTTTTGCCATCGATGCCCGGCATAAAGCGCCAGCTCGACTGGGTGGTGTCGACTTTATTGGTCAGGTTGTCGCGGAAGAAAGCATCCATCAGGCCGGTTCCTGGGGCAAACATCCGCGCCAGATCGTCCGGCGTCACCTCGCTGTTGGCGCTGCGCACCAGCGGATAGCGGCCCGCGATAGCCTGACGGCAGAAGCTGCCCACTTCGACATTAATCCGCTTACGTACGTTATCGAGGTCGCGGCGCTGGGTATCGCTGCTCGCACCGACCGCCATGTTGCTGAACATGGTCTGCAATCCACCCGGCAGGCGACCCGCGCTGGCCTGCAGGCGACTGATAGCTTCCCCTCCCGGCGCTGGCATGCCGCTGTTCGCTGCATCCTGTACGGCGGTCAGATAGCGGTACAGCTCATCCACCTGCTTGAGGAAATCATCAAAGACGATGGTTTTACCGCCCTTCTCCAGGGGCTGCGCCAGCTCAATCATCGGCGCGTAGTGGTCGGTCACCAGCTGCTCCGGAGCCTGGGTCACCACGGCCCCCTGCTTCGGCGCGCCGTCGTTATTGCTGAACAGCGCCTCCAGGGTACGCGTGGCGCGATTGTTCTGCTCTTTGGCCTGCGCGGCATCCGTCGGGCTCGGCGTGTCACGAGAAAGGGTCAGCACCTTGCTCAGATTCATCACCAGACGACGCAGCGGCGAGTTGCTGCCGGAGAGCAGTCGGGCGGTGTTAATACGCTGAGAGAGATCGGCGCTGTTGTTGAGCTGAATGTCGGCCAGGAAGCTGTCCCAGTTGGCGATAAAGTCGCGCATATAGAGCTGACGCACGGCGTTATCGGTCTGCTGCTTATCCTCCTGGGCCGAGGTGCTTCCCAGCACCCAGGCATCGTCCTCATGCAGCGCACTGGTGACGCTATCGATTTGCCCGTTGAAGCTTTTCCAGTAGCCGTCTGGGGTATACAGGCCCGGCACGCCTTCGCTCACCGGCTTGCCGCTTTTACGGGAAAACACCAGCTCGCTCTGCGGTCCGCCGAGCATCGACAGCGATACCGGCTTGAGGTTTTCGTCATGCTCAAGCAGGCGCTTAAGGCGGCCATACACGCGTGTAGAGAGCGGCTGCTGGTTGATAAGCGCCCGCTCACGAGCCACCAGCGACTCGTCTTGCGCATACGGCGATGCCTGGATCTGCGGCTCCAGCAGCTGGGTCAAATGCCACTCCAGCTCACGCAGCTGCGCCTGAGTTATGTTTTGCGGCAGGTTGCGCTCCAGGTTGAGCATTACCCACGAGTGCAGGAATTTGCCATCGTAGTGCTTCGGCTGGTAGAGCATCTGGTAGGCCTTCAGCGCTTCGTAGCTGTACTCTACGTCGCTGCCGTTGTCATTGCGTAACCAGGTGGTGATGTGCATCGCGACGGCGGGCAGCAGCATTTGCTCCAAAGCTTTTTGATACAGCGCCTGTGATGCGTTGCTGACGTCATACCCGCGATACAGCCCCATACGTCGGGTGATCGGCGGTTCGTTGATATCAAACTCGTTGCTTTTCGGCAGTTCAACCAGTCCATTGAGCAGCGGCAACAGCGCAAACAGGTCGCGCTGCTGAAGGTTTTGCAGCGCCTTGCTCTGCTGTTCAACCTCCGGCACCTTCGCCTGCACCTCTTTCAGGTAGGCGCTGTTTTTACCGTAGCTGGTGAGCCACAGGCCGCCCAGAATAACCAGCAGGGCCAGCAGCGCGGCATAACCAGACCAGATCACCGCCCGGTTGCGTAGCTCCCACCAGCGATTCTCCCCGGCGATGCCCGCTTCCTGGAAGATGACGTTTTGCAGCAGGTTCTTGATGAAAAAGCTCTGCCCTTTGGCTCCGGGGATCGGTGCCTCTTTGCTTACCGAATCCCAGTTGTCCGCCTCGTTGCCCTCTGGCAGTGAAAGCGCCCGGTTCAGCTCTCCCATCACCCGGTCAAACGGCATTCCCTCCTGGGTGCCGCTGGCAAAGTAGATCCCGCGCGGCGAAAACTCGGTTTCAAAGTTGGAGCGAGCAAACACCGTGCTCAGGTAGTCAGCCAGCAGCGGACGGAGCGCAGCGAACTCCTGCGGGAAGAGCCAGGCTTCAGCGCGAGTTTTGGCATCGTGCTCCTGCAGCATGGTCTCTGGCAGGCCCGCATCCAGGCGCTGCTGAAGCAGGGAGAACTCCTGCTCGAAGTTCCCCATCAGGTCAAAATCGGCCTGCTTAGCCTGCTCCCACGGCAGGGTAAAGCCCCAGATCTGGTCGCGCTGCGCCTTATCGAAATCGGAAAACCACGCGCGGAAACCTTTAAGCAGATCGACCTTGGTGACCATGACATAGACCGGGAAGCGAATGCCCAGCTGCTCGTGCAGCTCCGACAGACGCTGGCGCAGGTTTACCGCCTGCTGGCGGGAGGCCTCGGCGGACTGCGTCAGCAGATCGGAGATGCTGATGGTGATGATGACGCCGTTAATAGGCTGGCGGCGGCGGTATTTACGCAGCAGCTGGACAAAGCTGAGCCACTCCCCGGCATCCTGCGCCTGCTCGCTCTCCTGAGTGGTGTAGCGGCCTGCGGTATCCAGCAGCACCGCCTCATTGGTAAACCACCAGTCACAGTTCCGCGTGCCGCCAATACCGCGCAGGGCGGTTTTCCCAAAGCGATCCGCCAGCGGGAACTGGAGGCCGGAGTTGGCCAGCGCGGTGGTTTTACCGGAGCCCGGCGCGCCGATGATCACATACCACGGCAGCTGATAGAGATACTGGGTGCCGAAGCGTTGCGTCCACTGCGCGCTGCGGTTGCCCGCCTTGCTGAAATGGGCTTTCTTCAGCATCTGCGCCGCTTCATCAAAACGGCTGGCAAGGATCTGGTCTTCGCTATTCAGCCGCTGCTGCGGATCCACCGACTGCGGATCGGTCGTATCCTCTTTGAGCTTATCCATCAGCTTGCGGTTGAGCCAGGCGTTATAGAGGCGAGGCACAATGTGGCTCTGGGCCCAGATAAAATAGAGCACCACGATGCTGATGACACGGTTCTGCTCTGATTCAAGCGGTCGGGTATCGACAATCGATAGCAGTGGGCCAATCATCCAGATCACCGCCGCCAGGGCTGTCACGCCAAGGAAGCCCCACAGCAGGCGATTGGTAAGAATGGAAAGAAGTGTTGTCAGCATCCTAGTTTCCTTGCGGCAATCCGTTCAGCTCAGCCTGCGTATTCTCAGGCGATACCAGCAGAGTAATTTCTACGCGGCGGTTACGGGCGCGGTTTTCCGGCGTCGTATTTGGCGCGATGGGGTCCATCTCCCCTCTTCCCTCGGCTTTCACGCGCTGAGGTTGCGAGAGGCGATCCTGCAACTGCTTTTGCACGGACCGGGCGCGCTCAAGAGAGAGCTCGTAGTTGGAGGCGAAGCGGGCGCTGCGGATCGGCACGTTGTCGCTGTAGCCCACCACCAGAATCTTGCCGCTCACGTTGTTCATCGCTTGGGCGATACGCTCGATAACCCGGTCATAGCGGTCTCTCACCACCGTCGAGGCGGAGGCGAACAGCCCATCCCCTTTCAGGATCACTACGCTGCGGTCCGCTTCGTCTTTCACTGCCACCAGCCCCGCCTCGATCTCAGGCTTCAGGAAGCCACGCAGATTCAAGACGGCAGGCAAACGCTGCGCGGGCTGCTGAATGGTCGCTTCGGGCAGCGGCGTCTGGTAGATCTTGGCCAGCACCGGATTGGTGCTGTCGCCCAGCCGCCAGTTGAGAATGATGTAGAACAGGCAGGCGGCGAATCCGGCCAGCGCCACGCAGGCCCACAGCGGCACCATGGGTCGCCACAGCTTACGCAGCACCGGCTGGTCTTCCGGGTGTGGAGAGAGCGGCGGCGGATAGCTGCCGCGCACGCCACGGATCATCTGCCACAGCCGCTGCTTGATGGTTTCAAGCTGGGTACGGCCGTTATCCAGCACCCGGTAGCGCCCTTCAAAACCGAGCAGCAGGCAGTAGTTGATCATCTCCAGCAGCAGAATGTGCTCGCGCGGGTTCTGCGACAGACGCGCCAGCAGCTGGAAAAACTTCTCCCCGCCCCAGGTTTCATTGTGGAAAGTGACCAGCAGACCGCTCCCGGACCAGACGCCGCTGCTCCCCCAGGGCGTCAGCGCGGCGGCTTCATCGAGCGCCGTGCAGAGGCAGTAGCGCGCACCGACGATGGTTTCGTACGGTAGCCCTGCCTGCTGACAGCGCACTTCGAAGCGCCGGATCTCATCGATTAAACGCTGACGTAGCCCAGCCTGATCGTCATGGGACACTGAATGACGGATCTGCGGGATAGCATTGAGCAGCGGATTCGCTGCTGCCACCAGAAGGTTATTGCTGCTCGCTCCGGTAAATGCGGCATCGTTGCCGGAAGCCTGTCGTTCCTGCATGTTAAGCGCTCGCTTTATTATTCTGTTGGGCTACGAATGGCCCAAAACGCCATATCCAGTCCTGGAAATTCGCCTGCCAGATGCAGGGCAAACGCGCCGGACTTATCCATTTCGTTCCACAGCTCGCCGCCTTTTTCCAGCTCAAAGTAGCTGTATCCGGCATGCCATGGGATTTGCGGCGGAGCCACCGGCATGGCGCGCAGCGCAATACCCGGCAGCTGGAGCTGCACCAGATCGCGGATTTTAGAGACGGGGGCGACCTTCATCTGCGCCGGGAAATGCGTTTGCAGATGTTCACCTGGCACGCTGGCTTTTACCGCCAGTACGAAGCCAAACTCGCGCACCATGCTGATTTCCGGCACGGTCGCGATGTTGAGGCCGTGAGAGCGCTCAGTAAGCGGCAGTTGAATCGCCTGATCTTCCATCACCATCGACAGGCCCTGACGCAGCAGCAGCATCAACTTGCTAAAGCAGCCAGCCAGATCGTCATGGTTATACACCGGCAGCACGCTTTCCGTGGTGCGGTGAGCGTTCCAGGTCGCCAGCTCAGAGGCAAAAGGTAACCAGCTACGCCAGAGCGTCTCCGGGTGCAGCAGCGGTAGGCTCTTAATATGCGAGACTTCACCAAGGTGACGGTTAAGCAGCGACAGCAGCGTGAACTCAATCAGTTCAGAGGTGTTGAAGCGACCCGGCTGACGTAAGCGGCCTGCGATCTGCTGGCTGCGCTCACCCAGCAGGCCGTGCAGATCGTTGATCATGCTGTAGATAGCATGGCTGTTGTTGGCGTTCAGCATCGGCGGAATGTAGCTGTTGTCCAGCCGGACGTGGTTATCGTTACGCTTTTCATTGACGAACGCGACACCAATCGCGGTCCACTCTGCCGTCAGATCTTTCTCCAGCATGAGCTTCAGGCGCAGGCGACCAAACTGTACCGTAGCCTCCCCTACCGACAGGGCGTTGTCATCTTCCACCTCCTCTTCAAACGTGACAAAGCGCGCCAGCGAGGCCTTCTCTTCGCTGAAGACCACCTCTTCACGCTCGCCCCGGCGTACCGGCAGCGCCAACACGACCTTTTCACCAGAGAGGTTATCGGGGATCTGCAGCGGCAGCGGGCCGTTACGGCTGTCGCGGAAATGGAAGAAGGTCCCGTCGGGCATCAGTCCGCTGGCGTAGCTTAGCGCCACACACCCCTGGCGCAGCATGGCCTCGTCGAGCTCCAGATCGAGAAAACCCCACAGGTAAGCGCGTTGCAGCATACCCCACTCACGAATGTGGCTTTGCAGGTAGCTTTCCGCGCGCTGAAAATGGTGCGGACGCAGAAACATCCCTTCGGTCCAGACGACCTTTTCTGCTTTCGTCATGATGATCTGTTTTCCTGTTAAGAAACGCGTTACTGGCTGATGACGCGGATCCCGTTTACGTCAAAAAAGAGAGTGGCTTGCAGTTCTTCTGCAGACCCTTTCCAGAACTGGTAGATATGTTTTTCGCCCGGCACGGGCAGAGGAAGTGACATGCGCCATTTTTTGCCGTCCAGCGCCTGGTACTCCCCCATGATGCCAATGTATCGCGCCTCAGGAGAGCTTTGTCCGCTCAGGCTTTTCGACAGTTGGCCGGGCATCAGGAAGAACACATCGCTATTCAACAGGTTTGCGCCAAGCACAGCTGACGCGTTGTTCTGCAGGGAGTAGAAATCGGCGGACATAAAGTCCGCATCCGATTTCAGCAGCAATACCCTGACCTTGAGTGGCGCAGAATCATTGATTTGTGGATGGGCCTGAAACTGCAGGGTGTAGCGGGAAGGCTCGCTGTGTGAAGACGATGCGCAACCACTTATCAATGCAAACATGAACAGCAAAAACGTCAGGGAAGCCCTGCCGAAAAAAGTATTCTTATTCATGAGGATTCGCTCGCAAAAGCTCTATTAATCCAGGATCCAGGTGCCGTTATTATTGTCTTTGCAGGCTTTACCGCTGCCATCAACGTTCACGCAGGTGGCTTTCTTCCGTGCTTTTGGCCGAACAGAAGGTTTACGAATGGTGGCTTCATACTGATCCGCTTTAACCACGGCGCGCATTGGCACGTAACCGATCAGCTCGTCTTTACCTTCGTCTGCCAGCGCCATCCAGAAGTGTTCCACCTGCCCCAGCACTTCATAGGTTTTACCGGTCTCAAGCGTACGCACGACCTTGCCGCTAAAGTCAGGGCGCGTCATTAGCGAGGCGGGGTAGAGGGCGCGATAAGAGGCGTTTACCGACGTAAACTCCGCTGGCGGCGAGACCGCATTACGGTGGGTCAAGGTCACGCCGTTCACCTCGTGGGTGACGAGGGTATCGTCAGTCATTGCAGGCTTGGTCGGTGCTTTACACCCTGCAACCGTCATAACAAAGAGAAGTGAAATAATAAGTCGCTTGTTCATATGCTTTTCCGTAGCAATATTCTGAAGATCGTTAACGGGAGATGTGAAGTTTCACTTAAGTGCTATCATTACAGAAAGAAGATAATTTAATGTACTCTGCCCAGGCAAAAGGCATAGCTACCGCACGAAACTTAACGAGTAAGTTCCATTTCTCGACTGCTTTTTTTGACAACTGAGAAACAATTGTAAAGCAAGTTTCCATCAATTCAATATACGTCGGCGCATGCTACCTGTTTTAAGGGCACAGCAGAGCACCATAAGTGCTAATAGTAGAATCCAATAGTGTACATGGCAAAAAAGCACCAATAAAGCTTTAAAAGATTCCAATTAATTAGATAACTTTATGATAATTATGATTTATTAATGGTTCTCGTGACGTTAATCCATAACGCAAGATAATTACAATTACCACTACTATAATTAGTAGCAATGATTCATTGCCAATCATCAGAATATAGCATTAAAAAATATTAATTGTATTTGTAAGGCATCTTTATAAAAAGATAAAATATCCTATATGAGATATCCAATCGTTCGCCTGGGAAATGTTAATGGCACGCACCGAGTAAATAACGCACCGTGACTATAAGCCTGACAAAAGTATACTAAATATATTCTTTCACTATTGCCCTAAATAGTTTAGCGGTACTAAATTATCTTTATGGAATAAACAGGCGAAAATAGGCTCTGTAGCGCCATGCGTCTCTGGTATGAGCTTACGCTTCTTTAACCTGTGCTAAAACATCTTCGGTTGCTACGCCGTTCCTCTTTAGTAAAACTGGAAGGCGTCTCGTGAAGTTCTTTATCGCTGCTTTCCAGCGAATGCGTATCTCCGTTATCATGTCCCCCATGCAAATACCCACGACAACAACTGTATCTGCACCTCATTTTAAATCAGGGAACTGGACATAACTTCATGAGTACACAAGAGAACTTCGACGCCCACACGCCCATGATGCAGCAGTACCTGAAGCTGAAAGCCCAGCATCCGGATATCCTGCTCTTCTACCGGATGGGGGATTTTTATGAGCTGTTCTATGACGATGCGAAACGCGCTTCGCAGCTGATGGACATCTCCCTGACCAAACGCGGAGCCTCGGCGGGTGAACCTATTCCGATGGCGGGCGTGCCGCACCACGCGGTGGAGAACTATCTGGCGAAGCTGGTGAGCCTCGGTGAGTCGGTGGCCATTTGCGAACAGATTGGCGATCCGGCGACCAGCAAAGGGCCGGTTGAGCGCAAGGTGGTGCGCATCGTCACGCCTGGCACCATCAGCGATGAAGCGCTGCTGCACGAGCGTCAGGACAACCTGCTGGCGGCCATCTGGCAGGACAGCAAAGGCTTTGGCTACGCTACCCTGGATATCAGCTCCGGGCGTTTTCGCCTGAGCGAGCCAGCCGATCGTGAAACCATGGCCGCTGAGCTCCAGCGCACCAATCCGGCAGAGCTGCTCTACGCCGAAGATTTTGCCGAGACCGCCCTGATAGAAGGCCGTCGCGGTCTGCGCCGCCGTCCGCTTTGGGAATTTGAGATCGATACCGCCCGCCAGCAGCTGAACCTTCAATTCGGCACCCGCGATCTGGTGGGCTTTGGCGTCGAGAATGCTACGCGCGGCCTGTGTGCTGCGGGCTGCCTGCTACAGTATGTGAAAGATACCCAGCGCACCTCCCTACCCCACATCCGGGCAATCACTATAGAGCGCCAGCAGGACAGCATCATTATGGATGCTGCGACCCGCCGTAACCTGGAGATCACCCAGAACCTGGCCGGCGGCATTGAGAACACCCTCGCCTCGGTGCTTGACTGCACGGTCACGCCGATGGGTAGCCGCATGCTTAAACGCTGGCTGCATATGCCGGTGCGTGACACCAAAACGCTGACCGAGCGCCAGCAGACCATCGCCGCGCTACAGGACGCCACTGCCGAGCTCCAGCCGGTGCTGCGTCAGGTCGGCGATCTGGAGCGTATTCTGGCACGTCTGGCCCTACGTACTGCGCGCCCGCGCGATCTGGCCCGCATGCGCCATACCTTCCAGCAGCTTCCTACGCTGAGAGAGATGCTGGCCGAGGTCGACAGCGCACCGGTACAGCGGCTGCGGGAGACGATGGGCGAATTTAACGAGCTGCGCGAGCTGCTGGAGCGGGCGATCATCGATGCCCCGCCGGTGCTGGTGCGCGACGGCGGCGTGATCGCCCCCGGCTATAACGCCGAGCTGGACGAGTGGCGCGCCCTGGCGGATGGTGCCACGGACTATCTGGATAAGCTGGAGATCCGCGAGCGCGAGAAGCTGGGTCTCGACACCCTGAAGGTGGGCTATAACGCGGTGCACGGCTACTTTATTCAGATCAGCCGCGGCCAGAGCCATCATGCGCCTATTCACTACGTACGTCGGCAGACCCTGAAGAACGCCGAGCGCTATATCATTCCCGAGCTGAAAGAGTACGAAGACAAGGTGCTGACCTCGAAAGGCAAAGCGCTGGCGTTGGAGAAGCAGCTCTATGATGAACTCTTTGACCTGCTGATGCCGCACCTGGCCGATCTTCAGCAGAGCGCCAGCGCCCTGGCGGAGCTTGACGTGCTGGTTAACCTGGCCGAACGCGCCTACACCCTTAACTACTGCTGCCCAACCTTTAGCGATAAGCCGGGCATCCGTATTAGCGAAGGGCGTCATCCGGTGGTTGAGCAGGTGCTGAACGAGCCGTTTATTGCCAACCCGCTGAACCTCTCGCCACAGCGGCGGATGCTGATTATTACCGGGCCGAACATGGGCGGTAAAAGTACCTATATGCGCCAAACCGCGCTGATTGCCCTGCTGGCCTATATCGGTAGCTATGTCCCGGCGCAGAAGGTAGAGATTGGCCCTATCGACCGCATCTTCACCCGCGTGGGCGCGGCGGACGATCTGGCCAGCGGGCGTTCAACCTTTATGGTAGAGATGACCGAAACCGCCAATATCTTGCACAACGCCACGGAAAATAGCCTGGTGCTGATGGATGAGATCGGGCGCGGCACCTCCACCTACGACGGTCTGTCGCTGGCGTGGGCCTGCGCAGAGAACCTGGCGAACCGCATTAAGGCGCTGACCCTGTTTGCTACCCACTACTTCGAGCTGACCCAGCTGCCGGAGAAGATGGAGGGCGTGGCTAACGTGCATCTCGATGCGCTGGAGCACGGGGATACCATCGCCTTTATGCACAGCGTGCAGGATGGCGCGGCAAGCAAAAGCTATGGCTTGGCGGTAGCGGCCCTGGCGGGCGTGCCGAAAGAGGTGATCAAGCGTGCCCGGCAGAAGCTGCGCGAGCTGGAGAGCATTACGCCAAACGCGGCGGCCACCCAGGTCGACGGCACGCAGATGTCGCTGCTCGCCGCACCGGAGGAGACGCATCCGGCGGTTGAGGCGTTGGAGACTCTCGACCCGGATACCCTTTCTCCGCGGCAGGCGCTGGAGTGGATCTATCGTCTTAAGAATATGGCGTAGTTTTCTGTGGGCCTGGCCTGAGCTTCTATACTTAGGTTTTCATCCAAAAAAGGAGCGAATACATGACGATCCATAAGAAAGGTCAGGCACACTGGGAAGGCGACATCAAAGGCGGCAAAGGCACCATCTCTACCGAGAGCGGCGCATTAAAGCAGCAGCCTTACGGTTTTAACACCCGCTTCGAAGGCGCGGCCGGGACTAACCCGGAAGAGCTGATCGGTGCTGCGCACGCGGGCTGCTTCTCTATGGCGCTGTCATTGATGCTGGGTGAAGAGGGCTATACGCCGGAGAGCATCGACACCACGGCAGATGTGTCGCTGGATAAGGTCGACGGCGGCTTCGCGATCACTAAAATCGCGCTGACCAGTACGGTGAAAGTGCCAAATATCGAAGAAGCGACCTTCGATAAGATCATCAACAAAGCGAAAGCAGGCTGCCCGGTTTCCCAGTTGCTGAAGGCTGAGATCACCCTGGACTACACCCTGAATTAATTTAGGCTATGCCGGGCGGCGGCGCTGCCTTGCCCGGCCTACGGGTTCAGTGAAAATCTTTGCAATCCGAAAGCACAAAAGAAAAAGGCCAGTCAGATGACTGGCCTTTTTTGGAATGGTGTCGCTTATTCGCGGAACAGCGCTTCGATATTCAGCCCCTGCGTCTGCAGAATTTCGCGCAGACGACGCAGACCTTCAACCTGAATCTGACGAACGCGTTCACGAGTCAGGCCAATCTCACGGCCCACATCCTCAAGCGTTGCAGCTTCATAGCCCAGCAGACCGAAACGACGTGCCAGCACCTCACGCTGTTTGGCGTTCAGTTCGAACAGCCATTTGACGATGCTCTGCTTCATGTCATCGTCCTGCGTGGTGTCTTCCGGACCGTTGTCTTTCTCATCGGCCAGGATGTCCAGCAGCGCTTTTTCGGAATCGCCACCCAGCGGGGTGTCTACCGAGGTAATGCGCTCATTGAGACGCAGCATACGGCTTACGTCATCAACCGGCTTATCCAGCTGTTCAGCAATCTCTTCTGCACTTGGCTCGTGGTCCAGCTTATGGGACAGTTCACGTGCCGTACGCAGATAGACGTTCAGCTCTTTAACAATGTGAATTGGCAGACGGATCGTCCGGGTCTGGTTCATGATTGCCCGTTCGATGGTCTGACGAATCCACCAGGTTGCGTAAGTTGAGAAACGGAACCCACGCTCTGGGTCAAACTTCTCAACGGCGCGGATCAGCCCCAGGTTACCTTCTTCAATCAGATCCAGCAGAGCCAGACCACGATTGCTGTAACGACGGGCAATCTTCACGACCAGACGCAGGTTACTTTCAATCATGCGACGGCGTGATGCAACATCCCCACGCAGTGCGCGACGCGCGAAGTAAACTTCTTCTTCAGCGGTTAACAGAGGAGAATAACCAATCTCTCCTAAGTACAGCTGAGTCGCGTCCAGCACACGCTGTGTTGCTCCCTGAGATAACAGCTCCTCTTCAGCTAACTCGTTATCACTGGGTTCCTCTTCATTCAGGACTTTCTCATCGAAAGCCTCAACTCCGTTCTCATCAAATTCCGCATCTTCATTTAGATCATGAACTTTCAGCGTATTCTGACTCATAAGGTGGCTCCTACCCGTGATCCCTGAACAAAATCTCCATACCCCTTTTCTTATGCGTGGCAGCGGCTTTTGCACAAGCTGCCACGACAAAGCAAAGGATAGTATAACGACTTTGCCAAATTATCGCTGCGGTAAATAACGCAGCGGGTTGACGGATTTCCCCTTGTAACGAATTTCAAAATGCAAACGTGTCGAACTGGTGCCGGTGCTACCCATGGTAGCTATCTTCTGCCCCGCCTTGATGTCTTGTTGTTCCCGGACCAGCATTGTGTCGTTATGGGCGTAGGCACTCAGGTAATCATCGTTATGTTTGATGATGATAAGATTACCGTAACCGCGCAGAGCGTTACCGGCATATACCACGCGTCCATCTGCGGTCGCGACGATAGCCTGGCCTTTCGACCCTGCGATATCGATCCCTTTATTGCCACCTTCGGTTGCAGAGAAGTTATCGATAACGTTGCCATCAGTAGGCCAGCGCCATGTTGAAATCGGTGCGCTGGTTGACGTACTGCTGGCTGTCGGTTCGGTGGTACTTACCTCAGAATTGCTAACCGTAGGAGCTGTAACAGGCGCTGTGACTACCGTCGCAGGCTTGTTGTTCGGCAACATTTTGTTAGCACTCTGTTCACCTGAGTCCTCAGAATACGTAATTGTCGGTTGCGGCGCAACTACTACGGTTGATTTTTGTGCAGGCGGGGTCACGATTCCTTGCGCGGAAGCATCAGCCTGAGTGATTGCATTACCGCCAGTGATTGGCGTACCGGATGAATTCCCGACCTGGAGAACTTGCCCGACATTCAGGCCATACGGGGCGGCAACGCCATTCCGCTGGGCCAGATCACGGAAATCATTGCCCGTTACCCAAGCAATGTAAAACAGTGTGTCACCGCGTTTCACAGTGTAAGTGCTGCCGCCAGTATAGCTACCTTTCGGAATGTTCCCATACTGACGATTGTAAACAATTCGACCATTTTGCGTCTGAACTGGCTGCGACGTCACCGGTTGAGGGGTCGCTGGCTGAATGGTCGTTGGCGGCGCGATAACCGGCTGAACCGGTTGAATTTGCGGTGCCTGCTGCGGCGTGCTGCCCATCTTCGGTGGAGGGGTAATTAACATCCCGGATTCGGTGCTGCTGCCAGAGGCGTTGCCGCCGTCAACCGAGCTTACCGGTGCGGGTGGATTACCAGAATTTGAGCATCCTGCCAGCCAGAGCGAAACCAGTGACAGTGCCGCAATCCGGCTTAAGGTGAATGTTGGGCTTCCCGTGCTCATTTATCCCCCAAAAATGTATTTGCTTGTGCGTGTTGAAAACCGTGGCGTTATTTAACGCCGCCCCACCTTACGCTTAAACTCGCTGAAAACTTTAGGAAAAATCCGGGTCTCAGGCCAGCTCGCCTTTCACCAGCGGGACAAAGCGTACGTCTTCCACGGTTTCGATGATAAATTCGCTTCCCCGTCGATGGATGCACTTTAGCTGTTGGTGCTCATCGCCCACGGGTAAAACGAGAATGCCGCCGTTATCCAGCTGCGCCAGAAGCGCTGCGGGGATCTCCGGCGGTGCGGCCGTCACGATGATGGCATCAAACGGAGCGCGCGCCTGCCACCCCTGCCAGCCATCGCCATGACGCGTAGAAACATTATGCAGATCGAGCTGCTTCAGGCGACGACGCGCTTGCCACTGAAGGCTCTTGATGCGCTCAACGGAGCAGACATGGCGCACCAGATGCGCCAGGATAGCGGTTTGATAGCCAGAGCCGGTGCCAATCTCCAGCACTCTGGAGTCCGGCGTCAGCGCCAGCAGTTCGGTCATCCGCGCCACCATATAGGGCTGCGAAATGGTCTGCCCCTGGCCGATAGGCAGCGCGACGTTTTCCCACGCTTTGTGTTCAAACGCTTCATCAATAAATTTCTCACGGGGAACCCGTGCGATAGCCTCCAGGACATGCTCATCTTTAATGCCCTGGGTGCGTAACTGATCGAGAAGGGCTTGTACGCGTCTGCTTACCATTGCGTGTTCACCCCGGCACGGCTTAACCAGTCCGAAACAACGTCACGCGCACCGTACGCAGTAAGATCGACATGCAGCGGCGTCACCGAGACGTAGCCTTCATCTACGGCGGCAAAGTCGGTGTCCGGCCCGGCATCGTGCTTCTCACCCGGCGGACCAATCCAGTAGAGCGTATTGCCGCGCGGATCCTCCTGCGGAATGACCTTATCCGCCGGATGGCGACTGCCGCAGCGGGTCACGCGAATGCCTTTGATCTGATCGAGAGGCAGATCGGGCACGTTGATATTCAGAATGCGGCCGGTGCGCAACGGCTCCCGGCTCAGGGCGCGAAGAATGGAGCAGGTCACGGCGGCGGCGGTGTCGTAGTGCGTGTAGCCGTTAAGCGAGACCGCCAGCGCCGGGAAACCAAGGTGACGCCCTTCCATTGCTGCGGCTACCGTCCCGGAGTAGATCACATCGTCGCCAAGGTTAGGCCCGGCGTTGATCCCGGCCACCACGACGTCCGGACGCGGGCGCATCAGCGCATTAACGCCCAGAAAGACGCAGTCGGTAGGCGTCCCCATCTGCACGGCGATATCGCCATTTTCGAAGGTAAAGGTACGAAGTGACGATTCCAGCGTCAGGGAGTTAGAGGCTCCGCTGCGGTTACGATCGGGCGCGACAACCTGCACATCGGCAAATTCCCGTAAAGCATGGGCCAGAGTCTGAATGCCTGGCGCATGGATCCCGTCATCGTTACTCAGCAATATTCGCATAATCACCCGATGTATTGATAAGTTCCCTTACAACGCTGGTGGCAAAGCTCCCGGCCGGCAGCCAGAAGCGCAGTTCAACAGTAACATCATCCCACCAGTTCCAGCTCAGCTGCTGCGGATAGAGCAGCGCGGCGCGGCGCGAGGCCTCAACCTTTTCACGCACCAGCAGGGACTGTAGCAGAGGCGAATCGCTAATGGCCGCCTCTTCACGCGCCAGTGCCTCGCGCTGGGTTCCCCATTCGCCGATGCCCGGCAGCGCAGCGGTAATCAACAGCGCTTTGTCATCGACGCGCGCCTGAAGCGATGCCAGCTCTTCCGGCATGGCCACGAACCAGCTTCCGCGCCCCGCTAATTGTAGCGCATCGCCGTCAACAACTTGATTAAAGTCCGCTTTTTTCAGACGCTCGCTGACGATCTGATTAAACAACGCGCTGCGGGCCGCCGACAACCAAAAACTGCGTTTATTGCGATCGCGCACCGGGGCATCGCTCTGCGCCCAGCGCAACGCACCGTGCAGGTTGCTGCCGCCAATACCAAAGCGCTGCGCGCCAAAGTAGTTCGGGACGCCCTGCTCGGCGATTGCCGTAAGACGCGCCTCGACGTCGGCGCGGTCGCTGACTTCGCGCAGCACCAGCGTAAACTGGTTGCCCTTCAGCGCGCCCAGCCGCAGCTTGCGTTTGTGCCGTGCGTACTCCAGCACCTGGCAGCCTTCCAGCTGAAACGCGCTGAGATCTGGCATCGCTTTACCCGGCACGCGGGCGCAGAGCCACTGCTCGGTCACTGCATGCCTGTCTTTCTGCCCGGCGAAGCTGACCTCCCGGGCGGAGATTTTGAGGAATTTTGCCAGCGCGTCGGCGACAAAGCGGGTATTGCAGCTGGTCTTCAGCACCCGCACCAGAATATGCTCACCCTCGCCGTCGGGCGCGAAGCCTAAATCTTCTACCACGACGAAATCTTCCGGGTTAGCCTTCAGCAGGCCGCTGCCCAGCGGTTTGCCATGCAGGTACGTCAGCGCGTCAAACTCGGTCATTTAGCCGCCTTGACTAACAGCGCCACGGCTTCGCAGGCAATGCCTTCGCCGCGTCCGGTAAAGCCCAGCTTCTCGGTGGTGGTGGCCTTAACGTTAACGTCGTCCATGTGGCAGCCGAGATCCTCTGCAATAAAGATGCGCATCTGCGGGATATGCGGCAGCATTTTCGGTGCCTGGGCAATGATGGTCACATCCACGTTGCCAAGGGTATAGCCTTTCGCCTGGATACGACGCCAGGCCTCGCGCAGCAGCTCGCGGCTGTCAGCGCCTTTAAATGCCGGATCGGTGTCCGGGAAGAGCTTGCCGATATCGCCCAGCGCCGCCGCGCCCAACAGCGCATCGGTTAAGGCGTGCAGGGCCACGTCGCCATCGGAGTGCGCCAGCAGGCCTTTCTCATAGGGAATACGTACGCCGCCGATGATGATCGGGCCTTCGCCGCCAAAAGCGTGTACGTCAAAGCCGTGTCCAATACGCATTATCAGTTCTCCATAGAGGCGTTACGGGTAAGATAAAATTCTGCCAGCGCCAGGTCTTCAGGCCGCGTCACTTTAATATTATCAGCGCGACCGGCAACCAGCTCGGGATGATAGCCGCAGTGCTCCAGCGCTGAGGCCTCATCGGTGATGGTTGCCCCATCGTTAAGCGCCCGCGTCAGGCACAGTTTAAGCAGCGGCAAGGGGAAAAACTGGGGGGTTAGCGCGTGCCACAGATTGTTACGATCCACGGTGTGGGCAATGGCGCTCTTGCCGGGCTCGGCGCGCTTCATGGTATCGCGCACCGGGGCGGCCAGAATGCCACCCGTACGGCTGGTTTCGCTAAGAGAGAGCAGACGGGAGAGATCGTCCTGATGCAGGCAGGGACGGGCCGCATCGTGCACCAGCACCCACTCGGCATCGCCGGCAGCGTGCAGGCCAGCCAGCACCGAATCGGCGCGCTCTGCGCCCCCGTCCACCACGGTCACCTGAGGATGATGCGCCAGCGGCAACCGGGCGAAGCGCTCGTCGCCTGGGCTGACGGCAATAATCACCCGCTCAACACGCGGATTTGCCAGCAACGCCGCAACCGCGTGTTCAAGGATGGTTTTATTGCCAATCGAAAGATACTGTTTAGGGCATTCCGTTTGCATACGACGGCCAAATCCGGCGGCCGGTACGACGGCACAGATGGCCGGAACTATTGCTGCCATGTAAGAAAACCTGGGCCTGTTATCGATTATTTTGTGGTGACCCTGGAGTGCGTTTAGACGCATCCGGAACCAGACGATAAAAGGTTTCGCCCGGCTTGGTCATACTGAGTTCGTTACGTGCACGCTCTTCAATCGCTTCCTGGCCGCCGTTGAGATCGTCAATCTCGGCGAACAGCTGATCGTTGCGCGCTTTAAGCTTAGCGTTTGTTGCCTGCTGTACTGTGACATCATCGCTGACGCGGCTGAAGTCGTGGAGGCCATTCTTGCCAAACCACAATGAATACTGTAGCCAGACCAGCAAAGCCAGCAACAGCAGCGTTAATTTACCCATCCTGCCCCCTGTAAAACGGCATCATCATCCCATAACTTACGCCAGGACTCCACTCTAAGCCGATGCCGTAACGACGCTGCCAAATGTACCATACCTCACGCGCTCCAGGCACTGCCCACACCTGGAAACATCGTCTTAAAAAGCGTTACGGTTTGAATTATGGCGTGCTTTAACCCATCAGCCACATAAATAGCATACCGAACATGGCGACGCTGGCGAGCGCCGTCACCAGGCTGCTGTAAACCAGCCTGCCGTTAAGCAAGGAGTGGATAGCAATCCCGACCATAACCGCAACGGGCATTAGCGCCAGAAAGAACGGCCAGGTATAGAGAAAGAAAAAGAGGGTGTTAGAGCCGTACAGCAGGAACGGAATGCTTAGCGCCAGCAGCCATGAGGCAAAGCCAACGACAGCGCCTGGCAGTGACCAGGTCGTCTCTTCGTTGGCAACGCCGGTTTCAGATGGGGTAATAGTAATATTCTGGCTATTGCGCATAGTGGATCCTGTGACCTGACTTGCCGGGCGCAAAACCCGGCGTTGTCTCAGGATCTGATAATATCGTCCCGTTTCAGTAGATCTAATAATTGAGCCACTAAATTTGTTACTAATTGTTCGCCGTCCAGATGCATCTCGGGTAACTCAGGTGCCTCATAAACGGAATCGATGCCGGTAAAATGGCGTAGCTCACCGGCCCGCGCCTTTTTATACAGCCCTTTGGGATCCCGCGCTTCGCAGGTAGCCAGGGAGGTATCGACAAAGACCTCGTAAAAACGCCCCTCGCCTACGCGCTCGCGCACCATCTGCCGCTCGGCCCGGTGCGGAGAGATGAAAGCCGTCAGCACCACCAGCCCCGCATCGACCATCAGCCGGGCTACCTCGCCCACGCGGCGAATGTTCTCCTTGCGATCGTCATCGCTGAAGCCCAGATCGCTGCACAGACCGTGGCGTACGTTATCGCCGTCCAGTAGATAGGTGCTCACGCCCAGCCGGTGCAGCGCCTCCTCCAGCGCCCCGGCGACCGTGGATTTACCCGAGCCGGATAGCCCGGTAAACCACAGCACAACCCCACGGTGACCGTGGAGTTGCTCCCGCAGCTGCGCGGTGACGGGATGCGCGTGCCAGACGACGTTCTCGTCATGATCCGCCATTATTTGCCTCCCAGCAGATCGCGCGCGCCCCAGTGTGGGAAGTGCTTGCGTACCAGCGCGTTCAGCTCCAGCTCAAAAGCGCTGAACTCAGACGGCGCAGCCACGGCATCAGCGTTCGGCTGATTCACCATGCCCGCCCCGACGGTAACGTTGCTCAGGCGATCGATAAAGATCATCCCGCCGGTAACCGGGTTATCCTGGTATTTATCCAGCACCAGCGGCTCGTCAAAGGTCAGGTCAACCAGGCCGATGCCGTTAAGCGGCAGCGCATCGACGCTGCGCTGGGTCAGGTTATTGATGTCCACCTGATACTGAACGCCGTCCACCCGCGCACGGGTCTTCTTGCCGGCAATTTTGATGTCGTAGCTCTGGCCTGGGGTCAGCGGCTGCTCGGCCATCCATACCACGTCTACCGCAGCGCGCTGTACGGCTGGCAGGTTCGCCTGCGCATCCAGCAGCAGATCGCCCCGGCTGATGTCGATCTCATCCTTCAGCACCAGGGTCACCGCTTCGCCCGCGCCCGCTTCCTGCAGATCGCCATCGAACGTCACAATGCGTGCTACCGTGGACTCTACGCCCGACGGCAACACCTTAACGCGCTGGCCGACCTTGATACTGCCGGAGGCCACGGTACCGGAGAAGCCGCGGAAGTCGAGGTTCGGACGGTTAACGTACTGCACCGGGAAGCGCATCGGCTGAGTATCGACTACGCGTTGGATCTCAACGCTCTCCAGCACCTCCAGCAGGGTCGGGCCGCTGTACCACGGCATGCTTGCGCTCTGGCTGGCAACGTTATCCCCTTCCAGCGCCGACAGCGGCACAAAGCGGATATCGAGGTTGCCCGGCAACTGCTCGGCAAAGGTCAGGTAGCTCTGGCGGATCGTGTCAAAGGTCTCTTCGCTAAACTCCACCAGGTCCATTTTGTTTACCGCCACCACCAGGTGCTTAATGCCCAGCAGGGTGGAGATAAAGCTGTGGCGACGGGTCTGATCCAGCACGCCTTTGCGCGCGTCGATCAGCAGGATCGCCAGATCGCAGGTGGAGGCCCCGGTAGCCATGTTACGGGTGTACTGCTCGTGCCCTGGGGTATCGGCGATAATGAATTTGCGTTTTTCAGTAGAGAAGTAGCGGTAGGCCACATCAATGGTGATCCCCTGCTCACGCTCGGCCTGCAGGCCATCCACCAGCAGTGCGAGGTCGAGCTTTTCGCCCTGAGTACCGTGGCGCTTGCTGTCGTTGTGCAGCGTGGAGAGCTGATCTTCATAAATCTGGCGCGTGTCATGCAGCAGACGGCCAATCAGGGTGCTTTTGCCGTCGTCGACGCTGCCGCAGGTCAGAAAGCGCAGCAGGCTCTTGTGCTGCTGGGCGTGCAGGTACGCTTCGACGCCGCCTTCATTAGCAATTTGTTGGGCAATAGTGGTATTCATGGCGGCTCCTTAGAAGTATCCCTGGCGTTTTTTCAGCTCCATCGAGCCGGCCTGATCCCGGTCGATGACGCGCCCCTGGCGTTCGCTGGTGGTGGAGACCAGCATCTCTTCGATGATCTCCGGCAGCGTCTGGGCGTCAGACTCTACCGCGCCGGTCAGCGGCCAGCAGCCGAGGGTACGGAAGCGCACCATGCGCTGTTTAATCTCTTCGCCCGGCTGCAGGTCGATGCGGTCGTCATCGATCATCATCAGCATGCCGTCACGTTCCAGCACCGGACGTTCAGCCGCCAGGTAGAGCGGAACGATTTCGATATTTTCCAGGTAGATGTACTGCCAGATATCCAGCTCGGTCCAATTCGACAGCGGGAAGACGCGGATGCTCTCACCTTTGTTGATCTGGCCGTTGTAGTTGTGCCACAGCTCCGGGCGCTGATTTTTTGGATCCCAGCGGTGGAAGCGGTCGCGGAAGGAGTAGATACGCTCTTTCGCGCGGGATTTCTCCTCGTCGCGGCGCGCACCGCCGAAGGCCGCGTCAAAGCCGTACTTATTCAGCGCCTGCTTTAGCCCTTCCGTCTTCATGATATCGGTGTGCTTGGCGCTGCCGTGCACGAACGGGTTGATCCCCATCGCCACGCCTTCTGGGTTTTTATGCACCAGCAGCTCGCAGCCGTAGGCTTTGGCGGTACGGTCACGGAACTCATACATCTCACGGAATTTCCAGCCAGTGTCGACATGCAGCAGCGGGAAAGGCAGCGTACCCGGATAGAAAGCCTTGCGTGCCAGGTGCAGCATAACGCTGGAGTCTTTACCGATAGAGTACATCATCACCGGATTGGAGAATTCAGCCGCCACCTCGCGAATAATATGGATGCTTTCCGCCTCCAGTTGTCGCAGGTGGGTGAGTCGTTTTTGATCCATAACCGTTCCTTAAGGGGAAATTGACCACACGCGACGATCTGTTCTGTGCGTCTGTTATCTGTCGCATGCGTCGCTAAAACAAGGGATAGAGGGACTATAGGGGGCGTCTAAGACCGAATGAAATTACGAATTGGAATGAGTAGTTACTCAATGGAATAACGTTGAGCAAAAGCAAATATCAAAAAGTGCTTAACGTGAGAAAATACGGGCGTTTAAGCGTAATTGAAATTGTGTAACTGCGATCACAGTTTCATACTAGGCAGGTTAAAAATTTTGCTTCATTTTTAAGGACTCCCTATGTTTCCCGCATTGCGCCACCTCGCTATGGCTCTGGCGCTCGGTGTGTGCTTTACCGTGCCGGCACAGGCTAAGAGCAACCAGCCCGGCGAGATGGCCAGCGAGCAGGCTCGCCATATTGCTACCTATTTCCCAGGCCGCATGACCGGCACACCTGCGGAGATGCTCTCAGCCGACTATCTGCGCCAGCAGTTTGAACAGATGGGCTACCAGAGTGACATCCGCAAGTTCAACAGCCGCTACATCTATACCTCACGCAATAAGAACCAGAACTGGCACAACGTGACCGGCAGTACGGTCATCGCCGCCCACGAAGGCAAGCTGGCTCAGCAGATCATTGTGATGGCGCATCTCGATACCTACGCACCGCGCAGCGACGCCGATAGCGATAACAACCTTGGCGGCCTGACGTTACAGGGGCTCGACGATAACGCCGCCGGGCTGGGGGTGATGCTGGAGCTGGCTGACCAGCTGAAGGATATGCAGACCCAGTATGGCATCCGCTTTATCGCCACCAGCGGCGAGGAGGAGGGGCGACTGGGCGCGGAAAATCTGCTGCAGCGCATGAGCGACGCCGAGAAGAAAAACACCCTGCTGGTGATCAACCTCGATAACCTGATCGTTGGCGATAAGCTCTACTTCAACAGCGGCAAGAGCACGCCTGCCGCCGTGCGCAAGCTGACGCGGGATCGGGCTTTAGCCATCGCTCGCCAGCACGGCATCACCGCCACCACTAATCCAGGCCTGAACCCGGACTATCCGAAAGGCACCGACTGCTGCCACGACAGCGAAGTGTTCGATCGCGCGGGTATCCCGGTGCTCTCCGTCGAGGCTACAAACTGGTCGCTGGGGAAAAAAGATGGCTACCAGCAGCGGGCAAAGACCAAAGCGTTTCCCGACGGCACCAGCTGGCATAACGTACGCCTGGATAACCAGCAGTTCATCGACAGCGCCCTGCCCGGCCGCATTGAGCGCCGCAGCCGCGACGTGATGCGGATTATGCTGCCGCTGATGAAGGAGCTGGCGAAGGCGGAGAAAAACTCATAACGCCATCGTAGTTTGGTAGGCCGGGCAAGCGCAGCGCCGCCCGGCATGAGTGCTATGATCAATCGGGGATGGTTGTTTAGCTGCTGTGATATTTGTGACGCCATTGTTCAGATATGCACGGGTATTCAGGCACTTCTCTTCAAGGTAAGATACGTTGATGTTTCTGGATTTAGGAGGCCATATGACCGGTTTTGAAAAAGATCTGATCGAATCAGGTTTTACTGCAAGGGAGTTATATTATCTCAACAAAAACATTGAGCGGTACGGCTCATCGCTCCAGAATGTTGTGATTGAGCTCGGTAAACGTTTCAAAGTCGTTCTGGGCATTACGCTTGGGGTAACGCTAATGTTTATCGCTTTACTCGCTTTTGCTGCAAGACACAATATCATTTCCGGAGGCATATCTCTGGTGATAGTATTGTTAATCACCTGGTTCTTTCAGCCTCCAGTCATAACGTACAAAGCGTGGCGTTTTAAAAAGCAACGCCTCAGTTCTTAGCTGGCGCGTTGGACATCAGGTCAAACACGACTTTAGCCGAAACGCCCCAGCCTAAAACCTTCATGGTTAGTTCCGCGCGGTTCATATCATCAACTGTGCGATAAAAATCCAGCGGAAGCCATTTAAAGAGCTTCCATGCGTCCGGTTTTCTTATAGCGCCAAAAACAGTTGTCACACTGGCTGCAAGATTGACACTTTCGTAAAGTCCGAGGCCTGCCTGACGGCGAAATCCCATAAACTGAGCAATATCCATAACCCCGTCGGCCACCATGCCTTCAGAGTCAGGGATGTCCAGAAGCTCGCGGTTTATTTCACGGGAAATATCATTTGCGCCATCAATCACCAGAATCGCTCCGGCCAGCATACCCACCGGCATCATGGACATCATAGCCCCAACGCCCAGTGCAATCTGGAAGCCCGCAATAACGACCTTAACAGCTGAAATCATGTAGCCGACAATTTTGTTGTTTTCCTTGACCAGCTCGACTTTGGCGTAGAGCTGGGCTGCGCGGTTTCTGAGCATTCTGCTCTGCTCAAGGAGATTATCATTCTCGGCACGAATGTTCTTGATGCACTGCATACACTCATCATGATTTTTTGCAGCACGTGCAGCGCTGAACTGCTCTGCGACGAATGACTTTATGTCATCCATAAACCTGATGCGCGCAAGACCATCCTTAAGATGATTCCCGCCTACAATATTTGCAGTGTTAACCAGTTTGCGAACCTCAAGATTAATCATGGTGTCCGCCCATTGTCGGCTCTGCTGTCCCGGAAAGAGTGCAATATCCATTCTGGATTCCTTGTCAGTGATATGTGTTTTAAAGATATCCTTCCTGACGAATTTGGCAACAGTGCGTCAACAGCGCCACTATGAATGTGCCGTAAGCCACATGTCGGCATAAGTCAGGCTGAAGAGGACACCCTTTTTACCTGTGCCGGAGCACCCGGCGACGCCAGCAACGTAATAGCCTGTGGCGATTAACATTCTCATCTCTATCAAGCCATAATTCGCTACACACGATACAGAACGCGATGGGCGCAGTCTGAGTGGTGACATCGAGGCAGTTTATCCCCACATATGCGGGGAACATAGGTGATACTGTATGACCGAACCGTTGCTGTCCTTCAAGCTATTGAGCATGTAAATATCATCAGCGTGCTAAAGCTTGAATGTACAAAGCGCCATGTAATTAGCCAGAGACATACCATTAGAAAGAACTGGGGGATTAAGTGGGATATCACTGCCCCCTGTTAGCTGCGGCAAACATTTCCGAGTGATTGGAGTGGAGCCTGTTGGCCAGTGGCCCCTCTATATAAAATATCATATACTACCCTCTTTTTATTTAATTCAAGGGCACACCCTAACAAACCACTTTTAGTTCATAGTAAATGGGTGTATGCACCTGAATTATATTGTAATATAGAGCCATCTATTATGATTTTCCATAGAGGAAAGAGGATGTCACCAGATACATTTGAAATTGCGAAAGCAATTTCCAGCTTGAGGGGCGAAACAGATTATTTTAAAGATTACATATATCCCTTGATATCAACAACAGGCTCTGTTATTGCGGGTTATTTTATAGCCAGTTACTCATTTAAAAAACAAGAGAGAATAAAATCGGAAGTCGATAAAGTTAATAAATTGAACGAGTTTTTTATTAGTATTGATGGTGGACTGCAAACATTAATTGCTATTAAAAGCATATACGGAGGAAGGATAGATTCAAACCCCATCACTAGAGCCATGTCTATACCTAGAATTGAGTGTCATATATCAGAACCTCCAGACACAAGAACTATTGTATTTCTTTCCAAAGGAAACATGTTAAGCAAAGGCCAGCCCTATTACTCGACTTGGAATAACGTCCCAAGGATAAGCGCCATGGTAGGTAATTATTCCCATTTATGCAAAAGAATAATTGACAGGAATAACTTAAAAACAGATATCTCACATTTACTTAAATATACAGGAAATGGCGAGGGGTATGTTGACTTTGATACTGCCTCTCCAAAAGATCTTAGAGTTATTAGGATGTTAGTGGATGCTACAGAGTCAGTAATTAGTTTGGTCGATGGTTTAATAAAGGAATATTACTCTTTTTTAATTCATATGCATGCTGCCGCAAGCAAATCAATAGATAAAAAATTAATTAAAGATTATGTTGAAATGTTGTCTTACTCGAATGATTCGGAAATGTTTCGTTCGCAACTTGAACCTTGTCCTCCGATAGATATTGAGCTTCTGGCTGATGTATTACAAGTTACAAAACAAAATGCTGAGGAATTATACGTTACTGGTTATGAAACAGTACCAATTAATCATGAACCTTTATGAATTTGGTTTATCCCCGCCAGTGCGGGGAAACCCCTAAACACATCCATCTGTTTTAAAATGATTTTTAGCAAACAACAACGTACCAACTTATCACCAGCAATATATAACATTATCAATTAAGCAAACCGTTCATTTTAAATAAGACTACAAATACTTTCTGGATCCAATGCATTTCTACTAACGCTCACAATTTGTATCCATCCTTAAGTCAATCTTCAATCAACTTCTGTCCAAAACCTCTAACAGTCAAAAATACTGACTTTGAAATCAACATAATCAATGATGCTTTACCATTCCTTATAAAGCCGATATTTTATAATTGATTCGAAAAGCGAGTTATTTTTCCGCCTAGTATGTGTCCATATTGCATATCGAGAGTTAGCTCTTATTCCATTCGCTGAGCTGTAGCGTGGTGACTTCTTGCTATCTGATTATATTCACGTAGCAAATATCTTATTTCAAAGACTTATGGATAAACTCTAAGGTAATGAAGAGGCGGGGACGGTACTCATCATTTTTATCTCTTCACTATGCCTTTTGTTAAGATTGATTTCACACTGATCAATGAATACTTGATAATCGTAAGCATCCTCATTAATCTCTGTCACCACTGCTAGGCATAGTTCTTTTCTATACTGCTTCCATAGCTTTTGAGCATGTAAGAAACGTTGGCTGTATACCTCTCCTGCGGTTTCTGTCGCGTCTTCTTTTCCATTAAATAAACCGACGTTACTAGACTTAATTTGTTTATTTTTTTCTATGATGATTTTTTCCAGCTGTAACTCGCTCTCCTTTTTTTTCCGTTGAAGGCAGCTCACCTACTGAGTCGGATCAGCATGCTGAGCAAAACAGGCTTTTGCCTCTGAGCCTTCATATAGTGCAGCGCTAGCCAGCATCGGTAGATACATCAGGGGAATAGCAATACCTAATAATATTCTCTTCATTTCATATTCCTTACCCCTACCGACTTTTTCCGATTCTACCTCTACCCCCACCCATGACCCTATCCTAAATTGCTTACTCCCCACTCTCAGCGCAAAAACCAAAAAAAATGCCGACTCGAAAGTCAGCATTTTCCGTTCGGAGCGTTATATCACCCCTCGTGCAGTCCGCATTCGCGCTTGAGGCCGAAGAAGCGGGTCTCTTCCTCTGCCATGCCCGGCTCCCATTTGCGGGTGGTGTGCGTATCGCCCACCGAGAGGTAGCCCTGGTCCCACAGCGGGTGGTACTTCAGCCCGTGCTTCTGCAGATACTGGTAAACGGTACGGTTGTCCCAGTCGATGATCGGCAGCACCTTAAACACCCCGCGCTGAACTGCCAGCACCGGTAGCGTGGCGCGGCTGCCGGACTGCTCCCGGCGCAGGCCAGCAAACCAGGTCTGCGCCTTCAGCTCTTTCAGGGCGCGGTTCATCGGCTCGACCTTGTTGATCTCGTTGTACTTCTCAATGCCTTCCACCCCCTGCTCCCACAGCTTGCCGTAGCGCGCTTCCTGCCACGCCGGGCTCTGCTCTGCACGGTAGATCTTCAGGTTCAGCTTGAGCTTGTCTGCCAGCTCATCAATGAACTGGTAGGTCTCCGGGAACAGGTAGCCGGTATCGGTCAGGATCACCGGGATGTCCGGGCTGATCTGATTCACCAGGTGCAGGCTGACCGCCGCCTGTATACCAAAGCTTGAGGAGAGCACATACTCGCCGGGCAGATTTTCTAACGCCCAGACGACGCGCTCTTCCGCGCTCAGTTTTTCCAGCTGGCCGTTGGTCTCCGCCAAAGCCAGAATGCGTTCGACTTTTGGCAGATCGTTAAGGGCGTTTAGATCGAGTATGGACATAAGAACCTCGTTTGCCTGTTACGCCGAGCGGCACTGCGTTTGCCCGACCTACGATTTTGTAGGCCCGGTAAGCAACGCGCCACCGGGCATGACCACATTACTCCCAGAAATCCCGCGCCGGATCCAGCACCGGACGGATGATCCCCGTCCGGACGGTGAAGTCGCCGAAGCCTTCGCCCGCTTCGCGCTCTTTCGACCAGCGGCCTACCAGCACGTCGATAGAATCAAGGATCTCTGACTCGGTGATGTTCTCACGGTACATGCGCGGAATGCGCGTCCCCATCCGGTTGCCACCAAGGTGCAGGTTATAGCGCCCCGGCGCTTTACCCACGAGGCCCATCTCCGCCAGCAGCGCACGGCCACAGCCGTTCGGGCAGCCGGTCACGCGCATCACGATATGATCGTCACCCACGCCGTGCTTCTCCATGATCGCTTCGACTTTATCGACAAAGCTCGGCAGGAAACGCTCCGCTTCCGCCATCGCCAGCGGACAGGTCGGGAAGGCGACGCAGGCCATGGAGTTCTCGCGCTGCGGTTTCACCGCATCCATCAGACCGTGGGAACGCGCCAGCTTCTCAATCTTCGCCTTCTCGCTCTCCGGCACGCCGGCAACGATCAGGTTCTGGTTCGCGGTCAGGCGGAAATCGCCCTTGTGGATCTTCGCGATCTCCATCAGGCCGGTCTTCAGCGGACGATCCGGGTAATCAAGGATACGGCCGTTTTCGATAAACAGCGTCAGGTGCCACTTGTTATCGATGCCCTTCACCCAGCCGATGCGATCCCCGCGGCCGGTGAACTCGTACGGACGAACCGGCTCGAATTTCATGCCCGCCCGGCGCTCGACTTCCGCTTTAAAGGTCTCAACGCCCACGCGCTCAAGGGTGTATTTGGTCTTGGCGTTTTTACGATCGGTACGGTTGCCCCAGTCGCGCTGGGTCGTCACGACCGCTTCTGCCACCGCCAGGGTGTGCTCCAGCGGCAGGAAGCCAAACTCGCTCGCGGTGCGGGCGTAGGTTTTCTTGTTACCGTGCTCGATAGAGAGGCCACCGCCCACCAGCAGGTTAAAGCCGATCAGCTTGCCGTTCTCGGCGATGGCGATAAAGTTCATGTCGTTGGCATGCAGATCGACGTCGTTCTGCGGCGGGATCACCACCGTGGTTTTGAACTTACGCGGCAGATAGGTCTGCCCGAGGATCGGTTCTTCATCGGTGGTCGCCACCTTCTCCGCGTCGTGCCAGATCTCAGCATAGGCGCGGGTGCGCGGCAGCAGATGCTCAGAGAGCTTCTTCGCCCACTCGTAGGCCTCCGCGTGCAGCTCCGACTCAATCGGGTTAGAGGTGCAGAGCACGTTACGGTTCATGTCGTTGGCAGTCGCCAGCGCGTCCAGGCCCACTTCATGCAGCATCTGGTGGGCAGGCTTAACGTTCTTCTTCAGAATACCGTGGTACTGGAAGGTCTGACGGTTGGTCAGACGAATGCTGCCGTAGAGGGTTTTCTCTTCGGCAAACTTATCGATGGCCTGCCACTGCGCCGGGGTGATGATCCCACCCGGCAGACGGCAACGCAGCATCATGGCATGGCGCGGCTCCAGCTTCTGCTCGGCACGTTCGGCACGAATATCACGGTCATCCTGCTGATACATACCGTGGAAGCGGATCAGCAGAAAGTTGTCACCTTTAAAACCGCCGGTAAGCCCGTCGTTCAGATCTTCCGCAATCGTACCGCGCAGGTAGTTGCTCTCACGTTTCATACGCTCGGCGTCGGTCAGTTTACCTTCGACCACCAGCGGACCTGGGTGTTTATCGCTCATTAGTAGACATCTCGCTGATAACGGCGCTCTACGCGCAGCTCACTTAAATATTCGTCAGCCGTTTCGGTATCCATGCCACCGAACTCGGCAATCACTTCCAGTAAAGCCTGCTCAACGTCGCGCGCCATACGCGTCGCGTCGCCGCAGACATAAATGTGCGCACCTTCGTTGATCCAGCGCCACAACTCTGCGCCCTGTTCGCGCAGCTTATCTTGTACGTATATTTTCTCTTTCTGGTCACGAGACCAGGCCAGATCGATGCGGTTCAGCACGCCCTCTTTGACGTAGCGCTGCCACTCCACCTGGTACAGGAAATCTTCGGTAAAGTGCGGGTTGCCAAAGATCAGCCAGTTTTTACCCGGTGCCTCGTCCGCCGCACGCTGCTGCATAAAGGCGCGGAACGGCGCGATACCGGTGCCAGGGCCGATCATGATCACCGGCGTCTCTGGGTTAGCAGGCAGGCGGAAGTTATCGTTGTGCTCAATGAACACGCGGATCTCACCGTCTTCCTCGACGCGATCGGCAAGGAAGCCCGATGCACCGCCGGTGCGGGCGCGGCCTTCAACGTCATAGCGCACCACGCCAACGGTGACGTGCACTTCGCTCTCGACTTCCGCCTGGGATGAGGCGATGGAGTAGAGACGCGGGGTCAGCGGACGCAGCAGGCTAATCAGCGCCTCGGCATCCAGCTGGGCGGCAGAGAAGCGCACCATGTCGACGATCGGCGTCGTCGCGGCGTAGTGTTGGAGTCGCGCCTTGTCGCCCACCATCGGCAGCAGGGTTTCACTGCGGCTCAGTTTGGCGTAGTTTTCAACGATGCTGGCAGTGTTGACCGTCAGCTCAAAATGCCATTCCAGCGCGTCAGAGAGCGGCAGCGTTTTGCCATCCACGGTGACCGGCTCGTCGCCTTTCAGCCACAGCAGCTCAATCAGCTCGCGCACCAGCGCCGGATCGTTCTGATACCACACGCCCAGCGCATCGCCCGGCTGGTAGCGCAGACCGGAGTCGCCCAGATCGATCTCGATATGGCGAACGTCTTTCTCGGAGTCACGACCAGTGATCTTCTGGTTCACGGCAAGCGTAGCGACCAGCGGCTCTTCTTTAGTATAGGGGCTGGAGAAGACCTCGTTGACCACGCCGGTGGCGGTCACTGCCGCCTGGGCCGGGCTTTCGGTGGGCACGCGGGCCTTGAGGATCTCAACGATGCGGGCCCGCCACTCGCTGGCCGCCGTCTGATACTCAACGTCGGCATCCACGCGATCCAGCAGGCGCTCGGCACCCAGCTCCGCCAGCTTGCTGTCAAAATCTTTACCGCACTGGCAGAAGAATTCGTAGGAGGTATCGCCCAGGCCAAACACGGCAAAGGCACTCCCGTTAAGCTTCGGCGCTTTTTTCGAGAACAGGAACTTATGCAGGGCGACCGCCTCTTCCGGTGGCTCTCCCTCACCCTGGGTCGAAGCAACCACAACCAGCAGTTTTTCATTGGCAATTTGTTTGAATTTATAGTCGCCAGCGTTGACCAGGTTGACGTTGAGCTTCGCCGCCAGCAGATCGTCACGCAGTGCTTCTGCGACGCGACGGGCGTTACCGGTTTGCGATGCGCTGAGCAGCGTGATCGTCGGCGTCTCTGCCACCGGAGCCGGCGCTGCCGCCATCGCTGCTGCGCCTGGCTGCTGGTTAAGCACGCCCCAGAAATAGCCGGAAACCCAGGCGAGCTGGGTCGGTGTTAAATCAGTGGTGGCTGCCTGAAGGCGCGCCAGCTGCTCCGGGTTCAGCGGAAGCAAAGCGGAAGGTGGGGCCTGTGTCGTCATGCGTCGTTATGTTCCAGTAAGCAAAGCGAGTAAAAAAGCGTAAAAACAGAACAGAGTGTAAGGTTAACGGCGTGAATAATAACAATTAAAGAAGGGATGGAAATAACAAATAACTAAAAACGCTAACCGCTTTTAGTCATAGTTATTAACAGTAAAACAGGTTAATTAATATATTGATTTAAAAAGATAAAATGTTAATTTCATGACTATAGTGCAGGCTTTACCGCTTTTGCCTGTTTTAGTTAATGCCAAAAAAGGTCAATTCCGGTAGTATGCGGCGGTTTTTGCCTGTCTGAGAATTCATCATGTCTACCACGTTATTTAAAGATTTCATCTTCGAAGCCGCTCACCGTCTGCCACACGTGCCCGAAGGCCACAAATGCGGTCGCCTGCATGGCCACTCGTTTATGGTGCGCCTGGAAATTACCGGTGAAGTCGATCCCCATACGGGTTGGATCATGGACTTTTCCGAGCTAAAGGCGGCGTTTAAGCCGACCTACGACCGGCTGGATCACTACTATCTGAACGATATTCCCGGTCTGGAAAACCCAACCAGCGAAGTGCTGGCGAAGTGGATCTGGGAAGAGATGAAGCCGCTTGTGCCACTGCTGAGCGCAGTGACAATCAAAGAAACCTGTACGGCGGGTTGCGTCTATCGCGGAGAGTGAGAGGCGATCGTGTAGGCCCGGTAAGCGTTAGTGCCACCGGGCGTATTGGTCTATATCAGGCAATATTCAGATATTTATGCGTCTGCATCGACAGACGCCAGTTGCGCGCGATGCAGGTTTCAATGCACAGACGCGTCGCATCCTCTTTCTGGCTGATCGGCTGAAGCGCGATCACCCGCGGCTTATCGTCGTGCAGCGTGGCCAGCAGTTCATCTAGCGCCTCAACGTCACGCATCCGGCCAACCGGGTGCTTGATCTCATCCGCACGATCCAGCGCCTGCTGGAGGATGTCATACCCGCCGCGCATATTCACCTTCGGTGAAACCGTTACCCAGGTGTTGGTCGAGGTGCGCACTTCATGGGTACCGCTGGTTTCGATCTGGCAGCTAAAGCCGTTTTTCTCCAGCAGCATCGTCAGCGGGATCAGGTCGTGAATGCAGGGTTCGCCGCCGGTGATCACCACGTGGCGAGCGGTATAGCCCTGACGCTCAATGATGGCCAGCAGATCTTCACTGCTTGCCGGGCCCCACTTATCGCTCTCTTTGGTTTTCGCCAGCACGCTGTAGAGGGACACTTCTCGATCGGCGAGCTTATCCCAGGTGTGCTTGGTATCGCACCAGGCACAGCCTACCGGGCACCCCTGCAGACGGATAAAAATAGCGGGAACGCCGGTAAAGTAACCCTCGCCTTGCAAGGTCTGGAACATCTCATTAATCGGGTACTGCATACTCATCTCTGTTTGGCTGTAAAAGGTAAGTATCGCAGATCCCTGCCCTCAGGTCATGTGCAGCAGCTGCGCTATTGCAGCAATAAAAAAACCCGCCGAAGCGGGTTTTCTATTAAGAGTGAAAAGTCAGGGGATTATGCCTGGCCTTTGATCTCTTTACGACCGTTGTACGGCGCTTGTTCACCCAGCGCTTCTTCGATACGAATCAGCTGGTTGTACTTAGCAACACGGTCAGAACGGCTCATGGAACCAGTTTTGATCTGGCCAGCAGCGGTGCCCACAGCCAGGTCAGCGATGGTTGCATCTTCAGTTTCGCCAGAGCGGTGAGAGATAACCGCGGTGTAGCCAGCGTCTTTCGCCATTTTGATCGCAGCCAGCGTTTCGGTCAGAGAACCGATCTGGTTGAATTTGATCAGGATGGAGTTAACGATGCCTTTCTCGATGCCTTCTTTCAGGATCTTGGTGTTGGTTACGAACAGATCGTCGCCAACCAGCTGGATTTTGTCGCCCAGCACTTTGGTCTGGTAAGCAAAGCCGGTCCAGTCAGACTCGTCCAGGCCATCTTCGATGGAAACGATCGGATACTGTTTGGTCAGATCTTCCAGGAAGTGGGTGAACTCTTCAGAGGTGAACGCTTTGTTGCCTTCGCCAGCCAGAACGTATTTGCCATCTTTGTAGAACTCAGAGGCTGCACAGTCCATCGCCAGAGTGATGTCGGTACCCAGCTCGTAGCCCGCTGCTTTTACCGCTTCAGCGATAACAGCCAGTGCTTCGGCGTTGGAACCCAGGTTCGGCGCGTAGCCACCTTCGTCGCCCACAGCGGTGTTCATGCCTTTAGACTTCAGCACTTTCGCCAGGTTATGGAACACTTCTGAACCCATACGTACGGCTTCTTTCAGGGATTTCGCGCCAACCGGCTGAATCATAAATTCCTGAATGTCTACGTTGTTGTCAGCGTGCTCGCCACCGTTAATGATGTTCATCATCGGAACCGGCATAGAGTATTTGCCCGGGGTGCCGTTCAGTTCAGCGATGTGCGCATACAGCGGCAGGCCTTTAGAGGCAGCGGCAGCTTTGGCGTTCGCCAGGGAAACAGCCAGAATTGCGTTAGCACCGAAGTTAGATTTGTTCTCAGTACCGTCGAGGTCGATCATGATCTGGTCGATGCCAGCCTGATCTTTAGCGTCTTTGCCAAGGATAGCCTGAGCGATTGGGCCGTTAACCGCGCCAACGGCTTTGGTCACGCCTTTACCCAGGAAACGAGATTTGTCGCCATCGCGCAGTTCCAGCGCTTCGCGGGAACCAGTAGAAGCACCTGACGGGGCAGCAGCCATACCGACGAAACCACCTTCCAGGTGTACTTCGGCTTCAACAGTCGGGTTACCACGGGAGTCGATGATTTCACGACCGATGACTTTAACGATTTTGGACATTAGGATTTCCTCAGTACAAGTTAATTAAAACTCCAGACAAACAGTGCATCCCTAAGGATGCACTGTCGCTCTAACTCTTACTTCGCCTGACGCTTCTGGTAGTCGCTGGCGGCTTTCACAAAGCCTGAGAACAGCGGATGACCGTCGCGCGGCGTTGAAGTAAATTCCGGGTGGAACTGACAGGCAACAAACCACGGATGGTTTGGCACCTCGATGATCTCGACCAACTGATCATCGCCGGAACGGCCTGCAACACGCAGACCCGCAGCTTCAATTTTTTTCAACAGCATGTTGTTAACTTCATAGCGGTGACGATGACGTTCAACGATAGTCGACGAACCGTACATCTGACGCACCAGGCTATCGTCATCAAGCTGGCACTGCTGCGCACCAAGACGCATTGTGCCGCCCAGGTCGCTCTTCTCAGAGCGCACTTCGACGTTGCCCTCTTCGTCACGCCATTCGGTAATGAGAGCCACAACCGGGAACTTACAGTCTGGCACAAATTCCGTTGAGTTAGCGTTGTCCATCCCCGCCACGTTGCGCGCAAACTCGATCAGCGCAACCTGCATACCCAGGCAGATGCCCAGATAAGGAATATTGTGTTCACGCGCATAGCGCGCGGTGGCGATCTTACCTTCTACGCCACGGTAGCCGAAGCCACCAGGGATCAGGATAGCATCCAGATCCTTCAAGATTTCTACACCACGTGTTTCAACATCTTGCGAATCGATCAATTTGATGTTGACGGTAACACGGTTTTTCAGGCCGCCATGCTTCAGCGCTTCAATCACCGACTTGTAGGCATCCGGCAGCTCAATGTACTTGCCGACCATACCGATGGTGACTTCACCTGACGGATTCGCTTCTTCGTAGATAACCTGTTCCCATTCGCTCAGGTTAGCTTCCGGGCAGTTCAAGCTGAATCGTTTACAAATATAATCGTCCAGCCCCTGTGATTTCAACAGGCCTGGAATTTTATAAATCGAATCGACGTCTTTCATTGAAATAACGGCCTTTTCCGGCACGTTACAGAACAATGCAATTTTCGCACGCTCGTTGGCAGGTACGGTACGATCGGAACGGCAAACGAGGATATCTGGCTGAATACCGATAGAGAGCAGCTCTTTTACAGAGTGCTGGGTAGGCTTGGTTTTCACTTCGCCCGCTGCGGCCATGTACGGCACCAGAGTGAGGTGCATAAACAGCGCGTGTTCACGGCCGATATCCACCGCCAGCTGGCGAATGGCTTCAAGGAACGGCAGGGATTCGATATCACCCACGGTACCGCCGATCTCAACCAGCACCACGTCGTGACCTTCGCCACCGGCAATGATGCGCTCTTTAATGGCGTTGGTGATGTGCGGAATAACCTGAACGGTTGCGCCCAGGTAGTCGCCACGGCGCTCTTTGCGCAGTACGTCGGAATAGATACGGCCAGTAGTGAAGTTGTTGCGGCGCGTCATCTTAGTACGAATGAAACGCTCGTAGTGGCCCAGATCCAGGTCGGTTTCAGCGCCGTCTTCCGTAACGAACACTTCCCCGTGCTGGATTGGACTCATGGTACCCGGATCGACGTTGATGTACGGATCCAGTTTCATCATGGTCACGTTAAGGCCACGGGCTTCAAGAATGGCTGCGAGGGAGGCGGCTGCAATGCCTTTACCCAGAGAGGATACAACCCCGCCGGTCACAAAAATATAGTTCGTTGTCATGCTGAACCTGAGAAGTTAGGTTTAAAAGACGATGGAATAACCAGGACGGGAAAGTAGTATACCGGAACTAGGCAGTCGCCACAAACTTTCATTATCCCTCCTCTTCTCATCTTCAGCTCACAACGGGGAGAGAGAAAATAGCTCGTTTGCGGCAAATGTTTTTGACGCAAATCAAGCGCTTGTTATTTAAAAAATCCCACTTTTCGCGCTTGATTCACAAAATTCGTTAGAGATCAGATTCCTGGCGCTTTACCTCCTGCCAGACTTCTTCCATGGTGTTGAGATCGACGCCGGTCATTGTCAGACCACGGGCGGCGACAATTCGCTCAACTTCCCGGAAGCGGCGCTCAAATTTGAGGTTCGCTTTTTGCAGCGCGGTTTCGGCTTTTACCCCTAAATGACGGGAGAGATTGACGGTGGCGAACAGCAGATCGCCCACTTCCTCTTCCAGTTTGGCCTGATCCACGACCGCCTGTTTTGCCTCGTGCATCACCTCGTCGATCTCCTCATGTACCTTATCCAGCACCGGACCGAGAGAGTCCCAATCAAAGCCCACCGCCGAGCAGCGTTTCTGGATCTTATGGGCACGCATCAGCGCGGGAAAAGCGTGGGGAATATCGTCCAGCGCCGAGTGCTGCGCTTTTTCAGCCCGCTCGCTGGTTTTGATCTCTTCCCAGCGCGCCAGCACTTCGCTGCTGCTGCTGGCGGTCGCATCGGCAAAGATATGCGGATGGCGGCGTTCAAGCTTGTCGCTGATGGCCGCGCAGATGTCGTTGAAGTCAAAACGCCCCTGCTCCTGCGCCATCTGGGCATAAAACACCACCTGGAACAACAGATCCCCTAGCTCACCGCGCAGATCGTCAAAATCGTTGCGGGCGATGGCATCGAGCACCTCGTAGGTCTCTTCCAGCGTATAGGGGGCGATGGTGGCGAAGGTCTGCTCTTTATCCCACGGGCAGCCGGTTTCCGGGTCGCGCAGGCGCTGCATGATGTCCAGCAAGCGATTGATTTGATTCATATGATTTCCTGAATAGAACGCCGGGTGGCGCTAACGCTTACCCGACCTACGGTAGAGCGAATCCCCGGCGGGCAACGCGCCGCCGGGGAAAATAGCAGAGTATGCGGTTAACCGCCGTGCAGACGACGGGCGTCAATCACGTCTGGCACCTGGTTTAGCTTGCCGAGCACGCGTCCCAGCACCTGCAGGTTATAGATCTCGATATTCATATCAATGGTAGCCAGCTGCTGCCGGGTATCGCTCCGGCTGGCTACGCCAAGCACGTTCACCTTCTCGTTGGCGAGGATCGTGGTGATGTCGCGCAGCAGGCCGCTGCGATCGTTGGCGGTGACGCGCACCACCAGCGAGTAGCCTGCTGAGTAGCTCTCGCCCCATACCGCATCGACGATGCGCTCCGGCGCGTGGGATTGCAGATCCGTCAGCTGGTCGCAGTCGGCGCGGTGAATAGAGATCCCACGCCCCTGGGTGATAAAGCCGACAATCTCATCCCCTGGAATGGGCTGGCAGCAACGGGCGATGTGGTGCATCAGGTTACCGACGCCCTCAACCACCACCCGGCCATCGTCTTTGCCGTTGCGCCCCTGCGGCGCATAGGATTTCTGCTGCAGCTGCTTCAGCGCGGCGGCATCCTGCTCTTCGGCGCTGGGCTTGTTAAAGTGCGACTGCAGGAAGTTCACCATCTGGTTAAGGCGAATATCGCCCCCGCCGATGGCCGCCAGCAGCTCCTCCATTTCATTGAAGTTGTAGCGCGGCAGCAGGAGCTTCTCCGCCTCTTTCAGGCTGATGCCCAGGTGCGCGAGTTCATCGTCAAGGATCTGGCGACCGGCAAGGATATTCTTGTCACGATCCTGCTTGCGGAACCAGGCGTGGATCTTCGAGCGTCCGCGGCTGGTGGTGACATAGCCAAGGTTCGGGTTCAGCCAGTCGCGGCTCGGGTTCGGCTGCTTCTGGGTGATGATCTCAATCTGATCGCCCATCTGTAGCTGATAGGTAAAGGGCACGATACGCCCGCTGATCTTCGCCCCGATGCAGCGGTGGCCGACGTCGCTGTGAATATGGTAGGCGAAATCGAGCGGCGTCGAGCCGGCGGGCAGATCCACAACGTCGCCTTTCGGGGTAAAGACGTAGACGCGATCGTCAAAGACCTGGCTGCGCACCTCGTCGAGCATTTCGCCGGAGTCCGCCATCTCTTCCTGCCAGGCAATCAGCTTCCGCAGCCAGGCGATGCGATCCTCATGGCTGTTGTGGGCGCTGGTCGCCGTGGTGCCCTCTTTGTATTTCCAGTGCGCGGCAACGCCCAGCTCCGCATCCTCATGCATCTGTTTGGTGCGGATCTGGATCTCAACGGTTTTGCCGCCCGGCCCCAGCACCACGGTGTGGATTGACTGATAGCCGTTCGGCTTCGGGTTGGCTACGTAGTCGTCGAACTCATCCGGCAGGTGACGATGGTGGGTATGGACAATCCCCAGCGCGGCGTAGCAGTCCTGCAGGCGCTCGGCGACGATACGCACCGCCCGCACGTCAAACAGCTCGTCAAAGGTGAGATGCTTTTTCTGCATTTTGCGCCAGATGCTGTAGATGTGCTTAGGCCGACCATAGACTTCGGCCTTCACCCCCTCGCGCTTCATTTCAGCGCGCAGGTGACCGACGAACTCATCAATATAGCGTTCACGATCGATGCGCCGCTCGTGCAGCAGCTTGGCGATACGCTTGTACTCGTCCGGGTGCAGATAGCGGAAGCAGTAGTCTTCCAGCTCCCACTTCAGCTGGCCGATGCCCAACCGGTTTGCCAGCGGGGCGTAGATGTTGGTGCACTCTTTGGCGGCCAGCACGCGTTCATCTTCCGGAGCGTCCTTCACCTCGCGCAGGTGCGCAACGCGCTCGGCGAGCTTGATAACCACGCAGCGGAAATCATCCACCATGGCCAGCAGCATGCGGCGAACGTTATCGACCTGTTCAGAGGAGACGGCGTCGGTATGCGTGGCCTTGAGCTGGCGGATCGCCGCCATATCACGCACGCCGTAGATCAGCGCTACTACGGACTTGCTCACGCTTTCGCGCAGCACCGCTTCGCTCACCACCTCGGCATCTGCCAGCGGAAAGAGCAGCGCGGCCTGCAGCGTGTCGAGATCCATACTGAGCATGGAGAGGATTTCCACCATCTCGACGCCGCGCCACAGCAGCAGCTCAGCGTCAGGGTGGCCCTGAGTATGTTGCAGGCAGTACGCCCAGGTTTCGGCTAAGCGCTCACACGACGGCTGACTGGAGATGCCCAGACTTGCGATCCATTTTTTCGAATCGAATTCACCCGCTCGATTAAGATGTGCACTTCTTACCGCAACCATTGTCCTCTCCTTTCAGGGACGAAGCCTGCCGAATTCGGCAAGCCAGAATTAATCACTCGCGCTCAAACAACACCATCGATTCCAGATGCCCGGTGTGCGGGAACATATCCAGCATCGCGAGATGCGACATAGTGTAGCCCGCATTTAATAATGCTTCGCTGTCTCGGGCAAGCGTCGCGGGGTTGCATGACACGTAGACCACCTTTTTTGGGGATAGTTTTAGCACGTGCTGCATCACGCCTGCCGCGCCCGCGCGTGCCGGGTCGAGCAACACCTTCGTGAAACCGTGCTGCGCCCAGGGCTGTTTTGTGACGTCATCTTCCAGGTTTTCATGGAAGAAGGTCACGTTCTGCAACCCGTTTTGCTGCGCGTTCTCCTGCGCCTTCGCCACCAGCGCAGCCACCCCCTCCACGCCCACCACGCTGGCGGCGCGCTTTGCCAGCGGCAGGGTAAAGTTGCCCATGCCGCAGAAGAGATCCAGCACCCGGTCATCCGGCTGAATATCCAGCCACGCCAGCGCCCGGTCTACCATCTGCTGGTTCACTTTATCATTAACCTGAATGAAATCACGCGGGCTAAAGGTCAGGCGTAGCCCGTCCGAGGTGTACCAGGGCAACTCACCGGATACCTGCTCCAGTATGGCGCTTTCCGGAGCAAGAAACAGCGCAACGCCGTGAGAATGCGAAAAGCGTTCCAGTTTTTCGCGATCGGCGGCCGGAAGGGGGGCCGTATGGCGCAATACCATCAGCGGGCCGTTATCGGCCAGCACGAGCTCAACGTGGCCAAGATGGCGTACCGCCTCCAGGCTCTGTAAGCATTCACGTAGTGAAGGGATCAATGCCTCAAGACGGTGCGCCAGCACCGGGCAGCGCACCACGTTGACGATGTCGCTGGCGCTGGCTTTGCGAAAACCCATATCCAGCGTTTGCGTCTTCGGCTGATAGTTCAGGCTCAGTCGTGCCCGCCGCCGGTAGCCCCACGGCTCGGCGGCGATGATGTCGTCTACCTCGTGCTTCATCAGACGCGCCAGCGCCTTACTTTTGCTGCGCTGCTGCAGCGCCACGCTGGCATGCTGCTGCTGGCAGCCGCCGCAGACGCCAAAATGCGGGCACGGCGGCGTTTCGCGATCCGGGCTGTCGTTCAGCCGACGCTTCACCGCCCCGCGCGCGAACTGGCGTTTATCTTCCGTCAGGGTAATTTCGCCGCGCTCGCCGGGCAGCAGTCCGGGGATAAACAGCGCTTTGCCGTTGTGACGTGCAACACCCTGGCCAAAGGGATCCAGGTCATTTACTGTTACGGTTATGATCTCACGCGTCGTCACGCGCCGTTTTGCAGAGTAGAATTGCGCCATTGCCGGGATTTTTCTCAATCAAACATAATGACTCTAATTGTCCCATAACGGAACTCCATGACCAACTACAGCCTGCGGGCGCGAATGATGATTTTAATCTTAGCGCCAACCGTTCTGATCGGTTTACTGCTTAGCGTTTTCTTTGTTGTCCACCGCTACAATGACTTACAGCAGCAGCTTGAGGATGCGGGGGCAAGCATTATCGAGCCGCTGGCGGTGGCGAGTGAATACGGTATGAACCTGCAAAACCGGGACTCGATCGGCCAGCTGATCAGCATTCTGCACCGCCGCCACTCCGACATCGTGCGTGCTATCTCCGTCTACGATGACAATAACCGGCTGTTCGTAACCTCTAACTTTCATCTCGATCCCAAAGAGTTAAGGCTCCCGGACGGTGCGGCCTTCCCTCGCCTGCTGAGCGTGACGCGCCATGGCGATCTGTTGATCCTGCGCACGCCCATTGTCTCCGAGGGCTATTCCCCCGACGAGCCCACCATGCCGGATCTCAAAACGACCAATAACATGCTGGGCTACGTCGCGCTGGAGCTGGATCTCCGCTCCGTGCGTTTACAGCAGTATAAAGAGATCTTTATCGCCGCCATGATGATGTTCTTCTGCACGGGGATCGCGCTGATCTTTGGCTGGCGGCTGATGCGCGACGTTACCGGGCCTATCCGCAACATGGTCAATACGGTAGACCGCATCCGCCGGGGCCAGCTGGATAGCCGCGTTGAGGGCTTTATGCTGGGCGAGCTGGATATGCTGAAAAACGGCATCAACTCAATGGCGATGTCGCTGGCGGCCTACCATGAGGAGATGCAGCACAACATCGATCAGGCGACGTCGGATCTGCGCGAAACCCTTGAGCAGATGGAGATCCAGAACGTCGAGCTGGATCTGGCGAAGAAGCGCGCCCAGGAAGCAGCCCGCATCAAGTCCGAGTTTTTGGCCAATATGTCCCACGAGCTGCGCACCCCGCTCAACGGCGTGATTGGCTTTACCCGGCTGACGCTGAAATCCGAGCTGACGCCGACCCAACGCGATCATCTGCATACCATTGAGCGCTCGGCGGACAACCTGCTTACCATCATTAACGACGTGCTGGACTTCTCCAAGCTGGAGGCGGGCAAGCTGATCCTCGAGAGCATTCCCTTCCCGCTGCGTAACGCCCTCGACGAGGTAGTCACCCTGCTCGCCCACTCGGCCCACGACAAAGGGCTGGAGCTGACGCTCAACGTCAAAAACGACGTGCCGGACAATGTGATTGGCGATCCGCTGCGCCTGCAACAGGTCATTACCAACCTGGTCGGCAACGCCATTAAGTTTACCGAAAACGGCAATATTGACGTGCTGGTAGAGAAGCGCGCCCTAAGCAACAACAAGGTGCAGATCGAGATGCAGATCCGCGATACCGGGATCGGCATTCCCGAGCGCGATCAGTCCCGGCTCTTCCAGGCGTTCCGCCAGGCGGATGCCAGCATCTCCCGGCGGCATGGAGGTACCGGGCTGGGGCTGGTGATCACCCAGAGACTGGTGAACGAGATGGGGGGCGATATCTCCTTCCACAGCCAGCCTGGGCGGGGTTCGACGTTCTGGTTCCACATTAACCTCGATCTTAACCCTAACGTCAGCAGCGAAGGATTGCCTACCGACTGCCTCGCCGGTAAGCGGCTGGCCTACGTTGAGCCGAACGCTGCCGCCGCCCAGAGCACGCTGGATCTGCTCCAGGGAACGCCGCTGGAGGTGATCTACAGCCCGACCTTCTCTGCCCTGCCGGAGGCGCGCTACGATATCCTGCTGCTGGCCGTGCCGGTGACCCTGCGCGAGCCGCTCACCATGCAGCACGAGCGGCTGGCAAAGGCCGCCTCCATGACCGATTTCCTGCTGCTGGCGCTGCCGTGTCACGTGCAGATCAACGCCGAGCAGCTCAAGCAGGAGGGGGCCGCCGCGTGCCTGTTAAAACCGCTTACCTCCACGCGCCTGCTACCTGCCCTGACCGAGTACTGCCGCCTTAACCGTCCTCGCGAACAGGCGCTTAACGACGACCGCAAGCTGCCGATGAGCGTGATGGCGGTGGATGACAATCCGGCCAACCTGAAGCTTATCGGCGCGCTGCTTGAGGATCAGGTTCAGTATGTCCAGCTGTGCGACAGCGGTCATAGCGCAATCGACTGTGCGAAGCAGATGCAGTTCGATCTGATCCTGATGGATATTCAGATGCCCGATATCGACGGCATTCGCGCCTGCGAAACCATTCGCCAGCTGCCGCACCAGCAGCAGACGCCGGTTATTGCGGTAACGGCCCACGCCATGGCCGGGCAAAAAGAGAAGCTGCTGAACGCCGGGATGAGCGGCTATCTGGCGAAGCCGATAGAAGAAGAGAAGCTCCACAGCCTGCTGCTGCGCTACCTTCCCGGCCCTGGGGTCAGCCAGTGGCTCACCCCGCCGGAGCCGGAGTCGGTAGACGTACCGGAAAATCCTGAGGTCTCTCTGGACTGGCAGCTGGCGTTGCGCCAGTCGGCAAATAAACCCGATCTGGCGCGGGAGATGCTACAGATGCTGATTGCCTTCCTGCCGGAGATCCGCAATAAGGTTGAGGAGCAGCTGGTAGGGGAAGCGCCTGAAGATTTAGTTGAGGCCATTCACAAGCTGCACGGCAGCTGCGGCTACAGCGGCGTACCGCGCCTCAAGCGGCTGTGTCATTTGATCGAACACCATCTGCGCAGCGGCATGCCCGCAGAGGATCTGGAGCCGGAGTTCCTGGAGCTGCTGGATGAGATGGATAACGTGGCGCGGGAAGCGCGCAGATGGATTGGGTGATAGCGTCGTCGTCACGCCGGGCGGCTCTGCGTTTGCCCGGCCTACGGCGGACACGGTGCCCTGTGTAGGCCCGGTAAGCGTAGCGCCACCGGGCGTTACTATGCTTTCGATTAACGCAATGCCTGGCCCGCTTTCAACACCGCTGCCACGTTGCGCGCCGTCATGCGCACGTTTTCCGCCGCGTTTTTCAGGGCGTCGTCCAGGGTACAGATGCCGTAGATCACGCTGAATACCGCGTCGATCCCGTGCTCGTGCACCACGCCGACGTCCGCCGTCAGGCTACCCGCGATGCCGATCACTGGCTTGTTGTAGCGCTTCGCCACCTTTGCCACACCCACCGGGACTTTACCATGCACCGTCTGGCTGTCGATCCGCCCCTCGCCGGTGATCACCAGATCCGCTTCGGCCACATAGCGGTCGAGATGCAGCGCGTCGGTGACAATCTCAATGCCCTGCCGCAGCTCAGCACCGCAGAACGCAAACAGCGCCGCGCCCATGCCGCCTGCTGCCCCGCCCCCGGCAAGATCCAGCACGTCGAGATCGAGATCGCGCTTGATCAGTTGGGCATAGTGCGCCAGCGCCGCATCAAGACGGGTAATCATCTCCGGCGTCGCCCCTTTCTGCGGCCCAAAGATCGCCGTTGCGCCCTCTTTGCCGGTCAGGGGATTGGTCACGTCGCAGGCGACCTCAATACGGCAGTCATGGAGCCGCCTGTCCAGTTCGCTGATGTCGATCCGCGCCAGCGTCTCCAGCGCGCCGCCGCCCTGCCCGAGGGCGTTGCCTTCGCTGTCCAGCAGCTTCGCCCCCAGCGCCTGCACCATGCCTGCGCCGCCGTCGTTGGTCGCGCTACCGCCAATGCCGATAATGATATGCTTAACGCCTGCGTCCAGCGCATGACGGATCAGCTCCCCCGTTCCCCACGAGGTGGTGATCAGCGGATTACGCTGCTCGGGTAACACCAGCTCAAGGCCGCTGGCTGCCGCCATCTCAATAAAGGCGCTCTGCTCGTCGCCGGAGAGGCCATAGAAGCCCTCAACCTGAGCGCCAAGCGGGCCGGTCACGGCAACCTCGACGATCCGCCCCTGAGTGGCGGCGACCATCGCTTCAACCGTGCCTTCACCGCCATCCGCCACCGGCAGTTTGATGTACTCCGCCTGGGGAAAGATCTCACGAAAGCCCTGCTCTATGGCGGTCGCGACATCAAGGGCGCTCAAACTCTCTTTATAGGAGTCCGGTGCGATAACAATTTTCATAAGCCGTCCTTACGCAGAGTGTGATTGCCTAAACCCTACAGCCGGAAAAACAGGGAACAGGCCGATCCCGCCGGGACCGGCCTCTGCATTAACGCACCATGCACGGACGTTTGTTATCAAACGTCCAGCCAGGGATCAGATACTGCATACCCATAGCATCGTCACGCGCGCCGAGACCGTGCTTCTGATACAGCTCGTGCGCCTTCATCACCTGATCCATATCCAGCTCGACGCCCAGACCCGGCGTGCTCGGCACCTGCACCATCCCGCCCTTGATCTCAAACGGCGCTTTGGTCAGGCGCTGGTTGCCCTCCTGCCAGATCCAGTGGGTATCGATAGCAGTGACTTTACCCGGCGCGGCGGCTGCCACGTGGGTGAACATCGCCAGTGAAATGTCGAAGTGGTTGTTGGAGTGCGAGCCCCAGGTCAAGCCGAACTCATGGCACATCTGCGCCACGCGCACGGAGCCCTGCATGGTCCAGAAGTGCGGATCCGCCAGCGGGATATCCACGGACTGCAGGGAGAGCGTATGGCCCATCTGCCGCCAGTCGGTGGCGATCATGTTGGTGGCGGTCGGCAGACCGGTGGCGCGGCGGAACTCGGCCATCACCTCACGGCCAGAGAAGCCCTGCTCTGCGCCACACGGATCTTCCGCATAGGCCAGCACGCCCTTCAGGTGCTTACCGATGTTGATAGCCTCGGCCAGCGACCATGCGCCGTTCGGGTCGAGGGTCACGCGCGCCTGCGGGAAGCGTTTCGCCAGCGCCACAATGGACTCGGCCTCCTCTTCGCCCGCCAGCACGCCGCCTTTAAGTTTAAAATCGTTAAAGCCGTATTTCTCATAGGCCGCTTCGGCCAGACGCACCACGCGATCCGAGGTCATCGCCTCTTCATGACGCACGCGATACCAGTCGCATGGATCATCCGGCTGGCTCTGGTAAGGCAGCGGCGTCGCTTTGGCATTGCCGACGAAGAACAGGTAGCCGAGCATCTCCACTTCGCTGCGCTGCTGACCGTCGCCGAGCAGAGTCGCCACGTTGACGCCCAGGTGCTGGCCCAGCAGATCCAGCATCGCGGCTTCGATCCCGGTCACTACGTGGATGGTGGTACGCAGGTCAAAGGTTTGCAGGCCACGGCCCGCCGAGTCACGGTCGGCAAACTGGTTGCGGACGGCGGTGAGAATGTTTTTGTACTCGCCAACGGTTTTACCTACCACCAGCGCGGCGGCATCTTCCAGCGTCTGGCGGATCTTCTCGCCGCCTGGGATCTCGCCCACGCCAGTATGACCCGAGTTGTCTTTGATGATAACAATGTTACGGGTGAAGAACGGCGCGTGCGCTCCGCTCAGATTCATCAGCATGCTGTCGTGGCCCGCAACCGGGATCACCTGCATGGACGTGACGACCGGGGAAGAAAATTGATTGCTCATCGTTTAATCCTTCTATAACAAATTTAGTGTCGACCAAAGACGGGGCGTTTGCGATCGAACGTCCAGCCGGGGATCAGATACTGCATCGGGCCCGCGTCATTACGCGCCCCGCCCGGAAGCGTCTTATACAGCTCATGGGCTTTCTGTACCTGGTCCCAGTCCAGCTCCACGCCAAGGCCCGGCGCGTCCGGCACGGCAATCTGGCCGTGCTTAATCTCCAGCGGCTGTTTAGTCAGGCGCGCGTCGCCCTCCTGCCAGATCCAGTGGGTGTCGATGGCGGTCGGATTACCCGGCGCGGCGGCACCAACGTGGGTAAACATCGCCAGTGAGATATCAAAGTGGTTATTGGAGTGGCAGCCCCACGTCAGGCCCCAGTCGTCGCACAGCTGCGCCACGCGTACCGCCCCGGAGAGCGTCCAGAAGTGCGGATCCGCCAGCGGAATATCCACCGCGTTGAGCATCACCGCGTGGCCCATCTCACGCCAGTTGGTGGCGATCATATTGGTCGCCACCGGCAGACCGGTTGCCCGACGGAACTCCGCCATCACCTCCCGGCCAGAGAAGCCCTGCTCTGCACCGCACGGATCTTCCGCGTAGGTCAGGACATCGTTCAGCCCTTTGCAAAGTTCAATGGCCTCATCCAGCAGCCACGCGCCGTTGGGATCGACGGTGATGCGAGCATCCGGGAAGCGTTTTTTCAGCGCACGGGCGGTGTCAATCTCCTGCTCGCCCGGCAGCACGCCGCCTTTCAGTTTGAAATCTTTGAAGCCGTAGCGATCCTGTGACGCCTCCGCCAGGCGTACCACCGCCTCGCTGTTCATCGCCTCCTGATGACGGAGATGATACCAGTCGTGGTTGCCCTCGGTTTTGACGCGATACGGCAAATCGGTCTTCTGTCGGTCACCGACGTAGAACAGGTAGCCGAGCACCGTCACGGCGTCGCGCTGTTTACCTGGCCCCAGCAGCTCGCAGACCGGCACGCCAAGCGTTTTGCCCAGCAGGTCGAGCAGCGCGGCCTCCAGGGCCGCCACCGCATTCACCCGCAGCTCAAAGGTCCAGGCACCTTTGCCGAAGGTATCAAAGTCAGCCGCCTGGTTGCCTTTGTGCACCCGCTGAACCACCTGGTTTAAGCGGGCAACCTGCTGGCCGATCACCATCGGGATCGCATCGGTCAGCGTTTTAAGGATCACTTCGCCGCCGGGCGCTTCCCCCACGCCGGTGTTCCCGGCGTTGTCGGTCAGCACCACGATATTGCGGGTGAAGTGAGCGTTATGTGCCCCGCCGATATTCATCAGCATGCTGTCGTAGCCGGCAACCGGGATCACTTTCATATCGGTAATAACGGGGCTGGATTGCATGCTCATCGTTAGCGTCCTGTCACAGGTTTCAGTTCGACACGTTTGATATCACCCACCAGCACCAGATAGCTCAATACCGCGACCAGAGCATGGACACCGACGTAGATCAACGCGCCGTTAAAGGAGCCGGTAGTGCCCACGATGTAGCCGATGGCGATCGGGGTGACGATCCCGGAGATGTTACCGAACATGTTGAACAGGCCGCCGGAGAGGCCGCTGATCTCTTTCGGTGCGGTGTCGGCCATTACGGCCCAGCCCAGCGCGCCGATGCCTTTGCCGAAGAAGGCCATCGCCATAAAGCCAATGATCATCCACTCCGCGTCGACGTAGTTACAGAACACCATCACCATCGACAGCAGCATCCCTAATACGATAGGTGTCTTACGGGCAATGTTCAGCGATCCGGTACGGCGCATCAGCCAGTCGGAGATGATGCCGCCCAGCACGCCACCGGCAAAGCCGCAGATAGCCGGGATAGAGGCGACAAAGCCCGCTTTCAGAATCGACATGCCGCGTGCCTGCACCAGATAGACCGGGAACCAGGTGATAAAGAAGTAGGTCAGGGCGTTAATGCAGTACTGGCCGATATAGACCCCGATCATCATGCGCGAGTTGAGCAGCTGCTTGATTTGCGCCCACTTGACGCTGAACGGCACTTTTACTTTGTTGCCCGGCTGATCCATGTTGATCAGCCCGCCGCCTTCGGCGATGTACTCCAGCTCTTTCTTGTTCACGCCAGGGTGCTGATTCGGCTCGTGGATCACCTTCAGCCAGACAAAGCTGATGATAATGCCCAGACCGCCCATGAAGAAGAAGACGTGCGACCAGCCCACCTCGTGGGTCAGCCAGCCCATGATCGGGGCGAAGATAACGGTGGCAAAGTACTGGGCGGAGTTAAAGATCGCAACCGCCGTGCCCCTCTCCTGCGCCGGGAACCAGGCCGCCACGATGCGGCTGTTGCCGGGGAAGGAGGGCGCTTCCGCTAAGCCCACCAGGAAGCGCAGGGTGAAGAGCGCAACGATGATGCCGAAGCCGCTGAAGATATCCACGAAGCCCTGCAGCAGGGTAAACAGTGACCAGATGAAGATAGACCAGAAGTAAACACGTTTTGAACCAAAGCGGTCGAGCAGCCAGCCGCCGGGGATTTGGCCGATAACATAGGCCCATGAAAATGCAGAGAAAACATACCCCATGCCAACAGCATCAAGACCGATATCTTTTGCCATTTCAGAGCCGGCAATGGACAGCGTCGCGCGGTCACCATAGTTGAAGGATGTGACGATAAACAGCATCACCACTATCCAGTAGCGAGCGTTAGTGCGCTTTTCAGCACTGCTCGCTGCGTGGCTTAATGAACTCATTATTGCACTCCTGAATTATAGCGTTGAGCTACATTCATTCTGAAAAGCACAACCTGTAGGGGTATCAGAATGACGTACTGGTGTTTTATGGCAGTCTCTGTACAGCGGTTCGTTAGCCCCTGCGGACTGCCTTTTAATAACTGGCGAGAAAAGTATATGAAGTGGCCAGAATCTGCTCACCGTGCACGCACACAATATTCAGGGTGCTTATCACTCTGCTTTGGGGCATAGGCACAAGGCGATGGGGGGGAGTTCACGGAATTGAAAAGCGTCAGGGGTAAAAGAGAGGAAAAAGACAATGGCCCTCCCCAGGCGGGAGGGCTAAATGGAATTTATTTTAGCAGGGTTCCCCACTGCTCAACCCACGGGTTCGACTCCGTCTCGGGCTCGGGGTGTTCGCTGGCGTCAATAAGCAGGACATCGCCGACGCGCTGCGCCTGCTGGTCTGCAAGCAGCTCGGCAAATCGCTTCCCGCCGCCGCAGAAGTGGGAGTAGGTGCTGTCGCCCAGCGCAATCACGCCGTAGCGCAGGTTGGGCTGGAATCCGAGCGAATCGCGGATCGCTGCGTAGAGCGGCGCGATGTTATCCGGCAGATCGCCCTGCCCCGTCGTGGAGGTGACCACCAGCACGGTTTTGTCCTGGTAATAGGCCCAGTCCGCCAGCGTCCCATCCTCAAAGACCTTAACCTGGTGCCCCTGCCCGGTCAGCAGCGTCTCCGCCTCTTCGGCCACCAGCAATGAGTTGCCATACATGGTGCCAACAAAAATACCAATCTCTGCCATTTTTCACTCCCTGGTTGCTAACTGCCAGGTTTCATCCTGGCCGCTGTCCGGCACAAACTCAACCCTTTCATTCATCGGGAGAAGGCCGCGCCAGCCAAACTGGGTTAACGCCTGCATCCAGACGTCGTCCAGCCCGGCGCGCAGGGTTAACGGCTCGCCGGTAAAGGGATGGGTGAGCGATAGCTCGCTGGCGTGCAGCATCAGCCGGTTCAGGCCAAAGTGCGCCGCCGCGCTGCGGTTCTGACGCAGATCGCCATGCTTGCTGTCGCCAATAATCGGATGGCGCAGGTGAGTCAGGTGACGGCGCAGCTGGTGCTTGCGTCCGGTTTGCGGATCCAGCTCTACCAGCCCGTAGCGGGTCGTCGGAAACTTGCTGACGGCAACCGGCAGCTCGACGGTGGCCAGCCCGCGATAGCGGGTCACCGCTGGCTGCGGCTCTTTGTCAGTGCGGGAAAACTTATCGGCAATCTTATCCAGCTCCTCCACCAGCGGGTAGTCCAGCGTGGCGGCATCCATCAGCCAGCCGCGGACAATTGCATGGTAGCGCTTCTGGATCAGGTGTTGCTCAAACTGCTGGGAGAGCAGACGCCCTGCCTCGCTGGAGAGCCCCATCAGCAGCACGCCGGAAGTGGGTCGGTCAAGGCGGTGGGCAGTAAAGACGTGCTGACCAATCTGATCCCGCACGGTTTGCATCACCACCACTTTTTCATCGCGATCGAGCCAGCTACGGTGCACCAGCCAGCCGGAGGGTTTATTCACCGCTACTAGCCACTCATCCTGATAAATAATCTCCAGCATCAGGCGTCGCTACCGGCAAAGAGCGCATCAAGGCGTTGCAGATGCACAAGGATGACGTCACGCAGCGGATCGCTGGCATCGAGCGCCATCTCGTAATAAGGAGTAACGGCAAAGGTCTGCGGCAGCGGCTGACCGCTGTCCAGCAGGGCGTGCATGCGGGGGATCAACACCCACTGCAGCCACTCCAGCGGGGCAAGCGTATCCAGGCAGAAGGGCTGCGTGCTGGCAAACGCGCTGCTCTCAGGCGCAACGCCCTGCCAGATTTTTTTCTCACGCAACAGCGCCTCAATGGCGTGCAGCTGCTCGCGTACGCTGATATGAAGAGACATAGAAACCTCAATGACGATCGAACTGGCGCGCAGAATAGCATTGCGGAGGGGGAAATAAAAAAGGGAGCACTGTAATTAAACAGTGCTCCCGGTTCGTTTAGCAGCAGTCCGGCTACCTTGATGCTCCCTGCTCATCCATGAAAACTTTTCCTGCGGTCTCCTGACCTGTTCATCCATAAACCCTGTTCATCCATAAACCATGCTGCCTGCTCGCATCGCCCGATACGACACGCTTAATCCATTAAGCGACATCCTAATCATCCTGATCCACCGGATATCCTGCCCGGTTCACATTCTCCTTCCTGGAGGTGTCCTTCAACGCGCTCCGGCGTTATCCTTTTTGCTTCATCCTGAAGCCTTTCCCTGCAATACCGTCCCGGTATGTCCTGTGTCAGAAGCGACATCATCCTGATATTCACTTCGTGTTCAACATCCTGTCGACACAAATAGAATCGACCTTTCCGCTTCGTCTTGCAACCCTGCCATAAGACTTTAGTGCGGATTAATTTGCGTTAAATGTCGCGCAATTTTTAGTAAATGACTGATTTGAATTTGCTTTATCGATTTTACATATTCAAAATGTTTTTTAACAAAATGGCAATATCCTACACGCTTGTAAGAGATCTCTCACACGCGTAATAGAGGATTGGATTACATGACAGGCTCAAGACGCTGAAGGAATAGCGCTACCGAAGGGGCAAGCACGGTGCGATGACGGGTACCGAGCGTCTCTTTCACTACCTCGCCGGTTAAGTTACAGATCGAGATGACATCGAGTTCGCTATCGAGCGTGGCGATAAATAGCGTAGGTGGCAGCTTTAATCGCTTCTGCGTCACCAGATGTCCAATGAGATTCTCCTGAACACGCAGGAAATCGTCCGCACTCCAGGTTTGCAGGAGCGTCAGCGTCTCATTCTCGAATCGTGCCAGCATATCACCGGCAAACTGTGTGGAATAAAAGCTGTGAACTGCAGGTTGTATCACAATATCTAATGCACGTTCAACAGCGTTTACATTCTCTTCTGCATCAAAAGGTTGGGGTTGCCAGATGACGCGGTCTTCCAGCGAGGAGATCACACAGGGCGACGGCACGCCATACAGCGCTTCGCTCTGCGGCCAGCTATTGTGGGTCTCATGCCAGGCGTCGCAGTAGCGCGCGGTAAAAGCCTTCAGGGCAAGGGATGTCTCTTGGTCCACCGGTTCCTCTCTTCACTCAGCCAGGATAAACTTAAGGCTGAGAGTTTACCTGCAAAACGGCGATGAAACATGTCTTCTTCTTATGATAACCACCAGGCGCTGGCTGGCCTGACCCTGGGCAAAACCACCCGCTACCGCGATACCTACGACGCAACCCTGCTGCAGGGTGTTCCTCGTAGCCTGAATCGCGATCCTCTCGGCCTGCACGCCGACAGCCTGCCCTTCCACGGCGGCGACATCTGGACGCTGTATGAGCTGTCATGGCTCAACGCCAATGGCCTGCCGCAGGTTGCAGTGGGCCATGTCGAGCTGGACTACGCCAGCGTTAACCTGGTGGAGTCAAAAAGCTTTAAGCTCTACCTGAACAGCTTTAACCAAACGCGCTTTAGCAGCTGGGAAGAGGTTCGCGCGACGCTGGAGCGGGATCTCAGCGCCTGCGCGCAGGGCAAACTAAACGTGATGCTCTATGCGTTAGATGAGCTGGAAGGCCAGCCGATCGCCCACTTCAACGGTAAGTGCATCGATAACCAGGATATCGCTATCGATGACTACCAGTTTAACGCCGACTACCTGCAAAATGCCGCGGCTGGCAGCGTAGTGGAGGAAACCCTGGTCAGCCACCTGCTGAAGTCCAACTGCCTGATCACCCACCAGCCAGACTGGGGCTCCGTTCAGATTCAGTATCGCGGGCCGCAGATCGATCGCGAGAAGCTCCTGCGCTATCTGGTCTCCTTCCGCCACCACAACGAGTTTCACGAGCAGTGCGTGGAGCGCATCTTTAACGATCTGCTGCGCTTCTGTCAGCCGGAAACGCTGAGCGTCTATGCTCGCTATACCCGTCGCGGTGGTCTGGATATCAACCCGTGGCGTAGCAACACCGACTTCCAGCCCGCTACCGGTCGTCTGGTGCGCCAGTAATGGCGGCAAAAAGTACGATTTTTTACTGATTTGCGCGGTGGATTCCGCGCCTGAGGTTGTTAAACGTCATAAGCCAGGGCTATTGTAATCACAGGGAGCGGCGATCTTCGCCCCATAAGGAGTTCACTTGATTACACATATTAGCCCGCTAGGCTCAATGGATCTGTTGTCGCAGCTGGAAGTCGATATGCTCAAAAGCTCGGCCAGCAGCGACCTTTATCAACTGTTTCGTAACTGTTCACTTGCCGTTCTAAACTCAGGAAGCCAGACCGACAGCAGTAAAGAGCTGCTGTCCCGCTTCGAGAATTTTGATATCAACGTGTTACGTCGCGAACGCGGCGTAAAGCTGGAGCTGATCAACCCGCCGGAAGAGGCATTCGTTGACGGACGTATTATCCGCTCGCTCCAGGCTAACCTCTTTGCCGTGCTGCGCGATATCCTGTTCGTCAACGGGCAGATCCACAATGCCGGGCGCTTCCAGCACCTTAACCTGGAGAGCTCTACCCACATCACCAACCTGGTCTTCTCGATCCTGCGCAACGCCCGCGCGCTGCACGTGGGCGAAGCGCCTAATATGGTGGTGTGCTGGGGCGGCCACTCAATCAATGAAACCGAGTACCTCTACGCTCGCCGCGTCGGAACCCAGCTGGGCCTGCGCGAGCTGAACATCTGCACCGGCTGTGGCCCTGGCGCGATGGAAGCCCCGATGAAAGGGGCGGCGGTGGGCCATGCCCAGCAGCGCTATAAAGAGGGGCGCTTTATCGGCATGACCGAACCGTCCATCATCGCTGCCGAGCCGCCTAACCCGCTGGTTAACGAGCTGGTGATCATGCCGGATATCGAGAAGCGTCTGGAGGCCTTCGTACGTATCGCCCACGGGATCATCATCTTCCCCGGCGGTGTGGGAACCGCAGAAGAGCTGCTCTACCTGCTCGGCATTCTGATGAACCCGGCCAACCAGCATCAGGTGCTGCCGCTGATCCTCACCGGGCCAAAACAGAGCGCAGACTACTTCCGCGTGCTGGATGAGTTTATTACCCATACGCTCGGCGAATCGGCCCGCCGCTACTACCGCATCATTATTGACGATGCGCCGGAAGTGGCTCGCCAGATGAAAAAAGCGATGCCGCTGGTGAAAGAGCACCGTCGCGATACCGGAGACGCCTACAGCTTTAACTGGTCTATCCGCATCGCGCCGGATCTGCAGATGCCGTTCGAGCCGACCCATGAGAACATGGCTAACCTTCAGCTCTACCCGGATCGGCCGGTAGAGGTGCTGGCGGCGGACCTGCGTCGCGCCTTCTCAGGGATCGTGGCGGGCAACGTCAAAGAGGTAGGTATTCGCGCCATTGAAGCTGCCGGACCGTACAAGATCCACGGCGACCGGGCAATGATGCGCCGGATGGACGATCTGCTCCAGGGCTTTGTGGCTCAGCACCGCATGAAGCTGCCGGGCTCGGCCTATATCCCCTGCTACGAAATCTGTGCCTGATTTCTCCTGACCCGCCGGGTGGCGCTCCGCTTACCCGGCCTACTCAATACATACACCAAGCTTATAGTTCTTAACCGCCCCGCAAAAGCAATCGATTGCTTAGGAAATGCCACCCGTTATTTATCCAGAAAAGTTTTGCTTAAATCTGATAAAACGCTGCTATCTGCGCCTTTTACCGGGTGATTATCGTATTTCACGTCTACCGCTTTGATCGCAAATCCTGGCGATGGTAGCCTTCGCCACCATAAATCTCCCTGTGGGCATTTTTAGCAGCGCGTTGGTCTAAACACAGCCATATAGAAAGTGGATTATTGCAATTGAGATCGCGATCACTGTCAGGGTCATAACATAAATGTATCGTTCCGCCGCAAAATGTAACGGAGAAAAATAATCCCAAGACGTTACTTAACCCAATTTTATATTACCGTTGGGTGCTTTTTCATCGGATTTGACTAAGCGCCTGATATTTAGCTTTTAAAGTAAATGGAGATAGAGATGGAAACCACGCAAACCAGCACCATTGCTTCGCAGGCAACGCGAAGCACATGGCGTAAGAGCGATACCATGTGGATGCTGGGCCTGTATGGCACGGCAATTGGTGCAGGCGTTCTGTTCCTGCCGATTAACGCCGGCGTCGGCGGCATGATCCCCCTGATCATCATGGCGATTATCGCCTTCCCGATGACCTTTTTTGCCCACCGCGGCCTGACCCGCTTTGTGCTGTCAGGGAAAAACCCCGGCGAAGACATCACCGAAGTGGTGGAAGAGCATTTTGGCGTTGGTGCCGGTAAGGTCATCACCCTGCTCTACTTCTTTGCTATCTACCCGATCCTGCTGGTTTACAGCGTGGCGATCACCAACACCGTCGACAGCTTCCTGACCCACCAGCTGGGCATGGTTTCACCGCCGCGCGTCGTGCTGTCCCTGATCCTGATCGTCGGCATGATGACCATCGTGCGCTTCGGCGAGAAGATGATCGTTAAGGCGATGAGCATCCTGGTCTTCCCGTTTGTGATTGCCCTGATGCTGCTGGCGCTCTACCTGATCCCACAGTGGAGCGGCGCGGCGCTGGAGACCCTCTCCTTTGATGCGGCCGCTAACACCGGACAAGGCCTGTGGATGACCCTGTGGCTGGCGATCCCGGTGATGGTCTTCTCCTTCAACCACTCGCCGATCATCTCCTCCTTCGCCGTTGCTAAACGCGAAGAGTATGGCGATGACGCAGAGAAAAAATGCTCCCGCATCCTCTCCTATGCCCACATCATGATGGTGCTGACGGTGATGTTCTTTGTCTTCAGCTGCGTGCTGAGCCTGGCCCCGGCCGATCTGGTTGCGGCGAAAGAGCAGAACATCTCTATCCTCTCTTACCTGGCTAACCACTTCCATGCCCCGGTCATTGAGTGGATGGCACCGATTATCGCCATGGTCGCAATCACTAAATCCTTCCTCGGTCACTACCTGGGCGCGCGCGAAGGCTTTAACGGGATGATCATTAAGTCCCTGCGCGGCAAAGGCAAAACCATGGAGATCGGCAAGCTGAACCGCATCACGGCGATCTTCATGCTGCTGACCACCTGGCTGGTTGCGACGCTGAACCCGAGCATCCTCGGCCTGATCGAAACCCTGGGCGGCCCGGTTATCGCCATGATCCTGTTCCTGATGCCGATGTACGCCATCCAGAAAGTCCCGGCGATGCGTAAATACAGCGGCCATATCAGCAACGCGTTTGTCGTGGTGATGGGTCTGATCGCTATCTCTGCGATCTTCTACTCCCTGTATCACCTCTTCGCTGCTTAAGTTATCCCCCCTCGCCGCCCACCCGGGCGGCGAACCCAGCACTACGCCATGGACAATCATTATGATCAGCGTATTCGATATCTTTAAAATTGGTATTGGCCCCTCCAGCTCGCACACCGTCGGGCCAATGAAAGCCGGAAAGCAGTTCACAGATGACCTCGTGGCGCGCGGGATCCTCGCCGAGACTACCCGCGTGGTGGTTGACGTATATGGCTCGCTGTCGCTTACCGGCAAAGGCCACCACACCGATATAGCCATTATTATGGGCCTTGCAGGCAACCTGCCGGACAGCGTCGACATCGATGCCATCCCGGCATTTATTGCCGATGTCAGCGCCCGAGGCCGTCTGCCGCTGGCGAACGGCCAGCATGAGGTCGATTTTCCCCTTGAGCATAGCATGAACTTCCATGCTGACAATCTCTCTCTGCATGAAAACGGGATGCGTATCAGCGCCCTGGCAGGCGATACGCTGCTTTACAGCCAGACCTACTACTCTATCGGCGGCGGGTTTATCGTCGATGAGGCGCACTTCGGCCAGACCAGCGACTCGCCGGTTGCCGTGCCCTATCCCTATAAGAACGCCGCCGATCTGCAGCGCCACTGCCAGCAGACCGGCCTGTCGCTCTCCGGGCTGATGATGGAGAACGAGCTGGCCCTGCATAGCAAAGCGGCGCTGGAGCAGCACTTCGCCAGCGTCTGGGCGGTCATGCGCGGCGGCATCGAGCGCGGAATTACCACTGAAGGGGCGCTGCCGGGCAAGCTGCGGGTTCCGCGTCGGGCGGCAGCGCTGCGCCGGATGCTGGTGAGCAGCGATAAAACCACCACCGATCCGATGGCGGTGGTCGACTGGATCAACATGTTTGCCCTGGCGGTCAACGAAGAGAACGCCGCTGGCGGGCGCGTGGTCACCGCACCGACCAACGGCGCATGCGGTATCGTTCCCGCCGTGCTGGCCTATTACGACAAGTTCATCCGCGAAGTGAACGCTAACTCGCTGGCGCGCTACCTGCTGGTGTGCAGCGCCATCGGCTCGCTCTATAAGATGAATGCCTCGATCTCCGGGGCGGAAGTGGGCTGTCAGGGTGAAGTTGGCGTCGCCTGCTCAATGGCGGCTGCCGGGCTGACCGAGCTGCTGGGCGGTAGCCCGACCCAGGTCTGCATCGCAGCAGAAATCGGCATGGAGCACAACCTGGGTCTCACCTGCGATCCGGTTGCCGGTCAGGTACAGGTTCCCTGCATCGAGCGTAACGCCATCGCCTCTGTCAAAGCGGTGAATGCCGCGCGGATGGCGCTGCGTCGCACCAGCGAGCCGCGCGTCTGCCTCGACAAGGTGATCGAAACCATGTACGAAACCGGCAAGGACATGAACGCCAAATATCGCGAAACCTCCCGCGGCGGGCTGGCAATGAAAATCGTCGCCTGCGATTGATCCCCTGAGCGATGAATGGTCTCCGCCTCCCGTCAATGATACCCTTAGCCGGTCTGTCATTGCCGGGAGGATCGCGTGGCCGTTCATCTGCTTATCGTTGATGCACTTAACCTTATTCGCCGTATTCATGCCGTACAGGGCTCACCCTGCGTGGATGCCTGTACGCACGCGCTGGGACAGCTGATTGTTCACAGCCAGCCGACCCACGCGGTCGCGGTGTTTGACGACGAGGCCCGCAACAGCGGCTGGCGGCACCAGAAGCTGCCGGACTATAAGGCGGGTCGTCCGCCGATGCCCGATACCCTGCACGGCGAAATGCCTGCCCTGCGCGCGGCGTTTGAACAGCGCGGCGTGCGCTGCTGGATCTCCGAGGGCAACGAGGCGGACGATCTCGCTGCCACCCTGGCGGTAAAGGTGGCCCAGGCGGGACATCAGGCGACCATCGTCTCAACCGACAAAGGCTACTGCCAGCTTCTCTCCCCCACCCTGCGCATTCGTGACTACTTCCAGAAGCGCTGGCTGGATGCGCCCTTTATTGCAGGCGAGTTTGGCGTTCTGCCGGAGCAGCTAACGGATTTCTGGGGACTGGCGGGCATCAGCAGTTCGAAAATACCCGGCGTGGCGGGGATTGGTCAGAAGAGCGCTGCTCAGCTGCTGACGCAGTTTGCCACGCTGGAAGGGATCTATGCTCATTTGAACGAGGTGCCGGAGAAGTGGCGCAGCAAGCTAGAGGCGCACCGGGAGATGGCGTTTATCTGCCGCGAGGTGGCAACGCTACAGACCGATCTGCACCTCGACGGCAATTTACAGCAGCTAAGGTTAGTGTAACCGCCCGGTAGCGCTGTGCTTACCGGGCCTACAAAACCAATAACTTAACGCTCGTCGCGACGGCCACCCACGGCTGCCCACCAGCGACGGACGTGCACCGTCACCTCTTCGCGATCGTGGTAGAGCTGACGAGCCTGGATCTGGGCATTGATGCCGTTCTCTTCCAGCTGCTGCTGGATGTACGCAAGGTTGTTCGAGACCTCCTCATAGCGCTTTTTCATCGGCAGCTTGAGGTTAAAGATGGTTTCCCGGCACCAGCCGTTAACCAGCCACTGCGCCATCAGGGCGGCAACCTTCGCAGGCTTCTCCACCATATCGCAAACCATCCAGGTAATGTTGCTGCGCGTTGGGCGATATCTGAAACCGTCTTCCCGCAGCCAGGTCACCTGTCCGGTATCCATCAGGCTCTGGGCCATCGGGCCGTTATCCACCGACGCAACCCACATGTTGCGCTTCACCAGCTGATAGGTCCAGCCGCCAGGGCAGGCCCCCAGATCGACGGCGTGCATGCCGTTGGCCAGGCGCTCATCCCACTCGTCCGCCGGGATAAAGACGTGGAACGCCTCTTCCAGCTTCAGCGTAGATCGGCTTGGGGCATCGGACGGGAACTTCAGGCGCGGAATGCCCATGTAGAACGGCGAGTTATTGTCGGAGTAGGAGTAGCCGGTATAGCAGCAGCCCGGCGCGATAAAGAAGACATGCACCACCGGACGCTTAGCGGTTTCGTAGCTGGTGAGGATCTTCGCCTCACGCAGCGCAGCGCGCAGCGGCACGGTGAACTTGCGGCAGAACTTCATCAGCTCTTTGCTTTCATTGGTGTCGGCCACCTCAACGCGCAGCTCGCCGCCCTTCTCGACCACGCCCTGCAGCATGCCGACGATCGGCGTAATGCGATCCTCCGGGGGCAGATCCTGAAGCAGTTCACCGACCACGAACATCTGGCGGACAAAAATCAGCGAGCTAAACGGCAGCTCTCGCGCCAGCTTGTCGGCCTCTTCGGCCTGGTAGCACTCGAAAATCACATAGCCAGCGTTATCTTTGACGCGGGCAAAACCAAACACGTTCAGCCGCCCGGCCTTATCGGTGATCTCTGCGGCGCACTCTTTTTCAAATCCGGGGCGACACAGCAGTACAAGCTTATTCATGACCAGGGCCTTTACGTTTCAGACGAATTGCGCCAATTAACATTAATACCCAGCCAGTAAGGAAGCTAACGCCGCCGACCGGGGTGACAAACGCCCACAGGCGCAGATGCGACAGCGCGAGGCAGTAAAGGCTCCCGCTGAAGAGAACCGTACCCAGCGCCAGAAAGACGCTGCTCCAGTAGAACCAGATGCTGATCCGACGCTGCATCGCTACCGCCAGGCCAAAGACCGCCAGGGTGTGAAACGCCTGGTACTCAAGACCGGTCTGGATCCAGCCCATCTCGGCCGCGCCTAACGATTTACTCAATACGTGTGCGCCAAACGCGCCCAGGGCCACAAAAATAAAACCGCTGATAGCGGCAAAAATCAGCATAAATCGGCTGGTCATAGTCTTACCCTAAAGTCATGCGCTAACCGCGCGCCTGTATATGTTATTGCTCATAGCGAAAGCGAAATTTTTCTTGCTCGGCTGCCGCTTTGGCCAGGATCCACTGGCGGAAGGCGGCTATTTTACCCAGTTCTGCCTGACTGTCATGACAAACCAGATAAAAGGCGTTTTTACTGACCAGCACGTCGTTAAACGGACAGGCCAGGCGACCGGCTTCGATCTCCGACTGGGCCATCACGTTATTTGCCAGCGCAACGCCCTGACCATGGATCGCCGCCTGCAGCACCATGGCGCTGTGGCTGAAGATGGGCCCCTGCTGCACGTTAAGATTCAGGCCCAGCTGGCGGGTATAGGTCTGCCAGTCGCGGCGCGAGGCATCATGCAGCAGCGTATGCTTAGCCAGATCCTCAGGGGTCTTTATCGGCTTGTCCCCCGTCAGCAGCAGCGGTGAGCAGACCGGCAGCAGATATTCTGCGTATAATTTTTCAACACGCAAGCCTGGCCAGTTGCCCCGACCGTAAAAAATGGCCACGTCGACGTCGTCCGCCAGCTTATCGACCTCACGGTCTACGGCCTGGATACGGACGTCGATTCCCGGATAAGCTGAGTTAAAGCTAGAGAGTCTTGGCACCAGCCACTGAATGGCAAAGCTGGGCAATAAACTGACGGTTAACGCCCCTTTTGCGCTGCGCGACTGCAGCTTGCGCGTGGCCTCGGTGAGCTGGGAAAAAATCTCTTTGATATCCTGAAAATAGCTCTGCCCCTCCTCCGTTAACAGCAGGGATCGGTTGCGGCGGCGGAATAGCTTGAGCCCAAGAAAATCCTCAAGAGACTTGATCTGGTGGCTTACTGCGGCCTGCGTCACAAAAAGCTCATCGGCGGCGCGAGTAAAACTTAAATGGCGGGCGGCAGCATCAAAAACACGTAATGCATTTAAGGGCGGTAATCGCTTAGACATGGGTTATTTGGCTTAGGTGTTAAATCATTTTAACAAACAGGAAACAACACGTTACCTATTAGTTTTTTTTATCTGAGCCATTATAAATTGTCCGTTGAGGAACTACCAGCAAATACCTATAGTGGCGGCACTTCCTGAGCCGGAACGAAAAGCTTTTTTTGGAATGCGTGTTCTGATGGGCTTTTGGCTTACGGTTGTGATGTTGTGTTGTTGTGTTTGCATTTGGTCTGCGATTCAGACCATGGTAGCAACGCTACCCTATTTCACTTCCTGTACATTTACCCTGTCTGTCCATAGTGATTAATGTAGCACCGCGAATTGCGGTGCTTTTTTTTAGGCTATTTTTAGTAGCTTAAATTTCAGTAGCTTAAACCGGAATTATTTCTCCAGCGCGACCATCTCTTTCACGTCGCTGCGGTTAATCTGCTGTTTGTTACCGTTCGCATCTTTATACGAAATCATCCCGGTCTGATCGTCAGTCTTCGGCTTACCGTCGGAAACAATCGTACGACCATCATTGGTGTGCATGACATAGTTCGGACCAGAACAGGCGCTCAGGGCAAAAGCCAGTGTACAAGCAGAGATAATTGCGGCAGTCTTTTTCATCTTCTTCTCCTTTTAGCAATAAATGCTATTCAAACCGTTTTTCTTAACAGGCTTCAATCGACACCTAACACTTATCAGCATAATCGGCTTACATAAATTCGCCAGGATAAACAGATAATTCCGATGGTTAGCACTTTGCTTGTACATTGGTGAAAATTGCGCGACGATCCTTATATTGATATGAGGAATTCTATGAACGCTTTTAATCCTGCGCAGTTTCGCGCCCAGTTCCCGGCGCTTGCCGATGCCGGTATCTACCTGGACTCTGCCGCCACGGCGCTGAAGCCCCAGGCGGTGATCGACGCGACGCAGCAGTTCTACAGCCTGAGCGCGGGCAACGTCCACCGCAGCCAGTTTGCCGAGGCCCAGCGGCTGACGGCACGCTATGAAGCGGCGCGGGATCGCGTTGCGGCTCTGCTCAACGCCCCCTCCGGCAAGAATATCGTCTGGACGCGAGGCACCACCGAAGCCATTAATATGGTCGCCCAGTGCTATGCCCGTCCGCGCTTGAAGGCGGGAGATGAGATCATCGTCAGCGTGGCCGAGCATCATGCCAACCTGGTGCCGTGGCTGATGGTGGCGGAGCAGACCGGGGCACGCATCGTTAAGCTGCCGCTGGCGGCCAACGGCGTGCCGGACGTTGAGCAGCTTGATGAGCTGATCACCCCGCGTAGTCGTATTCTCGCCCTCGGGCAGATGTCTAACGTGACCGGCGGCTGCCCGGATCTGGCTCGCGCTATCGCCTGGGCCCACGGCGCAGGCATGGTGGTGGTGGTCGACGGCGCGCAGGGCGCGGTGCACTTTCCCGCCGACGTACAGAAGCTGGGGATCGACTTCTACGCCTTCTCTGGCCATAAGCTGTATGGCCCAACCGGGATCGGCGTGCTTTACGGCAAAGCCAGCCTGCTGGATGAGATGTCGCCCTGGCTGGGCGGCGGCAAAATGATCGCCGAAGTGACCTTCGACGGCTTTACCACTCAGCCTGTGCCCTATCGTCTGGAGGCGGGTACGCCCAACGTCGCCGGGGTGATTGGCCTCTGCGCCGCGCTGGAGTGGCTGGAGGGGTTTGATATCGTGCAGGCCGAGAGCTACAGCCGTGGCCTGGCGACGCTGGCCGAAGAGGCGCTGGCTCAGCGTCCGGGTTTCCGCTCGTTCCGCTGCCAGGACTCCAGCCTACTGGCGTTTGATTTTGCCGGCGTGCACCACAGCGATATGGTTACCCTGCTGGCAGAGTACGGGATCGCCCTGCGCGCCGGGCAGCACTGCGCCCAGCCGCTGCTGGCAGCCCTCGGCGTGAGCGGGACGCTGCGCGCCTCGTTTGCACCCTACAACACGAAAGCCGACGTCGACGCGCTGGTTAACGCCGTCGATCGCGCCCTTGAGATACTGGTGGATTAATGACTAGCCCTGCTTTTGCCGGACACCCGTTTGGCACCGCCGTCACCGAAGAGACGCTGAAAAAGACCTTTGGCCCGCTGACCCAGTGGGAGGACAAGTATCGCCAGCTGATTATGCTCGGCAAGCAGCTGCCGCCCCTGTCGGAGGAGCTAAAGGCGCAGGCTCGGGAGATCCCCGGCTGTGAAAACCGGGTCTGGCTGGGCCATACGCGCACGGCAACGGGGAAAATGCACTTCTTTGGCGACAGTGAGGGGCGCATCGTACGCGGCCTGCTGGCGGTGCTGCTGACCGCCGTCGAGGGGAAAAGCGCCGACGCCCTGCTGGCGGGCGATCCGCTGGCGCTGTTTGATGAGCTTGGCCTGCGCGCCCAGCTGAGCGCCTCGCGAACACAGGGCCTGGCGGCGCTGAGCGAGGCGGTGGTTGAGGCGGCGAAGCAAGTGTGAAAATGCCGGGTGGCGGCTTCGCCTTACCCGGCCTACGCACTACGAAGTGCGAGCCGCCTTGGCCATCATCTTCTTCAGCGCATGGGAGACCGCCACAAAACCAAAGGTGGCGGTAACCATGGTAGCCGCACCGAAGCCGGAGGCGCAGTCCATCCGCTTCGGCCCCTCTGCGGTACTCTTCATGGCACAGACCGAGCCGTCCGCCTGCGGGTAGACCAGCGCCTCGGTAGAGAAGACGCAGTCCACGCCCAGCTTGCCCTTGCTGTTTTTCACCACGCCAAAGTCGCTTTTCAGCCGTTCGCGCAGCTTGGCCGCCAGCGGATCCTGAATCGTCTTCGCCAGATCGCTGACCTGAATCTGCGTCGGATCGATCTGCCCGCCCGCGCCGCCGGTGGTCACCAGCGGAATTTTATACCGGCGGCAGTAGGCAATCAGCGCCGCCTTGGGGCGCACGCTGTCGATCGCATCAATGACGTAGGTGAAGTCCTTGTTCAGCAGCGTCGCCACGTTGTCGGGGGTCACGAAGTCGTCCACCACCGTCACCAGGCATTCGGGGTTGATCTGGCGAATGCGCTCCGCCATCACCTCGGCCTTGGCCAGCCCAACGCTGTCGCGCAGGGCGTGGATCTGCCGGTTGGTGTTGGTCACACAGACGTCGTCCATATCGATCAGCGTGATAGCGCCAATCCCGGTGCGGGCCAGCGCCTCCGCCGCCCAGGAGCCCACGCCGCCAATGCCGACCACGCAGATATGCGCGCCAGCAAACAGCCCCAGCGCATCTTCACCATATAACCGCGCCGTGCCGCCAAAACGCTGACGCCAGGCATCGCTGATTACCACAGACATAAGACCTCAGAGAGTAAAATTGGGCGCGCAGATTAGCATATTCAGCCGCTAAAGACGTTACCGGTTCCTGCTCCCGGCGCGTTTTTCAGTACCCAGACGCGACCGTAGTGGTTGTACCATCCAGCGCGGTGCCCGGCCTCGGGACCAATCCCCTGATAGATATCAAAGTGCTGACCCTTAATCGCGCCACCCACGTCGAGGGCGACCATCAGGCGCAGCTCATACTGACCGTTGAACTTGCCGTTATTATCCAGCAGCGGCACTTCCGCCAGCAGGGTGGTTCCCGCCGGGATAATGCTGCGGTCGGACGCCACCGAGGCGCGGCCAATCAGCGGCACGGCGCTGGCACCTTTCACCGGCGCATAGGACTGCGGCTTGAAGAAGACAAATGAAGGGTTCTGCTCAAGCAGCTCCTGCACCTCCGCCGGGCTGTGGGTTTCGCCCCAGTGGCGGATCGCCTGCATCGACATATCCTCGCGCTTCACTTCCCCACGATCGATCAGCACTTTACCGATGCTGCGGTAGGCGTGGCCATTTTTACCACCGTAGCTGAAGAAGTTAAGCGGGCTGCCGTCGCCGAAATCGATATAGCCGCTGCCCTGCACGTCCATAATAAAGTTGTCCATCAGCGAGTTGCTGTAGGCCAGAACATAGTTGTCACTGAGCGCGCCCGCGTAGATCTCTGCCCGGGACGGCAGGCGGCCACGTTTAGGGGGCATGCGGTAGATAGGATACTGGAACTCGCCCTGTCGGGTATGGCGGGCCTGGACGACCGGGGTGTAGTAGCCGGTAAACTGAACGTTGCCGTAGTTATCGGTGCCGTTCATCTGCCAAGCGTCAATGCCATACTGGCGCATAGTGCGGGTATCGCCCCCGGCGCGCAGCCACTCCTGCACCGCACTGTAGACGGCGCTCTGGTTGCCATAGAGGCGCGGCGAAGCGCTGCGGATCTGGCCTACCTGCTGGGCAAAGTCACCGCCGTTAATCGGTGCACCCACCGCATCGGGCTGGTTTACCAGGGTGAAAGGCTGGGTTAATTTCCCGTCTTCATACTGCTGACCGCGATCGGTCGGTTTTGAGGAGCAGGCGGCAAGCAAAGCCAGCGCTGCGCCCGTGAGGAGATACTTCGACCAACGTCCTTTCATTGTTTCTCATCTTTTGGTTAACCAGGGGGCGTGATGAAGATAACAAACCAGTTTCGCTAATGAAATGCGAAATACGGGACTTAACGGCAATTGCGCTCAAAAAACGCGCATAATGTGCCTTTTTTATGCAGATACTTTCATTATTTAACAATTTTCTCGAAAAAGGGTTGCGTCAAAGAGCGAGCGGAGTATAGTGCGCTTCCACGGACGCGGGGTGGAGCAGCCTGGTAGCTCGTCGGGCTCATAACCCGAAGGTCGTCGGTTCAAATCCGGCCCCCGCAACCAATACAGTGTGAAAGAAAGAAACCTGCTGAATAAGCAGAGACGGACGCGGGGTGGAGCAGCCTGGTAGCTCGTCGGGCTCATAACCCGAAGGTCGTCGGTTCAAATCCGGCCCCCGCAACCAACACTGTGCAGTAAAATAAGAAGTAGAAGACTCGGACGCGGGGTGGAGCAGCCTGGTAGCTCGTCGGGCTCATAACCCGAAGGTCGTCGGTTCAAATCCGGCCCCCGCAACCACTTCAACAATAAACACCCTTCCGGGTGTTTTTTTGTATCTGTCTCCCGGAAAACCTCTCGGCAAAAACGTTAGCCCCTGCGGGCCAACGTCACACCATCAGCAAAGTACGCCTTGATCCCAGCCAGAATCGACTCCGCAACCTCCTGCTGAAACGCCGAGGTTCTGAGCTTGCGCTCCTCTTCCACGTTACTGATAAACGCCGTCTCTACCAGAATCGACGGGATATCCGGCGCTTTCAACACCGCAAAACCCGCCTGATCGACCCGATTTTTATGCAGCTTGTTGACGTGCCCGAGGCGGTTTAGCACCTCTTTGCCAAACTTCAGGCTGTCGTTGATGGTCAGGGACTGCACCATATCAAACAGGGTGTGATCCAGATACTGATCGCCGCTCTTGCTTACGCCACCAATCAGGTCGGCGGCGTTCTGCGTCTGGGCGAGGTATTTTGCCGCCGTACTGGTGGCCCCTTTCGTTGACAGCGCAAAAACCGACGAGCCGCGGGCGGCCCGGCTGGTAAAGGCATCGGCGTGGATGGAGATAAAGAGATCGGCGCGCTGCTTCTGCGCCTTAGCGACCCGCACCTTCAGCGGAATAAAGACATCTTCGTTGCGCGTCATGTAGGCCTTCATATTGGCCTCTTTATCAATCAGCGCGCGCAGGCGGCGGGCAATTTGCAGCACCACGTCTTTTTCACGGGTTTTATATTTACCGATCGCACCCGGATCCTCGCCCCCGTGGCCGGGATCGAGCATGATCACCACCGGACGGTCGCGCCCGGCCTTGCCCGGCTTCGGTCCGCTCTGGGCAGGCGGAACCTGCTTCTCCAGACTGCCTTTGTTGTAATCCTCCAGCAGCGCCAGGAGCGGATCCTGCTCGTTCTGCCCGTTAACCGGGTAGAGATCCATCACCAGACGCTCTTTAAATTCGGCTACCGGAGCCAGCGAGAAGAGGTGTGGCGTGACGTTCTGCTTAAGTTCAAACACCATCCGCACGGTATTGGGATCGAACTGACCCACGCGGGCAGATTTGATAAAGGGATCGCTGTCGTGGATCTGTGTGCCCATCCCCTTCAGGACCGAATTAAGGTTCACCCCTTCGATATCCACCACCAGCCGTTCAGGGTTGCTTAAGGCGAACTGACGGTACTTCAGCACCCGGTTTGACTCCACGGTAATACGCGTATAGGTCGATGCGGGCCAGACGCGGACGGCAATAATCTGACTTACCGCGGCTAAACCTGCCTTGCTTACGCTAAGCAACCACAGAGCGCCAGCGCCTTGCAACAGCCGGCGACGGCTAAGAGCTGAGTTGGATCCTGACATGCCTCTCCCGAGCAAAAAAATATGACATTTATTATTAAAACGGCCTGCTTGACGAAAAACTTTAACGAATGATGCATAAACTGTCATCAACAAAAGGGTAAACATTGATTTAACGGCGGTGACAATGTGGAGATTTTTCTCGCATCCCGGTGAAATTTTGACTTGCGCCCACGGCAATAAAAGAATAAAAATACATAAATTACGAATAATCATGCAATGAGGGTTGTGCCGTGGTGAAGGAGCGTCGAACCGAACTGGTACAGGGATTCCGCCACTCTGTTCCCTATATTAATGCCCATCGGGGAAAAACCTTTGTCATCATGCTGGGCGGTGAAGCCATCGAGCATGAGAACTTTTCCAGCATCGTCAACGACATCGGGCTACTGCACAGCCTCGGCATTCGCCTGGTGGTGGTCTACGGCGCACGGCCGCAGATCGATGCCAACCTGGCGGAGCACCACCACGAGCCTATCTATCACAAGCATACCCGCGTGACCGACGCGAAGACCCTGGAGCTGGTCAAACAGGCAGCGGGGCTGTTACAGCTCGATATCACCGCCCGTCTCTCCATGAGCCTCAACAATACGCCGTTGCAGGGGGCGCATATCAACGTGGTGAGCGGCAACTTTATCATTGCTCAGCCGCTGGGCGTGGATGACGGCGTCGACTACTGCCACAGCGGACGTATTCGCCGCATTGATGAAGAGGCGATCCATCGCCAGCTCGACGGCGGCGCGATTGTGCTGCTGGGGCCAGTGGCGGTCTCCGTGACCGGGGAGAGCTTTAACCTTACCTCGGAAGAAGTGGCCACCCAGCTCGCGATCAAGCTGAAGGCGGAGAAGATGATCGGCTTCTGCTCCTCGCAGGGGGTAATCAACGACGAGGGCAATATCGTCTCGGAGCTGTTCCCCAACGAGGCGCAGGCGCGGGTGGAAGAGCTGGAGGGGCGGCAGGACTATCACTCCGGCACGGTGCGCTTCCTGCGCGGCGCGGTGAAGGCCTGCCGCAGCGGTGTGCGTCGCAGCCACTTGATTAGCTATCAGGAAGATGGCGCGCTGTTGCAGGAGCTTTTCTCCCGCGATGGCATCGGGACGCAGATCGTGATGGAGAGCGCGGAGCAGATCCGCCGCGCCACCATCAACGACATTGGCGGCATTCTGGAGCTGATCCGTCCCCTGGAGCAGCAGGGTATTCTGGTGCGGCGCTCCCGTGAACAGCTGGAGATGGAGATCGACAAGTTCACGATTATTCAGCGCGATAACCTGACCATCGCCTGCGCGGCGCTCTATCCGTTCCCGGAAGAGAAGATTGGCGAGATGGCCTGCGTGGCGGTGCACCCGGACTACCGCAGCTCGTCGCGGGGTGAAGCGCTGCTGGAGCGCGTGGCCCTTCAGGCGCGGCAGATGGGCCTCAGCAAGCTGTTTGTGCTGACTACCCGCAGCATCCACTGGTTCCAGGAGCGCGGCTTTACGCCGGTGGATATCGACCTGTTGCCGGAGAGCAAGAAAGAGATGTACAACTATCAGCGCCGCTCAAAGGTGCTGATGGCCGACCTTACCTAAGCACGTTCTTCCCTACCCGGCCGGGTAGGGATTTTGCTATTTGACCTGGGCAAAAATCTCGCCGAGGCCGCTGCGTCGTTCGGTACGGGTAGCAATGGCCTGCACCAGAATACGCTCGTCGGCATAGAGCGACAGGCGACGGCGCGCGCGGGTGATCGCGGTATAGACCAGCTCCCGAGTCACCACCGGCACCATCTGCCCCGGCAGGATCAGCGCGGCGTGGTCGAACTCCGAGCCCTGCGATTTATGCACCGTCATTGCCCAGGCCGTTTCGTGCTCCGGCAGGCGACTGGGCTGCACCGATTTGATGCTGCCGTCCGGCAGCGGGAACCAGACGCGCGTCCCCTGCCCCCGGTTCAGCGCCACGCCGATATCGCCGTTAAACAGTCCCAGTGCGCTGTCGTTGCGGGAGATCATCACCGGGCGTCCATCAAACCAGCGCGAGTGTGGTGTCCGGCTGATCCGACGCTGGTTCGCCAGGGTCTGCTCCAGCCGCTCGTTGAGGCCTGCTACGCCAAACGGTCCCTCGCGCAGGGCGCAGAGCAGCTGATACTCGCCAAACGCCGCGAGGATCGCCTTTGGCTCCGCCTCATCCCGGACCAGCTGCAGATAGCGAGCGTAGCCCGCCAGCGCATCGTCTAACAGTGCCTGGTAATCGTCACGCGCCTGGAGAGGCTTGTGCTCAATGTCGCTAAAGCCCTGGCTAAATACCGAGCGGGTACTCTTTTTATCGCCCCGGTTTACCGCCGCCGCCAGCTGGCCAATGCCAGAGTCGCTGCCGAAGCGGTAGCTGGTTTGCAGCAGGCAGAGGCTGTCGCGCAATGCGCCTGCCCCGCCCGGCTCGCCACCGGGAACCGCCATGCCGGTCAGGCGGGAGAGCTGCTCCGCCCGCGCCGGGGTAAAGCCCGCGTTAACCCATGCGCAGATGTCCCCCAGCACCGCTCCCGCCTCTACCGAGGCCAGCTGATCGCGGTCGCCTAAGAAAATCACTCGCCCATGGGCGGGCAGCGCATCAATCAGCCGAGACATCATCGGCAGGTCAATCATCGACGCTTCATCCACCACCAGTACATCAAGGTGCAGCGGGTTCCCGGCGTGATAGCGCAGGCGCTGACTGCCGGGCTGGGCACCCAGCAGGCGGTGCAGCGTGCTGGCCTCCACCGGCAGGCGCTTTTTCTGATCGTCGGTTAATGCCAGCTGGCGCAGGGCGGCCCCCAGCGACTCCGTCAGACGCGCCGCGGCTTTCCCGGTCGGGGCCGCCAGATGGATGCGGCATCGGCCGCCGTTCGCCATCTGAACCAGCGCCGCCAGCAGCTTCGCCACCGTGGTGGTTTTTCCGGTGCCCGGCCCGCCGGAGATCACCGAGATCCGCCGGGTCAGCGCCACCGCTGCCGCCACCTTCTGCCAGTTGATCTCCTCCGTTGGCGGGAAAAGCCCATCGAGGATCTGGCGCAGCTGGTCTTCGTCAACGCTCAGCGGCTGGTTAACTTCGCTAAAGAAACTCGCTACGGTCAGTTCGTTGCACCACATCCGGTTAAGGTAGAGGCGCTCCCCGGCCAGCACCATCGGCGCAGGGGTATGACCGTCGCTGACGGCCTCGGATCGCTGTAAGATCCCAGCCCAGTCGCAGGGCGCACCGGCCTCGGCAAACAGCGCCATCAGCAGCGAATGGCTCTTATCTTGGGCCTCAGCAGCCAGTCGGGAGAGGGGCAGACAGACATGGCCCTCCCCCGCGTCGCGGCTAAGTATTGCTGCCGCCAGGGTTACCGCTGGCTCGTCGCGTCCGGCCACGGTCAGGGCAAACTGGACGTCCAACGGGCGAAACAGCTTCTGAGCCAGCGCCTCTATAAGCAGAGTTTGCATCGTCACTGTGCGGTCTCCTGATAGTCTTCACTGGCCTCTTCACCGCTAAACAGGGCATCCATCGCGCTAATTAGCCGTGCATCGGGACGGGTGGTATAGATGCCCTGCTCGCTGTTTTGCGCATCAACGCCGCGCAGGAACAGGTAGATCACGCCGCCAAAGTGGCGCTCATAATCGTAGTCCGCAATGCGATGGCGAAGATAGCGGTGTAGCGCCAGAGTATAAAGTTGATACTGTAAGTCGTAGCGGTGCGACTGCATGGCAGCCGCCATCGCCTCTCGGGTATAGGCTTCGCTGCTCTCGCCCAGCCAGTTAGATTTGTAATCCAGCAGGTAGAAGCGCCCATTGTGGCGGAAAACCAGGTCGATAAAGCCCTTGAGCATGCCGCGCACGTCGCGGAAATCCAGCGGCGAACAGCCCGCTGAGAGCGGATCGTAGCGACGGATCGCCGCGTCCAGCTTCTCTGAAGTCAGGGGCTGGGCAATCGGGATATAGAACTCCATCTCCACCTGCTTATCTTTCGCGGTGAGCTGGCTTAACGATAAACCTGATTCAATAAGCGGCGCACGCAGGATGGCGTTGATCCATGCCAGCAGCACCGGCTGCCACTCCTCGCCAAAACCGCCTGCCTGAAGGCGCTCGCTCACCCACTCCTCGGTCACCGGCTGAGTGAAATCGATATCTTCAAACAGGCCATGTAAGAAGGTGCCCGGCGACGCCCCGCGTGGGAACGCATGCGGCGTTAAGGCCGGTACCTCGTCCGCCTGGCGTTCACCTGCGGCGTCCACGTCCAGCCGCGGGAGCAGATCCTGGGCGATACCGTGCCCGCGCTGCTGCAGGCCAGAGTAGCTGGTCACCCGCCAGTCGTCGAGAATAGGACGGTCAATATGCCGGGCGCGCAGCGACGGCGGCAGGGAGAGGGTGTACTCCCAGCGCGAATTATCCGGCGTGCCGGGAATGCTCAGCACGATATCGTCGCTGCTCAGCGCCTCAAGGCAGTGGCGTAAGCCTGCGGCATCGCGCGGCTCGCCCTGCTGGATCAGCCTGCCCAGCGCGCTATGATGAAAATCACTCTCGCCGCTCTTCTCTCCGCGACGACGGAACAGCGGCGCAATGCCCAGGCTACAGTGCCATACGGAGCGCGTCAGCGCCACGTAGAGCAGACGCAGATCCTCCGCCAGCCGCTCCGCCTCGGCTAATTCAATGCTCTCGTCGGCCTGGCTAAGATCCAGCACCGCTTCAAAGGAGGTGCGGTCATGATAGAAGGCCTGGTCCTGCGCCCGGTAGTTGGCGATAAACGGCAGCCAGACCAGCGGGTACTCCAGCCCTTTCGCTTTATGGATGGTAACGATCTGCACCAGGTGTTTGTCGCTCTCCAGCCTGAGCTGCTGGCTGGCGGCGTTGCTGTCCGGCTCGGCGATATGCTGCGCCAGCCAGCGCACCAGCGCATGCTCGCTCTCGGTATGCGCTCCCGCCTCCTGTAGCAGCTCGCTGATGTGCAGAATATCGGTCAGACGCCGCTCGCCACCGGAGGTCGCGAGCAGGTTTTCCGCAATATTGCGCTGGGCCATCAGGGTGCGTAGCATCGGCATGACGCCGCGCTTTTGCCACGTCTGGCGGTAGCCGTCAAACTCCTCAACCACCCGATCCCAGGCCTCTTCATCCTTATTGAGCTGCTCAATATCCTGGGCGGTCAGACCGAGCATCCCCGTCGCCAGGGCGCTGCGCAGGGTGCTCTCCCGCTCGGGCGTCAGCACCGCCTGGATGAGCCACAGCAGCTCCTGCGCCTCCGGCGTCTCAAAGACGCTGTCGCGGTTGGAGAGATACACCGAAGGGATGTTCAGCAGCGTCAGAGCGTCACGGATCAGCGCCGCTTCATGGCGGCTGCGCACCAGGACGGTTATGTCAGAAGCCTGCACCGGCCGGGAGCGCTTGCCGTCATGCAACAGGGCGCTACCCTGCTGACCCGCCACCAGCCAGTCGCGGATCTGCGCCGCGCAGAGCTGGGCCATAAAGGCCTGGTAGTCCCCGATGCCAACGCCATCGCCCTCCATCAGCCACAGGTTCATGGCGGGCTGGGTTTCACCGTTCAGCTCAAAGCGCAGGGGCTGGTTTCTTTCCGCCGCCTTCACCGGCATGAAGGGGATCTCGCGGAACATAAAGGCGTTATCCATCTGGCTAAACAGCGTATTCACGCTATTGACCATGCCGGGAGCGGAACGCCAGTTGGTATCGAGCGTATAGTGAGCGCTAACTTCCCCACGTGCTTTCATGTAGGTGAAGATGTCCGCACCACGAAAGGCGTAGATCGCCTGCTTGGGATCGCCAATCAGCAGCAGCGCGGTATCCGGCTGCTGTCGCCAGATGCGGCGGAAAATACGGTACTGCTGGGGATCGGTATCCTGAAACTCATCGATCATCGCCACCGGAAAACGCTGGCGGATCGCGGTCGCCAGCGCCTCACCGTTTTCACTGTTCAGCGCCTGGTCGAGACGGCTCAGCATGTCATCAAAGCCCAGCTCGCCGCGACGGCGCTTCTCCCGCGCCACCGCCTCGCGGATCTCCCGCATGGCGGTGGTCAGCACCAGATCGCTGAGGGTAAGCGGCTCGGCCAGCAGCCCCTCAATGGCGACAAACAGCGGGTGCTCCGGCACAGCGCCGCCCGCCTTAGTGCGCGAGGTTAAAAAGGACTGGGCGAACTTCTCCAGCGCGTCCGGCAGCAGATAGCTACGGGTCTCCTCCTGTGCCCAGGCACTGATCTTCTCGATCCACTTGCCCTGGTTACCTCGGTTAAACTTGCGTCGGTCAATGCCTGAATTTTCAATCAGGGGATCGAGCTCCGCTACCGCTGCAAGCCACTGCTGCTTGATGGCATCAATACGGGCGATGATTTTCGCATGGCGCGAGGCCAGGGTCTCATCCGCAGGCGGTGGAGATTTGATTACCGGTGCCTCCCCCTGCAGATAGCGGTTAATTGCGTTCAGCAGCTCCAGCGGCCCCTTCCACGAGGCATGGATCACCTCGGCAATGTCGCGAGGCAGCGGATAACAGTGGCGACGCCAGAAGTCCGCGCAGGCCTGCGCGCGCAGCAGGGACTCATCTTCAATCAGCTGCTGCTGGAAAAGCATGCCGGACTCAAAGGCGTTGAGGCTCAGCATACGCTGACAGAAGCCGTGGATGGTAAAGACCGCGGCCTCATCCATCTGCCGCTCGGCCAGCATCAGCCAGCTCGCTGCCTGCTGCTTATCAGGAATATCGTCAAGCAGACGGGCATAGAGCGGATCGGCGCTGCTTTCACGCAGGCAGGCGATGCGCAGCTCGTGAATGTTGCTGCGGATACGGCCACGCAGCTCTTCGGTGGCGGCTTCGGTAAAGGTCACCACCAGCAGCTCTTCCACGGTAAGCGGACGCGAAAAGGCGCTCTCGCCGCCCAGGCCCAGCAGCAGGCGCAGGTAGAGGGCGGCGATGGTGTAGGTTTTCCCGGTGCCCGCAGAGGCTTCAATCAGGCGCTCACCGCGTAAGGGTAAGCGCAGGGGGTCCAGAGTCTCAGCGGGGTTACTCATCGTTTCTCACTTATCAGGGGCAGCGTGCGCTGCAACGCGCTGACGTTGTCCCATACCTTCCAGCCTTCAGGGTGTATATACCCGGATTTATCACTTGGTGTGCCGGAGACCTGGGACAGGATCGCCATCCCCTGCGGCTCTACCACCGCCTGGTGGAAGAACTCGGCAAGCTTCTGCGGCGTCAGCTGTTTAATCTCAGCGACAACTTTATCACGGGAATCAAAGCGCATATTACCCCGGTCGAAATCTTTGCTGATCTGCGTCGCTTCTTCACCCAGCGTTTGCGGGGCCTGAGTAACCTGGGCGATCACCGCCTGCTGAAGCTGGGCAAACTCTTCTGCGCTCATTTTGCGCAGCCGATCTTCCGCCGTTGGGAAGAAGGCCTGGTAGCGCGCCCACAGCGCCGACGGCTGCTTGTCGCTGCTCTGAAGCAGGAAGCCCAGCCCCCACTGGCGGCCAACGCTCATCGGGAAGGCAAACACCGCATAGCCGAGCTGCTCTTCGGTACGCAGCTGGTTGTAAAACCACGGCTGGATGATTTGCCCCAGCATCGCGCTGTAGGCCGAGCTGCTGTACTCGTCATAGCCCGGTGGGACAAACACGGCGGCCAGCGCCGAGTCGCTGGTGCTGCCCGCTTTTTCAAAGATTATCCCCTGCTTTTTGTCTACCAGCACGTCGCGGTTGCGACACCACTGGTTTCCTTTCGCCGCAAGCTGATCCTGCACCTGATGGGCCAGGTCTTTCGCCTGCGTTTCGCTCATATTGCCGACGATTAAGAACTCCGGACGGGCGTTGCTTTTCAGCCGATCGCGGTAGGCCATCACGTCTTTCAGGGTGATCTCCGGCAGCAGCGCCCGGCGCTCTTCACGCTGGAAATAGGGAACCTGAGAAAGCATCTGCGCCGGCATGATTGCCTGCTCGTAGGCTTTGCCCTTCTCTGCGGAGTCCATCATCTGCGCATACCAGGACTTCGCCTGCGCCAGCTGGTCCTCGGTTGGCGTATAGCTGAAGTAGCCCGCCAGCAGGTCTTTGAAAAGCTGCGGCAGATGCTGGGTATAGCCGTTAGCATTGAGCATCAGGCCGTTATTGGCGTTAGTGGAGAAGCTAATCCCACCAACGGCGGCCTGGTTGCTGAGCTGATCCAGGGCGAGCCCGGCCAGATAGTCATTAAGGGCGAACATCACCTGGTTTTTAGCGCTGTCCATCGCCAGCGGATTGCGCAACACCACGCTAACGTCAGCCTTTGGCTCGCTGGCAAAGTAGCGGCTCGGCATGTAAACCACGCGCAGGGTGGGATCGTCCACAATCAGCTCGGGATGGGTGTAATTTTTCGCTGCCTTTTGCAGCGTGAAATCATCCGGAATATAGGGGTTCAGCTCCGGCAGCGACAGCGCGATGGCGTTGGATTTCTGCTGCCAGTCGGCGAAAGTCTGGTCGCTAATTTTATCGACCTGATAAGGCGCATCGACAAAATAGGCGGTTTTATTGTGCGGCTCCTGCGGGCTAATGTACCAGATGCGGGCGTTCTGCGGCGTCATCATTGCCAGACGCGCCTTAACGGCCTCGGCATCAAACTGGTCAGCAATGTTTACCGCGTCGAGGGTGTGCTCAACCGGCACGCGGATCATGGTATCCGCTAACCACTCAACGTAGTCCATATCCCGGGTAATAGAGGGATAGCGGAAGTCGAGATCCAGCACGTGGGACAGCTCGTCAAAGTAGCGCTTGTCCACCCCCTTCTCACGCAGAAGCTGGAGATAGCTAAAAATAGCCGCAACCACCTCATCACGGTGCGCCAGCCCCTTGTCGGTCAACGTCGCGGAAATCGCCAGCACGCCGCTGTTGCCGTTAACGATGGGGTCAGAGTCGGCGCGGATCCCCTCAGCCAGACCCTGCTGCTGTAACCAGTCAGAGAGCGTGCCCGGACTGCGGTTGCCAATCAGATAGGTAATCAGCTCGTCGGTTTTGCTGCGGAACTGCGCCGTATTGTTATCGATGCGGAACTCAACCCGCACCACCTTGCGCGGCATCACCGGCACATAGTGGAGGATCAGCCCCTTCTGCGCATCGGTCACCACCGGCACGTCAACTTTCGGCAGCGCCAGCGCTTTGTTCGGCACGCGGCCAAAGGTTTTTGCCGCGATGGCGGCCAGCTCCGGCAGCGGACGATTGCTGTAGACCACGGCCTTCATCAGGTTCGCCGAATAGTATTTGTCGCGGAAGGCCAGCAGCGCCTCCTGCACCGGGCTACCCGGCTTATCGCTCAGGGTCTCCAGGTTACCCCCGGAGAAGCGTGCAGCAGGATGCGCCGGGTTGATGGTTTCGGCGCTCACCTGCGCCATGCGCATCCCGTCCCGGGAGCGGGCCAGCGTCAACTCGGCGTTGACCGCGTTACGCTCGCGTTCGGCATACTTTTTATCAAGCAGCGGCGAGGCGATGGCATCCGCCAGCCGATCCACGGCCCCTTCCAGCGCGTCGTTCTCAACTTCCAAATAGAACGCGGTACGGTAGGGTGCGGTGCTGGCATTGTGGCTGCCGCCGTGCAGCTTTAAAAATTCAGCCAGGCTGTCCGGCTGCGGGTAGTGGGTAGAGCCCATCAGGGTCATGTGTTCAAGATAGTGCGCCAGGCCGGGATGCGCCTGCGGATCCTGCAGCGAGCCAACGGGCACCACCAGCGCAGAGAGTGATTTCACCGCCTGCGGATCGTTAACCAAAAGAACCACCATGCCGTTATCGAGGCGAATAGCCTGATACTGACGGGTGTCCTTATCGCTTTTACGAATGGTTTCCTGAACGGGTTGCCAACCGGTGTCTGCCTGACTTAACGGTGCCCAGAAGGCGACAAATAAGACTAACGCTTTGAACCAGGTGCTGCTGGGCATTCACGAACCTCATCATTAACAAACCAGTGCCGGAAGTACCGACATATCCAATCAGTCCGTGATTCGCTGCGCATCATAATGGAAGCCCTTCCACTGCGCAATTTTTACACACTTCATCAGGACTGACTAAAGCGAAAGAGCGGCAGTAAGTAACGCTCTGCCTGCTTAACTATCTCGGCATAGTTTTCAGGTTCGAGGGTTCGCCACAGGCGCTGGTACCATACGTCCTCCCCCTCGCCGCTGACCACCATATTGCCTTCATAAGCCTGCAGGAATTTGCTCCGTGCCTTAGCGAGCGTCTCCTCATCTTTTAACATCGCATCATTTGTCGCGTCATAACAGGCTTTTATCCATGCCCCACCGCTTTCAGGTAGCAGCAGCAGCGGTTTTTTCATCCCCTCGCGGTAGCCTTCGACCAGCTCCTCAAGGTACTTGAGGGCCTCTTCCTGCTTGAGAGGCGGGAACTGCCAGGCTTTATCGTTGCGGACAAACAGCCGACTCTCTCCCGTTCCGCCGCTGGCACAGTAGACAAGATGTTCCAACCAAAGTTGCAGCCCCTGTGAAACCTTCAGCATCGAAGGACGCCAGCGCAGCAGGCCATCCTCCTGCACGTGCTGTAGCCAGCCGGTCAGGTGTACCTTGCCGCAGTCAAGCTCGATCTCCATGCTCTCGGCTGGCTTGCGGTGCTCGTGAACCCGCGATGCCAGCTGCTGCATCTCCTGATGCTGGCTCTCCCAGACAATCTCACCAAATGCGCCGTAGGGAAGCTGGCCTGCCGCACGGTACTGACGGAAGAGTTTCTCGACGTCCTCCTCCTCTACCAGGGTGTTGAGCAGCGCCTGGTTGAGCTGGTAGCGGTCCAGGCCATCAATGATGAACGGCTCGGCGTCGGGAATATCGCTCGCCTCGGGACGGAAGTTAACCTTCAGACGCATCTGGAAGAAGGCCCGCACCGGATGCGCCCAGAAGCGCTGCAGCTGCTCAAACGCCAGCGTCTCCAGCGGCTCATCGTCCAGCTCCTGAATAAAGGTGGCATGAGCTACCCCCTGCTGGCTGGCGGCGGGCAACCACTCCCTGGCGTAGCTTTGCAGCTCATCGGCAATAAAGTTTTCTGCATCGAACGGCATTCGCGTATGCAGGTGAGTAATATGATCCACCACCCGTCGCGCGCTCTCGTCGCAGGTGAGTGCCTCATCGCCGGGCAGATAGTGGCTCTGCCCGATGTAGTCCACCAGCTCCTGCACCAGCACCGACGGGAACCGTTCGCTGTTATCCTGAATCGAGCGCCCGATATAGCTAATGTAGAGCTTCTGCTGCGCGGAGATGAGCGCCTCCAGGAAGAGGTAGCGGTCATCGTCCCGGCGGCTACGGTCGCCGCGCATCGGTTTCTGGCTCATCAAATCAAAGCCGAGCGGGGCCAGCGCACGCGGATAGACGCCATCGTTCATCCCCAGCAGGCAAACGACCTTAAAGGGGATTGAGCGCATCGGCATCAGGGTACAGATATTAATAGGCCCGGCGAGGAAGCGCTGGCTGATGCGCTCCTGATCGAGCCTCTGCGCCAGCTCGTCGCGCAACAGCGAGAGCGGCACCGCCTCGTCATAGTGTGCGCCAACGCCCTGGGTAATGACCGCCTGCCACTGCTGTTCAATCAGCGCCAGCGCAGCTTCGGTATCGGGATCCGGCAGGAAGAAGTCGTTGAGCATGTCCCGGCAGACCGGTAGCCACTCGGCCAGCGGGCGATCCTGAGCCAGCCCTTTACGCCACAGCCTGAGCTGCATCAGCAGCGAGGCCAGATGGCCCACCAGCTCGGCAATCAGGCCGCTGGACTCATCGTAGGGCAGCACCGACTGCCACTCGCCCTGACGGCTCTCCATTGCATAGCCAAGCAGCATACGCGTCAGACCAAACTGCCAGGTGTGCTGCCCGGTCGCAGGCAGCGCCAGCTCGCGCACGTTGTCGTCATCCATGCCCCAGCGTACGCCGGACTCGTTGACCCACTGGCGTAGATAGCGCAGCCCCTCTTCATCGATGTTAAACCGTGCGGCAAGCACCGGCACGTCCAGCAGGGCCAGCACGTCCTCCGACTGAAAACGGCTGTCCGGCAGCGAAAGCAGGCTGATAAAAGCCTGAAGCGCCGGGTGTGACTGCCGGGCGCGACGGTCGGAGATAGCATAGGGCAGATAGCGTTCCCCGCTGGCGCTGCCAAATACCGCCTGGATAAAGGGGCTGTAGCTGTCGATATCCGCCACCATCACAATGATGTCGCGCGGGGAGAGATCCGGATCGTCTTCCAGCATTGCCAGCAGGCGATCGTGCAGCACCTCCACCTCCCGCTGCGGGCTGTGGCAGACGTGTACCGCCACGCTGCGGTCCTCCCGCTCCAGCCTGCGCTTAGCGTCGCTGCGCTCATACTCCTTGGCCGTTACGCCGGCGACGGCACTATTTTTCAGCTCCAGGATGTCATACTGCAGGTTTTGCAGCAGCGCGCCGGGCGTAATATCAACGAAGGCGTCGAGATCGTCGTAGCGATCCATCCCTGCCAGCAGATAGATGTAGTCGCGCCCCAGCTTGCCCCACGAGGCCAGCAGCGGGTTACCCACCTCCTGCTCGCCTTCGCTGTTAAACAGGCCCTCTACCGGCTGATCTTCACGGAACAGGGCTACCGGATGGGCATCAAGGTGGTGTTTACGCTGGCGGGCAATGAGCCGGGAGAGAAACGCCGGATCTTTGATATCGCCCCAGTAGTAGCGGCAGGGATTGGTAAACAGCAGGTGAATATCCACGTGCTTGCCCAGCGCCTGCAATGCCTGGAGATAGACCGGCGGCAGGGCCGAAATACCGCAGATGAACACCCGGGAAGGCAGCCCGGCAGGCGGCGTGGTCGCGGACTCCAGCACGTTGATAAAACGCTGATAGAGGTTGGCGCGGTGCCAGTGCGGCTGCCCCAGCGCCGCGGTGTGCTCCACTAGCGCCCGCCAGAGCGGCGCCTGCCAGATCTGCGCTTCACCGAGGCCGTCGATCAGGCCGCCCTCTTCCCAGCGGGTGAGCCACTCCGGGCGAAAGACCAGATACTGATCGTAGAGATCCGCTACCCGAGACGAGAGCTGGAACAGCTTGCGCTTGTCATCGTCGTCATTGAGATAGTGGCGAAGCATGGTGAACGCCTCCTGCTCCAGCATCTGCGGCAGCAGGGTCATCAGCTTCCAGCTCATGCTCTGTTTATTAAAGGCGCTCTCTTTCGGGATGTCGGGCAGCACGCGGACAAACATATCCCAGATAAAGCTCGCCGGGAGCGGAAAGTCGATATTGGCAGCGATGCCAAACTTTTGCGACAGCGTCATCTGTAGCCATTGCGCCATGCCGGTACTCTGTACCAGCACCATTTCGGCCTCAAAGGGATCGTCGAGCCGTTCGCGCTCAACGATAAACTCCATCAACGCTTCCAACACATCCAGACGATTGGAGTGATAGACCCTTAACATAAACGCTCCTGACTACTTATAAACTGGGCAATATAACCGCGTCATCTTCCCCTGCCTGCCCACCGGCGAGGTGATGGTTACGCTGATGCTGACACATCCGGCGTCCGTTGTCTGTACCCGGCTGACCTGCCAGCCGGGTGGTAGCGGCGCGGGTCGGAGCTGCGCCTGCTGCCAGCCGTAGCGCCACAGGTAGCGGTAGTGGCTCCAGGCGGTGAAGCCCTCAAGCAGCACGCGATGATACCCTGTCAGCGCCGTGACAACCATGACCAGCAGCACCATTGCCAGCAACGTTTCCGGCAGGCTAAAGCCCCTCTGGCGAGCTACGGCATCTGACACTGGCGTATCTCCTTGAGAGGACAGAAATCGCTCCAGCCGTGGGGCGAAAACGTCACGCCGCTCTCGCCTATCGCTCCGCTGCGCCACAGGGTTTCGCTCCCGCTGGCGGCGATCAGCATCAGCGTCCGGTCGGCAAAAATGCGCAGGCAGACCCGCCACGGCTGGCTGTGATGCGCCCGGCACTGCACGGCAGGCTGCATCTGCCAGGCCTGCATTCGCCCCCACTCCAGCGCCGAGTGGGCATCGGCCAAATTGCGCATTGCCCGGCTTTCGCTGGTAATGCGCTGCGTATGGGTACGCTGGCGCTGGTTTAAACCGTTAAGCATCAGGCTACCTAACACCAGCAGCAGGAGCACCAGCGCCAGGGATGATATTCCTCTTTCGTCTCTCACAGATTTCACTTTTCATAAATTGTACCCCGCCACGCTGTACGTCGCGCTAATGGCTTCCTCGGGATGGTTAAGGGGAGCCGCCGCCAGCGTGACCGTCAGCACGGGGGCTAAAACGCCCTGCGGTTGGCGGATCACCGTGAAGCGCTGCACGCTGACCGTGGCGGGATCGGTGATTTTATCCCACCCTTTCTCTTCGCAGCTCTCTGCCCCCTGCCGCGTCTCCAGTACGCCGTTCTGCAAGCGAAAGCCGGTCTGCTCGGCCTCCGAGAGAGGCGAATGTTCCCACCGGCCATTGCTGTTGGCATCCCACTGGACGATCACGCAGGCCCCCTGCCGCCCCATCACCAGCGGCTCTCCGCTGCACTCTCCCCGGCAGTAGCCAGCCCGCTGGAGATGCTTTCCCAGCGTGAAAAGATGCTGCCAAACCGTCTCTTCCAGCGCTTGCTGCCGGGTCTGATGGAGCATCGCCGCTTGCAGCGCAGGCAAAAATCGGGCGGCGCTGAGCAGAAGTACGCTGCCGATGGTCATCGCGATGAGCACCTCCAGCAGGGAGAAACCACCTTCGGTCAGCTGCATGAGTCGCTGTCTGTACGCTGGCATACTCTTATCCGCCCCCAGTTCGATACAATGATTTGCCACTCCCCCGCCTCGCTGCGCAGCGTGATATGTCCGGCCCATGCCGTATTGCGCAGCCCGTAAAAGCCGAGCGAGGGGGTGATATCCACCAGTGCCACCTCAGGCCAAAGCGGGCGCAGCGCAAAGGGATTGTCCGCGCCGCACGCTGCCTGCGCATCAGTTGACGCCAGCAGGCACCAGCGGCCGCTCTCCTGCCTCATCTGTACCTTGCGATCCCGGTTGTGCCAGTTGGCGTCGTCCCGCAGCAATTCCAGATAGTCACGCACCTGCCAGGTGGTTTGCCACAGACGCTGGTGCGCCTGGTAACTCTGCCAGCCGTACAGCCCCGACGCGCCAAGGATCACCAGCACAATCATCGCCACCGTGATCTCTATAAGGGTGTAACCCTGCTCTTTTTTCATGGCCGTACTCTGCGCCTGATGCGCGATGCATGCGAGGTGAGATGCTCGCTTTTACGAGGCGCTACGGGAAAAATATCGGGGATTGCAGAGGGTTACATCACAGCGGGAAAGCGGATCGCAGAATGGGGTAAAAGCGGAAAAAAACCGGCGCAGTAACGCGCCGGCTGTGGCAGGCTGTGATTATCAGATAGCGACCGGGGCTTTGATGCCGGGGTGCGGATCGTAGCCTTCGATCTCAAAGTCGTCGAAGCGGTAGTCAAACAGCGACGCCGGCTTACGCTTGATAACAAGCTTCGGCAGCGCGCGCGGCTCACGGCTCAGCTGCAGGTGCGTCTGCTCCATGTGGTTGCTGTAGAGATGGGTATCGCCGCCGGTCCAGACGAAGTCACCTACCTCCAGGTCGCACTGCTGCGCCATCATATGCACCAGCAGCGCATAGCTGGCGATATTAAACGGCAGGCCGAGGAAGACATCGCAGGAGCGCTGGTAGAGCTGGCAGGAGAGCTTGCCATCCGCCACGTAAAACTGGAAAAACGCGTGGCACGGGGCCAGCGCCATTTTGTCCAGCTCGCCCACGTTCCATGCGGAGACGATGATCCGTCGGGAGTCCGGATCGGTCTTCAGCTGGTTCAGCACGGTCGCGATCTGGTCGATGTGGCGGCCATCCGGCGTTGGCCATGCGCGCCACTGTTTGCCGTAGACCGGGCCGAGATTACCCTGCTCGTCGGCCCACTCGTCCCAGATAGAGACGTTGTTTTCATGCAGGTAGGCGATATTGGTATCGCCCTGCAGGAACCACAGCAGCTCATGAATGATTGAGCGCAGGTGGCAGCGCTTGGTGGTCACCAGCGGGAAGCCCTCCTGCAGGTTAAAGCGCATCTGATGGCCAAAAATGGAAAGCGTGCCGGTGCCGGTACGGTCGTTTTTCGGTGTGCCTTCATCCAGCACTTTTTGCATCAGTTCTAAATACTGTTTCATGATTCCTCAGGAGACGTGTTGCTGCGGGCGACGGCGGTACGCCCAGACCATCATCAGCGCGCCCGCAATAATCATTGGGATAGAGAGGATCTGGCCCATGCTGATGTACTGCACCCACTCGCCGGTAAACTGCGCGTCCGGCTGGCGGAAGAACTCCACGATAATGCGGAACGCGCCATAGCCGATCAAGAACAGGCCTGATACTGCACCCATCGGGCGCGGCTTACGGATAAACAGGTTAAGGATGATAAACAGCACAACCCCCTCCAGCGCCAGCTCGTAAAGCTGTGAAGGGTGGCGCGGCAGTACGCCGTAGGTGTCAAAAATAGACTGCCACTCCGGGTGCGAAGGCAGCAGCGCCATATCCTCAGCACGGGAGTTAGGGAAGAGCATCGCCAGCGAGAAGCTCGGATCGACGCGGCCCCACAGTTCGCCGTTGATAAAGTTACCCAGTCGCCCGGCGCCCAGCCCAAACGGGATCAGCGGTGCGATAAAGTCGGAGACCTGGAAGAAGGTACGCTTGGTGCGTTTGGCAAAGATAATCATCACCACGATCACGCCAACCAGGCCGCCGTGGAAGGACATGCCGCCATCCCAGACGCGGAACAGATAGAGCGGATCCTGGATAAAGGTCGGGAAGTTATAGAACAGCACATAGCCGATGCGCCCGCCAAGGAAGACGCCCAGGAAGCCCGCATAGAGCAGGTTTTCCACTTCGTTTTTTGTCCAGCCGCTGCCGGGACGATTTGCGCGGCGGCCAGCCAGCCACATGGCAAAAATAAAGCCAACGAGGTACATCATGCCGTACCAGTGCAACGAAACCGGTCCGATAGAGAAAATTACCGGATCGAAATCGGGAAAACGCAGATATCCATTATTCATCTGTCACCACAAAGTGTTGTTATTCCGCCAAAAATCGACAGCGGTTAAGATGTGCGCTCGCTTAACAGGGCGCTCCAAAGCTGGGAATCATAGCATAAGCCAGGCGGGCGATTAGGGCGAAGTTGTAAAAGATCTGTATCGTCCCTTTACCCGCCGCCGGTGCGCTAGCGTCCGCCGCGGATCAGGCCACCCATGCCACGGCGCTCCATAAAGGCAGCCACCTGATGGCGCACCTCGGTGGTAAACTGCGCTTCCAGGGTACGGTTTGCCAGCGTCTCGGCATCCTCGCGGTCGATATGACGCAGCAGATATTTAACGCGGGCCACCGAACGGCCGTTCATCGACAGATGGCGGTAACCAAGACCGATCAGCACTGCCACGCACATCGGATCGCCCGCCATTTCACCGCACAGGCAGAGATCGATGCCATAGCGCTCCGTCTCCTGGGCGATAGTCGCCAGCGCCCGCAGCACCGCCGGATGCAGGCTGTCGTAGAGGCTTGCCACGCGGGTGTTGTTGCGATCCACTGCCAGAAGGTACTGGGTGAGATCGTTGGTGCCGACGGAGATAAAATCGACCCGGCTGGCCAGATGCGCCAGCATAAAGACCATGGAGGGGACTTCCAGCATCACGCCAATGCGCGGTCTGGGGATGGCGTAGCCGATCATCTCTTCCACTTCCCGCCCGGCGCGCTCAATCAGGCGACGAGCTTCGTCCACCTCTTCAATGCTGGTGACCATCGGCAGCAGGATGCTGAGGTTGCCGGTGGCGGCGTTGGCGCGCAGCATGGCCCGCACCTGAATCAGGAAAATCTCTGGCTGATCGAGCGTAATACGGATCCCACGCCAGCCAAGGCAGGGGTTCTCCTCGCTGATGGGCATATAGGGCAGCTGCTTATCCGCCCCGACGTCCAGCGTGCGCAGGGTCACCGGCTTCTCGTTAAAGAGCTGCAGCATCCCCTGGTACTGGGCCACCTGCTCCTCTTCAGAAGGGAAGCCGCTTTGCAGCATAAACGGGATTTCAGTTCGGTAGAGGCCAATGCCGTCGATACGGCTGCCAAGCTGCTCCTCATGCGCAGGACTCAGCCCGGCGTTGAGCATCACCTTAACCCGATCGCCGCTTTTTAGCTGGGCGGGAAGGTTAACCTCATCCTCCGCGAGCTTGCTTAGCTCGTTCTCTTCGGTGATAAGACGCTGGTACTCCTGAAGCAGGATCGGCTCAGGATCGACCAGCAGCTCCCCCCGGTAGCCGTCCACCACCAGCGTACGACGATGCAGTACCGAGGGCTGAATATCGGCCCCCATGACCGTTGGGATGCCCAGCGCGCGCACCATAATCGCCGCGTGGGAGTTGGCCGCGCCGTCGCGTACTACGACGCCCACCAGCCGATCGTGAGGCAGCTCGGCCAGCGTGGTAGCGGAGAGCTCGTCAGCGACCAGCACAAAGCGCTCGGGCCAGGTATTGGGGCCCTGTAGGCTATCGTCGAGGTGGAACAGCAGGCGCTGCCCCAGCGTGCGCAGATCGCCAGCACGCTCCTTGAGATAACCATCGGAGAGAGCGGCAAACTGTTCGGCAAAGCGTCCGATGACCTTTTTCACCGCCCACTCGGCCACGAAACCGCGATCGACCTCGTCGAACAGCTCGCGTCTGAGGCGGGCGTCCGACAGCAGGTGCGAATAGAGATCGAAGATGGCCGCCGTCTCTTTCTGCTGCCCGGCAGAGAAGCGCTTGCTGTAGCGACGAAACTCGCCAGCGGCCTCTTCCAGCGCACCGGTGAGCCGCTCGCGCTCAAGGGCGGTGTCCAGCGTCGAGGCCTCGTAGACCTGCTCCATCAGCGGCAGCGTGGCATCCATCCACCCCTCGGCGATGGCAACGCCGGGTGCGGCAGGCAGGGCACGAATACGCGTCTGGCGATACTGACCAAACAGAGCGGTAAGCTGTGACTGGGAGAGGATCGCCGCCATCTGGGTGGCCAGCGTGACCAGGAATGACTCTTCGCTCTCATCAAACTGGCGCAGCTCGCGCTGTTGCACCACCAGCACGCCCAGCAGCTGACGCCGCTGGATAATCGGCACGCCAAGGAAGGCGCGGAACCGCTCCTCTTTTACCGAGGGAATGTATTTAAAGCTGGGGTGCTTTTGCGCGTCGGCGAGGTTAATCGGCTCCGCCAGCCTGCCTACCAGGCCGACGATACCCTGATCGAATGCGAGCGTGATGGTGCGACCGCGCGGCTTTTTCAAACCGCGCGTCGCCATCAGGTAATAGCAGCGTCTGTCGTGATCGGCGAGGTAGACCGAACAGACTTCGGTATCCATCGCCAGACAGATGTCCGTCACCAGAATATCCAGCGCCTCGTTAAGGCGCGGCGCGCTGGCAACTTTCTCAACTATTTCTCGTAACCGGGTGAGCATGATATGTATGGCTTATCCTCTCTTACGTCGCCAGGCAGGAGAGTGTTGTGGCTTTGGGGTGCTCTCTGCCAGCGCCATGACCACACTTGCAAACTCCTTCATCACCCGACGATAAACATCGCGCTTAAACGAGACAACCTGACGAACAGGATACCAGTAGCTTACCCAGCGCCAGCCATCAAACTCAGGTGTACTGCTGGTTTGCATATTGATATCCGCATCGTTGCTGATCAACTGCAAAAGAAACCACTTCTGTTTTTGGCCGATACAAACCGGCTTTGTGTCCCAACGCACCAAACGTTTTGGTAACTTGTAACGCAACCAGCTGCGGGTCGAAGCAAGAATACGTACATCCTTACGGCTCAGCCCCACCTCTTCGAATAGCTCCCGGTACATAGCCTGCTCCGGGGACTCTCCAGGGTTGATACCGCCCTGGGGAAACTGCCATGAGTGCTGACCGAAGCGCCTGGCCCACATAACCTGGCCTTGTCGATTACAGATTACGATACCCACATTTGGGCGGTAGCCATCGTCATCAATCACCGGACTACCTCAAAATAAACCTGAATTAAACGATTGTTTCACACTCGTGAGATACGGTAAACCACTCTCTCAATGCGCTATAACCGAATAACATTTGAATAACTCACAATTATCACCTGAGTTATAAACAGAATGGGCGCATCGGCGGCGGTTTTATTCACGATTTCTGTGGATAGAGTTGTGCAGAAGTACGGAATTACTCCGGGAAAACCCTGACGGCCCTGAACAATCAGTTTATCACTCGTAAAAATAATTTGGGACTATTCATTAGGTTATATCACGATCTTTGTGCTATCGGGATCATTATGTGATGTGTATCACAGGCACGATCCGACAACTGATGAAAGATCGAACAGAGTCGGTTTTATCCACAGTTTGTGCCAATAAGTTAAGCACAATTTGTGCGAAAATTCGATTTTGGTCGCACGTCAAGGCTGTAAATGGAAACAGTAGTGCGGGTTTTTCTCACTTATCCCACTTTTCTGTGGATAACATGGTGTAAGATCCTGTTCATTGTCAGTGACCAGAATTGGAAAACATTGCGATCCGTTGCGCAACACAGAGCGCGCAAGGGAAAAAAATCCTAAAAATCATTGCGTTGTTTATCGCTGTGGGAAAAAATCTATCGCGTTGCCCCCTGCGCACTATTGCTGTTCATTTTTTAACCAGAGGTTGTACATATGCTACCGCTCTCACCTTTTACCTCTCCGCCGGACTCAGAAAGCGCCCTGCTTGAGCAGGCGCAGCGGTTGGCCGGGCTGACTCTTGGTGAGCTGGGTGCGCTGGCTGGACTGCCGGTTCCGGCAGACTTCAAGCGTGATAAGGGCTGGACCGGGGTGCTGCTGGAGCGCTGGCTAGGGGCGAGCGCGGGCAGCAAGCCTGAGCAAGATTTCGCTGCGCTAGGGGTCGAGCTGAAGACCATTCCGGTGGATAGCCTGGGCCGTCCGCTGGAGACAACCTTCGTTTGCGTTGCGCCGCTGACCGGCAACAGCGGCGTCACATGGGAGAGCAGCCACGTGCGTCACAAGCTGAAGCGGGTGCTGTGGATCCCGGTAGAGGGCTCGCGGGAGATCCCTGTCGCCAGCCGCCGGGTTGGCTCGCCGCTGCTGTGGAGTCCCAGCGAGCAGGAAGAGCAGCAGCTGCGCATGGACTGGGAGGAGCTGATGGATCTTATCGTGCTGGGACAGGTAGAGAGTATTACCGCCCGTCATGGCGAGGTGCTACAGCTCCGACCAAAGGCGGCGAACAGTAAGGCCCTGACCGAGGCGGTGGGCCAGCATGGCCAGCCGATTCTGACGCTGCCGCGCGGCTTCTATCTGAAAAAGAACTTCACTCGCGCACTGCTGGCCCGGCATTTTTTGTTGCAGGGATATTAAATTTTTTGCCCTCGCCTGCCGGAGGCTTATAATTAGCGCTTCTTTTTTTGGCAGGACTTTACGATGTTATTTGCATGGATAACCGATCCCAACGCCTGGCTCGCGCTCGGTACGCTGACGCTGCTGGAGATTGTGCTCGGGATCGACAATATTATTTTCCTCTCTCTGGTCGTCGCTAAACTTCCAACCGCACAGCGCAACCATGCCCGGCGTATTGGCCTGGCAGGCGCAATGCTGATGCGTCTGGCACTGCTGGCCTCTATCTCATGGGTGACCCGGCTGACGACGCCGCTGTTCAGCGCTTTCGATCATGCGGTCTCCGCTCGCGATCTGATCCTGCTGCTCGGCGGTCTGTTCCTGATCTGGAAGGCCAGCAAGGAGATCCATGAAACGATCGAAGGTGAAGAGGAGGGGCTGAAAACCAACGTTCACTCTTTCCTCGGTGCCATCGTGCAGATCATGATGCTGGATATTATCTTTAGCCTCGACTCGGTCATTACGGCGGTGGGTCTGTCGGATCATCTGTTCATTATGATGGCGGCGGTGGTGATCTCCGTCGGCGTGATGATGTTTGCCGCCCGCCCTATCGGCGAATTTGTTGATCGTCACCCATCGGTAAAAATGCTGGCTCTGTCGTTCCTGATCCTGGTTGGCTTTACGCTGATGCTGGAGAGTTTTGGCATCCACGTGCCGAAAGGCTATATCTATTTCGCCATGTTCTTCTCGATTGCCGTCGAGACCCTGAACCTGTTGCGCAATAAAAAGAATCCGCTGTGATCTCTCGCTCCCCCGCTCCGGGGGAGCCATCGCTATTTACCCTGGCGCGTCGTTTCACCTTCGTTAAGCGGTATGCTTTCAACATGCCCGTCTGAGAACTCAATCCCTGTTACCACGCTTCGTTGTGACGCACGATCGCCAGGCGCTTCCAGTATGTACTGCACGATGTACTGCCCTTTTTCCGGGAAGTGATAAAAGTCAGGGGATATACATAGCTTCCCATTTTCTATGGCTAGCGCGGGTGAGTCTGTGAATTTTAGTTTTTGCGGAGGGGTGCCACGCGGATTTATGGCGATCAGAGTAGGCTGGTAGCGACCAGCATCTGGAACCTGGAAGCATATGTTTTCCCCAATCTTACTGACGGCCGCTGTTTCATCGGCTTTTAATCTGTCGCCCGAGCCTGGACAGCCAGCGAGAAAGGTTATTGAAGCAACCAGTAATAGCGGGCTAATTTTGCTAGTGCTTTTCATTATTATCCCTATGATAAACAGGGAGTAGAGTAACTTAATATACCCAATTGCGTAATAAAAAGAATCCGCTGCGATCTCTCGCTCCCCCGCTATGGGGGAGCCATCGCTGCATTAATGGGCGAGAAATTTGATGATGACGCCTGAAGCGACGCCGGTAATCGCAATCATTGAGCCAATAATCGCCATAGCCTGAGTCCTGATAACGCTATGTAGCTCAGCTTTAACGTTGGCAACTTCAATTCTGATTGCAGACGTATCCTCCTTCGTTGCATAGTTAGATTTAATCACGGCGACATCCGTTACCAGCGACTCGACCTTCTCCTCAAGCGTTTTCACGCGTATCTCCATCTCTCCTTCTCCGTTACTTGTAACGTTAATTACAGCTCGAAAACATTACCATGCTATGCGTATGGTAAACCGTGGCGAATGCCGCTATTTCTTGTAGTATTTTAAGATTTTCCCGCTTTTTCCTTTCGTATCCATGCGTTATTACTACACTCAATACAGATTTTGGCCTTAAGAAGGAGAAAAGCCGTGAAAAAATGGGCAGTAGTGATTTCCGCAGTGGGTTTAGCCTGCGCAGTTTCAGGATGCAGCAGCGACTATGTGATGGCGACGAAAGATGGCCGTATGATCCTGACCGAAGGCAAGCCGGCAGTAGATGATGATACCGGGCTGGTCAGCTATCGCGACCTGCAGGGCAACGAGATGCAGATTAACCGTGATGACGTGTCGCAAATTATCGAACGATAAGTGCTAAGGTCAGCAATCTGCTGGCCTTTTGATTTTTCTCTTCCCCTTTTGCCTCCCCTCTGCCATGTTTATATTCCTTTGTCAGGAAGCCCCTGACGTTGTTAAAAAACAAGGAAGCCGGCTATGCATTATCACCGTATCCCTCACAGCTCGCTTGAGATAAGCACGCTGGGGCTGGGCACAATGACCTTTGGTGAGCAGAACAGCGAAGCCGAGGCCCATGCACAGCTTGATTACGCCGTAGCCCAGGGTATTAACCTGATTGATGTGGCAGAGATGTACCCCGTGCCGCCGCGCCCAGAGACGCAGGGTTTAACCGAGACTTACGTCGGCAACTGGCTGGCAAAGCATGGCAACCGTGAAAAACTGGTTATCGCCTCCAAAGTAAGCGGGCCGAGCCGCAATAACGACAGCGGCATTCGCCAGAATCAGGTGCTGGATCGCAAGAATATCCGTGAAGCGCTGGATGCCAGCCTGAAACGCCTGCAAACCGACTATCTCGATCTCTACCAGGTCCACTGGCCGCAGCGTCCGACCAACTGCTTTGGCAAGCTGGGCTATGAGTGGGCCGAATCCACCCCCGCCGTCACCATTCTCGACACGCTGGAAGCGCTGACCGAGTGTCAGCGGGCGGGCAAGATCCGCTACATCGGCGTCTCAAACGAAACGGCGTTTGGCGTGATGCGCTATCTGCACCTGGCGGATAAGCACGATCTCCCGCGTATCGTCACCATCCAGAACCCCTATAGCCTGCTTAACCGCAGCTTTGAGGTCGGTCTGTCAGAGGTGAGCCAGTTTGAGGGCGTTGAACTGCTGGCCTACTCCTGCCTGGCCTTCGGCACCCTGACCGGCAAATACCTGAATGGTGCGAAGCCCGCCGGGGCGCGCAACACGCTGTTTAGCCGCTTTACGCGCTACAGCGGCGAGCAGACGCAAAAAGCGATCGCTGCCTACGTGGATATCGCTAAACGGCATAATCTGGACGCGGCGCAGATGGCGCTGGCCTTTGTCCGCCGTCAGCCGTTCGTGGCCAGCACCCTGCTGGGCGCCACGACCATGGAGCAGCTAAAAACCAACGTTGAGAGCCTCTATCTGGAGCTGAGCGAAGAGGTATTAGCGGAGATTGAAGCGGTGCATAAGGTTTATACCTACCCAGCACCGTAGTACGGATACCGTGTCGACTGTAGGCCCGGTAAGCGTAGCGCCACCGGGCATAACTATACCGATGCGATAACGCCGGGCGGCACTGCGTTTGCCCGGCCTACAGCGGCATAGAGTGGTTAGCGACGGCGCTGCCACAGCCACAGGCCAGCAATCGCCAGCGCAAACAGCACGCCAAAGCCTACCCCGACGCCGACCACCGGCGCACCCGCCTTCACCGCCAGCGAATACAGCCCCAGCATCAGCAGCATCGCCGCGTTCTCGCCCAGGTTCTGCACCGCGATAGCGTTGCCCGCCCCGACGGAACGTTTCCCGCGCTCCTGCAAAAGCGCATTGAGCGGCACGACGAAAAACCCGCCCAGGATGCCGATGAGCACCAGCAGACCGTAGGCGGGCAGCAATGCATGTTGTAACGAAAAGAGCGTCACCACCACGCCGATAAGGATCCCGGCAGGCATGCAGCGAGCCACCTTCTCCAGCGTCACCAGCTTCGCCGCCACGCCCGCGCCAACAACGATACCCACCGCCACCATGGCGTTAAGGTAGGTTGGCGTCGCGTTATCGCTGATGCCGAGCGCCACCGGCACCCACAGCACCAGCAGGAAGCGCAGCGTCACCCCCGCGCCCCAGAACAGGCTGGTGCCCACCAGCGAGAAGCGGGTTTCGCCATTCAGCCACAGCGTTTTACAGGCGTGAAAGAAGCTCTGAGTCATCGGGGCAAAACGCCAGCTCTGACCAGGCCGTGCCGCAGGCAGTTTGGGGATCAACAGGTTCGCCACCACCGCCCCGGCGTAGACCAGGGCGCAGACGCCGAGCGCCGCAAGCACGTGCCAGTCCGCCAGCACGCCCCCAGCCACCGAGCCAAGCAGGATGGCGGCGATAGTCGAAGACTCCATCAGGCCGTTGGCCTTCACCAGCTTATCGCCGGTGGTGAGTTCGCCGAGGATGCCATATTTGGCCGGGGAGTAGGCCGCCGCGCCAATGCCCACCAGCGTATAACCAACAAATGGGTTAACGCCCACGCAGATACTCAGCGCGCCGAGCAGCTTTAGCCCGTTAGCGAACATCATCACCCGCCCCTTGGCGAAGCTGTCCGCCACCTGACCGACAAAGGGGGCGAAGAGTATGTAAGCACCTACAAACACCATCTGCAGGATTGGCTGGCTCCAGTCGGGATAAAACTCCGCCTTAAGCAGCGCCAGGGTGGCAAACAGCAGGGCGTTGTCACCAAACGCCGAGAGGAACTGGGCGGCGGTGACCGCCAGCATCCCCTTGGACAGGAGAGAGTTGTTCGTGCTTACTGGCTCATGCATGTTCCGCTTCCGCCTCGTCGAGTTTGCTCTTTAGGGTAACAAAATCCGGTTTGCCGCTGCCCAACACCGGCAGCTGCTTCAGGAAACGGATATCTCGCGGCACGGCCAGCTCCGGCACGCCCTGCGCACGCGCCTGCTTAAGCAACGTCTCACGGGTCAGCTCGCTGTCGGTGGTAAACATCACCAGCGCCTCGCCTTTACTGGCGTCGCTCTTCACAACCGTAGCGTGCATTTTGTCCGGCGAGGCCATGAGCGCCAGCTGCTCTACCATCTCCAGCGAGATCATCTCCCCGGCGATTTTGGCGAAGCGCTTGGCCCGGCCCTGGATCTGCACAAAGCCTTGCTCATCGAAGCGCACGATATCCCCGGTGTCATACCAGCCGGGCTCGCTCACACCCTCGGCGTTCTCTGCCGCCGGGCGTTCAAGCACGCCAGGATTCTCAACGCGCAGGTAGCCGGTCATGATGTTCGGCCCCTTCAGCTGGAGCCTGCCGCCCTCTTCAATGCCCGGCACCGCCATCAGACGTGCGTCCATGCCTGGCAGAATACGCCCCACCGTACCCGGCTTCGCCGCCATCGGCACGTTGATGGAGACTACCGGCGCACACTCGGTGACGCCGTAGCCCTCCAGCACCCGCAGGCCGAACTTATCCTGCCAGAGCTGGCGGGTGCTCTCCTGTAGTTTTTCCGCCCCGGCGACCACATAGCGCAAGCGGTAGAAGTCGTAAGGGTTGGCAAAGCGGGCATAGTGCCCAAGGAAGGTCGAGGTGCCAAACAGCACGGTGCAGTTACGGTCATAAACCAGCTCCGGCACGATACGGTAGTGCAGCGGGCTGGGATAGAGAAAGACCTCTGCCCCGGTCAGCAGCGGGGTAAAGAGCCCCACGGTCAGGCCAAAGGAGTGGAACAGCGGCAGGGCCGACATAAAGCGATCCCGGGCGGTAAAGTCCGCGATGGTGCGGATCTGCTCCACGTTAGCGAGAATGCTTTTATGACTGTGCACCACCCCTTTCGGATTGCCCTCGGAACCGGAGGTAAAGAGCACCAGCGCATCATCTTCCGGCTGCTGCGGCACCTGGGCCAGATGCGGCATTAGCAGATGGCCGAAGATCCACAGCTTATCGGCGGTAGTCACTTCGCCCTTCAGATCTTCCAGATAGATCCAGCGCACCTGGGTCAACTGCTCCGGGAGATGCCAGAGCTTGCCCTTCTCCATAAACTGGCGGGAGGTAAAGATGGTTTTGATCTGCGCGGCGGTAATGGCGCTGCCCAGCCCCTTCACCCCTGCCGTGTAGTTCATCATGGCCGGGATGCGTCCTCGGGCGATGGCTCCGAATATCACCGCCGCCGCGATGCCCGCGTTGGGCAGCATCAGACCAATTTTTTCGCCCTGGGCGCTGTACTTATCCAGGATGCGCGCCACAAACAGCGTTTTGGTCAGCAGCTTGCGGTAGGTATCGGGCTTGAAATTGATATCCTCGACGCAGTTCTTGCCCGCGCCGTAGCGGTACTGCGCCGCCAGCAGGGCTTCGAACAGCGTTTCCCGCGGGCGCACGGCCATGCGCGCTTCCATCATGATCTGATGCAGCATCTCACCCGCCAGCCTGCGGCGATCGCGGGCGCGCGGGGCATCGGGCATCGGCAGCTGCGTCGGCGGCAGGATATGCAGCCTAATGCGCGGGAAGAGGCGCTGCTTCACCAGCCCCTTCAAGCGGCTAAAGAAGGTCAGCTCTGCGCCTTCAATGCGCACCGGGATCACCGTCGCTCGCGATTTAGCAGCCACAAAGGCCGCCCCGTCATAAATTTTCATTAACGAGCCAGAGACGGAGATACGCCCCTCAGGGAAGATCACCACCGGTCGCCCGCTTTCGATCAGCCGCACCAGCTGTTTGATCGACATTGGCTTGGTGGGATCGAGCGGAACAAAGTCGATCATGCCCGACAGGGCGCGCATGTACCAGCTCTGGCTAATTGAGGTATAGACCGCGAACACCGGACGCCCCGGTAAGAACAGCGCCAGTAGAATACCGTCAATAAAGGAGACGTGGTTTGGGGTAATAAGGACGCGCTCGCCGCTCAGCGCCTGCGTATTGCCCGTGAGCTCTACGCGATAAAGCAGACGGAAGAGGGTACGGAAAAATCCCAGCATCATTAACTTCCTGTGTCAGTCGTTTGGGTATGGCAGATTGTGGCAGATTACACGAGAAGTGTAGCGGGCGGCAAAATCGGGGCGAAAAAAAACCTGCGCATCCGCGCAGGTTGGTGCAAAAAGTGAGTACTCTATACGTACTGAAATCTCACCAATCAATACCTCTGGGATCTTGATTGTGGCCCCTCCCCCCAGTGGATGCCAGGGAACAATCGCAACAGCTCATCGCAAAGTGTAACTAAAGGTTTGAATTACCCTTTTTCTGTTTTATTTGCCCGGTGTAACGGTTTCACACTGCACATGCGCTTTGGCTCACGTTTGCGCACTTCAGAAAAGCAAGAGCCTTGAACCTGCCGCACTTTTCCGCAACACTTAACCAGGTGTAAACGCTTACCCATCAAAGAAGGTTCAGAATGGCGACTATAAAGGATGTTGCAAAGCTCGCAGGTGTCTCCGTCGCCACGGTGTCGCGCGTTATTAACAGTTCCCCCAAAGCCAGCGACGCCTCCCGGCAGGCGGTGCAGAGCGCCATGGCGTCACTCAACTACCATCCCAACGCCAACGCCCGTGCGCTGGCCCAGCAGTCGACGGAGACCCTCGGACTGGTGGTCGGCGACGTCTCCGATCCCTTTTTTGGTGCTATGGTCAAAGCCGTAGAGCAGGTGGCCTACCATACCGGTAACTTTTTACTGATCGGTAACGGCTACCATAATGAACAGAAAGAGCGGCGCGCCATTGAGCAGCTGATGCGCCACCGCTGCGCGGCGCTGGTGGTGCACGCCAAAAGCATTCCCAATGAAGAGTTAGCCGCGCTGATGGATCAGATGCCCGGCATGGTGCTGATCAACCGTATTCTGCCTGGCTATGAGCAGCGCTGCGTGGCGCTGGACGATCGCTATGGCGCATGGCTGGCGACCCGACATCTTATCCAGCAGGGACATACCAAAATTGGCTATCTCTGCTCTAACCACGCCATCTCCGATGCGGAAGATCGCCTTCAGGGCTATTACGATGCGCTGCGGGAGAACGGCCTGCCCTGTAACGACAGGCTGGTGACCTGGGGCGAGCCGGATGAGAGCGGCGGCGAGCAGGCGATGACCGAGCTGCTCGGGCGTGGCAGGCACTTTACCGCCGTTGCCTGCTATAACGACTCGATGGCCGCCGGGGCGATGGGCGTATTAAACGATAACGGCATTGAGGTGCCGGGCGAGATTTCGCTGATTGGCTTTGATGACGTGCTGATCTCCCGCTACGTCCGTCCGCGCCTGACCACCGTGCGTTACCCGATCATCACGATGGCAACCCAGGCCGCAGAGCTGGCGCTGGCGCTGGCGAAAGAGCAGCCTCTGCCAGAGATCACCCACCTCTTTAGCCCGACGCTGGTGCGCCGTCACTCGGTGGGCACACCGCAGGAGAGCTAAAGCGCGCAGCGGTAGAGGTGCACCGTGGTGGCCGGGTAGTCCAGGCCGTCACCAATATAGTGCCAGCCAAAACGCTCGTAAAAATCACGGCAGGCGGAGTAGAGATGCAGCTGGGTAAAACCCCGTTCGCGGGCGTAATCCTTCACGTGCTGCTGAAGCCTGCCCGCTAGCCCCTGCCCGCGCGCGGCCTCATCAACATACAGCGCTGCCAGCCAGGGCCAGAGATCCTGGCGGCTGATGAGATCGCAGCGCCAGAGCCCCACCGTGCCTAACAGCCTCTCGCCTTCAATGGCAATGAACGTCACAGGCAACGCCTCAGGCTGCTGACTGTGGGCAACCACGCTGGCAAAAAAATCCCGTGACAGCGTGTCGCCAAAGGCCTGCCATAGCCAGTCGGTTACCTGGTCCGCAAAGTGCGGCGCGTCGTACAGAGGCAGGATTTTCAGGCTCATCGTCTTACAGCAGTTCCAGCGCCAGCAGCTCGTCGATGGTCTGCCGACGGCGGATCAGTCGCGCCGCGCCGTGGTCAAACAGCACCTCCGGCAGCAGCGGACGGCTGTTGTAGTTGGATGACATCGATGCGCCATAGGCCCCGGTATCATGCAGCACCAGGTAATCTCCCGGCACCACCGCAGGCAGAGCGCGAGTTTCAACTTCCCCTCCCGCCTGCTGGGTAAAGACATCTCCAGACTCACACAGCGGACCGGCCACCACGGTATCGATGAGCGGCTCAGCCGTCAGATCGCGACCGTCTGCCGCCAGAGCGCTGATGTGGTGATAGCTGCCGTACATTGCCGGGCGCATCAGATCGTTAAAGCCCGCGTCGATCAGCACAAAGTGACGGCTGCCCATCGCTTTGACGCTGCGCACCTGGGCGACCAGCACGCCGGATTCGGCGACCAGGAAACGTCCCGGCTCGATCTCCAGCTTTACCGGATGCCCCAGGTGGGCAGCAATTTTTTCCCGGGCGCTGTTCCACAGGCCAAAGTAGTGATCGGTGTCGATCGCCTCTTCCCCTTCGCGATAAGGGATCGATAGCCCGCCACCGGCGGAGATGGCCTCCAGATCCTGACCGAACTCAATAACCTGGCTCACCATCGCGCCGCAGACCTGCTCAAGGTGACCATAGTCCACGCCCGAGCCGATATGCATATGAATTCCCACCAGCTTAAGCTGGTAGCGCTGCATCACCTCCAGCGCGGCGGGCAGATCGCTGTACCAGATCCCGTGCTTGCTGTTCTCGCCGCCGGTATTGGTTTTCTGGCTATGGCCGTGGCCGAAGCCAGGGTTAACCCGCAGCCAGACGCGGTGGCCCGGAGAGACCTCGCCCAGCTGGGCCAGCATATCTACCGATCCGGCGTTAACCGGGATCTGTAGCTCATGCACGCGGGCCATCGTCGGCGGGTCGATCACATCGGCGGTAAAGACGATCTCATCTGCACCGTTCTGCGGCTGATAGCCTGCCGCCAGCGCGCGCTCGATCTCGCCCAGCGATACCGAATCCACCTTGACGCCCTGCTCGCGCATCAGACGCAGAATATGAATATTGGAGCACGCCTTCTGGGCGAAACGCACCACGTCAAACTGGGCCAGCTGGGCAATACGGCGGCGGATAATCTCAGCGTCGTAGGCCCAGACCGGGCAGCCAAATTCAGCTACCAGGCTGTGCAGGCTGGCGGCAGTGAGCGCGGTATCGGTGTTATTTAACGGGCGAGGCATAGTGAACTCCATCATCATTTTTCACTATTACGCCACAGGGCAAAGGGAATAAAAAATATCGTTATGTTACGATTCTATTCATATCTGATATACCTTGCGCCGTAGGAAAGCCTATGCCCGCCGTTAACCTTCGCCATATCGAAATTTTCCACGCCGTGATGACCGCCGGGAATCTGACCGAGGCCGCGCGTTTGCTGCACACCTCGCAACCCACCGTGAGCCGGGAGCTGGCACGCTTTGAAAAGGTGATTGGCCTGACGCTGTTTGAACGTTCCCGGGGACGACTGCACCCCACGGTGCAGGGTCTGCGCCTGTTTGAGGAGGTGCAACGCTCATGGTACGGCCTGGATCGCATCGTCAGCGCTGCCGAGAGCCTACGGGAGTTCCGTCAGGGGGAGCTGTCTATCGTCTGCCTGCCGGTCTTCTCTCAGTCGTTTCTTCCCCTGCTGCTGCAACCCTTTCTGGCCCGCTACCCGGAGGTAAGCCTCAACGTGGTGCCGCAGGAGTCGCCGTTGCTGGAGGAGTGGCTCTCTGCCCAGCGTCATGACCTCGGCTTGACCGAAACCCTGAGCACCCCCGCCGGGACCGAGCGCACGCCGCTGCTGACTCTCAACGAGGTATGCGTCCTGCCCGCCGGACACCCACTGGCGCGGCACAAGGTGCTTACCCCCCAGGATTTTCAGGGCGAAAACTACATTAGCCTGTCGCGATCGGACAGCTATCGCCAGCTGCTGGATGCCCTGTTCAGCGAGCACCAGGTGAAACGCCGCATGGTAGTAGAGACCCACAGCGCCGCCAGCGTCTGCGCAATGGTCCGCGCTGGCGTCGGGGTGTCGGTAGTCAATCCGCTTACCGCCCTCGACTATGCCAGCAGCGGCGTAGTGGTCAGGCCCTTCAGCATCGACGTACCCTTTACCGTCAGCCTGATCCGCCCCCTGCACCGCCCCGCCTCCGCGCTGGTGGATGCCTTCTCCGCCCATTTGCAGCAGACCGTGTCGCGCATTATCGCGCCGTTAGAAGCGGTACTGGCTGAGCGTTAGTCCAGCATAAAGTCGACGACGTCGGCGGCGTGCAGCGCGGCGGTATCAAACACCGGGATCGGGCTTTGTTCCTGAGAAACCAGCAGGCCAATTTCGGTGCAGCCGAAGATCACCCCCTGCGCCCCCTGATTCGCCATCCGCGCAATCAGATCGATAAAGTAGGCCCGCGACGGCGCGCTAAAGATGCCCAAGCATAGCTCGTCAAAGATGATCTGGTTAACCTTACTGCGATCCTCTCCATCCGGGACAGGGGTCTCAATACCGTAGGCGTCACGCATTCGCCCGCGATAGAAATCCTGCTCCATGGTGTAACGGGTACCCAGCAGCGCCACCTGTTGCAGGTTGGCTTTCTGGATCGCCCGGGCGGTAGCGTCGGCGATGTGCAAAAACGGCACGCTGCAACGATCCTCGATCTGACTGGCGACCTTATGCATGGTGTTGGTACAGAGCACGATCCCCTCGGCCCCGGCGCGCTCAAGCCCTGCGGCGGCGCTGGCAAGTATCTCCCCGGCCCTGTCCCAGTCGCCGCTCGACTGGCAGGCCTCAATTTCATGAAAATCGACGCTGTGCAGCAGCAGGCTGGCAGAGTGCAGCCCACCCAGCCGGGCCTTTATCCCTTCATTAATCAGACGGTAGTAGGGAATAGTCGATTCCCAGCTCATGCCGCCCAGCAGCCCTATCGTTTTCATCGTTTCTCTCCCCCTGTTATCCGCCCGTGAAAGCAAACTTGTGATCGGCTTTCCACTTATTAGGCGTCGCGTTTCTTTTTAACGCTGGCTGATATAAATTTAATGAAACATTGTTTTACTCTTAAACCATTTTACTACAGGACGCTCTCATGTTTACTTTCCACCAGCAGACCCAGCTCGACGATCTGGGCAATGGCGTTACCCGGCGCATTCTGGCCCATTCGGGCAAAATGATGGCGGTAGAGGTGAATTTTAGCGAAGGCGCGGTTGGCCCACTGCATAACCACCCTCATGAACAGCTTACCTATGTTTTATCCGGCGAGTTTGAATTTACCATCGGCGATGAGAAACATATCGTTCGCGCCGGGGATACTCTCTATAAAGAGCCAAACATCGTGCACGGCTGCGTCTGCTTAAAAGCGGGTACCCTGCTCGATACCTTTACGCCGGTGCGTGAGGATTTCCTCACAGCATATTAATCACCGCTATGTCGGGTGGCGGCTCTCGCCTTACCCGACCTACAAAATCGATGCCCTCCGTCGCGAGGGCGTTTTTATTTATATCAAATCATTAGCGCGTTAATCATTCATTTATCCAGGCACTTACCCGGCGCGTGCACTGGAAATGTCACCTGGCTCACCTTATTGAAACGTCGTTTCGACTTTGATCACATTTCCATAATTAATCGAATGACGCAGAAATAAATCGCAATAAGATAAATTAAAACACCGTTTTAAAAAGCAATCATACACCCAGGCAGGTATATATGAATGAAAACAGACTGCTGGGATTGGCCTGGATATCGCCCTATATCATCGGGTTGATCGTCTTTACGGCCTTTCCCTTCGTTTCCTCGTTTTTCCTCAGTTTTACTGAGTATGACTTAATGAGTCCGCCGGTATTTAACGGGATTGAAAACTACCGTTACATGCTGACCGAAGACTCCCTGTTCTGGAAATCGATGGGGGTCACCTTTGCCTACGTCTTTTTAACTATCCCGCTGAAGCTCGCCTTCGCGCTGGGGATTGCTTTTGTTCTTAACTTTAAATTACGCGGCATCGGCTTCTTCCGTACCGCCTACTACATTCCATCCATCCTGGGCAGCTCCGTTGCCATCGCCGTGCTGTGGCGCGCCCTGTTTGCCATCGACGGCCTGCTGAACAGCTTTATCGGCGTCTTCGGCCTCGATCCGGTGAACTGGCTGGGTGAGCCATCGCTGGCGCTGATGTCCGTGACCCTGCTGCGCGTCTGGCAGTTCGGTTCTGCCATGGTGATCTTCCTCGCCGCGCTGCAAAACGTACCCCAGTCGCAGTATGAGGCGGCGATGATCGATGGCGCGTCGAAGTGGCAGATGTTTATGAAGGTGACCGTGCCGCTGATTACGCCGGTGATCTTCTTCAACTTCATTATGCAGACTACTCAGGCGTTCCAGGAGTTTACCGGCCCGTACGTCATTACCGGCGGCGGCCCAACCTACTACACCTATCTCTTCTCGCTCTACATCTACGACACCGCCTTTAAGTATTTCGATATGGGCTACGGCGCGGCGCTGGCGTGGGTACTGTTCCTGGTGGTGGCTGTCTTCGCCTCCATTGCCTTTAAGTCATCAAAATACTGGGTCTTCTACTCCGCCGATAAGGGAGGCAAAAATGGCTGACGTCCAACAAATTTCTACGGCAAGAAGCATCGCTGACCAGGAAGTTGCGCGTACCTTGCGTAAAGAGAAGATCAACGCCAGCATCCGCTACGTGATCCTGCTGTTCGTTGGCCTGCTGATGCTCTACCCGCTGGTGTGGATGTTCTCTGCGGCGTTCAAGCCGAACCATGAGATCTTCACTACCCTGAGCCTGTGGCCAGCCAACGCCACCTGGGATGGCTTCATCAACGGCTGGAAAACCGGTACCGAGTATAACTTCGGCCATTACATGCTGAACACCTTCAAGTATGTGATCCCGAAAGTGATCCTGACCATTATCTCCTCCACCATCGTGGCCTACGGCTTTGCCCGCTTCGAGATCCCGTGGAAGAAGTTTTGGTTCGCCACGCTGATCACCACCATGCTGCTGCCAAGCACCGTGCTGCTGATCCCGCAGTACCTGATGTTCCGTGAGATGGGCATGCTCAACAGCTATATGCCGCTCTATCTGCCGCTGGCCTTTGCGACTCAGGGCTTCTTCGTCTTCATGCTGATCCAGTTCCTGCGCGGCGTGCCGCGTGACATGGAGGAGGCGGCGCAGATTGATGGCTGTAACTCTGCTCAGGTGCTGTGGTACGTGGTGGTGCCGATCCTGAAACCGGCGATTATCTCGGTGGCGCTGTTCCAGTTCATGTGGTCGATGAACGACTTTATCGGCCCGCTGATCTACGTCTACAGCGTGGATAAGTACCCGATTGCCCTGGCGCTGAAAATGTCCATCGATGTGACCGAAGGCGCGCCGTGGAACGAAATTCTGGCAATGGCGAGTATCTCCATTCTGCCGTCCATCATTGTCTTCTTCCTGGCTCAACGCTACTTCGTACAGGGCGTGACCAGCAGCGGAATTAAAGGTTAAGAGGGAAATATCATGGCTGAAGTTATTTTCAACAAGCTGGAAAAAGTGTACTCCAACGGCTTTAAAGCGGTACATGGTATCGACCTGAAGATCGCTGACGGGGAGTTTATGGTGATTGTCGGGCCGTCCGGCTGCGCCAAGTCCACAACCCTGCGCATGCTGGCCGGGCTGGAGACCATCAGCGGCGGCGAAGTGCGTATCGGGGAGAAGATCGTCAACAACCTCGCGCCGAAAGAGCGCGGCATTGCGATGGTGTTCCAGAACTATGCGCTTTATCCGCACATGACGGTGCGGGAAAACCTCGCCTTCGGCCTTAAGCTGAGCAAGATGCCGAAGGCGCAGATCGATAAATATGTCGATGAAGCGGCGAAGATCCTTGAGCTGGAAGAGCTGCTGGAGCGCCTGCCGCGCCAGCTCTCCGGTGGCCAGGCTCAGCGTGTGGCGGTAGGCCGGGCGATTGTGAAAAAGCCGGACGTGTTCCTGTTTGACGAACCGCTCTCTAACCTTGACGCCAAGCTGCGTGCCTCCATGCGCATCCGTATTTCGGATCTGCACAAGGAGCTGAAGAAGTCCGGGAAACCGGCCACCACCGTCTACGTGACCCATGACCAGACCGAAGCCATGACCATGGGCGATCGCATCTGCGTGATGAAGCTGGGGCATATCATGCAGGTTGATACCCCGGACAATCTCTATCACCACCCGAAGAATATGTTCGTGGCGGGCTTTATCGGCGCGCCGGAGATGAACATCAAGCCCGGCAAGCTGATCGATAAAGCGGGCCGCCTGCATATCACCATCGGCGATGAGAGCCTGCCGCTGAACGCGCGCCAGCAGGAGAAAGTTGCCGCGTATCAGAACCAGTCGGTGTTTTTCGGCGTGCGTCCAGAGTTCGTTTCCCTCTCCGATGAACCGTTCGCCGAAGGCTGCTGCAGCGGTGAGATGGTGCGCACCGAGAACATGGGCCATGAGTTCTTCGTCTATCTCAAGGTTGCCGACTATGAGCTGACCGCCCGTATCCCGTCCGACGAAGCTAAACCGATGATTGAAAAGGGCCTTAACCGTAAGGTCTATTTTAAGTTTGACATGGATAAGTGTCATATCTTTGACGCGAAAACTGAACAGAACATCTCTCTCTAACTGGAGTATAAAAATGAAAAAAGTGCTTTTAAGCGCAGCAATCTCCGCCACATTAGGCCTGAGCGCCCTTCCTTCACAGGCGGCGGATAGCGTCGACCTGCGTATGTCCTGGTGGGGCGGCAACGGCCGTCACCAGGTGACGCTGAAGGCGATCGAGGAGTTCCACAAGCAGCATCCGGACATTAACGTCAAATCAGAATACACCGGCTGGGACGGTCACCTCTCCCGCCTGACCACGCAGATCGCTGGCGGCACCGAGCCTGACGTGATGCAGACCAACTGGAACTGGCTGCCGATCTTCTCTAAAAACGGCGACGGCTTCTACGATCTCAACCAGCTGAAGGACGTGATCGATCTGACCCAGTTCGATCCGAAAGAGCTGAAGTCGACCACCGTTAACGGCAAGCTGAACGGGATCCCGATCTCCGTGACCGCGCGCGTCTTCTACTTCAACGATGAGACCTGGAAAAAAGCGGGCGTTGAATACCCAAAAACCTGGGACGAGCTGAAAGCGGCGGGCAAAACCTTTGAGAGCAAGCTGGGCAAGCAGTACTACCCGGTGGTGCTGGAGCATCAGGACACCCTGGCGCTGCTGAACTCCTACATGATCCAGAAGTACAACATTCCGGCGGTGGACGAGAAGACCAAAAAATTCGCCTACAGCAAAGAGCAGTGGGTGGAATTTTTCCAGACCTATAAAGATCTGGTCGACAACCACGTGATGCCGGATACCAAATACTACGCGTCGTTTGGTAAGAGCAACATGTATGAGATGAAGCCCTGGATCGAGGGTGAATGGGGCGGCACCTACATGTGGAACTCCACCATCACCAAATACTCTGACAACCTGAAGCCACCGGCGAAGCTGGCGCTGGGCAGCTACCCGATGCTGCCGGGCGCCACCGACGCGGGTCTGTTCTTTAAACCGGCCCAGATGCTGTCGATTGGTAAATCGACCAAGCATCCGAAAGAGGCGGCGCAGCTGATTAACTTCCTGCTGAACAGCAAAGAGGGCGCGGAGACGCTGGGCCTTGAGCGTGGCGTACCGCTGAGCAAGGCGGCGGTAGAGACCCTGACCGCTAATGGCACCATCAAAGAGGACGATCCGTCGGTTGCGGGCCTGCGTCTGGCGCAGTCCCTGCCTGCCAAGCTGACGGTATCGCCTTACTTTGACGATCCGCAGGTAGTGGCCCAGTTTGGGACCTCCCTGCAGTATATCGACTACGGTCAGAAAACCGTGGAAGAGACTGCGGCTGACTTCCAACGCCAGGCCGAGCGTATCCTGAAACGCGCAATGCGCTAGGTCTCACAGCTATGCCGGGCAGCGCGAGCGCTTGCCCGGCCTACGGTTTATACCCCGATATTCCTTAATTTTTCTCCCGCCATCAGCCTGCGTTCAATGTGCTCCAGGGTGACGTTTTTCGTCTCCGGGATCAGCCAGAACGTAATACCGACAAACACGATATTCAGCGCGGTATAGAGCCAGAAGGTTCCCGCCGCACCAATGGCATCAAGCAGCGTCAGGAAGGTTGCGCCGATAATCATGTTCGACACCCAGTTGGTGGTGGTCGAGCAGGTAATACCGAAGTCGCGGCACTTCAGGGGCTGGATCTCCGAGCAGAGGATCCACACTACCGGCGCGGCGCTCATGGCGTATCCGGCGATGCAGATCATGGTCATGCCCACAGAGAGCCAGGAGAGGCCGCTGGAGGCGGTGCCGTTATCGAACTGCATCAGACAGTAGCCCAGCACCAGCGTGCCAAAGGCCATGACGCTAAAACCGATCTTCAGCGCGGGCTTACGTCCGGCTTTGTCGACCATAAAGATGGCGATAAAGGTAGCGAACATAAAGGTCAGGCCGACCACCAGAGTGGCGATCATCTGCTGTTCGGTAGTGGTAAACCCGGCCATCTTAAAGATGCGCGGGGCGTAGTACATAATGATGTTCATCCCGGTAAACTGCTGCATCGCCTGCAACAGCATGCCGAGAAACACTGCCCGGCGCACGTTGCGGTTGGCTTTGAACAGCCCCCACCCGCCCTGCTTGTGCTTCAGGCTTTCACGGATCTCATTCAGCTCCTCGCGCGCCTTCTCGGAGGTATCGCGCAGCATGCGCAGCACCTCCTCCGCCTCAATATGCCGCCCCTTCTCCGCCAGCCAGCGCGGGCTATTCGGCAGGAAGATCACCAGCACGATCAGCACCAGCGCTGGCAGAGCCAGCACGCCCAGCATGGCGCGCCAGTTACCGGAGTAGCTCAGCGCCGTGTCGGAGAGAAAGGCCATCACAATGCCCAGGGTGACCATCAGCTGGTACATGCTGATCATCTTGCCGCGCACGTTTTCGCTCGCCATCTCGGAGAGATAGAGCGGCGCGGTATAGGAGGCGATGCCCACCGCGACGCCAAGGATCACCCTTGAGAAGATCAGCACCTCGACGTTGATTGCGAAAGCCGACCCGAGGGATCCCACGACAAAGAGAATGGCCCCCGCCATCAGGCTGTATTTACGCCCCAGGCGAAACGAAAGCCAGCCGTTAAATAGCGCTCCGATGGCCGCCCCCAGCATCATGCTGCTCACCACCCACTCCTGCTGGCGGCTGGTCAACGTAAAGTGGTCGGTAATAAAGGGGAGCGCCCCGGCGATCACGCCAATATCCAGACCAAACAGCAGACCGGCCACGGCGGCGGAGATAGAGACAAAAAGATTCATGCGCCGCGTATCCTGCAACGCGCGCGGCAATGACGGTGCGTTATGACTCAATGAACTCATCTTTTGGTGCCTGAAGTAGTAAATCGTCTATTGAAAGTAAGAGAGAGAAGGCGAAAGGTGTCAGGGGTTAACAGTCATAGATATGGATAATATTGCTATGCATATGGTTTATGTGATGGATATTCCACTTTCATAACCACATTTAATATTATCAAATTATTTTAATATGATGTTTTAGTTAATAAATAAGCAGAGAAGCGCCTTTATTTGGCATTTTGATATGGATATTTCTCTACAGGGAATATGGATTTATCTGATTTCAAGAGATAAAAAATCCTGCCGCGTGGCAGGATCTTGTAGGTCGGGTAAGCGCAGCGCCACCCGACATGTAATTACGCTGGATTAACGCGCCAGCCAGCCGCCGTCTACCGCCACGGTGTAGCCGTTGATGTAGTCAGAGGCGCTGGAAGCCAGGAATACCACCGGCCCCATCAGATCGCTTGGCAGACCCCAGCGGCCCGCCGGGATGCGGTCGAGGATCTCAGCGCTGCGCTGCTCGTCAGCACGCAGCTGCTGGGTGTTGTTGGTCGCCATGTAGCCCGGTGCGATAGCGTTGACGTTGATGTTGTGCTTCGCCCACTCGTTCGCCATCAGACGGGTGATGCCCATCACGCCGCTTTTAGAGGCGGTGTAGGACGGTACGCGGATGCCACCCTGGAAGGAGAGCATCGAGGCGATGTTGATGATTTTGCCGCCGTTGCCCTGGGCGATAAAGTGCTTCGCCGCCGCCTGGGACATAAAGAACACGCTCTTGATGTTCAGATCCATCACGTCGTCCCAGTCTTTTTCGCTGAAGTTGATCGCGTCTTCACGACGGATCAGACCTGCGTTGTTCACCAGCACGTCGATATGGCCAAACTCGCTCACCGCACGCTCCAGCAGCGCAGGGATGCCGTCGATCTGACGCAGGTCAGCGGTCAGGCTCAGGAAGCGGCGACCCAGGGCGGTAACGCGCTCGATGGTCTCGGTCGGCTCAACGATGTTAATCCCGACGATGTCACAGCCCGCTTCTGCCAGACCCAGCGCCATACCCTGGCCCAGGCCGGTATCACAGCCAGAGACAACCGCAACTTTACCTTCAAGAGAAAATGCATTCAGAATCATAGTGGTTCCTTAATCTATCTGCGCCTGTTCGCCAGGCATGGTTTGCTTTGCTCTCCGCGACTTAGCGCAGATCCTTAACGGCAACGTGGTCCATATCATCAAAGACCTGGTTCTCGCCTACCATCCCCCAGATGAAGGTGTAAGCCCGAGTACCCACGCCAGAGTGAATAGACCAGCTCGGTGAGATCACCGCCTGTTCGTTGTGCATGATGATGTGCCGCGTCTCCTGCGGCTGGCCCATCATATGGAACACGCAGGCGTCCTCATCCATATTGAAGTAGAAGTAGACTTCCATCCGGCGCTCATGGGTATGGCACGGCATGGTGTTCCACAGGTTGCCTGGCTCCAGCTCGGTCAGGCCCATGCTCAGCTGGCAGGTCTCCAGCACGTCCGGCACGAAGTATTTGTTGATGGTGCGGCGGTTGCTGGTGAGCGGATCGCCAAGGGTCACCGGGGCAACGTCTGCCGGGGTCACTTTTTTGGTCGGATAGGCGGTGTGCGCCGGAGCGGAGTTGTAGTAGAACTTAGCCGGTTTTGCCGGATCGACGCTGGCAAACACCACCTCTTTGGCCCCTTTACCCACATAGAGCGCATCGCGATGGCCGATTTCGTAGCACTGGCCGTCAACGGTGATGGTGCCCGGCCCGCCGATGTTGATGGTGCCCAACTCGCGGCGCTCAAGGAAGTAGCTGACGCCCAGCTGCTTGCCCACTTCGCCGCCGACGGCGACGGTTTTTGCCACCGGCATGATGCCGCCAACGATAATGCGGTCGATATGGCTGTACACCATGGTGTAAGCGTCGGCCTCGAATACCTGCTCAACTAAGAACTCGTCGCGCAGCCCCTGAGTGTCCAGCGTCTTAGCATGCGCGCTGTGGATGCTTTGTCTGACTTCCACATTTACCTCCAAAATCGTTTTTGACCAAACGTCACATAACGGCGCAACGAAACGCTGTTCCGTTTTGTAGTATGGCGGCCATATTATCCCGGCTAAAACGTGTTTTCAATTGCAAATAAAACATTGTTTCATTTTTTCTGCGATTTCATTTGAAAATTGCAATTAGGATCACGATTGTTAGGCGTTGACGTCGACATGCAGGCAAATCTCATCCGGCGACGCCAAGAAAAAAGCATTATTTAACAATAACTTATAAAATCTTTGAATTTTGGCTATCTCGTTGATTTTTCTCGTCATAAAACAAAGACGTCCGTTTTTCTCATCCCTAAACGCAATATCCGTGCGACTTTTTTCTTATAAAGTGCGTGACCAATCACACATATTGAAACGATGTTTTGATAATTTAACACCTAGTTTTTAAACTCATAATCCATTTGGGTCATTACGCTGGCCGATACATCGTGACAGGCCCCCTTAACAAGGAGATAAGTATGGCGAAAGGTATGCGGGTTAAGCTCAACTATGCAGTCAGCCGCGATCCCGACACGGGCGCGGAAGTGATCCGCTTGACCCCTCCCGAAGTCACCTGTCATCGTAATTACTTCTATCAGAAATGCTTTTTTAATGATGGCAGCCACCTGCTCTTCGCAGGCGAATTCGATGGTCACTGGAACTACTATCTGCTGAACATTGCCAAGGCCGAAGCGGTACAGCTGACCGAGGGCGCGGGCGATAATACCTTTGGCGGCTTCCTGTCGCCGGATGATAGCGCCCTCTACTACGTTAAAAACGACCGCACCCTGCGGGAAGTGAATCTGGAAACCCTGGCCGAGCGGGAAGTGTATCGCGTACCGGATGAGTGGGTTGGCTACGGCACCTGGGTGGCGAACAGCGACTGCACCAAGCTGGTCGGCATCGAAATTGCCAAAAGCGATTGGACGCCGCTCAACGACTGGAAAATTTTCCATGACTTCTTCCTGAAGGGGCCTCGCTGCCGTCTGCTGCGCGTCGATTTACAGACCGGCGAAAGCGCTACCATTCATGAAGAGAAGCTTTGGCTGGGTCACCCTATCTACCGTCCGTTTGACGACAACACCGTCGCCTTCTGCCACGAAGGTCCGCACGACCTGGTGGATGCCCGCATGTGGCTGGTAAACGAGGACGGCAGCAACATCCGTAAAGTGAAGACCCATGCTGAAGGCGAAAGTTGCACCCATGAGTTCTGGGTACCGAACGGCTCGGCGCTGGTCTACGTCTCCTACCTCAAGGGAGAGCAGGGCCGCACCGTTTATCGTTTCGATCCGAACACCGGGGTTAACGAAGCGATCATGGCGATGCCGGCCTGCTCCCATCTGATGAGCAACTTTGACGGCACGCTGCTGGTGGGTGACGGCTCAGGCTCGCCGGTGGACGTCAACGATGCCGACGGCTACAGCATCGATAACGATCCCTATATCTACGTGTTCGACGTGGCGGAGAAGCGCTACTTCCGCGCGGCGCGTCACGATACCTCCTGGGCCACGGTGGCTAATAGCCGTCAGGTGACCCATCCGCATCCGTCATTTACGCCGGACGACAGCGCGGTTCTGTTTAGCTCTGACAAAGACGGCAAGCCTGCGCTCTATATTGCCCGGCTTCCCGAACAGCGTGAATGGCTTCAAGCATAATTGAGTGTGTGTTTAGTAACTGGCCTTGCCCTCCGTATGGAGGGCCTTTTTTTATCTGCACTATCTCTTCTCAAAAATCTATTTTCTTTTGCTAATCTCAATATAACGAAAAAACCCCGGCCAACTGCTCCGGGGTCTTCTCATGAGGGTTCTGTTAGAAGGTATATGCTACGCCGACACGGAAACGCGTTTGGCGCTCGTCGGTATTTCGCACGCCGACGTTACCCACTTCCGCATAAGGGGCCCAGTTTTTATCCCATTTATAGGCCAGCTTGGCGTTATATTCGTTAGAATAGGTTTTGTTATTTTCACGAATAACGTCTTCGGAGCTTTTCGCGTAGACGTAGTTCAGCTCGGGACGCCAGTCGCCCATTGCCCAGCCTACCCATGCATCAAATTTATTTACTTTGTTATCAACCACATTCGAGTCCGGGTTGCGGGTGTACTCATAGCGGTAGCGACCGGCAATATAGACGCCGTTATCAAAGCTGTACTGCGCATGCAGATAAGGTTTATAGATTGAGAAGGTGTCTTTACTTTCGATATTAAAGCCCGGAGTAAGGGCAATGTTATCTGTCGCTTTCCAGCGCCAGTTTATGGATTCTTCATGACCGTTGCCAACCAGTTCGGTTAATGGCTTATCGGCATCATCGCCGCCCGATTTCCATTTTGCTTCAACGCCAAAACCCAGGCCGTTATCAAAGCGGTGGGAAACCGATACGCGGTCGGCGTTAGTTTCATTATCAATATATTCGTGACGCAGATCGACAGTCACAGCCTGCGCAGCAAAAGAGGCACCGATGAGAGACGCAAGGATCAGAGTATTTTTAAACATAGCCACCCTCAAAAAATTAAAATGATGTTCCGTTTTTATGGAATTGCATTTTATTTTTTAAACAACTTTATTTTAGTGATCGAGATCGTAATTGTCTGTTTCAAAAAATTAGGCAAATCAAGACGTGATGAATATCAACAAAGCGAGGTTTTTTTGGCTATAAATAACGACGCAGATCACAGCAGGCGGATATTAACGAAATAATTACAAATATCTTATAATAACTTAAATCATATATTTATCAGTGAGTTATTAAATTAGGTAACAAATAGTCACATATGTGACTTTATTAAAGTCGTATAATACTTTTCTTAATCATCTATTTAGGCGCAAAAAAAAAGCCCGCTGTTTAGCGGGCTTTTCTAACGCATCAAACTCAGTTGTTAACTGGGATCACCGCGCCTTTGTACTTGGTACGGATCCAGTCCTGGATCTCTTTCGAGTGCAGCACGTTCACCAGTGCGACGACGTCTTTCTTCTTCTCGTCGCCACGGTGTACGGTGATGATGTTAGCGTACGGGTTGTTCTCGCCGCTCTCTACCGCAATCGGATCTTTCACCGGATCCAGACCGGCGTCGATGGCGTAGTTGGCGTTGATCACCACCGCATCGCCTTCGTCGTTGTTATACATCTGCGGCAGCAGAGAGCCTTCTACGTTCGGCAGGAACTCCAGCTTCTTCGGGTTCTCCACGATGTCGCTGATGCGCGCATTGACTTTATTCACGCCCGGCTTCAGCTTGATCACGCCCTCTTTCTCGAAGATAGAGAGGATACGGCCCTCTTCCGCAACGGCATCACGCATGATGACCTTGCCACCCTGCGGCAGATCCTTCAGCGACTTGTATTTTTTCGAGTAGATACCGATCGGCTCGATGTGGATCGCACCGGCGCTGACGAAGTCATAGGTTTTGTCGCCTTCGTGATCTTTCAGCACGCTGTTCAGGTACGGGATGTGCTGGAAGTAGTTGGCGTCGATGTCGCGGCTGGCCAGAGCGGTGTTCGGCAGGATGTAGTCCTGGAACGGTTTGATCTCAAGGTCGATACCCTGTTTGGCAAGAATAGGTTTAGCCTGCTCAAGGATCTCTGCGTGCGGCACGTTAGATGCGCCCACGGTCAGGGTATCAGCCCAGGAGGCGAAGCTCAGGGCGCTAAGGGTTGCTGCGGCAATCAGTGTCAGTGTCTTTTTCATGATGTTGGTTCCCAATTTGTTGTTGTGTTTAGCGTTTATCTAACAGAGAGGTAATCACGTCGCCGCAGAACTGGATGATGAAGACGATGATCAAAATGGTCACCGTCGCCACCAGCGTGACGTCGTTGTGGTTACGCTGGAATCCTTCCAGATAAGCAAGATTTCCTAAACCGCCCGCGCCGATCACCCCGGCCATAGCGCTGTAGCTCACCAGCGCGATCAGCGTCACGGTAATGCCTGACACCAGCGCAGGCGACGATTCAGGCAACAGCACCCGAAACACGAGCGTACTGAGGCGCGCACCCATAGAGCGCGTGGCTTCAATGACGCCTTTATCCACTTCACGCAGCGCAATCTCTACCAGACGGGCATAGAACGGCGCGGCACCAACGATCAGCGCCGGCAGCGCCGCGTTGGCCCCCAGAATGGTGCCGACAATCGTTTTGGTGAAGGGGATCAGCAGCACGATCAGAATGATGAACGGAATCGAACGGAAGACGTTCACCACGATGGAGATCACGCTGTAGAGCGGCTTGTTCTGGAACAGCCCGCCCCTGGCGGTTAAAAACAGCGCCAGCCCGAGCAATATCCCCAGCACAAAGGTCGCGACGCCAGAGAGCGCCGTCATGTAGAGGGTTTCCTGCGTGGCGGACCAGAGCTGGTCCAGACGCAGATGCGGGAATAAATTCTCAACCATGTTTGATCACCTCGCCGTCAATATCGCTTTTCTGCAGATCTGCGAGGATATTGCCTAGTTGTTCCTGGGTTGCCACTACGTGCACCCATAGTTGTCCAAAGACGCCGTGCGCCGTCTGGGTCATTTTACCGTGCAGGATATTGAACGGCAGGCCGTAGCGCAGGGTCAGCTCACCCACAATCGGCTTGTGCGTGCTGTGACCGGTAAAGGTCAGCTTGATGACGCTGCCAGCCAGATCGTTGGCCAGTTCCGGGTTAAACGCCTCCTCTTCCGCGTACTGGCTCACCTGGCGTACAAACTGGCGGGTGATCGGCTGCTGCGGACGGGTAAAGACATCCAGCACGTCGCCCTCCTCCACCACTCTGCCGTTCTCCATGACCGCTACGCGGTCGCAAATCTTGCGCACCACGTGCATCTCATGGGTGATCAGCACGATGGTCAGCTTGAAGCGGCGGTTGATATCCAGCAGCAGATCGAGGATCTGATCGGTCGTCTGCGGGTCGAGCGCCGAGGTCGCTTCGTCGCACAGCAGCACGTCCGGGCTGTTTGCCAGCGCACGGGCGATGCCGACGCGCTGCTTCTGCCCGCCGCTCAGCTGGGACGGATAGGCGTGTTCACGCCCGGTCAGTCCTACCAGCTCAACCAGCTCCGCCACCCGGGCGGTAATTTTTGCTTTCGGCACGCCCGCGATCTGCATCGAGAAGGCGATGTTTTCATTTACCGTGCGCGACCAGAGCAGGTTAAAGTGCTGGAAGACCATGCTGATCTTCAACCGTGCCTGGCGCAGGCTCTCACCGCGTGCCGCGGAGATATCCTGACCGTTGATGGTCACGCTACCCTCAGTGGGCTTCTCCAGGCCATTGAGCAGGCGGATCAGGGTGCTTTTCCCCGCGCCGCTGTAGCCGATGATGCCGTAAATTTGCCCCTGCTCAACCGTCAAGTTCACATTATCCACGGCGGTAATAGGTACCTTTCCGTGGTCAAAAATCTTAGAGATATTCCTCAGGACGATCATTTCGTTGGTGTATCCGTTATGGCGGTTTAGCAGTATGGATGTCTGAATGATGATAAACAGGCGTTATTATCTTTGAAATAACAAAGAATGCATAAGATATAACGCACAGATCTATACGGCGTATACCGTGACCTGCCGTCTATAGGATTAATTCAGCAACCGTTAGCGAAAAAGCGCATAAGATTAGCACTGCTTGTCTATCTGCGGTAGCAAAGGTAAAGGCTAACCCATTGTTTTACAAAATGGATAAGCGTAGCGCCATTCGGCGTTACATCCAGATGGCTTTCCATCCTGACGGCTAAATAGCACAGATATGCCATTTCGTTCTATTTAGCAGAGAATCATTCTTTAAAACCTGTTTTTCGCCGCCCTATCCTCCTGCTATCGCATCTCATAACAGGTGACACAACATGTCCGTATACCACTCCATTACCGACCTTATTGGTCAGACGCCGATTTTGCAGCTACACAAACTGGATACCGGCTCGTGCGAGCTTTTTCTCAAGCTGGAGAACCAGAACCCCGGCGGCTCAATCAAGGATCGGGTCGCGCTGTCGATGATTAACGAGGCCGAGCGCCAGGGCCTGCTCGCGCCCGGCGGGACCATTATTGAGGCCACCGCAGGCAACACCGGTCTGGGGCTGGCGCTGATTGCCGCTCAGAAGGGTTATAAGCTGGTGCTGGTGGTGCCGGACAAGATGAGCCAGGAGAAGATCTACCATCTGCGCGCACTCGGCGTTCAGGTGCTTATTACCCGCTCCGACGTGACGAAGGGACACCCGGAGTACTATCAGGACTACGCCCGCCGCCTCGCGGAGGAGACGTCGGGTGCTTACTATATCGATCAGTTCTCCAACCCGGCTAACCCGCTGGCGCACGCCACGGGTACCGCCCCGGAATTGTTCGACCAACTGGCAGGCAGGATTGATGCCGTCGTCGTGGGCGTGGGCTCCGGCGGCACGTTAGGTGGCCTCCAGGCATGGTTTGCCACACACTCACCGCACACCGAGTTTGTGCTCGCCGATCCCGTCGGCTCGATTCTGGCGGATCAGGTTGAGACCGGAGAGCACGGCGAAGCGGGCTCCTGGCGGGTCGAGGGGATCGGCGAAGACTTTATTCCTCCTCTCGCCAAACTGGAGAACGTCCGCCAGGCGTACCGGGTCACGGATGCGGAAGCCTTCGCCACCGCCCGTCAGCTGTTACAGCGCGAGGGGGTGCTGGCTGGCTCCTCCACCGGCACGCTGCTGACCGCTGCCCTGCGCTACTGCCAGGCCCAGACGACGCCGAAGCGGGTCGTGACCTTCGCCTGCGACAGCGGCAACAAATACCTCTCCCGCATGTTTAACGACGAGTGGCTGCAACAGCAGGGCTTGCTGGATGATGACCAGCCCACGCCCGCTGCGCCTGGTAACGCCCTGGCGACCCTCAGCGTGCACAGCGGAGCCTTTAACGACCAGCACGGGGCGGTAATGCCGCCTATCTATGCCACCTCCACCTTTGCCCAACCGGCACCGGGCCAGCATACCGGCTACGAATACTCCCGCAGCGGCAACCCGACGCGCCATGCCCTGGAGAGCGCCATCGCCGAGCTGGAGAGCGGCACGCGCGGCTACGCCTTTGCTTCCGGCCTGGCGGCGATCTCCACCGTGCTGGAGCTGCTGGATAAAGATAGCCATATCGTCGCCATCGATGACGTCTACGGCGGCACCTATCGACTGATTGAAAACGTGCGCCGCCGCAGCACAGGCCTACAGGTAAGCTGGGTGAAGCCGGACGATCTTGTCGGGCTGGAGGCCGCCATCCGTCCGGATACGCGGATGATCTGGGTAGAGACGCCCACTAACCCTCTGCTAAAGCTGGCGGACCTGGCGGCTATCGCCGGGATCGCCCGCCGTCACAACGTCATTAGCGTGGCGGATAACACCTTCGCCTCGCCGCTGATCCACCGTCCGCTGACGCAGGGCTTTGATATCGTGGTGCACTCCGCCACCAAATACCTCAACGGCCACTCCGACGTGGTGGCCGGGCTGGCAGTGGTGGGCGATCGCCCTGAGCTGGCGGAGAAGCTGGGCTACCTGCAAAACGCGGTAGGTGGCGTGCTCGATCCGTTCAGCAGCTTCCTGACCCTGCGCGGGATCCGCACTCTCGCCCTGCGCATCGAGCGCCACAGCAGCAACGCCCTGACGCTGGCCCGCTGGCTTGAGCAGCAGCCGCAGGTAGAGAAAGTGTGGTTCCCGTGGCTGACGTCCCATCCGCAGTATGCCCTCGCGCGCCAGCAGATGGCTCAGCCGGGGGGCATGATCTCCATTGTGATCAAAGGTGACGACCAGCGTGCGGCCGAGGTGATTAGCAAACTGAAGCTGTTTACCCTCGCCGAGAGCCTGGGCGGCGTTGAGAGCCTGGTGAGCCAGCCGTTCAGCATGACCCACGCCTCGATCCCGCTGGCGCAGCGCCTGGCGAACGGCATTACGCCGCAGCTGATCCGCCTGTCTGTGGGCATTGAAGATGAGCAGGATCTGCTGGCAGATCTGCAGCAGGCTTTGGCCTGATACCGGCGCGCGCGCCCGGCGATTGCGACTATGCTTAGAGGCTAAGGGTTTTGCTTAAGCCAGTCTCAGTCGCAGGAGCGCGCACCGCTATGCTAGTAAATAGTCTGATCGTCATCTTGAGCGTTATTGCGATGGAGGGCATCGCCGCATTCACCCACCGCTACATTATGCACGGCTGGGGATGGCGCTGGCATGAGTCACACCACACCCCGCGCAAGGGCGTGTTTGAGCTAAACGATCTCTTTGCGGTGGTGTTTGCCGGGGTGGCTATCGCGCTGATTGCCGTGGGCACGGCGGGCGTCTGGCCCCTGCAGTGGATTGGCTGCGGCATGACGGTCTACGGCCTGCTCTACTTCCTGGTACACGATGGTCTGGTGCACCAGCGCTGGCCCTTCCACTGGATCCCGCGCCGGGGCTACCTGAAGCGGCTCTACGTTGCCCACCGCCTGCACCATGCGGTGCGCGGCCGGGAGGGCTGCGTCTCCTTCGGCTTTATCTATGCCCGCAAGCCTGCCGACCTACAGGCGATCCTGCGCGAACGCCATGGCCGCCCGCCTAAACGGGACGCTGCCAAAGACCAGGCGGACGCGGCGTCACCCTCGTCGTCTTCGCTCGAATAACCTGCCCCGGAGCCGCCATCAGCATGGCAATCTTTTCACCTTTGCTGGTGTGCTGGCGGCGATCCCAGGCGCTGCCTCCCGCCGCTTTTACCTTAATACCGATCTCCCGGTAGACGCTGCGGGCGGTGGCGATCGCCCAGGCGCAGCGCGGCGGCAGGTCGTGCAGCCCGGCCTGTGAGGAGATGTAGTACGGCTCGGCGGCATCAATAAGCCGCTCCGCCACCCGCGCCAGCGCGGCGCGATTCTCCCGCGCGGCATAGTTCTCCGGGGTCAGCCCGGCATCGTGCAGCCACTCGGCGGGCAGATAGCAGCGGTCAATAGCCGCATCGTCAATAATATCCCGTGCAATATTCGTCAGCTGAAAGGCCAGCCCCAGATCGCAGGCGCGATCCAACACTCGCTCATCCCGCACGCCCATGACCCTGGCCATCATCAGACCCACCACGCCCGCCACGTGATAGCAGTAGCGCAGCGTATCCTCAAAGGTGACATAGCGGGTCTGGGCCACGTCCATCGCAAAGCCGTCGAGGTGATCGAGCGCCATGCGGGGCGTAATGCCGTGGGTCAGCGCCACTTCCTGAAAGGCAGCGAAGGCCGGATCCTGCATCTCGGCCCCCTCAAACGCCGCCAGGGTCAGCGTGCGCAGCCGGGCCAGGCGCTGGGTCGCCTCCTCCTCCGCCGCGGCTTCGCTGGCAAAGCCGTGGGTCTGGTCGTCAATGACGTCATCGCAGTGGCGGCACCAGGTGTAGAGCATCAGCACGCTACGGCGGGTGGCCGGATCGAACAGCTTCGCGGCGGTGGCAAAACTCTTCGAGCCGTTAGCCATGGTCTGCGTGGCATGGTCAAGCAGTGGCGGTTGGCTCATTGTAGATCCTCAATCATCAGGCTGGCGGTGGCTTTCGCCGAGGCCACCACGCCTGGAATGCCTGCGCCGGGGTGAGTGCCTGCGCCCACCAGGTAGAGGTTGCCAATGTCGCTGTCGCGGTTGTGTGGGCGGAACCAGGCGCTCTGGGTCAGCAACGGCTCGATGGAGAAGGCCGAGCCCAGATGCGCATCCAGCGTGTCGTGGAAGTCTGCGGGGGTAAAGATCCGCTGGGTCACCAGCTGGCTACGCAGACCGGGCATATAGCGCTCTTCAAGATAGTCAAAGATGCGATCGCGCAGCTTTGGTCCCTCCTGCGCCCAGTCCAGCGGCGCGTTGCCAAGATGCGGCACCGGAGCCAGCACGTAGAAGCTGGCGCAGCCGGGAGGGGCGAGCGAGGGATCGGTCACGCAGGGCGAGTGCAGGTAGAGCGAGAAGTCATCCGCCAGCGCGCTGCCGGTAAAGATATCGTCTATCAGTTCCCGGTAGCGGGGACCAAAGCAGATGGTGTGGTGCGCCAGCTGCGGATGGGGCTGGTTCAGGCCGAAGTAGAGCACAAACAGCGAGTTGCTCATACTCTTGCGCTCTAGCGTTGCCGCTCGCTTCTGCCCTACCGGATGGTGGCCGAGCAGCTTTTTATAGGTATTCACCACGTCAGCGTTCGAGGCCACGGCGTCGGCGTCAAGGGTACGACCGTCTGCCAGCCGAACCTGGCTTACGCGGTTATCGGTCACCACCAGCTCTTCTACCCGGGCGTTGAGCACCATCTCCCCGCCCAGATCGGTAAACAGCTTCACCATGCCGTTCACCAGCGCCCCGGTGCCGCCCTCGGGGAACCAGACCCCCCACTCCCGCTCAAGGGCGTGGATCAGGGTATAGATAGACGAGGTGGTGAAGGGATTGCCGCCCACCAGCAGGGAGTGGAAGGAGAAGGCCTGCCGCAGGTGCTCATCCTCGATGAAACGCGAAACCGACTGGTAGACGCTCTGCCACGCCTGGAGCTTAAGCAGCTGCGGCCCGGCGCGCAGCATGTCGCGAAAAGAGAGAAACGGCACGCTGCCGAGGCGCAGATAGCCCTCCTGAAATACCGCCTGGGAGTAAGCCAGGAAGCGCCGGTAGCCCTCAACGTCGCGGGGATTGAACTGGGTAATCTGCGCCTCAAGCTCGGCGGTGTCGTTCGCATAGTCCAGGGTCTTCCCGGACTCCCAGCAGAGCCGGTAGAAGGGTTTTACCGGCAGCAGCCTGACGTAATCCTCCATTCGCCTGTCGGCCAGGGTAAACAGCGCCTCAAGCGCGGTTGGATCGGTGATCACCGTCGGCCCGGCGTCAAAGGTAAAGCCCTGGTCATGCCAGACGTAGGCGCGACCGCCAGGCTTGTCCCGCTGCTCCAGCAGTACGGTTGGGATCCCTGCCGCCTGCAGGCGAATCGCCAGCGCCAGGCCACCAAAGCCTGCGCCAATCACAACGGTTTTTTTCATCCTTTATCTCGTCTGTCAGGAACATGGGTCTGAGGAAAATGGTTCAGCGCTGCCCGCCAGGCTTCTCCCAGCGGAACCGGCGGCTTGCCCGTTAAAATGCGGGCCTTATCGAAGAGAGAGAGCCGACCGGCGTAAAAGCGCTCTACGGTGGGCTCCGGCAGCCCATAGAAGCGCTGCATCACCCGCCAGCGGTTCTCTTCGCGTCCTGCCAGGAAGAGCATCCGGTTCAGCAGGCGGAAAAACCCCTGCCTGCGCCAGTGGCGTTCGGCAAACTGCCGGGTGAGCTGATAGAGCGGAACGCTGCTCAGCCGCGGGCTCTCGGCAATCGCGTCGGCCAGGGCCACCGCCAGCGGCAGCGAGTAGCCGGTGGTGGGGTGAAACAGCCCCGCCCGCATCCCCGCGCGCGGCACGCCTGGCGCATCGGCCCACAGAGCATGGATGTCGCCCGCCAGGGTAATCGGCAGACAGCCGGACTCCTCGCGTTCAAGCTGGGCCAGCTGCCACCCTTTGCTATGAGCATAGTCGGTAATGGTTTGGCGCAAAGCGTTACCATCAAGCTGCGGGGCGTTAGCGTAGCGCGTATCCTCAATCAGCAGCGTGTCGGCGGAGAGCGGCAGCGTATAGACAAAGCGATAACCCTGCTGCTGCGCCACCGTGGCGTCCATCAGGATCGGCACGCTCAGGCCGTGAGGCTGGCTCAGCCGCCACTGTTGACCAAGAAAGAGCTGATAGCCGGTCTGCATCGCCGAACTGGCGGTCACGCCGCGTCCGTCAATCACCGCTCCGGCCAGCAGCGCCTCGCCGTTGGCCAGCCGCACGCTATTGGGTAACACCTCGCTCACCGGACAGTTTAGCCAGATGTTCTCCCCCAGCGCCTGATGCAGGACCTCAACAAAGCGCTCTGACGTAATGGAGTAGTAGCCGCGCGCGAGGCGACGGCGAAGATCGGGAAACTGCACCTCATAGCCCGGCCAGGCGTGGGCCACCAGTGGGGCCAGCCAGGCGTGCTGCTCGGGCGTAAGATCGTCCTCATGGAATGACCAGGTATGGTTCCCGCCAATCTGCTCCCCGGCCTCGATCAGCAGCACGTTAAGCTGCGGGTAGCGTTGGTGCAGTCGCCAGGCGATCAGCCCGTTGGCCAGGCCACCGCCGACTAAAATCAGATCCCTCACGATACGCTTTCACTCCCTGCTATGGCCTGTTCAATCAGGGTCGCCGCGCGGGGCGTGCCCCCGGCGTCGTTAAGCTGCTGGCGGGCCGTCGCCAGACGCTGATGCAGAGTCTCATCCCCCAGCAGCTGGGCAATCTCATCCGCCAGGGTCTGCTGTCTGGCAAAGCGCGATACCCGGCGGCCCAGCCCGTTATAGACCAGCCGGGCAGCCACGGCGGGCTGGTCGAAAGAGAGCGGCACCGCCAGCACCGGCGTGGCGGCCGCCAGCGCATCCAGTACGGTATTGAGACCGCCGTGGGTGATCACCAGGTTTGATTCAGCAACGTAGCGCGGCTGGTCGACAAAGCTGGCCACCTCCGTCGCACCGCAGGCGTAGAGCGAGTCGGCCTGATCCGGGGTCAAACCATCGCAGTGGGCAATGGTCACCTCCGCCCCCACGCTGGCACAGGCCCGGGCGATCTTCTGAAACAGGCGTAGACGGTGGCCCTGGAGGGTGCCCAGCGAGGCAAAGATCCGCGGCGTGCTGCGCGGCGAGCGTTCTACCTGCGGTGGTGGCTGGTAGCGCAGCGCACCAACGTAGTGAAAACAGTCCGGTAGCGCCTGGCGTGGGAAATCGAGGGCCGGAACGGACTGGCTAATCTGTGCCAGCGGCGAGAGACACTCGTCGAGTCGCCTGCGCTCTGGCAAACCAAAGCGCTGGGCGTGGCGCAGGATGGTCTGCCCGTGCGGGTACATCAGCGCATCGTAGATGCGTTCGCTGACCTGAAAACGCCGCAGGGCTCTCTTATCCTCAGCGTAGTGAAACGGCATCACCGGCAGCGGCAAACCGGGTTCGCGGTTGACCGGCAGCGCGCAGGCAATAGAGATAAACGGCAGTCCCAGCGCCTCGGCGACCAGGCTCCCGGCGGGCTCCATCTCATCGACAATCAGCGCGTCTACCGCCAGCCGCTGCAAAAGAGCGGGCAGCTGCTGACAGAGCGTATCGGTCAGGAATGACATGGCCGCAATCAGCCGCAGCAGGTTGCCGTTGCTCTGCTGCTGGACGTTGCGCTGGGCCTGCTGCACGCTGGCGGGAAGCGGATAGAACGCCACCCGCTCCGTTTCCTGCTCGGCCAGCGAGGCGACGTTGCCGGTGAGAAAGGTCACCCGATGGCCACGTTGGGCAAGCTCTAGCGTAAGAGCATGCAGCGCCACCGCGTGGCTGTAGAGCGGCGGTGCCACGATAGCAAAATGGCTCATGGCGTATTCCGCAGATAGCGGATATCCGCCTGCCGTAGCTCGCTCAGGCTGCGGCTGCCGGTGCAGAAGCAGGCAACCCGCATCTGCTCAATAATCACGTTGAAGTGATCGATCACCTTCTCCGTGGAGACGCCCGCGCTGCCGAGCACGGCGGCGGCCTGCCCTACCATGCACGCGCCGAGCCGCAGCGCTTTCGCCGCATCGACGCCGTTCTTAATACCGCCCGAGGCAATGAGGGGCATCTGCGGCCAGGCCTCGGCGATCTCAACCAGCGCCTCAGCGGTGGGGATCCCCCAGTCGGCAAAGACGTTGGCTACGCTGCGCTGCTGCTCGGTGGCCGCCCGCTCGCCTTCAACGGCGGCCCAGCTGGTACCGCCCGTACCCGCGACGTCAATCACGGTAACGCCGGCGTCGATCAGCTGTCCGGCCACGGCACGGGAGATCCCTGCTCCCACTTCTTTCACCACCAGCGGAACGGGCAGCTCGCGGACCAGGATTTCGATGGCCGCCAACCGTCCGCGCCAGTCACGATCGCCGCCGGGCTGTAGCGCCTCCTGCAGCGGGTTGAGGTGCACAATCAGGGCATCCGCCTCGATCATCTCCACGGCCCGTCGGGCATAGTCAATACCTTTCCTGCCGCTCAGCTGCGCCGCGCCGAGGTTCGCCAGCAGCGGTACGTCAGGGGCCAGCTGCCGCAGGGTTTTATCCAGCCCTAAGCCCGCGTCGCTCTCAATGGCGACGCGCTGGGAGCCCACCCCCATCGCAATTTTTAGCACCTGCGCCGCCTCGGCGAGGTGGCGGTTGATATGGCGCGAGCGCTCAACGCCGCCGGTCATGGAGCTGATCAGCAGCGGAGCCTGTAGCTGCCGATTAAGGAAGGTGGTTTCCAGCGTGATGTCGCTAAAATTCAGCTCCGGCAGGGCGCAGTGGGTAAAGCGCCAGCGCTCAAAGCCAGCGCTGGCCTGGGTTACGGCGCGACGGGGGTCGAGAACGATATCCAGATGATCGTTTTTACGCTGAACAAGGCGCTCGTCCTTCATTCATCACTACTCCTGTAATGTGGTTCCATCGTTATGTACGGCTTGAACCCGGAAGGGCAGTATCAGGCGATTTTCATCACCGGTGACCAGTCGGCAAGGTGATGACCAAACCACAGATGCATAAACTGTCGGATGGCGCCGCCCTGCGGACAGGCAAAAGTGAGGTGTTTGTCGGCGGAATCAATATGCTCGCGCAGCTTTTGCCGGGCCGCATCCGCGCCCAGCCGGTTGACCAGCGTCGATTTTCCCGCGTCCTTGTTGCGATCTTTACCGGTTTCCGGATGATCGTCACGCAGATCGTCCAGCAACTGAAACGCCTGGCCGAAGTCGAGAGCGAAGGCGTGCAGCGTCTCTCGCGTGCTCGACGACGAGGCGGAAGCAATGGCAACGATCTGCAGCATCGCGCTGAACAGAATGCCGGTCTTGAGGTGGTTGGTGCTGAGGATAGCGTCAGGGGTACGGTCGAGAGCGGCGTCGTTGAGATCGCGAAACTGTCCCAGCACCAGGCCCTGCACACCCACGGCGGTAGAGAGCTCGTTGACCGCCTGAGCACGCCTCTCTCCCGGCAGATCGCCGGTGGCGGCGATCAGGCCAAAAGCTTTAGAGAGCAGCCCAACGGAGGCAAGGATCGCCACGCTCTCACCAAATTTTTTGTGGGTCGTGGGCTGACCGCGGCGTTGCTCGGCGTTATCCATGCAGGGCATGTCATCGAGCATCAGCGACGCGGTATGGGTGAGTTCAACGGCACAGGCGAGATCGAGCAGCGTGGGCATACTGCCCTGGTAGCGGAGGTCACGGGCGGCCAGCAGCATCAGCAGCGGACGGATCCGTTTGCCCGGTGCCATGACGCCTTCACGCATCGCAAGGCTGACAATATCCTGGCTGTCAGTTTCAGGTAACAGGCCAGCCAGGTGATCGTCAATGGATTGTCTCATTACTTCAATTTCGCGATGAGGCGAAGCGCCCGCTTTACTGCCACTCACCATTGCAAGGTTACCCGCTGAATTGTCTTTTAGTATCAGTTAACCGTAGACCGCGCGGGTAGCTCTCGCCAGGTTCTGAAGTAGTTTTACATTGATCGACGCAGGAGGCGCTGTGCCTTTAGATCTGCGCCATACCGCCATCCACGAACAGCTCTGCGCCGTTGATAAAGCTGGCCGCGTCAGAGCCAAGAAATGCGACTACTTTCCCAATCTCCTCCGGCTCACCGAGGCGGCCTAACGGCACTTGGGCAGCTAGGGCGTCAAACAGTCCCTGACGATGCTCATCCGGCACCAGCTCACCGAGGCCAGGGGTACGAACCGGGCCGGGGCTGACCACGTTGACGCGAATGCCGCGATCTTTCAGATCCAGCGCCCACGAGCGGGCAAAGTTGCGTACGGCGGCCTTGCTGGCGCTGTAGACGCTGAAGCTGGCGGTGCCCTTAACGGAGGTGGTCGATCCGGTTAAAATCACCGATGCGCCATCCACCAGCAGCGGCAGCGCCTTCTGCACCGTGAACACCACGCCGCGCACGTTGGTGCCAAAGATACGGTCAAAATGCTCTTCGCTGATGGCACCCAGCGGCTGCATGTCACCGCCCCCGGCGTTGGCAAACAGAATGTCCAGCCGCCCGGCCTGTTTCGCAATCTGGGCATAGACCGCGTCCAGCTCCGCCAGCTTAGAGGCATCGGCACGAATGCCGGTTGCCGCCGCGCCGATGGCATCTACCGCCGCGTCCAGTTCGGCCTGGCGACGTCCGGTAATGAATACCTGCGCACCCTGAGCCGCCAGTACCTGCGCGGTTGCCAGACCAATGCCGCTTGTACCGCCGGTGACCAGCGCAATTTTACCGTCGAGTTGTTTGTTCATCTTCTTGTTCCTTACCTGTTTAATAGTGAGTATCGGGATTGCCCGTCACCGCATCGTCAGGGCATGGATGAACTCTACTGCGCATTGGATTGGTGAAAAATAGTGGAAAATAGAAAGGACTATTTACGGCTGTGGATAATCGCCGATGAGGAGGGACGCGTAATCCTGGCGTGAAACCTCGCTAAAGCCGCTGATCAACAGCGCTTTACACAGGGTGCGATACGCCGGATCGCTCACCAGCTGGCGCAGCGTATCGCGCAGCAGCGCAACGCGTGATGGTGGCGTGTTTCTGGCGGTAATCAACGGCAGCGCCGGCGCGGCAGGGCTTTTGCCAATCACCGCCAGCTCGGCGACGAGCATGGGCGCATGGCGCTGGAGCAGAGCAAAGGTCACGCAGTCGATGGCCGCAATATCCGCCCTGCCCTCGCCGATCTCAACTAGCGACTGGCGGTGGCTGCCGCTGAAGATAACCTCATTAAAGAAGATCCCCTGCTGCGCCAGCGGGGCAACCATCTGCATAAATACGTTGTAGCCCGACTGGGAGTCAGGTGCATTGCAGACCGCACGGCTGCCGCGAAAATCCGCCAGCGTTTTATGTCTGTCACGCTGGCGAACCACCAGCAGGCTGCGGTAGCGGATGCCTTCGCAGCCCGGAGCAGAGTAGTGAAAGCAGCCTACCGTCTGCACCTCCTTTAGCTGCGTGACCAGCGGATAGCCACACGCCTGGCTGAGTAGCAGCTCGTCATCCTGCCAGTGGCTCAGCAGATCTTCCTGCGGCCAGACCGGCGTGACGGTAACGCCCCTTGCCGCCAGCAGATCCTGCATAGCCTGGATCAGCGCCTCGCTATCCGGGCGGTGCAGGTCATACATTGGAAACGCAATCTTATTGCTCATTACCGTTCGCCTTGCTAAAGCCGGGGTGGACATTGACGTTCACCGAGCGGCATAAAAAGTGCCGCAGCCACTCGCCGTAGCCGCGCACAAGAAAGCCGCCGTTGCGCTGCTGATAGCTTGCCCGATCGCGCAGATAGACGTTGCGAAGTCCGTACCAGGGCACGCCCGGCAGATCGTGATGCACAGAATGGTAGTTCAGATTCAGGAACAGCACCCGCCACGGCAGCGACGCCTCGTTGATCACCGAGCGCGCCAGCAGATCGTTATCCGCCCGATGCTCCAGAAACGATCGCACCTTCGTCAGTGCCAGCGCCGGATAGCTGACCGCCAGTACGAAGTAGAGGATCGAGAATTCGCAGTGCACCAGCCAGGCAAAGGTTACCGCCAGCAGGATACCGTGCACGATCCACATCGCCATCGCCCGACGATCCAGCTGGCGAAATGAGGTCAGCATCCCGCCCACCAGCTGGATGATATCCAGCGCCGGGGCCAGCAGCAGGCGGCCGGGGAAGGTGTTGCGCAGCGCAATCAGCTTGCGCTGCCAGGGCGCATAGCGCCGCCAGCGCCACTCGGGAATGTAGTAGGACTCGGGATCGTCCTCCGGCTGGGTGAGCAGATGGGTACGGTGGTGCGCCAGGTGCGCATCGCGATAGAGGCCATACGGATACCAGATCGCCAGCGGCATCAGCCCCAGCAGCTGGTTCACCCGTGGATAGCGCGTGGGGTGGCCGTGGATCAACTCATGCTGGAGCGACATGTACCAGGTGGTAAACCAGATCAGCAGCAGCGTTGCGGGCAGCAGCCCCAGCGTCTGCCAGAACGCCAGCGTCGCAAACCAGCCGCCGTAGATCGCGACGATCAACATCCAGGTCGGCAGCTCGCTGCGCCACAGCCAGGAGCGGGCGCGCTGTCGAACCCAGTCGCGCTGCTGCTCGTGCAGCCAGCCAGCGGTGCTTTTCGCCATCGTTTTCCCCTACTCCGCTTGCTCGTCAGATAGCGCAAACGATGTGAGAAAAAGACGGTAATGACAAAGAATTTAAATGGCTTAGCTTTTGCGCGGCGCGGCAATATCCACCGCAGATAGAGTGCCCGGTGATAAACACCGGGCTGAGAGAACGCGTTATGCGCCAGCGTTATCCAGGACGAGAATATCGTCCGGCGTCAGCTGAAGATTGATGGCCTCAACGAAGCCGTCGATGTGCTCAATTTTGGTCGCGCTGGCGATAGGTGCAGTCACGCCGGGGCGGCTAATCAGCCAGGCAAGCGCCACCTGGGCAGGCTTGACGTTGTGCTTCTCTGCCACGCTGTCCAGCGCCTCCAGAATGGCGTAGCCGCGCGGGTTAAGGTATTTACCGATGCCCTCGCCGCGCTGGCTTTGGCCCAGATCCTTCTCGCTGCGATACTTCCCGGAGAGGAAGCCGGAGGCCAGGCTGAAGTAGGTCACCACGCCGATATTCTCCCGCACCACCAGCTCCTGCAATTCGCCTTCAAAGCCATCGCGATCGTAGAGATTATACTCCGGCTGCAGCACCTGATAGCGCGGCAGGCCATTGGCATCGGCCGCCTTAAGTGACGCCTCTAGCTGCAATGCATTGAGGTTGGATGCGCCAATGGCGCGGATCTTGCCCGCCTTCAGCAGCTTCTCATAGGCGCCGAGGGTCTCCTCATACGGCGTGCTGTCGTCTGGCCAGTGGGAGAAGTAGAGATCGATATAGTCCGTTTGCAGGCGCTTCAGGGAGTCATCAACCGCCTGCTCGATCCAGCGGGCAGAGAGCCCTTTTTTCCCCGGCTCGCCAAGGTCGGATCCCACTTTGGTAAACAGGGTGATCTTTTCCCGTGCGCCAGGGTGGGCAGCGAACCACTTGCCAAGGATCGTTTCGGATTCGCCACCTTTGTTACCCGGTGCCCAGGCAGAGTAGACGTCAGCGGTGTCGATAGCGGTCAGGCCGCGCTCCAGCAGCGCATCCAGCAGAGTGAAGCTCTGCTTCTCATCAACGGTCCAGCCAAAGACGTTACCGCCAAAAACCAGCGGCGGAATGTGTAATCCCGTCGTGCCTAATGAACGTAAAGCCATGCGCAATACCCCTTTTTTGAGTTACGGTATAGGCAATCGTAGACAAAACACGGCGAGGCATAAGCAATCTTTTGCGTATGATTATCAGAATCAGGCAAAACCGCATTAAAAGTGAAAATGAGGCTCTATATTTGTTAGATATACTTAACTTATAAATTAATTTCACTAAGCAACAATGCTTTGTTTTACTTATAGGTGAGAAAAGCTTAAGGTCTCTTTGTCACCTTGTTCAGATAAAGACGTATCCAAATAATGAAGAAAGCAATACTTTTTTTACTATGGTCAGGTATAACTCTGTCAGCGCTACTTGGAGTCTTATCAGCAGTTTTGAATATTATGTTGATGCTTTCGTTAGCTTTTGATACGCCCGTAGATAGCTATACTTATGGTTTCCTAATTGGCCGCTGGAGCTTTACGCTTATCATGTTTATTACATTCTATGTTTTAAAGCGGTTAATAAGGAAATATAGCTTATAGCTAATCACGTATACTAATAAGCCCTATCAAATAATATAGAGTGCTAACAATCGCTGATTACCCAAGGAAAGGTAAGAAATTATCTTTCAAACAAAAAATCAGGCTTTATGTAATAGAGTTTTAAGTTTGATTCCCGGCACAGGGATCCATGAATGCATATAAAATGCTACGGGTCGGCTGACCCGTAGCAGAGAGAGTAAAGATTACTTCAGACGGTAGGCCACCACGGCGTCGCCGCCTTTGGTGCCCAGCGAGCCATGACCGCCCGCAGCAATAACTACGTACTGCTTGTTATCGCTACCCAGGTAGGTCGCCGGAGTCGCCTGACCGCCTGCTGGCAGCTCGGTCTGCCACAGCAGCTTACCGGTGTTGATGTCGTAGGCGCGGAAGAAGTTATCCGCCGTTGCGCCGTGGAACACCACGTCACCCGCCGTCACCAGCGGACCGCCGTGAGCGACCATCCCCATCGGGAAGCCGATTGGGAAACGCCCTGGCAGGAAGGTGGTGTTGAGGTTTTTGGTCGTCCCTACTCGACGCATCCACTCCGTTTTACCGGTGGTCAGATCGACACCCACCATGCGGCCCCACGGTGGAGCAATACACGGAATGCCCAGATCGGAAGAGAGCTGCTGAATGTGGATCGCGTAAGTCCCCTGGAAGTTCTCGTTCCAGTACGGCGAGTTCTCCTTGGTAAACAGACGCTCTTCTTCTGTCTGTGGGGTACGTTTGATCAGGTTGTATTTATAGGCCAGACGCACTGGCGAAGCGATCAGGATCTGACGCTCCGGATCGATAGCTACCGACCCCCAGTTAAACACGCCGATGTTACCCGGGAAGACAATGGAGCCGCCTTCGGTGGCCGGTGTCCACGGGTTACCGTCGTAGCGCAGCGATTTGAAATCGATACGGCAGGCCATCTGATCGAACGGCGTGATCCCCCACATCGCTTTTTCGCTCAGCGGATCGGGAATAAAGTTCAGCGCGGAGACCGGCTGGGTCGGCGAGAAGTTCTCCCCGGTGATGCCGCCTTCGGTCGATACTTTCTGCTGGTTGATCGGGTAGACAGGCTCCCCGGTCAGACGGTTAAGCACAAACAGGTTGCCGGTTTTGGTCGGCAGAATAACGACAGGCTGCTTTTTGCCCTGGTAGTCGATATCCAGCAGCGACGGCTGGGACGGGTTATCGCGGTCCCACAGGTCATGCTTCGAGGACTGGAAACGCCACTTGAACGCACCGGTGTTGAGATCCAGCGCCACCAGCGTGTCGCGGAATTTTTCGGTGTTGCTCTGCGGATCGCGCTGGGTACCGACTTCATCCGGCGAGGCGTTGCCAAACGGCACGTAGACCAGGCCGTTTTTCAGGTCAGCGCTAAGGGTAGCCCAGGCCACAGGAGTATCCTGCGGGAAGGTCTGCCCGGCGGCAATCGGCTGGGTATTCTCAGGATTTGCCGGATCGAAGTTCCAGACCAGACGACCGGTTTCGGCGTCAAAGGCACGGATCACGCCAGACGGGTTACCGCTGTTATAGCCGTTATCCATCACGGAGCCGCCGAGGATCACCAGCTTACCGGCGACCAGCGGAGCAGCGGTTTGCATCAGCGCGTGCGGACGAACGGTGCCCATGTTGTCATGCAGATCGACAATGCCGTTAGTACCAAAATCGGCGCACGGTTTACCGGTATCGGCATCCAGTGCGATCAGTTTTGCATCGGTAGTGGCGTTGAAGATGCGGCGAGTACAGGCCGCTGGTGCAGCGTTCGTCGCTGCCGGCTGGGCCGAGCTGCTGTTCTGCGCGGCTGCGCTGCCGTCGTAGTAGCTTACGCCACGGCAGGTCTGGTGCTGCTGGAGGTAGGAGCGATCTTTCTCAGGAACGTATTTCCACTTAAGCGCCCCGGTCTGCGGATCGAGAGCGTGAACTTCATTGTGCGGCGTACAGAAGTAGAGCGCATTGTTAACCTTCAGCGGCGTCGCCTCGAAGGTGTATTCCGTCGCGTCTTTGCTATCGCGCAGGTCGCCGGTGTGGTAGGTCCAGGCTACTTCCAGATCGCTGGCGTTATCTTTATTGATCTGGTTGAGCTTAGAGAAGCGCAGGCCGTTGGTAGTGCCACCGTAGGCGGTCCAGTTGTTTTCCGCGACGTCAGCGCTGGAGACATTACGTGCAGTAGTAATGGTGCCTTCTTGCGGATACGGATCGTAGAAGCAGAGGCCGATCACCAGGGCGATCATCACCGCTACGGTACCGCCGAGGAAAGGATGGAAGCGACGCTCCCCTTCGCCATTGGCACGGAATAGCGGACGAACCACCCACGGCATCGCCAGCCAGAGGCCAATGACGCCAATCAGATCGCCGCGCGGGATCCACTGCCACTTATCGAAGCCGACCTCGTAGATGATCCAGGCCAGAACAATCCACATCAGCACCGCGTAGAGGCTAAGCGCAATGCGTTTGTTCAGGTAGAGCGTCACGGCGGTGGCAATGAGCCCCACGGCCATCACCGCGTAGAATGGCGAGCCACCGACCAGCAGCAGCTTCGCCCCCATATAGAGCATCGCGAGCCCAATGAGCGCGATGACAATACTTGTTATTTTGTTAAGCATGATTCCCCTGACATAGACAAATGTACAATTGAAACGGTGTTTTACAACAATTTCGAAACAATGTTACAACGATCACAAAAAAAATATAGAGTTAGCGTCGTTGCAAATTTGTCGTTTTGTGCGGGGAAAGGGTTGGAGCAAGGGTAAAAGGCGGGAGGCGCTGCCCCCTCAGGCGTGACGCGTCAGCCCAAACAGCCAGTCATTATGCAGTTGATGCCGTAGCCGGTAGCTTTCGTGCAGCTCCTGCTCCAGGGTAAAGCCCACCTTTTCCAACAGGCTGCGGGAAGCGAGATTGCCTGCGGTCACGGTGGCAATAAGACGGTTGATTCCGCCCTCGCGAAAGGCGTAATCGCAGACGGCTCGCAGAGATTCGGTTCCGTAGCCCTGCCCCTGGGCATCGGGCGCGAATAAAAAGCCCACTTCGGCGCAGTCGCTATCGCGATGGATATAGCCCGTCACGCCCAGCTTTTTTCCGCTGGCTTTGTCAGAAACCACGAGGCACAGCCAGTGCGGGCTTTGGGGTGACCAGAGCGGCAACCGTGACGCAAAAGCGGCACGGATCTCTTCGTCTGACGGCATATCCGCCACGTAATACATTACCTGCGGATCTGTCTGTAGCGCGTGGAAAAAGTCCCAGTCGCGCTCTGTAATCTGCGTGCAGGTAAGTCTGGCGCTATTTATCGTTATCATTGAGAAACTCCAATACGTTAACACCCTGATTACCGGGAAAACTTTCGCGATCCGGCCACGCATAGAATAACACCCAGCGTGCTGGCGAGCATCAGCGGATCGACGGTTTCGTGCAGCAGCGCGGCGGATAAGCCAAGCCCAAAGAACGGCTGCAGCAGTTGTAGCTGTCCTACAGTCGCGATACCGCCAAGAGCCAGCCCCTTGTACCAGAAGATAAACCCAAGAAGCATGCTAAAAAGCGATACGTAGCCCAGCGCAATCCAGGTGGACGTAGAGAAGGCGCTAAACGATTCTGGTCGCGTGGTAAACGAGGCGACCAGCATAAAGGGCAGCGCAACGATCAGCGCCCAGCTAATGACCTGCCAGCCCCCCAGCTCCCGCGTCAGCTTTGCCCCTTCGGCATAGCCCAGTCCGCAGACAATAATGGCCGCGAACATCAGGAGATCTCCCGTCAACGACGCAGAGGCATGTTGCGACAGGGCAAAGCCGACCACCAGCAGGCTGCCCAGCACGGAGAAGATCCAGAAAGCAGCACGCGGACGCTCGCCGCCGCGCAGCACGCCAAAAATCGCCGTAGTCAGCGGCAGCAGGCCCAGAAAGACAATGGAGTGCGCGGAGGTAACGTGCTGCAATGCCAGCGCCGTCAGCAGCGGAAAGCCAACCACCACGCCCAGCGCAACGATAACCAACGGCACAAGCTGCGACCGAAGTGGACGCTTTTCACGAAAGGTAACGATCAGCGCGGTAGCCAGAATACCGGCAATCGACGCGCGCAGGAACGTCAGAAAAAAGGGATCCATATCAAGTACGGCAACGCGGGTAGCGGGCAGCGAGCCGCTGAAGATGATCACCCCAAGCAAACCGCTGAGCCAGCCCGATCCCGCTTTATGCGCAACTGCATTAACCATTTTTTACCACTCTCTATCAGCTTGAGTCATGAATAGCGGGATGGTAGTTTGCTTAATCCAGTACAATCAAAAAATTGTCATAGATACATGTCATGAAGGCGCGCTATAAATCGATCGTAGATAATTTTGCTGAGGCTATACGCTCCGGCAAACTTACAGCAGGTAGCCAATTACCCACGCACCGGCAGCTTGCCTTGACTGAACATATCTCTCTGGCGACGGCGACCAGGGCCTATAACGAACTGGAAACGATGGGGCTGGTCAGCGGTGAAACTGGACGTGGGACCTTTGTCAGGGATATCTCTCTGCCGCCCGGACACGGCGTGGATCAGCTCGCCGTGGCGACGGGTACACTAGATCTGAACTTCAACTACCCCTCCCTGCCGGGTCAAGGGGAGCGACTGCGCGACGCACTCAGACAGATGGCGGCGGGCGGGGATATCGAATCCCACCTCCGCTATCAACCCCATGCGGGACGGCTGGCGGAGCGGGAAATTATTGCCCGCCACCTGACCCGGAGCGATTTTCGCCCTGAAGCAGAGAATCTGCTTATCGTTAACGGTGCCCAGCACGGGCTGACCATCACCGCGATGGCCCTGCTCAAACCTGGCGATGTCGTCGCCGTGGATGCGCTAACCTATTCCGGTTTTAAAGCCTTAGCGGCGCTCTGTCATCTTGAACTGGTTGCCATTCCCTGCACTGCCGAGGGACCGGATCTGCAGGCGCTGCGCCAGCTCTGTATCCGGCGGCAGGTGCGGGCTATTTACGCCATGCCGACGCTGCATAATCCTCTTGGCTGGGTACTGGATCGCCAGCAACGAAAAGCGATTGCCGACATTGCCCGGCAGCATGATCTGCTTATTATTGAAGATGCCGCCTACGCGTATTTGATCCGACGCCCACCTCCGCCCCTTGCTGTCTTTGCTCCAGAAAGAACGGTCTATATCACTGGCTTTTCCAAAAACGTTGCCACCGGGCTGCGCGTAGGCGTTGCCATCTGCCCTGCTCACTATCGACCTGCGCTTGAGCGGGCAATAAGGGCCACGGCGTGGAATACGCCTTCGCTGATGACAACGCTGGTTTGCAACTGGATTGAGGACGGTACCGTTTCGCGGTTTGAGACGCTTAAGCGCCGCGATGCCAGGCTGCGCCAGTCCGTAGCAAGAGAGTGTCTGGGTCATCTCCCCTGTATTACGCATCCCGATTCCTATTTTCTCTGGCTACCGCTGGCGGAAGAGGCCAGAGCCGACCGGGTGGTAAAAGCGTTAATGGATAATAATATTTCGGTATCCACCGCCGAGCCATTCTCGGTTTCAGCAAGCGTGCCGCAGGCCATTCGCATCGCGCTAGGCTCGGTGTCTATTGATAACCTGCGCAGCGCGCTGGTAAAGGTGCGGGAAGTCATTGAGTTTGAACAGTATGGGGTGCGGGGAGGTGATAGTGTTTGATTGTCTTACCTTAGGTCATTTATACGTGAGGTTAGCGTAATTTAACCTCTCTTTTTTAATGAGCCTCACAATCAAGACATACGCAGCAGTAGTAATAGCGATGTTGATAATAACGATTGCGATGTAAACGGCCGTGCTTTGCGAACTGTTAACCAGTGGCTCATAAGGCATAACCCGAAAAACGATCCAGAACAGCCAGGTATACAAGAACACCTTCAGAAACCGCCGGATTGTAGACGTCATCCACTCTTTCGCATGATGGCCAACCGTGCTGCGTTTAACGGTAATAGGGTATGTCGTTATTAGTGCACTCAGTAACGGGATGCTAATTAGCGTATTAATTAAAAGGCTGAAGTAATCGGACACTGCCTCCCATGCCTCGGGATTTGGCTCCCCCTCGATAGCAGCGGTAAATCGCTGTGCGCCTTCAAAATCAAACCGTTCCGTAATAGCACTCACTACCCCATCGTAGGGCACCCATTTAGCCACAAGAAACATAATTAAAATGAATACTGCGATTTTTATAATCAGGTTAAATAGATGTTTTACTGCCATTAGTAATTGCCTTAATAGCGCCGGATCGATATCTCCCTTCGCTAAGGTGAGAGAAACTTTTTAAACGTTGTGACATTCTCTCCTGAATGGCGCTCTACCTTCAACTCATCCACGCAAAGTAAAATGAGTTTTAATCCCCTTCCACTTTCCGCGAGCGGCGACACGTCAGAGAGGGGTTCATTACGCGCCTCCGCCAGGCGCTGAAGGGGGAATTCATCGCCGGCATCGGTAAATCGCACCGTCACTTCCTGGCGAGAAGCGGTAAATTCTACGCTAAACAGGCGATGTTCATCCTCGTGAAGCGCATGGCGGATAATATTGGTTGCCCCCTCACATGTGGCAAGATCGAGCGCGAAGCGCCACGCATCGCTAACATGCAGCGGGGCCATCTTTTCTGCAAGCCAGACAGCCAGCGGCGAAAGCGACGTCAGGGCAGCAGGAAGAGTGATAGCGTTAGGCATGAGCGCGTCACACATCCAGCTGAGCCAGCGCCGAAGCGCGATCCGGGCAGATGCGGAAAATACGATCCATACGGGTTAGCGTGAACATATTACGGATGCCGGGATTGAGGGCGCACAGCGTCATGTCGCCTTTGCCGTTCATCATCTTCAGTAGAGAAACCAACATGCCCAAGCCGCTACTGTCGATAAACTCAATCTTACTGAAATCAACAATCAGCGCTTTTCGATCCTCGCCTATCTCACGGACAACCGCTTCCTTGAATGCTGCAGCTACCGAAGCGTCCAGCCTGCGCAACGAGGGCGTAAGAATATTCACGTTGGGCTCTCTTTCGGTATTAATATTCATTCTGTATCTCCTTTGCGCTCAATGAGTAAGAGTGAGACATCGTCAGCCATAGCGTGCTGATCTGCATCTTCACCGCTGTGCCAGTGGGTCAGATACTGGCCAAACTGCGGTAAAAGCGCCTCTAACGCCAGACCGTGGCTGTCTCGTAGCCAGTGTTGCAGCCGCAGCTGCCCAAACTGCTCTCCACCAGGGTTTTCACACTCCGTAATGCCGTCGCTAAACAGACATAGCCGCTCGCCGGACTTCAATACAAAGGGGACGTCGGTCCAGGAGAGATCGGGCATCAATCCTACCGGCGCGCCTCCGTTACCCACCGCGTTAACCTCGCCACCAGGACTCACGATAAAGGGGGTCGGATGGCCTGCCTGGCACAGTTTCCCCTGTCCTGTATCCAGGTCGATGACACCATAGATCATGGTGAAGTAGCTGACGATCTCTACCTCGTCACTACAAAAACGGCTATTGAGAATGCGTACAACCTCTGCTGGGGACGCGACTCCACCCTCTTCGGAATAGAGAAAACGCTCGACGGCTCGACCATGTAAAAACTGCCGGGCGACGGCAAGCGACATCATCGCCGCTCCGACGCCATGACCTGATACATCGACGCAGTAAAACCCCAGATGGTTATCCAGGGGGAAAACGTTAAAAATATCTCCGGACACCCACGCCGAGGGTAAAAAAAGCCAGTCGGATAGGTAGTCCCGATAGTGAAGCTGGTGAGAAGGGAGTACCGATTGCTGAATGCGTGCGGCAACCTCCAGATCCTGCTCAATTTGCCGCAGCGCCTCGCTAAGACGCGTATTGCGAGCAGCAAGCGTGGCCTCCAGGGAGAGAATACGAGCCCCCGCATGCAGCCGTGCTCGCAGCTCCGTCTGCTCGACGGGCTTGCTGAGAAAGTCATCCGCACCGGCATCAAACCCCAGCGTCAGATCGCCCGGATCTTCACGGGCAGTGAGGAGAATAAGATAGATGTAGTGACCAAACTGGCGACAACGGATCTCGCGGCATAGCGTTAGGCCGTCCATCTCCGGCATCTCCCAATCGCTGATCACCATGCTGAATGTCTGGCTGGCCAACATCTCAAGGGCAGCGACACCGTTTTCCGCCTCGCTCACGCGATAACCCCACTGGGCTAGCATGCGGGAAAGCAGTCGGCGGTAAACAGGTGAGTCTTCAACAATCAGTACGGGTAGTGCTGACATGTTGCCCCCTATAACGGTAAGAACCAGATAAGGCTAACGGTGCCTTCACGAAACTTCCCATTACCGCTCTGATGGCCAGGATAGCGGGTGCCAGAGAAGTTCGCATACTGGAGAGAGAATGAGCCTGGCGTATAGCCTGCGTAGCCAAAACTGTAGCTGTAATCCCCATTCCAGGGCTGCTGCTGGCTTCTGTCCGGGAACCAGAACGCCGTCGCGCGTACAAAAAAGTGCTGCTTAAACGTATAGCCGCATCCCCCCAGCATCACGTTCTTATCTTTCCGAATATCGTTGCTGTCTAAATCGTAGTAGCGCGGAACCCAGCTGTAGCCCACCTGGCAAATGATAGAGTCACCTTTATTGATCAGTAGCGTCTTCTCTACAGGCTTCGGCAGTGAAAATTTATATGCCAGGGTCACAGCGCCCTGCTCAAAGTAGGTATGGCGGCCGCCGCCTGACGTCCAGAAGCGATTATCGCCGTAGTTGCTGTAAACCAGGCTGACCGTGTTGGCATGCCAGTCATCATAGCCAAAACTATACCGAAAATCGGCCGTGTAACGGCTGGTGTCGGTGACGGGCAAACGCGATGTCACGTTGGCAAACCAGTAACTGTAGGGTGAATACTGGAGGCTAAGATTTAACGTCTGGTTGTATTTTCTTTTCTGCTCTGCACTGTCCGAACTATTCGGGATGGTCATCCACTGCTCTTTCAATCCTGAGCTAAAGCTCAGCGCACCAGAAAAAACATCCTCATTACCAGAGAAAAGACGTCCCCAACGGCTGGTGAATACGCCTGCCTGCACCGGCTCGCCATTCTTGTCGCGTAACGATTCTGCCTCGTCCTTTTGTGCCGCCTCTGCTCCTGAGATCGCGCACAACAGCGCGCAGGCCAGCAAATAGTGATTGCGCATGTGCTCTTCCTTAGTTAGGTATCCAGCGTGCACCGACGTTATATTTCGCCATCAGCCACAGTGCGCCCAGCGCTGCCGCGTGAACAAAAGTGTTCATAATCCAGTCCTGTCGCCACAGATCGAAGGTCACAAACTGGCTAACCACGAGCACAACGTAAACATGCAAAATAAAGGTGTAGAGAGAGCGTTGACCTAGCGGGATGAGAAACCATCCTGCAAGGCGATAGATCGGCTGCCAACACCAGGTCAGCAGCAGGTAGACCGTCACCATCAGGCAGATATCGTTCAGCACTCTTATTGGTCCCAGCCCGTTTTTCGCTGCCCATGTGTGATAAAAAGCGTTGAAGTCTGCAGGTGAAATGGTATGCATCAGCAGAGCGGGCGGCATAAAGGGGTTAGTGTGATTTTGGGCGACAAAACCCAGGATCAGCGCCACCAGCACCATAGCAGTAACGGCTACTTTGCCCGGCGGCGTACGGGCAAAGGAGATCAGCTCCTCTTTGTACCAGCCGCAGCTCATGCCTAATACGAAAATAAATTGCCAGGCCAGCAGTGGGAAGGCGAACTCAAACTCGGCTGCCGTAACGCGCACAGGCCAACGCTGCCAGCAGCCATAGACCAGTAGAGAGAGGCTTAACAGCCACAGCACCTTACCCTTCTGCAGCATCCCCAAAAAAAGGGGGCTGAGCAGAAGCAGAAAGATATAGAGACCCAAAATCTGCGTCTGATGCGGCCCTATCTGCAGGTAGAGCACAATGTTAAACCACGTCTCTTTAATTTGCGGCGTAACAGGGTATAGCGACCAACTCGTCCCCGAAAAGCGATCGGTAAAATGGGTTACCTCAAAGACATTAATAAAAGGGATATATGCCAACCCTAAAAAAGAGAGGATGATGATGATATTAACGCGATATATTTTCCAGGCTCGCAGATAAAGCCCCCAGGAAACAGTGAGCAAAACGACTTTATGCAGACGGGCACGATTTAGCATGCCTAACATAAAACCGGAGAGGATAACGAAGCCCTCAGCGCCAGTAGTCAATCCAAATCGCTCCCAGGTGAATATATTAAATATCGACATCACTTCCGTGTGGGCCACGACCATCATGACCAGCGCAATACCGCGCATTAAATCGATTCTCAAATCGCGACTACCCGCCACTGAATATCGCCAGGTTATTGATTTTTTATCATTATCATGCGAGATCGCTGGCAAAACCTTGCTCATAGGCAGACCGTTCATCCATTCTGATACACAGCGGGTAAATTATTTAAATAGCTCAAAGGCGCGCATCTGGCAATTTATGAAGCGATGGCAAAAGCGTATTACCCTCGACCACCCCTGCAAAAAAATAGCTATTTTTTTGCCCTTTCCCCTGCTGGAAAGTTTGCCTCTGCGATCTACACTTAATTTACATTTTTGTTAGACGTTATTCCTTCTGGCGAGCCGATCCCTGCCGGCAAAACGTCTTTAATTCAGAATTATTGCGGAATCAGGATATCCCTCGCTATGGATTTTTACTTTTCCCGTTTTGAAAATCGGCGGCCACCAGAACCACTCAGCACACCGCGCTGGGTGATGGCAACCTGGCAGGTATTAGCGGTAGCGGCGCTCATACTCGGTGCGAATTATATTTACTGGCGCTGGACGGCGTCGCTGAATACTGACGCGCTATGGTATGCCATTCCTCTGGTGCTGGCGGAAACGCTGGCCTGGATCGGGACGATTTTGTTTACGATTAACTTGTGGAAAGAGGAAGATCCGCCGCAAACCTCGCCGCCCACTGAGATCAACGACTGCTTGCTGCCGGACGAAAAGGTGGAGCAGAGGCCTGTCAAAGTGGATCTCTTCATCGCGACCTATTCGGAAGACGTGGAGCTTGTCAGACTCTCTATTCGCGATGCTATGAAAATGCATTATCCCTTTCCGCTGGACTATCGGGTACACGTTCTTGACGACGGGCGACGCCCGGAGATGAAAGCCGTCTGCGAAGAGGAAGGTGCCAACTACATCACCCGTCAGACCAATATCGGTTATAAGGCCGGCAACCTGCGCAACGGGCTTGAGCAAACCGACGGTGATTTTCTGGTGATTTGCGATGCTGATACCCGCGTTTTTCCTACCCTTCTCAGCCATACGCTGGGCTACTTCCGCGACCCGGACGTTGCCTGGGTTCAGACTCCCCAGTGGTTCTTCGACTTGCCAGAAGGAGAAAACCTCTCCCGCTGGCTGGCGCGTAAAGCAGGTAAGGCGGGGTACGGGCTCGGCTGGCTAACGCAAAAACTCATCGGCCCCGTCACTGTGGGACGCGATCCGTTTTTTAACGATCCGCGTATGTTCTATGACGTGATCTTACGCCGCCGCAACTGGGCCAATGCCGCATTTTGCTGCGGTGCTGCCTCGGTCCACCGTCGCGAAGCGGTGATGCAGGCGGCGCTTCGCAGCTATGTCTGGAGTATTGAGGAGGAGATAGGCCGGCACACGCGTGATATCCGCGATCCGGCTATCCGTGAAACCCTGGAAAATGCCATGCGTCCGCATGTGGCTTTCGATACAGAGCTGACGCCCTACAAATTTCACGTATCGGAAGATATCTACACCTCCATTTTGCTGCACGGCGACGCCGCACGGCGCTGGCGCTCGGTTATGCACCCGCGCATTGAGTCTAAAATGCTCTCCCCGCAGGATATGCTGACGTGGATGATCCAGCGTTTTAAATATGCCGCAGGATCGCTGGATATTCTGTTTCATGACAATATCTTTAGCCGCCGCCGCTTTAAGCTATCCTTGCCACAAACGCTGATGTACGCCACCACCTTCTGGTCCTATATGGCCTGCGTATGGAATACCATTTTCCTGATTTCACCCGTTATTTACCTGTTTACCGGTATTCCGCCGGTTTCAGCCTGGTCTGAGCCCTTCTATCTGCACTTTTTACCCTTTTTTATTGTCTCTGAGCTGGCCTTTATGTTCGGCACGTGGGGGATATCCGCCTGGGATGGCCGGGCCTCTTACCTCTCCTTCTTCTCCATGAACCTGCGCGCGCTCGACACCGTACTGCGTGGGGAGCAGATCAAATTTCATGTCACCCCGAAAGAGCGTCAGACGGGCCGTTTTCTCTATCTCGTAAAGCCGCAAATCGCCATCGTCGTGCTTACGCTGGCGGGGCTTATTTGGGGTGGGATCCAGGTGGCGCGCGGGCAGGTTGACGATCCTTCCGGCTATGTCATCAACATCTTCTGGGGCGCGGTGAATATTGCCGCCATGCTGCCGCTGATCCTTGCCGCTATCTGGACGCCAGCGGAAGAAGAGGAGACGAGCCAATGAGAAAACGCGACGCGCTTTTGTCAGCCCGCAGCTATCTCACCATTCTGCTCGGCTTTCTGCTGGGGTTCGCCATTGTCGTCTGGGTAGAGAAACAGATGCCCACCCGCGTAGAAAGCAGTGCGGGAATGAGCCTGAGCAAAGATTTCCCTCCCCTGCCTGCCCCCCGCGAGCTGACCTTCGACGAAGCAATCTGGGCACGAGTGGCCTGGCAGTATTATGTCAACAACACGCAGCCGAATGGCCTGGCCAACGCACACGACGGCGAACCCTGGTTTAGCCTATGGAGTACCGGCAGCTATCTTTTTGCCGTCGCGGCGGCAAAGCAGCTGCACATTCTCACTACCGAAGAATTTGATGAGCGCATCACGGCTGCACTGTTTACGCTAGGTCAGCTTCCATTAAATCCTCAGGGGTTGCCCGCCGCCTATTATCATGCTGACACGCTGCAAATGCTGGGTAAACCGGACTCCTCCGCCATCGGCATGGGCCGTCTGCTTAATGCCCTGCAAACCCTGCTCTGGCGCTATCCTCAGCACGCTGCCGCCGTGCGCGACCTCTTCAATCAATGGAAGGTAGGAGCTCTGATCGCCAGCAATACCGCCAGCCCGGCTGCGGTCCCCTTACACCACTGGGCGCTGGCGGCGGACGAACCGCGAAATAGCTTTGGCTATCGCCTGTATGCCAGCCATACGCTTCGGCTGATTGACAGTAGTGCTGGGCTAGCGGTCACCAATCCGCCTGAGGGACAGCAGATGATTGATATCGACGGCATTATGGTGCCTGACGAAGGGCTACGCACCCCGTGGGGGCGACAGCCTTCCCTTATCAGCCTTCCTTATCTGTTAACGGGTCTTGAGCTGGGCTTTGACGCCCAGAGCGCGGAGATCGCCTGGCGCATTATGCAGATCCAGCAGCGTCGCCACGGCCTGCGGGTAAGCAAGCCCCCCATCAGCACCGACTATGCCGAGCCCGCGCCGGACTACGTTAACGATCTGCCGGACCGGCAGCCTGTGCAAAATAGCGCCCTGCGCGACGCCGCTCCAGAGCAAACGGCCATCACCTCCACCCGCACCGCCTTTGCCTGGTATGCCCTGTTCCGCAACGGCTGGAGCGAAGCGTTGCGCCAGCAGGTCCAGAAGCTGCAGATCCCCGGAAAGGGCTGGCAGCGCGGCCTTAACCTTAATAGCAGCGTGAACGATATCGTTGACGCCGATACCAATGCGATCGTCCTTGAAAGCCTGGCCTATATCGCCCAGGGCCAGATGCTTTGTCTGGCCTGCCTTGGCCCTACTACTTCCCCTATTTCTTCCGCAGGAGCTAAGCCATGAAGCTGAAATTTTTACTCTTTTTTCCTCTTCTGGCCGGGCTCATGGCGTGCTGGCTTTCGCTCTCTGCGGCCCAGGCCGCAACCGGGCTGCCCGCCTCGGAGTATGAGCCACGCAGCGGCGAACTCACGCCCAGGGAGATGGCTATCGCCAGAAACGCCTGGCAATATTTCGTCTCCAACTATCAGCCCACCACCGGGCTGGTCAACGCGGTAAATAAATATCCCTCTACCACCATGTGGGACAGCGCCTCTTACATGGCGGCGATGACGGCAGCCCGTGAACTGGGGATTATCGATAAAGCCGAATTTGACCGCCGGATGCTGAAGCTCCTCGCTACCCTGAACAAGCTGGATCTGTTCCGCAACGAGCTGCCCAACAAGGCCTATAACACCGTCTCGGGCCAGAAGGTGAACTACCAGAACAAGCCCGGCGAGATCGGCTTTTCGGCGCTGGACATCGGCAGGATGCTGGTATGGCTGAAGGTGATAAAGGAGCGCTATCCGGAGTACAGCAACAGCATTGATAACGTGGTGCTGGGCTGGGACTTTAGCCATGCGGTCGATCCCTGCGGCACGCTGTACGGCGCTTATCTGGAAAACGGCCAGCCGAAGTACGTGCAGGAGGGACGGCTGGGTTATGAGGAGTACGGCGCGGCAGGCTTCTCACTCTGGGGCTTCAGCACCTGCCAGGCCAGCCGCCCCCAGCCCTATGAGCTGGCAGAAATCTACTGCGTGATGGTGCCTTATGATTCGCGCGATCCGCGTCAGACCAGCCAGCATAACTACGTGGTGAGCGAGTCTTACGTCCTGTACGGCATGGAATTTGGTTTTGATAATCCGACGGACAGGGATAACAGCCCGCGCGATTACTCCCATCCGTGGATGAAAAACTTCGCCGACCGGGTCTACCAGGCCCAGGAGAATCGCTACGCCATCACCGGGATTTTAACCGCCCGCTCCGAGCACCAGCTCGATAAATCCCCCTACTTCGTTTACGACACCGTCTTCAGCGACGGCTTTAACTGGAACACCATCACCGATAAAGGCCAGTTCGTACCGAATACCGCCGCCGTATCGCTGAAAGCGGCGCTGGGCATGTGGGTGTTATGGAATTCGCCCTACACCGACCGCCTGCTGGACACCATTGAAAACGCCAACGAAGAGGGGAAAGGCTATTACGAAGGGCTGTACGAAAACGGCGACGGTCCAATTAAGGAGTTCACCGCCAATAACAACGGCATCATGCTGGAAGCGTTGCTGTTCAAAAAAGAGGGCAAACTGCTGCGCTTCAACACTGACAACCCGAAAAACCGCGATTTCGCCCCCTCCCTGTGGGACAAAAAGCTGGTGGATCTCTTTGAGCCGAATAACACCCCGCGCAACCGTCCCTTCCTGAACAGCACGCCAGCCGTCAAAACCTGGTGTGAACAGACCGGGACCACGCAGCGTACCCGACCGGCCTGCCAGGCCTGCCAGTGCGCCTCCTGTAACGCGGATGAGCCCGTTAAACTGCCGCCGGTGACTGCGCAATGCTTAAAACCCTAGTGCGCTGGCTGGCCGTCGCCGCTATTCTTCTGCTTATCGCCTTTGCCCTGTTTAGCCGGGAAGGTGCCGGGTGGCGCTGGCTGACGCACGGCGGCTGGCATACTACCGCGCGCATCGACAGCCTGACGCCGCAGGAGCAGGAGTGGGCGCGTATCGCCTGGCGCTATTTCGAAAATAATACCCAGCCGCAGACGGGGCTGGTTAACGGCAGCGACAAGCAGCCGCGCGTGACGCTGTGGCAAATGGGCGACACGCTGATCGCCCTGCTCGCTGCCCGAGAGCTGGGGCTGGTGCAGGAGGCGGAGTTTGACGCAAGGCTAACGCGCCTGCTTGGTACGCTTAATCGCCTGACTCTCACCGATACGCGTACGCCCGGCAGGCTGTACTCCAGCCGGACGGCGACTCCAATCGATTTCAGCGGCAAACCGGCGCAAAGCGGCTGGTCGGCAAAAGATATGGCACGACTGATGCTGGCCTTGCGGCTTACTGCGGAACGTGCGCCGCAGTATCGTGAGTATCTGGATAAAATCATCCTGCGCTGGAACTTCTGTCCGGTCATGGATAAAGAGGGAGAGCTGTGGTCCTCCTCGTTGCAGAACGGTAAGCCACTGATCAGGGATGAGCTGCGTCTGGGTGAAAGCGAATATGCCGCCAGCGCGTTTCGCCTGTGGGGCTTTCCGACAGGAAAGGCATTTTCCCCCCCTTCTCAGAACGTCATTATTTATCAGCGCAGCCTCGCCGTAGATGCCCGCGATCCACGAACCACCTGGCAGCCTTCGTTACTCACCACGCTGCCCGCCATGCTGCCTGGGCTGGAGTTCGGTTGGCAACCGCCCGGCGTGCCGTCCGAGGTACAGAAAACGCTGCGCGCTCGGGCCGAAGGAGTCTGGCTTAGCCAAAAAACGCGCTGGGAGCGTGACAAGGTGCTTACCGCACGCGCCGATTTTTATCTCTCCCAGGCCCCATGGCATGTCGAAGATACCGTCTGGGGAAATGGCTATGCCTGGAACACCCTGGGGGATGATGGTAATAACTATCCTCGCCTGGCACAGGTCACCACCAAAGCGGTCTTTATGCTCTGGGCGCTGTGGAAAACCGACTATACCGACGCCCTGATGGCGGTGATCCAACATCTTAACCATCCGCAGCAGGGCTGGTTCGAGGGCCGCGTTGAGGCCACCGGCGACATCAATCCAACCCTTACCCTCTCTACCAACGCCATGGTGCTGGAAGCCCTGCTGTACAAACACAACGCCGGACCGCTGTTTGAAAACGGCCTGGTAGAAGACGACGGCTATTTCTCCCACCGCACCGCGGATGTGTTTAACCCACCCGGCCTGTGTCTGCCGGGTGAACGGGCCGCGAGGGCCGCACCATGAAATTTTATCGCGATCTCTTCGAGGCCAGCCTGAACCGGGTCATACCTGAGCACGACAAAAAGCGCTTTTTCGAGGCTTTCTGGGACACCTTTATCCATATGTCCCCCGAAACGGAGCAGCACTTCGCCCAGCGTCCGGGCACGGAAGGCCAGCAGATGATCTATAAAAGCTTTTTCGCCATGCTCGCCGTTGACGGTGCGCTCTTTGTGCCGGACTTTCTTGAGCGTCTGGCGCGGGAGCAGAGCGATGAAGGGCTGCGCCTGCCCCCACGATTTTTTGCTCTCTGGCGGGAGGCGATGATCAAAACCGTACGTGCCTGCGATCCTCTCTGCGATGAGGAGATCCTTACCGCCTGGGCGATGGCGATTGCGCCCGGTCTGGAGTACCTGCGTCGCCAGGCAGAGCTGCATTACACGGCGGGAGGCGAATAACCATGCCATCGACATCCAGTTTTGATCTCAACGTGCTGCCCATGGGGGTGATGATCTACGATGAGGCCGAGCGCCTGCGGGCATGGAATGCTAAGGTGCCCCAGTTTTACCCGGTGATTGCCCCCTGGTTAACCGTCGGTGCAACCCTCGAAAGCCTGGCGGAGAAATTTATTGATGCGGGCTACAATATCGATCCCGTCCGCCGCCGGACGCTGCGCGAGGCCATTATCCGCAACTGCCGTCAGGCGAGTCACCGAGAGGTGCGGCAATCGGGAAAACGAAGGCTTTATATTCTGCACCAACGGCTTGCGGATGGCGGCATTATCAGCCTGCATACCGATATCACCGAGCTTGACGAGGCGCAGCGCTCGCGCCATCAGCTGCACGACGATTTTTTATTGACCGCGGAGTCGATCCAGATTGGCATCTGGGACTGGCAGGTCTCTCACGACAGCCTGCAGGTCAACGATACGCTGCTGGCGATGGTGGGCCAGTCGCGCGTGCAGCTGCACTATCCGCTGCGCTTTTTGCTTAACCTGGTGCATGAGGAAGATCGTTCTACCCTGCGCCGCGCGATAATCGACTCAAAGCAAGATCATATGCCGGTGTTTGAATGCGAAATTCGCGTACATCACGAGACGCAGGGCTGGCGCTGGATGCTGATCTCCGGGCAGGTAGTGACCCTCAATATGCAGCAGCAGGCGGAGCGGGTAATCGGCACCCTGCAGGATATCACCCGCCGTAAAGAGGCCGAACTGCTTGCCATCGAGGCCGCCAAAGTGGCCAGGGAGGCCAACGAGGCAAAAAGCGCCTTTCTGGCCAACATGAGCCACGAAATTCGCACTCCGATGAACGGTATCTTAGGCATGACCCAGCTCTGCCTGGACACCCAGCTTAACCCGCAACAGCAGGAATACCTCTCGCTGGTGATGAGTTCGGCGCAGTCGCTGCTGCACATCATCAATGACATTCTCGACTTCTCGCGCATTGAGTCAGGCAAGATGACGGTGGACCAGGAGGCAGTGGAAATTCGCCCCTTTATTCAGTCGCTGATCCGCCCGCATATGCCCGCCGCCAGTGAAAAAGGTATTGAGCTGCTGGTGGATATCTCCCCAGCGGTACCGGATGTGCTGATGGTAGATGGGCCCCGGCTGCGTCAAATTCTCACTAACCTCCTGGGCAATGCCCTGAAGTTTACCCACCAGGGCGAGATACTGCTGGCAATAGAGCCCGGCGACGGCGACGAAAAATGGCGATTTCGTATTCGCGACAGCGGTATCGGCATCCCGGTGGAGAAGCAAAAGGCCATCTTCGAGGCCTTCAGCCAGGCCGATAGCTCCACCACCCGCCGTTACGGTGGCACGGGCCTGGGGCTGACCATCTCTGCCCGGCTGGTGAGCCTGATGGGTGGAGAGCTGACGGTGCAGAGCGAGCCCGGAGCAGGCAGCGAGTTCGCCTTCACCCTGCTGCTGGAGGGCCAGCGGATGCTCCCAGGGACGGATGTCCCCATGGCCCGCTTTAACGGTGAACAGGTGCTGGTGGTGGACGACAACAGCACCAACCTGCGCTTGCTGGACACCATGCTCCGCCAGATGGGGCTAACACCGACCTGCGTAAACAACGCTGACGGGGCGTTACGGCTGGCGGCCAAACACGAGAGCGTACGCTGGCCGCTGATCCTGCTTGATGCACAGATGCCGGATATGGACGGCGTTTCGCTGGCGCTTGAGCTTTCGGTCCTGCCCAGAAGCGAGCAGAGCCATATCATCATGCTCAGCTCAATGAGCCGTCATTTTGACGCCAATATGCTTAAGCGTATTGGTATTGCGCATTACCTGCATAAGCCCGTTGCGCAGCGCGAACTGCATCAGGTGATTGCCAGCGTCCTTGAGCCTGCTCCCCTGCCCGCGTCGACACCTTCCCTCGTCGCCCCGCCCATCACCGTGCAGGAGGGGCTGCATATCTTGCTGGCCGAGGATAACCTGGTGAATCAGAAAGTCGCCAGACGCCTGCTGGAGCGGCTCGGTCACCAGTGCGACGTCGTAGACAATGGTCGTGAAGCGCTGGCGCGCTGGCGCGAACAGCCGTGGGACGTTCTGCTGATTGACCTGCAAATGCCGGAAATGGACGGCGAAACCGCCATCCGCCTGCTTCGCGAAGAGACGCTGGTGCAGGGCCGCAGCCATCAGCCCGCCATTGCCATGACAGCCCACGCCATGCAGGGCGATAAAGAGCGCTGCCTGGCGATGGGCTTCGATGGCTATATCGCCAAGCCGGTGAATCAGGAGGCGCTTCAGGAGGAGATTATGCGCGTCGCCGCCGGTGGGAAGCAGGGGCTGCCGGACGAAGCCAGCCTGTTAAAGCAGTGTGCGGACGATCCGCAGCTGGTTCAGGAGCTGCTGGCGCTGTTCAGCGAGGGGCTTGACGAGGCGATAGTCACCATAGAGCAGGCTATCGACAACAACAATCGTGATGCCCTGCGCCGCGCCGCGCATAAGCTTCGCGGCGAAGCGGTCACCCTCTGTTTCACCGCGCTTGCAGAGCGGTTGCAGCAGCTTGAGAGCGAGGCGGCGTCGCTTGACCTGGCAGGGCTGGACGTCCTTCGACGCGAGCTTATCGAGGAAGTCGGGCGCAGCGTAGCGTGGCTACGCCAGAGAGCGCAGGAGGTAAAGCATGATCCGTAAACTTGTTCTGCTTTTGCTAGTCAGCACGCCGATGGTACAGGCGAGCCAGCCCGTCACCTGGTCTCTCGCCGGGCAGTGGCGCGTACATGACGCTAATGATAGCAGTTTTAACGGCGCGGCCGCCCCCGTCTCCGACTGGCGTGCGCTTCGCGTACCTGCCAACTGGTACAGTGCCGGATATGACCATCAGGGGGCGCTCTGGTATCGACATGACTTCACCCTTCCTGAACGCACGCCGGGTACCATGGCCAGCCTGGTTTTTGACGGCGTAGACTATTTCGCCGACGTCACGCTCAATGGCCAGCCGTTAGCCCGCCATGAAGGCTATTTCCAACGTTTTTCAGTGGACGTCAGCGACACGCTGCGGCGGCATAACCAGCTTGCCGTACGGGTTGATAGCCCGTATGAGGATCCTAAAAAAGTCTGGCCGCTGCATAAGACACTGATGAAGGGCGTGCTTAGCCAGCACGATTCACGCCCAGGGGGAGCGTGGTCTGAAGAGGGCCAGGATAATAACTCCGGTGGCATCTGGGCTCCGGTGCGATTGCATCTGAGTCGCGGGGTGACCATCGATGAAGTGGTTCTGCGTCCAGATTGGCGTCAAGGGCTGGAGAACCCTGCGTTAGAGGCTGAGATCCACTATCGCGCACTGGCCAGCGGTCCCGCCACGCTGCGCCTGACGGCCACACCGAATAATTTTAGCGGACAACGCTTTCAGCAAGAGTTTCCGGTAACGCTGGATAACTCAGACGGCGCCGTACACACCCTGCGCGTTACGCTGCCTATGGAAGAGGCAAAGCTCTGGTGGCCGGTGGGCGTTGGCAAGCCAAACCTGTACCAGGTACGCGCCACCCTGACGGACGACCAGGGGGTGATGGATACCGCCGTCACCCGGACCGGCTTGCGCAAGCTTGAAGAGCAGCCGGATAACAAAGGCTGGCTTATCAATGATAAACGGTTATTTATAAAGGGCAGTAACTATATCGGTTCTCCCTGGCTCGGCACGATGACGCGAAAAAAATATCGCCGTGATTTTGAACTCGTCGAGGCAATGAACGCCAACGCGATTCGCGTTCATGGACACGTGGCAGGCCGCGCACTGTATGAGGTGGCCGACGAGATGGGGCTAATGATCTGGCAGGATGTTCCCTTACAGTGGGGCTATGATGATAGCCCTGCGTTTACTGAGAATGCGGTACGGCAGACCCGGGAGATGGTCAAACAGTTCGGCAACTCACCGGCCATTATCGTCTGGGGAGGCCATAACGAGCCTCCCTGGAACTCGCCGTGGATGGAAAAAAGATTCCCTGACTGGAACAAAACCTTAAACCAGACATTAACACAAAAGGTCGCCGATGCGCTGGCTGAGGATACCTCTCGCATTGTGCATCGTTTCTCCGCAGTAGAAGAGCACTACTGGGCGGGGTGGTATTTCGGCACCATGCGCGATCTGCTTGCGCCTGCCAAAACGGGGATTATCACCGAGTTCGGCGCGCAGGCGTTGCCAAGACTCTCGACCCTGAAAACATTTATCCCCGCCCACCTGATGTGGCCGAAGAGTACGGCTGCCGACGATCCAGGCTGGACGCTCTGGAAGTATCACAACTTCCAACCGTTCCAGACGTTTAAGTTCGCACACATACCGCGCGGCAATAACATTCAGGAGATGATTCATAATACTCAGCAGTATCAGGCGCAGCTGGTGTCGATGGCAGCCGAGAGCTACCGTCGGCAGCGATATCAGCCCGTTACAGCCCTTTTCCACTTTATGTTTGTAGAGACGTGGCCCTCCATCAACTGGGGCGTCGTGGATTATCTGCGCAAACCGAAGGCCGGATACTACGCGCTGCAAAAAGCCTATCAACCTATTCTGCCATCGATTGAGCCAGTTACGCCCGCGTGGCGCGTTGGTAGCCCGACGACAATTCGCCTGTGGGCCATCAATGATACCTGGTCAGCCTGCGACGACTGCCGCCTGAAATGGCAGGTCAAACAAAATGGCCGGGTGCTTGATAAAGGCGAAACGACGCTGACTCTTCCTGCCGATTCCGGTCAGCAGGTAAAAGCGCTTACGGTCACGCCTCCCAGCAAACACAACCTGCTGATTGAGTACCGCATTGAGAATAAGGCCGGTAAAACGGTAGGAACGAACCAGCGCATAGAGCAGTGCGATAATTGCCAGCATTAACTGTAACGGGTGCAACGCTGCTGAGACTGCTCAGATAGCGTTGCATTTGATGCCAGCAATCTTGTTACCGGTATCACGGAAAGCACTTTACGTAACCCAGATGTTAAATCCCGCAATTGTTAACCTTCCCGCTTCAACCACACTATTGTTCCTGATTATAGAACCCGTACCTTAACGACACCTGGTGACATCAATGACAACTAAAGTTACCCGTAAAGAAAAGATCAGTTATGGCCTTGGGGATATGGCTAGCCATGTTGGTTTGGATAACGTGATTATCTTTCTCACGTTTTACTATACCGATGTAGTGGGTCTACCGGCCGCATTCGTCGGAACCATGTTTCTGCTTGCCCGCACCGCCGATGCCATTATCGACCCCGCGATGGGCTATATGGCCGACCGTACCCGTTCCCGCTGGGGAAAATTTCGCCCATGGATGCTGTGGCTGGCCCTACCTTTTGGCCTGAGCTGCCTCCTGACCTATGCCGTACCGCAATCGCTGGATATGACCGGTAAAATGATTTTTGCCAGCGTTAGCTACACCTTTATGATGCTGATGTATACCGCCATCAATATCCCCTACTGCTCGATGGGCGCGGTGATTACCCCTGATAACGACGAGCGCATCTCCCTACAGTCCTGGCGCTTCTTCCTTGCTACGCTTGGCGGCGCCATGTCGACATTCTTCATGATGCCCCTGGCGGAGTACCTGGGCGGAGCGGATAAGCTGGCAGGCTATCGCTGGGCAATGGCGATTATGGCCAGTGCGGCGGTGGTTATGTTCTGGATCTGCTTTGCCAATACCCGCGAACGTATTAAAGCGCCCGCCACTCACAACAACTACCTTGCCGAACTACGGGATCTGCTGCGTAACGATCAATGGCGGGTCGTCGCAGTGCTCGTGATAACCAACATTGGCTTTGGCGTGATCCGCCTCGGGGCGATGATGTACTTCGTCACCTATTACCTCGGCAGCGCCAGCTATTTCATGTGGATGCTCGCCGCGCATATCCTTGGCAAAGCCGCCGGTAGCCTGCTGGCCAAGCGTCTGACCCGCAACTTCAATAAAGTTCAGATGTTCGGCTACTGTGCGGTACTGGCCGGTGTGCTCAGCATCGCCCTGTTCTTTGCACCGAAATCCGTTTTCGTCCTGGTTCCGCTAACGTTTATCGTCTCGACGCTCTATCAGGCGACCACCACGCTGATGTGGGTAATGATGGCCGACGTTGCCGACTACGGCGAATGGCGTCAGGGCAAACGTATGGATGGCATTATTTTCTCCACCTTCCTCGCCGTCCTCAAACTGGGAATGGCGCTCAGCGGTGCCATCGTCGGCTGGACCCTGGCCTTCAGCGGCTACGTCGCCAACGCGCCGGAACAGACGTCGCTGGCCATGCACAGCATCGTCGCCCTCTTCACCATTGTCCCTGGACTGCTCTCTCTGGCGGCTTTCGCCACGCTGCGCTGGTACAAGCTTGATGACCAGACCATGCAGGAAATCAATTTGGCTAAAATGCAATCTTTTGTGAAAGGATGACCTCTCAATGAGCGAATTAATTGAGCACGCTAACGCCATCGAATGGCGCTTCGAACGACAGATTTTACGTCTGGAGCCCTGGGGCAAGAATAGTCTGCGGGTACGCGCCACCTGCGCGCCGGCGTTTACTTCCGAGCCTCACGCTCTGCTGACGCCAGAATCATGCCAGGCCGACATTTTGCGAGATGCTGAAACCCTGACTCTGCGCAACGGCAACATCAGCGCGGTATTGAACCTTAAGGGCCAGCTGGCATTTTACAATCAGCACGGCGATCTACTGCTGGAGGAGATGTGGCGACAGCGTTCTACGGTTGGCATCGGTGCCAGTGAAAAAAGCCAGGACAAATACGTCAGCGCCCTGAAGCTGGATGGACGAGAATTTAAACCGCTGCCCGGCGGTAAATATCAGCTGACAGTACGTTTTGAAGCCCGCAATGGAGAACGGTTGTATGGCATGGGGCAGTACCAGCAGCCCTGGCTGGATCTGAAAGGCTGCTCTCTGGAGCTGGCGCAGCGTAACTCGCAGGCCAGCGTGCCGTTTGTCCAATCCAGCCTCGGCTATGGCCTGCTGTGGAATAATCCGGCCATTGGCGAGGCTAGCTTTGCGAAAAACCACAGCCAGTGGACCGCCCGCGTTACCCAGGAGATGGACTATTGGATAACCGCTGGTGATACCGTGATGGAGATGACCCGCCAGTATGCTAAAGCCACCGGTACACCGCCCGCCGCGCCGGAATTTATCAGTGGTCTGTGGCAGTGTAAATTGCGCTACCGCACCCAGCAGGAGGTGTTGGACGTCGCTCGCGAATATCACCGCCGCAACCTGCCGCTGTCAGTGATGGTTATCGATTTCTTCCACTGGCCGAATCAGGGAACCTGGTGTTTCGATCCGACCGACTGGCCGGATCCGCGGGCGATGGTAGAAGAGCTGGAATCAATGGGCATCAGGCTAATGGTTTCGGTCTGGCCGACCGTGGAAGCGCGTAGCCCGCTATTTCCGCAGATGAAAGCCAAAGGCTGGCTGGTGACCAGCGATCGCGGCGTGCAGATCAACCTCGATTTTATGGGCAACACGACCTTCTTTGACGCCACCCACCCGCAGGCGCGGCAGTTTGTCTGGGATACGGTGAAGAAAAACTATTTTGACTACGGGATCAAGCTGTTCTGGCTGGATGAAGCCGAGCCGGAGTATCGTGCCTATGACTTCGATAACTATCGCTACCATGCTGGACCGGTACTGGAAGTGGGCAATCGCTATCCGCGCGATTTCGCTCAGGGCTTCTACGATGGCCTGCGCGCAGAGGGCGAAAAGGAGATCGTCAACCTGGTGCGCTGTAGCTGGGCAGGCAGCCAACGCTATGGCGTACTCGCATGGTCCGGGGACGTTCACTCCTCTTTCCATTCGTTCCGCAATCAGCTGGCTGCCGGGCTTAACATGGGACTGGCGGGCATTCCATGGTGGACCACCGATATCGGCGGTTTCCAGGGCGGCAACATCCACGATCCCGCCTTTCACGAACTGCTGATCCGCTGGTTCCAGTGGGCGGTGTTCTGTCCGGTTCTGCGTATGCACGGCTATCGCGAGCCGCGGATCCAGCCGCCGGAGAGCTATCGCCACGGTATTCCGCAATGCGATAGCGGTTCACCCAATGAACTATGGAGCTACGGTGAGGAGAACTTCGCCATCATGCAGCGCTGGCTGGGCGTCCGCGAGGCGCTACGCCCCTATATTGATGAACTTTACGCCAATGCGCATCACCACGGCGATCCGCTCATGCGTCCGCTCTTCTGGCACTATCCTGACGAGGCGGAAAGCTGGCAGGTGGAAGACCAATATCTGTTTGGCCGTGATCTACTGGTCGCTCCGGTTATGCACGCCGGTCAACGTCAGCGCGATGTCTGGCTACCGGGCGATCACCAGTGGGTCAATTTACAGGGAGAGTGCTATCAGGGCGGGCAGCGTATTTCAGTTCCTGCCGAACTGGAGACGATCCCGCTCTTTATTCGTGAAGGCAGCCCGCTGATTTCGCTGCTGGTAAAGTAAATCAGGCAGGAGCCTGAAATAGCGAGCACAGGTGACTTTGATACCCCCCTTGAAGGGGGGTAAACACGATTTTTCGAGCCCCGATTGATGCTCACCATGATGGCAGAACTCGCCAGCCTGGATAAAGAGCTAATAGCAGAACGTAGAACAGCAGGAATCAAATACGCTCAATTAGAACCTAAGTATTATGGCAGACCAATTAAAGCAACTGCTGAACAGGAACGAAAACTGCGTGAAACGTTTGCTTTATTACGTATGTGCGATGAAATGAATGTAAGGGCAGTTTGCCCCCTCTCATTCGTACAACCATCTTCCGGCTTTTGCAGACTGGATAAACATATCAATGGTGAAATCTGGAACATCCACGGGTTCAGGCTTTTTGAACGGGTTCCATGAGAAGCTGACTTCGGGATAGTAGGTTTCAAGATGGAAATCCGACATATCAACGTTGAACTCTTTCGAGTAATCTTCTACCAACTCTTCAACCTCATCCTGATCAAGCTGCACATCAAAATGAATGCTCGATTCTGCCGTGTAGGTGTCGTATTTCTTTTTTCTGAACAGATATGTACCACCCCGGATAGTGAACATCTCGATTACTCGTTTTTCGATATCGTCTACCATAGCTTATCATTACCCCGTGCAATGGTGTTGTATTCAGTGATCGAGTTGTAGATGATCTGCGATACATCAGCGACAAGAATCACTTCACCTATGAGGGGGATTATCGGCGGTTTCCAGGGCGGCAACATCCACGATCCCGCTTTTCACGAGCTGCTGATCCGCTGGTTCCAGTGGGCGGTGTTCTGTCCGGTCCTGCGTATGCACGGCTATCGCGAGCCGCGGATCCAGCCGCCGGAAAGCTATCGCCACGGTATTCCGCAATGCGATAGCGGTTCACCCAACGAGCTGTGGAGCTACGGTGAGGAGAACTTCGCCATTATGCAGCGCTGGCTGGGTGTCCGCAAGGCGCTACGCCCCTATATTGATGAACTTTACGCCAATGCGCATCACCACGGGGATCCGCTCATGCGCCCGCTCTTCTGGCACTATCACGACGAGGCGCAAAGCTGGCAGGTGGAAGATCAATATCTGTTTGGCCGTGATCTACTGGTCGCTCCGGTTATGCACGCCGGTCAACGTCAGCGTGAAGTCTGGCTGCCGGGTGACCACCAGTGGGTCAATTTACAGGGAGAGTGCTATCAGGGCGGGCAGCGTATTTCGGTTCCTGCCGAACTGGAGACGATCCCGCTCTTTATTCGTGAAGGCAGCCCGCTGATTTCGCTGCTGGTAAAGTAAATCCCTAAATAAGCCGGTTATGCCCTTGCGGCATGCCGGTAGTCTCATAATGATTTGCCTGTGGAGCCGGCTTACGGGTTCATCTGCTGAAGACCATTTTTTGTAGAAAAAACCGCTGAGAGGTAACGCCCGCTATCAGTAGCGTTTTTTTCAATTGTATAAAACACGGTATATGTATGGTCCTTTTGGAAGTCATAACCAAATGTTGGCAGGCACTGCCCGTTAGTGACATATACACGTTCATGTTCTAATGTCTTGAGAAGATTATTGTTTTGTCCATCAGAGAACTGGACTGAAGAAACGAACTCCCCAGGATAGACAGGCGCAGTAATACAAACCTGGTTATCTTTTAATGTTACGTTAGCGGGCTCTTTAGGCGGAATTCTATCGCCAGGCCCCGGGCAACCTGAAAGTAAAAATGCCACGACTATAACTGAGTAATTTTTGTACATTGATACTCCTTTGTCTGAGCTTTCATCCCATAAAATCTCGAGTGTTAGTCTCTTACGCCATTAGCGGTTAGATTAATAACAGGCATCACTGCTACATCATTTTCATAAAAGAGATCTGAGTTAGTGAAGTTATAGATCTTGCCGGTCATTTTCACATTTACTGTGTTTCCGTAGGCAGTCGCTGTCACTGCATCAGTATTCGTTTCAAGAAAAGGCGATCTATCCTTCAGAGCATTGGTTACGTTACTGTTCCCCAGGTCTTTATCGAGGTAAAAACGATATATATTTGAAACAGTTGCGTTTCCCTCATCGTATTTCGTGACGTATAACCAGACGCTGTCCGACAGCTTTTGTTTACTCACAAAGGTATCGTGAGGCGGGGAATTAAAAAAATAGTAATAGACCGCGTAACCGCCTACGAGCAGTAACAACACCACGGTAAGCATACCGTGCAGCTTTTTAGTAACCGAGCTTGCGAGCATAATCTATCCTTGGCTCAATCCCATACTGTAAGTAAAGTTATCAGAAAGGTATGTAATCGTCAGGCGAAGTCTTGTCGTGCCCTTCTGGGGCCACCAAGGCATGGTGGCCCGCACTTTAACTGTAAAGCCATCGTCCTGCTTTTGCCGAATCAATAAACATTCTCAAGGTCAATGGCACTTTACCAGCATTATTATTTTTTTTTGTGAAAAAAGTTTTTGGCTTCCATGGAAAATGATTATCCATATGAAAGCTATCACAATTTACACTCAATTTCGTTGACAGTGCGTCTATTAAATCTGAGATATCTTCTCGCTCAAACGTTTCCTGAAGAGCCTCATCATCTGAAATATCAACGGTTTTGAAAAAAGTTGTAACCCTTGGCAGATTATCCAGAATGAAAGCCCTGTATTGATCATCGCTTTTTGAATTGCTCACCAGATTTTATCCTCCGGGCGCACAATAGTATTGAATCGATTTACGGTGTGATAGCCAATCATCGAAACATCAACCGCCAAAATAACCCATCCGAGAACGGGCACTGTCCGGCCAACAAAGGTTCCCAGATTATTTACCCAGAAAATTTTCAACCTTCTGAGCGAAAATGATTGGTTACACAGTGGGTTACAGTAAGTAACTCTGCAAGGAGGCTTTAAGCCATGTCCCTTAGGATTCAGTAATTTATTGAACTTTAAGAAGTGTTTTGGAGCGGGCGAAGGGAATCGAACCCTCGTATAGAGCTTGGGAAGCTCTCGTTCTACCATTGAACTACGCCCGCTTTGAGGTGCGTAAGGCATTATAAACCTTACGCACCGTCTGGCAAGGCGAAAGCACGCTAACCGGTGGTTAATTAATCATTTAGCACTTCGGCGGGGTGCCCTGCGGTGGCAGGTAACGGATCGGGTCGATGGCAGTGGCGCGGTAGCGCAGCTGGAAGTGCAGCTTCACCGAGTCGGTATCAGAGCTGCCCATCGTGGCAATCTTCTGCCCTATTTTTACGCTCTGGCCGTTGTTTACCAGCAACGTATCGTTATGAGCATAGGCGGTGATGTAGTCCTCACTGTGCTTGATCATAATGAGGTTGCCGTAGCCGCGCAGCTGGTTACCCACGTAGACCACCTTCCCTGACCCGGCGGCATAGATCGCCTGCCCACGTGAGCCCGCAATGTCGATACCCTTGTTACCGCCATCGGCGGAGGAGTACGGCAGTACCACGGTGCCGCTTGTCGGCCAGCGCCAGCAGCGCTGCCCTACTGGTGGCCAGGAGGCTGGCGGCACGGTAACGACGCGTGAGGAGGAACCGCTGCTGCTCTTACCGGAGGTCTTTTTACCGGAACCGTTGGTTCGCAGCCGCTGGCCGATCTCAATGGTATAGGGCGGAGAGATACCGTTAAGGCGCGCCAGATCCCTGACGCTGGTGCCGGTCAGGCGTGAAATACGCGACAGCGTATCGCCACGTTTAACGACGTAAACATCTTCATCCGACAGCTTGTTTGATGAACAGGCAGCCAGCAGCATGCCCAGCATCAGACAGATAATAAGGCGAAACGGTTTTCTCATCGGGCGTCCTGCGCTCAAAACGGATCCTCAGGTAATTGTTATGGGGTTGTTTATGATAGCAGCCATCCGCCGGAGGCTAAATGTCTTCACGGTGATTTACATTTCAGGGGAATGGATGCCCGGTGGCGCTACGCCATAAAAAAAGCCCCGCAGTTCATTACCGTCGGGGCCCTATTAACACGTTACGTCTTACTTAACCGGACGCATCGCCGGGAAGAGGATCACGTCGCGGATGGTGTGGCTGTTGGTGAACAGCATCACCATACGGTCAATACCAATGCCCAGGCCTGCAGTCGGCGGCAGGCCGTGCTCCAGCGCGGTCACGTAGTCCTCGTCAAAGAACATCGCTTCGTCGTCACCAGCAGCTTTCGCGTCCACCTGGTCCTGGAAACGCTGGGCCTGGTCTTCCGCGTCGTTCAGCTCGCTGAAGCCGTTGCCGATCTCACGTCCACCGATAAAGAACTCAAAGCGGTCGGTGATCTCCGGGTTCTCGTCATTACGACGCGCCAGCGGCGACACTTCTGCCGGGTACTCGGTGATGAAGGTCGGCTGGATCAGGTGCGCTTCAGCGGTCTCTTCGAAGATCTCGGTCACGATACGGCCCAGTCCCCAGCTCTTCTCAACCTTGAGGCCAAGGCTTTCAGCGATGGCTTTCGCCGCGTCGAAGTTATCCAGATCCGCCATGTTGGTTTCCGGACGGTACTTCTTGATCGCCTCGCGCATGGTCAGCTTCTCGAACGGCTTGCCGAAGTCGAAGGTTTCCTCACCGTAAGGCACCTCGGTGGTGCCCAGAATGTCCTGCGCCAGGGTGCGGAACAGGGACTCGGTCAGCTCGATCAGATCTTTATAGTCCGCGTACGCCATGTAGAGTTCCATCATGGTGAACTCTGGGTTATGACGAACGGAGATGCCTTCGTTACGGAAGTTACGGTTGATCTCGAACACGCGATCAAAACCACCGACCACCAGGCGCTTCAGGTACAGTTCCGGCGCGATACGCAGGTACATGTCCAGATCCAGCGCGTTGTGATGGGTGATGAACGGACGCGCGGAGGCACCGCCCGGGATCACCTGCATCATCGGGGTTTCCACTTCCATAAAGTCGCGGTTAACCATGAACTGGCGGATACCGGCCATGATCTGGGAGCGGATCTTGAAGGTCTTGCGGGACTCATCGTTGGAGATGAGATCCAGGTAGCGCTGACGGTAGCGCGCTTCCTGATCCTGCAGGCCGTGGAACTTGTCCGGCAGCGGGCGCAGAGCTTTGGTCAGCAGACGCAGCTCGGTGCAGTGAATGGAGAGCTCGCCAGTCTTGGTTTTAAACAGCTTACCTTTCGCGCCGAGGATATCCCCGAGGTCCCACTTCTTGAACTGCTCGTTGTAGATACCTTCCGGCAGATCGTCACGGGAGACGTAGAGCTGAATGCGGCCGCCGACGTCCTGCAGGGTGATGAATGATGCCTTGCCCATGATACGGCGGGTCATCATACGACCAGCCACGCTCACTTCGACGTTCAGCGCTTCCAGCTCTTCGTTCTCTTTCGCATCAAACTCGGCGTGCAGCGCATCGGAGGTGCTGTCACGACGGAAGTCGTTCGGGAACGCAACGCCCTGCTCACGCAGCTGCGCCAGCTTCTCACGGCGGGTTTTTAATTCGTTATTAAGATCGACCGCCGCGTCAGCGCCCTGTGCTTGTTGTTCAGACATGTTGGTTCCTCATAGCCCTGCTTTCAAACTTGCTTCAATAAACTGGTCAAGACTGCCGTCCAGCACCGCCTGCGTATTGCGGGTTTCAACCCCGGTGCGCAGATCTTTGATACGGGAGTCGTCCAGTACGTAAGAACGGATCTGGCTGCCCCAGCCGATATCGGATTTGTTATCTTCCATCGCCTGCTTCTCAGCATTTTTCTTCTGCATCTCCAGCTCATAAAGCTTCGCTTTCATCTGCTTCATGGCCTGGTCTTTGTTCTTATGCTGGGAACGGTCGTTCTGGCACTGAGTCACGGTGTTGGTCGGAATGTGGGTAATACGCACCGCCGATTCCGTACGGTTAACGTGCTGACCGCCCGCGCCGGAGGCACGGTAGACGTCGATACGCAGATCCGCCGGGTTGATTTCGATATCGATATCGTCTTCCACTTCCGGATAGACAAACGCCGAGCTAAAGGAGGTGTGACGACGGCCGCCGGAGTCGAACGGGCTCTTACGCACCAGGCGATGTACGCCGGTTTCGGTACGCAGCCAGCCGTAGGCATAATCGCCGATGATTTTGATGGTCACCGATTTCAGGCCAGCGACTTCACCTTCAGACTCTTCGATAATCTCGGTTTTGAAGCCGCGCGCTTCGGCCCAGCGCAGATACATACGTGTCAGCATGCTGGCCCAGTCCTGCGCTTCCGTCCCGCCGGAGCCAGCCTGGATATCCAGGTAGCAGTCGGCGCTGTCATATTCACCGGAGAACATGCGGCGGAACTCAAGCTGCGCCAGTTTCTCTTCCAGCACGTCAAGCTCGGCAACGGCCTCGTTAAAGGTCTCTTCGTCGTCGGCTTCCACAGCCAGCTCCAGCAGGCCAGAGACATCTTCCAGGCCCTGGCGCATCTGATCCAGCGTATCGACGATGGCTTCCAGCGAGGAGCGCTCTTTGCCCAGCGCCTGCGCGCGTTCGGGTTCGTTCCAGACGTCCGGCTGTTCCAGCTCGGCGTTTACTTCTTCAAGACGCTCTTTCTTGGCATCATAGTCAAAGATACCCCCTAAGAACGTCTGAGCGCTCTGTGAGGTCCTGAATGCGGTTTTTTACAGGATTGATTTCAAACATGGCTGTATTCTTTTCTGCGCTTGTCAAAATGCGGTTATAAGGGCGGGATCTTAGCGGATTCGCGCCCTTTTTTACAGTGAAAGTGATGCTAAATCGGCCAGATATCGTCGATGATCAGCTGCACGCTGCGATTACCTCGAAACTCGTTCACATCAAGTTTATAGGCAAGGCTCACTTCGCGCACGCCGTTGTCCGGCCAGATAGTGGTATCAACGTTAAAGGCGATGCCGTCCAGCAGCGGGCCGCCACCGACCGGCTCAACCATGACCTTCAGATGGCGCTCGCCGACGATACGCTGCTGCAACAGGCGAAAACGCCCATCGAACAGCGGCTCCGGGAACATCTGTCCCCACGGCCCGGCGTCGCGCAGCATCTCTGCGACCTCCAGCGTCATTTCAGCAGGGGAAAGCGGGCCGTCTGAGACCACTTCACCCTGTAACAGGGCAGGATCCAGCCACTCGGTGACCAGATCGCCAAAGCGCTGCTGGAACTCCTCAAAGCGCGATGCCTCCAGCGATAGCCCCGCCGCCATGGCGTGACCACCGAACTTCAGCATCATGCCCGGATAGAGCGTGTCGAGACGCTCAAGGGCGTCGCGCATATGCAGGCCCTGAATCGAGCGGCCGGAGCCTTTCAGCAGGCCGTCCCCCGCCGGAGCAAAGGCTATGACCGGGCGGTGGAAGCGCTCTTTGATGCGCGAGGCGAGAATACCCACTACGCCCTGGTGCCATTCAGGATGATACATCGCCAGCCCACCGGGCAGCGTCTCGCTGCTGCGCTCCAGCTTCTCGCATAGCGCCAGCGCCTCGGCCTGCATCCCCTGCTCAATCTCTTTACGCGTCTGGTTGAGCGCATCCAGCTCGCTGGCTAACACCCGAGCTTCACCGACGTTGTCGCAGAGCAGCAGCGCCACGCCTACCGACATATCGTCGAGCCGTCCTGCGGCGTTAAGCCGGGGACCGAGGGCAAAGCCGAGATCGCTGGCCGCCAGCTTCTGTGCATCGCGGTTGGCGATCTCCAGCAGCGCTTTAATACCCGGACGGCACTTGCCCGCACGAATGCGGCTCAGCCCCTGCCAGGTCAAAATACGGTTGTTGGCATCCAGCGGCACCACGTCGGCCACCGTGCCAAGAGCAACGAGATCCAGCAGCTCCGCCAGGTTAGGCTCGGCCAGGCCACGAGCGGTAAACCAGCCCTGCTCGCGCAGATGGGCGCGCAGGGCCAGCATCAAGTAGAACGCAACCCCTACCCCTGCCAGCGACTTCGACGGGAAGGTGCAGTCGCGCAGGTTCGGGTTAACAATCGCCTCGGCGTCTGGCAGCGTCTCTCCTGGCAGGTGGTGATCGGTCACCAGCACCGGGATCCCTAGCTCATGGGCGCGATCGACGCCGGTATGGGAAGAGATACCGTTATCCACGGTCAGGATCATCTGCGCACCGCGGGCATGTGCCTGATCGACCACCTCCGGGCTTAGCCCGTAGCCGTCGTCAAAACGGTTCGGTACCAGGCAGGTGACGTTCCCACAGCCCAACGCACGCAGGGCCAACACGCTAAGGGCGGTGCTGGTGGCACCGTCGGCGTCAAAATCGCCGACGACGACAATACGCAGCTCCTCTTGCAGGGCGCGATAGAGCAGCGCCACGGCTTTATCGATGCCGCTGAGCTGCTGCCATGGGAGCATCCCTCTGACGCTGCGCTCCAGCTCTCCGGCTGAACTTACGCCGCGGCTGGCATATAAGCGCCGCAGCAGCGGGGGCAGGTTCGCTGGGAGATCCGCCGCCTCATCCACTGTTCGGCGGCGAAGTTGTCTCTGATGTTTCACGAAAATTATTTACCGCTCATAGATTTCTGCTGGTCGAGGAACGCCTTCAGCTCCTGCGGACCCTGGTAGCCCGGCACAACGTAGCCGTTGCTCAGGACAATCGCCGGGGTGCCGCTGACGCCAAACTGCACGCCCAGCGCATAGTGGTTAGCAATGTCGATATCGCAGCTGGCTGGCTGTACGCCTTTGCCATTCATCGCGTTGTCGAAGGCTTTATTACGATCTTTCGCGCACCAGACCGACTTCATATCTTTTGCCGCATCGCTCTGGATACCCTGACGCGGGAAGGCCAGGTAGCGCACGGTGATGCCCAGCGAGTTGTAGTCCGCCATCTCTTCATGCAGCTTATGGCAGTAGCCGCAGGTGATATCGGTAAACACGGTAATGACGTGTTTCTCCTGTGCGGCCTTGTAGACAATCATCTCTTTTTCCAGCGCGTTGAGATGGGTCATCAGCATCTGGTTAGTGACATTAACCGGCTGCGCACCGCTGACGTCATACATCGGCCCCTGGATAATATGCTTACCGTCGTCGGTGACGTACAGCACGCCGCTGTTGGTCATAACGGTTTTCATGCCGCTCACCGGCGCAGGCTGGATCTCGGTGCTCTGTACGCCCAGCTTCGCCAGCGACTGTTTGATTGCCGCGTCATCAGCGTGGGCCATCCCGGAGAGCGTTGCCGCCAGCAGGGTAAACATCATTAAACTCTTTTTCATAACCGTCCTTAACTGTTCAGCATCATGCCCGGGGGTGATGCTGTTGATGAAGTTGTCGCAAGCGCTCTGTGGCCACATGGGTGTAGATCTGGGTCGTAGAGAGATCGCTGTGTCCAAGCAGCATCTGCACCACGCGCAGGTCAGCGCCGTGGTTTAACAGATGCGTGGCAAACGCGTGGCGCAATACGTGCGGCGAAAGCTTTTCACTGTCGATGCCTGCCAGCAGAGCATAGTGCTTAACCCGGTGCCAAAAGGTCTGCCGGGTCATCTGCTGGGCGCGCTGGCTAGGGAAGAGCGTATCGATTGAGGTGCCGTTCAGCAACCATGGTCGCCCATGCTCAAGATAGTTCTCCAGCCAGTAGACCGCCTCTTCCCCCAGCGGCACCAGACGCTCTTTGTTACCTTTACCGATAACCCGCACGACGCCCTGCCGCAGGCTGATATCGCTCATGGTCAGCCCCACCAGCTCCGAGACGCGCAGGCCGGTGGCATAGAGCACTTCCAGCATGGCCTTATCGCGCAGCTCCAGCGGCTGATCCACCAGCGGAGCCTGCAGCAGGCGTTCAACCTGGGCCTCGCTGAGATCTTTTGGCAGCCGCTGCGGCAGCTTAGGCGACGCCAGCAGCGCGCTGGGATCATCCGGGCGCAGCTTCTCCCGGTACAGATGCTGAAAGAGACGCCGTATAGCGCTCAGCAGGCGCGCAGAGCTGGTGGCTTTATATCCGCCTTCAATGCGCTCCGCCAGCAGCGCCTGCAGGTCGTCGCTTTGCGCGCTCTGTAACGACAGGCCGCGATGGTGCAGCCACTCCGCCACCATGCTGAGATCGCGGCGGTAGGCGCTTAGCGTATTCTCCGCCAGATTACGCTCCAGCCAGAGCGCATCAAGAAACTGTTCTATGCGTGCGAGATCCTGATCCATTTGAGCCTCTTGGGGTCTGCGGCTCTCCATTATGCCTGATTGCCCACCGATTCTGGTACACTGTGCGCAAAGCCCCATCAGGAATTGAGACGTTTACGCTATGAACATTGGTCTTTTCTATGGTTCCAGTACCTGCTACACCGAAATGGCGGCGGAGAAAATCCGCGACGTTATCGGCCCGGAACTGGTTACGCTGCATAACCTAAAAGACGACGCTGTCTCCTTAATGGAGCAGTACGATGTCCTGATCCTCGGCATTCCCACCTGGGATTTTGGCGAGCTTCAGGAGGACTGGGAGGCCGTTTGGGACCAGCTCGACGGCCTCAACCTCGACGGTAAAATCATTGCGCTGTACGGCATGGGCGATCAGCTCGGCTACGGCGAATGGTTCCTTGACGCGCTCGGCATGCTGCACGATAAGCTGGCAGCCAAAGCCGTGACCTTTGTTGGCTACTGGCCGACAGAGGGCTATGAGTTTACCAGCCCTAAGCCGGTGATTGCCGATGGTCAGCTCTTCGTTGGCCTGGCGCTGGATGAAACCAACCAGTACGATCAGAGCGAAGAGCGCATCCAGAGCTGGTGCGAACAGATCCTCAGCGAAATGGCCGAGCAGTTCGCCTGAGTTTTATCAGCGCTCCCCTGTCGCTGGCTGCTGGAGCAGCATCCGGCGCAGGTCTCGCCACTCTCGTTCATCCATACTGTCCGCCGCCAACCACAGGTGATGCACGCGTCCGCCCTGCTTTTTACGCAGGCGCAGCATCATACCGCTGGTTAGCATCCAGGGCGTGCCGAGAATATCCCACTCTATGCCCTGCCAGCGCAGCCGGGAATCCATCAGCAGCTTGATTTCACCGTGGCAGGCGTTGATGCGCCGCTGACTGCGTACGCAGTCAAACACCACCAGCGACAGCAGCATGAGCCACAGCGGCGTATAGCGCAGCGGCCAGGGAGCCAGCAGGATTAATGCTGCCACCAGGCCGTGAAGCAGAAGAGAGAGCCACTGAGCGCGCCACGAGACGCGTAGATCAGATTGCCACAGGACCACGTTCCCGATTCCGTGTCTGAATTAACTGCACCATTCTCTGCAACTCCGTGTCGGCAGGTTCACCGTGATTCATTAACCAGTTAAACAGATCCGGATCGTCACTTTCCAGCAGGCGAACGAAGAGCCGTTTGTCGTCATCGCTCAGCGTATCGTACTCGTGTTCAAAAAAAGGCATGATGGAGATATCCAGCTCGCGCATTCCCCGGCGGCAGGCCCAATGGATGCGGGCTTTATTATTTATGTCCATGTCTTCTCCCTGCATTACGATATAGAAGTATCGATAGTGCAGACAGTGTATCGTGTTTTTTGTTCATCCCTTACTGGAAAGTTGATAATTAGGAAGGGTGCTTCCAACATAAAACATCCCGGACGTACGTTTTGCATTTTATTGCGTAGCGCTACGCATCCTGGTGAAGTGAGCACAAATCGTATGCTTTTACCGCTTGCATTGGTCGGCGGCTCTTTTACCATTAAGCATCTAACAGCGTTAAGCAAACCAGGACACTATTATGGCCTTTACTCCTTTTCCTCCGCGCCAGCCTTCCGCCTCTGCGCGTCTGCCGCTGACGCTTATGACGCTCGACGATTGGGCGCTGGCAACCCTGACCGGCGCAGATAGCGAAAAGTATCTGCAGGGCCAGGTCACCGCTGACGTTGCCGCCCTGACCGAGCACCAGCATCTGCTGGCAGCGCACTGCGATGCCAAAGGCAAAATGTGGAGCAACCTGCGGCTGTTTCGCCGCGACGGCGGCTTTGCCTTGATTGAGCGCCGCAGCATTCGTGATGCTCAGCTGACCGAGTTAAAAAAATACGCGGTCTTCTCTAAGGTCACTATCGCGCCGGATGACGAGCACGTGCTGCTGGGCGTGGCCGGTTTTCAGGCCCGCGCCGCGCTGGCGAACGTATTTACCACCCTGCCCGACGCTGAAAAGCAGGTCGTACAGGAGGGGGCAACCTCTATTCTGTGGTTCGCGCACCCGGCAGAGCGTTTCCTGCTTGTCACCGACGTGGCCACGGCAGAGCTGATTAGCGAGAAGCTACGCGGTGAAGCGCAGCTGAACAACAGCCAGCAGTGGCTGGCGCTGAACATTGAAGCGGGCCTACCGGTGATCGACGCCGCTAACAGCGCCCAGTTCATCCCTCAGGCAACTAACCTGCAGGCGCTCGGTGGCATTAGCTTTAAGAAAGGGTGCTATACCGGCCAGGAGATGGTCGCCCGGGCGAAGTTCCGCGGTGCTAACAAGCGTGCCCTGTGGTATCTGGCGGGCAAAGCGAGCCGCCTGCCGGAGGCGGGAGAAGATCTTGAGCTGAAGATGGGTGAAAACTGGCGGCGCACCGGGACTATCCTGGCTGCGGTACAGCTTGATGATGGCCGCCTGCTGGTACAGGCAGTGATGAACAACGATATGGAGCCGGACAGCGTCTTCCGCGTGCGTGATGATGCCAATACGCTCAGCATCGAGCCGCTGCCCTACTCGTTAGAAGAGTGAGTCGTTACGCCGGGTGGCGGCTTCGCCTTACCCGGCCTACGGTTTTGTAGGCCCGGCAAGCTTGCGCCGCCGGGCAAATACTCATGTTTATCCAACGTAGAAGTAGATGGCGAGGAAGTGGCACAGGCTCCCGCCCAGCACAAAGCCGTGCCAGATCGCGTGGTTGTAGGGGATGCGCCTGCACACGTAGAAGATCACCCCCAGCGAGTAGACGATGCCCCCCGCGGCCAGCAATATGAGCCCGCCCATAGAGAGCCTAACGGCTAGTTCATAGATGACCACCAGCGACAGCCAGCCCATCGCCAGGTAGGTCACCAGCGAGAGCACCTTAAAACGGTGGGCAATAGTCAGTTTGAACAGGATCCCGAGCAGCGCCAGGCTCCAGATGACAATCATCAGGCCGCGTGCCAGCGGCGAATCCAGCCCTACCAGTAAAAAAGGCGTATAGGTACCGGCTATCAGCAGATAGATAGCACAGTGGTCGAATTTCTTCAGCCACGGCTTTGCGCGCGGATGGGGAATAGCGTGATAGAGCGTTGAGGCCAGAAACAGCAGGATCATGCTGCCGCCGTAAAGGCTATAGCTGGTAATGGCCAGTGGGCTGGCATGATTATCCATTGCCTGCATCAGTAGGAGCACCAGTCCCACCACACCGAATATCAGTCCAATACCGTGACTAATGCTGTTGGCTATCTCCTCAGCCAGTGAATATCCCTGTTTTTTTAATGGTTTATCAACCATAGCTTACTCCAGAAAACAGAGGCTTGCGCCGGGTCATTCAGTAGCCGATAGCTGTCTGAATGATAACCACCCTAGAGTAACTGAGAATGATTCCAGTGCACACCTGTTAGCTAAAATAAATAATCCCGTTCAGAAGTGTAGCTAATTCACGCTTCGTTCGGCCTACAGATGTTTCTCCTTTTTGGTAGCAACCCGCCGCGCCGCCGTTTCCCGTTTCGGGCAAAATGTGGCAGCATAGAGAGGTGCCGCACCGTGCAGATAACCGTCTGAAAAAGGAAGCCTCGTGACCCTGTTTAACCACTCTGCTGTTGCCAGCCTCAACAACCTTGAGATGATGGTCTACAACGTGGTCATTAAAAATCGCGACAAGGTGATGTACATGACCATTCGCGAGCTGGCCGATGCCGCAGGCGTCTCTACCACTACCGTGCTCCGCTTCTGCCGCAAGCTGGAGTGCGAAGGCTACTCGGAGTTTCGCGTGCGCTTTAAATTATATTTAGCGCAAAGCGAACCGCAGCCCGCTAATTTTGGTGCCAGCGAAATTATTAGCTTTTTTAAAAGCGTTAATAACGATGAATTCGATCGTCTGCTGGATCAGGCTACTGATATTATTTTAGCTTCCGAACGTATTATATTTGTCGGCGTCGGCACCTCCGGCTCGCTGGCAAAATATGGCGCACGCTTCTTTTCCAACGTGGGTAAATTTAGCAACCACGTTGACGATCCCTATTTTCCCGTCACCAACGATATGGCAAAAAACGCGCTGGCAATTGTCCTCTCCGTCTCCGGCGAGACAGAGGAGATCCTGCGCTTCGCCAGCCAGTTCAGCCTGCATCACTGCAAGGTGATGTCGATTACCAGCCACGAGCACTCGGCGCTGGCTAAGCTGGCAGATTTTAATCTCTCCTGGCATATTCCCCAGACGCGCATTTCAGGGGGCTACGATCTGACTACCCAAATTCCCGTGATCTATATTCTTGAAACCCTGGGCCGCAAGCTGGCGAAAAAATTAGCCTAAAAAAACAGGCTGTTTTTTCTCTGTAACATATTACCGAAGCGGCAAACTGTTATATCGTGACTTTCGATTGGGCTTTGCTAGACTCGGCGTAAACCTATTTTCTGTCGGTTACAGCGGGATAAATAAGCATGAAAAAGATCACCTTACCAAAAGACTTTTTATGGGGCGGCGCGGTTGCTGCGCATCAGGTTGAAGGCGGCTGGAACAAAGGCGGCAAAGGCCCGAGTATCTGCGACGTGCTGACCGGCGGCGCGCACGGCGTACCGCGTGAGATCACCCAGGAAGTTGTGCCCGGCAAATACTATCCGAACCACGAAGCCGTTGAGTTCTACAGCCACTACAAAGAAGACATCAAGCTGTTTGCTGAGATGGGCTTTAAGTGTTTCCGTACCTCTATCGCCTGGACCCGTATCTTCCCGAACGGCGATGAGCAGACGCCGAACGAAGAGGGTCTGAAGTTCTATGACGATATGTTCGATGAGCTGCTGAAATATAACATCGAGCCAGTGATCACCCTCTCCCACTTTGAGATGCCCCTGCATCTGGTGCAGGCCTACGGCGGCTGGACCAACCGTAAAGTGGTGGAATTCTTTGTGCGCTTCGCCGAAGTAGTGTTCGAGCGCTATAAGAGCAAGGTCAAATACTGGATGACCTTCAACGAGATCAACAACCAGCGTAACTGGCGCGCGCCGCTGTTTGGCTACTGCTGCTCCGGCGTGGTCTATACCGAGCATGAAAATCCGGAAGAGACCATGTACCAGGTGCTGCACCACCAGTTCGTTGCCAGCGCGCTGGCGGTGAAGGCTGCACGGGAGATCAATCCAGAGATGCAGGTTGGCTGCATGCTGGCCATGGTGCCGCTCTATCCGTTCTCCTGTAAGCCGGAAGACGTAATGTATGCGCAAGAGTCAATGCGCGAGCGCTGGGTCTTTACCGACGTGCAGCTGCGTGGCTACTACCCTTCCTACGTTCTGAACGAGTGGGAACGTCGCGGCTTTGATATCAAAATGGAAGCCAATGATGAGCAGATCCTGCGCGAAGGTACCTGCGCCTACCTCGGCTTCAGCTACTACATGACCAACGCGGTGAAAGCGGAAGGCGGCAGCGGTGACGCGATCTCTGGCTTCGAAGGCAGCGTGCCGAACCCGCACGTTAAAGCCTCTGACTGGGGCTGGCAGATCGACCCGGTCGGCCTGCGCTATGCCCTGTGTGAGCTGTACGAGCGCTACCAGAAGCCGCTGTTTATCGTGGAGAACGGCTTCGGCGCGTACGATAAAGTGGAAGAGGATGGCAGCATCAATGACGACTACCGCATTGATTACCTGCGCGCCCACGTGGAAGAGATGATCAAAGCCGTGACCTACGACGGCGTCGATCTGATGGGCTACACCCCGTGGGGCTGCATCGACTGCGTATCGTTCACTACCGGCCAGTACAGCAAACGCTATGGCTTTATCTATGTGAACAAGCACGATGACGGCACCGGCGACATGTCCCGCTCCCGTAAGAAGAGCTTTAACTGGTACAAAGAGGTGATCGCCAGCAACGGTGAGAATCTGTAATTGTTAGATGCCGGGTGGCGGCTCCGCCTTACCCGGCCTACCTGACGTGGTCGGCGGCTACTTGCCGCCCGCCATCTCAATAAAACTGCCTGTCACGTACGACGCCTTCTCGCTCAGCAGCCAGACTATTGCCTGCGCCACCTCTTCCGGCTGACCGCCACGCTGCATCGGCAGCACTGATTTAACCCTATCGACCCGTCCTGGCTCACCGCCGTCGGCATGCATTTCGGTATAGATAAACCCTGGCCGTACGCCGTTAACGCGAATGCCCTGCGCCGCAACCTCTAGCGACAGCCCGGTAGTCAGCGTATCGACCGCGCCTTTCGAGGCGGCATAGTCCACATACTCGCCGGGCGCGCCCAGCCGCGCCGCCGCTGAGGAGACATTAACGATGGCTCCACCCTTGCCGCCGTGTCGGTGCGACATCCGCTTTACCGCCTCGCGACAGCAGAGAAAGTAGCCCGTTACGTTGGTCGCCAGCACGCGGTTAATACGTTCGGCGGTGAGGTTTTCCAGCGTACTCTGCGTAAACAGAATGCCCGCGTTATTGACCAGCGCGGTCAGCGGTTCGTTCTTCTCGTCGATACGGGCAAACATCGCCAGCACCTGCGCTTCATCGCTGATGTCTGCCTGTACCGCAAACGCTCTGCCGCCCGCAGCGATAATTGTGTTCACCACCTCGGTTGCCGCATCCACGTTGTGATGATAGTTAACCGCCACGCCGTAGCCTTCACGCGCCAGCTCCAGCGCCGTGGCCCTGCCAATCCCCCGGCTTGCGCCGGTTACCAGTGCAATACCCATTCTGTTCTCCCAATAAAAAAGCCGGGTGGAGGCTTCGCCTCACCCGGCCTACGTTATCACGCCAACACTATTACTGATATTCGCTCATCGGCACGCAGGAGCAGAACAGGTTGCGGTCGCCGTAGACGTCATCAAGACGCTTCACGGTCGGCCAGTACTTGTTCGCAGACCCCGCCGGGAAGACTGCCAGCTCGCGGCTGTAGCCGTGGCTCCACTCCGCCACCAGCTCGTGCTGGGTATGCGGGGCGTTAACCAGCGGGTTATCCTCCAGCGTCCACTCACCGTCCTGCACGCGATCGATCTCCATGCGGATAGCCAGCATTGCATCAATAAAGCGGTCCAGCTCGGCTTTGCTCTCGGACTCCGTTGGCTCCACCATCAGCGTACCCGCAACCGGGAAGGACATGGTTGGCGCATGGAAGCCGTAGTCGATCAGGCGTTTGGCAATATCCAGCTCGCTAATGCCGCTCTGCTCTTTCAGCGGACGAATATCCAGAATGCACTCGTGCGCCACGCGGCCATCGCGGCCGGTATAGAGCACCGGGAAGGCGGACTGCAGGCGGGTAGCAATATAGTTAGCATTGAGGATCGCCACCTGGCTGGCTTTCTTCAGCCCTTCCGCGCCCATCATGCGGATATACATCCAGCTGATTGGCAGAATAGAGGCGCTGCCGAACGGGGCAGCAGAGACCGCGCCCTGACGGGTCAGCATCCCTTCAATCTGTACCACGCTGTGGCCCGGTACGAACGGTGCCAGGTGCGCTTTAACGCCGATAGGCCCCATGCCTGGACCGCCGCCGCCGTGTGGAATACAGAAAGTTTTATGCAGGTTGAGGTGCGACACGTCCGCGCCGATAAAGCCAGGGGAGGTGATCCCCACCTGGGCGTTCATGTTCGCGCCGTCGAGATAGACCTGACCGCCGTACTGATGGACGATTTCACACACCTCGCGGATCGTCTCCTCATAAACCCCATGAGTCGACGGGTAGGTCACCATGATGCAGGAGAGGTTATCCCCCGCCTGCTCCGCTTTGACACGCAGATCGGCCAGGTCGATGTTGCCGTTTTTATCGCAGGCGACCACAACCACCTGCATGCCAGCCATCTGCGCCGACGCCGGGTTGGTGCCGTGGGCGGAGCTGGGGATCAGGCAGATATCGCGGTGGCCGTCGTTGCGGCTCTCATGGTAGTGGCGAATTGCCAGCAGGCCAGCGTACTCGCCCTGCGCGCCGGAGTTCGGCTGCATGCAGAGGGCGTCGTAGCCGGTCAGCTTCACCAGCCACTCAGAGAGCTGGTTGATCATCTGATGATACCCTTCCGCCTGGTCTGCCGGGCAGAACGGGTGCAGCTCGGCGAATTCCGGCCAGGTGATAGGGATCATCTCTGCGGCGGCGTTCAGCTTCATGGTGCAGGAGCCAAGCGGGATCATCGCCTGGTTCAGGGCCAGATCCTTACGCTCCAGCGAGTGTATGTAGCGCATCATCTCGGTTTCGCTGTGGTAGCGGTTGAATACCGGATGGCTCAGGATAGCGTCATCACGCAGCATACTCGGCTGAATTGAGCGGCTATCGTGAGCCACCTCTTTATCCAGCGCGTCGATATCCAGGCCATGGCCGTCGCCGACGATCGCATCAAACAGCGTCGCCACGTCTTCGCGGGTAGTGGTTTCGTCGAGGGTGATGCCCACGGCGTTATGGATGTCGCTGCGCAGGTTGATCTCTGCCGCTTCGGCACGTGCCAGCACGGCTGCTTTATCGGCAACCTCAACGCAGAGAGTGTCAAAGAAGTGCGCATGGCGCAGCTTCAACCCTTTCTGCTGTAGGCCAGTGGCAAGGATGTCGGCCAGGCGGTGGATACGGCCCGCAATGCGCTTCAGCCCAACCGGGCCGTGATAAACAGCGTAGAGGCTGGCGATATTCGCCAGCAACACCTGCGAGGTACAGATGTTGGAGTTCGCCTTCTCGCGGCGGATATGCTGCTCGCGAGTCTGCATCGCCATGCGCAGCGCGGTGTTACCGGCAGCATCTTTCGATACGCCGATAATACGGCCAGGCATGGAGCGTTTGAATTCATCTTTGGCGGCAAAGAAGGCCGCATGCGGACCGCCGTAGCCCATCGGCACGCCGAAACGTTGTGCCGAGCCGAAGACGATATCCGCCCCCTGCTTGCCCGGCGCGCTGAGCAGCACCAGCGCCATAAAGTCGGCCGCGACGCTTACCACAACCTTACGCGCTTTCAGCTCGCTAATCAGCGCGCTGTAGTCATGCACTTCGCCAGTGGTGCCTACCTGCTGAAGCAGCACGCCGAAGAGATCCTGATGATCCAGCGCTTTGTCGGCGTCGTCGACCACGATTTCAAAGCCAAAGGTTTCCGCGCGGGTGCGCACCACGTCCAGAGTCTGCGGATGCACGTCGGCGGCAACAAAGAAGCGGTTCGCCCCTTTCAGCTTGCTCACGCGTTTGGCCATCGCCATCGCTTCGGCCCCTGCGGTCGCTTCATCAAGCAGCGACGCGGAGGCGATATCGAGACCGGTCAGATCCAGCGTGACCTGCTGGAAGTTGAGCAGTGCCTCAAGGCGGCCCTGAGAAACTTCCGGCTGATAAGGGGTATAGGCGGTGTACCAGCCTGGGTTTTCCAGCATATTGCGCAGGATCACCGGCGGCAGCTGCACGGCGGTATAGCCCATGCCGATGTAAGACTTAAAGCGCTTGTTACGCGCGGCGATGGCTTTCAGTTCGGCCAACGCGGCAAACTCCGTGGTCGCTTCGCCAATCTGCGGCGGCGTTGCCAGCTGAATGTCCTGCGGGACAATCTGGCCAATCAGGGCGTTAAGTGAATCTGCGCCAACGGTTTTCAGCATCTCTTGCTGCTGAGCAGCGTCCGGCCCGATGTGGCGATCGATAAAAGCGTCGCGGTGTTCAAGCTGGCTTAAAGTCTGGGTCATGAGCGATGGTTCCTGAAACGTGCGGTGAATCGTGGTTGTTCGTGCTTAATTGCCCGGTGGCGCTGACGCTTACCGGGCCTGGAGGCTTTACTCGTCTTCTAACAGAGATTCGTACGCGGTCGCGTCCAGCAGGGCTTCAACCTCTGCTTCGTCGCTGGCCTTGATTTTAAAGATCCAGCCGCCAGCGTACGGCTCGCTGTTGACCAGCTCTGGGTTGTCGCTGAGGGCATCGTTGACTGCCACGATCTCGCCGCTCACCGGTGCATAGATGTCAGAGGCCGCCTTAACGGATTCTGCAACAGCACAGTCATCGCCCGCGCTGACGGTTGCGCCCACATCCGGCAGGTCAACGAACACCATATCGCCCAGCAGCTCTTGCGCATGTTCGGTGATGCCAACGGTGTAGGAGCCGTCTGCTTCTTTACGCAGCCATTCGTGTTCTTTACTGTATTTCAGGTCGCCTGGTACATTGCTCATTAACATTTCTCCACGATAGATTAGGTTACGCGACGGCTTTGCCAGCGCGTACAAAAACAGGTTTCGTTACCTTCACCGGCATTTCACGGTTGCGGATCTGCACGATAGCCGTGTCGCCAATCCCAGCCGGTACGCGGGCCAGCGCGATGCTGTAGCCCAGCGTCGGCGAGAAGGTGCCGCTGGTGATAATGCCTTCCTGCGAGTTGCCGCTGGCGTCGGTGAAACGCACCGGCAGTTCGTTACGCAGGACGCCTTTTTCAGTCATGATCAGGCCAACCAGCTGTTCGGTGCCTCTTTCACGCTGGACTTCCAGCGCTTCGCGGCCAATAAAATCGCGATCGGCAGGCTCCCAGGCGATGGTCCAGCCCATGTTTGCCGCCAGCGGCGAAACGCCTTCGTCCATCTCCTGGCCATAGAGGTTCATACCCGCTTCCAGACGCAGCGTGTCGCGCGCGCCGAGGCCGCAGGGTTTCACGCCTGCGCCAACCAGCGCCTGCCAGAAATCCGCCGCCTGCTCACTCGGCAGCGCAATCTCATAGCCTGCCTCGCCGGTGTAGCCGGTGGTGGCAATAAACCAGCCGTCCGACTCCACGCCAAAGAAGGGCTTCATGCCTGCCACGGCCTGACGCTGGGCATCGGTAAACAGACCCGCCGCTTTCGCCTGGGCATTCGGCCCCTGAACGGCGATCAGCGCCAGATCGTCACGCACGGTAATGTCGATATCAAAGGGCGCCGCGTGCTGGGTGATCCAGGCGAGATCTTTTTCGCGGGTGGCAGAGTTCACCACGAGGCGGAAGTGATCTTCGGTAAAGAAGTAGACGATCAGGTCATCGATGACGCCACCGGAGGCGTTAAGCATACCGCTGTAGAGAGCCTTGCCCGGCTGGGTCAGTTTAGCCACGTCGTTGGCCAGCAGATGGCGGAGAAATGCCCGGCAGCTGCCGCCGCGCAGATCGACGATAGTCATATGCGAAACATCAAACATACCGGCATCGGTACGCACCGCGTGGTGCTCATCGATCTGTGAGCCATAGTGCAGGGGCATCATCCAGCCGTGGAAATCCACCATGCGGGCACCGCACAGCGTGTGTTGTTCGTATAAAGGGGTTTGCTGAGCCATCTTTTCCTCATTGAATAAGCGGGGCCAGGATAAATAAGGCGAAGTCGTAAGCACGTAAGCCTCGGTTCCAGACGGCGACGCAAACGTTACCTTTCGCCTGAACTTACCATCGAACAGCGGGCATAACCATAAGCAAAAATGCTCCATCACATTAGCTTATGACCTAAAAGCCTGAAGCGGGCGGCAGGATATTACACTGGCACAGGCCTGTTAGTTTGCGATAAACATCATAAAACAGACGATGGATACCCGATAAGCCAGCGCATTACGCGGCAAAGCGCGCAGATTTCAAGAGGGGAAAAATTCGGTGGATGAGAAAAAGTAATCCGAAAACAGGGGTAGAATTAGAATATTTCAAATGAGCGAGCGCGTCCCTCTCCCGGGTGGGAGAGGGAAAGTGTGATCGAGTTAACGTAACCACTCTGGCAGATCGTTCAGGCCCATCGCCTGGCGAATAAGCTGCGGCTTAACCCCCGGCAGCGTGTCGGCGAGCTTCAGGCCGAGATCGCGCAGCAACTTTTTCGCCGGATGCGTACCGGCAAACAGCTCACGGAAGCCCTGCATACTCGCCAGCATCACTCCGGCGCTGTGTTTACGGCTGCGTTCATAGCGACGCAGGTAGAGGTGCTGGCCGATATCTTTGCCCGCGCCGTGCAGGCGTTTCAGCTCGTTGACCAGCTCGGCGGCATCCATAAAGCCAAGGTTTACGCCCTGCCCCGCCAGCGGATGGATGGTATGCGCTGCATCACCCACCAGCGCCAGCCGATGTGCGGCGAACTGGCGTGCATAGCGCCCCGTCAGCGGAAACACCAGCCGCTCGCTCTCAACGTGGCAGAGACCGAGGCGGTTATCGAACGCCATGTCCAGCGCCTGGTTGAAGGTCTCTTCCGTCGCCTCCTGCATCCTTGCTGCTTCCAGCGGCGGCAGCGACCAGACAATGGAGCAGAGATGCGGATCGCTCAGCGGCAGGAAGGCCAGGATGCCGTCGCCGTGGAAGACCTGACGCGCCACCGCCTCGTGAGGCTCATCGGTGCGGATAGTGGCGACCAGCGCATGATGACGGTAGTCCCATGAGGTGAGCGCAATATCGGCTTTTTCGCGCAGCCACGAGTTAGCCCCGTCCGCGCCGATCACCAGCCGTGCCGTCAGCATGCCGCCATCCTTCAGGGTTAAAAAGGCTTCCTTTTCGCCCCAGGCGACCTGCTGTACGCCAGCGGGTGCCATGAGCGTGACGTCCTGACACTGCTGCGCTTTCTGCCACAGCGCCTGATGGATCACATCGTTTTCAATAATGTGCCCAAGGTGGCTGTAGCCCATGCTGCGGTCGTCAAAGGCGATGCGTCCAAAGCTGTCTTTGTCCCACACTTCCATGCCGTGATAGCAGCTGGCGCGGTTCGCTACGATGGATGACCAGACGCCAAGACGCGTCAGCAGCTTTTCACTGGCGGCGTTGATGGCCGAGACGCGGAGCGCAGGCGGCGCACTCTCCGACAGCGGCTGAGGCGGGTTTTGCTCCAGCACCGCTACGCGCAGGCCGCTCCCCTGCAATCCGCAGGCTACCGCCAGACCAACCATACCGCCGCCGACAATTGCTACATCTACATTCTGCAAAATTCACTCCCAAAACTACTGCCTGGTAAAGCAGGCCGGCCTATCGGGCGACCCAGCCTAGCGTCCGTTGCGCCAGCACGTCGCGTGCTGGAGTAAAAAGTTCCATTGCCATCAGACCGGCGTTGCGACCCGCAACCAGCGGCGACCAGCGGTTAGCAAACAGCTGCACCAGCCCGTCCGTGACGCCGATTGTTGCCTCTTTGTCACTCTGGCGGCGCTGCTGATAGCCGTGCAGCACAGACCATGATCCGATGTCGGTATTCACTGCCCGCGCATCAGCCAGCGTCTCGGCCAGGCTCATCACATCACGCATGCCGAGGTTGAACCCCTGCCCGGCGATGGGGTGCAGCGTCTGGGCGGCGTTGCCCACCAGCGCCACGCGGTGCGATACCGGCGATGAGGCGGTGGTTAACGCCAGCGGATAGGCGTTGCGGGTGCCCGTGTGGACAATGCGCCCAAGCCGCCAGCCGAACGCGTTTTGCAGCTCGTGGCAGAAGCGTTCATCGGACCAGGCCATCACTTCATCCCGCTTCTCCAGTGGATGACACCAGACCAGCGAGTAGCGCCCTTGCGACATAGGCAGCAGCGCCAGTGGGCCGTGCTCGGTGAAGCGCTCGAAGGCTCTCCCCTGACCAGCAACCGACGTCGTGACGTTGGCGATCACTGCTACCTGATGATACGGCGTCTGCTGCCAGCCGATACCGCACTGCGCTGCCAGCGCCGAGCGCGAGCCATCCGCCGCCACCAGTAAATTTCCTTGCAGCGTTTTGCCGCTCTCCAGGGTCACGCTGACGCCCTCCTCGCTGCGGGTAAAGTCGCTGACCCGATCGGGGCAGTGCAGCGTGACGCCGGGCGCGCGGCGTAGCAGCGAAAACAGCCGCTGCCCCACCTCGTGCAGCTCTACGACGTGCCCGAGCGCGTCGACACGGTAGTCCTGCGCCTCCAGCGTCACGAAGCCCGCATGACCGCGATCGCTTACGTGAACAGTGGTGATGGGCGTGGCGCACTGGGCAATATGCTGCCAGATGCCGATCCGCGCCAGATGCTGGCAGGTGCCCTCGGCCAGCGCAATGGCTCGCGCATCAAAGCCAGGATGCGCCTGCGCTTCCGGGGCGGTCGCTTCGATAAGGTGCACCGGCAGCGTGCCGTGCGTCAGGCGCGAAATGGCCAGCGCAAGCGTAGCACCGGTCATCCCGCCGCCGACGATAATTACGCTCATGAATGTTTCGCCGCCGCCATCAGCGCCTCGATCTCATCGGCCTTCTTGACTACGCTGGCGGTCAGGTTCTCGTTGCCGTTTTCGGTGATAAGAATGTCATCTTCGATGCGGATACCAATGCCACGGTACTGTGGCGGCACGTCGGCATCCGGGGCGATATAGAGACCCGGTTCGACGGTCAGCACCATACCCGGCTCAAGCGTGCGTGAACGGTCAGGCCCGTAGACGCCGACGTCATGGACGTCCAGCCCCAGCCAGTGGCTCAGGCCGTGCATGAAGAAGGCGCGGTGGGCGTTGTCAGCCATTAGTTGCTCAACGTCCCCCTTCAGGATACCGAGCTTGACCAGCCCGGTGATCATGATCCGCACAACGTCGCTGGTAACGTCCTGAATGGAGGTGCCCGGACGGAAAAGGGTCAGCGCGGCGTCGAGCGAGGCCAGCACGATGTCATAGATCTCGCGCTGGGCCGGGGTAAACTTGCCGTTAATCGGGAAGGTACGGGTAATATCCCCCGCGTAGCCACGATACTCGCACCCGGCATCAATCAGCACCAGCTCACCGTCGCGCAGCTCGCTTTCGTTCTCGGTGTAGTGCAGGATGCAGCCGTTTTCCCCGCCGCCAACGATGGTGTTATACGAGGCAAAGCGCGCCCCGTGGCGGTTGAACTCGTGCAGGATCTCGCCTTCGAGTTGGTATTCGAACATGCCCGGACGGCAGGTCTGCATCGCCCGCGTGTGGGCCAGCGCGCTGATCTCACCTGCGCGGCGCAGGACGGCAATCTCTTCCGGGGATTTAAACAGGCGCATCTCATGGACGATGGGACGCCAGTCGGTAATGGATGCCGGCGCGGTGAGATTCTGCCGGGATCCTTTGCGCAGCTTATCCAGCGCGGTGAAGAGGATCGTATCCGCATAGCTGTATTCGCCCTGGGCGTGGTAGACCACGTCAAGGCCGTTAAGCAGCTGGTAGAGCTGCTCGTCGATTTCACTGAACGCCAGCGCCCGATCCACGCCCAGCTTCTCTGGCGCGGCCTCCTGGCCCAGCCGACGGCCAAACCAGATCTCTGCGGTTTTATCCCGCAGGCGGTTAAACAGGACGCTGTGATTGTGGGTGTCATCGCTCTTGATTAACACCAGCACCGCCTCGGGCTCGTTAAAGCCGGTGAAGTACCAGAAGTCGCTGTTTTGACGGTAGGGATATTCACTGTCGGCGCTGCGGGTCGCCTCCGGAGCGGAGAAGATCAGCGCCGCGCTGGCCGGGGCCATCTGCGCAAGCAGCGCCTGGCGGCGGCGAAGAAACTCAGACTGGGTCATGACACCTCCTTTTTAGCATTCAGTACGACGCTTAATGTAGCGTTGGCTTACGCACTTCCGGTGCGGTCGGCTGTGGACGAGTAAACGTATCATGGCAGAGCAGCGCCGCCACGCGGACGTACTCTACGATCTCTTCGAGCGACATCTCCAGCTCTTCCTGGTCTTCGTCCTCCTCGTAGCCGAGCTGCGCGATGTTGCGCAGATCGTCGATAGCCTCGCCGGTATCGCCGGTGATCTTATCGAGTTTCGGCTGCGTGACGCCCAGTCCCAGCAGGAAGTGGTTTACCCAGCCCGCCATGGCGTCGGCCCGGTCAAACACGCTGACCTCGTCGCCGTCCGGCAGAAAGAGCTGGAACTGGAAGCCATCATCTTCCAGCGCGTCACTGGTGGCGGCGTGCATCTTACGCAACGCCTCGGCCAGCTCATGGCCAAACGCCAGACCTTCGTTGGTGAGATCGTGTAACAGCGGCTGCCACGAGCTGTCGTTATTGCCGCCGCAAAGCATCCCGCCGATCAGACCGTGCATCTCGGCTGGCGTTAAGCCAACACCCTGTTGGGTGAGTAACTGGTTCAATTCATTGTAACCAGGCATTTCGTTCTGTATTGACATGCGCATTCGTCGTCGTTGGGAGAAAGATTCATGGTATGCTACCACTTTGGACCCTGGTGATATAGCCGTCAGCTTTCGCCAAACATGCGTTTGCGACCTTTACGTATAGGTTTCTTTTTACGGCTATGTTAAGAGAATAGGCTAAGAGTTCAGGTTATGAGAATCTGCTTGAATCCTCTAACCAGGGTAGCTATAGTGTCGCCCCTTCGCAGCCAGGACTCGGTTGCCAAGGTAGAGCGCAGTCAAACAGCAGGAAGGTGTCATGTCTGCACAACCCGTCGATATCCAAATTTTTGGCCGTTCACTGCGCGTGAACTGTCCGCCTGAACAGCGGGACGCTCTCAATCAGGCTGCAGATGATCTGAATCAGCGGTTGCAAGATCTGAAAGTACGCACTAGAGTCACAAATACTGAGCAGCTAGTTTTCATCGCCGCGTTGAACATTAGCTACGAACTGGCTCAGGAAAAGGCGAAAACCCGCGACTACGCATCCAGCATGGAGCAGCGTATTCGACTGTTACAGCAGACCATCGAACAAGCATTGCTTGATCAGGGTCGCACAAACGAAAGACCGGGGCCTAAGTTTGAATAACACTTCAATGTCGACTATGGTAGAGTGACAGTGAAGAAAAAATTTCTCTGAGATGTTCGCAAGCGGGCCAGTCCCCTGAGCCGATATTTCATACCACAAGAATGTGGCGCTCCATGGTTGGTGAGCATGCTCGGTTCGTCCGAGAAGCCTTAAAACTATGACGACATATTCACCTTGAACCAAGGGTTCAAGGGTTACAGCCTGCGGCGGCATCTCGGAGATTCCCCTTCCTCTACCTGATACCATGACATCACTCGCTCTAGCCGCTTCACCCCGACAGCTCATTCGCCAGCAAATCCGCCAGCGTCGCCGTGCGCTAAGCCACGACGAGCAGCGTCGCTACGCCCAACAGGCCGCTAACCGCATGATGGCGTTTCCGCCGATGGTATTGGCCCACACCGTGGCGCTGTTTCTCTCGTTTGACGGTGAGCTTGATACCCGTCCGCTGATCGAGCAGCTCTGGCGCAGCGGCAAACGCGTCTGCCTGCCGGTTTTACACCCCTTTAGCCCCGGCAATCTGCTGTTTCTGCACTACCATCCCGAGAGCGAACTGGTGGTAAATCATCTGAAAATTTATGAGCCCAGGCTCGATCTGCGCGACGTCACGCCACTCGACACGCTGGACGTGTTGATCACGCCGCTGGTGGCTTTTGACAATCAGGGGCAACGGCTGGGGATGGGCGGCGGCTTTTACGATCGCACGCTACAGAAGTGGCAGCAGCACGGCTTTATGCCGGTAGGCTACGCCCATGACTGCCAGCAGGTCGATGCCCTGCCGGTAGAGGAGTGGGATATTCCCTTGCCTGCGGTGGTGACGCCAACGCAGACATGGCAGTGGTAGGCCCGGCAGGCGCGCCGGGCAACACGGATCAGTAGAGCAGGCGCGCGCGGATGGTTCCGGCAATGCCCTTCATGCTCTGCAGCGCCTTCTGCGCCACCTCTTCTTCCGCTTCGATATCGATCACCACGTAGCCCATCTGCGGCGTTGTTTGCAGATACTGGGCGGCAATGTTGACGCCCTGCTCGGCAAAGATCTGGTTGATGGCGGTCAGCACGCCAGGGCGGTTCTCATGGATGTGCAGCAGGCGACGACCACCGTGCAGCGGCAGCGAGACTTCCGGGAAGTTCACGGCAGAGAGCGTCGAGCCGTTGTCTGAATATTTCGCCAGCTTGCCTGCCACTTCAAGACCGATGTTCTCCTGCGCTTCCTGCGTAGAGCCGCCGATGTGCGGGGTCAGAATGACGTTGTCGAACTCACACAGCGGGGACTCAAACGGATCGCTGTTGGTCGCCGGCTCGGTCGGGAAGACGTCGATGGCCGCGCCCGCCAGATGCTTGTTACGCAGCGCGTCACACAGGGCCGGAATATCGACAACCGTACCGCGTGCGGCGTTGATCAGCAGCGAGCCAGGCTTCATCAGGGCCAGCTCTTCAACGCCAATCATGTTCTTGGTCGAGGCATTTTCCGGCACGTGCAGGCTCACCACGTCGCTCATATTCAGCAGGTCAGAGAGGTGCTGAACCTGGGTAGCGTTGCCCAGCGGCAGCTTGTTTTCGATATCGTAGAAGAAGACGTTCATCCCCAACGACTCCGCCAGAATGCCCAGCTGGGTACCGATGTGGCCGTAGCCGATAATACCGAGCTTCTTGCCACGCGCTTCATAGGAGCCGGCGGCAAGCTTGTTCCACACGCCACGGTGCGCCTTGGCGTTGGCTTCCGGGATGCCGCGCATCAGGAGCAGCAGCTCGCCGATCACCAGCTCCGCTACCGAGCGGGTATTGGAAAACGGCGCGTTGAATACCGGCACGCCGCGCTTAGCAGCCGCGTTAAGGTCAACCTGGTTGGTACCGATGCAGAAGCAGCCGACGGCAACCAGCTTCTCTGCGGCAGCGAAAATCTCTTCTGTCAGATGGGTACGGGAGCGCAGGCCGATGAAATGGGCATCACGGATCGACTCTTTCAGCTGGGCGCTGTCCAGCGCGCCTTTGTGGTACTCAATGTTGGTGTAACCCGCTGCACGAAGGCTATCTATTGCTTTCTGATGAACGCCTTCAACCAGCAAAAACTTAATTTTGTCTTTTTCCAGTGATACTTTTGCCATTTCCCCGACCCTGTTATTTTCTAAATCAGTGTGTGTTCGCTTTAGCCAACATATCAAAAAAAACTATTGCGGCAATATGAACGTTTGCGTCGGCGGTATGAAGAAAAGTCACGCAGCGAAGTTTGACAGAGGAAAATGCTAGCAAAGCGGCGAAACGGCGGCAGGATCAGCAGCCGCTGGCTGAAAACGTGACACAAGTCACCAAATTCAGCCAGCGGAAATTTTTTCTACGGCGAGCGCGTCTCGCCGTCAGATCATTTTACGATGGTTTTCACGCCGTCAGCGGTACCGATCAGCGCCACGTCCGCACCACGGTTGGCGAACAGACCCACGGTAACCACCCCTGGAATGCCATTAATCGCATTTTCCAGCGCCACAGGATCGATAATCTCCAGACCGTGCACGTCGAGAATGACGTTACCGTTGTCGGTCACCACGCCCTGACGGTATTCAGGACGGCCGCCCAGCTTCACCAGCTGACGGGCAACGGCGCTGCGGGCCATGGGGATCACCTCTACCGGCAGCGGGAAGCTCCCCAGAATGGCGACCTCTTTTGACGCATCGGCAATACAGATAAACTTATCCGCCACGGAGGCGATGATCTTTTCGCGAGTCAGCGCCGCGCCGCCGCCTTTGATCATCTGCATCTGGCCGTTGATCTCGTCAGCACCGTCAACGTAGACGCCCAGACGATCGACCTCGTTGAGATCGAACACGGTGATACCAAGGGATTTGAGCTTGTCGGTGGAGGCGTCAGAGCTGGAAACGGCCCCTTCAATCTGCCCCTTCATCGTGCCCAGCGCATCGATAAAGTGTGCAGCCGTTGAACCGGTGCCAACCCCAACAATGGTGCCTGCCTCAACGTACTTTAGCGCCGCCCAGCCTACTGCTTTTTTGAGTTCATCCTGCGTCATGATCGTTTGCCTGTGGTGTGGAGACTGAGCGCGCATTATAAGGCATCGATCGTTAAAATGTCCCTGTGATCAATGTCACAACTCCTAGTGAAAAATGCAGGCGCGCATTTCGTCTGTATCGAACCAAAATTTATGTCATAGTGCTGTTAATCACACTTTGGAGCACCTCTTAGCAATGAAACGTCCGGACTACAGAACATTACAGGCGCTTGATGCGGTCATTCGTGAACGCGGGTTTGAGCGCGCCGCGCAAAAGCTGTGTATTACCCAGTCCGCCGTCTCACAACGTATTAAACAGCTGGAAAATATGTTCGGCCAGCCGCTGCTGGTTCGTACCGTGCCGCCGCGTCCTACCGAACAGGGTCAGAAGCTGCTGGCGCTGCTGCGTCAGGTTGAGCTGTTAGAAGAGGAGTGGCTGGGGGATGAGCAGACCGGCTCCACGCCGCTGCTGCTCTCGCTGGCGGTCAACGCCGACAGCCTGGCGACCTGGCTGTTACCTGCCCTGGCGCCGGTATTGGTTGACTCACCAATCCGCCTTAATCTCCAGGTGGAAGATGAGACCCGTACCCAGGAGCGTCTGCGTCGGGGTGAAGTGGTCGGCGCGGTCAGTATCCAGTCCCAGGCCCTGCCGAGCTGCCTCGTGGATCGGCTCGGCGCACTCGACTATCTGTTTGTCGGTTCGAAAGCGTTTGCCGAACGCTACTTCCCCAACGGCGTTACCCGCTCGGCGCTGCTGAAGGCCCCGGCGGTAGCATTTGACCATCTCGACGACATGCACCAGGCCTTTTTGCAGCAGAATTTCGACCTGCCGCCGGGCAGCGTACCGTGCCACATCGTTAACTCGTCCGAAGCCTTTGTACAGTTGGCGCGCCAGGGAACGACCTGCTGCATGATCCCGCACCTGCAAATTGAACGCGAACTGGACAGCGGCGAGCTGATCGATCTGACGCCGGGCCTGTTCCAGCGGCGGATGCTCTTCTGGCACCGTTTCGCGCCGGAGAGCCGCATGATGCGCAACGTTACCGAAGCGCTGCTGGCCCACGGTCGCCGCGTGCTGCGTCAGGATTAAATCGGGAAGGTATCCGGCCAGGTTTAATCCCGGCCGGATAAGAGAAGGTTACTGCTGGGCTGGCTGCGTTGACTGAGCGGGTGTCGACTGCGCTGGCGTAGACTGAGAAGTCTGACCCGCCTGCGGTTGCAGTTCAAACACCACATCAACCTGATCGTCGAACTGGATCGTTGGCTGCTCGTAGGTCTCCTGGGCCGACGCCGTTGCCGCGTCTGCCTTCATCATGCGTACCATCGGGGTAGGCTGATAGTTAGAGACGTGGTAGCGCACGCTGTACACCGGCCCCAGGGTGGACTTAAAGCCCGCCGCCAGCTGCCCGGCCTGACGCACGGCGTCATCGATCGCCGCTTTACGCGCCTTGTCTTTATATGCTTCCGGTTGCGCAACGCCCAGGGTAACCGCCCGGATCTCGTTCAGCCCGGCTTTCAACGCGCCGTCCAGCAGCGAGTTAAGCTTATCCAGCTCGCGCAGCGTCACCTCTACCGTACGCACCGCCCGGTAGCCTTTCAAAATGCTTTTGCCATTCTGATAGTCATAGTCCGGCTGGGTACGCAGGTTAGCGGAGTTGATATCCTTCTTCGCCACGCCGTTCTGCTCAAGGAAGCTCAGGTATTGCGCAACGCGATCGTCGGCCTGCTTCTTCGCCGATGCCGCATCTTTTGCTGCAACGTTAACTTCAATCGCCAGAGTGGCGATATCCGGCACGGCATCAACGCTCGCCGTCCCCGAGGTCACAATATGCGGGCCGTTTGGCAGCTCATTTGCCTGAACCGACAGCGCACCTAATCCAACTAATGCCGCAAGGGCCATCACTTTGAACTTCACCGTAGCTTCTCCTTGTCTGAATATTCGCCGCGGACGCGGACGTTTGGCTGCAAGCTTAACGTTTCCGGCGCGGTTGTCCATCGGACTTAGCCTGGTAACGCTGAGCTACAGCACCTGCAAATGATGAATACCTTCCTTCGCCAGCTGAAACGCGATAAACCACATGATCACGCCAACGACGACGTTGATAATACGCTGCGCCCTGGCGGTGCGTAGGCGAGGCGCAAGCCAGGCTGCCAGCAGCGCCAGGCCGAAAAACCAGATAAACGAGGCGCTAATCGTCCCGAGCGCAAACCACCGCTTCGGCTCTGCCGCCAGCTGCCCACCTAAACTGCCGAGCACCACAAAGGTGTCGAGATAGACGTGAGGGTTGAGCCAGGTCACTGCCAGCATCGTGGCGATTATCCGCCAGCGCCCCTGTTTTAACACTTCTGCATTAGCCAGCTCAAGCTGCTGGCTAAAGGCCGTTTTTAGCGCGCCAAAGCCATACCAGAGCAGGAACGCAACGCCGCCCCAGGTGACCAGCGCCATGAGCCACGGCGACTGCATCAGCACCGCACTGCCGCCGAAGATCCCGGCGCAGATCAGAACCAGATCGCTAAGGGCGCACAGCCCAGCCACCATCAATGGATACTGACGGCGGATCCCTTGATTCATCACAAACGCATTTTGCGGGCCCAGCGGCAGGATCATCGCCGCACCTAACACAAGCCCTTGAAAATAATAACTTAACACCGCTATAGCCTCTACCTAATCTTCATGGCGGAGACTATACCGTGCCCTTATTATAAGCGGAAATTTAAAATTCTAATCAGTAATCAGTAGTGCTAATAAGAAGCAGGGCCAGCAGTGCTGGCCCTGAAGAGGTTATTGCTGCTCGGCAGGCTCAGCGGCTTTCTCACGCTTGAAGTGCACGTCCATCTGCGGATACGGGAAGCCAATACCGTGGGCATCGAACGTCTTCTTGATGCGCTCCAGCACGTCCCAGTAGACGTTTTGCAGATCGCCGCTGTTGCTCCAGGTGCGGATCACAAAGTTAACGGAGGATGCGCCCAGTTCGTTCATGCGCACGGTTCTTTCGCGATCTTTCAGAATACGATCGTCAGACTCGATAATCTCGGTGAGCAGCTGTTTCACCAGATCGATATCCGCATCGTAATCAACGCCGATAATGAACTCGTTACGGCGAACCGGCTCGCGGGAGAAGTTAATGATGTTCCCGGCAATGATCTTGCCGTTGGGGATCACAATGTAGCGACCATCTGCGGAGCGCATAGTGGTAGAGAAGATCTGCACATGCAGAACGGTGCCCGCCACGCCGCCTAAATCCACATACTCACCGGCACGGAAAGGTCGGAAGGTCACCAACAGCACGCCTGCGGCGAGGTTAGACAGCGAGCCCTGGAGCGCAAGACCAATGGCCAGACCCGCGGCACCCAGCACGGCAATCACCGATGCAGTCTGCACCCCTACCCGTCCCAGCGCGGCGATCAGGGTAAAGGCAATAATGCCGTAGCGCACCAGCGCAGAGAGAAAGTCAGCCACCGTAGGATCGATATGCCGGGCTACCATCACCCGATTGAGAGTCTTAGAGATGGCCTTGGCCACCACCATCCCGATAGTGAGGATGACAATCGCAGCAACGATGTTGACGGCATAGCTCAGCAGCAGCGCCTGGTTGCGCACCAGCCAGCCGCCGGCGTTGTTTATGCTACCCAGCACATTAAGATCGTCCATTCACTATTCCTTATGCTTACCTAAATGGGTTAAAAATCACGTAAAACGTGAAGCAGGTTTGCAAAGCGTAAACAAAAAACGACACCTATGCCAAACCCTAAACGCACCGGTCGCACAAAACGCCCGCAATAAGGTTAACTTTTCAGACTCTGTTCACCCTATACAGGCAAAAAAAATGGCCCCCCGTAGGGAGCCACTCACTTTTACACGCTTTAAATTACAGAACGTCGATCGCGTTCAGCTCTTTAAATGCCTGCTCCAGACGCGTCACCATGCTGGCCTGTGCGGCACGCAGCCATACGCGCGGATCGTAGTATTTCTTGTTCGGCTGGTCTTCGCCTTTCGGGTTGCCCAGCTGAGACTGCAGGTAAGCTTCGTTCTCTTTGTAGTACTTCAGGATACCTTCCCAGTTCGCCCACTGAGTATCGGTATCGATGTTCATTTTGATCACGCCGTAGCTTACGGAATCTTTAATCTCCTGAGCGGAAGAGCCGGAACCGCCATGGAACACGAAGTTCAGGCTGTTGTGCGGCAGGTTATGTTTCTTAGAAACATACTCCTGAGAGTCGCGCAGGATGGTCGGGGTCAGCTTAACGTTGCCCGGCTTGTACACGCCGTGCACGTTACCGAAGGACGCCGCAATGGTGAAGCGCGGGCTGATCGCGTTCAGCTTGGTGTACGCGTAGTCAACGTCTTCCGGCTGGGTGTACAGTGCAGAGGCGTCCATATGGCTGTTGTCCACGCCATCTTCTTCACCGCCGGTGCAGCCCAGTTCGATCTCCAGAGTCATGCCCATTTTGGACATGCGCTCCAGGTATTTAGAGCAGATCTCGATGTTCTCTTCCAGGGACTCTTCAGAGAGGTCGATCATGTGGGAAGAGAACAGCGGTTTACCGGTCGCGGCAAAGTGTTTTTCACCAGCGTCCAGCAGACCGTCGATCCACGGCAGCAGTTTCTTCGCGCAGTGGTCAGTGTGCAGGATCACCGGCACGCCGTAGTGCTCAGCCATCTGGTGAACGTGGTGCGCACCAGAGATAGCACCCAGAATAGCCGCCTGCTGGCCTTCGCCTTTAAAACCTTTACCGGCGATAAACGCAGCACCACCGTTGGAGAACTGAACGATAACCGGCGCTTTTACCTTCGCAGCAGTTTCCAGAACGGCGTTGATGGAGTCGGTACCCACGCAGTTAACGGCTGGCAGAGCAAAGTTGTTCTCTTTAGCTACCTGGAATACTTTCTGAACGTCATCACCGGTGATCACGCCTGGTTTTACGAAATCAAAAATTTTAGACATGTTGTAAATCCTGTATTTACAGAAAACGGGTCTGAAATCAGGCGGAGCGATCCGCCTGCTCAGGCATTACTTCTTAGCGCGCTCTTCGAGCATCGCTACGGCTGGCAGCACTTTGCCTTCCACGAATTCAAGGAACGCGCCGCCACCGGTGGAGATGTAGGAGATTTTGTCAGCGATGCCGAACAGGTCGATCGCTGCCAGGGTATCACCGCCACCTGCGATAGAGAACGCCTCGCTGTCAGCGATGGCGTTGGCTACGATCTCAGTCCCTTTACGGAAGTTCGGGAACTCAAAAACGCCAACCGGGCCGTTCCACAGAATAGTTTTGGCGTTTTTCAGGATTTCAGCCAGTTTCTCAGCGGACACATCGCCCAGATCCAGAATCTGCTCTTCATCTTTGATGTCGTTAACAGATTTCAGGGTCGCGGTCGCGGTTTCGGAGAACTCGGTGGCAACGCGTACGTCAGTCGGAACCGGAATGTCGCAGGTCTGCAGCAGGCGTTTCGCTTCGTCAACCAGGTCAGCTTCGTACAGGGATTTGCCCACGTTGTGGCCCTGAGCGGCGACGAAGGTGTTGGCGATACCGCCACCGACGATCAGCTGGTCAGCGATTTTAGACAGGGAGTCGAGCACGGTCAGCTTGGTGGAGACTTTAGAGCCGCCAACGATAGCCACCATCGGGCGAGCCGGCTCTTTCAGCGCTTTACCCAGCGCGTCCAGCTCTTCTGCCAGCAGCGGGCCTGCGCACGCCACGTCAGCAAACTTGCCGACGCCGTGGGTAGAGGCCTGTGCACGGTGTGCAGTACCAAATGCATCCATTACGAAGATGTCGCACAGGGCAGCATATTTTTTCGCCAGGGTTTCGTCGTCTTTCTTTTCGCCTTTGTTGAAGCGAACGTTTTCCAGAACGACCAGCTCACCGTCAGCCACTTCCACGCCGTCCAGGTAGTCTTTCACCAGACGTACCGGGCTAGAGAGTTTGTCTTTCAGGTAGTTAACAACCGGCAGCAGAGAGAATTCTTCGTTGTACTCGCCTTCGGTCGGACGACCCAGGTGAGAGGTGACCATCACTTTTGCACCCTGTTTCAGGGCCAGTTCGATAGTCGGCAGGGAGGCACGGATACGCGCATCGCTGGTTACTTTACCATCTTTAACCGGTACGTTCAGATCCGCACGGATAAAAACGCGTTTACCAGCTAGATCCAGATCGGTCATCTTAATTACAGACATGGTGAATCCTCTCGTTGATTCTTAAAGTTTTGCAGACGCAAGACGCGTCCTACCTAAAACCTTTCGCGGCCATCGCTAACGTCGTGTCGAGCATTCGGTTAGCGAAACCCCATTCATTATCACACCAGACCAGCGTTTTGATCAGATGTGCACCGCTGACCCGCGTCTGTGTGCCATCGACAATGGCACTGTGCGGATCGTGGTTAAAATCAGTTGAGACCAACGGTAATTCCGTATAGTCAACTATACCATGAAATGCTTCCCGTGACGCCTTTTGCAGCAAGTGGTTGACTTCGTAGGCATTTACCGGACTGTTTACCGTTACGCTGAGGTCGATTGCGGTGACATTGATTGTCGGTACGCGTACGGCAATCGCTTCAAATTTATCGTTAAATTTTGGAAAGAAGCGCGTAATGCCTGCCGCAAGCTTGGTATCCACCGGAATGATCGACTGGCTGGCAGCACGCGTACGCCGCAGATCCGGATGGTAAGCGTCAATGACCTGCTGATCGTGCATCGCCGAGTGGATGGTGGTGACCGTCCCGGACTCAATGCCAAAGGCATCATCAAGCAACTTGATAATGGGAATAATGCAGTTGGTGGTGCAGGAGGCGTTAGAGACGATGCAATCGTCCGCACGCAGATCGTCCTGATTGACGCCGAAGACCACGGTGGCGTCCAGATCGCTGCTGCCTGGATGGGAAAAGAGTACCTTCTTTGCCCCGGCGGCCAGGTGCGCCTCGCCGTGCTGACGGTTGCCGTAGACGCCGGTGCAGTCCAGCACGACATCGACCTCAAGCTCGCGCCAGGGTAGCGCATCAAGGGTTGGCTCGTGCAGAAGACGGATCGCGTCATGGCCGACAAATAGCTGTCCGCCCTCGTGATGAACACGCTGGCTAAAGCGGCCGTGGCTGGTGTCATACTTCAACAGATGCGCAATGCCTGCGTCATCCGCCAGCTCGTTAATGGCCACTACGGCGATCTCCGCCCGGCGTCCGGATTCATACAAAGCACGAACCACGTTACGCCCGATGCGACCAAAGCCATTTATCGCGATGCGTAGGGTCATAAGTCTCCTGCAAAGCTATCCCTGAGTCGATGGCTGACAGAGTAATGCAGCGGCATAGTCAGGGAAACCTCGCCTGTCACAAACTGTGACTAAGTGGTTAAATGTCGAACGGAATTTCGACTGAAACGCTTCAGCTAGGGTAAGCGAAACGCAGAATAAAGGGAATCTGTCGCCGTGGGGTTAAGCCAGTTATCTGATCTGCGTCACACTTTACCGCCAACCTACGGCAGAATTATTCCATTGCCGGGATCCGTATTCCTTTATACGGAAAACTGCCATCGGTCGCGGTCTTTTCCTGATATACATCATTAAAACGAATTGCTGTCGCTCTTATGATCGCTGCCACTTTGGCGTTTACGAGGCCTATGACCATGACCCCCGGCACCTCTCCATCCAGCGCGCGCTTCTATGCCCTACGTCTGCTTCCCGGCGATGAGCTGCTCACTGCCCTGCGTGCATTTACCCAGCGTCACGCAATCCAGGCGGCATGGATTGCTGGCTGCACCGGCAGCCTGACGGACGTGGCGCTGCGCTTCGCCGCCCGTGACGAGACCACTTATCTCCATGGCACCTTCGAAGCGATCTCCCTTGGCGGCACGCTGGAGCTGGCCGGTGAGCATCTGCACCTCAGCGTGGCCGATGAGAATGGCGTGATGACCGGCGGGCACGTCATGCCAGGCTGTACGGTTCGCACCACGCTTGAACTGGTGATCGGCGAGCTGACCACGCTCGCTTTCAGCCGCCAGCCCTGTACTGCTTCGGGCTATGACGAGCTGGTTATCAACGCGCGCTAATCTTCCTAACTCTACGAGGTCACTATGGCACGTCGCCAACTCGCCAGCCAGACGCTGGCACTGATCGTTATCTCCATCGCCATCAATATGATCGGCGGCCAGCTGATTAGCCTACTGAAGCTGCCGATCTTTCTCGACTCTATCGGCACGCTGATGAGCGCCGTGCTGCTGGGGCCGTTTATCGGCATGCTCACCGGCCTGCTGACCAATCTGCTCTGGGGGCTGCTCACCGATCCCATCGCCGCCGCCTTTGCCCCGGTGGCGATGGTGATTGGGCTGGTAGCCGGTTGGCTGGCCCGACTGGGCTGGTTCCGCACCCTGCCGAAGGTGATCGTCAGCGGCATCGTTATTACGCTCGCGGTCACGGTGGTGGCCGTACCGCTGCGTACCGCCCTGTTTGGCGGGGTGACCGGCAGCGGAGCCGATCTCTTTGTTGCCTGGATGCACTCCATGGGCCAGGATCTGCTTGAGTCCGTGGCGATCACCGTGCTCGGGGCCAACCTGGTGGATAAGATCCTCACGGCGATCGTGGTCTGGATCCTGCTGCGCCAGCTGCCCCTGCGCACCACCCGTCACTTCCCCACCATGGCCGCCGTGCGTTAAATGCACCCCTTTACGTCGCTCACGCTGTGGGGGCTCGCCGCATTCTCTACGCTGCTGATGCCCGCAGGCGTGGCGCTCACCGCCTGGAGCGCAGCCGCCTTTGCCAGCCTGCTGCTTTTTCGCGCTACCCGCAGGCGAGCGCGCTACGTCGGCTGGCTGATGTTTTCTCTGGGCGCAGGGCTCTGGCTGGTGCACGGCGGCTGGCTGACCGAATGGCTTAGCGGGCAGCCACGCGATCCTCGGCGCTGGGCGCAGGCCGTTACGCTTTGGCTGCGTATTCTGGCGATCGTCTCGACCGCCCAGCTCTGGATGCACTGTGTGCCGGTCCGGCAGTTTATTCGCGCGCTGTTTGCCAGCCGCCTGCCGCCGGGTCTCGCCTACCTGCTTTCAGGCCCTCTGCTGATCGTCGAGCAGCTTAAGCATCGGCTAGCCAGTATTCATGAAGCCCAGCGTGCCCGGGGCGTGCCGCTGGATGGGCGCTGGTATCAACGTCTGCGGGCGATCCCAGCCCTGGTACTGCCTCTGACCCAGGGCGCGCTTAACGATCTCGCCGTGCGCGGCGCGGCGTTGGATATGCGGGCCTTTCGTCTGCACCGTACCCGCACCACGCTGTGGGCACCGAAGGACAGCGTCCTTCAACGTGCCGTGCGCTACGGCATGGTGGCGCTGATCGTCGCGGAGGCTGGCGTATGGCTATGGTTACGTTAGAGGGATTCTGCTATCAGCCGTTGCACGCCAGCGCCGCCCCGCGAACGTACGATTTTCATTATGCGCGGCCCGGCATGGTGGCGATTATCGGCGACAACGGCAGCGGAAAAAGCACGCTGGCGCAGCTGATGGCGGGCTGGTATCCCGACTTTCTTCCCGGCACCGTTAACGGCGCGGGTAGCCTGCTTGGACAGCCGATCGGCACGCTTTCACTTGCCGCGCAGGCGCAGACCATTCAGCTGGTGCAGCAGTCGCCCTATCTTCAGCTCTCGGGCTGCACCTTCAGCGTGGAGGAGGAGATTGCCTTTGGGCCGGAGAACCTCTGCCTGAGCGAGGGGGCGATCCTTGCCCGCATTGACGTGGCGCTGACCCTGACCGACTGCCAACCGCTGCGCCACCGTCACCCGGCGACGCTCTCCGGCGGGGAGACGCAACGCGTGGTAATTGCCTGTGCGCTGGCAATGCAGCCCAAAATCCTGCTGCTGGATGAGGCCTTCAGCCGCCTGACGCCCCAGGCCACGCAGAGGATGCTTGAACGCCTCGCCGCCTGGGCTACGGCACAGCAGGCGCTGATCGTGCTGTTCGAGCGCAGGCTTGAGCCGGTGCGTCCTCTCTGCCAGCAGGCCTGGCAGCTCACAACCGAGGGATTAAAGCCGCTATGCTGAAAGTAGAAAACGTTGATTTTCGCTGGCCGAAGGCGGAGCAGCGCTGTCTGCGCGGCGTGTCGCTCCACCTGGCGCCAGGCGAGTTCGTGGCCCTGATTGGCGATAACGGCGCGGGTAAATCCACGCTGCTGCGCATTATGGCCGGGCTGCTTGCCCCTGATGCGGGAAGCGTTTCAATCCAAAGCCATGCGCTATCGCGCCTTAAGGCACAGGAGCGGGCAACGCTTACCGGCGTGCTGTTTCAGGAGGCGGAAAATCAGATCGTGCAGAGCGAAGTTTTTGCCGAGGTGGCGTATGGCCTGCGGTTGCAGAAGCTGCCCCAGGATGAGATCCAACGAAGAGTCGAAGAGGCGCTAACGCTGTGCCAGCTTGAGGAGGTAGCCGAGGCGCATCCGCTCGATCTCCACGTTGCCCAGCGCCGAATGGTCGCCGTGGCAAGCCTGGAGGCGCTGTCGCCGCCGATGCTGCTGCTTGATGAACCCAGCCGCGATTTTGACGATCGCTGGCTGGGTATATTCGAAAACTGGCTGGCACTTTGCCGCCAGCGTGGCACCACGGTGCTCGCCATCAGCCATGATTACGATTTTATCCGCCGCAACTTCCCGCGGATCGTGCGCCTGGCTGACGGCGGCATTGCCGAAGATCGCTGTAGCCTATAGTAAAACGTAGGCCCGGCCAGCGCAGCGCCGCCGGGCGTTAACGGATTACAGCAGCTCTTTTGCCTTCGCCACCACGTTTTCCACGGTGAAGCCGAACTCTTCGAACAGCTGCTCTGCCGGAGCAGACTCACCGAAGGTGGTCATCCCGACGATAGCGCCGTTCAGGCCAGTGTACTTGAACCAGAAGTCGGCGATACCCGCTTCGATGGCCACGCGCGCCGTAACCGCTTTCGGCAGCACGGACTCGCGGTACGCCGCATCCTGCTTGTCGAACGCGTCGGTAGACGGCATGGAGATCACGCGCGCCTTCACGCCTTCGGCAGTCAGCTGTTCCCATGCGGCAACAGCCAGCTCAACTTCAGAACCGGTGGCGATGAAAATCAGCTGCGGCTGACCGTCGCTGTCCTTCAGCACGTAGCCGCCGCGGGCGATGTCGGCCAGCTGCTGCTCGGTACGCTCCTGCTGAGCCAGGTTCTGACGGGAGAGGATCAGTGCGGTCGGGCCGTCGTGACGCTCTACGCCATACTTCCACGCCACTGCAGATTCAACCTGGTCGCACGGACGCCATGTGCTCATGTTCGGCGTCAGGCGCAGGGAAGCGACCTGCTCTACCGGCTGGTGGGTCGGGCCGTCTTCACCCAGACCGATGGAGTCATGGGTATAAACCAGCACCTGACGCTGCTTCATCAGCGCAGCCATACGCACCGCGTTACGGGCATACTCCACAAACATCAGGAAGGTGGAGGTGTATGGCACGAAACCACCGTGCAGGGCGATACCGTTGGCAATGGCGGTCATGCCGAACTCGCGCACGCCGTAGTGAATGTAGTTTCCTGCTGCATCTTCGTTGATGGCTTTAGAGCCAGACCAGATGGTCAGGTTAGACGGTGCCAGGTCAGCGGAGCCGCCGAGGAATTCTGGCAGCAGCGGGCCAAAAGCTTCGATGGCGTTCTGAGATGCTTTACGGCTGGCAATTTTGGACGGGTTAGCCTGCAGCTTAGCGATGAACTCATTCGCTTTCGCGCTAAAGTCAGCTGGCATGTCGCCTTTCATGCGGCGAGTAAACTCGGCGGCTTCCTGCGGGAAGGCGTTGGCATAGGCAGCGAACTTCTCGTTCCACGCGTTCTCTTTCGCCGTGCCAACTTCTTTCGCATCCCACTGGGCGTAGATGTCAGACGGAATTTCGAACGGCGCGTGTTTCCAGCCCAGCTGCTCGCGGGTCAGAACGATTTCCGCGTCGCCCAGCGGTGCGCCGTGGGAGTCGTGGGTACCCGCCTTGTTCGGGGAGCCGAAGCCGATCACGGTTTTACACATCAGCAGGGACGGCTTGTCGGTAACGGACTGGGCTTCTTCAACGGCGCGTTTGATCGCGTCGGCATCGTGGCCGTCTACGCCACGTACGACGTGCCAGCCGTAAGCCTCAAAGCGTGCTGCGGTATCGTCGGTGAACCAGCCTTCAACGTGGCCGTCGATAGAGATGCCGTTGTCGTCATAGAACGCCACCAGCTTGCCGAGCTTGAGGGTACCGGCCAGGGAGCACACTTCGTGAGAAATGCCTTCCATCATGCAGCCGTCGCCCATGAACGCGTAGGTGAAGTGGTCAACGATGTCGTGGCCAGGACGGTTGAACTGTGCCGCCAGGGTTTTCTCGGCAATCGCCATGCCTACGGCGTTGGCAATGCCCTGGCCCAGCGGGCCGGTGGTGGTTTCAACGCCAGCGGTGTAGCCCACTTCCGGGTGGCCCGGAGTTTTTGAGTGCAGCTGACGGAAGTTCTTCAGCTCCTCAATCGGCAGGTCATAGCCGGAGAGGTGCAGCAGGCTGTAAATCAGCATGGAGCCGTGGCCGTTGGACAGCACGAAACGGTCGCGGTTGGCCCAGGCTGGGTTAGCCGGGTTGTGGTTCAGGAAATCACGCCACAGGACTTCGGCGATGTCTGCCATACCCATCGGGGCACCCGGGTGACCGGATTTGGCTTTCTGTACTGCGTCCATGCTCAGCGCACGAATAGCATTGGCAAGCTCTTTACGTGAGGACATTTTGACTCCAGATCGGACTGTTAAAGGCCATGCCCGTAGCGACTTGACTACAGCGCAATATGGGCTACGCCGGAAAAAAGTGTCAACAATGTAACCCAAGCGGCTAGCCATGTACATGGACCATCCTTTTGCCACTTCAGAAATCTCTGGAAGCCGCTCGCAGGTTGCGCAAACACTCGCCCACGGCTTGCGATTTTCTTTATACTCAGGGAAGGTTCCCGCCTCCCTGCGTCGGGAAGACCATTAAAATTATCAATATATTGATGCGGAAGATAACCAATGAAAATTCGGCAAGCATTGCTCGCTCTGGGTGTGGCAGCGGCATTAACCGGCTGTCAGAACATGGATTCAAACGGTTTATTAAGCTCGGGCGCTGAGGCATTCCAGGCCTACTCACTTTCGGATGCACAGGTAAAAGCGCTGAGCGACGAATCCTGTAAAGAGCTGGACAGCAAAGCAACGCTTGCGCCTGCTAACAGCCCCTATCGCCAGCGACTGGATAAGATCGCCTCTGCGCTGGGCGACAACATCAACGGCCAGGCCGTGAACTACAACGTCTATATCACCAAAGACGTTAACGCCTTTGCGATGGCCAACGGCTGCATCCGCGTCTATAGCGGACTGATGGATATGATGAATGACAACGAGGTCGAAGCGGTGATCGGCCACGAAATGGGCCACGTTGCGCTCGGCCACGTGAAGCGCGGTATGCAGGTTGCCTTGGGCACCAACGCCGTACGCGTTGCCGCCGCCTCGGCGGGTGGCGTGGTGGGTAGCCTCTCCCAGTCGCAGCTCGGCGACCTCGGCGAGAAGCTGGTGAACGCGCAGTTCTCCCAGCGCCAGGAGGCAGAAGCGGATGACTACTCCTACGATCTGCTGCGCAAGCGCGGCATCAATCCATCAGGGTTAGCTACCAGCTTCGAGAAGCTGGCCCAGCAGGAAGCGGGCCGTCAAAGCACAATGTTTGACGATCACCCGGCTTCCGAGGCCCGCGCACAGCACATTCGCGAACGTATGGAAGCAGACGGGATTAAGTAAATCTCAGCAGGCCGGGTAGTGGCTTCGCCTTACCCGGCCTGAATCATTTACGCTTCTTTCTTAGCAGCCTGGATGTAGAGCATCTCTAATGCCAGGGTCGCTGCGGCCAGGGCAGTAATGTCCGACTGGTCGTACGCCGGGGCAACTTCCACCAGATCCATCCCGACGATATTCAGATCTTTCAGGCCGCGTACCAGCTTAATTGCGCGATCGGAGGTCAAGCCACCAATCACCGGCGTACCGGTACCCGGCGCAAAGGCCGGATCCAGGCAGTCGATATCAAACGTCAGATAGACCGGCATGTCGCCGACGATCTGCTTCACCTGAGCGATGATGTCGTCAACGGAACGATCGTTGACCTGGCAGGCGTCGAGCACGGTAAAACCGTTGTCCTTATCAAACTCGGTACGGATCCCGATCTGCACCGAGTGGTTCGGATCGATCAGACCTTCTTTCGGCGCGGTATAGAACATGGTGCCGTGATCGAACTCGCAGCCGTTGGAGTAGGTGTCGGTGTGGGCATCGAAGTGCACCAGCGCCATCTTGCCGAAGTGTTTTGCGTGCGCGCGCAGCAGCGGCAGCGTGACAAAGTGGTCGCCGCCAAAGGAGAGCATACGCTTGCCAGCCGCCAGCAGACGCTCGGCGTGGGCCTGCAGCTTCTCGCTCATCTCACGGGCATCGCCAAAGGCGTAGACCAGGTCACCGCAGTCAACCACGTTCAGGCGCTCACGCATGTCGAAGTCCCACGGAAAGCGGCAATGCTCCCACGCCAGGTTGGTAGAAATCTGACGGATAGCGCCCGGGCCCTGACGGCTACCGGAGCGTCCGGACGTCGCCATATCAAACGGCACACCGGTGATAACCCAGTCAGCATCGCTGTCGTACGGCTGGAAGTTCAGCGGCAGGCGTAAAAAACCAAATGCGTTAGATACCAGAGAGTTATCGTATTGATGACCTAAGGTGCTCATGGCTATGACCTCTTTTTCGTCGATAAAAAAACCCCTCCGCGTCGTTAGCCCGACGAGGAAGGGTTTGAATGGGGGGACTGCTTGTCTGGGGCGGATTATCGCCGTTAATCTGTACCGGTTCAAGTAAGTCCAAAATAATCTGCCCACGCCCCCTGCGTTTACGTCTCTATCGACGATTATAGTTCACGCAGACGGGCAATGAGCGGCCCGGCCTCCTCAATCAACGTTTGCGTCGATGGGACGCAGAGGCACTCCAGCGAGACGGCGTGGTCATAGCCAGCGCGTTTTAACGCCCGGTAGATATCGTCCACCGGGAGATGGCCATACCCTGGAAACGCGCGGTTGGAGTCGGCAAAGTGGACGTGCTTGAGACGCGATCCCAGGGTAGCAATCGCCTCCGTAAAGTCGCGATCCTCAATGTTGGCGTGGAAAATATCCCACAGCACGCCGACGTTTTCTGGCGCATCGCTCAGAGTTAAAAACGTCATCATCTCCTCTGCGCTGTGCAGGTGCGCCATTTCGTACCGGTTGAGCGCTTCAACGATCAGCGTCACCCCGCACTGCCTGGCCTGATCAACGCAGGGTTGCATCGCCTCGGCCAGCTCATGCATATACTGCGTTTTGCTCATGTTGCGGTCCGTTGCCCGCAGCGAGCCAATCGTAACATGGCTCCCCAGCTGGGCGGCGACATCAATATGCTCAGAGAGGCGCTGTCGGGTGCGCTCGACAATCGCCCTACCGCTGGCGAGCAGCGACAAACCGTCACGCTTGCGGGCCTGGCCGGTCGCGATGGTGGTACAGCCCAGCCCGTAATGATCCAGCCGCTGTTTCAGCCTGGGGATGTTCATCCCTTCGTAATCATTAATACAGAGTTCGGCGGCGTCGAAACCGCTCTGCGCCAGCCATGTCAGGCCCTGCTCCAGCTCATTCACGGTAAAAGGCGAAAAGAGCGTGTCGTACCGGCACGTTAGCGTCGCGCTAAATTTAATCATTTATCCACCCTGATAGCGTGACCGGAACGTGGGGGTTCCGGCCCGGCATATTACTTAGCGGCTTTACTTAAGATACGTCCGGCATTGCGCGGGAACTGCTCCGCCGCCTCTTTCACCGTCAGTTTGCCGTGATCGATGTTCTCGATGGTGTTGCGCCACAGCTCAACGAATTTTGGGTTATCAAAATAGGGCGAGGTGGGAATGGCATGGGGCAGCGCCAAAGAGGATTTAATCCCGGCCACGGTGATATTGTCCTCCTGGATAACACCCTCCTCGCTCAGCTGCTGGTAGGCCTTTTTACTCAGCGGCGTGCCGCGCTCCAGCCCCATGGCCTTGACGCCCTGCGGATCGTTCATCAGGAAGTCGATCAGCTTCGCGGCCTCCGCCGGATGCTTGGTCGATTTGCCGATGCTGAACATCATCGTTGGTTTAAAGAACAGCCCGGCATCTTTGGCTCCCGGCAGCATAAAGAACGGCCCCAGCTCCAGCTTGTCGTAAGGCGCGGTCAGGTTGTTCTCATACATCACGGCGTTGGTGTTCCACATATAGACACCGCCCCACTTGCCCTGGATCCAGGGCCTCATTTCCCAGGTGTTGGTTTTGCCGTACGAGGTCAGCACCCGCATGGAGGGGAAAACGTGGCTATCCACCAGATCCTTATAGATCTGGAAAAAAGCCTCCCACTGCTGCGGGGTGTAGGTGAATTTACCCGTGCTCTCGTCGATGGCCGGGATGTTGTACTTCTGTACCATCCAGGACTGCACCAGCGTCAGCGACTCCATGTAGTCGAGAACCAGCGGGTATTTCTCTTTATCTTTTGCCTCGAACGCTTTTCCGGCCGCCATCAGCTCCGTCCAGCTCTGCGGATAGCTAACGCCCATCTCTTCCCACAGCTTTTTGTTGTAGTAGAAGCTGCGGGCGGTGACCGCCACCGGCAGGCCGTTAAGCTTGCCGTTGACCGTGGTGCTGCTTAACGACTGCGGATCGTACTGCTGGAGATCGATTACCGCCTTTTGGCTATAGAGATCGTAAAAACCGTTGCCATCCTTTGAGAAGAGCGGCAGCCAGTTCCAGTTGGTCTGGATCACATCCGGCTCGTTTCCTCCGGCTATCTGCACCGTCAGGCGCGACAGGTAGCCTTCCCAACCCGCATACTCCGCCTTCACCTTGATATCCGGATACTTCTCTTCAAACAGTTTGATGGCCTCCAGCGTGGCCTGGTGGCGGCTGTTACCGCCCCACCATGAGATACGGATCTCCGCGGCCTGGGCAGCCGTGAGACAGGAGCACGCCAGCAAAAACGACGCGGCAACGGGGGCGATAAGCTTATGCATGGGAAGCTCCTTGTCTAACCGTGGATCTGGCGTAAAACGTCTTCTGGGATTTCGGCCAGGTAGAGCGCTGGCTTGCCGTCTTTATCGGTACTGAACAGAACCGCTTTCTCATCGGGAGTAAACGACGGATGCGGGTGGGTCACCTGCCGATCGCCGTCCAACACCTGCCATGACGAGCCGTGGCGGGCAATTTTGTGGGCCTGCTTGTTCTTTAAATCAAACAGCCAAAGCCAGGGGTCGCTGGTATCGCCGTAGCCCGCGTTATCAGCGATATCAATGGGCACGCCGGAACCGTCCCCTACCGCCAGCGAACCGTTGTCGTTGCTCATGACGTGCGAGCAGGGCGGCATGGCCATCAGGCGCTCATCTTCACCGGTCTCACCGTCAATGCGGCAGAGATAGCGTACGGGGCTGTTTTTGACATAGGTGACATACATCAGGGCCGAACCATCCGGCACCCAGAACTCATGGGTGTAGCTCTCCCCCGGCGCGGGCTCCCGGGCCTTGCGGATGTTGCTGCCATCTTCATTCATCAGCCACATGCGGGCGTCGACGCGATCGAGTGGCCCCTCGTGGCAGAAGGCCACGGTGTTATCATCGAACGGCCGGTAGATGGGGTGCCCCAGCCACTGGTTCTCCTCCAGCAACGTCTCCCGCTCCCCGGTGCGCAGATCGATGCGGATCACCCGGCAGCGCGGCTCTTCGGCATAGAACTCCTGAAAGACGGTCCAGTCGCTGATGGGCCGCCAGCTGTCGCGATGGATCTCTACTCCAACCAGCTTGTCGCAAGCGGAGTTCGCCACCCAGGTACCGTACCCTACCCACTCATCGGGAACGCGGTATACCGCTTCTTCCTGGAGCGTCTCCAGGGTGACGCGCATTAGATTGCGCTCGCCTTTAACGTAATAGAGATAGTTTTCATCGGGAGATAAAAAGCCGCCAAAGGTATTATCTCCTGCCCCTTCGGTTATTTGCGTGGCAATGCCAGTCGCCAGGTCGAGTAGATAATAATTACGATGGGTATCAAACTCGCCGGCAAAAATAAGTTTCTTTCCGCCGTCAATAAAGCACTTCTGATAAAAGTAGTTGCGGTGGCAAATAACATCCGTTGGCGTAAAACGGGTAACCTTTGCACCAGTGTCTTCATCAATATAGCGCTCATAGTTCAGTTGCAGCGTTGTACCTTTAGCCATACCTTCCTCTCATTGATACGCAATCAGCCTGGCCGCCTTCGAGCAGGCTCACACTTTCTGGTTTACTCACGCAGCGATGTTTGACCTTTCACCGCGCCGCCTCTAGCATTCCCGCTCAACGTTGCTAGCGGGATGGGCGTAATGACAACCACGAAGCCTTATCTGTTAATGGAAATTAATTCCCCTGAAATATGGCGCTGGTCCTGTTTAGAAAAAACCGTAGAGATGGCGCTACGCTACGGCTTTCAGGGTCTCATTATTCATCAGCAGTCGTTATTAGCCCGCCTGGCCGCGCCGTCACCGCGCTGTAATAGCGCCGAGTTAATTAACCTGAAGCTGGCTCAGGAAAATACGCTTATTTATCTGCAACGGGCCGGAGAATATTTGCAGCGCCGCGGCCTACAGTTTTGGTTGCAGGGCGAAGCGACGCCCGATAGCCATGAATTAAAGGCAAAGTTCCCGGAGTTCTTTCTCTCTGAAAATAGCGCGAGCGAGTTTATTGACTATTTCTTTCAGCACAGCATTCCGCAGATCCTGGCCGCGCTGCCTGCCGTGCGCGGTCTGCGCCTCTCGCTATCGACTCCTGACGTCAGCAGTGAGCGCTGGAAAACGTCGTTAAAAACCTTGTACCAGGGCATCCGCCAGCTGGGGCGTCAGCTGATCCTGCGTGATTACCAGGACAAAAGCTGGCCCCGGCAAATGCTGCGCGTCGCCCTGGAGGCACTTCCTGATGATGTCCGCGCCTCGGTTAAGGCTACCGAGCTTGATTACCGCCCGGGCTTTGCCAATAACCCTAACCTGCTTAATATCCTCGACAACCGAAAATGGCTGGAGCTGGATCTCTGGGGCCTGGAGTATGGCTGGACCCTGCTGCCCTGCTATCTGCTGGAGGAGATCCAGCAGCGGCTCGCCTGGCTTGGCCAGCACGCCGACAGCGCGCCCGAGGCCATTACCGTACGCGTCGACTGGGAGTGGCTGCCCGATCTGCCGCTATCCGACTCGCTCAATGAGCTTAATCTGTCCGGCCTGTCCCGCCTGGTTAATGAGCCGGACGTGCCTCCCCGCCAGATTGTGAACCACTGGCTGCAGCAGCGTGCTGCGTCGTCTGTCTCTTCCCACGATCTCAGCGCGATCGGCGATATTATCGTTGCCAGCCACGAGTGGAGCTGTAAGACCCCGACTCTGCTGGGTCGCGTCTTGCAGAGCCATAGCCGCCTTCCAACGGATTTTGCTCATGCTCTGCACCTGCTTCACCTCGATACCCGCAGCGCCAACTGGACGCAGTCCTTTCAGCCTCTGATGCCCAGCGACGATCCTGACCTGGGGTATCAGCAGCGCCAGCTGATCGAGTTGGAGATCCAGCGTAGTCGCTTTCTTGCCGACTACATGTACAGCCGCTCGCTTAAGCTTCTGCCCGACTGCCCGCTGGCGGATGAAACCCGGCAGGCCATCAGCGGCAGCGTTGTCCGGGCGCTGAAGTACACTCACCTCTACAGCGCGTTTATCCAGGCGCTCACGCTCAAGCTCTGGCTACGTAAATATGGTGAGCAGGCGGATATCCGCTCCCAGCTCAGTGCCGCCCTGCACGAATTCAGTCGTCACAACCGGGAGCTTGCGGCATGGTTTGAGCAGCACGGCGCACAGCATCCGCTTGCTTTCGAAACGCTGCTCAATCCGCAGCGCATCGCTACCCTGTTTACCAGCCTGCAACACGATTAAGCGATGGTGTAAGCATGGCGGTACCACAGCGGGAAGTAAATTGCCGGAGCGAGCAGAAAAAGGCACGGAAGTTGGATAACGGGAGAAAAAGCGAAGGCCATCACGACCCGGGAAGATTTCAGGTGATGCTGCTCACACTCCGGCTGTAGGGTTTTGTGATCGGGGAAAAGATTTTTGCCACTCAACAAAAAAGCCCAGCAGTGCCGGGCTTTAGTTTAGGTACGCAATATTCACTCTATGACGCGCTTTTCGGTGCTGCTCTCTGCTAACAGCCGATCCCAGTCGCTGGGTGGGTGGCCGCTGGATAACATTGCGCTGAATACCTTGTATGCATCACGTTTGTGATCGTAGGCGCGCCTGGTGGATTCATCGTTTACCCACGCCAGAATAATGGTTCTATGCTGCTCACTGAATCGAAAAAACAACCGGTACTGGCCAAGGAACTTGGCACGAAACCAGTGTTTATTCTCTTCCCCCAGCGTATCTCCTTGCCTGAACCTGGCGTCCATTGGGTTGCCGCAGATTTCCATGTTGATAACCTTCAAAATCGCGGCGAGCAATTTCGTGGCGGCTTTCTTTTGATAGTTATCCGGGTTCTTTTGCTTAAGCTCTTCTACCTGCGCCACCAGCGCTTCAAGTTGTGAATCAAAGCAGGGGTGGGTATACAACTTCCAACCATTAATTTCGGTCGTCTTTCCGTTCATTTGTCCACTTACTCTTCATCAGTAAGCGGAGCGTCGAGGTCGATATCCATATCAGCAGTTAAAGACTCCGCGCGCGCCAGAAGTGAAGCGCGTAACGGTTTAATGCGGCCTGGATTTTCTTGCATATCGTTCTCAAGAAATTGCAGGAAAGAGCCTATTACTGGATCTTCATTTTCCGCAGAATTTTTGCGACACATAAGCACCTGACCATCGGGAAGCACAGCATATTCTATCTCCTCCCCAGGTTTTAACTTCATCGCGTCTCTAACTGAAGCAGGGATAGTCGTCTGGCTGCGAGCGGTGAGTTTTGAAGACGCACGCAGAGACACTCCGGCTTGAGTTAAAAGGTTCATTTGGGTTTGCTCCGCTCTAACGAGTCAAGTTTACATAGCTACTACAACAATAAAGGATAGCGAGCATTGACGGTTTCCCGTGTTGCAAAGAGTAGCTCACCGGCAAAAGCAATGCAAGTGCATTGCAATGCATATGCATTACCAAAGATGAAAGCTAACCAGGAGTGAAAAACAGGCAGGAGATGCCCGGCAGCGCATTGGCCGCCGGGCAAACGAGATTACTCGTCTTCGAGATAGGTGTAGCCGTAGAGCCCTGCTTCGAACTCTTCGAGGAACTGCTGTTGCAGTGCATCGTCCAGCCCGGTCTGCTTCACCTGGTCGCGGAAATGGGTCAGCAGCGTGTTCGGATCGAGCTGCACGTACTCCAGCATATCCGCCACCGTATCCCCTTCATCGGAGAGCTCCACCTCGACGCTGCCGTCCGGGAAGACAAATACGTCAACCGCTTCGGTATCGCCAAACAGGTTATGCATGTTGCCGAGGATCTCCTGGTACGCACCCACCATAAAGAAGCCCAGCAGCGGCGGGTTGTCAGCATCGTACTCCGGCATCGGCATGGTGGTGGCGATCCCGTCACCGTCCACGTAGTGATCGATCGCCCCGTCGGAGTCGCAGGTGATGTCCAGCAGCACCGCGCGACGTTCCGGGATCTTATCCAGTCCTTCCAGCGGCATCACCGGGAAGAGCTGATCGATACCCCATGCATCCGGCATCGACTGGAACAGGGAGAAGTTGACGTACATTTTGTCCGCCATCCGCTCCTGTAACTCATCGATAATCGGACGGTGGGCGCGGTTGCTCGGATCCAGCTGCTTCTGTACCTCGTGGCACATGTTGAGGTAGAGCTGCTCTGCCCAGGCACGCTCCTGCAGGCTGAATGCGCCGGAGGAGTAGCCGATATGAATATCGTGCAGATCCATCTGGCTGTCGTGCAGCCACTCGCGCAGCGAGCGACGGGTACCGGGCTCGTGCATCTCCTGCCAGGTCTCCCACATGCTTTGCAGAGCGCGTGGCGCATTCTCAGCAGGCGGCGTCGCTTCGGTATATTCGTTGCGCTCCACGCCGATGATGTTCGACACCAGCACGGTATGGTGCGCGGTCACGGCGCGGCCCGACTCGGTGATCACCGTCGGGTGCGGCAGGCCGTTCTCTTCACAGGCGTCGCCAATGGCCCAGATGATATTATTCGCATACTCGTTCAGGCCGTAGTTGACCGAGCAGTCAGACTGGGAGCGGGTGCCCTCATAGTCCACGCCCAGGCCGCCGCCCACGTCAAAGCACTCAATATTCACGCCCAGCTTGTGCAGCTCAACGTAGAAACGGGCCGATTCACGCACGCCGGTAGCGATATCGCGAATGTTTGCCATCTGCGAACCGAGGTGGAAGTGCAGAAGCTGGATGCTGTCGAGGCGGCCGCGCTCACGAAGGATCTCTACCAGCTGCAGCACCTGCGTAGCCGCGAGGCCGAACTTAGATTTTTCGCCGCCGGAGGATTGCCACTTGCCGGAGCCCTGCGATGCCAGACGCGCACGCACGCCGAGGCGCGGCACCACGTTCAGGCGCTCGGCCTCTTCCAGCACGATGGCGACTTCAGACATCTTCTCGATAACCAGATAGACCTTATGGCCCATCTTCTCGCCGATCAGCGCCAGGCGAATGTATTCCCGGTCTTTATAGCCGTTACAGACGATAACGCTGCGGGTCATGCCCGCGTGCGCCAGAACCGCCATCAGCTCCGCTTTCGAACCGGCCTCAAGGCCCAGCGGCTCGCCGGAGTGGATCAGGGATTCAATGACGCGGCGGTGCTGGTTAACCTTGATCGGGTAGACCAGAAAGTAGTCGCCTTTATAGCCGTAGGACTCACGGGCACGCTTGAACGCGGCGTTAATTGAGCGCAGACGATGCTGTAGGATCTGCGGAAAGCAGAACAGCGCAGGCAGGCGTTGCCCCTGGGCCTCGCGGGCTTTGACCAGCTGAGCGAGGTCAACGCGCGCATCCGGTACGTCAGGATCGGGGCAGACGGTGATGTGGCCCAGTTCGTTGACGTCGTAGTAGTTATTGCCCCACCAGGCAATATTGTATGTGCGCAGCATTTTACTGGCTTCCTGGGAGCTCATCGCTACCTCCTGCATGGAACGTAGTACACCCTGTTCGCCCGCTGACGAAGGCGAAACCGAAGAAATGTCGTCAGACATAGCGAACCTCAAATTGTATTAGTAAGTGTAAAACAGTTGACTACTATCGCGATTAGGAACGGCGATAACAACCCATAAACAGCCCGGTTATCCAGCGTATTATGCTGAAGCGTGGGCCGTGCGACCGGTTTCTGGTTCATATCATTGTAAAACACGTATCCGAACTCTGTATGACAAGGTTCGGCGAAACCACGAGAAAACTCCTGAATTAACAAGAGCGCCCTTGTTCGGTGTCACCAGGCGTAACCGGCCCTGGAGTCCTGAGAAGCGCCGAAATGGGTATAACATCGGCAGGTTTGCAGAGTAGATTTGCGGGTAGCGGGAAATGCATGCAGGCCAGAACGGCGCGGCAGATTTAGCAGTAAACAACGGTTCATTATTGGATATCACCTCCACGCCAACCAGCTGGTTAGCGGCTGGTCAAGGCATACAAGCCGCGTGCGGCGTTTTATACCGATAACCGGGTGAAAATGCAAAATAAAAAAGCCCGTTTTGCCGCGTGCGTAGAGAAAGTGACAGCATCAATTTCACCCATAGTGCGATGAATATCAAAAAATGCTGGAAACGGGGTCAAGAAGTAACCTAAAATAGCCATCCAGATGTTAATCCATCCATACTGATTAACTCTCAGACTTCCTGTGCCACTAACCTGCACGCCTCATAAAGGCCCATACAGGCACAGCGTTTGAGCTAACAAAATTTCCCCCAGGGTGAAGAGAACATGGCAAAACACCTTTTTACGTCCGAGTCAGTTTCCGAAGGGCATCCTGACAAAATTGCTGACCAGATTTCCGACGCGGTTCTGGATGCAATTCTTGAGCAGGATCCGAAAGCACGCGTGGCGTGTGAAACCTACGTTAAAACCGGCATGGTTTTAGTCGGCGGTGAGATCACCACCAGCGCATGGGTTGATATCGAAGAGATCACCCGTAACACCGTGCGTGAAATTGGCTATGTCCATTCGGATATGGGCTTTGACGCGAACTCCTGTGCGGTACTGAGCGCTATCGGTAAGCAGTCTCCGGATATCAACCAGGGCGTTGACCGTGCCGATCCGCTGGAGCAGGGTGCAGGCGACCAGGGCCTGATGTTTGGCTATGCCACTAATGAAACCGACGTGCTGATGCCAGCGCCGATCACCTACGCCCACCGTCTGGTGCAGCGTCAGGCTGAAGTGCGTAAAAACGGTACTCTGCCGTGGCTGCGCCCGGATGCAAAGAGCCAGGTGACCTTCCAGTACGATGACGGCAAAATTGTCGGCATCGACGCGGTAGTGCTCTCTACCCAGCATGCAGAAGATATCGACCAGAAATCGCTGCAGGAAGGCGTGATGGAAGAGATCATCAAGCCTATTCTGCCGGCAGAGTGGCTGAACACCTCTACCAAATTCTTTATCAACCCGACCGGCCGCTTTGTTATCGGTGGCCCGATGGGCGACTGTGGCCTGACCGGCCGTAAAATCATCGTGGATACCTACGGCGGCATGGCCCGTCACGGCGGCGGCGCGTTCTCCGGTAAAGATCCCTCCAAGGTTGACCGCTCGGCGGCCTACGCGGCACGCTACGTAGCGAAAAACATCGTTGCTGCTGGCCTGGCGGACCGCTGTGAAATTCAGGTCTCCTACGCCATTGGCGTGGCCGAGCCGACCTCTATCATGGTGGAAACCTTCGGCACCGAGAAGATCGCCTCTGAGCAGCTGACTCTGCTGGTACGCGAATTCTTCGACCTGCGTCCGTATGGTCTGATCCAGATGCTGGATCTGCTGCACCCGATCTACAAAGAGACTGCCGCTTACGGTCACTTTGGTCGCGAACATTTCCCGTGGGAAAAAACCGACAAAGCTGCCGTACTGCGTGACGCCGCTGGCCTGAAATAAGCCAGACGTCCCTCTTCTCCCTCAGGCCAGCCTCGTGCTGGCCTTTTTTATACCGCTCTATTGATAACGATTACACGCACTCATCGCGGGTCCATTTGGCCAAATTAAGCAAAATGCTGTTTGAGGCGGGTTTGTTACATAATATTTCGGTATAGTCTGACTCCCTTTACACAAGATTACGCTACTATTCATTAACTCTATGATTTGTCTTGTTACTTTCTAGTGACAATCTTTGAGCCTAGTGTAACCGATTACACTGGTGTGATTAGGTTCACATCTTTTTACGCAGCTCTAACTTAACCTTTATACCGTTAAAATTGATAACCCAACTGGAGGGCAGAATGCCTGACAATAAAAAATCGGGGCGCTCGAACAAGGCAATGACGTTCTTTGTCTGTTTTCTCGCCGCGCTGGCCGGACTGCTTTTCGGCCTTGATATCGGCGTTATTGCGGGCGCGCTGCCCTTTATCGCTGACGAGTTCCAGATTAGTTCACATATGCAAGAGTGGGTAGTGAGCTCCATGATGTTTGGTGCCGCTGTCGGTGCCGTCGGCAGCGGCTGGCTCTCCTTCAAGCTGGGCCGTAAAAAGAGCCTGATGATTGGCGCGATCCTCTTTGTACTCGGCTCGCTCTTCTCCGCGGCTGCGCCCAACGTTGAAGTACTGATCCTCTCCCGCGTGCTGCTGGGGCTGGCGGTCGGCGTGGCCTCTTACACCGCCCCGCTCTACCTCTCTGAGATCGCCCCGGAGAAGATCCGCGGCAGTATGATTTCCATGTACCAGCTGATGATCACCATCGGTATTCTGGGTGCCTACCTCTCCGATACCGCCTTTAGCTACAGCGGCGCATGGCGCTGGATGCTTGGCGTGATCATCATTCCGGCCATCCTGCTGCTGATCGGCGTATTCTTCCTGCCGGACAGCCCGCGCTGGTTTGCCGCCAAACGCCGCTTCCACGATGCCGAGCGCGTGCTGCTGCGCCTGCGTGATACCAGCGCCGAAGCCAAACACGAGCTGGATGAGATCCGTGAAAGCTTAAAGGTAAAACAGAGTGGCTGGGCGCTGTTTAAAGAGAACAGCAACTTCCGCCGCGCGGTATTCCTTGGCGTGCTGTTGCAGGTGATGCAGCAGTTCACCGGGATGAACGTCATCATGTACTACGCGCCGAAAATCTTTGAGCTGGCGGGTTACACCAATACCACCGAGCAGATGTGGGGTACGGTTATCGTTGGCCTGACCAACGTGCTGGCGACCTTTATCGCTATCGGACTGGTGGATCGCTGGGGCCGTAAGCCAACGCTGGTGCTGGGCTTCCTGGTGATGGCTGCCGGTATGGGTATTCTGGGTACCATGATGCACATCGGTATTCACTCGCCAACGGCGCAGTACTTTGCTGTCGCGATGCTGCTGATGTTTATCATTGGTTTCGCTATGAGCGCCGGTCCGCTGATCTGGGTACTGTGCTCTGAGATCCAGCCGCTGAAAGGGCGTGATTTCGGTATCACCTGCTCTACCGCGACCAACTGGATCGCCAATATGATTGTCGGCGCGACCTTCCTGACCATGCTCAACTCGCTGGGCAACGCCAACACCTTCTGGGTATACGGTGGACTGAACGTGCTGTTCATTGTCCTGACCCTGTGGCTGGTACCGGAAACCAAGCATGTCTCGCTGGAACACATCGAGCGTAACTTGATGAAAGGGCGTAAGCTGCGCGAGATTGGCGCAAGCAACTAACCTGATGAGCTTCCTCTCGCCTGAGAGGAAGCTTTTTTACCTCACCCGCCGAGATTAACTTCCCCGATACGTTGAGTAGCCATACGGGCTTAACAGCAACGGAACGTGATAGTGCTCATCTGTTTTGCTGATGTGGAATTCAACCGGGATCTCCGGGAAAAAACTCTCCTGCTTTTTGCTGTCAAACCAGGGTTTGGTTTTAAACGTCACGCGGTAATCACCCGGTTTCGCTTCCTGCTCCGGCCATAGCGCTTTAATTCGACCATCTTTGTCGGTATAGCCGCTATTAAGCTTTTGCCATCCATCGTTGTTTTTCTGCTCCAGCACCACCTCAACGTTGGAGGCAGGTTTACCGCTTTGCTGATCGAGAATATGCACGCTCAAAATATTGTTGGCCGCCGCCATCGCAAGAGGAGATGCGGAAATAACAGCGAGCATCGCTGCGCTCAGGATGTACTTTTTCATGTGTTGCTCCAGTTCAAGTTGGTACCTGAAATGTATATGACCCGCGCGCTGTTAACCTGACAGGAGGATTACAATTTCGTCATCTTTGATGATATTTTTACCCCTCGCCTGCTGCTTATGACATAGTGAATCCATGAAGATTCTACTGATTGAAGATAATCAAAAAACCAGCGACTGGGTCAGTCAGGGATTGACCGAGGCGGGTTATGTCGTGGATACGGTAAGCGACGGCAGAGACGGGCTACGCCTCGCGCTGCATGAGCCCTATTCGCTGATTATTTTAGATATTATGCTGCCGGGCCTGGATGGGTGGCAGGTTCTGAAGGCGATAAGAACGGCGCACCAAACACCGGTTATTTGCCTTACCGCGCGGGATGCGGTCGAAGACAGAGTCAAAGGGCTGGAATTAGGGGCCAATGATTATCTTGTTAAACCCTTCTCCTTTGCTGAGCTATTAGCCAGGGTACGCACCCAGCTGCGAAATAATCCCGTTGCCCATACGCATTTGAAATCTCACGGGCTGGAGATGGACTCCGTTAAGCAAAGCGTCTCCCGTGATGGGAAAACAATTGTGCTAACCCGCAAGGAGTTTCTCCTGCTGTGGCTGCTGGTTTCCAGGGTCGGCGAAATTATTCCCCGCGCGGTGATTGCCAGCGAGGTATGGGGAATTAATTTTGACAGTGAAACCAACACGGTTGATGTTGCCATTCGCCGCCTGCGGGCAAAAGTTGACGATCCTTTTACGACTAAATTGATCGGCACCGTCAGAGGCATGGGTTACAGATTCGGGGCAGATGAAGACAGTGAAACCTGAGTTATCAATGACGTTACGCCTGACGCTATCCTTTGTGCTGGTGATGGCGTTGGCCTGCACCGGCGTAAGCTGGACGTTATACCGGGCGCTAAGCCACGAATTAACGTGGCGGGATGATATCACCCTGATTAACCGCGCTGAGCAGATCAGGCAGCTGTTACTTGATGGTGCCAAAGCAGAAAATCTTCCGCTCTATTTTAACCGGATGATGGATACCCGTCAGGATATTCTGCTCATCCACTCCCCCGACGCGCGGAATATTTCCGTCAATCATACGGGCGTGGATCCCTCCCTGCTGGATGCCCTGCCATCGCTGAAAAAGCCTGATTTAGAGACGATCGCCAAACGCGATATCGCAGGCACACAGCTTTCAGCGGTGCGGATCGCCGCGCTCAGCTATGACCAGCCTGTGACTATTACCGTCGCCAGGCTGGCGTCAGAGCGACAATATATGCTTGAACAGTATCGCGATAACAGCATCATGATTTGCATTATCGCTATTCTGCTCTGCTCTGCGCTAAGCCCGCTTTTGATCAGAAACGGCCTGAAAGCTATTCATGCTCTGAGCCGGTTGACGGCGAATATAGACAGTCGCGGTCTTAGCCAGCCTCTGGATGAAAAGACCCTGCCTATTGAACTGAAGCCCTTGGGTAGCGCGTTGAATATTATGCGTCAGAAACTGGATAATGATTTTACCCGGCTCAATCAGTTTGCTGACGATCTGGCCCATGAATTACGTACGCCGGTCAATATTCTGCTTGGCCATAACCAGGTTGTGCTCAATAAAGAGCGCACCATTGATGAATATCAGCAGGCGCTGGCGAATAATATTGAAGAGCTTGAGGGGCTTTCCCGCTTAACTGAAAATATTCTTTTCCTCGCCCGCGCCGAGCATAATAATATCCTGCTCAAAAAAGAACCTATTTCGTCTGCTGAGACGATAGGTAATCTTATCGATTTCCTGGAGTATGAGGCCGACGAAAAAAATATCACCTTCGTCACCGCATGCGAGGGCACGCTTCAGGCCGATCGGATACTGCTCCAGCGAGTACTGTTAAATCTGCTCAGCAATGCGGTGCGCTATTCCCCGGAAAATGCGGCGATCCGCATAAATACGTGGGCAAAAGAGAGCGAAACAGTTGTTGAAGTGATTAATCCCGGCCCCGAACTGGATGCGCCGGACAAGCTATTTAACCGTTTCTGGCGAGGTGATAACGCCCGCCACTCCTCCGGCTATGGGTTGGGGTTATCCATGGTGAAAGCGATTATGGAGTTACACGGGGGCTCGGCAGAGTACCGCTTTGCCGAGGGGGAGCATATCTTCTCCCTGCGTTTTCCTGCCTGAGCAACGGGTTCTGTTGCAGCCGCTTTTTTTAGCGATTATTCTCTGGCGTTATGAAAACACCCCGTATCCCCATCGCCCTCCAGCAGGCCGTTATGCGCAGCCTGCGGGACAAGCTTGCCCAGGCCAACCGCCACCTTGAACGTCACTATCCGGAACCCACGCTGGTCTATCAGCAGCGCGGCGCGGCGGCGGGTACGGCCTGGCTGGCGAGCTATGAGATCCGTTTGAATCCGGTGCTGCTGCTGGAGAACCAGCAGGCGTTTATTGACGAAGTTGTCCCGCACGAGCTGGCGCACCTGCTGGTGTGGAAGCATTTTGGCCGCGTTGCGCCGCACGGCAAAGAGTGGAAGTGGATGATGGAGAGCGTGCTCGGCGTCCCTGCCCGCCGCACCCACCAGTTTGAGCTGGCCTCGGTCCAGCGCAATACGTGGCCCTACCGCTGCGCCTGCCAGCAGCATCAGCTGACCGTGCGCCGCCATAACCGCATCCTGCGCGGCGAAGCGGTCTACCGCTGCGTCCACTGCGGCGAGCCGCTGGTTGCCGAACCGGCATCGGCCTGAACAAGCAAACGCTTTTTTGAACTGACTGATTGCATCTGAGAACCGCATTCGCTAGGGTGCGACGATCTTATGCAATGGAGTTTGTCATGTCCCGCCCCTACCTTCTTACCCTTACCCTATTGGCCGCGAGCCTCTCCCACTCTGCGCTTGCCGAGGGTATTCACAGTTTCGCCCAGGCCAAGGTGGCAGGCGTAAAGATCAACGCCGACGCGCCGGGGGATTTCTACTGCGGCTGCACCATTATCTGGCAGGGCAAGAAAGGCGTCGTCGATCTCGCCTCCTGCGGCTATAAGGTGCGTAAAAATGCCAACCGCGCCAGCCGTATCGAGTGGGAGCACGTTGTGCCCGCCTGGCAGTTCGGCCACCAGCGCCAGTGCTGGCAGGACGGCGGACGTAAAAACTGTGCGAAGGATCCGGTCTATCGCCAGATGGAGAGCGACATGCACAACCTGCAGCCCGCCGTCGGCGAGGTCAACGGCGATCGCGGCAACTTTATGTACAGCCAGTGGAACGGCGGCGAGGGTCAGTACGGCCAGTGTGACATGAAGGTCGACTTCAAAGAGAAGCTGGCCGAACCGCCTGCCCGCGCCCGCGGGGCCATCGCCCGCATCTACTTCTATATGCGCGATCGCTACTCGCTGTCGCTCTCTCGCCAGCAGACGCAGCTGTTTGAGGCCTGGAACAAGATCTATCCCGTCACGCCCTGGGAGTGCGAGCGCGACAGGCGTATCAATAAGGTTCAAGGCAACCCCAATCCCTACGTGCAGCGCGCTTGTCAGGAGTGAAAGAGCTAACCTACACTAGCGCCATCTTGTTAACCGTGCGGCAGCCTTGCCGCACGCTCTATCCCGGACGATGTTTTCATGCGTAAACCCCGCATTTATCACCCTGAACTCCTCACCGTTGGTCAGCAGGTTGCACTAAGCGACGATGCGGCCAACCACGTCGGTCGCGTGCTGCGCATGGGCGCAGGCCAGCCCCTGCAGCTCTTCGACGGCAGCAACCAGCTTTTTGAGGCTGAGATCGTGCGTGCCGATAAGAAAAGCGTGGTGGTGAACCTGATCGCCGGTGAAATCGACGATCGGGAGTCGCCGCTGCATATTCATCTTGGCCAGGTGATGTCCCGGGGCGAAAAGATGGAATTCACCATCCAGAAATCGATCGAACTGGGCGTAAGCCTCATTACGCCACTTTTTTCTGAGCGCTGCGGGGTTAAACTGGATCCTGAACGCCTGAATAAGAAGATCCAGCAGTGGCAGAAAATTGCGATTGCTGCCTGCGAGCAGTGTGGCCGCAACCGGATCCCGGAGATACGTCCGGCCATGGATCTGGAGGCCTGGTGCGCCGAGCCTGATGAGGGGCTGAAGCTGAACCTGCATCCGCGCGCCAGCGCCAGCATCAATACGCTGCCGCTGCCGGTTGAGCGCGTGCGGCTGCTGATTGGCCCAGAAGGCGGCCTGACGGCGAACGAGATCGCCATGACCGCAGACTATCAGTTTACTGATATCCTGTTAGGACCACGCGTTTTGCGCACTGAAACCACCGCGCTCACCGCCATTACCGCACTCCAGGTGCGTTTCGGTGATTTGGGGTAAGACTGGCTACAGGTTTAAACGGAGAAAGCGAATGATTAAGCTCGGCATTGTGATGGATCCCATCGCAAGCATTAACATCAAAAAAGACTCCAGCTTTGCCATGCTGCTGGAAGCCCAGCGTCGTGGCTATGAGCTGCACTATATGGAGATGGCGGATCTCTATCTGATCAACGGCCAGGCCCGCGCCCGCACGCGTACCCTGAGCGTCGAGCAGAACTATGACCAGTGGTATACGTTCAACGGCGAGCAGGATATCGAGCTGGCCGATCTTGACGTCGTACTGATGCGTAAGGATCCGCCGTTTGATACCGAATTCGTCTACGCCACCTATATTCTGGAGCGCGCGGAAGAGAAAGGCACGCTGATCGTCAACAAGCCGCAGAGCCTGCGCGACTGCAACGAGAAGCTGTTCACCGCCTGGTTCCCGGAGCTGACCCCGGAAACGCTGGTGACCCGCAACAAAGCGCAGCTTAAGGCATTCTGGCAGAAGCACAGCGACATCATCCTGAAACCGCTGGACGGCATGGGCGGCGCGTCGATCTTCCGCGTGAAAGAGGGCGATCCGAACCTCGGGGTGATTACGGAAACGCTGACCGAGCACGGCACCCGTTACTGCATGGCGCAGAACTATCTGCCGGCGATCAAAGACGGCGACAAGCGCGTGCTGGTTGTCGATGGCGAACCCGTTCCCTACTGCCTGGCGCGTATTCCGCAGGGCGGCGAAACCCGTGGTAACCTGGCCGCCGGGGGTCGTGGTGAACCGCGTCCGCTCAGTGACAGCGACTGGGATATCGCCCGTCGCGTCGCGCCTACCCTGAAAGCCAAAGGGCTGATCTTTGTGGGTCTGGATATCATCGGCGATCGCCTGACGGAGATTAACGTCACCAGCCCGACCTGCATTCGCGAAATCGAAGCGGAGTTCCCGGTCTCCATTACCGGTATGCTGATGGACGCGATTGAAAAGCGTCTCGGCAACTAAATTCAGCACGCCCGTAACGGCCTGTTTGCAGGTGAAGGACCCGGATTTGCGATCCGCAGGGATAGCAAAGCGGGTGCTTTCACCGCATACTGGGTACTTGTCGCTTTTTGACCAGGAACAGAACCTCTGACAATGAATTTACAGCATCACTTTTTGATTGCCATGCCTGCTCTCCAGGATCCTTTCTTCCGCCGTGCCGTGGTCTATATCTGCGAATATAACGAAGATGGCGCGATGGGGATCATCATCAATAAGCCGCTGGAGAACCTGAAGGTCGAAGGGGTACTGGACAAGCTCAAAATCAAGCCCGAGGGGCGTAATCCGGCGATCCGTCTGGATAAGCCAGTGCTGCTTGGCGGCCCGCTGGCAGAAGATCGCGGTTTTATCCTGCATACGCCACCGGCAAAATTCTCCTCAAGCATTCGCATCTCGGATAACACGGTGATCACCACCTCCCGGGACGTGCTGGAGACGCTCGGCACCGACGAGCAGCCTGCCGATGTGCTGGTGGCGCTTGGCTACGCCTCGTGGGAGAAAGGCCAGCTTGAGCAGGAGATCCTCGACAACGCCTGGCTCACCGCCCCGGCTGACCAGAATATCCTGTTCAAAACGCCTATCGCCGACCGCTGGCGCGATGCGGCAAAGCTGATCGGCATTGATATCTCCACCATGCCCGGTGTGGCGGGACACGCCTGATGAGCGGCACTCTGTTAGCCTTTGATTTCGGCACCAAAAGCATCGGCGTGGCGATTGGCCAGCGTATCACCGGCACCGCCCGTCCGCTGACGGCGCTGAAAGCGCAAAACGGCACTCCGGACTGGAACCTGATTGAGCGTCTGCTTAAAGAGTGGCAGCCGGATGAGGTGGTGGTCGGTCTGCCGCTGAACATGGACGGCAGCGAACAGCTGCTGACCGCCCGGGCGCGCAACTTTGCCAATAAGATCCATGGCCGCTTCGGGGTCCGCGTTGCCCTGCACGACGAGCGCCTGAGCACCGTTGAGGCGCGCTCAGGACTCTTCGCCCACGGCGGCTACCGGGCGCTGAACAAGGGCAGCGTTGACTCCGCCTCGGCGGTGATCATTCTCGAAAGCTATTTCGAACAGCACGTCTGATCTTAGCCCCTCTCTGCCAGCCGCCCGGCGGCGACCCGCTGCTGACGGCTCTGGCTGAAGGTCTGCATCCCCGCATGCTGCCCGGTCTGCATCAGGCCGGGAAGCTGGTGGGTTTTGCCCTCGCGGATCAGGTTCGCCACCGCCGGGGTATTCACCAACAATTCAAACAGCGCCACGCGTCCGCCCTGCTTATCGGCTTCCAGCGTTTGTGCCAGCACTGCCTGCAGGCTGCCCGCCAGCTGGCTGCGCACCCAGGCTTTCTCCTCGGCCGGGAAGGTATCGATTAGCCGCTCTACCGCCTGGGCCGCGCCCCGGGTGTGCAGCGTGGCCAGCACCAGATGCCCAGTCTCGGCGGCGGTGAGCGCCAGACGAATGGTCTCACTGTCCCGCAGCTCGCCGATTAAAATGACGTCCGGATCCTCTCGCAGCGCGGCGCGCAGGCCGTCGGCAAACGACGGGCAGTGCTGGCCTATCTCCCGCTGCTCGATCAGGCACTGTGCGCCCTGATGAACAAACTCCACCGGATCCTCCAGGGTGAGAATGTGCCCTGCCAGGCGGTGGTTGAGATAGTCGACCATTGCCGCAAGGGTCGTGGATTTACCGCTGCCGGTTGCGCCGGTGACCAGCACCAGCCCGCTGTCGCAGGCCAGGATCTGCTCCAGCGCAGGCGGCGTATCCAGGGCGTAGAGCTTTGGACACGTAGCGGGCAGCAGGCGCAGCGCCAGCGAGATACCGTGATGGTGCATAAAGGCGCTGGCCCGCAGCCGCTGCTGGCTCGCCAGCGCAAGGGCAAAGTCTACCTGCCGGTTGGCCCACCACTCTCCCTGCTGCTCGTCCGTCAGCGTGTCGCGGAGGATCGCCTCGATATCCGGCGGCGGAAACGGAGCGTCTTCAAGCTTACCCTGCCTGCGCCAGCGCGGCGGCCAGGCGCTGCACAGGTGTAGATCCGAAACGTTATGCTTTACACTAAGGGCCACTATGTCTTCCATATCCATGATTAAGCCTCCGGAAAAGATGAACGATATCGCGCATAACCTGGCACAGGTCCGGGACAAAATCTCAGCCGCTGCGCTGCGCTGCGGCCGTGCTTCAGAAGATGTTGCTCTGCTTGCAGTCAGCAAAACCAAACCTGCGAGCGCCGTCGCAGAGGCTATCGACGCCGGACAGCGCGCTTTTGGTGAAAACTATGTTCAGGAGGGGGTGGATAAAATTCGCCACTTCCAGGAGCAGGGCGTCACCGGGCTGCAATGGCACTTTATTGGCCCCTTGCAGTCCAACAAAAGCCGCCTGGTGGCAGAGCATTTTGACTGGTGTCATACCGTCGATCGCCTGCGCATCGCCAGCCGTCTGAGCGACCAGCGTCCAGCGGGCATGCCTCCGCTTAACATCCTGATTCAAATAAATATTAGCGATGAGGAGAGTAAGTCCGGCATTCCTCTTGCCGAGCTGGATGCCCTCGCCGATCAGGTTGCCGAGCTGCCTGGCGTCTGCCTGCGCGGGCTGATGGCGATCCCCGCTCCCGTGTCAAATTATGAAAGGCAGTTTGCGGTGGCACAGCAAATGGCTGTAGCATTTGACGCGCTTAAATTGCGCTACCCAACGGTAGATACGCTCTCTCTGGGGATGAGCGACGATATGGAAGCCGCCATCGCGGCGGGCAGCACCCTGGTACGCATCGGCACCGCCATATTTGGTGCCCGTGACTATACAAAAAATTAAGGAAAACTGAGGAACGCCATGAAGACGTTGTCTTTCCTGCTCTCAACGGTAATTGAGCTTTACACGATGGTGCTGCTGTTACGGGTCTGGATGCAGTGGGCCCGCGTAGATTTTTATAACCCGTTCTCACAGTTTATTGTGAAGATCACCCAGCCGGTGGTGGGGCCGCTGCGCCGCATTATCCCGGCGATGGGCCCCCTCGACAGCGCCTCGTTGCTGCTGGCGTTTGTGCTGTGCGTGCTTAAGGCTATCGTGCTGTTTATGGTGGTGACCTTCCAGCCGATTATCTGGATTGCCGCCGTGCTGATCCTGCTGAAGACCATCGGCCAGCTGATCTTCTGGGTGCTGCTGCTGATGGCCATCATGAGCTGGGTCAGCCAGGGCCGCAGCCCGGTTGAGTTTGTGCTGATGCAGCTCGCCGAGCCGCTGCTGCGCCCTATCCGCCGACTGCTGCCGTCGATGGGCGGGATCGACTTCTCGCCGATGATCCTGGTGCTGCTGCTCTATGTAATCAATATGGGCATTGCCGAGCTGCTGCAGGGCACGGGGAATATGCTGCTACCGGGGCTGTGGATGGCGCTGTAAGCGCCATCGGTCGCGGTTTATATGAATCAGGATTTAACTATGCAAAAAGTTGTTCTTGCCACCGGCAACGCCGGTAAAGTGCGCGAGCTGGCCTCGCTGCTTAACGATTTTGGTCTCGACGTGGTGGCGCAAACCGAGCTGGGCGTGGAGTCCGCCGATGAAACCGGCCTGACCTTTATCGAGAACGCGATCATCAAAGCGCGTCACGCTGCGCAGGTTACCGGCCTGCCGGCGATTGCCGACGACTCTGGGCTGGCGGTTGACGCCCTCGGCGGCGCGCCGGGGATCTACTCCGCACGCTTTGCCGGGGCAGACGCCAGTGACCAGCAGAACCTGGAGAAGCTGCTGGTGGAGCTGCAGGACGTGCCGGACAGCGAGCGCCAGGCCCAGTTCCACTGCGTGCTGGTCTATATGCGCCACGCTGACGATCCAACTCCGTTGGTGTGCCACGGCAGCTGGCAGGGTACCATCGCCCGTGCGCCTGCGGGCAGCGGCGGCTTTGGCTACGATCCTATCTTCGTTGTGCCGGAGGCAGGCAAAACCGCTGCCGAACTGAGCGCTGACGAGAAACGCGCCGTTTCCCATCGGGGACAGGCGCTGAAACTGTTACTGGAAGCCCTGCGTAATGGCTGATTTGCCACCTCTGAGCCTTTACATCCATATCCCCTGGTGCGTGCAGAAGTGTCCCTACTGCGACTTCAACTCGCACGCGCTAAAGGGCGAAGTTCCCCATGACGATTACGTTCAGCATCTGCTGAGCGATCTCGACGCTGATGCGTCCTGGGCGCAGGGGCGTGAGGTGCAGACGATCTTTATCGGCGGCGGGACGCCGAGCCTGCTCTCAGGCCCAGCGATGCAGACCCTGCTCGACGGCGTGCGGTCGCGTCTTAATCTGGCCGCTGACGCGGAAATCACCATGGAGGCTAATCCCGGCACGGTGGAGGCCGACCGCTTTGTCGACTACCAGCGGGCGGGTGTAAACCGTATCTCCATTGGCGTGCAGAGCTTTAACGAAGCCAAGCTGACGCGGTTGGGGCGTATCCACGGTCCGGAGGAGGCGAAGCGCGCTGCCCGGCTGGCAACGGGTCTGGGGCTGCGCAGTTTTAACCTCGATCTGATGCACGGCCTGCCGGACCAGACGCTGGAAGAGGCGCTGGACGATCTGCGTCAGGCCATCGAGCTCAACCCACCGCATCTCTCCTGGTATCAGCTAACCATTGAGCCGGGCACGCTGTTCGGCTCACGTCCCCCGGTGCTACCGGATGACGATTCGCTGTGGGAGATCTTCGAGCAAGGGCACCAGCTGCTGACGGCGGCAGGCTATCAGCAGTATGAGACCTCGGCCTATGCCAAGCCGGGCTACCAGTGCCAGCATAACCTGAACTACTGGCGCTTCGGTGACTATCTCGGTATTGGCTGCGGCGCGCATGGCAAGGTGACCTTCCCGGATGGGCGCATTCTGCGTACCGCCAAAACGCGCCATCCGCGGGGCTATATGCAGGGAACCTACCGCGACCGGCAGCATGATGTGGACACCGCCGACAAGCCGTTTGAGTTCTTTATGAACCGCTTCCGCCTGCTGGAGCCTGCGCCACGTGGGGAGTTTACCCGCTACACCGGGCTGGATGAGTCGGCTATCCGTCCACAGATCGCGCGCGCCCTGGCGCTGAACTATGTCACCGAGTCCGCTGAGGCATGGCAGATAACGGAGCACGGCAAGCTGTTTTTGAACTCGCTGCTGGAGCTGTTTCTCGCTGAATAGCCTGTGTGAGCTCGTACTGACATCAGCACGAGCTCACCGGCGAGCCTGATTACTTAAATCCCTTCTGCTCTTTAATCAGCTCGTACGCTTTTTGAATATCCTGCGCTTTCTGCTTCGCCATTTCCATCATCTCCGGCGGCAGCCCTTTTGCCACCAGCTTATCCGGATGGTGCTCACTCATCAGCTTGCGGTAGGCGCGCTTGATGGTGGTGGCGTCATCGGTGGGCTTCACGCCCAGCACGTTGCAGGCATCCTCCAGGGTTGGCCCGCGTTGAGCCTGCTGCCAACCGCCGTTTGACTGCTGCTGTCCGTTAAAGCCGCCGCCAAACTGTGCCCCACCCTGCATCATACGCAGGAACTGGTCGAACTGGACGCGGGAGATCCCCAGCTCCTCGGCAATGACGTACAGCACCGTACGTTCGTTCGGATGCAGTGAACCGTCGGCAAACGCCGCCTGGATCTGAATTTCCAGAAACATCCTAATCAGATCGAAGCGGCCAAAACAGACGCTGCGGAACTGACGCATCTTTTCCCGCAGCGGATAGTTATCGGTTTTGCCGACGCGAAACGCCTGCTGGGCTAACGCACGTGAATCGCCATGCAGGTTGAGCCGGTCCATAAACAGGCTCGCCACCTGAATATCCGCCTCGGTAACGCGCCCCTTGGATTTGGTTAGATGCCCCATCACCTCAAAGGTGGTGGCAAAAAAGAGCGTCTGACGCTCGCGCTGGTTGGCAAAAAACGCCATTTTGCGGCCGCGCGCCTTGTCAAACATGTGCCCAATGAGTAAGCCGAGGACCACGCCCCAGAAACCGCCGCCCATCATTAATGCGATGGCGACGCCAATCACTTTTCCCCAATACTGCATATACTCCCCAAATGGTCATGCCGTCGGCTAAGATTTGCATTATCATACCCGTCATTCTATGCCGTGCACAGGCACAGCCTTCTCTACCAGGCTCGAAAGCGGGCAGGATTAACACTAGCGCTGTGCAGGTGAGTAAGTTAGTCTCTGAGCGCTTGCAAGCTGAAAAGCCACTGATGACGGAACAACAAATACAACGTATGAAAAAACGTATTCCCACCCTTCTGGCCACAATGATTGGCTCAGCCCTGTACAGTCAGCAGGGGCTGGCAGCCGATCTCGCCTCGCAATGTCTGCTGGGCGTCCCGAGCTATAACCGTCCTCTGGTAGAGGGCGAACCTAACCAGCTGCCCGTCACCATTAACGCCGATAACGCGAAGGGTGACTATCCTGAAGATGCCGTATTTACCGGCAACGTGGACGTTCAACAGGGTAACAGCCGTCTGAAAGCGGACGAGATGCAGCTTCACCAGCAGCAGCCGGAGGGCCAGCCCGAGCCGGTCCGTACCGTCGATGCGCTGGGCAACGTGCACTATGATGATAACCAGGTGATCCTGAAAGGGCCAAAAGCCTGGGCTAACCTGAACACCAAAGACACCAACGTCTGGAACGGTGACTACCAGCTAGTAGGACGCCAGGGGCGCGGCACCGCTGACCTGATGAAGCAGCGCGGTGAGAACCGCTATACCATTCTCGACAACGGGACCTTTACCTCCTGTCTGCCGGGGTCGAACACCTGGAGCGTGGTGGGTAGCGAAGTGATCCAGGATCGCGAGGAGCAGGTCGCCGAGATCTGGAACGCGCGCTTTAAGCTGGGTCCGGTTCCGGTGTTCTACAGCCCCTATTTGCAGCTGCCGATTGGCGACAAGCGCCGCTCCGGCTTCCTGATCCCGAACGCCAGATACAGCTCCAAGAACTACTTTGAATTTACGCTGCCGTACTACTGGAACATTGCGCCGAACTTTGACGCCACCATTACGCCGCACTATATGGACAAGCGGGGCAGCATTCAGTGGCAGAACGAATTCCGCTACCTGACCCAGGCGGGTGCGGGCCTGATGGAGTTCGACTACCTGCCGTCGGATGATGTATTCAAAGAGGACTATCCTACCGAGTCTGATAAACACCGCTGGCTCTTCTACTGGCAGCACGCGGGCGTAATGGATCAGGTATGGCGCTTCAACGTCGACTATACCAAGGTCAGCGATCCGTACTACTTCAACGATTTTACGTCCACCTACGGCTCCAGTACCGACGGCTACGCCACGCAAAAATTCAGCGTGGGCTACGCGCTGGATAACTTTGACGCCACGGTGACGACCAAACAGTTCCAGGTCTTTGACGCCGAGCACAGCAACTCCTACGCCGCTCAGCCGCAGCTGGATGTTAACTACTACCAGAACGACGTCGGGCCGTTTGATACCCGTATCTACGGTCAGGCCGTGCACTTCTCGAATACCAACTCAGATCTGCCGGAAGCCACCCGTCTGCACCTGGAGCCAACGGTTAACCTGCCGCTCTCTAACCAGTGGGGCAGCCTCAATACCGAAGCGAAACTGCTGGCGACCCACTACCAGCAGAGTAACCTCGACTACTATAACCAGACGAACAATGCCGATTTAAAAGATTCCGTCAACCGCGTGATGCCGCAGTTTAAGGTAGACGGTAAGCTGATCTTTGAGCGTGATATGAACTGGCTGGCGGGTTATAGCCAGACGCTGGAGCCGCGCGCCCAGTATCTCTACGTGCCTTACCGCGACCAGAGCCATATCAACAACTATGACTCTGCTCTGCTGCAGTTTGACTACGGCGGCCTGTTCCGCGACAGAACCTACGGCGGCCTCGACCGTATCGCGTCAGCGAACCAGGTGACCACCGGGATCACATCACGTGTTTATGATCAGGAATCCGTTGAACGTTTTAACATTTCCGTGGGTCAAATCTACTACTTCACCGAATCCCGTACCGGTGATGACAAAATTAAATGGGAAGAAGACGACCAGACCGGATCGGTGGTTTGGGCGGGTGACACCTACTGGCGAATGAGCGAACGCTGGGGCCTGCGCGGCGGCGTACAGTACGATACGCGCCTCGATAACGTGGCCAACGGCAACGCAACGCTGGAGTACCGTCGCGATGAGGATCGGCTCCTGCAGCTGAACTACCGCTACGCCAGCGAGGAGTATATTCAGGCGACGCTGCCAAACTACGCTTATGCCCCCCAGAGCAAAGACGGTATTTCTCAGGTGGGTGCGGTGGCAAGCTGGCCGATCGTCGATCGCTGGTCCGTTGTGGGAGCTTACTACTTCGACACCAAACAGAACAAAGCCGCCGATCAGATGCTGGGTTTGCAGTATAACTCCTGCTGCTACGCTATCCGCTTCGGCTATGAGCGTAAACTCAACGGTTGGGGACCTGCGCCGACCGAGAGCGTCTACGACAACGTCGTCGGCTTTAACATCGAGCTGCGTGGTCTGAGCTCGAACTACGGGCTGGGCACGCAGCAGATGCTGCGTTCGAACATTCTGCCTTACAGTAGCTCTTTGTAATCTAGTCGTTTAGTTATGAAGTTGATTTGCCACGTAATCCGCATTGCGGTTAATTGAAATGGAAAAAGTATGAAGAACTGGAAAACGCTGCTTCTCGGTATCGCCATGGTTGCGAATACCAGTTTCGCCGCGCCGCAGGTTGTCGATAAAGTCGCTGCCGTCGTGAATAACGGCGTTGTGCTGGAAAGCGACGTTGATGGTTTGATGCAATCCGTAAAGCTTAACGCCGGACAGGCGGGCCAGCAGCTTCCTGATGACGCCACGCTGCGTCATCAGATCCTGGAGCGGCTGATCATGGATCAAATCATTCTGCAGATGGGCACCAAGATGGGTGTCAAAGTCACCGATGAGCAGCTCGATCAGGCTATCGCCAATATCGCCAAGCAGAACAACATGTCGCTGGATCAGATGCGTAGCCGTCTGGCCTATGACGGTATGGACTACAACACCTACCGCAGCCAGATCCGCAAGGAGATGCTGATTTCCGAGGTGCGTAACAACGAGGTGCGCCGTCGTATTACCATTCTGCCGCAGGAAGTTGACTCTCTTGCCCAGCAGGTGGGCAACCAGAACGACGCCAGCACCGAGCTGAATCTGAGCCACATTCTTATTCCGCTGCCGGAAAATCCTACCTCCGATCAGGTTAACGAGGCGGAGAGCCAGGCACGTTCGATCATTGAGCAGGCCCGCGGCGGGGATGACTTTGGCAAGCTGGCGATCACCTACTCTGCCGATCCGCAGGCGCTGAAGGGCGGCGAGATGGGCTGGGGCCGTATTCAGGAGCTGCCGTCTATCTTCGCCCAAGCGCTGAGCACGGCGAAAAAAGGCGACATCGTTGGTCCGATCCGCTCCGGCGTTGGTTTCCATATTCTGAAGGTCAACGATCTGCGCGGCCAGAGCAAAAGCGTCTCCGTGACCGAAGTGCACGCTCGCCATATCCTGCTGAAGCCATCGCCAATCATGACCGACGACCAGGCGCGCCTGAAGCTGGAGCAGATCGCAGCGGATATTAAGAGCGGCAAAACCAGCTTTGCAGCGGCAGCGAAGTCCTTCTCTCAGGATCCCGGCTCGGCTAACCAGGGCGGTGATCTCGGCTGGGCGGCAGCAGATATCTTCGATCCGGCTTTCCGCGATGCGCTGATGAAGCTGAACAAAGGCCAGATGAGCGCCCCGGTTCACTCCTCGTTTGGCTGGCACCTGATCGAACTGCTGGACACGCGTAACGTCGATAAAACCGACGCCGCGCAGAAGGATCGAGCTTACCGCATGCTGATGAACCGCAAATTCTCTGAAGAAGCGGCCAGCTGGATGCAGGAGCAGCGCGCCAGCGCCTACGTGAAGATCCTGAGCAACTAATGAACGTTCAGCGCATCGTTATCACTCCCGGCGAACCCGCCGGGATTGGTCCGGAGCTGGTCGTCCAGCTGGCCCAGCGCGACTGGCCCATGGAGCTGGTGATCTGCGCCGACCCGCAGCTTTTAACCGACCGGGCGTCAACGCTCGGTCTACCGCTGACGCTCCTCCCCTACGATGCCAACCAGCCCGCGCAGCCGCAGCAGGCACGCACCCTAACGGTGCTGCCCGTAGCCCTGCGCGCGCCAGTTATTCCAGGGCAGCTTAGCGTGGCCAACGGTGGCTACGTCGTTGATACCCTGGCCCGTGCCTGCGACGGCTGCCTGAGCGGCGAATTTGCCGCGCTGGTGACCGGCCCGGTGCATAAAGGGGTAATTAACGATGCTGGTGTGCCCTTTACCGGGCACACCGAATTTTTTGAAGCGCGTTCCGGCACCGCCAAAGTGGTGATGATGCTGGCGACCGAGGCGCTACGCGTGGCGCTGGCGACCACGCACCTGCCGCTGCGCGACGTAGCCGACGCCATTACCCCGGCGCTGCTGCGCGATGTCATCACTATTCTGTATCGCGATCTGCAAAACAAATTTGGTATTGCCCATCCGCACGTGCTGGTTTGTGGTTTGAATCCACACGCGGGCGAAGGCGGCCATATGGGCAGCGAAGAGATCGACATCATCATTCCGCTGCTTGATGAACTGCGCGCCGAGGGAATGAATCTCAGCGGTCCGCTGCCCGCCGATACCCTGTTCCAACCCAAATATCTCGATCGCGCCGATGCGGTGCTGGCGATGTATCACGATCAGGGCCTGCCCGTGCTAAAATACCAGGGCTTTGGCCGCGGTGTGAACATTACGCTCGGTTTACCCTTTATTCGCACATCCGTAGACCACGGCACCGCATTAGAACTCGCGGGCCAGGGGAAAGCCGATGTCGGCAGTTTTATTACGGCGCTTAATCTCGCCATCAAAATGATTACTAATACTCAATGAATAGCAGAGTCCATCAGGGGCACCTGGCCCGTAAACGTTTCGGGCAAAACTTCCTTAACGATAAATTTGTCATCGACAGCATTGTTTCAGCCATTAACCCACAGAAAGGCCAGGCCATGGTCGAAATCGGTCCCGGCCTCGCCGCGCTGACCGAGCCGGTGGGTGAACGCCTGGACGAGCTGACCGTCATCGAGCTGGATCGCGATCTGGCCGCCCGCCTGCAAACGCATCCGTTCCTCGGGCCAAAATTGACCATCTATCAGCAGGATGCCATGACCATGAACTTTGGCGAGCTCTCCCAGACCCTGGGTCAGCCGCTGCGCGTCTTTGGTAACCTGCCCTATAACATCTCCACGCCGCTGATGTTCCACCTGTTTAGCTATACTGATGCCATCGCCGATATGCACTTCATGCTGCAAAAAGAGGTGGTGAATCGTCTGGTTGCAGGCCCGAACAGCAAAGCGTATGGTCGTTTAAGCGTGATGGCACAATACTATTGTCAGGTGATCCCGGTGCTGGAAGTGCCGCCGACGGCCTTTACGCCACCGCCTAAAGTCGACTCTGCGGTGGTGCGCCTGGTACCGCATACCACTATGCCGCACCCGGTTAAAGAGGTTCGCGTGCTGAGCCGCATCACTACCGAAGCGTTTAACCAGCGCCGTAAAACCATCCGCAACAGCCTCGGCAATCTGTTCACGCCAGAGGTTCTCACGTCGTTAGGTATTGACCCGGCGGTGCGGGCAGAGAACGTCTCTGTCGCCCAGTACTGCCAGCTGGCAAACTACCTGACGGATAACGCGCCGCCGAAGGAGAGTTAAGCCATGATCAATTCGCCCCGGGTATGTGTTCACGTACAGAGTGTCTATATCGAATCGCAGTCGGCACCTGATGAGCAGCGCTATGTTTTCGCCTATACGGTGACCATCCGCAATCTGGGACGCGCGTCCGTGCAGCTGCTAGGGCGCTATTGGCTTATCACCAACGGCAACGGCCGTGAAACCGAGGTACAGGGCGAAGGTGTGGTCGGCGTCCAGCCGCACATTGCGCCCGGCGAAGAATACCAATACACCAGCGGGGCGGTTATCGAAACGCCGCTGGGTACCATGCAGGGCCATTATGAGATGATCGATGCCGAGGGCAATCCGTTCCGCATCGACATACCGGTCTTCCGACTTGCCGTTTCAACACTCATCCATTAATCCATGTCGACATATCTTATTGGCGACGTTCACGGTTGCTACGATGAACTGATCGCATTGTTAAAACAGGTCGCGTTTGATCCTAAAACCGACACCCTCTGGCTAACGGGCGATCTGGTTGCACGCGGCCCGGCATCCCTGCAGGTGCTGCGTTTCGTGAAATCATTGGGCGACAGCGTACGCGTTGTGCTGGGCAACCATGATCTGCACCTGCTGGCCGTATTTGCCGGTATCAGTAAAAACAAGCCGAAGGATCGCATTACGCCGCTGCTGGAAGCGCCGGATGCCGATGAGCTGCTGAACTGGCTGCGTCGCCAGCCATTGCTGCAGGTCGACGAAGAGAAAAAGCTGGTAATGGCCCATGCGGGGATCACCCCCCAGTGGGATCTGCCGACGGCGCAGGCCTGCGCACGGGATGCCGAAGCGGTGCTCGCCAGCGACTCCTATCCGCTGTTTTTAGATGCGATGTATGGCGATCTGCCCAATAACTGGAGCCAGGAGCTGAGCGGTCTCGCGCGCCTGCGCTTCATCACCAACGCCTTTACGCGGATGCGCTACTGCTTCCCGAACGGCCAGCTCGATATGTACTGCAAAGACATGCCGGATAACGCCCCTGCCCCGCTGAAGCCGTGGTTTGTGATCCCCGGTCCGGTGACGCAGGAGTACAGCGTGGTGTTTGGTCACTGGGCATCGCTGGAGGGGAAAGGCACATCGGAAGGCGTTTACGCCCTCGATACCGGCTGCTGCTGGGGTGGCGTGCTGACCTGTCTGCGTTGGGAAGATAAAGCCTACTTCACCCAGGCGTCGAGCCGCCATCTGGATCTGGGCGAAGGCGAGGTTGTCGCCTCTTAATGTTTTCCCCGTCGGCGCTGCGCTTGCCGGGGCTACACCTTCCGTAGGCCTGATAAGCGAAGCGCCATCAGGCGCTTCTCTCTGCTAAACGTTAGCGGCGTTCCAGGATCTCAAAGCAGTAGCTATGGGAGTTCTGCGCGTCGGCATTGTGAAACTCGCTAAAGGTCGACTCCCAGTCGTCCGGCTCGTAGTCCGGGAAATGGGTATCGCCTTCCACTTCCGCATCGATATGCGTCAGGTAGAGACGCTGGGCCTTGGGCAAAAACTGCTCGTAGATGCGCCCACCGCCGATCACCATAATCTCTTCTGCATCGCCGCAGGCGGCAATGGCGTCCTCAATGGAGCTAACCCACTGAACGCGATCGTCGCTGCCCGGCTGGCTGCTAATGACGATGTTTTTACGCCCCGGCAGCGGACGCCCGATGGATTCCCAGGTCAGGCGGCCCATCACCACCGGCTTGTTTAAGGTATTGCGTTTAAACCAGGCGAGATCGGCAGGCAAATTCCACGGCATGGCGTTTTCCATACCAATTACGCGATCGACCGCTAATGCTGCAATCAGACTGATCATTGTATCTATCCCGGAGCTAAAAATTGTCGCCACTATACGGAAAGCACTGACGCTCGTCGACTGGCGGAAAGGTAAAGAGAACGAAAATTTTTCATTCTGCTGGCGGGCCCGCAGTTGCCTGTGGGCCGCCAGCGTAGATGATTAAACCGTCGGCTTAACCTGCGGCTCGTCGCTGGCATCGCCGGAGTGTTTACCCTCCTCCGTGCCCTGCCAGCCGTGCCGCTGGGTGTGCGAGAGATGCGCCCGATCCTCGGTGATGATCTCCGTCAGCATGGCGCTGGTGCGTTTGAACACCGCCGCCCGCGCCTGGGTATCATCTTCGCCCTGCGCCATCTCCTCTATCATGTCTGAATTATAGCGGCGAAACAGATCGGCGCGCTCCCGGGCCTCATACTCTCCCAGCCCCAGACTCTCCAGCGCCAGACGGCCGGTACGCAGCGCGCCTTCAAAGGTTTCACGCTCAGGCCGCTCGACGCCCGCCTGGCGCAGGCGGATAAAGTGATCGACGTCGCGGGCGCGGGCAACGATCTGCAGGTGCGGGAAGTGCTCTTTAGCCAGCTCGGTCAATTGCAGGTTGGCTTTGGGATCGTCAATGGCGTTGATCAGTACCTCGGCCTTGCCTGCCCCGGCGGACTCCAGCAGATCCACGCGGGTCGCATCGCCATAGAAGACCTTCATGCCAAACTTGCGCAGGGTCTCAATATGGTCGGGATCGTGATCGAGAACGACCATTTTCACCCCGCTGGAGAGCAGCAGACGACCGGCAATCTGACCAAAACGGCCGAAGCCCGCAATAATGACCCGCGGCTGCTCCTCATCAATCTCATCTGCTTCCTGCTGCTGACCGGTGGTTTTGTTATCAAGTCGGGTCAGAAGCACCAGCAGCAGCGGCGTTGCGGCCATTGAGAGCGCCACCGCCAGAGTCAGCGCTTTGGCCCACTCGGGATCCAGGACGCTAGCGCTTTGTGCCGTGCCAAACACCACGAAGGCAAATTCACTCCCCTGCCCCAGCAGAACCGCGAACCAGCGCCGCTGCCTGCTCGGCACCTTTAACGGGCGGGCAATCAGCCACAGCATCAGGGTTTTAATCACCAGGAAGCCCACCAGCAGGATGATAATGCGCAGCGGATGGGTTACGAGGGTACCGAAGTCGATAGACATGCCGACGCCGATAAAGAACAGCCCCAGCAGCAGGCCTTTAAATGGCTCGATATCGCTCTCCAGCGCGTGGCGGTACTCAGAGCTCGCCAGCAGCACCCCGGCCAGGAACGCTCCCATCGCCATCGATAGCCCCGCCTCCTCCAGCAACAACCCGAAGCCAAACACCAGGAACAGTGCCACGGCGCTGAAGACTTCCCGCAGGCCGGAGCGAGCAACAAAGCGCAGCGCCGGACGCGCAACGTAGCGGCCAATCAGCACCACAATAGCCAGCGCAGCGACCACCTTCAGCGCCGAAAGAGCAAAGGCCCCCAGGGTGGTAGCCCCGCCGCTAGCCGCCAGTAGAGGGATCATCGCCACCAGCGGAATGGCGGCGATGTCCTGGAACAGCAGAACGGCAAAGGCGCTGCGTCCCATCTGGGAGACCATCAGGTTACGCTCGTTCATTGCCTGCATCGCGATCGCCGTTGAGGAGAGCCCCAGCGTCAGGCCGATCAGCACCGCTACCTGCCAGCGTAGACCGAGCGCCATACAGAACGCGCCCAGCAGCAGGCCGCAGACCAGCATCTGCAATGCGCCGCCACCAAATACCGAGGCACGCAGCTTCCACAGCCGCTGAGGATCCAACTCAAGGCCGATGACGAACAGCATCAGCACCACGCCGATTTCAGCAAAGTGCAGAATCGACTCGGCGTCGGTGACCAGCCGCAGCCCCCATGGTCCAATAATGCAGCCCGCAATCAGATAGCCGAGCACCGAGCCGAGGCCCAGACGCACTGCAATCGGCACGATCAGCGCCGCCGATCCCAGATAGATCAGCGCTTGTATTAGGGTATGGCTATCCATGATTGACCTCCTGCCACTCCATCAGCCGCTGCTTGTAGTGACGCGCCTTGGCATTCAGGGTTTCATCATCGTTTACGAAGGTGTTATGCATCGAGAAAGGGGCCAACCATTTCATGCCGCAATAGATCGCCGTGGCCTGCAGGGGCTGCGCCAGCGACTTAAAGCCGGGATGCGATCCAATATCGAAGTGGTGCTCGCCGCCGCCGGTGGTCACCGCCCACAGCAGATGTTTGCCATGCAGTGCGGTACCGCCCTCGCCGTAGGCCCAGCCGTGCGTAAGCACCTTATCCATCCACAGCTTGAGTAGCGGCGGGACGCTATACCACTGGAGAGGATGCTGCCAGACCACCAGATCCGCACGCGATATTGCCTCCTGTTCGGCGGCGATATCAATATTGAAGTCGGGATAGAGTTGGTAAAGCGAACGGACTTCTACGCCGTCCAGGGTGCCTGCCTGCTCAAGCATCCGCTTATTGGCGTGCGAATGCCGCGGATAGGGATGAGCATAAATAATCAGAATCATTCATTAACCTGTCTAAACTACACCATTGTAATTGCAGTGAGTTTAGACAGTTAATCGGTGGGCTTACAGAAGAAAGATCCGCTTTGCTTAGTCTTTTTCGATCAGCTGGGAGACATCGGCGGTTTTAATCTGACGGCTGTAGCCCTGCTGGTCAACATAGCGGGTCATGCCGGTATCTTTATCAATTTCAGGCTTGCCCTGGGTGACAATCATCTCGCCGTTTTTGGTGGACATAATATAGTCACTGGAGCAACCTACCAGCGAAAGTGATACTGCACCCAGCAACAGAACAGCAACAATCCTCTTCATACGGACTCCGTTTTATAGTGAAGAGGAGAGTGTAACGAAGCAATATATTATTTAGTATCGAGAAACTATATTAAAATGCTAACGCCGAAGCGATTAGAAATATATTCATCGGGAAGATTATTTTTGAACGATATATTTAGAAAACTTATTTGATCAAGCCCGGCAATGTTATTTGCCGGGCTTCGTGCGGTATAGCTAAAGAAGCAGAGTTAGTTATCCAGTTCGCTCATATTTTTAAGCTGGTCGCGATTGATCTGCTCTGTTTGACCCGTTGCGGCATTTTTGTACGACACCATGCCGGTGTCACTGTCTACCTTCGGCTTGCCGTCAGTCACAATGGTTTTACCGTCGGTGGTTTTCACAGCCTGATTAGAGGAACAACCCGCTACGGTAAATAACGTTGCTGCGGCCAAAATAGACGTAATGAGAATGCGCTTTTGCATGGTGTTCTCCCTGCTTTTCGGTGAATTTCAATTGTCTTCCTGACTAACTGTAGACTATTTATCTGATGTATCAGGGAAATACAGAACACTCTTAGGCAGCGAACGATAACCCGTTGCCGCACAGCCACCAGCAGCGCAGAAATGAAAAAACCCGCCTGAGCGGGTTTGGGTAACGTTTGCAGGCGCTTATTTAACGATCTGCGCGTGCATCTCCTGCACGGAGGTCACTTTCTCGGTAGCGTCCGCATTCAGCGCCATCGCCGTGGCGAAGCCGCCGTTCAGCGTGGTGTCGTAGTGCACCTTGTACTGCAGGGCACTGCGACGGATCAGCTTGGAGTCCTCAATCGCCTGACGACCTGCGGTGGTGTTGATGATGTAGGTGTACTCGCCATTCTTGATACGATCCTGAATGTGCGGACGACCCTCATGCACCTTGTTCACCAGACGCGGGTTAATACCGGCTTCACCCAGCACAATCGCCGTGCCGTGAGTAGCGTCCAGCTCAAAGCCGAACTTCAGCAGCTTGGCGGCCAGGTCAACGACGCGCTCTTTGTCGCCTTCGCGTACGGAGAGCAGCGCGCGGCCCTGTTTTTTCATGGTCGAGTTACTGCCCAGCTGCGCCTTGGCAAAGGCCTCGGCAAAGGTGCGGCCTACGCCCATCACTTCACCGGTAGAGCGCATCTCTGGCCCTAACAGCGGATCCACGCCTGGGAACTTGTTGAACGGCAGCACCACCTCTTTCACCGAGTAGTACGGCGGGATAATCTCTTTGGTGACGCCCTGCTCGGTCAGGGATTTCCCTGCCATCACTCGCGCAGCCACCTTCGCCAGCGGCACGCCGGTGGCCTTGGAGACGAACGGCACGGTACGCGCCGCGCGTGGGTTAACCTCGATCAGGTAAACTTCGTTGTCCTTCACCGCGAACTGCACGTTCATCAGGCCACGTACCTGCAGCTCGAAGGCCAGCTTCTGCACCTGCTGGCGCATCACGTCCTGGATCTCCTGGCTCAGGGTATAGGCCGGAAGCGAACAGGCTGAGTCACCGGAGTGTACGCCCGCCTGCTCGATATGCTCCATGATGCCGCCGATCAGCACCATCTCGCCGTCGCAGATGGCATCTACGTCAACCTCTACCGCGTCGTCGAGGAAGCGGTCCAGCAGCACCGGCGCGTCGTTGGAGACGCTTACCGCCGTCATAAAGTAGCGACGCAGGTCGATCTCGTCGTAGACAATCTCCATCGCCCGGCCGCCCAGCACGTAGGAGGGACGCACCACCAGCGGGTAGCCAATCTCTTTTGCCTTCTCAACCGCCTGCTCGATAGCGGTCACGGTGGCGTTCGCTGGCTGCTTCAGCTTCAGGCGGTCTACCGCCTGCTGGAAGCGCTCGCGGTCTTCGGCACGGTCGATAGCATCCGGGCTGGTACCAATAACCGGCACGCCAGCGGCTTCCAGCGCACGGGCCAGCTTCAGCGGGGTTTGCCCGCCGTACTGCACGATAACGCCTTTCGGCTTCTCGATGCGCACGATCTCCAGCACGTCTTCCAGCGTGACCGGCTCGAAGTAGAGGCGATCCGAGGTGTCGTAGTCGGTGGAGACGGTTTCCGGGTTACAGTTGACCATGATGGTCTCGTAACCGTCTTCGCGCAGCGCCAGCGAGGCGTGTACGCAGCAGTAATCGAACTCAATACCCTGGCCGATACGGTTTGGCCCGCCGCCCAGCACCATGATTTTGTCACGATCCTGAGTCGGGTTCGCCTCGCACTCCTCTTCATAGGTGGAGTACATGTAGGCGGTATCGGTAGAGAACTCTGCGGCACAGGTATCTACCCGCTTGTAGACCGGGTGCAGGTTGTACTGTTCGCGCAGCTTGCGGACTTCTGTTTCACGCACGCCCGCCAGCTTGGCCAGACGTGCATCGGCAAAGCCTTTGCGCTTCAGCTGGCGCAGGAAGTCAGCGTCGAGGCCGTTGATGCCCACTTCCGCCACCTTCTCTTCCAGGCGCACCAGCTCTTCAATTTGTACCAGGAACCAGCGGTCAACGTTGGTCAGGTTAAAGACGCCGTCAACTGACAGGCCCGCACGGAACGCATCCGCGATGTACCAGATACGCTCTGCGCCCGCGTCTTTCAGCTCGCGGCGGATTTTGGTCAGCGCTTCCGGATCGTCCAGGCTCACCTTCGGGTCAAAACCGGTTGCGCCCACTTCCAGTCCGCGCAGCGCTTTCTGCAGCGACTCCTGCTGGGTGCGGCCAATCGCCATCACTTCGCCCACGGACTTCATCTGGGTGGTCAGGCGGTCGTTGGCACCGACGAACTTCTCGAAGTTGAAGCGTGGAATTTTAGTGACGACGTAGTCGATAGAGGGCTCAAACGACGCTGGCGTACGGCCGCCGGTGATGTCGTTCATCAGCTCGTCGAGGGTGTAGCCCACCGCCAGCTTGGCCGCAACTTTGGCAATCGGGAAGCCGGTGGCTTTTGACGCCAGCGCCGAGGAGCGGGAGACACGCGGGTTCATCTCGATAACGATCAAGCGACCGTTTTTCGGGTTCACCGAGAACTGGACGTTAGAGCCGCCGGTTTCCACGCCGATTTCACGCAGTACCGCCATCGAGGCGTTACGCATGATCTGATACTCTTTGTCGGTCAGGGTCTGGGCCGGGGCCACGGTGATGGAGTCACCGGTGTGGATACCCATGGCGTCAAAGTTTTCGATAGAGCAGACGATGATGCAGTTATCGTTCTTATCGCGCACCACCTCCATCTCGTACTCTTTCCAGCCGATCAATGATTCATCAATCAGCAGCTCGTTGGTCGGGGAGAGATCCAGACCGCGGGCGCAGATCTCTTCGAACTCTTCGCGGTTATAGGCGATGCCGCCGCCAGTGCCGCCCATGGTGAATGACGGACGAATGATGCATGGGTAGCCGACGTCAGCAGCAACCGCCAGCGCCTCTTCCATGTTATGCGCAATGCCGGAACGGGCGGTATCGAGGCCGATTTTCTTCATCGCGACATCGAAACGGCGGCGATCTTCGGCTTTATCAATCGCGTCGGCAGTTGCGCCAATCATGGTCACGCCGAACTCTTCCAGCACGCCCTGACGCTCCAGCTCCAGCGCGCAGTTCAGCGCCGTCTGGCCACCCATGGTAGGCAGCACCGCATCCGGGCGCTCTTTTTCGATGATTTTGCGCACCACTTCCCAGTGGATAGGCTCAATGTAGGTTGCGTCCGCCATCTCCGGGTCGGTCATGATGGTCGCCGGGTTGGAGTTAACCAGGATGACGCGGTAACCCTCTTCACGCAGGGCTTTACAGGCCTGAGCACCGGAGTAGTCAAATTCGCAGGCCTGGCCGATAACGATCGGGCCAGCGCCAAGGATCAGGATGCTTTTAATGTCTGTACGTTTTGGCATGGTCTTCTCGGCTCCTGATTATTTGGCGGTAGAACGGTAGTGCTTAATCAATTCGATAAAGTGATCGAACAGCGGCGCAGCATCGTGCGGGCCTGGGCTGGCTTCAGGGTGCCCCTGGAAGCTGAACGCTGGCTTATCGGTACGATGAATACCCTGCAGGGTACCGTCGAACAGCGAGGTATGCGTTACGCGCAGGTTAGCTGGCATGGTCGCCTCATCCACCGCAAAGCCGTGGTTTTGCGCCGTGATCATCACCGTGTTGTTATCAATATCTTTAACCGGATGGTTACCGCCGTGGTGACCAAACTTCATCTTCACGGTTTTGGCACCGCTCGCCAGGGCCAGCAGCTGATGGCCGAGGCAGATCCCAAATACCGGAATATCGGTAGCCAGGAAGGCCTGGATGGCGTCGATGGCGTAGTCGCACGGGGCCGGGTCACCGGGGCCGTTGGAGAGGAAAATGCCATCCGGGTTCATCTTCAGGACCTCTTCCGCCGGGGTCTTCGCCGGAACGACCGTCAGGCGGCAGCCTCTGTCCACCAGCATACGCAGGATGTTGCGCTTCGCACCGTAGTCGTAAGCCACCACGTGGAACGGCAGCTCCTCTTCTTTTTTCGCTTCCGGCAGCTCACCGGCCAGCGTCCAGCTTCCCTGAGTCCAGCTATAGGATTCAGCGGTAGAGACCTCTTTCGCCAGGTCCATGCCGTTCAGACCAGGGAACGCTTTCGCTTTCTCCAGGGCCAGCGCCGCATCCGGGCTATCGCCAGCGATGATGCAGCCGTTCTGAGCACCCTTCTCACGCAGCAGGCGGGTCAGCTTACGGGTATCGATATCGGCAATGGCCACGATGTTATGGCGCTTGAGGTAAGAAGAGAGGTCTTCGGTATTGCGGTAGTTGCTGGCAATCAGCGGCAGGTCACGAATAATCAGGCCTTGAGCGTGAACCTGGGACGCTTCTTCATCGGCTTCGTTAGTGCCGACATTACCAATATGGGGATAAGTAAGAGTGACGATTTGGCGGGAATAGGAGGGATCAGTAAGGATTTCTTGATAACCGGTCATTGAAGTATTGAAAACGACTTCCCCAACCGCCGAACCTGTTGCCCCTATGGCCCGACCGTGAAACTGGGTTCCGTCTTCCAGAACCAATAGCGCTGACTTAATCAAAACACCCTCCAGAGAATATTCACTCACTTTATTTGCATATTAATTCATATTGAAGCCACAAATCAATGCAAATCTGCTTACCGGTGTATTTTTGGCAAACGGCGGCATTCTAGAGACAACCTTGATGAAAGTCTACCACCTAAGCCACTTTTTCTTATCTTTTTGCAACCCTGAGCGATAAGCTGCACATTAACATGCAAAAAAGAGAGCTAAATTGCAGAGGAAAACGCTTGCGCGCATCTATGAATTTCACTTTTTTATACGCAGCGGTAAAAACAGGTCTAAAGGAGGAGAATCTGGCGATTTTCACCAAAAACAGAGATAAGAGAGCGTATTACAGCCATTTAAAGACATAAAACGCATTAAATGGATAAAATAAAGGGGCAATAAAATATTGCCCCATGCAATCAAAACATTGCGATCACAATAACCACATCACGATGGGTAATAAATGCTACAGATTGTTGAGATCGAGCACGTCACGCATATCAAAAAGTCCGTTATTCTGTGTTTTAAGCCACAAAGCAGCCCGAACGGCACCGTTAGCGAACGTCATTCGGCTGGAGGCCTTATGGGTAATCTCAATCCGCTCGCCCACATCGGCAAACATGGCGGTGTGCTCGCCAATGATGTCGCCTGCGCGAACGGTGGCAAAACCGATGGTGCCCGGCTGACGCTCACCGGTATAGCCTTCGCGACTGTAAACGGCGCACTCCTTCAAATCTTTATCCAGCGCGTGGGCGATAGCTTCACCCATGGCCAGCGCGGTCCCTGACGGCGCATCAACCTTATGCCGATGATGCGCCTCAATAATTTCAATATCGGTGTAGTCCCCCATCACCTTCGCCGCTTTCTCCAGCAGCTTAAGCATGACGTTGACGCCAACGCTAAAGTTAGCGGCAAAAACAATGCCGATGGTCTCTGCCGCGTCGCTGATAGCCTGCTTACCTGCCTCGTCGAAGCCGGTAGTGCCAATGACCATGCCTTTGCCATGCTCGCGGCAGAAGGCCAGATGGGTCAGCGTGCCTTCCGGGCGGGTAAAATCGATAAACACATCGAAGTCGTCTTTCACCGCTTCAAGGCTGCTCTGCACCGTCACGCCTGATTTGCCCGCGCCCGCCAGCTCTCCGGCGTCGCTGCCCAGCAGGGACGATCCCTCCCGCTCCAGCGCCGCACCCAGCGTTACGCCATCCATGTTAAGCGCCGCCTGGATCAGCTGGCGGCCCATGCGCCCACCTGCGCCCGCAATGGCAACGCGAATTTGTGCTTCGTGCATAGTTGTGCTCTTTTGTTAATGAAATGCTATAAATCGCCTTCAGATTAACCAGCCCGCTAACGGGCCGCCAGCCGAAAACGCCGATAATTAGAATTTAATGATAAACGTCGGAAAGTATCAGCAAAAGACATGATTGCTGCCTGAGCGGCAGCAACAGGCTATGGCAGGAGATAACTGATGGTAAGCTGGCCTTTCTTCTGTTTTATGCTGCTAATCACCAGCTTATCAATATTTCGCAGGTTAGTAACATGCGTACCGCCGCACAGATAGGCAGGCAGATCGCCAAAGCGTACCTTACGGCGATCGCTTTCGACCTCCACATGACGCAGTAGCCCGGCGCTGATCCATGCCTCAATGCTTGCCAGCAGCATTTCGCTGTCCGGCATGGCGGCTCCCTCGCCAGCAATAAACGTGACCTTCCCCTCGCCCGGCCAGTGATGCGCCTTGATCGGCTGCCAGCCGTGCCGCTCTGCCGCGTAGCCGATCAGATGGCCTGCGCTGTGCCAGCGCGAGTGCAGAGTACGAGTCTCTGCATCAACCAGAATCGTCGCTTCGCCTATGGCAAGCGGTTCCGGCAGGATATGTGTCACGCTCTCTCCACGCTGGACGACGCTCTCAACGCGGATGCCAGCGATCTCTCCTCTGTCGGCCGGCTGCCCTCCCCCCTGGGGATGAAACAGGGTCTTATCCAACACGATGGCATAGCGGCCATCAGGCTCGTCGGTACAGCTGAGTACCTGGGCAGTGCCCTGAGTCGCATCGCTGGTGTAATAAAGTCGTTCAGTCATGGTTGTTCTCCTCTCTCTGAGAACAGTATATTCATAATCTCCGGGACGATAATTCCCTTTTCAATCACTGCACTTTTGCGTACCAGGCACAAATGAACCCACTTTTGCTTCCCGATCTTGCGACCTTTGTTACCATCATTGAACAGGGTAGCTTCTCCGCTGCGGCGCGTGCGAGCGGAGCAACGCCTTCGGCCATTAGCCGCTGCGTCTCGCGTCTTGAAGAGGAGATGGGCTGTAAGCTGCTGCACCGCACTACCCGCAAGCTGGCCCTGACGGAGACAGGCAGAACCGTTTATGAGTATGCCCAGGAGATGCTGGAGGCCGCCAGGCAGGCGCTAGACTCTGGTGGCAGCCTGCAAACCGTCGCTCAGGGCAAGCTTACCCTGAGCGTACCGAAAGCCGTTGGGCGCTTCGTTATCCATCCCTTGATGCCTGAGTTTCTTGTCCGCTATCCGCAGATAGACGTCACCCTACGGCTAGAGGATCGCTATGTCGATTTAATTAACGATGGGGTGGATCTGGCGCTGCGCATCACCAACTCCCCGTCGCCGGGCCTGTACGGTAAAGCCCTGATGCCGGTGACCCACGCGATCTGCGCCACGCCCGAGTATTTACGCCAGCACGGAACGCCCGCGCATCCGCAGGATCTGCGTCGCCACAGCTGCATCTCTCTCGGCGAAACGCCTGCTGACGCACGCTGGAAATTTCGTCTGCGGGAAAAGATGGAGACCGTCCAGACGCGGGGACGCTATGCGGCAAACCATACCGGCGTGCGTCTGGACGCGGTTAAGCAGCATATCGGTATTGGCAGCCTGCCGCTGTTTACCGCGCGCGAGGCGCTGGAGAGGGGTGAGATTGTGCAGGTACTGCCCGAGTGGGAGTTTATCAGCACCTATTCTGGGGAGCTATGGCTACTGTGGACGCGAAATAAACATATGCCCGCAAAAATGCGGGCACTGATTAGCTATCTGACCGAAAAGATGCCCACCGGCATCGTTTAAGGGTTACTGCACTTCGCGCACGTCAACGCGCAGCTCTTTCGGCACCTCGAAGACGATATTCTCTTCGCGGCCCTCAAGGGGAATGGCTTCCCCACCGCCCAGCGCTTGCAGGCGGGCGATGACGTTCTGTACCAGAATATCCGGCGCGGAGGCCCCGGCGGTAACCCCGACGCAGGCGACATTTGCCACCCACGCTTCCTGGATATCAGACGCGTCGTCGATCAGAAACGCCGCTTTCCCCATCCGCTGGGCAAGCTCCGCCAGCCGGTTAGAGTTAGAGGAGTTTTTCGATCCTACCACCAGCACCACGTCGGCCTGTTCGGCCAGCGCGCGCACCGCCTCCTGGCGATTGGTGGTGGCGTAGCAGATATCATCTTTACGCGGCCCGACAATTTTCGGGAAGCGGCTACGCAGGGCGTCGATGACGTCAGAGGTATCATCCACCGACAGGGTGGTTTGGGTCATAAACGACAGACGGGTTTCGTCTTTGACGTTAAGCGTCAGCACATCCTCCGGCGACTCCACCAGGTACATGCCCCCTTTCGGGTTGCTGTACTGGCCCATCGTGCCTTCCACTTCCGGATGGCCAGCGTGGCCGATGAGGATCGACTCTTCGCCACGGCGGCTGGCGCGCGCTACTTCCATATGCACCTTGGTCACCAGCGGACAGGTGGCGTCGAACACCGTCAGATCGCGGCTTTTGGCTTCGTTACGCACTGCCTGAGAAACGCCGTGGGCGGAGAAGATCAGGATTGCACCGTCCGGCACTTCGCTGATCTGCTCGATGAAGATCGCCCCGCGTTCGCGCAGGCTGTCGACAACGTAGCGGTTATGCACCACTTCGTGACGCACGTAGATCGGCGCGCCGTAGATTGCCAGCGCGTTCTCAACAATGCTGATAGCGCGGTCTACCCCGGCGCAGAAGCCGCGCGGGTTGGCCAACAGGATCTGCATCTTATGCCTCCAGTGCCGGATCGACTTCCAGCACTTCAATATCAAAATGAACGGTACGATCGGCCAGCGGATGGTTGAAGTCAACGGTGATCGAATCGCCGTTAATCTCGCGGATCACGCCAGGCATTTCGCTGCCATCCATTGCGGTAAACAGCATGATTGCGCCCATTTCCGGTTCGCCCGCCTCCATAAACTCACGGCGTGAGAAGTACTGGATCAGATCCGGGCTGCTGATACCAAAGGCGGCATCCGGCTCCAGCGAAAAGGCACGCTTTTCACCGGCTTTCAGTCCCAGCAGATGCTGCTCCAGCCCTTCCGACAGCGAGCCGTCGCCGAGGCGAAACAGCGCCGGTTTGCCGTTGTTACGGGTAGATTCGGCAACGGAGCCATCATCAAGCTTCAGCGTGAAATGCACCAGCACCGCGCTGTTGCTCTGTACAGAGTTAGACATGCAGATATAGCCTTTCAATGTGTTTGCCCGGTGGCGCTACGCTTACCGGGCCTACAGGTTTTACGCTACGGTTATGCCGCTTTTCTCTTCGCTGCCGAAGGCAAAAAGCCCTCCAGCACGATCAACGCCGCCCCAATACAGATAGCCGTATCGGCGAGGTTAAAGGTCGCGAAGTGCCAGTCGCCGACGTAGAAGTCGATCATATCGACCACGAAGCCGTGCCACAGGCGGTCAAACAGATTGCCCAGCGCACCGCCAATAATCAGCGCGTAGGCAATATTGTTCAGCTTCTGCGAGGCCCTGGCGCGATACATCATCACCGCCAGCACCACGCAGATGCCGATGGCGATGCCTGCGAAGAACCAGCGCTGCCAGCCGCCTTTATCGGCGAGGAAGCTAAACGCCGCGCCGTAGTTGCGCGCATAGTGCAGATTAAGCGACGGGAACAGCGAGACCGTCTCCCCCAGATTGAAATTCTGGAGGATCAGGAACTTGCTGCCCAGATCGATAATCAGCACGACTACCACCAGCCACAGCCAGCGTAGCCCTGTTGAAAAGATCGGTTTACTCATCAGGCAAACTTACGTTTTTCGCCGTCACCGGCGACGTTAACCACACAGCGTCCGCAAATTTCTGCGTGTTCCGCCACCTTACCGACGTCGGTCGTGTAGTGCCAGCAGCGCTGACACTTCTCACCTTCGGCCTTGCTCAGCGTCACCTTCAGCCCTTTGAGCAGCTCGCTCTGCAGGGCTTCAGCCGGCGCGTTAGTATAGTCTTCAACCTTGGCACCGGAGGTCAACAGGATGAATCGTAATTCATCGCCCAGCGCCGTCAGCTTCGCTGCCAGCTCAGGCTCTGCATAGAGCGTCACCGCCGCTTCCAGCGAGCCGCCTACTTTTTTGTCGGCACGCGCCTGCTCGATCACTTTGTTCACCTCGCCGCGGACCTTCAGCAGCTCGCTCCAGTAAGCATCGTTCATGGCTTCCGTTTCGGCCAGGCCGAACAGGCCTTCATACCACTCACCGGTAAAGACATACTGCTCGCGCTCGCCCGGCAGGTAGCCCCAGATCTCATCGGCGGTAAAGGACATGATCGGTGCCATCCAGCGCACCAGTGCCTCGGCAATGTGGTACAACGCAGTCTGGCAGCTGCGACGAGCAACGCTGTCGGCTTTCGCGGTGTACTGGCGATCCTTGATGATGTCGAGATAGAACGAGCCCATTTCGATAGAGCAGAAGCGCATCAGGCGCTGCACCACTTCATGGAAGTCGTAAGACTCGTACGCCTTGAGGATATCCTCCTGCGCGGCCTGGGCACAGCCTACCGCCCAACGATCCAGCACCACCATCTCTTCCGGTTTCACCATGTCTTTTGCCGGATCGAAACCGTTGAGGTTCGCCAGCAGGAAGCGCGCGGTGTTACGGATACGACGATAGCTGTCGGCGGCACGCTTGAGGATCTCATCCGATACCGCCATCTCGCCGGTGTAGTCCGTCGAGGCTACCCACAGACGCAGAATATCCGCGCCCAGCTTGTTCATGACGTCCTGCGGCGAGACGGTGTTGCCGATGGATTTCGACATCTTGCGTCCCTGACCGTCCACGGTGAAGCCGTGGGTCAGCACCTGACGATACGGCGCTTTGCCTTTCATGGCGGTGGAGATCATCAGGGAGGACATGAACCAGCCGCGATGCTGGTCAGAACCTTCCAGATACATATCCGCTGCATGACCGGCAAACTCAGGGCGCACGTCCACAACCGAGGAGTGGGTAGAGCCGGAGTCGAACCAAACGTCCAGGGTATCCGGCACCTTCACGTAGTTATCGGCGTCGTCACCCATGATGTCGCGCGGATCGAGATCCCACCACGCCTGGATGCCATCCTCTTCTACGCGTTTCGCGACCGCTTCGATCAGCTCCTGCGTGCGCGGATGCAGTTCTTCGGTATCCTTATGTACGAACAGCGACATCGGGACGCCCCAGGTACGCTGACGAGAGATACACCAGTCAGGACGGTTGGCAACCATCGACTCGATACGTGCCTGGCCCCAATCCGGGATCCACTGTACGCCTTTGATCTCTTTCAGAGACTGCTCGCGCAGGCCCTTCTGATCCATGCTGATAAACCACTGCGGCGTGGCGCGGAAGATGATCGGCGTTTTGTGACGCCAGCAGCACGGGTAGCTGTGAACCAGCTTCTCCAGATGCAGCAGCGCGCCCTTCTCCGTCAGCAGTTCGGTGATGATATTGTTCGCCTTGAAGACGTTAACGCCGTCCAGCGTCGGGTAGGTTCCCGGCAGATAGCAGCCGTCTGGGCCCACCGGATTTGCGGTTTCAAGGCCATATTTCTGACCGATCACGTAGTCGTCCGGGCCGTGGCCAGGGGCGGTATGCACCGCACCGGTACCGGCATCGAGAGTCACGTGATCGCCAAGGATCGCCGGCACGTCGAAGCCCATAAACGGATGGGTAAAGCGCATCAGCTCCAGCTCGCTGCCTTTTACCGTGCCGAGGATGCTGTACTCTGCCACGCCGATGCGTTTCATCACGCTCTCGACCAGATCTTTGGCAAGGATCAGCGCCTGGCCGTCGATCTGCACCAGCGCATACTCAAACTCAGGCGACAGGGAGATGGCGCGGTTCGCCGGCAGCGTCCACGGGGTGGTGGTCCAGATCACCAGCGAGATCGGACCGCTGACGCCCGGCAGGCCAAACTTGGCTTTTACTGCATCCTGATCGGCGGCCTGGAAAGCCACGTCGATGGACGGAGAGGTTTTGTCATAGTACTCCACCTCTGCCTCTGCCAGCGCAGAGCGGCAGTCAACGCACCAGTGCACCGGCTTCGCGCCTTTATGCAGGTGGCCATTGCCGATGATCTTGCCCAGCGCACGGATGATATTGGCTTCGGTTTTGAAATCCATGGTCAGGTACGGATGCGCCCAGTCACCCAGCACGCCCAGACGGATAAAGTCTTCGCGCTGGCCGTTAACCTGCGCGGCAGCGTACTCGCGGCACTTGGCGCGGAACTCGGCGGCGGTGAACTTCTCGCCCGGCTTGCCGTACTCCTGCTCAACCTTCAGCTCAATCGGCAGACCGTGACAGTCCCAGCCCGGCACGTAAGGCGAATCGAAGCCCGTCAGCCCTTTGGACTTAACGATAATGTCTTTCAGAATCTTGTTAACCGAGTGACCGATATGAATGCTGCCATTCGCATAAGGAGGGCCATCATGCAGAATGAAGGTTTTTTTGCCTTTTTTCGCGGCACGGATGATGCCGTACAGGTCATCATCGTTCCAACGCGCCAGCATTCCCGGTTCGCGTTTGGCGAGATCGCCACGCATCGGGAACCCTGTTTCCGGCAAATTCAGGGTTGATTTAAAGTCACTCATCAGATTCTCGGTTCCGTAATTAAAAACGTGTTTAGCCATTACGCCAGGTTTGATAACCCAAATAACTCGCGGGCGGTTAACTCATCGTTGGCGATTTGCGCCTTTAGCTCATCCAGCGAGGCAAATCGCTTTTCGCTGCGGATCTTTTTTCGCAGCACTACTTCTATATGGCGGCCATAAAGGTCCATTACAACGTCCAGCAGGTGCACTTCCAACTGCTGGCGCACGCCTTTGACCGTGGGGCGGGTACCAATATTGGCCACGCCGGGCAGCGGTTTATCGCCCAGACCCATCACTTCTACCGCATAGACCCCTTTAACCGGGGAGACCTGACGGCGCAGAGGAACGTTCGCCGTCGGGAAGCCAATGGTGCGTCCCAGCGCGTCGCCGTGCACGACGCGGCCGGAGATAGAGAACGGATGGCCTAGCAGGCTTTCGGCCAGCGGCAGGTCGTCATCCGCCAGCGCCTGGCGCACCGCCGTACTGCTGATACGCACGCCGTCTTCGCAGAAGGTTTGGGTGCTGGTGACGTCAAAGCCGTACTCCAGGCCAGCCTTCTGTAATAACAAGAAATCACCCTGCCGACCAGCACCAAAGCGGAAATCGTCGCCGACGGCAAGAAAGCGCACGCCCAGGCGATCCACCAGCAGATCGCTGACAAAGTTTTGCGCCGTCAGGGCAGCAAAGCGGCGATCGAAGCGCACGCAGAGGACGTAGTCGACGCCGCACTCGGCCAGATAGCGCAGCTTTTCACGCAGGCGCGTCAGACGGGCCGGGGCTTTATTGCCCGCGAACAGCTCCAGCGGCTGCGGTTCAAAAATCATCACCACCACCGGCAGGCCGCGTTTGCGCCCTTCAGCGATCAGGCCGCGCAGCAACGACTGATGCCCCCGGTGCACGCCGTCGAAATTACCAATAGTCAGCACACACCCTTGCGGGGCCTGGCTGAGATTATGTGTGCCGCGTATCAGCTTCATGTCTGGCTCAAAACAGTGAAAATCGTCCGAGTATACCTTGTACAGCGTTTAAGGTTAACCGGCGATTGGCCTTGTAAAACAGAAAGCGCCAAGGATTTCATTGCGCTGTCTGCCTACCTAAAGAAAAAGTCGTGTTTCACAGTGATTTTTGTCATAGAAAGGCTGTATTCATGACCAGCAAGCTGGTAGAATCTTGCCCCATCACACGTAACGAGCGTCGCAACGTAGCGCCGCTTATTTGCACAAATCCATTGACAAAAGAAGGCTGAAAGGGCATATTCCTCGGCCTTTGAATTGTCCACATAGATCATATTTGGGAGTTGGACCTTGGCTAATATCAAATCAGCTAAGAAGCGCGCCGTTCAGTCTGAAAAGGCACGCAAGCACAACGCAAGCCGTCGCTCTATGATGCGTACTTTCATCAAGAAAGTATACGCAGCGATTGAAGCTGGCGACAAAGCAGCTGCACAGAAAGCATTTAACGAAATGCAACCGATCGTGGATCGTCAGGCCGCTAAAGGTCTGGTCCACAAAAACAAAGCAGCGCGCCATAAGGCTAACCTGACCGCGCAGATCAACAAACTGGCTTAATCGCCCGTCTGCTGAGCTTTGTTAAAAAAACCCGCCAAGGCGGGTTTTTTTACGTCTGGACTATGCCGCTGGCGTACTAAAACGTACTCTTAGCAGCAGATAGCCAATCACCGCCGACAGCAGCGAGCCGGTCAGAATGCCCAGCTTCGCCCAGTCCACCAGCTCAGGATCGATGCCGTCAAACGCCAGGTTAGTGATGAAGATGGACATCGTAAAGCCGATGCCGCACAGCACGCCGACGGCCATGATCTGGTTAAACTGGGCACCGTGCGGCAGTTTTGCCAGCCCCAGACGCAGTGCCAGCCAGGTAAAGAGCGTAATGCCCAGCGGCTTGCCAATAAGCAGGCCAGCGATAATCCCCAGCGGCAGCATCGAGGCCAGCCCGCTCAGCGTCACACCCTGCAACGGCACTCCCGCATTGGCAAAGGCAAACAGCGGCAAGATCACCCAACCTACCCACGGATGAAGCACATGCTCCAGCTGTCTGGAAGGCGATACGCCCTCTTCTTTGCTCAGCGGGATAAAGAACCCAAGGATCACCCCGGCGATAGTGGCGTGTACGCCTGACTTCAGTACCGCCGTCCAGAGAACCAGGCCAACCAGAATATAGAGGCCGGTGCGCCGAACGTTAAGTGCGTTCATTATCGCCAGCACCACGACCGCCAGCGCGGCGACGCCCAGCGACACCATCGACAGCTCGCTGGTGTAGAACAGGGCAATAATCACGATAGCGCCCAGATCATCGATAATCGCCAGCGCCATCAGGAAGATCTTCAGCGCGGGCGGGATACGGCTACCCAGCAGTGCCAGCACGCCCAGCGCAAAGGCGATATCGGTCGCAGTAGGGATCGCCCAGCCGTGGCTGACCACGGAGTCGTGCGCGTTAAATAGCAGGAAAATCAGCGCCGGGACAACCATGCCGCCCAGGGCAGCAATGACCGGAAACATCGCCTGGTGACGGCTAGCCAGCGCGCCCTGCACCAGCTCACGCTTCACTTCCAGACCAACCAGCAGGAAGAAGATGGCCATCAGCGCATCGTTGATGAACAGCAGCATGTTTTTATTGATGTCGAGGGCCCCGGCCCTGAACTGCACCGGCAGATCGAGGAAGGCACGGTAGGCCTCTTGAGTCGCGCCCAGATTGGCGCAAAGCATAGCCAGCAGGGCGGCAACGATCAGCGTCACGCCCCCGGACGCATCGCTGTTAATAAAGCGGCGCAAATGTTTCACAACGGCTCCTTCTGTTTAATTTACTCATTGTCTGAAACAGTTTAACCGTCTGGATCGCCAGGGGACAGAAATAATGAAAAAGCCTGGGAGTTACCCCAGGCTTTCGTGAAAATTGACGGGCGCGAGCAGTTAGCGCGTCAGGTCATCAAAGAACTTCTTTACGCCGTCGAAGAAGCTTTTGGAGCGCGGGCTGTTATGCTCGCCCGTCGGGCCACCGAAGCTCTCCTGAAGATCCTTCAGCAGCTGCTTCTGCTTCTCGTTGAGGCCCACCGGCGTCTCAACCACCACGCGGCACAGCAGGTCGCCCTGCGCACCACCGCGCACCGACTTCACGCCTTTACCGCGCATGCGGAACAGCTTGCCGGTCTGGGTTTCGCTCGGGACCTTCAGGTTAACGCGGCCGTCCAGCGTCGGGACCTCAATCTCACCGCCCAGCGCCGCCATGGCAAAGTTGATCGGCACTTCACAGTAGAGATTGTTGCCTTCACGCTCGAAAATCGGGTGCTGCTTCACCTGTACCTGAACGTACAGATCGCCTGCCGGTGCACCGTGCTCCCCTGCTTCGCCCTCGCCAGTGAGACGAATACGGTCGCCGGTATCGACGCCTGCCGGGATCTTCACGGACAGGGTTTTGCTCTTCTCAACGCGGCCGTGGCCGTGGCACTTGTTGCACGGATCTTTGATCAGCGTACCGCGTCCCTGACAGTGCGGACAGGTCTGCTGTACCGCAAAGAAGCCCTGGCGCATCTGCACCTGGCCGGAGCCGTGACAGGTCGGACAGGTCTGTGGCTGAGTACCGGCTTTCGCGCCGCTGCCGTGACAGATATCGCACTCTTCCAGCGTCGGGATACGGATCTCTTTAGTGACGCCACGTACGGCCTCTTCCAGCGTCAGCTCCATGTTGTAGCGCAGGTCCGCCCCGCGCGACGCGCGCTGACGACCGCGACCGCCGCCAAAGATATCGCCAAATACATCGCCAAAGATATCGCTAAAGTCAGCGCCGCCGCCGCCAAAACCGCCGCCGCCGCCCATGCCGCCCTGCTCAAACGCCGCGTGACCATACTGATCGTAGGCCGCACGCTTTTGCGCATCGGTCAGGACTTCATACGCTTCTTTAATCTCTTTAAATTTGGCTTCGGCCTCTTTATCGCCCTGGTTGCGGTCCGGGTGGAACTTCATCGCCAGACGCTTATAGGCCTTTTTGATTTCACGCTCTTCCGCACTTTTCGGAACGCCTAAAATCTCGTAATAGTCTTGCTTTGCCATTTGTTTATCTGCCCCTAACATGCGAGCACGGGCGGAGAGGAAACCTCTACGCCCGTGCTGGTTTTCTACCCTACATCAGGGCGATTATTTTTTGTCTTTAACTTCTTCGAACTCGGCGTCGACCACGTCGTCGTCTTTCGCGTTGTTCGCAGAAGCGTCAGCGCCACCTGCCTGCTGCTGGGCATGCTGCTGCTGAGCAATTTCCATCAGCTTCTGGGAAACCTGGGCCAGCGCCTGCATTTTCGCTTCGATATCAGCTTTGTCTTCACCTTTCAGTGAGGTTTCCAGCGCGCTCAGCGCAGACTCGATAGCAGTTTTGTCGTCAGCTGGCAGCTGATCGCCTGCTTCCGTAACCTGCTTACGGGTGCTGTGCAGCAGGTGGTCACCCTGGTTGCGGGTCTGTACCAGCTCTTCGAACTTACGGTCAGACTCGGCGTTAGCTTCCGCATCCTGAACCATTTTCTGGATCTCATCTTCGTTGAGGCCAGAAGAGGCTTTGATGGTGATCTTCTGCTCTTTACCGCTGTTTTTGTCTTTCGCGGAAACGTGCAGAATACCGTCGGCATCGATGTCGAAGGTCACTTCGATCTGCGGCATGCCGCGCGGTGCCGGGTTAATACCGTCGAGGTTGAACTGGCCCAGCGATTTGTTATCGCCTGCACGTTTACGCTCACCCTGCAGCACATGGATGGTTACCGCAGACTGGTTGTCTTCCGCAGTAGAGAACACCTGGCTGTGCTTGGTCGGGATAGTGGTATTCTTGTTAATCAACGCGGTCATCACGCCGCCCATGGTTTCGATACCCAGAGAGAGCGGAGTCACGTCGAGCAGCAGAACGTCTTTCACATCACCGGTCAGCACGCCGCCCTGAACAGCAGCACCGATAGCCACGGCTTCGTCCGGGTTAACATCTTTACGCGGCTCTTTGCCAAAGAACTCAGCAACTTTCTTCTGCACCATCGGCATACGGGTCTGGCCACCGACCAGGATCACGTCCTGTACGTCGGAGACGGAGAGGCCCGCATCCTGCAGCGCAACTTTCAGCGGCTCGATAGAACGGTTTACCAGGTCTTCTACCAGGCTTTCCAGTTTCGCACGGGTCACTTTGATATTCATGTGTTTCGGACCGGTCGCGTCTGCGGTGATGTACGGCAGGTTCACGTCGGTCTGCTGGGCAGAGGAGAGCTCAATTTTCGCTTTCTCTGCGGCTTCTTTCAGGCGCTGCATCGCCAGCGGGTCGTTACGCAGGTCGATGCCCTGATCTTTCTTAAACTCTTCAACGAGGTAGTTGATCATACGGCTGTCGAAGTCTTCGCCACCCAGGTGGGTATCACCATTGGTTGCCAGCACTTCGAAGGTTTTCTCACCGTCAACTTCGTCGATTTCGATAATAGAGATATCGAAGGTACCGCCACCGAGGTCGTATACGGCGATAGTGCGGTTGCCAACTTCTTTATCCAGACCGTAGGCCAATGCCGCTGCGGTCGGTTCGTTGATGATACGTTTCACTTCCAGACCGGCGATACGGCCAGCGTCTTTGGTTGCCTGACGCTGAGCATCGTTGAAGTAAGCCGGTACGGTAATAACCGCTTCAGTCACTGGCTCACCCAGGTAATCTTCAGCCGTTTTCTTCATTTTTTTCAGCACTTCAGCAGAGATCTGCGGCGGTGCCATTTTTTGGCCTTTTACATCAATCCATGCGTCGCCGTTGTCGGCTGCAATGATTTTGTACGGCATGATGGCTTCATCACGCTGTACTTCTTCGTCCTGGAAGCGGCGACCGATCAGGCGTTTAATCGCAAACAGGGTGTTTTGCGGGTTTGTCACTGCCTGACGTTTAGCCGGCTGGCCTACCAGAGTTTCACCATCCTGGGTATAGGCAATGATCGACGGCGTGGTGCGATCGCCTTCGGCGTTCTCCAGCACACGTGCAGTGGTGCCATCCATAATCGCTACACAAGAGTTGGTAGTACCCAGGTCGATACCAATAATTTTACCCATCTAAACGTCTCCACTAAAAATTTGTTCATCATGTGGTTGTGAATCTGTAATAAGGGCAAATGATGCGGTTTCAACTGCCCCGAACTGTTTTTTTTCAGACTCACCACTTCGGTTGACTACAAGATGGGGACGTAACGCAACGCATCAAGGGGCGCGAGAGAAAATTTTTTTGCCCGCCTGCCTGGATCACCGCAATGCATTCACCCCCGTGATTAAAATCAACGAATCATTCACTGAAAAACTGTAATAAAAAGAAAAGATTAGTTGCATGAACCTTTCTCTTTGCAGGGGTATTATAGGGAGTGACTAAAGATGGTTTAACCGAGTAAGAGAACATGATGAAAACCTTATTATCCCTTGCGACCTCCCTGGCGCTGGGCATGCTGCTGACCAGTACGGCGCAGGCCAACGATCATAAAGTGATGGGCGTGATTGCTATGCCAAGAAACGAGACCAGCGATTTGGCGCTAAAAATGCCGGTTTGCCGCGTCGTAAAGCGCATCCAGCTTACCGCCGATCACGGTGATATCGACCTGAGCGGCGCATCCGTCTACTTCAAAACCGCAAAAAGCGCCAGCCAGAGCCTAAGTGTGCCCTCCTCACTGAAAGAGGGGCAGACCACCGACTGGATCAATATCAATAGCGATAACGACAATAAGCGCTGCGTGGCAAAAATCACCTTCTCTGGTCATACGGTGAACTCCTCTGATATGGCAACGCTAAAAATCATTGGCGATGACTAATCATCTTGGCCGCTTCTTTTATGGGACATAACGCACCATGAACGTCAGATACCTAAACGACGAAGATTTGGATTTTCTTCAGCATTGCCGCGAGGATCAGCTGGCCGAGCTGACGCGTCTGCTTACCCATAACGATAAGGGAAAGGCGCGGCTGTCAGGTACGCTACAGCATAACGAGTTGTTCAGAGCGATGGAGGGCCACCCCGAGCAGCACCGCTGCAACTGGCAGCTGATCGCCGGTGAGCTACAGCATTACGGTGGTGACAGCATTGCCAATAAGCTACGTGGGCACGGCAAGCTGTATCGCACCATTTTGCTGGACGTGGCGAAACGGTTAAAGCTCAAGGCAAACAAAGAGAGCTCTACCTTTGAGATTGAACAGGATCTGCTGGCGCACTTCCTGCGTAACGCCTGGCAGAAGATGGATGCCGATCAGCAGCAGGCGTTTTTGCAGGCGGTTGAGGCTAAAGTCACTGAGCTTGAGGAGCTGCTGCCGTTGCTGCTTAAGGATCCGGCGCTGGCGAAAGGGGTTTCCCATCTACTTGCCAGTCAGCTTACCCGCATTCTGCGTACCCATGCCGCCGTTAGCGTCATCGGTCACGGACTGGTGCGCGGCGCTGGCCTTGGCGGCCCGTTGGGGGCGGCCTTAAACGGTGTGAAAGCCGTAAGCGGCAGTGCCTATCGCGTCACTATTCCCGCCGTACTGCACATTGCCTGTCTGCGACGGATAACCGCCGCGGCACAGGCGTGATCCCCCCTGCCGAAAATATATTTCATTTCACCCTGTTCAGATCATAGACAGGGTGATCGCCGCTCATTATGATGCCGCGCCCCGCCACCACTATCTGCTGGCGGGGCCTTTACTTTCACCATTTTTATGATGATTTTTTGGGGATTTATGGGCGACACTAAGTTGGCTAATCCGGCTCCGCTGGGCTTAATGGGCTTCGGCATGACCACTATTCTGCTTAACCTGCACAATATTGGCATGTTCCCGCTGGATGGCGTTATCCTGGCAATGGGCATCTTCTACGGCGGCATCGCGCAAATTTTTGCCGGGCTGCTGGAATATAAAAAAGGCAATACCTTTGGCTTAACCGCCTTTACCTCTTACGGCTCCTTCTGGCTCACGCTGGTGGCAATCCTGATTATGCCCAAAATGGGTCTGGCGGATGCCGCCAACGGACACTTCCTCGGCGTCTACCTGGGGATCTGGGGCGTGTTCACCCTGTTTATGTTCTTCGGCACGCTGAAAGGCGCGCGTATGCTGCAGTTCGTGTTCCTGAGCCTGACGGTGCTGTTTGCGCTGCTGTGCGTTGGACACCTGGCGGATAACGAAAGCATCGTGCACGTGGCAGGCTGGATTGGCCTGGTCTGCGGCGCAAGCGCAATCTATCTGGCAATGGGTGAAGTGCTAAACGAGCAGTACGGTCGCACCGTGCTGCCGATTGGCGAAAGGATCTAATCTATCTGATGCTCCAGCGGTTTACGCAGGAGCATCGTTCATTTTTTCAGGAGAGTACCAGCGCGTCGAACGCCTCTTCGGATAAGCCGGTCAGCTGTATGATCTGTGCTCGCTCCATCCCTTGGTTCAGCATAGCCAGAGCAATGCGAATCGTGGCCTCCTGACGACCTTCAAGGACTCCTTTTCCGTGGCCTTCCTGTCTAAGTTGTTCTGCAATAGTCATTAGAATACCTTTATGTTGCGGGGCTTTGTTCGCCAGCAAACGAATCAGCGCACCATGATCTACCGTATTTCCAGCCTGAACAAGATAGTTAATGGCAGTCCTGAGCTGCTGTCCGGTAGTGTATCCCTCCAAAAGTAGGGAAACCAAATGCTCATGAAATACCATGAGATCCCGCGCACGAATATGCTTCTGCAAAAACTCAAGCAGCGCCACTCTGCGATGAGTCAGGATGCTATCGTCGGGAATGACCGTAACATCAACTAAGAGAAATTCTTGGGCGTAGAGCTGTTGTGCCAACGTGGGGTTTTCGAATGCATCCAGCCAGCACATCGAGAAAGGATACGGGCTTACGGCACCGTGGTAGAAAAGAATCGGGATCACCAGCGGTAATTTTTCATTGCCGGCATCCAGATGGCGTTGCATTGCGGCCAGTGCGTAACGCATAAGTCGAAAGGTCATTTGTTTGTCAGGGGTACTTTGGTGCTCCAGCAAAGCATAGACATAGCCTGCGCCATAACGGGTTTGCACTGACCAAAGCACATCGGAATGACGAGCCTGTAAGTTTTCCTCAATAAAACTGCCTGATTCAAGACGTAACGTTTTGAGATCGCAAAGCTTTAATAGGTGCTCGGGAAGATGAATTTCAAGGAAGTCACGCGCAGTTTCAGGATGGGTCAAAAATTGTTTGAACACAGCGTCGTGAGGGGCGGACGGCGAGATCCTTGCCATGTTTTTTCCTTTTACGTTGAGCCTGCCCGGAGTATTCACCTCATTCTGGCGCTTGTCAGAATGAGGTGAGCACCTTGCGAAGAGGCTCGGAAAAAACGCAGCTAGCGGAAAACTATAAGGATGTTTGCTTGAGTTCACCGCGCGGCAAGCTTTCTTGCGAGTTCATATCCTGCCGCAGCCAGATCCCTAATCCTAAGCCCACCAGCGCCAGCGCCAGCACGTACCAGGCGGGGGCCAGCGGTGAGACGCCCATCAGCAGGGTAACCGCAATCGGCGTCAGTCCGCCAAAGATGGCGTAAGAGACGTTGTAGGAGAAGGAGATCCCGGTAAAGCGCACCTCGGCCGGAAACGCCCGCACCATCACGTAGGGCACCGCACCGACGACTCCCACACCCAGCCCCGCCAGGCCATAGAGCAGAGAGAGATGCTCCGGGTGCGTACCGGCAAAGTGATAGAAGATGCCGCTGGTGCAGGCCAGCAGAATGCTGCCCACGATAAAGGTTCTGCTCGCGCCGAAGCGATCCGCTGCCAGCCCGGCCAGCAGGCAGCCAATACAGAGCATTATGGTCGCCACGCTGTTGGCCTGCAGGGTCAGGGCCGGAGCAAGTCCATACTGCTTTTGCAGCCACACCGGCGACATCAGGATCACCACCACGATGCAGGCGGAGAGCAGCCAGGTGAGCAGCATTGAGATCGCCACCGCCTTTTTATGCTTCACCACCACCGCCTTCACCGGCAGCTCCTGGGCCAGGGCCTTACGCTGCTGCATCTCAAGGAAGATCGGCGTCTCCTGCAGCCAGCGGCGCAGGTACATCGCCACCAGGCCAAACGCACCGCCGAGCAGGAACGGAATACGCCAGCCAAATTCGTGCAGCATCTCCGGCGTCATGGTGCGGTTCACCACCGTGGCGACCACCGATCCCAGCAGGATGCCCACGGTCAGTCCCGCCGTCAGGGTACCGCAGGCGATACCGATCCGGCGGGCAGGCACGTGCTCAGCAACAAAGACCCATGCGCCCGGCACCTCGCCGCCAATCGCTGCGCCCTGTAAAAGACGCATCAGCAGCAGAAGCAGCGGCGCGGCAATGCCGATAGAGGCGTAGGTGGGCAGCAGGCCAATCGCCAGGGTGGGCACCGCCATCAGCAGAATGCTCAGGGTAAACATCTTCTTACGCCCGACCAGATCGCCAAAGTGCGCCATGATTATGCCGCCCAGCGGCCGCGCCAGATAGCCTGCGGCAAAGATACCGAAGGTCTGAACCTGACGCAGCCACTCGGGAATATCCGCCGGGAAGAATAGTGCGCCGACGACGGCAGCAAAGAAGACGAAAATGATGAAATCGTAAAATTCCAGCGCGCCGCCAAGGGCAGCGAGCGAGAGCGTTTTATAATCCTGTCGATTCAGTGGGCGGGCGTTTTCAGACATAGCGAACCCTGTGCAAAGAGGGGTGGATGATTTTATTATTTACGGCATATGTAAACTTAAAATTACTATACCGTAAAAAAATCAGCACGCCACTCTCCCCCTCTCCTATTGCACAGCTTATACCAGAAAAGCCGCCTATTTAGGAGATTGTTTCGCGTCGAGCGCTCTTAGGCCGAAAAGCTGCTACCACCTCGGGATGGGTTTCCACATAGGGCCCCTCCAGAAGCTGTAAACAATAAGGTACACTGGCAAAGATACCTGGCACAACGACTTTCCCGTCAGGCTCTTTAACACCTTCTAGCGTCTCCTGGATCGATTTCGGCTGGCCGGGAAGATTAAGGATCAGCGCCTGCTTGCGGATCACGCCCACCTGACGCGACAGGATCGCGGTAGGGACAAAGTGGAGACTGATCTGCCGCATCTGTTCGCCAAAGCCGGGCATCTGGCGATCGGCAACGGCCAGCGTCGCATCGGGCGTTACGTCGCGGCGCGCGGGGCCCGTGCCGCCGGTGGTCAGGACCAGGTGGCAGCTCATCTCATCCACCAGCTCGCACAGCGTCTGCTCGATGATCGCCTGCTCGTCCGGAATAAGACGGGTTTCAATCGTAAAGGGAGTGGCGAGGGCGGAGGCCAGCCAGGCTTCGAGGGCAGGAATACCCTTATCCTGATAGACCCCGTTAGAAGCGCGGTCAGAGACAGAGACTAAGCCGATGCGTAACGTATTCATAGTATTTCCGTTCAAACAATATCGATACGGGAATGATACACGCAGAGGGGAACAACAGACAGGATCGAAAAGCAGGAGCGTGACCGGAGACCCGGCCACGCAGCAGGATTACAGCAGATCGCCGATCATGGTTTCCAGTTTACCCTGGTCCACGGCAAACTTGCGGATACCGTCCGCCAGCTTGTCTACCGCCATCGGATCCTGGTTGTGTTCCCACAGGAACTCGGCTTCGGTGATGCGTTCCGGACGCGCTTTCACTTCACCGCTGAAGGAGAGCTTACGCTCAATCGTACCTTCGCTCTCTGCCAGCTCTTTCAGCAGCGCAGGGGCGATGGTCAGACGGTCACAGCCTGCCAGCTCAATGATTTCGCCAACGTTACGGAAGCTTGCGCCCATGACCACGGTCTCATAGCCGTGCTGCTTGTAGTATTCGTAGATTTCGGTAACGGAGACCACGCCCGGATCTTCTGCCGGAGCGTACTCTTTCTTGTCGGTATTGGATTTGTACCAGTCAAGAATACGGCCTACGAACGGCGAAATCAGGAACACGCCCGCTTCAGCACAGGCACGCGCCTGAGCGAAGGAGAACAGCAGGGTCAGGTTACAGTTGATGCCCTCTTTCTCCAGCTGCTCAGCGGCACGAATGCCCTGCCAGGTGGAGGCCAGCTTGATCAGGATGCGATCGTTGCTGATGCCCGCGTCGTTGTAGAGCTTGATCAGACGTTTGGCTTTGGCAATGGAGCCTTCGGTGTCATAGGAGAGACGCGCGTCTACTTCAGTAGAGATACGGCCCGGCACCAGTTTCAGGATCTCCAGACCGATGTTCACGGCCAGCTTGTCAGAGGCGTCAACGATCTGCTGCGCGCGGTCGCTGCTCTGGCTTTTCGCCCAGCTTACGGCATCGTCAATCAGCTTGCGGTATTCAGGGATCTGGGCTGCGTTAAGGATCAGAGAAGGGTTGGTTGTAGCATCCTGCGGCTGATACAGCTTCATTGCCGCGATATCTCCGGTGTCGGCCACCACGGTGGTGAACTGACGCAGGGAGGTCAATTTATCCGTCATAATCGTGTTTCTCTTTAAACAGCTTGTTAGGGGGATGTAACCGGTCTTCCCTGATGATATCACGCCGCACTGTCAGCGCAACCGCAGACAGTGCCCTATCCTGGAGTATGGTAGACTCAATCAACGACGCGTTGCGCCGCCGCAAATTGGCAGCGTTTACACTGGCCGATCGGCATGAACAAGAGGAATGTGAATGCCAGACTTTTTCCTGTTTATCAACGAAATACTCTGGGACTCGGTGATGATCTATCTGCTTATCGGAGCAGGGATCTGGTTTACCGTGCGCAGTGGATTTATTCAGTTCCGCTACCTGCGCCACGTCGGCAAGAGTCTGAAAAATAGCGTGACGCCCCAGCCGGGCGGACTGACCTCATTTCAGGCGCTCTGCACCAGCCTCGCGGCGCGCGCTGGCAACGGTAACCTGATGGGCGTGGCGCTGGCTATTTCTGCCGGTGGACCGGGTGCGGTGTTCTGGATGTGGGTCTCTGCGCTGATCGGGATGGCAACTACCTTTGCCGAATGTGCGCTGGCGCAACTCTATAAAGATCGTGACGAACATAACCAGTTTCGCGGCGGCCCCGCCTGGTACATTACCCGTGGCCTGGGCATGCGCTGGTTGGGCATTATATTCGCCCTCTTTCTGCTTGTTTATGGGCTGATTTTCAATACCGTCCAGTCCAACACGGTGGCCCACGCCCTACGCTACGCCTGGGAGATACCCGAGCTGCTCAGCGGTGTGATTTTAGCTGCCGCCGCGCTGCTGGCGATAAGGCTCGGCATTCGCGGTGTCGCCCGCATCATGCAGTGGCTGGTCCCGGCCATGATTCTCGTGTGGGTGTTTGCCAGCCTGCTGATCGGCGCCTGGCATGTTGATCAGCTGCCCGGCATCATCAACGCTATCTTCCGCGGCGCCTTCGGCTGGCACGAAGCTGCGGCAGGCGCGCTCGGCTATACCGTTAGCCAGGCGCTGACCAGCGGCTTTCAGCGTGGCATCCTGTCGAACGAGGCGGGAATGGGCACCACGCCTAATGCTGCGGCCGCAGCGGCATCGTGGCCTCCCCATCCGGCCGCGCAGGGGATCGTGCAGATGATCGGCGTCTTTACCGATACCCTTATCGTCTGTACCGCCAGCGCGCTCATTGTCCTGCTGGCTAACGAGTCAGCAGCGGACACGCCCCTGAATGGCATTGAGCTGGTGCAGCAGGCGATGGTCTCTCTGACCGGCAGCTGGGCCGCCGGGTTCGTCGCGGTCATTACCGCTCTGTTTGCCTTTACCACCATCGTGGTGAACTACATCTATGCCGAAAATAACCTGATATTTTTGCGCCTGCACAGCAAGCGCAACCTCTGGCTGATGCGCGGCGGCACGCTGCTGATGGTGATAACCGGATCGCTGCTGAGCCTGCCGATGGTCTGGCAGATGGCGGACGTGATGATGGCGCTAATAGCGATTGTTAACCTCAGCGCCATCCTGCTGCTGTCGCCGGTGGTACGGATTATTGCCAATGACTACCTCCGCCAGCGCAGGCTGGGCATACGGCCGGTGTTTAATCCCCAGCGCTACCCGGAGATCCAGCGCCAGCTGGCTCCCGGCGCGTGGGACAATCTGCCGGACCGCTAGGCGAGCAATCGCAACTATCGATCAACGCAGGTGCTTTTTTTGCTAAAGTCCGTTTTTTGCGCCAGTCTGCGCATATTTCCCTGAGGAGTGGACATGCTGATTCTGATCTCACCGGCCAAGACGCTGGATTACCAAAGCCCGCTGGCCACCCAGCGCTATACGCAGCCGGTGCTGCTGGATCACGCCCAACAGCTGATTAACGTTGCCCGCCAGCTCTCCGCGCCGCAAATCAAGACCCTGATGGGCATCAGCGATAAGCTGGCCGATCTTAACGCCACGCGTTTTCACGACTGGCAGCCGGACTTTACTCCCGACAACGCCCTTCAGGCTATCCTCGCCTTTAAGGGCGATGTCTATGCCGGTATGCAGGCCGAGACCTTCAGCGACGACGATTTTACCTTTGCCCAGCAGCATCTGCGGATGCTTTCAGGCCTCTACGGCGTGCTGCGCCCGCTCGATCTGATGCAGCCCTACCGTCTGGAGATGGGCATTCGCCTGCAGAACCCGAAAGGCAGCGACCTGTATCAGTTCTGGGGAGAGACCATCACCCACACGCTCAACGAGGCGCTGGCGGCGCAGGGCGATAACATTATCGTTAATCTGGCGTCGGATGAGTACTTCCGGGCGGTGAAGCCGAAACAGCTTGCTGGCGAGATCGTAAAACCGGTATTCCTCGATGAGAAAAACGGTGTCTTTAAGGTAATTAGCTTCTATGCCAAGAAAGCGCGCGGGCTGATGAGCCGCTACATCATTGAAAACCGCCTGACGACGCCGGAGCAGCTTAAGGCATTTGACGTGGATGGCTACGTCTTTGATGAAGAGATGTCGAAAAAGAACGAGCTGGTCTTTAAGCGTAGCGAACGTTAAAAGCCGCGCCGCGAGCGCCAGGTGGCCCGCGACGCGGCCGTGATTAGTGGTGATGACGGTCCGGGCCGTGGCCGCGATGGTGACCGTTGTCGTGATGATCAAAGTCACGACGGTCCGGCCCATGCGGCTGCCAGCGGTTTTCGCGCCACTCGTAATGTTTTTTCCAGTAGCCGTGGTCACGCCAGTGGCCGCCGTCCCAGTAGTTGCCGCTGTTGTCGCGATCGCCAATCTGCAGTTTCACCGACGGCAGCAGGGTGAGTTCGGCCGCCTGGGCCGCCATTGGGGCAACGGCCAGCATAGAGAGGGCGAGGATCAGAGGTTTTAAAATAGGCTTCAACATGGGTAACTCCTTACTTCTTTTTTGGCCCGTTACGGGCTGATGTAAAGAGATTACGCAATCTGTTACCGCGTTGTTATTCTCTGCAATCCTAATCTGTAAGTGACCGCATTTATTGGGAATTTCTACTTTTTCTCTGCCATATTCCTGCACATTTTCTTCATATTTGGGCGTAAAAAAAGCCCGGTGGCGACGATGCCTTACCGGGCCTACAGAGACAACAACAATCTTTACGCTTTTTGCATCATCAGCGCGCGCAGGGCGGCAAAATCAGCAGGCAGGCTGTGGGAGAGCAGCGGCAGCTCGGCGCGCTCAGCCAGCGCGGCAGGCAGATCCAGCGTATCGCCAAGGATCGCCTCGACGCTCTCTTTGAATTTCGCCGGATGCGCGGTGCCAAGGAACAGGCCGTACTCGCCTGGATGCAGCTGGTCGCGCAGGGCGCGGTAGGCCACTGCCGCGTGCGGCTCGGAGAGATATCCCTTCTCTTTCAGCTCCAGCATGGTCGCTTTGGTCACCTCGTCGTCGATGGCAGCATAGCCCAGCTCGTTCAGACGCCAGATCTTACGGCGGAACAGCTCCTCCACGCGCGGCCAGTTGTTGGGCTGGCTGACGTCCATGGCGTTGGAGAGCGTCGCCTGGGTCACATTCGGGCTCCACTCCCCTGCTTTCAGGAAGCGCGGCACGGTGTCGTTGGCGTTAGTGGCAGCAATAAAGCGCTTCACCGGCAGCCCCAGCGATTTCGCCAGCAGGCCGGCGGTGAGATCGCCAAAGTTTCCGCTCGGTACAGAGATCACCAGCTGGTTGCGCGCTTCCTGCGGCAGCTGCGCCACCGCCTCGAAGTAGTAGCAGATCTGCGCCAGCAGGCGGCTGATGTTGATGGAGTTTGCCGAGTTCAGCCCCAGGGCCTGCTTCAGCTCTTCATCGTCAAAGGCCTGCTTGACCAGCGCCTGACAGGCGTCAAAGTCGCCGTCAATCGCTACCGTCTCGATATTGCCCCCCAGCGTACAGAAGAGTTTCTCCTGCAGCGGGCTAATTTTGCCCTGCGGGTAGAGGATCACCACGCGGACGTTTTTCAGGCCATAGAAGGCGTGCGCCACGGCCGCGCCGGTATCGCCGGAGGTCGCGGTCAGGATGGTGACCGGCTTGTCGCCGCTGATGTGGGTCAGCATCTGCGCCATAAAGCGGCCGCCAAAATCTTTAAACGCCAGCGTCGGACCGTGGAACAGCTCCAGGCAGCCGATATCTTCTTCCACCTTGCTCACCGGGGCGGGGAAGGTAAAGGCCGCACGCACGCGCTCCTCCAGCAGCTCCTGCGGGATCTCATCGCCAATAAAGGCGGCAAGGATCTTTGCGCTACGGCTAACGAAATCCTGCTCCAGCATCTCGTCGATTTCGGTCAGGTTGAACTCGGGCAGATCGTGAGGGAAGAACAGCCCCTGCTGTTTACCCAGCCCCTGCGTTACCGCCTGGGCAAAGGAGACCTGCTCGTTATGATCTTTAAGGTTGTAGAGTTTCATTAATTATCCCAGTACGCGTGCGCCCGCTGTATCCAGCCGGCAAATATGAACGAAGCCTTCCTGATTCTGCAGATAGTGTTTACTCAACCAGTCTGCGACGCGCTGCGCGGTGTCCGGCCGGTCGCAGAGCGCGAACAGCGTCGGCCCCGATCCGGAGATACCGCTCGCCAGCGCGCCAATCTCTGCCACCGCCTGACGCGCCTCTTTAAAGCCCGGCAGCAGGCGGGCACGGTATGGCTCGGCAATCACGTCTTTCATCAGCTTCGCGGCCAGCTGCGGCTGGCGAGAGTAGCAGGCGTGAATAAACCCGGCCAGATGTCGCCCATGGGCAATGCAGTCCTGACGGCGATACTGTGCGGGTAAAATTGCCCGTGCCTCTGCCGTTGAGACCTTGATCCCCGGATAGGCCAGCACCCACAGCCACTCATCAAAGCCTGGCACCTGCTGGCTGATAATGCCGTTCTCTTCGATCATCAGCTGCATGCCGCCGAGGAAACAGGGGGCCACGTTATCGTAATGAATGCTGCCGGAGATGCGCCCCTCCAGCTCGCCCATTAGCGCCAACAGGCGCGTATCGTTCAGCGGCTTACCGCAGTGCTCGTTCATCGCCATCAGCGCGGCAACCACGGAGCAGGCGCTGGAGCCGAGTCCCGAGCCAATCGGCATATTTTTTTCCAGCGTCATGGTCACCGGAATGGTTTTATTCAGCTCCTGGCAAAAACGCTCCCAGCACTGATAGACAATATTTTCCCGCGGCTCCGGGGGCAGCTTATCCGCAAAGCGCCCCAGATTATTCAGGCTAAAACGATCGGCCGCCTCAACCGTGACGACGTCGCCCAGCAGGGAGCCATCCACCGGCGTTACCGCCGCCCCAAGCACGTCGAAGCCAACGCTCATATTGGCGCTGGAGGCCGGGGCATACACTTTCACCATGTTAAACTCCTAACTTCCATGAGAGGGTGCGCAGCAGATCGGCAAAAACGCCTGCCGCCGTCACATCGTTGCCCGCACCGTAACCGCGCAGCACCAGCGGCAGCGGTTGGTAGTAGTGGCTGTAGAACGCCAGCGCGTTCTCACCGTTTTTCACTTTATAGAGCGGATCGTTGCCGTCTACCTCGGCGATCTTCACCCGGCAGATGCCATCCTCTTCGATATTCCCCACGTAGCGCAACACTTTGCCCTCATCGCGCGCTTTCGCCACCCGAGCGGCAAAGGCATCGTCAAGCTGCGGCAGGCGGGCCATAAAGCTGTTTACGTCGCCGCTGTCGTCAAAGCCTGCCGGCAGCACCGGCTCGATAACGATATCCGTCAGCTCCAGCTCACGCCCCGTCTCGCGGGCGAGGATCAGCAGCTTGCGCGCTACGTCCATGCCGGAGAGATCGTCCCGCGGATCCGGCTCGGTATAGCCCAGATCCCGTGCGATCCCGGTCGCTTCCGAAAGGCTCATGCCTTCGTCCAGCTTACCGAAAATAAAGGATAACGATCCGGAAAGGATCCCGGAAAAACGCTGCAGTTCATCGCCCGCGTTAAGCAGGTTTTGCAGGTTTTCAATCACCGGCAGCCCTGCCCCAACGTTGGTGTCGTAGAGGAACTTGCGGCGCGACCCGGCGGCGGCGTGGCGTAGCTGGTGGTAGTAGGCCATCGATGAGGTGTTGGCTTTCTTGTTCGGCGTAACCACGTGGAAGCCTTCGCGCAGGAAGTCGGCGTACTGATCGGCCACCGCCTGGTTGGAGGTACAGTCCACGATCACCGGGTTGAGCAGATGATACTCTTTGACCAGGCGGATCAGCCTACCCAGGTTGAACGGCTCTTTCGCCTCCGCCAGCTCCGCCTGCCAGTTATCCAGGTTGAGGCCGTGCACGTTAGTCAGCAGCGCCTTTGAATTGGCTACGCCACAGACCCGCAGATCGATATGCTTGCCTTTCAGCCAGCTCTGCTGACGCTTGAGCTGCTCCAGCAGCGCGCCGCCGACGCCGCCGACGCCAATCACGAACACCTCAATCACCTGGTCGGTATTGAACAGCATCTGATGGGTGACGCGCACGCCGGTGGTGGCGTCGTCGTTGCTAACCACCACCGAGATGGAGCGTTCGGACGAGCCCTGAGCAATGGCCACGATGTTGATATTGGCGCGGGCCAGCGCGGCGAAGAATTTAGCCGAGATGCCGCGCAGAGTACGCATGCCGTCGCCGACCACCGAGATAATCGCCAGTCGCTCCATGACCGCCAGCGGCTCCAGCAGACCCTCTTTCAGCTCAAGGTAGAACTCATCCCCCAGCGTCCGGCGCGCACGGGCGCAGTCGGCCTGCGGCACGCAGAAGCTGATACTGTACTCGGACGAGGACTGGGTGATCAGCACCACCGAGATCCCGGCCCGTGACATAGTGGCAAACACTCGCGCCGCCATCCCGACCATGCCTTTCATACCGGGGCCGGAGACGCTGAACATCGCCATATTATTGAGATTAGAGATGCCCTTCACCGGCAGGCCGTCGTCGTCAGAGGTCGGCCCGATCAACGTACCGGGCGCCTGCGGGTTACCGGTATTTTTAATCAGGCAAGGGATCTGGAACTGGGCGATAGGGGTAATGGTGCGTGGGTGCAGCACCTTCGCGCCGAAGTAGGAGAGCTCCATTGCCTCCTGGTAAGACATGGACTTCAGCAGTCGGGCATCGGGTACCTGACGCGGGTCGCAGGTGTAGACCCCGTCAACGTCGGTCCAGATTTCACAGCAGTCGGCACGCAGGCAGGCGGCCAGCACGGCAGCAGAGTAGTCGGAGCCGTTGCGCCCCAGCACCACCAGCTCGCCCTTCTCATTGCCCGCGGTGAAGCCAGCCATCAGGATCATATGGTCTGCGGGGATCTGGCTGGCGGCGATGCGGCGGGTGGATTCGGCGATATCTACGGTAGATTCGAGGTAGTGGCCCACGGCGAGCAGTTTTTCTACCGGATCGATCACCGAGACCTTATGTCCCCTGGCTTCCAGCAGCCCGGCCATAATCGCGATGGAGAGCTTCTCCCCCCGGCAGATAATGGCGGCGTTGATGCTGTCCGGGCACTGGCCCAGCAGGGCGATGCCATGGAGAACATGTTTGATTTGCGCGAACTCGTGCTCAACCTGCTGTTTCAGCCGGGCAAGGGGGAAACCGGGCTGAACCTCGGCCAGGCCTGCAAGCAGGTCGGCAAAAATGTGCTCTGCGTCGCTGATGTTGGGTACGGCATCCTGGCCCCCGATGGTTTTCTCAATCATCGCCACCAGGTGATTGGTAATTTTGGCCGGGGCAGACAGCACGGTTGCAACCTGCCCCTGCCTGGCATTGCTCTCCAGAATCTCGGCAACACGCAGAAAACGTTCTGCATTTGCCACTGACGTACCGCCGAACTTCAACACTCGCATGGTATTACCCCTTGATTTTTGCTCGAAAAAAAAGCCCGCACTGTTCAGGTGCGGGCTTTTTTCTGTGTTTCCTGTACGCGTCAGCCCGCACCGTTACCTGTGGTAATGGTGGTGGTAATAATTGTCAGCGTGCTGATGCGATTCATGGATGTTGTGTGCTCTGTCATTTTTATCTGTCTGTCTTGTATAGCTATACGGTTAAAGGATATCCCTGCCTGAGTCAATGAATTTCTGCTTTTTGCCCTTTTCATCCTCTGCGCAGGTCGCGCTGCGCTGACCGCACTTTTCTCCGCACTCTCACCGAAGGAAAAAGCGATATCAGCATCTTTTACCATAACAAAAAGCGATGACAGCGTTTTACTCTGCGAGTTTTTTTTCGATATCGTGCAACAAACGGTGCAGCATGGCAGTATCGCGCTGCGCAAACAGACCCAGCCGCTGCTCCAGCCAGTCGGCTAGTTTGACGTCATCCGCCACGCCCAGCGTCCCCAGCAGCGATCGCGCCCGCAGACGCAGCGCCTTAAGCTGCTCTTCACTCTGGACCACAGCCGGTTCGTTGCGCTGTTGCATTAACGATGCTAACTGGTAACAGTAGACCATCACGGCCTGTCCAAGATTCAGCGACGGGTAGTCGGCAACCATGGGTACGCCGGTGAGAACATCAGCCAGGGCTAACTCCTCATTGGTTAAACCTGAATCTTCCCGGCCAAATACCAGCGCGGCGCGCTCCATCCACTGGTTCTTCTCCTGCATTAGCGGCAGCAGTTCAGCAGGCGTGGCGTAGTAGTGGAACTTTGCCCGGCTGCGGGCGGTGGTAGCCACCGTAAAATCGATATCGGCCAGGGCATCAGCGAGCGTGGGGAAAAACCTTGCGTTATCAATAATATCGCCGGATCCGTGAGCTACCCAGCGCGCCCCCTCCTGCCGGTGGGCTTCGCTGTCGACAATGCGCAGATCGCTAAAGCCCATGGTCTTCATGGCCCGGGCCGCCGCGCCAACGTTTTCAGGCCTGGCGGGTGAAACGAGTACTATTGATACATGCATGGGTTACTCTCTGGTGTGCCCGATGGCGGGCTAAAAAGGCAATCAACATCAAGTTATTACGCATCACAAATTTACAAAAACGTAACACGAATCACTGAATTTGCATCAGGAAATGCTTAAAAATTACTACACTGTTTACTGGGGTAATTAGCAGCCAGTATGTTAACAGAACAGGATTATCCCTATGTTACGCATGATAATCTGCCTGAAGAGCGCTATTCAGCGGTGGATTCAGCAAATTCATTAATTAACGCCTGTAACTATCTGTTTATTGAAAAGATGTTATAAACGCTAGTAATAAGATGCGATGATTTCATCAAACTGTTAACGTGCTACAATTGAACTTGATATATGTCAACCAACCGTAGTTTTATTGGGTGTCCGGTGCGTCTTAACCTGTTATGTTGCTGTTAAAATGGGTAGGATGACAACCGTTTTTGACACTGTCGGGTCCAAAGGGAGTGTGTGCCCACGACCAAGCTAATGATGTTGTTGACGTTGATGGAAAGTGCATCAAGAACGCCATTACGTACTTTAGTCATGTTACGCCGTTCATGTTAATTTGCGACATGCATCAGGCAGGTCAGGGACTTTTGTACTTCCTGTTTCGATTTAGTTGGCAATTTAGGTAGCAAACATGCAGACCCCGCACATTCTTATTGTTGAAGACGAGTTGGTAACACGCAACACGTTGAAGAGCATTTTCGAAGCAGAAGGATACGATGTCTTTGAAGCGACTGATGGCGCTGAAATGCATCAGATTCTTTCTGATAACGATATCAACCTGGTGATCATGGATATCAACCTGCCGGGCAAAAATGGCCTGCTGCTGGCGCGTGAACTGCGCGAACAGGCAGACGTCGCCCTGATGTTCCTGACAGGCCGTGATAACGAAGTCGATAAGATCCTCGGCCTCGAGATTGGCGCGGATGATTACATCACCAAACCGTTTAACCCACGCGAGCTGACCATCCGCGCGCGCAACCTCCTCTCCCGTACCATGAACCTGGGCACGGTGAGCGAAGAGCGCCGCAACGTCGACAGCTATAAATTCAACGGCTGGGAGCTGGATATCAACAGCCGCTCGTTGATTAGCCCGAACGGTGAGCAGTACAAGCTGCCGCGCAGCGAGTTTCGCGCCATGCTGCACTTCTGCGAAAACCCGGGCAAGATCCAGACCCGTGCCGATCTGCTGAAGAAGATGACCGGTCGCGAGCTGAAGCCGCACGATCGTACCGTTGACGTGACTATCCGCCGCATTCGTAAACACTTCGAATCAACGCCGGATACGCCGGAGATCATCGCCACCATTCACGGCGAAGGCTACCGCTTCTGCGGCGATCTGCAGGAGTAAGGCTTAGTCACTGTAATGCCGGGCGGCACTGCGTTTGCCCGGCCTACGGTCACACATTAATGCCACGGCATAATCGGCACGGCGCTTAATGCGTTCTTCGGCGACCCTTCTACGACCTTATCGGAGTAGGCAAGGTAGGCCAGCGTATTGCGCTTCGCGTCGTAGAAACGTACCACCTGGAGCTTCTTGAAGACCAGCGAGGTACGTTTCTGGAATACCACGTCTCCCTGCGCTTTCCCGCTCTTCACCTTCTCACTCAGCTCAATCGGCCCTACCTGCTGACAGGAGATCGCTGCGTCGGAGGTGTCCTCTGCCAGCCCTAACCCACCCTTGATACCGCCGGTTTTCGCCCGGCTGATATAGCATGTCACGTTTTTAACATCGGGATCGTCAAAGGCTTCAACTACAATTTTATGATCCGGTCCGAAGACTTTAAAGACCGTATCAACTGACCCAATCTCTTCAGCCTGCGCGGCCTGGCCTACGAGGCCCAGCGCCAAAAGTATTGCTAAGCACTTGTATTTCATATTGTTACCATATCTGAATATTACGTTATGTTACTATTTTGCCTGCTAAAATAAATTCTTATAATTCAAGCGATTAAATTTTACTTCAGCAATACACACGAAAACCGCACGCTTACTCAAAAAAAACACTGAATGCTAAAATAGCAGGGAATGATATTATTCGCATAACCCTGCTATCGGGTACGACTGTTTTAAGGATGAGGACACTGTATGGATCAGGCTGGGATTATTCGCGATCTACTTGACTGGCTGGAAGATCACCTGCATCAACCGCTGGCCCTGAGTGATGTGGCGATCAAAGCAGGGTACTCCAAGTGGCATCTGCAAAGAATGTTTAAGGATGTCACCGGTCTGGCCATTGGGGCCTATATTCGCGCACGTCGACTCTCAAAGTCAGCCGTAGCACTGCGCCTGACCGCCCGCCCGATCCTCGATATTGCGCTCCAGTATCGTTTTGACTCCCAACAGACCTTTACCCGCGCATTCAAGAAACAGTTTGGCGTGACGCCTGCATTTTATCGCCGCTCTCCTGACTGGAACGCGTCGGGCATTCGCCCGCCGCTGCATTTGGGTGAATTCACCCTGCCAAAACATGAATTTGTTACCCTGCCGGAAACGCCGCTGATGGGGATCACCCAGAGCTACAGCTGCTCGCTGGAAGAGATCTCCGTCTTCCGGCATGAGATGCGGATCCAGTTCTGGCGTGCGTTTTTAGGCAGCTCGCCTACCCTGCCCGCTGAGCTATACGGGTTGCATGAGCCGCGTCCTAGCCTGGAGAAGGATGACGAGCAGGAGGTGCTCTACACCACAGCCGTTACCCCCGAGATGGCCAACGGCCATCTGCAAGGTGCTTTTCCTCTGGTGTTGCAGAGCGGAGAGTACGTGATGTTTACCTATGAAGGACCAGGCACCGGACTCCAGCAGTTTATCTTAACGGTCTACGGCACCTGTATGCCGATGCTCAACCTCACCCGCCGCAAAGGGCTGGATATCGAACGTTTCTTCCCACGTGACGAGGCCAGGAACCAGACGCCGCCGTTGTATATTCGCTGCGAATATCTGATCCCTGTCCGGCGTTAACGTTGTAGCTCGTCCAGCGCGGGCGCATCAAGGTGCGAAACGTCACCCGCTGTCTCTACCACCCAGCCTGAGGCTAGCCACGGGCTCTGCTGGTAATCAATACGTGAGATAGAGCAGTTGCGCAGACGCAGACGACGCTCTGCCCAGGCTGGCAGGCCAAGGATAGTGCTGACCAGACAGCCCAGCGCCATACCGTGACTAACCAGCAGCGGGCGGCTGCCTTCCGGCAGTTCCAGGCAGGTGGCCAGCACCGCATGCATACGCTCGCTCAGCTCCTGCATCGACTCCCCGTCGGGAATGCGGCCATCGGACGTGCCGTTGACTAGCTGGCGACGCCACTGCTCCTCTTCCTCGGTCAGCGAATCGATAGGGCGCTGTTCCAGCACGCCCATATCCAGCTCGCGCAGGCGAGCATCCAGCGAAATCTCACACCCGCAGTAGTCGGCAATGATCTCCGCCGTGCGCTGCGTGCGCCCCAGATCGCTGGCGATAACGTGGGTGATCCCCAGCGCTTTCGCGCGCTCGGCCACCTGCTGTGCCTGCTGCTCCCCTTTGGCCGTCAGCGGACTGTCTGACTGGCCCTGAATACGACGCTCGGCGTTCCACTGCGTTTCACCGTGGCGAACAAGGTATACCTGTAACATGCTTTTTATCCGTTATACTGCGATGAAATTTTTTATATGAGTTGGTTAGATTATGCACCATGTTGTCTCAGCTACCACTAATCCCGCCAAAATTAAGGCTATTCTGCACGCATTCAACGAGATTTTCGGCGAAGGATCCTGCCATATCGAGTCCGTGGCCGTCGAGAGCGGCGTACCGGAGCAGCCGCTTGGCAGCACAGAAACGCGGGCTGGCGCACGTAATCGCGTGGAGAATGCCCGTCAGGCGCGTCCCGACGCCGACTTCTGGGTGGCTATTGAAGCAGGGATAGATGAGGAGAGTACCTTTAGCTGGGTGGTGATTGAGAGCCGGGCGCAGCGCGGCGAAGCGCGTTCCGCTACCCTGCCGCTGCCAGCGGCAATACTAAGCCGCGTGCGTGCCGGAGAGGCGCTCGGGCCGGTGATGTCAGAGGTCACCGGCATCGATAAGATTGGACGTAAAGAGGGGGCGATCGGCGTCTTTACCCACGGCGTGCTGACGCGGAGCAGCGTCTACCATCAGGCGGTGATCCTGGCCCTCAGCCCGTTTCACCATGCGGCGTACCGCTAGCCTTTCAGCAGCGCCTTCTCCAGCCACAGACGCAGTTCTGGCGGGGCGGCTTTCAGGCTGTTAGAGCCGCGGGTAATGGTGGCGATGCCGGTGCCCAGCTCGTTTTTAAGCTCCCGCTGGCTCATTTCACCGCGCAGAAGCTCCTCAATAATACGTACCCGCGTGCCCAGCGCTTCGCGCTCGTCGGGGGTCAGCATCAGATTAAGCAGCGGCAGGTGCAGATCCTGGTCGTAGGCGTGCTGGAGCAGTTCGACGAAGCGCAACCACTCCTGATGACGCTGTTCGGCTACTTCTGCTGAATAAGGGGATTGCTGGGTCATGTTAGGCTGCCATACTCGTTGACGAGTACAACAGCATAACACAAACCGCCGGATCAGTAACGGCGGCCCCACTCCGTGGCGGTCAGCAGAGTCGGTTTTCCACCCAGGAAGTAGCGGTAATAGGCATCATAGGCCAGCACGTTTTTCACGTAGCCCCGCGTCTCCGAGAAGGGAATGCTCTCCACAAACGCCACCGCGTCGATGCGTCCGGCGCTGTTGCCAAGCCAGGTCCGTACTCGTCCAGGCCCGGCGTTATAGGCTGCCGACGCAAAGATGCGGTTATTGCCGAACTGGTTATAGACGTATTGCAGATAGCTGGTGCCGATATCGATATTGGTTTGCGGATCCAGCAGCTGGGCAGGATCGCTGTAGCCTGGAATATTGAACATCTGCACCGTATGCGTTGCCGTACCCGGCATCACCTGCATCAGACCGCTTGCCCCAACCGGTGAGCGCGCCTTCGGATTCCAGGCGCTCTCCTGGCGGGCAATCGCCATCGCATAGCTCTGGGGAATATCCTTGCCGCTGGTATAGCGTTCAAAGAGATCGCGCCAGGCCAGCGGGAAACGCTCCTGCAGCTGATCCCACAGCTTGCCGGCGATGGTCGCCTGCACGCCCAGATCCCACCACTGACGATCGTAGGCGTAGCGCGCCAGCTGAGCCTGCTGTTGCGGCGTGCGGCTGCTGACCAGGTTGGCCCACTCGCTGCGTGCGGTGTTGTCGAGGCCCCAGAACATAAGCTCCCGCACCCGCGCCATCTCTGGACTCTGCACCAGCTGCGGATCCGGCTCACCTGACGCCTTGTCGATCTTCAATTGATACTCTTCGCCAAGGCGCTGCGCGGCAACCATAGGATAGAAGCCGCGCTTCTGCATCAGATCGTGCAGGATGGTATTGCCTTCCTCTTCACGGCCACGCTCCAGCAGCAGATCCGCCTGCCAGTAACGCCACTCCTCTTTCTCTTTCGCTTCCATCGGCAGGCGGGCCAGCCAGGTATTGAGTCCCTGACGATCGCCTGTGCCTAACGCCAGGCGTACCCGGCGCTCTACCAGCGACGTTGACTGGGAGCGCATAATGGCGTCATCGCGCCAGCGCGCCTGCTCCTCGGTGACGTTGTTGCCCATCAGCCGCCAGACGACAATCTCCCGCAGCGCCTGGGTCTGCTCCTCATTAAGCTGCTGCGCCGAAGCCAGCGACGGGATCATCAGACGCGCGTTTTCCACGTCCTGACGGGCGACGCTCTCAAACGCCTCCTGGGCCATTTGCCGGGTAAAGTCAGTCGCGCCGGTGGTGCGGGCGAAGGTCAGCACGCTGTTGGGATCGTTTGCCAGATCGACAATGGCGCTGGAGATGGTCTGGTATTCGCTGGGCATCTGGTTCGCCAGCAGGAGAACGAGGCGGGTATTGCCCGCCTTCATCGCCAGCCGAATGCGTTCCAGGAAGGCCAGCGGATCCTGCTTGCCAGAGGCGCGCCACGCCCCAAACAGCCTGTCGCAGGCATTGGGCTGGCTCTTTCCGGTCAGCCACAGCGTTTTTGCCCCCTCCCACGCCGCGTCAGGCTGGGCGGTGTTCCATTTGGCATAGTAGTAGTTGCACTGCGCTTCAGTCGTTGCCGGTTTGTCCGGGCTAAACGCCAGCAGGCCGCGCCAGTCCTCACGGCGTGCCAGCTCGTTCACAAAGCGCGACTTCAGGTTGCGGGCGGGGGGCAGCGTCGGATTGGCCTGCACAAAGTTGCTCACCGCAATGGCTGGCTGGTTCATCAGATCGTCATTGATCTGGCGGTACTCCAGATAGGGATAGAGAGGATAGTCCTTGAGTTCCGGCATCAGCTGCGCCACGACGTCCATCTGCTTGTTGTCCCACGCCTGCTTGATTTGTGCATAGCGGTTTCGCTGCTCATCCAATGAGTCAGCGCGTGCCAGGCCGCTTACCGACAGCATGCAGCAGCCGACGGCCAGCAGTCGCCAGGCGACAGGTTTTGCATTCACAGGCACTTTCTCCTTAGAAATAAATTTGTTGGCGCATAACCCCTTCATGCTAACCAGGCATAAGGTAATTCGCCACGCGCTGAACACTTTTTTACTTTTGGTCTGATTTAACACTCGTGACGCAGCTGGCTGGGATTGGACCACAAAAACCGCTACACTCCGCACTTGAGTACCATTCACATTACGATAAAAGAGGCGAAGTCCAACGTGGCTCAATTCGTTTATACCATGCATCGTGTCGGCAAAGTGGTTCCGCCGAAACGTCATATTCTGAAAAATATCTCGCTGAGCTTCTTCCCGGGCGCAAAAATTGGCGTCCTCGGTCTCAACGGTGCGGGTAAGTCCACCCTGCTGCGCATTATGGCCGGCATCGATACCGACATCGAAGGTGAAGCCCGCCCGCAGCCCGGTCTGAAAATCGGCTACCTGCCGCAGGAGCCGAAGCTGAACCCAGAGCACACCGTGCGTGAGTCCATCGAAGAAGCCGTGGCCGAGGTGGTTAACGCCCTGAAAGGCCTCGACGAGGTGTATGCCAAGTACGCAGAGCCGGACGCTGACTTCGATAAGCTCGCGGCCCAGCAGGGCAAGTATGAAGAGATCATCCAGGCCCACGACGGTCACAACCTGAACGTGCAGCTGGAGCGCGCCGCTGACGCCCTGCGCCTGCCGGACTGGGATGCCAAAGTCGACAAGCTCTCCGGGGGTGAACGTCGCCGCGTGGCGCTGTGCCGCCTGCTGCTGGAAAAACCAGACATGCTGCTGCTCGACGAACCAACCAACCACCTGGACGCCGAGTCCGTGGCCTGGCTGGAACGCTTCCTGCACGACTTCGAAGGCACCGTCGTGGCCATTACCCACGACCGTTACTTCCTCGATAACGTTGCCGGTTGGATCCTTGAGCTTGACCGTGGTGAAGGCATTCCGTGGGAGGGTAACTACTCCTCCTGGCTGGAGCAGAAAGATCAGCGTCTGGCCCAGGAGGCCTCTCAGGAAGCGGCCCGCCGTAAATCCATTGAGAAAGAGCTGGAGTGGGTGCGTCAGGGTGCCAAAGGCCGTCAGTCTAAGGGCAAAGCCCGTCTGGCCCGCTTTGAAGAGCTGAACAACACCGAATACCAGAAACGTAACGAAACCAACGAACTGTTTATTCCGCCTGGCGCACGTCTGGGGGATAAAGTCGTTGAGGTGAGCAACCTGCGTAAATCCTACGGCGACCGCGTGCTGATCGACGATCTGAGCTTCTCGGTACCGAAAGGGGCTATCGTCGGCATCATCGGCCCGAACGGCGCGGGTAAATCTACCCTGTTCCGCATGATGTCCGGTCAGGAACAGCCTGACAGCGGTACCATCACCCTGGGTGAAACCGTCAAGCTGGCCTCTGTGGATCAGTTCCGTGACGCCATGGATAACAGCAAAACCGTGTGGGAAGAGGTGTCCGGCGGGCTGGATATCATGAAGATCGGCAACACCGAGATGCCAAGCCGCGCCTACGTGGGCCGCTTTAACTTCAAAGGCGTCGATCAGGGCAAACGCGTAGGCGAACTGTCCGGCGGTGAGCGTGGCCGTCTGCACCTGGCCAAACTGCTGCAGGTTGGCGGTAACGTGCTGCTGCTCGATGAACCAACCAACGACCTGGATATCGAAACCCTGCGCGCGCTGGAAAACGCCATGCTGGAGTTCCCGGGCTGCGCGATGGTGATCTCGCACGACCGTTGGTTCCTCGACCGTATCGCTACCCACATTCTGGACTACCAGGACGAGGGTAAAGTGGAGTTCTTCGAAGGTAACTTCACCGAGTACGAAGAGTATAAGAAACGTACCCTCGGCGCGGATGCGCTGGAGCCGAAGCGTATCAAGTACAAACGTATCGCCAAGTAATGATAGCGGCCTTCCTCGGAAGGCCGTTTTTTTATCCCTGCTCGCCCATCATCTCTTTCACCAGCTCCACGCAGCGCAGGAAACGCCCGTCGTAGTCTGACTCTTCGACGTGGATAAAGTCGATCCCATTGTCGTTAAGCATTGAGACCAGCATGCGCTGGAAGGTTTTGCGATCCACCGAGCTGCCGAGACTGCGCAGGCCGTCGGCGACCCACGGGGTGTTGTTCTCCAGCAGGATCACCAGGTCGAAGCGGTACTCGTCGATCAGCGCCTGCACGAACGGGTGCTCGCGCCCCTCATACTTTTTGCAGAACGCCTGAGTGGTCACGAAATCGGTATCGATAAAGGCCACCTTGTTGGCGTACTTCACCGCGAAGTCGATGTACTGGGCCTGGCCGAGGGCGATCTTGTCGTAGTCGGAGTACTGAAGGGCCATCTCATCGCCGCCAAGATGGGAGAAGACATAGTCGCGCCCGTACTCCCATGCGCTGGTGGTATTGAAGATGTTGGCGAGCTTATTCACCAGCGTCGACTTACCGCTCGACTCGCCGCCGAGGATAGCCACCGTGCGGACAAAGAACGGTTTCACCTCGGTGGGAATGTACTCCCAGTAGCGGAACGGGTTGGCGCGGATCTGCCCGCCGCTGATATTCATAAAGGTACGTTTGGGATCGATCAGCACCGTCTCGATATCGAGATGCTTCTCGTACTGCTCGGCATCGGCCTCTTCGGAGGTGTAGATCCAGTTGGGCTGGATCCCCTTCTCATCCATAAAGGCTTTGATCCCTTTACTCCACACGTCCCAGCCGTGCGGGTAAGGCTCCATCCCCTCCTCGTTAAAGGCGTGGATACGAATATTTTTCTGGTACTTGAAGGTCTGTAGCAGCCAGCGCAGGCGGTCGGGCACCGTGGGCTGCTGGGACATGGCGCTCTCTTCGAACAGCGCCCGGTCACGCGTCTCGTCGTAGCCCATGATGACATGCAGCTCGTCTACCTGGCTGCAGGCACGCTGCAGTAGGTAGATATGGCCGGTGTGCAGCGGGTAAAACTTGCCAAACACCACGCCGATATTTTTCTGCTGTCGGGGAAACGCCAGCCCGAGGAAGCGGTGCAGCGCCTCCAGCTTCTGCGCGCTGGGGCTTTTGATCTTGGCGTTGAGCAGCTGGCTTAGGTAGCCTTTGGTCATGCCGCTCGCCTCCGCCACCTGCTGTAACGTGCAGCCCTTCTGGCGGATGGCGGTTTTCAGATAGTCAAATGACGACATAAATTACGGTGCCTCCTGCAAAATCGTAGTGGTAATTATAAGTCGTCAAATACGCTTAGCGCATCGGCAAGTTTTTTCACGCCAAACACCTGCATCCCGGCCGGTGGTTTTTTCGGTACGTTGGCAGCAGGGACAATAGCCCGGCGGAAACCGTGCTTCGCCGCCTCGGAGATACGCTCCTGCCCGCTCGGCACCGGACGGATCTCGCCCGCTAGCCCTACCTCACCAAACACCACCAGATCGTCCGGCAGCGGCCGGTCGCGCAGGCTGGAGACCATCGCCAGCAGCAGCGCCAGGTCGGCACTGGTCTCGGTGACTTTTACCCCGCCGACGACGTTTACAAAGACATCCTGATCCGCCATCTGCAATCCGCCGTGGCGATGCAGCACCGCCAGCAGGATCGCCAGTCGGTTCTGCTCCAGACCCACCGCCACACGGCGTGGGTTAGCCATCATCGACTGATCCACCAGGGCCTGGATCTCAACCAGCAGCGGACGCGTGCCCTCCCAGACGACCATCACCGAGCTGCCAGAGGTGACTTCATCGCCCCGGCTGAGGAAGATGGCGGACGGGTTGCTGACCTCGCGCAGACCCTGCTCGGTCATCGCAAAGACGCCCAGCTCGTTTACCGCACCGAAGCGGTTTTTGTGGCTGCGCAGGGTACGGAAGCGCGAGTCGGCGTCGCCGTCCAGCAGCACGGAACAGTCGATACAGTGCTCCAGCACCTTCGGCCCGGCCAGCGAGCCATCTTTGGTAACGTGACCGACCATCACGATAGCGACGCCGCGCGTCTTGGCGAAGCGCGTCAGATAGGCCGCCGTCTCACGCACCTGGGCCACGCTGCCCGGCGACGACTGGATATCCGCCATGTGCATCACCTGGATCGAGTCGATCACCATCAGCTTCGGCAGCTCTTCGTCAGCAATCATGCAGATCTGCTCGATGCTGGTTTCGGAGAGCATGTTCAGGTTCGTCGTTGGCAGCCCCAGGCGATGGGCGCGCATCGCCACCTGCTGGAGTGACTCCTCCCCGGTGACGTACAGCGTCTTCATGTTTTCGGAGAGCTTGCACAGGGTTTGCAGCAGCAGCGTCGATTTACCTGCTCCTGGGTTACCGCCGATCAGGATCGCGCTGCCCGGCACGACGCCGCCGCCCAGCACGCGGTCAAACTCTTTGAAGCCGGTGGAGAAGCGCGGCAGCTCTTCCAGGCTAATCTCTGACAGCTTCTGCACCTTCGACACGCCTGCGTTACCGGCATAGCCGCTCAGCCGCTCGTTGCGCGCAACCGTCGGGGACGCCGCAACGCGCACCTCGGTGATGGTGTTCCAGGCTTGACAGGCGCTGCACTGCCCCTGCCAGCGCGGATAATCCGCACCGCATTCATTACAGACAAATGCGCGTTTTGGAGCTTTCGCCACGTTTACCTCGTTAGTTCTGGTTCAGGCTGCCCGACAGGATACAGAAAACGCCCATCAGGTCAGCGTGACGGATAGTGACTTCCGTCTTCTCATTCACTTTGGGTTTCGCGTGATAGGCGATCCCCAGCCCTGCCGCTTTGATCATCGGCAGATCGTTCGCACCGTCGCCGATCGCAACGGTTTGCGCCAGCGGAATATCGTACTCCTGCGCCAGGCGCAGCAGCGTGGCCGCCTTGTACTGCGCATCCACAATGTCACCCACCACGTGGCCGGTCAGCTTGCCGTCGACAATCTCCAGCTCGTTCGCCACGGCGGCGGTCAGGTGCAGCCTGTCGCGCAGGTAGTCGGCAAAGAAGGTAAAGCCGCCAGAGGCGATAGCCACCTTCCAGCCTAAGGCCTCTAACTTCAGCACCAGCTGGGTCAGGCCCGGCATCAGCGGCAGGCCGTCACGCACCTGGTGCAGGATGCTGGCATCGGCCCCCTGGAGGGTCCCGACGCGGCTGCGCAGGCTGGCAGTGAAGTCCAGCTCGCCGCGCATCGCCCGCTCGGTCACCTCGGCGACCATCTCACCGGTGCCCGCCAGCTTGGCGATCTCATCGATGCACTCGATCTGGATCGCGGTAGAGTCCATGTCCATCACCAGCAGGCCCGGCGTGCGCAGGTGCGGGATCTTACCCAGCGGCGCAACGTCCAGGCCGGCATCGTGCGCCAGGCGCGTCGCCCGCGGCGTCAGCGATCCGGCCAGGCGGATCACCTGGTAATCCTCGACGCACCAGGCCGCGACGATCACCATCGCCGCGCCAAGTGAGCGCTGATACGCCGTCAGGCGCTGTTTATCCAGGCTGCGGCCATAGAGCAGCCAGCCGCTGCGACCCGCGTGATAATCGAGCGGCATCACCTCGTCGCCGCTTAAAGAGAGCGGCAGCCCAGGCCACTGAGAGACGGCTTCGGGCAGGTCGCGCCAGGTTAAACTGTTAGACATTAAAGCTCCTGTAAAAACACGTGCGGCCAAACGCATCCGGGTAAAAATAACGCATGAGGCTACCCTGTAATCATCGCTTCTGGCAACATGCTAACCTCAAATTTTCATCAGGTAAGAATATGGCTCGCGCAAAACTGAGATTCCGGCTGCATCGCGCTGTGATTGTGCTCATCTGTCTCGCCCTGCTGGTGGCGCTGATGCAGGGGGCATCGTGGTTTAGCCAGAGCCACCAGCGGGCGCGTAACCCCCAGTTTGAAGAGCTGGCCCGCACCCTGGCGCACCAGGTGACCCTGAACCTCACGCCGCTTATGCGCAGCGAAACGCCGGACGAGAAGCGGATTAGCGCACTGCTGCGTCAGCTCACCGAAGGGAGCCGCATTCTTGACGCAGGCGTTTACGATGAGCAGGGCGATCTGATTGCGCGTTCAGGGGAGAGCGTCGACGTCCGCGACCGTCTGGCGCTGGACGGAAAAAAAGCCGGCGGCTACTTTAACCAGCAGATTGTTGAACCCATACAGGGGAAAAATGGCCCGCTCGGCTACCTGCGTCTGACGCTCGACACCCATACCCTACCGACCGAAGCAAAACAGGTCGATAATACCACAAATATCCTCCGCCTGATGCTGCTCCTGTCACTGGCGATTGGCGTAGTGCTGACCCGCACGCTGCTGCAGGGTAAGCGTACCCGCTGGCAGCAGTCGCCTTTCCTGCTCACCGCCAGCCGGTCGGTGCCGGAAGAGGAGGAGAGCGAGAAGCGCGAGCCGTAGCGCGTGTGCATGCCCGCCGCTTTGTCGTTACTATGGGGGCAAATACAGAAAAGGAAAGCTGCCATGTCCACATTACGTCTGCTTATCTCTGATTCATACGATCCCTGGTTTAACCTGGCGGTAGAGGAGTCAATCTTTCGCCAGATGCCCGCTACCCAGCGCGTGCTGTTTCTGTGGCGCAACGCCGATACGGTGGTGATTGGCCGGGCGCAAAACCCGTGGAAAGAGTGCAATACCCGGCGCATGGAGGAGGATAACGTCCGCCTCGCCCGGCGTAGCAGCGGCGGCGGCGCGGTGTTTCACGATCTCGGCAATACCTGCTTTACCTTTATGGCGGGCAAGCCGGAGTATGACAAAACCATCTCTACCCACATTGTGCTTAACGCCCTTAACGCGCTGGGCGTAGCGGCGGAAGCCTCAGGACGTAACGATCTGGTAGTCAAAACGCCGGAGGGCGACCGCAAGGTATCCGGTTCGGCCTATCGCGAGACGCCGGATCGTGGCTTCCACCACGGAACGCTGCTGCTTAATGCCGATCTAAGCCGGCTGGCGAACTACCTTAACCCCGATAAGAAGAAGCTCCAGGCCAAGGGCATTACCTCAGTACGGGGCCGGGTGGCAAATCTGGTCGATCTGCTGCCGGGCATCACCCATGAGGCGATCTGCGCCGCAGTCACCGAGGCCTTTTTTGCCCACTACGGCGAGCGCGTCGCGGCGGAGATCATCTCGCCGGACAAGACGCCGGATCTGCCGAACTTTGCCGATACCTTTGCCCGCCAGAGCAGCTGGGAGTGGAACTTTGGTCAGGCCCCCTCGTTCAGCCATCTGCTGGATGAGCGCTTCACCTGGGGCGGCGTCGAGCTGCATTTCGACGTTGAGCGAGGACACATCACGCGCGCGCAGATCTTTACCGACAGCCTGAACCCGGCCCCGCTGGAGGCACTGGCGGCGCGTCTGCAGGGCTGTCCTTATCGTGCGGATAGTCTGCAGCAGGCGTGCGATGCGCTGTTAGGGGATTTTCCAGAGCAGGAGAGAGAGTTACGCGAACTTTCCGCGTGGGTAGCGCAGGCGGTGAGATAATATAAACGCCCGGTGGCGCTATGCTTACCGGGCCTACAGGTTTCGTAGGCCCATCCAGCGCCGCCGGGCAAGAGCAAACTTACTCTTTGTCGCCCAGCAGTACGGACTCCAGCGCGATCTTAATCATATCGTTGAAAGTCGTCTGACGTTCGGCAGCGGTGGTCTGCTCGTGGGTACGGATATGGTCAGAAACGGTGCAGATAGTCAGCGCTTTTGCACCGAACTCTGCCGCTACGCCGTAGATCCCTGCCGCTTCCATCTCCACGCCGAGAATGCCATATTTTTCCATCACGTCGAACATGCTCGGGTCCGGCGTATAGAAGAGATCGGCAGAGAAGATGTTGCCGACGCGCGCGTCAACGCCCAGCGCTTTAGCCGCGTCTACCGCGTTGCGCACCATGTCAAAGTCGGCAATCGCCGCGAAGTCATGATCCTTAAAGCGCAGACGGTTTACCTTGGAGTCGGTGCAGGCACCCATACCGATCACCACGTCACGCAGCTTAACGTCAGCGCGTACCGCGCCGCAGGAGCCTACGCGGATGATCTTCTTCACGCCAAAATCGGTGATCAGCTCTTTGGTGTAGATAGAGCAGGACGGAATACCCATCCCGTGGCCCATCACGGAGATCTTACGGCCTTTGTAGGTGCCGGTGTAGCCCAGCATCCCGCGCACGTTGTTAACTTCGCGCACGTCTTCAAAGAAGGTTTCTGCGATATGTTTAGCACGCAGCGGATCGCCCGGCATCAGCACAACGTCAGCGAAATCGCCCATTTCGGCATTAATGTGAGGAGTTGCCATTTTCATTCCTTTTTATACATTTTTGCGCCGGATGGCGGCGATGCCTTATCCGGCCTACAGGATCCGTAAGCCCGGCAAGCGCAGCGCCGCCGGGCAAAAGCATTACAGCATGTTTTTGCCATATTCCATTGGCGACGTACCAAAGTACGATGCCAGCGTCTGGCCGATATCCGCGAAGGTGTCACGGTGGCCCAGCGAGCCAGGCTTGACGTTCGGGCCGTAGATCAGCACCGGGATATGCTCACGGGTGTGGTCTGTACCGGTCCAGGTCGGGTCGCAGCCGTGGTCGGCGGTAAGGATGATGATGTCACCCTCCTCTACCAGCGCTAACAGCTCCGGCAGACGACGGTCGAACAGCTCAAGGCCGCCCGCGTAGCCTGCTACATCACGGCGATGTCCCCAGGAGGAGTCGAAGTCAACGAAGTTGGTAAACACGATGGTGTTATCCCCCGCTTCCTTCATCTCTTTAACGGTGGCGTCAAAAAGCGCGTCCAGGCCGGTGGCTTTCACTTTTTTAGTGATACCGACGTGGGCATAGATATCGGCGATTTTGCCTACCGATACCACCTGGCCATCTTTCTCTTCCACCAGCTTCTGCAGAACGGTCGGTGCCGGCGGCTCTACCGCCAGATCGTGACGGTTACCGGTACGCTGGAAGTTACCTGCCTTGTCGCCAACAAACGGACGCGCAATCACGCGGCCAATGTTATAGCCGCCTTCGGTCAGCTCTTCACGGGCGATTTCGCACAGCTCGTAGAGCTTATCCAGGCCATAGGTCTCTTCATGGCAGGCGATCTGGAACACCGAGTCGGCAGAGGTATAGAAAATCGGCTTGCCGGTTTTCATATGCTCTTCACCGAGCTGATCCAGAATTACCGTCCCCGAGGAGTGGCAGTTGCCCAGATAGCCCGGCAGCCCGGCACGCGCTACCAGCTTGTCGAGCAGCTCCTGTGGGAAGCTGTTCTCGGTGTCGGAAAAGTAGCCCCAGTCAAAGAGAACCGGCACGCCAGCGATCTCCCAGTGGCCCGACGGCGTATCTTTCCCAGAAGAGAGCTCATGCGCCCAGGCGTATGCGCCTGCGATCTCCGCATTACCGTCCATCCCCGCAGGAATGGTGCCGGTTGAGCCTTCATGCGCTTTCGCCAGGCCCAGACGGGTTAAATTAGGCAGGTTCAGCGGGCCCTGACGGCCGGTGTTAGCTTCGCCTTTGGCACAGGCTTCGGCAATATGGCCGAGCGTATCAGAGCCTGCATCGCCAAAACGGTCCGCATCTTCGGTAGCGCCGATGCCGAAAGAGTCCAGCACCATAATAAATGCACGTTTCATATTTTCTCCGTACTTAGTGCTTCAGAAAATGAGTGCTTCAAATAAAATCGATCAGATCAGTATACAGCTATTCAGTAATGCGACGATAGACGGTTGGCGTGGTTTCGGGAGCTTGATCGTCTAACGTGACGGCAGACTTCACGGCTTTTGCCGCTTCCTGCCAGCTGGCTTCGTCTTTCGCATGGATCACCGCCAGCGGTCGCTGACCGTCAATGCTGTCACCCAGACGGGCCATATCGGTAAAGCCGACGCTGTAGTCGATGTTGTCGGAAGCCTGACGACGACCGCCGCCCATCGATACCACCGCCATGCCCAGCGCACGGGTATCCATTGCCGAGACAAAACCTTCGGTATCGGCGTAGACCGCCTTGCTGAGGGTCGCCGTCGGCAGGTATTTTGCGTAGTTTTCTACAAAGTCAGCGGGGCCTTTTTGCGCAGCTACCATGCGGCCAAAGACCTCTGCCGCTTTGCCGTTGTCCAGCACCGCCTGCAGCTGCTGGCGGGCATCGGCGTCGTCGCGGGCAAGCTTGCCGGAGATCAGCATCTCCACGCACAGTGCCATGGTGACGTCGAGCAGGCGCGGGTTGCGGTATTCACCGGTCAGGAACTGCACCGCCTCGCGCACTTCCACCGCGTTACCGGCGCTGGAGGCGAGGACCTGATTCATATCGGTCAGCAGAGCTGTGGTGCGCACGCCTGCGCCGTTGGCGACGCCAACGATGGCTTCGGCCAGCGCTTCAGACAGTTCATAGGTAGGCATAAACGCCCCGCTGCCCACTTTCACATCCATGACCAGCGCATCCAGCCCTTCCGCCAGCTTTTTCGCCAGAATAGAGGCGGTGATCAGCGGGATTGAGTCCACCGTGGCGGTAATGTCGCGGGTGGCGTAAAAGCGCTTGTCCGCCGGGGCGAGGGAGCTGGTCTGGCCGATAATCGCGACGCCAACGTCCTTAATGATATCCCGGAAGCGGCTATCGCTCGGGAAGATATCAAAGCCGGGAATGGCTTCCAGTTTGTCGAGGGTGCCGCCGGTGTGGCCCAGACCGCGTCCGGAAATCATCGGCACGTAGCCGCCACAGGCTGCCACCATCGGGCCAAGCATCAGTGAGGTTACATCGCCCACGCCGCCGGTAGAGTGCTTATCGACAATCGGGCCGTTCAGGCTGAGGCTTTTCCAGTCCAGCACCGTACCCGAGTCGCGCATCGCCATGGTCAGGGAGACGCGCTCCGGCATCGCCATGTCATGGAAGAAGATGGTCATCGCCAGCGCGGCGATCTGACCTTCTGAAATGGTGTTATCACGAATGCCGTTGATAAAAAAGCGGATCTCTTCGTCGCTGAGGGCATGGCCATCGCGTTTTTTTCGAATGATTTCTTGAGCGAGAAACAAGGTAACCCCCTTGATGAGCTGGCGCAGAGGCCATCGGCATAAGCCCGATGGCGCTCCGCTTATCGGGCCTACGAGGAGGCCCAACGGTGTTGATTAATAGCTGCTTGCGCTTTTGCCGTCGCCGTGGCCGAGGGCCTTCAGCAGGCTCGCCAGCAGGCTGGACGCGCCAAAGCGGTAGTGGCGTGAGTCAGCCCACTCGGCGCCGAACAGCTGGTCGGCAATGGCCAGGAACTGCGCGGCGTCTTCCGCCGTACGCACGCCGCCCGCCGGTTTGAAGCCTACTGTTTTCTCTACGCCCAGGTCGCGGATAGTTTCCAGCATAATGCGCGCGCTCTCCGGGGTGGCGTTTACCGGCACCTTGCCGGTGGAGGTTTTAATAAAGTCCGCGCCTGCTTTGATAGCGATTTCGGAAGCCTTACGGATCAGGGCCTCCTCTTTCAGCTCACCGGTTTCGATAATGACCTTCAGCAGCACGTTGGCTTCTGCACAGGCGGCTTTACAGGCCTGAACCAGATCGAAACCGATCTGCTCATTGCCAGCGATCAGCGCCCGGTACGGGAACACCACGTCCACTTCGTCCGCGCCGTAGGCGATGGCCGCGCGCGTCTCTGCCAGGGCGATCTCAACGTCGTCATTGCCGTGCGGGAAGTTCGTTACCGTGGCGATGCGGATCTCCGGCGTGCCCTGCTCTTTCAGCGTCTTACGCGCAATCGGAATAAAACGCGGGTAGATGCAGATGGCGGCGGTGTTACCTACCGGGGTTTTCGCCTGGTGACACAGAGCGATCACTTTCGCATCGGTGTCATCATCGTTCAGGGTGGTCAAATCCATCAGTTGCAATGCGCGCAGGCTGCTTGCAGTTAAATCAGTCATAACACTCTCCAGAAGCTGAAGACGGCGTTTGCCGGTTCATTGTTTAACCGGGCGGGTCTGTTACTATTCTAACATCCTCCCGCCACGACACTTCGACGCACATCACAGTTAATGAAAACGTCATGCAAAGTTGCACAATATCAATGTGAGATACGTCACTGTTTAAGCCGTTCATTGCGGCACTGCCCGGAACGGCTGACATGTTAGAATTCTAACATAACAGCGCCGTAAAACGCGACATATCGGCGGAATATCGCGCCAGGCGGGAGAGAAATGATAAAATTTTCACATAAACGTTTGATAGGTATTATCAAGAAGCGTAGCAGCTATCTCATCCGGGGACTCCGGACGCAGCTCACAGAGTGTGGTAAAGACGCGGGCGGCCTGCTCGGGACGGTTAGGCTGCCCCTGGAAACCGTTGAGCGGCATATCCGGCGCATCGGTCTCCAGCAGTAAAGAGGAGAGCGGCAGGCGGGCGATAACATCGCGGGTCTTACTCGCCCGCGGATAGGTGATAGTGCCCCCGACGCCAATCCGGTAGCCCATCTCAACAAAGCGCTGGGCCTGTTGCAGGCTACCCGCAAAACCATGTACAACGCCGGTGCGCGGCAGGCTATGACGCTTGAGGTGCATCGCCAGCTTGTCATGGGTGCGTCGGGAGTGGAGGATCACCGGCAGATCGTGCTGCTTTGCCAGCCGCAGCTGCGCATCGAGCAGCTGCTCCTGCTTATCAAACTCCGGATCTTGCCGATAGAGATCCAGCCCAATCTCCCCTATCGCCACCAGCCGGGTAGGCCGTGCGGCGAGCTGCTCGGCCAATCTGTCAATACACGCTGGCGTATGGTTTTCTATCACGATCGGGTGAAGGCCCAGCGCGGCATAGACGGCGTCAAACCGCTCCGCCAGGGCCAGCACGCGGGAAAAATTGGCCGCTTCGGTGGCGGGCACGATAATCGCCTCAACGCCCGCTGCGCTGGCCTGAGCCAGACTCTGCGCCTCCTCGCCGGTAAAGGGCGGAAAGTCAAAGTGGCAGTGGGTATCGATAAAGCGTTGCGTCATGCCAAGTTCTCGTTAGTGAAGGTCGTATCGTTAGCCTGCGGCGCATCGACCAGCGGGGTGGTCAGCACATCGTTTGCCACCACCGCAGGCGGCACGACCACCGTCGCCGGGGTGATAATTCTCGGCGCATGGCGCAGCAGCGGCGGCTCGTCCACCAGCAGCTTTCCCACGGTAGCGAGGAAGTAGCGACCACACAGCCGCCCCATCTTGTAGTCATCGCGCAGCGCGGGCAGGCGACTGCCGAGGGCCATGCTTTTCAGCAGGCGCGGCGGGTAGATCTCAAAGATCCGCAGCTTGCCGGGAGGCTTCTCAATAAACTGCTGGATCGCATGATAGCTGTTCTCGTGGTGGTGAACGAGGTTAACGAAAGGCTGAAGGCTGCCCTCGCCCAGCCAGCGCTCCATGCGCTTAAACCACTGCGGCGTGTAGTACATCTGCGACGGCACGGTGCGGATCACCACGATGGTTTTCGCCCCCCGCTTTGCCGCCTCCTGCACTGGAATGGCATCGCTGATGCCGCCGTCGAGATAGTTAATCCCGTCCAGCATCACGCCGCTGCGGTAAAAACCGGGGATAGCGCTGGTAGCGCGGATCAGATCCATCCAGGTCTGGCTGGTTGGCGAAAAGTAGCCAGGGGTGTAGTCATCGCCCCGGCAGGCACACATGTAGAACAGCTTGCCAACGTCAAACAGGCGGGCGGCGGTATCCATCGCCAGCGGCATATCCCTGGCCGTAGACTCCACTAGCCAGTCGAGATCGATCAGGTTGCCGCCGCGCACAAAGCGCACCGGATTGAAAAATTCACGGGAGGTGGTGTAGCGCATGATGACTTTGCGCGCGTAACCGGGCTGATTACAGAGGTAGGCCGAGATATTTTGTGCACCGGCGGAGGTGCCGAAGAAGAGCTCAAAGGGATTGAATTGCGCGCGCATAAATTCGTCCAGCACGCCGGCAGTGAAAATGCCTCGTTGACCGCCGCCTTCACAAACTAAGGCAAGCCGCCCTGGGCGAAAGGAACTCAACGCCAACGGCGCTATATTGCCGAGCGTAACGGGAATTCGCTGCCCCACCCTGCTTTCCTTCCATTATTTTAGTTATTAGAAGCCTATCGCATTTTTGGGCTATCAGAAACCGTGAAAGCCAGTCACGAGGACTGGCTTTACGATTAGCGGGAATTCACGGCTCGCTATGGACGCCGACGTCCCATGAACAGGCTGACCAGGAACAGAATGATCCCGACAACAAAAACAATTTTTGCTGCACCTGCTGCCGTACCGGCCAGGCCACCAAAGCCCAGAGCAGCGGCGATTAACGCGATAACCAGAAATATAATGCCCCAACGAAACATAAGATTCTCCTTTCCTTTACCATAGTTAACGTTACCGCTGTTAGTGAGCGCTCAGGCTACTCACCGGCGATACTTACTCGGTGTGATGCTCACGTCCCCCGTTACACTGCGGGGGATCGCATTATGAGATTACTTGTTAACTTTAAGATCGTTTTTCACACTTTTCACACCATCGACCGCTTTGGAGATGCTCTCCGCACGTTCGATTTGTGCCTGGGAATCCACCGTACCGGACAGCTGGACCACACCATCGGTGGTTTCAACTTTCACTTTACGTGCCGGAACGATGTCATCAGCTAACAGCTTAGCTTTAATTTCGCTGGTGGTAGCAGTATCACCTGCATAGCCCTTCACAGAAGAGTCTTTGCCGTCGCGCACGTGCAGCTTATCGCTCACGGACTTAACGCCCTCAACCTGTTTAGTGACTTTCACCGCTTCTTCAGCCTGCGCCTGGCTCTCAACGAAACCGCTCAGGGTGACAACAGCTTTGTCAGTCTTGACGGAGATGTCGGTGCTCTTAATGCTGTCGTGATCGACCAGCGCTGCTTTAACTTTGGCGGTGATCGCGCTGTCGTCCATGAAGTTACCGACTTTATTCATAGAGCTATCGATTTTTTCACCTGCGCTGTGCGCCGAAGATTGCGCTTTGTCAGTTGCGCTGGTCTCTGCCATGGCAGAACCGCTTGCAACAACAGAACCTAATACAACAGCCAGCAGGGTTTTAGAAATCTTCAGTCTTGTCATAGTCATCGATCTATTCCTTTCAGTTTGCCCACGTTTTGGGCTTTGAGCAGCCATCAAGGCCACTTTGCTGCTAAGGTGAATAACACCCTGTCGTACAGCGATTAATCATGTGACTAAGAAAGAGTGTGGGATGAAACGCTTTTATTCACGCATTGAACAGTGCATTCATCCACACGTCTGGTAATCACTTTGTTAAATATAGCCAACAATTTGAAAAGCGCTTGGGAGAGAAGATAAAAAACAGGCGATAAAAGCAAAAAGCGGGCTAATTAAGAACATTCCGCAAGGGACTAATAAGACAGGGAAAGTGACAGAGCACGGCGGCTGCCGTGCTCTGGAGAGCAGAGGAGATTAGTGTTCGCGCGTTTTACGGAACTGAACGTCAGGGTAACGCTCCTGGGTCAGGTTCAGGTTGACCATGGTCGGCGCGATGTAGGTCAGGTTATCCCCGCCGTCCAGCGCCAGCTGGATCTCGTTTTTACGTTTGAACTCTTCGAATTTCTTCACGTCGCTGCACTCTACCCAGCGGGCGGTCGCCACGTTAACCGATTCGTAGATCGCTTCCACGTTGTATTCGCTCTTCAGCCGCGCAACCACCACGTCGAACTGCAGCACCCCGACCGCACCGACGATCAGATCGTTGTTGGCAATCGGACGGAACACCTGTACCGCCCCCTCTTCCGAGAGCTGAACCAGCCCTTTGAGCAGCTGCTTCTGCTTCAGCGGATCGCGCAGGCGGATGCGGCGGAACAGCTCAGGGGCGAAGTTCGGGATACCGGTGAACTTCATCATTTCGCCCTGGGTGAAGGTATCGCCGATCTGGATCGTGCCGTGGTTGTGCAGGCCGATGATATCCCCCGGATACGCCTCTTCAACGTGCGAACGGTCGCCCGCCATAAAGGTCAGCGCGTCGGAGATCACTACATCCTTGCCGATGCGCACCTGGCGTAGCTTCATGCCTTTTTCATATTTCCCGGAAACGACGCGCAGGAACGCCACGCGGTCACGGTGTTTCGGATCCATGTTGGCCTGAATTTTAAAGACGAAGCCGGAGAACTTCTCCTCTTTAGCTTCCACTTCACGGGTATCGGTTTTACGCGGCATTGGCGTCGGTGCCCACTCAACCAGACCGTCCAGCATATGGTCAACGCCGAAGTTACCCAGCGCGGTACCAAAGAACACCGGGGTAATTTCACCGGCCAGGAAGAGATCTTTATCGAACTCGTGAGACGCGCCCTTCACCAGCTCCAGCTCGTCACGCAGCTGCGCGGCCAGCTCTTCACCTACCGCCACGTCGAGATCCGGATTATCCAGCCCCTTAACAATACGGACTTCCTGGATGGTGTGCCCTTTACCGGTCTGGTACAGGTAGGTTTCATCTTTATAGAGATGGTAAACGCCTTTAAACAGCTTCCCACAGCCAATCGGCCAGGTAATCGGTGCGCAGGCAATCTTCAGCTCGCTCTCAACTTCGTCCATCACTTCCATCGGGTCACGGATGTCACGGTCGAGCTTGTTCATAAAGGTCAGGATCGGCGTATCGCGCAGACGGGTAACTTCCATCAGCTTGCGGGTACGATCCTCAACGCCTTTCGCGGCATCGATGACCATCAGGCAGCAGTCCACCGCCGTCAGGGTACGGTAGGTATCTTCAGAGAAGTCTTCGTGCCCCGGGGTATCCAGCAGGTTTACCAGGCAGTCGTGATAGGGGAACTGCATCACGGAAGTAGTGATCGAGATCCCACGCTGCTTTTCCATCTCCATCCAGTCGGATTTTGCGTGTTGGCTCGAGCCACGGCCTTTTACCGTACCGGCGGTCTGGATCGCCTGTCCGAACAGCAGCACTTTCTCAGTGATGGTGGTTTTACCGGCGTCCGGGTGAGAGATAATGGCAAAAGTACGGCGCTTGGCCACCTCTTGCAGATAAGGAGACAACGTCATAATTGAATCTTCTTAGTAAACGTGGCGCATCGCCACGCATGTTGAATACGAAAAATTGCGGCTATTTTACCCATCAATAGGGGGGAGGCAATCAGTGTTTACACAGGCGTTGCTCCAGTTCGCTCAACGAGGTCACGGTCCAGGTCGGGGTGATCCCCTCCGGCAGCGTGCGGTTGTGTGCATTGAGCCAGCAGGTAGCTAATCCGGCATTCATGCCACCCAGAATATCGGACTCGGCGGTATCGCCCACCATCAGCACACGGGAACGCGCGGGATTGCCCGCCTGCTCCAGCGCGTAATCAAAGATATGCGGGTGCGGCTTTGCCACGCCAACCTGCTCGGAGATCACAATCAGGTCAAAATGGTCACGCAGGCCGGTGCGCTCCAGGCGAATTTGCTGTAGCGCGGTAAAGCCGTTGGTAATAATGCCCATCTTGCACTTGCCCTGCAGGGCGTTCAGCAGCGAGACCGCGCCCGGCAGCGGGGCGCAAATTTCGGCCATCGCGTTAACAAAGGCGCTGTTAAGATCGCCCGGCTGCACGCTGAGGCGATCGGCCCAGCTCTGGAAACGCTGATGCTGAAGCTGCAAAGAGGTGATAGCGCCGTTCTGGTAATCCACCCACAGCGGCTTATTGATCGCCTGGTAGTCCTGAAAATCTTCAGCGGTAAAGGTCACGCTGTAGTCGAGAAACATCCGCTGTAGTCCGCTGAATGAGTCGAAGGTAAACAGCGTTTCGTCGGCATCAAAGAAGATCCAGTCCCAGTTCATTACATTACCTTTTCTATTAAAGCGGCAAAGCCATAATTACGGCGTCTTCGCGCCCGTCAGCGGTTGGATAGTAGTTGCGGCGAATTGTCGCCTCGTTAAAGCCCAGGCTCTCATAGAGGGCGATAGCCGCCGCGTTTGAGGCCCGCACCTCCAGCCACAGCGTCAGTACGTCACGTTTTTCCAGCTCGCTAATAAGATGCTCAAGCAGCGCACGCCCCAGTCCCCGGCGCTGAAACGCGGGATCGACCGCGATATTAAACAGCGTCGCTTCGTCAAGAACGACCTGGGTAATGGCAAACGCCGCCAGCGTCTCGTCAACCGTCAGGCCCAGGTTCAGGTAGCGTTCACCCTGATTACTGGCGAAGGTTTTTTCGCTCCAGGGAAAAGCATGGGCGCGTTGCTCAATGGCAAAAGCGTGGGTGAGGTCAGCCGTGCTGAGGGAAGAAATCGTGTTCATACTCGCAGATTTGTCGCCATAGGTCGGCTCGTGCCGCCGGGTTTGCCCGCAGTTCATCGAGCGCGGGAGAGTGGACGCGTGCGCCTTCCAGCGTCAGCGCCTCATGAGTGCCCAGCAGCCAGCTGTTACAGCGGCTCTCCGGGGGCAGCATCGCCACGCGGTCGGGGGTCAGCTGCAGCACCTGATCCGGGGTTATCGTCAGCGCCCGCAGGATATCGCCCACCAGCGGCTCGCTGAGCGCCGGGGGCGTGTTTGACACCATCACCAGACGGATATGCGCGGGCAGTGACACAGCGACTTCGCCCTGCAACGCCGCAGGCAGGCGCAAAGACCACTGGGTAATGCCCAGCTGCTGTAGCTGCCAGTCGCGTCGGGAAATCATAGCGGGTCACTCCTGTATGTCAGGCGCGCAAATATAGCAAATTCGTCGTATCTGCGCCAACAAACAACTATAATCCAGCGCTGAGTTTATTAAGGAGCTGTTTCATGTCTGCTTTAACCCCGGCAAGTGAAGTCTTGCTGCGTCACAGTGATGATTTCGAAGAGAGCCGCGTTCTGTTTGCCGGAGATATGCAGGACGACCTGCCCGCGCGTCTGGATACCGCTGAGAGCCGCGCCCATACCCAACAGTTTCACCACTGGCAGGTGCTGAGCCGCCAGTTGGGCGACAACGCCCGCTTTAGCCTCGTGGCTGAACAGGCCGACGTGGGCGACAGCGATACGCTGATCTACTACTGGCCAAAGAACAAGCCGGAAGCCCAGTTCCAGCTGATGAACATCCTCTCCCTGCTGCCGCTGGGCACCGATATTTTTGTCGTCGGCGAGAACCGCAGCGGCGTGCGCAGCGCCGAGCAGATGCTGGCGGAGTACTGTCCGCTGAACAAGGTCGACAGCGCGCGCCGCTGCGGTCTGTACCATGGTCGTCTGGAGAAGCAGCCTGCGTTTGATGCCGCCGCGTTTGGTGGGAGCTATACGCTGGACGACCTGACTATCCATACTCTGCCGGGCGTGTTCAGCCGTGATGGTCTCGACAGCGGCAGCCAGCTGCTGCTCTCTACCCTGACGCCGCACACCAAAGGCAAGGTGCTGGATATCGGCTGCGGTGCGGGCGTGCTCTCTGCGGTGCTGGCCAGCCACTCACCGAAGGTTCGCCTGACGCTCTGTGACGTCAGCGCCCCGGCGGTGGAAGCCAGCCGCGCGACCCTCGCAGCAAACGGCCTTGAGGGCGAGGTCTTTGCCAGCAACGTCTTCTCTGAGGTGACCGGACGTTACGATATGATCATCTCTAACCCGCCGTTCCACGATGGTTTGCAGACCAGCCTGGAGGCAGCACAGACGCTGATCCGCGGCGCGGTACGCCATCTGAACAGCGGCGGCGAGCTGCGTATTGTGGCTAACGCCTTCCTGCCTTATCCGCAGGTGCTGGACGAAACCTTTGGCTTCCACGAAGTGCTGGCCCAGACCGGGCGGTTTAAGGTTTACCGTACGGTAATGACCCGCCAGGCGAAGCGTTAATCAGATTCGGCCAGCCCAGAGGCCCGGTAAGCGCAGCGCCACCGGGCGCTGCTGGCCGTTCGCGATGAATTTTGCAGCAGTTATTCTATCCCACACAATTAACTGTTGACGAACGGTATAAAACATCTAGAATGCGCCTCCGTGGTTACGATACTTTAAAAGTATCGATGGTCTGCGAAGGTGGCGGAATTGGTAGACGCGCTAGCTTCAGGTGTTAGTGTCCTTACGGATGTGGGGGTTCGAGTCCCCCCCCTCGCACCATAAATCACGATTGATATTGCTCGCACTGGGCGAAGGTGGCGGAATTGGTAGACGCGCTAGCTTCAGGTGTTAGTGTCCTTTGGATGTGGGGGTTCGAGTCCCCCCCCTCGCACCAACGAGGCGATATCAAAAGCAAAAAGTAAGATAGCTGTGCGAAGGTGGCGGAATTGGTAGACGCGCTAGCTTCAGGTGTTAGTGTCCTTTGGATGTGGGGGTTCGAGTCCCCCCCCTCGCACCACTTATCTTGCTCTCCCCGGTACGACCTCTCCTGTTTTACTTCATATTCATTATTACCAGCATCATCCCGCCAATCAGGGCAATCCCCGACGGCAGCAGCACAAAGTGGCGCAGGCGCTTGTGATAGAGCATAGCTGGCGTGAGCAGCAGGCCCGGCACGATGACGGCACGCCATGCGTCAACAGAGAGATCGGCATACGCCAGTCCGAGCGCAATCAGCGCCGATAAAACCACTCCCCACCCACTTTCCAGCACGCGCTGCACCATGCCCTTACCCCACAATGATAATGATAACCAATATCATATGATATGTTTTCTCATTTGTCAGCCAGCGGTCGCATCATTGCATGAACTTTCTACATCTGTTAATGACAGACATTCATGAAGGTGATAAATTGTGCGCCTCGGAAAATACATAACAATTTCTTAATCTTTTTTCGCGAATTTTTACTCACGCGTTATTTCTCATTTTGCCAACCATAACTTTTTATATATTGCAGATTAATAACGACATTACACATGACAGCACAATCCTGGCATAACCTCTGTAACAAGAAATATCAATTATCGCTGCGGTTATTCTTGTTTCTCAATGCCGTTTCGGCCCTCTTCTCATACCTGCTGCCGCTGAGCAGCGCCAAAGGCGTGACGCTGCCGCTCGGGCTGCTCTTCACCGCCAGCGTTGCGCTGCTGCTGTGGCATGGATGGCAAGCAGAGAAGAAAATAAATATACCGCTCATTTCGCTCGTATTTGGCAGCCTGTGGGCGTGGCATGTTAGCGTGAAATATTCCGTTATCGGCCACCAGGATCCGGTTTATCTTTTAATTGCGCTATTAAGCGTATTATTCATTGGAACTATCGCTTTCTCTAACAATATCAGCGCGTTTATCTTGCATTCCCTGCCGGTCAGCGTGGCCTGCCTCTGGCTTAGCGACGGTAATGCCTGGTTAAGGGTGCTCTACTGCTTCGCCCTGCCGGTCGTCGGCATCGCCATCCAGCATGTTATTCAGCGCCGTAATGAAAGCTTCGCCCAGGATCTCATGTACAGGCTGCTGGATGAGCGTAAAACCCTGAACGATTTAAGCATGCTCGATCCGCTGACCGGCCTCTATAACCGCCGCGGCCTGCAAAATAAGCTCGATAACCTGCTCGCCCATGATGACGGCAGACAGTTCGTGCTGCTGCTGGATATCGACCACTTTAAGGCCTACAACGATCACTACGGCCATATGATGGGTGACCAGGCGCTGATCCGCGTTTCTGCCGCCATCCGTGATGCCGTGCGCTCCCGGGATATCGTGGCCCGCTTCGGCGGCGAGGAGTTTATGATCCTGCTGAGCAACGTCGATCTTGAGCACGCCCGCACCACTGCTGAACGCATTCGCCAGCAGGTTTTCGATCTCAAGATCCCACATATGTTTAATGAGAGCGTGGCAACCAACGTCACGGTGAGCATCGGTATCGCCCCGCTGCTCGACGAAGATATTGAGGATGCGCTGGGCAAAGCGGATAAGGCGCTGTATGAAGCGAAGCATTTAGGCCGCAACTCTATTCTGGTCAGCGGTGAGCTACAGATGGCGTAAACGCAAACTGACGGGCATTTAGCGACAAAAATGTTGCGCTTGTGCCTGCCTGTGGTTAGGATTGGCAATCATTATCATTTAGATTCCGGTCTAACCTCCTATGGCGCAACGTTCCGAACTGCTGGCAAACGATCTGATTTGGCGAACCCCGCTGTATAGCGCTGTGCCAACGCTTGCCAATGCTTTACGCGAAACCCTGTCCAGCCAGCGTCCGCACATGCTGGAGGTTATCCGTCTCGATGAGCCACCGCCGCACCAGGCGATGACCCTGGCGCAGTGGCAGCGCCCCGCCGCGCTGCGCACGCTGCTGGCCGACTACGCCGATCATATCTACCGTAACCAGCCGCATCTGCCTCGTGAAGGGAAACCGCTTCTCTCGCTGTGGGCGCAGTGGTATCTGGGCCTGCTGGTTCCGCCGCTGATGCTGGCCCTGCTGGCGCACGACACCGCGCTGGATGTCTCCCCGGAACATTTTCACGTTGAATTCCATGAAACCGGCCGCGCGGCCTGCTTCTGGGCCGACGTGCATGCCGATCGCTACACCACGCTGTTAGACGATCGTGGCCGTATTGAGAAGCTCATCGTCTCGGCAATGCTGCCGGTCGTTCAGGCCCTGGAAGCGACCGGCGAGATCAACGGCAAGCTTATCTGGAGCAATACAGGTTATCTTATCAACTGGTATCTGAATGAGATGAAGCCGCTGCTCGGCGATGCCAGAGTTAGCGCCCTGCGCCAGCTCTGCTTTTTCGACAAAACGCTGGCGAACGGCATGGATAACCCACTCTGGCGCACCGTGGTACTGCGTGAAGGCGTGCTGACGCGCCGTACCTGCTGTCAGCGCTACCGCCTGCCGGATGTCCAGCAGTGCGGCGACTGTACGCTTAAATAACCCCTACGCGACCTGCTGGTTTTCACCCTCTGCGCGCTGTGTCTCCTGCGCTTCCTGCTCCAGAAGCTGTTTCTCGTACACTTTGAAGAACGGGAAGTAGATTACGGCGGAGACCACGGCCAGCAGAACGACAAGGATAGCCGCCCGGTAGTCCCAGCCCAGCGCCCAGGCCGCGCCAATCGGTGCCGGTGCAGTCCAGGGAACCACGGCAATTACCCGACCAATCAGATCCATTTTCATTGCGCCCCAGGCAATCACCGAGTTAACCAGCGGTGCGAGCAGGAAGGGGATAAAAAAGACCGGGTTCATGACAATAGGCGTGCCGAAGATAACCGGCTCGTTGATGTTAAAGAAGCTGGGGACAATGCTGAGCCGCCCGATCGAGCGCAGGTGCACGGAGCGGCTACGCAGATAGCAGATCACCAGCCCCATTGTCGCCCCGGAGCCCCCTACCACAATAAAGAACGTCCAGAACGCTTCCATAAAGATGTGCGGCAGCGGCGCGCCCTGCGCCAGTGCAGTCTGGTTCATCCCCAGGTTGGTTAACCAGAACATCTGCAGCATGCCGGAGACGATAGCCGCCCCGTGAATGCCCGCGAACCACAGCAGGTGACCAATCAGCACCGCCAGCAGAATGGCAGGCAGCGAGTCCGCGGCGGCCACCAGCGGCTTGAATAGCGCCATAATCGCCTGTGGGATCAGCACCGAGAACTCTGACTGAATAAACAGGCTCAGCGGGTAGAGCGTCAGCACCACGACCAATACCGGGATCAGCAGATCGAACGAGTTTTTAATCATCGGCGGCACCTGGTCCGGCAGACGGATCCCGATGTTATGCGCTTTTAGAAAGCGCATCAGCTCCACGGAGTAGATGGCAACCAGGATAGCGGTAAAGATCCCGGTGCCGCCGAGGCTATGCACCGGCAAGGCGCTATCGGTTTTTGGCGCGGCTACCAGCAGAAAGGCCATCAGCGAGAGCATGGCGCACATGAAGGGGTCGAGCTGGTGCGATTTTACATAGTGCTTGCCGAGGTTATAGGCGATGGCGGCACAGATGTAGATCGACATGATCCCCATAGTCATATCGAACGGGGTGAGGATCCGCCCCTCATACTGCTTGGCTAGATCGAGCCAGCCGCGGGCGAAGCCCCAGGTGGTATCTGGTGAAAATGGGGGATAGGCAAAAATAAGCAGGAAGGAGCCGACAATCATAAAGGGCATTGCCGAGATAAAACCATCACGAATTGCCATCACATGACGCTGAGCGGAGATGCGTCCGGCGATGGGGCTGACATAGTTTTCAACAAAACGGAAGATCAGGTTAAACGCAGCGTGGTTGGCAGACATTTGGCTCTCCGGTCAGGCGAAAAATGGAATGGCAAAATGAGTATTAGCCTCCGATCTGCACTGTGCAACCGGTTACTGTAACCGGTTTCCGTGATTGTGAAGAGGATCGATAATCGGCCTGGCACCCTGTGTATAACCAGGATTTACCTCACAGTTAGGCCGATATCCGCCGTCGGGATGAAGTAGGTTTATTCAGCATTTTTTGCATCTGTATAAGAATGTCCGCAGCGTAGAGTAGCTCTGCATCGTTACGTACGCCCAATTTCGTCATAAGACTAAGCTTATAGGCACGAATGACCTTGATATTGCGCTTGAAGTAGTAGGCAATATCCACAATCGAGTACCCCTTTGTGGTACAAAAAATAATGTCACGCTCGGTCTGGCTCAGCATCCCCTCATCGCTGAAATACCAGACATTGAGTACGTTATCGTTTCGCTGCCGGTTCTCGTTGAGCCACTTCCACAGCTGCTGACGCATCACCTCTAACGGCGCTGTTTTACTAAGAATGCCGTGCAGTGACGTAGGTGAAAAACGGCTTACCAGCCGCTCTTCCATCTCATTCCCGGCCAGCACAATACGCTGCCGATCCGGGTAGTTTTTTTCCATATGGTATAACGCCCTAAGACACTCCAGCCTTTCCGTTCTGATACCCGATAGCGAGTAAATAAGTGAAACGAAAGGTGTCCACACTATGGCTCTGAGGAAAGTCGCGTAATCCTTAAAAAAGTGAAACTGAAAATGTGCCGTCGCTGCCTGTGGAAATAGCTGACTTAGTCCAGTTTCGCTTATGGCACATCGCTCAATAATGGCAACGTGTTTGCTTTTTCCACTTGTTTCCATTGCCCGTCATCTCCGTAGGTTATATTTAAATTCAATATACTTGCACCCTGACTACTATTAATCCACGCAAATAGCTCGGCATTACTGCGTAAACAGAGACGACGCATGGCGCTATTTTTTTGTGCGCTCACCGTTTTATTACTCTTTTTCAGCATAGCTGCAATTTGATTAATACCCCATCCTTTACCAAGAAGTCGTAATACCTGTCGTTCTGAATAGGTTAGAGAGACGGGAGGTATGTTTTCATCATTGATGTCACCATCAGGGGGGGATAACAGTACCTCGCTGATTTCCCCTGCGCGCCGGCTACCGCTACGGATGGCATTAATTATCCCTTCGAGAGGTTCCATGCTGGAAAGGAGCGTACTCTCCGAACGTAATAGCTGCTCTACCGCCATGGGATAGATTTGCAGCGGAACCATAAAAATCCAATGATTTTCAGTAAGATGCGTCATCATTGCGGCGTACTCCCTGCAGGGCTGCGCGCCTTGTGCAGATCGTTGGTGAGATCGACAAATACAACGCTTGCACGCTGTAACAGAGAGAACGTGACCTCCTGCCGGGTAGAGCAGCAGACAACTTCATACTCATGAAAAGCATCGTCCATAATAGCAACAAAACCGCGCTGTATTAGCGGCGCTTTGCTTATTATCACTGCGCACCTATATTTTTCTGGTAACATATCACCTCCGCTTCTATTCAAAAAACCAGGGTTTATTTATTCGCTCATTGAAATAAGTCCCGTGAATAAAAAATGATCGAATAAACTTTCTGTACAGATTTAGCACTGTAGACAAAGCACAGGATTAAGATTACGTGTGACCGTTTTATCGTGTCGACTGATGTCAGTCATCAGAGGGAGCGTTTTTATCCCTACCCTAATATTGCACATCTTTACTGAAAAAAATAATGACTGACACGTTAAAAAAGTAAAATATAGAGTAAGCAAATTTAAATATATAGATAACGTGAATGTTAAATTAGGTTTGTGCTTGCCAATAGCGCGCCATAACCGGATCAAATTGCCAGCATCAAGATAAATTGATTTATTAGCTAAATATTGATCTATCGCAGCGTCAGGCAGGTAGCACGTTGTGTTAAAAATAGGTTTTCTATTTCACCACATTGGTATTTCGCTACGTTACCAGGGCAAATCATGCAAGCAGATCGGGATAAACAGCGGGCCGTAACGCGACTGTGCATTCAGTGCGGCCTTCTTCTATTACAGCATGGCGCAGAGAGCGCGCTGGTGGAGGAGCTCTCTACCCGTCTTGGCCTCGCGCTGGGAATGGATGGTGTGGAGAGCGCCATCGCCGCGAACGCCATTGTGCTCACCACCATTCAGCACGGCCAGTGTCTGACCTCGACACGTAAAAACAGCGATCGGGGCATCAACATGCACGTGGTCACTGAGGTGCAGCACATCGTCATTATGGCCGAGCATAAGCTGCTGGATGAGAGAGGGGTAGAGCGGCGCTTTAACCAGATTAAGCCGCTGCGCTATTCGCGCTGGCTGGTGACGCTGGTGGTTGGCCTCTCCTGCGCCTGCTTCTGCAAACTGAATAACGGCGGCTGGGATGGAGCAGTCATCACCTTCTGTGCCAGCAGCGTCGCTATGTACGTGCGCCTGACGCTAGCCCAGCGGCATCTGCACCCGCAGATCAACTTCTGCCTGACGGCCTTTGTGGCTACCACCGTCTCAGGGCTGCTGCTTACCCTGCCCGCCTTCGCCCACACCTCAACGGTCGCGATGGCAGCCAGCGTCCTGCTGCTGGTTCCCGGCTTTCCGCTGATTAACGCCGTTGCCGACATGTTTAAAGGCCATATCAATACCGGACTGGCACGCTGGGCCATTGCCAGCCTGTTGACACTGGCAACCTGTATCGGGGTGGTGATGGCCATGACGCTGTGGGGGCTACGCGGATGGGTGTAACTGATTTTCTGCTGGCGCTGGCGCAGGACATGATCCTCTCCGCTATTCCTGCCGTTGGCTTTGCCATGGTGTTCAACGTGCCGCAGCGTGCCCTGCCCTGGTGTGCTCTGTTGGGTGCCATTGGCCACGGCGCGCGAATGGTGATGATGACCAGCGGCGTTAACGTTGAATGGTCCACCTTTGTTGCTGCCATGCTGGTTGGCTGCATCGGCATCCGCTGGTCACGCTGGTATCTTGCCCATCCCAAGGTCTTTACCGTTGCGGCGGTGATCCCGATGTTTCCGGGCATCTCGGCCTATACGGCGATGATCTCCGCGGTGAAGATAGGCCATTTGGGCTACAGCGAAACGCTGATGATCCTGCTGCTGACCAACTTTCTCAAGGCCACCTCTATTGTGGCAGCGCTCTCTGTCGGTCTGTCAGTACCTGGATTATGGCTCTACCGGAAGCGCCCACGCGTTTGAGGTTTGTGTTCTGCCTGCGCCGTGGTAATAATCCCTGTTCCTGTTGCGGCCAAAAAGAGGCGGATGTGAAGCACGACGGCGTTTATTTACCGGAGAAACTGGACGAGTCTAGCCTGAAGGACAAAATCTTCACCAGTGCCATTGAGCTATTTGCCGAGTATGGTCTGAACGGTGCCCGCATGGAGCAGATCGCCGAGAAGGCGGGCACCACCAAACGGATGGTGGTTTACCATTTTAAGACCAAAGAGACCCTCTATTTGCAGGTGCTTGAGTATGTTTATACCCAGATCCGCGCCAGCGAAACGCGGCTTAACCTGACGCGCCTGCCACCGGTGGAGGCGATGGTTGAGCTGGTAGAAAGCACCTTTGATTATCATGCTGCGCATCCCGATTTTATTCGCATTATCTGTATGGAGAACATGCAGCGCGGACGCTACATGCAGCAGTCAGAGTATCTGCGCAAGGTAAACCGCAGCGCGCTGGTCCTGCTGGAGGATATTTTACAGCGCGGCCAGCAAAAGCAGCTTTTCAGCCGCAGCGTGAATGCCCGCGACGTGCACCGTCTGATGAGCAGCTTCAGCTTTCACTACGTGGCGAACAGCTATACCTTTACGCTGCTGTTTGAAGAGGGTGCAGACAGTCAGGCCCAGCAGGCGCACTATCGTGCAATGGCGGTGCAGGTGGTACTGCGCTATGTCTGTCCGTGATGGGGTGACTTGTCACAAAAATATAACTTGCAATTAAATCGTGCACTATCTATATTCATTGCATGAAGACGAAATCGACGGCTCCGGCAGATGCGCCGCTGGCCCTGAATAATCAGCTCTGCTTTGCGCTCTACTCCGCAAACCTGGCGCTGAATAAACTCTATCGGCAGCTGCTGGCGCCGTTAGGCCTCACCTACCCGCAGTATTTGGTCATGCTGGTACTGTGGGAGCGGGACGACATTACCGTGTCAGAGATTGGCGAGCAGCTGTTTCTCGACTCTGCCACCCTGACGCCGCTGCTGAAACGCCTGGAGAGCGCCGGGCTGATTGTTCGCCAGCGCTCGCGTCAGGATGAACGCCAGGTCGCCGTCACTCTGACCGAAACGGGACGGGCGCTGCATGAGAAGGCGCTTGCTATTCCAGAGTCGGTACGCTGCGCCGCCGCCTGCGATACAGATTCACTGGCCGCCCTTCAGCACGAGCTGGAGACGCTGCGCCACCAGCTTCACAAGGCATAGACTTAACACAGTATAGCGCCGTCGTTGACGGCCTTATACGCAACATATAAATAGCGCGCTATTTTATAGCGCATATAGCGATAACAGCGAAAATAAGGAACCTGCCATGTCTTTAGAAAAAGTAGTTTACACCGCAAAAGCCAAAGCAACCGGTGGCCGTGACGGCCGTGCAACCTCCTCTGACGGCGTACTGGACGTGCAGCTGGGCGTGCCGAAAGAGATGGGCGGCATGGGCGGCAACGTCACTAACCCAGAGCAGCTGTTTGCTGCGGGCTACTCCGCCTGCTTCCTCGGCGCGATGAAATTTGTTGCTGGCCGCGACAAAATCGCCATGCCGAAAGAGGCCTTTGTTGAAGGCGAAGTCGGCATCGGGCCGCTGCCAACCGGTTTTGGCATCGAAGCGAAGCTGAATATTCACCTGCCGGGTATGGATGCGGCCGAAGCGCAGAAGCTGGTCGACGCAGCGCATATCGTCTGCCCTTACTCTAACGCCACCCGCAACAACATTGATGTCACGCTGAACATTATCGCCTAATACGTTCGCGAGGCCGGGCGGCGCGACGCTTGCCTGGCCTATAAAAGCGCCCCCTCTCTGTGCTACTATGAGCACATATCACCCGCGGATCTTTCCGCTCTGTTTTTAGCTTGAGATAGCGCTATGTCTTCCAGAATCCTCTCCACCAATGTCATCGGTATCGACGCGTTTATGCACGATCACGCCCGCGTCCTGAGCCAGTCCCGTGACGGGACGGTGGCTGTTTTTGCTGATAACGCCCCGGCGTTTTATGCCCTGACGCCCGCGCGTCTGGCGCAGCTGCTGGAACTGGAAGCCCGATTGCAGCGCCCGGCCAGCGATATCGCGCTCGATCAGCAGTTTTTTAGCGAGCCGACCGACGCGCCCCCCAGCGTGCCGATGGGAAAATTCGCCATGTACGCAGGCTGGCAGCCGGATCCCGATTTTCAGCGCCTGGCTGCGCTGTGGGGCATCGCCCTGAACCAGCCCGTGACCCACGAAGAGCTGGCCTCGTTTGTCACCTACTGGCAGGCCGAGGGCAAGGTGTTTCACCATATGCAGTGGCAGCAGAAGCTGGCCCGCAGCGTGCAGATTGGCCGCGGTAGTCTGACAGGCGCCGTTAAGCGCGATATCAACGCGGTTTCCGAGCCGGACAACCAGGTTCCCCCAGGTTTCAGAGGTTAATCATGAAAGACGTCGGCGAAATGATGAAGCGTTTGCAAAAGATGATGCCTGCCCACGTGAAGCCGGCGTTTACCACCGGTGAAGAGCTGCTGGCCTGGCAAAAAGAGCAGGGCGAGATCCGCTCGGCGGCGCTCGCCCGGGAAAATCGGGCGATGAAGATGCAGCGTACCTTCAACCGCTCCGGCATCCGTCCTCTGCATCAGAACTGCTCTTTTGATAACTATAAGGTTGAAAACGAGGGGCAGATGAACGCTCTGAGCAAGGCGCGCCAGTATGTCGAGGAGTTCGACGGCAACATTGCCAGCTTTGTCTTCTCCGGCAAGCCCGGCACCGGCAAAAACCACCTTGCGGCGGCGATCTGCAACGAGCTGCTGCTGCGCGGCAAGTCGGTGCTGATCATTACCGTGGCCGACATCATGTCTGCCATGAAAGAGACCTTCAGCAGTCGGGAAACCAGCGAAGAGCAGCTGATCAACGATCTCAGCATGGTCGATCTGCTGGTGATCGACGAGATCGGCGTCCAGTCGGAGTCACGCTACGAGAAGGTGATCATCAACCAGATCGTCGATCGTCGCTCCTCCTCCAAGCGCCCGACCGGCATGCTGACCAACAACAACGTGGCGGACATGACCCGGCTGCTTGGCGAACGGGTGATGGATCGCATGCGTCTTGGCAACAGCCTGTGGGTTAACTTTAACTGGGATAGCTACCGCAGCCGCGTTACCGGCAAAGAGTATTAAGAGCTTTCCTGGCGCGGTCTGGCCGGTGTCCCGGTATATACTGCCCGGGTCCATCCTAACGGGTTATGCCACATGAAATCAGCCAAACGTTTACTGTGCAGCGTCGCGATCGCCAGCGCCCTGCTCTCTTCCCTCTCCCACGCCGCCACCTGGCAGGAGCAGCTGAACAGCGCAGCTAGCCAGCTGAGCCAGAATTCCGGGTCAACCACGTCGACGCAGCAGAGCGGGACCTCGCTCTCCGCCCTTGGCGGCCTGCTGAACAGCGGTAACCAGGCGCTGAGCGCTGACACCATGAATAACGCCGCGGGCATCATGGGATACTGCGCCAAAAACAAGCTGGCCTCGGTGACCAGCGCGGAGAATATCAAAAGCCAGGTGCTGGAGAAGCTGGGCCTGAGTGCGCCGGAGCAGAAGGAAGATACTAACTTCCTGGAGGGCCTGCAGGGGATGCTCAACACCAAAGACGGTGAGCAGCTGAATCTGAATAATATCGGCAGCACGCCGCTGGCAGAGAAGGTGAAAACCAAGGCCTGCGACCTGGTGCTGAAGCAAGGCATGAACTTCCTCTCCTGATTATCACGCCTTAACGCGTCTGCCCATCCTGCAAGGCAGGCGCGCCTCCCTTACGAAATGAGACATCGCTCATAAAACCCCTCTCTCTAAACCTTTTCTTAATAGAATGTAGTGAGTGTGACGCTAGAATTGCAGCTATGTGAATTCGCCATTAAAGTGTTTTTCCTGCAACATTTCGGCTGCTGCTATTGAGGATCGACCGTTGTCTGAATTTCTCTCTCTTGTGCTGTTTATTGCCTCGATAGCTATCTACTCTCTGAAGGCAGGCCGCAATACCTGGTGGTTTACCGCGATCCTTGCCGTACTGGGCTGCTTTGTGGTGCTCAATATCGCCCTCTACGCCAGCGACTACTTCACCGGCGACGGCATTAACGACGCGGTGCTTTACACCATCACTAACAGCCTGACCGGTGCGGGCGTGAGCAAGTATATTCTGCCGGGCGCAGCACTGGTCATCGGCCTGCTGGCGCTCTTTTTTGCCCTCGGCTGGATCCTGCGACGTCGCCGCCATCACCCGCTGCACGTTGGCTATAGCCTGCTGGCGCTGCTGCTGGCCCTGGGTTCGGTCGATGCCAGCCCGGCTTTTCGACAGATCACCGAGCTGGTCAAGTCCCAGTCCAGGGCGGGCGATCCCGACTTCGCGGTCTGGTATAAAGAGCCCGCGAAAAGCATTCCGCAGCCCGCCCTTAACCTGGTCTATATCTACGGCGAGAGCCTGGAGCGCACCTACTTTGATAGCGCGGCCTTTCCTGGCCTGACGCCAGAGCTGGGCGCACTGAAAGATGAGGGGCTGGATTTCACCCATACCGCGCAGCTGCCGGGGACCGACTACACCATTGCCGGGATGGTCGCCTCCCAGTGCGGCATTCCGCTATTTGCGCCCTTCGAGGGTAACGCCTCGGCCTCGATGTCGAGCTTCTTCCCGCACAACCTCTGTCTCGGCGATATCCTGAAGAACTCCGGCTACGAGAACCACTTTGTGCAGGGAGCCAACCTGCGCTTTGCCGGGAAAGATGTGTTTTTAAAATCCCACGGCTTTGACCATCTTATTGGGGCGGAAGAGCTGAAAGGCCGTGTGGCCGATCCAACCTACCGCAACGACTGGGGCTTCTACGATGACACCGTCCTGGACGAGGTGTGGCAGCAGTATCAGCAGCTCTCCCAGAGCGGGAAACGCTTCTCGCTGTTTGCCCTAACCGTTGATACCCATCACCCGGACGGCTTTGTCTCCCGCAGCTGCGAGCGGAAAAGCTACGCCATCGACGGTAAAGCAAACCAGTCCTTTAGCGCAGTGACCTGTAGCCAGCAGCATATCGCCGCGCTGATCAACAAGATCAAAGCCTCACCGTGGTTTAAGGATACGGTGATCGTGGTCTCCTCCGATCATCTGGCGATGAATAACACCGCGTGGAAGTACCTCAGCAAGCAGGATCGTAACAACCTCTTCTTTGTGCTGCGCGGCGACCAGCCTACCCAGGACGTTATCGGCCTGAAGCGTAACACCATGGATAACGGTGCCACGGTGCTGGATATTCTCGGCGGGGATAACTTCCTTGGGTTGGGACGCAGCAGCCTCTCGGGCCAGTCACTCTCCCAGTCGTTCCTGAACATGAAAGAGAAGGTCCTGGCGTGGAAGCCGGATATCATCCGCCTGTGGAACTTCCCGAAAGAGATGAAGGAGTTCACCGTCGAGCGCGACAAGGAGATGATTGCGTTTTCCGGCAGCCGTTTCCGCCTGCCGCTGCTGATCCGCGTCTCGGACCAACGCGTAGAGCCGCTGCCAGAGAGCGAGTACTCTGCGCCGCTGCGCTTCCAGCTCGCCGACTTTGCGCCACGGGATAACTTTGTCTGGATCGATCGCTGTTACAAGATGGCGCAGATGTGGGCCCAGCAGCTGGCGCTCTCCACCGACTGGTGCGTCTCACAGGGTCAGCTGGGCGGCCAGCAAAGGGTACAGCATGTCGACAGCGCCCAGTGGCAAGGCAAAACCGCGTTTAAGGATACGGTCATCGACACCGCCCGCTATCAGCGCAACGTGGATATGCTCAAGGTGGTAGATAATGACGTTCGCTATAAGGCAGATAGCTTTATCTTCAACGTGGCGGGCGCGCCGGAAGAGGTGAAGCAGTTTAGCGGCATCTCTCGCCCGGAGAGCTGGGGGCGCTGGTCCAACGCGCAGCTGGGTGAAGAGGTGAAGATTGAGTACAACGCGCCGCTGCCGGAGAATTTCGATCTGGTTATCACGGCTAAAGCCTATGGCCCGAACGCCAACAAACCAATCCCGGTGCGGATAGGTGATAGTGAGCAGACACTAACTTTAGGCAACGAGGTCTCTACCACTACGCTGCGATTCCATAATCCGTCGCATAGCAATACGCTGACGATTGTGCCGCCGGATCCGCAGTCCACCAACGAAGGGAATATTCTCGGCCACTCACCGCGCAGATTAGGGATTGGGATGGTGGAGATTAAGGTGGTAAAAACCGAGGGCTAGCTGTTTTGTGTGAGCAGCATGAGTAGGCCGGGTAAGCGCAGCGCCACCCGGCGTTATTACAACTTAGAAGGTTTCCCAGTTATCGCCCGCGTCGGCAACGGCCGGTTTGCGGGTCGCCAGCGGCGCTGAGGCTTTGGCGATGATAGCCTGGTCACGGGCCTCTTTACGCTGATCCTGCATAATGCGGAACACCGCTACGGCCTGGGTCAGACGGCTCGCCTGCTCTTCCAGCGCCGCCGCGGCTGCGGCAGATTCCTGTACCAACGAGGCGTTCTGCTGGGTAACGCGATCCATCTCGGCAACCGCCAGGCCCACCTGGTCGATACCGCGGCTCTGCTCGTCGGACGCAGAGGCGATTTCGCCCATGATGTCTGTTACGCGGGTCACCGCATTGACGATCTCGTCCATGGTCTCACCGGCGCTCTCAACCAGGGTTGAACCCAGCTCGACGCGGCCTACGGAGTCTTCGATCAGGCTCTTAATTTCGCGAGCGGCCTGGGCGCTGCGCTGGGCCAGGTTACGTACTTCACCTGCCACCACCGCAAAACCACGGCCCTGCTCACCGGCACGTGCCGCTTCTACCGCCGCGTTCAGCGCCAGGATGTTGGTCTGGAAAGCGATGCCGTCGATCACGCTGATGATGTCAGCGATTTTCTGCGAGCTGCCAGCGATGTCACGCATGGTCTGTACCACGTTATCCACCACTTTACCGCCCTTCTGCGCGGTCTCAGAGGCGCTAAGTGCCAGATGGCTCGCCTGACGGGCGTTTTCGGCGTTCTGCTTCACGGTCGCGGTCAGCTCTTCCATGCTGGCAGCGGTCTCTTCCAGAGAAGCAGCCTGCTGTTCGGTACGGGAAGAGAGATCGTTGTTGCCCATCGCGATTTCGCTTGCGCCGCTGTAGATCTCGTTCGCACCGGTACGCACCGTACCCACGGTACGCATCAGCTCGCCCTGCATGTGACGCAGGCTTTCTGCCAGCTGGCCCATCTCGTTAGCACCGTGCACGTCGATCTTCTGCACCAGATCGCCGCCGGCGATATGGCGGATGCTCTCCACCAGACGGTTGAGCGGGGAGATCAGCACGTTTTTAATACCGAACCAGACGGCAACGATCACCGCCAGCACGGCCAGCAGCACGCCGATAATGATCCAGATCGCCAGGCTGTAGGAGCTGTTGTTGTCCGCAACGGCGAGGTCATACAGCTGATCATTCTGCTTCAGGAACTCAACGTACTCTTTCTCGAATCCATCCTGGTAACCCTGGGTCGGCTGGTCAAAGAACTCGTTGATTTTGCCTGCGCCCAGCAGCTGGATAAGCTCAGCCAGCGCACCGTGATAGATATCGTACTGGCGCTTGATCTCCTGGGTTACGGCATCGTTCTGACGCGGATCGTGCGGCAGAGCCTGATACTCGTTCCAGCGCTGCTCCGCTTGTTTCAGGGAGGCGCTGGCAATCTGCATCAGCTCGGCAACGGTGGTGCCGCTGCCGATGTTGTTCTGATCCATCATGTAGCGGATCCCGGCACGGTTAAGCGTGTTACGGGTCTGCAGCAGGGCAACCCAGCTGCCGTTGAGCGTAGACTGCTGCTCACGGATGGTTTGCAGAACGGTGAAGTTATCTTTGTCGTGTTTCAGCGCGCTGAAGAACAGTCCGCCGGAGGTGATTTGTAACAGGCCAAATAGTGCAAGGACCAGAAGTAAACTGGTCACAATTTTGATACGGTTTAACATGTTTTCTCATTCCTTTAGAGGGATAACAGTTTTTCGGCCTGGAACAGGAAAACTTTACCGAATAGTTGTGTGGTGCTTTGATCGCAATGCAACCTGAGCACTGCACATACGACCATTTTTCAGAGTGCTTTTTTTATTAATCGTGGTTTAGACTTGAGCGATTAATCAGCAAAGGAGATGGATGACATGGAAACAGTCTCACCTTCTACTCTTCTCAGAACTGCTTCTGTCTGCCGCCGCTTAGGGAAAAAATCAGCAGCTTTCATCATCGTTGCGTTGGCTGTTGTTATCGGCTACATCGCCCTTTTCCGGAAAAGTGAAATCATGGCCGTCGATCATGAGTTGAACTTTGCTAACGTTGCGGTTAAGCATTTTCCCCTTACTGACAACGGGAAGGTAGATTGGTGGCGAGATCATAAACAGATCCTGAAGGAAAAATTCAGCATCCCTGTTCCGGCTAAAAACGGAGACTGGTATATCAGCGTTTGGAATTATGGCGACGGATTTAAGGCAAAACCAAATGGCGATATCAGAATTTTCAACGCAGATACCCAGGATATGCTGTGCTTCAACAATGATGACGGTAAATGCATCGACAAAGATCTACTGATGCGCATCGAGGGCAACAGGGATGGTAGTGTAGATATACAAGTCGGTGATAAAACGATAGCTGTTAAGTCATAAATGCATAAGGCCCCATATAAACTGGGGTCTTACTGAGCAAAGCCAAGACTGGTCTGCGATTTAACCAGTGATCCACATCACACTCTTTTTCCCGTTCACGCCCCGTTAAAACCGCTTATCGCTCTCCTGCGACCGCTTACCCCTCACATTCAACCGCTCGACCACTTATTGCCCGTTTTCTGCTCGCCGTTTGCCATGATCCTCAGGGAAAATTTATCAATTTAACGCCTCCTACTCCTGTAATCTTTTTCATATAGCCAGGTCTGATATGGATAATAAAAAGCTACTCAAGCACATACCCTGGATGATCCTCGGGATCATCGGTGCTTTCTGTCTGGCGGTTGTCGCCTTACGGCGGGGTGAAAACGTAAGCGCCCTGTGGATCGTCGTCGCGTCGGTCTCCGTTTACCTCGTGGCTTATCGCTACTACAGCCTCTACATCGCGCAGAAGGTCATGAAGCTCGACCCGACCCGCGCCACCCCGGCGGTCATTAACAATGACGGCCTGAACTACGTGCCGACCAACCGTAACGTGCTGTTTGGTCACCACTTTGCCGCTATCGCCGGGGCAGGCCCGCTGGTCGGCCCGGTGCTGGCCGCACAGATGGGCTACCTGCCCGGTACGCTCTGGCTGCTGGCTGGCGTCGTGCTGGCCGGTGCGGTGCAGGACTTTATGGTGCTGTTTATCTCCTCCCGCCGTAACGGCGCTTCTCTCGGGGAGATGATCAAAGAGGAGATGGGTCCGGTGCCGGGCACTATCGCCCTCTTCGGCTGCTTCCTGATCATGATTATCATCCTCGCCGTACTGGCGCTGATCGTCGTTAAGGCGCTGGCGGAAAGCCCGTGGGGCGTCTTCACCGTCTGCTCCACCGTGCCAATCGCGCTGTTTATGGGGATCTACATGCGATTCCTGCGCCCGGGCCGCGTGGGCGAAGTGTCGGTGATTGGTATCGTGCTGCTGGTGGCCTCTATCTACTTCGGCGGCGTGATTGCGGCCGACCCGTACTGGGGCCCGGCACTGACCTTTAAAGACACCACCATCACCTTCACCCTGATTGGCTATGCGTTTGTCTCCGCCCTGCTGCCGGTGTGGCTGATCCTCGCCCCGCGTGACTATCTGGCGACCTTCCTGAAGATCGGCGTTATCGTCGGCCTGGCCATTGGTATCGTGATCCTCAACCCAGAGCTGAAGATGCCCGCCATGACCCAGTACATTGACGGTACCGGTCCGCTGTGGAAAGGCGCGCTGTTCCCGTTCCTGTTTATCACCATTGCCTGTGGTGCCGTATCCGGCTTCCACGCGCTCATCGCCTCCGGCACGACGCCGAAGCTGCTGGCCTGTGAAACCGACGCCCGCTTTATCGGCTACGGCGCGATGCTGATGGAATCCTTCGTCGCGATTATGGCGCTGGTGGCGGCCTCGATTATCGAGCCGGGCCTCTATTTTGCCATGAACACCCCGCCTGCCGGTCTGGGTATCGTGATGCCGAACCTGCACGAGCTGGGCGGTGCGAACGCCCCGGCGATCATGGCGCAGCTGCAAGACGTTACTGCCCATGCCGCCGCTACGGTCAGCTCCTGGGGCTTTGTCATCACCCCTGAGCAGATCCTGCAAACCGCGAAGGATATCGGTGAGCCGTCCGTGCTGAACCGCGCCGGCGGGGCGCCAACGCTGGCGGTCGGTATTGCCCACGTGTTCCACAAAATTCTGCCGTGGGCGGACATGGGCTTCTGGTATCACTTCGGCATTCTGTTCGAAGCGCTGTTTATCCTGACCGCGCTGGATGCCGGGACCCGCTCTGGCCGCTTTATGCTGCAAGATCTGCTGGGTAACTTCGTGCCGTTCCTGAAGAAAACCGACTCTCTGGTGGCGGGTATTATCGGTACCGCAGGGTGCGTTGGCCTCTGGGGCTACCTGCTCTATCAGGGCGTGGTGGATCCGCTGGGCGGCGTGAAGAGCCTGTGGCCGCTGTTCGGCATCTCTAACCAGATGCTGGCCGCCGTAGCGCTGGTGCTGGGTACCGTGGTGCTGGTTAAGATGCAGCGTACCAAGTACATCTGGGTGACCGTAGTACCGGCCGTCTGGCTGCTGATCTGCACCACCTGGGCGCTGGGGCTGAAGCTGTTCAGCGACAACCCGCAGATGGAAGGTTTCTTCTACATGGCGAACCAGTACAAAGCGCGTATCGCCGCCGGTAGCGAGCTGACCGCCCAGGAAGTGGCGAACATGAACCACATCGTGGTGAATAACTACACCAACGCCGGGCTGAGCATCCTCTTCCTGGTGGTGGTGTACAGCATCATCTTCTACGGCTTCAAAACCTGGATGAAGGCCCGCAACAGCACGATCCGTACGGATAAAGAGACGCCGTACGTGCCGGTGCCGGAAGGCGGCGTGAAGACCTCTTCACACCACTAATTAACGAAACGCCGGATGGCGCTGCGCTTATCCGGCCTACGTTTTTCGGCCCGGCAATCTTGCCGGGCTTTTGTAATATCAGGAACGCCACATGTTTGGTAACTTAGGTGAAGCAAAAAAGTATCTCGGCCAGGCCGCGAAAATGCTGATTGGAATTCCTGACTATGACAACTACGTCGAGCATATGAAGACCAATCACCCGGATAAGCCCTACATGACCTATAACGAGTTCTTCCGCGAGCGACAGGAAGCACGCTACGGCAGCGGCGGAAGCAGCTGCTGTTAGGAGACACTATGACACCCATTGCAGTAACGCTTCTTACCGGTTTTCTTGGCGCAGGCAAAACCACCCTGCTGCGCCACATCCTCAACGAACAGCACGGCTACAAAATTGCGGTCATTGAGAACGAGTTTGGCGAAGTCTCTGTTGACGATCAGCTCATTGGCGATCGTGCCACGCAGATCAAAACCCTGACCAACGGCTGCATCTGCTGCTCCCGCTCCAACGAACTGGAGAGCGCCCTGCTGGATCTGCTCGACGGCCTCGACCGAGGCGATATCGCCTTTGACCGGCTGGTGATCGAGTGCACTGGCATGGCCGATCCCGGCCCGATTATCCAGACCTTCTTCTCCCATGAAATTCTCTGCCAACGCTACCTGCTGGACGGCGTCATTGCCCTGGTGGATGCGGTGCATGCCGACGGGCAGATGAACCAGTTCACCCTCGCCCAGTCACAGGTGGGCTATGCCGACCGCATTCTGCTGACCAAAACCGACGTGGCGGGCAGCGCCGAGGCCCTGCGCGAGCGGCTACAGCGCATCAACGCTCGGGCACCGATCTATACCGTCACCCACGGTGACATCGACCTGGCGCTGCTGTTTAATACCAATGGTTTTATGCTGGAAGAGAACGTCGTGCCCGCGACGCCACGCTTCCACTTTATGGCGGACAAGCAGAACGCTATTTCGTCTATTGTGGTGGAGCTGGACTACCCGGTAGAGATTGGCGCGGTCTCCCGGGTGATGGAGAACCTGCTGCTCAGCTTTGCCGAAAGGCTGCTGCGCTACAAGGGAATGCTGTGGATCGACGGCGAACCCAACCGCCTGCTGTTTCAGGGCGTACAGCGCCTCTACAGCGCCGACTGGGACCGTCCCTGGGACGACGAGCCACCGCACAGCACGCTGGTGTTTATCGGCGTCCAGCTGCCGGAGGAGGAGATCCGAGCGGCCTTTGCTGAGTTAAAAACGCAGTGACTCGCGATATCTCGCAAACATTCTGGCGCTCGCCGCTGCTACCATGGGTGGAGTTACGCTCCACCTGGCAGAGCCGCCAGGCATATAAGACGCACAGCCATGCCCAACTGTCGATCGGTGCCATCGTCGAGGGGCAAACCCGCTGCGTCTGTAATGACAAAACGTATCTGCTCTCACCGGGAGATCTGATCATCATTCCCGCGCATGCCCCGCACAGCTGCAATCCGGTGGACGGGCAGCCTCGCAGTTACCATATGCTCTACATTGAAACGGATTTTCAGCCCGCGCTCCAGATTGTGCGGAGCGAATCCCTGTTCCGTCACTATCTGCAAGCCATTGAGAACCTCTCTTCTCAGACAGTCGAGACGCTGCTCGCCGCACTTCCCGCTGAGCCCGCCCAACCTGCCACGCTGCGCCCTATCAGCCTGCAACTGCAGGAAACGCTGCTTGAGAACATGGTGGCTCCGCCCTCGTTGGATGCGCTGGCTCATCAGTTTTCCCTACGTAAAGAGACGCTGATCCGCACCTTTAAGCAGGATATGGGCCTGACGCCTATCACCTTTCTCAATAGCGCCCGGATTGAGTTTGCCAAAACGCGCCTGCGCGCCGGGGCGGATATTGCCGACGTTGGCTACCAAAGCGGCTTTGCCGATCAGAGCCACTTCCATAAGACCTTTGTCAGCTATACCGCAGCCACGCCGCGTCAGTACGCCACGGGCCGATCAATATCTGACAATAATTAATGCCCCGCACGCCGTAGGATGGCCTCAGTTTTACTCTCTGAGGCCGCTATGGATCTGTTACATACCCTGTTTCCCGCCGCGTTTGCCATGCTGGCGCTGTCGCACTTTGTCGCCCTGCTCAGCCCCGGCCCGGACTTCTTTCTGCTGACGGGCTACGCTATCCGCTACCGCCTGCGCGGCAGCATCGGGCTGTGCGTTGGCATCGCCGTAGGCAATGCCGTCTATATCGCGCTGGCGATTATTGGCTGGAGCGAGCTTCGCCGCTCCCCCCTGCTTTTTTCCCTGATCGAAGTGGCCGGGGCGGCGTACCTGCTGTGGATTGGTAGCCAGCTTATTCGCAGCAGGCCGGGCAATCTCGCCCTACAAGGGGTCGATGCTGGCCGCCCGTCGCTGGTGAAGCAGGTGCTAATGGGACTGGCTTCGGCGCTGCTCAACCCGAAAAACGCCCTGTTCTACCTGGCGCTGATGGCCTCGCTGCTGGGCCCCAACGTTACGTTGCTCCAGCAGTCGGTAAGCGGCATCTGGATGGTCATCGTGGTGCTGGTGTGGGATCTGCTGGTAGTGATGCTGATTGGTTTGTCGCCGGTGCAAAAACGCCTCTCGGCGGCGGTGGTCGTTATCGAGCGGATCGCCGGTGCGGTGCTAATGGGGTTTGGGGTATGGATTTTAGCAACGTGGTTTTTTGCCGGACCCTAGGTCCGGCAAGCGTAAATCCCGCTGGCTACACTATTTTTTATTTTGATCGCGCAGCATGGCTTCACGCAGAATTGCGTTCAGCCGCGTTTGGTAACCTTTCCCAGGCCGTTTCAGCCACTCCATGACATCTGCGTCAATGCGCACGGATGCCTGCGTTTTCAATGGCCGATAAAATTTACCCCTTGTCGCATCGCACCATTGCGTATCATCCGTTGCGGGAATATCACTATAGTCGATATCCGCATCTGGTTTGGCTGCCAGAGCGTTAAGCTCTGTTTCTCGCTGAGTACTCAGCATGGATGTACTACCGCGTTTATGCTTAACAATGCTCATAACGGCTCCTCTCTTTACGATCCGCTTTTCGCGCACTGATAATCCGGATAATTTCTTCCCCACTCTCAAAGCGAATCGTGTGTGCAACCAGAATGACAACAATGCCATGCACTAACCCTATCGTCTGCCAGCGATATTCACCATTTTCATATCGATCCTGCATGGATAGATGATGCGGATCGTCGAATACAAGAACAGCATCTTCAAACCTAATTCCATGCTTACGCAGATTACTTTTGGCCTTGTTGACATCCCACTCAAACTCCGTTGGCATAGTCTACCCTTCCTTAATTGTATATACAAAAAAGCATATACAAAACGAGATTTAGGCACACTTCATTTGTGGTTTAATCATTCGTAATTGGAAGCAAGGCTCAGTATTTTCGAAAAGAGACATGCTGGGCGAACTGCTTGTTCACCCTACCAAACGGCCCGGCATGTTTGGCGGCGGCTGCGAGATGCCTTTAGCGAGAAGTGAAGTCGATGTGGAACAGCTGCTGTAGCGCGGTCCGGCCCCGCTCTGTGACCGTGAGCTCCCGATAGCCATGGGCCTGACTTAACCAGTGCTTTTCAAGAAACAGTGCCAGCAGGGCTGCGCCAGCGTCGCCGCCCAGATGATACCGCCGCTCACTCCAGTCCAGACAGGGACAGCAGGGCTTGCGCCTCGGACGAGGATTGAGCTTTACCCCCAAGGCAAGGAGCTGCTCTCGCCCCTCCGGCGTAAGCGCATCGCCGTCAGGGGTAAGCCACCGCGCTTCAACCATAAAGGCATAGACGCCTACGGCCACTTCACCGGCAAGGTGATCGTAGCAGGTGCGGGCATGGCGCAGGCGTACGGGGGTAGTAGAAATGCGTGCAGGCTGGGCACGCATAGAAATGCCCATCAGGTTCTCAATAAGCCCGGCTATTTCACGATCCGCCAGGCTGTAGTATCTGTGCCGTCCCTGGGAGAGGCAGCGGATCAGGCCGCTACCGAGCAGCTTTGTCAGATGCCCGCTGGCGGTAGAGGGGGCAATGTCCGCCACCACGCTCAGCTCGGTAGCCGTCCATGCCCGCCCGTCCATCAGCGCGCAGAGCATGCTGACCCGGGACGGATCGGCGAGGGCAGCGGCAACCGCTGACATAACCTGTTCGAGCATCCCATCAGGATGCTCGTCGTACTGCTTACGCGTGAGGCTCATTCACGTCCCATTTTATCGTCACCGCGGCGGCCCGTGCGTTATCATCGGTCAGGAGGATCAGCCGGTTACTGTGATCGCTGTACTGAACCAGAATATTAACGCCGCTGCGGGCAATCGCATCAGCAATTTCACCCAGCTCGCCCGGACGCGCCTGGCGCAGTTTCCTAATCAGGGGCTGGCTGACGTTTCTGACGTCAAATCCGGCATCGGTCAGCACCCGGCGGGCAGTCTCGCCATCCTCCACCAGAAAGTGGGCGTGGCTCTCGGTAGCGGTAGAAAACACGCCGCCGCCATCCAGCCCAACGCCGTTCTGCCCCAGCAGGACACCAAACGCGGCGAGCGCTCCCGGCTTGTTAGCCAGAATAACGTGAACATCATACATGGTGATTGCCCTCTTCGTCTGAAGCGTACTCACGCAACACACGAGCCACGCGGATCCGATAGTGGGCAAAAATACTTTTCTTCCCCTCCTCCTGCGCTGCCTTGTGCATCAGGTTTTTCTTCCACTGCACAACCGCCTCTTCACTCTCCCACCACGAGAGGGAGAGAATTTTCCCTTCGCTGCTGAGGCTTTGGAATCGTTCCAGGGCAATGAACCCTGGCGTCTCTGACAGCAAAGGCTTTAGCTCAGCGGCGAGCTGGAGGTAGCGCTGCTGCGCTTCCGGGCGGGCATCCGCTTCAAACATAACGGCAATCATAAAATAACTCCCTGAGTAGTTGGCAAACCCAGCGTAACGATCCGTCAGGGAGATACTTCGGCGGGCGACGAAGTGTGGCTGCGGCATTACTCCACTTCACCCCGCCGCAGCCCTATATCCTTTAGCTGCTCATTGCTCATTTTTCGCAGAGTGCGCTGCGCCTGGCTCCGCAGATGCCATTTTTTGATCGCTCGCCAGAGGATTACAAAGCCGATAAAGGGTCTTTTACCTCTGTTTTCATGAAATTCCATTCTCTGCCTCCTCGCGTTAACTGAAGCACTATTTTCAGCGAGAGTGGCATAAACAATACAGACTCAAAAAACGATTTTATTTTCCATACAGATGCGCTAAAACGGTATCTGAACAGCGTCATTAGCATAGATCTGTACTGATTTTTTAATCTGTATGGCAATGAATAAGGATACAGCATGGCACGGTATCAACGTCTGGCGGAACTCTTAGCCGAGCGCATTGAGCAAGGCCTGTATCGCTATGGAGAAAAACTCCCGTCGGTGCGCAGCCTGAGCCAGGAGCATGGCGTGAGCATCAGTACCGTTCAGCAGGCATATCAGACCCTTGAAACGCGGCAGCTTATTACCCCGCAGCCGCGATCCGGCTACTTTGTTGCGCCGCGCAAGGTGCAGCCGCCTGTGCCGCCCATGTCGCGGCCGGTACAGCGTCCGGTAGAGATCACCCAGTGGGATCAGGTGATCGATATGCTCAAAGGCCACAAGGACAAAGAGATTATTCCCTTTAGCAGCGGCGCGCCGGATATCCAGCAGCCTAGCCTGCAACCGCTTTGGCGCGAGCTAAAACGCTTAGTGCAGCATAATCTTAGTGAGATCCTCGGCTATGACGCCCTGACCGGCCGCGTGGAGCTGCGGGAGCAGCTTGCCCGCCTGATGTTAGACGGCGGCTCGGTGGTGAGCGCGGAGGATATCATTATTACCAGCGGCAGCCAGAGCGGGCTTTCGCTTGCTCTGCTGGCGGTGTGCCGTCCTGGCGATATCATCGCTATCGAGTCCCCCACCTATTACGGCACCATGCAGCTTCTGCGCAGCCTGGGTTTCAAGGTCATTGAAATACCGACCGATCCAGAAACGGGTATGAGCGTGGAGGCGCTGGAGCTGGCGCTGGCCCAGTGGCCAATCAAGGGAATTATTACCGTGCCGAACTGTAATAACCCGCTTGGGTTTATTATGCCGGACGCGCGTAAGCGGGCGCTTCTTGCTCTTGCCCAGAGCCATGACATCGTCATTTTTGAAGATGACGTCTATGGCGAACTGGCGACTGACTACCCGCGCCCACGGACGATCCACTCCTGGGACATTGATGGCCGGGTCATGCTGTGCAGCTCCTTTACCAAAACCGTCGCGCCTGGCCTGCGCGTGGGCTGGATTGTGCCTGGGCGCTACCACGACCGGTTTTTGCAGATGAAGTACGCCGTGGTGGGCAGCAACGTCCCGGTAACCCAGCTGGCGGCGGCCAGCTTTATCAAAGACGGACATTACCATCGTCATATCAGGCGGATGCGCCAGATCTATCAGCGTAATATGGAAATCTATACCTGCTGGGTGCGCGAGTATTTTCCGGAAGGGATCTGCATCACGCGTCCGAAGGGTGGGTTTATGCTGTGGGTGGAACTGCCCGAGCAGGTCGACATGGTCTGCGTGGCGCAACAGCTGTGCCAGCTGAAAATCCAGGTGGCACCGGGATCGCTGTTTTCAGCATCAGGGAAGTATCGCAACTGCGTGCGCATCAACTGCGCGTTACCGCCAAACGAGAAGCATCAGGCGGTGATGGAGAAACTGGGCAATGCGGTGAAAGTCGCCATGGAATAACCCCCTCCCGGTAGGAGGGGGCAGCTTCATTTATTACTTACTCACCACTACCAGCTTCTGGTTCACAAACTCTTTGATCCCCAGATCCGACAGCTCGCGACCAAAGCCGGAGCGCTTAACGCCGCCGAAAGGCAGCTCCGGTGCGGTATCGGTCAGAGAGTTGATGTAAACCATCCCGGTCTCGATACGTGACGCCAGGGCTTTTGCCCGGTCAATATCCTGGCTAAAGATTGAGCCGCCCAGACCGTAGTTTGAGTCGTTCGCCAGCTGCACCACCTCATCGTCGTCTTTGACCACGTAAATCTGCGCCACCGGACCGAAGAACTCTTCAAAATAGGCCGGATTGTCGCGGGTGATGTGGGTCAGGATCGTTGGCTCGAAGAAGTTACCTTCGCGCTCAACGGGCTTACCGCCAAGATGCAGCTTCGCGCCGTTTTTCACCGCCTCGTTAACCTGTTTGGTCAGCGTTTCCAGCGCGTCTTTAGACGACAGCGGGCCCAGGGTCGTGGACTCATCCATCGGGTCACCGATCTTCACCTGACGGAAGGCGTCGGTATATTTCTCCAGGAACTTATCAGCGATGGATTCCTGCACAATAAAGCGCTTCGCGGCGGTACAGACCTGACCGGCGTTTTGCAGACGCGCGGTGACGCCCACCTTAACGGCTTTATCCAGATCGCTGTCGTCCAGTACGACAAAGACATCATTACCGCCCAGTTCAAGGGTCGCTTTCTTCAGCTTCTTGGCCGCCTGCGCTGCTACCGCGCTACCTGCCGTTTCAGAGCCGGTCAACGCTACGCCCTGAACGCGATCGTCAGCAATGATGTTGGACACCTGGTCCGAAGAGATAAACAGGTTGGTATACGCCCCCTCTGGCGCACCCGCTTCTCGCACCAGCTGCTCGAAGATTTCCGCACAGTGCGGCACGATGCTGGCATGTTTAACGATAATCGGGTTACCGGCAGCCAGGTTCGGGGCCAGAACGCGCATCAGCTGATAGTAAGGGAAGTTCCACGGTTCTACCGCCATCAGCACGCCGATGGGGTGATGCTCAACCCAGGCGTCGCCCAGATCGGAGTTGTATTTTACCGGTGCAAGGAAGGTATCGGCATTATCGGCGTAGTAGCGCGCAATGCTCGCACACAATTTCACTTCGCCGCGGCTCTGCTCGATCAGTTTGCCCATCTCTTGGGTGGCAATTTTCGCCAGCTCCTCTGAACGTTCCTCTAGGAGATTGGCAAGCTTAAGCAGTACAGGTAGACGCTTCTCAATATCGCCCTTTGACCATGAGGAGTGGTATAGCGCATCCGCTTTTTTCAGCGTCGCCTCGATATCCGCATCAGTATGGGACGGATACTCTTTAACAAGCTGATTTGTGAATGGATTCACTGTCTGATAGGCCATCTCAAATACCTCCTGGTTAGCAGTAAAAGATGCTGATAAGGTTAATAAGGGTAGTTGAAACACATGATGGCGCATGGATTATTCGGCATAAACGGACTGTTCTGAGTCCTCTGCGAAGTAGAGAATAGCCCAGCGTTTGCACGATAGTACGTTCAGCTTCTACGCTTAAACGCATGGATAAAATCACTGACGATTCATTGGGAGAGATCATGAGTGAAGCGACTATTCGCGGTATGGACCATATCGGCATTACCGTACCGGACATCAAGCAGGCAACCACCTTCTTCTGTGCCGCCCTTGGCGCAGAGCTGCTCTATGAATCCGTCTCGCCTGGCCAGGAGATTGACCAGGACGCACAGCAGCACACGCTGCGTCTTGCCCCTGGCACCCAGGTGAAAGCGGTCAGGATGCTGAAGCTGCACAACGGTCCGGGCATCGAGCTGTTTGAGATGCAGGGGCCAGATCAGGACCAACCCCAGCGGGCCAGCGACTATGGTCTGCAACACTTTGCGGTCTATACCGATAATATCGAGCAGGCAACGCAGCGCTTCGAAGAGGCCGGCGGCAAGATGTTCACCGAGCCCAAGCCGCTTACCTTCCCTACCGAGTATGGCGACGGCAACCAGTTCTGCTACGGCAGCACGCCATGGGGCGGCATCATTGAATTCATCTCCCGTCCCTCGCCGATGCCCTACGAGAAAGAGACCCCTTCGCGGCGCTGGAAACCCTGATCGGGATTTCTATTTAGTCGTCAGGGATCTATGATGAGTAGATGGATAAATTAGCCGAACTTAAACGCGCCAAGCGCCTGGCCCTGTCGCTGCTGCTGATCGCCGCGGCGACCTTTGCTACCACCCTGTTTCTGCCGCCTACTCGTCTTGTAGGCGCAGTAAAGGCCGTCGCCGAAGCGGCAATGGTAGGCGCGCTGGCCGACTGGTTTGCGGTGGTGGCGCTGTTCCGCCGCGTGCCGCTGCCCTTTATTTCTCGCCATACGGCGATCATCCCGCGTAATCAGGAGCGGATCGGTGACAATCTCGGCATTTTCGTGCAGGAGAAGTTTCTTGATACCCAGTCGCTGATCGCGCTGATTCGTCGTCACGAGCCTGCGCTGATGATCGGCACCTGGTTCAGCCAGCCGGATAATGCCCGTCGGGTGGGTCAGCACCTGTTGCAGGTGATGAGCGGCTTTCTCGATCTGACCGATGATGCCCGCATCCAGAACTTGCTCAAGCGCGCCGTGCACAAGGCGATCGACAAGGTCGATCTCTCTGGCACCACCGCGCTGGTGCTGGAGAGCCTGACCAAAAACAACCGCCATCAGGTGCTGCTGGACTCGCTGATCGCCCAGCTTCTGACGCTGATCCAGCGCCAGAGCACCCGCGACTTTATTGCCCACCACATCGTACGCTGGCTGAAGACCGAGCATCCGCGTAAAGCGAAGCTGCTGCCCACCGAGTGGCTGGGGGAGCAGAGCGCGGAGATGGTCTCCAGCGCGGTGAACTCCCTGCTGGATGACATCAGCCATGACCAGGCCCACCAGATCCGCCAGGCCTTTGACAAAGCCACCCTGAAGCTTATCGATCGGCTGAAGAACGATCCGGAGATGGCTGCCCGGGCGGAGAGCACCAAGACCTACCTGAAAGAGGACGAAGCGTTTAACCGCTATCTGGGCGAGCTGTGGGGCGATCTGCGCAACTGGCTGAAGGCCGATATGGAGAGTGAAAACTCAAAAGTGCAGCTGCGCATCGCCGAGGCCGGACAGTGGTTTGGCGAAACGCTGGTGGCGGATAGCGCCCTGCGCGCCTCGTTTAATCAGCATCTTGAGCAGGCCGCCCGCAGCGTGGCCCCGGAGTTTGCCCAGTTCCTGACCCGCCACATAAGCGATACGGTCAAGAGCTGGGATGCAAAGGAGATGTCGCAGCAGATCGAGCTCAACATCGGCAAAGATCTGCAGTTTATCCGCGTCAACGGCACGCTGGTTGGCGGCACCATCGGGCTGATCCTGTGGCTCCTGTCGCAGCTGCCGGGGCTGTTTGCCGGCTGATCAGGCCGGCGGCGGTATCACGTAACGCGTTGCCGCGAAGCGGTTGAGCAGCAGGTGAACCAGGAACACCAGCGTCAGGGTAATGAACAGCGACACGGTAACCGAGACGATACGGTAGAGATCGCTGAACACCAGATCCTGGTTAGGGTGCATATTCTGGCCAAACATGATCCCAAGGGTGGTGATGCTGGCAAAGCCCACGCCCGCCCCCACCTTCTCCATAGTATGCAGCCGCGCACCCACCCCTAGCCCGAGACAGATCAGCGGCATCATCAGCAGCATATGGCTGCTGTGATCGTAGAGCACCAGCTGGATCAGCAGAATATAGACGCAGCCCAGCACCACGCCCGCGATTCGCCATATTGAGCTGAGCACCGCGCCACGGTAGCTCATCGGGAAGAGGCTGAGCACACCCGCCATCAGCGCCGACAGCGAGTCGCTGAGATTACACACCTGGAAGACGATAAAGATCACCGTTGCCACGGTGCCGGAGAGCAGCGACTCATGGCGGATGCGGGCAGCGTCTTTCTCAATAACCGGCGGGCGCATACGCGGTTCGACGTCCGGGATCAGGTAGTGCAGCAGCGCGCTCAGGCAGACCGCCATTACGCAGGCCTCAATATTCGAGAAGAACAGCACGTGCCAGTCGTTAGTGGGATAGCTCATAAAGTTGAGCATCGTGCTCTGGCACACCACTCCCATCGAACCGAAGAGAAACAGCGGCCCCTGACTCATAAAGCGAAAGCGCACCACGTACAGGGCAAAGACTACCAGCGTCATGATCACCGGCCATTGCGACAGAAAGCCGATGATCAGCACCATCTCAATGCAGTTGATGACCGAGCTGAAGATAAACTGTCTCGCCACGTGGCCATTGAAGACCGGCACCAGCGACATCAGCATCAGCGGGTAGACCACAAAGAAGACGCCGTACTGGACGTTGTAGAAGCTCGAAATGCTTAGCGCCAGCGTCCCCGCCAGCGCAATACGCAGCGTCTGGCGAAAATCGTTCGCCGAGTAGACGACCTTGTCGTGAGGCGAAAAAACGCGGGCCAGCGTACTAATAGACATAATGCAGCAAACTAACCAGGTGGATTTGCAGGCCAGAGAAGAAATGGGCAAACGGCCCTTCGCTGTTGTAGAGCTGAACGGTGGCGCGCGCCCCGGTCGGCAGCGGCTGCGCCAGCGGCTCATCCAGCACGACGTGGATGCGCATTCGCTGGGCATCACGCACCCAACGGTTAGAGGTTTCCGGCTGGGATAGATCGCCGTTCACCGCCTCCTGGCCCGCCAGGATCCCAGCGTCGCGGGAGGTCACCCGGGCATGGAACACCTGGCCCGGCAGCGCGTCAAAGACCACCGCGGCATCCGTTCCCGGTTTCGTGTGGCGCAGGCTCTTCTCACGGAAGTCGGCCACGATATCGGTGTTATTGCTCACTAACGCCAGCGCTGCCGATCCGGCAGAGGCGTACCAGCCGGGGCTGAGCTGCAGGTTGCTGATGGTGCCATCCGCCTCGGCGCGGATCTGCGTCCAGCCAAGGTTAAGCTGCGCCTCTTCCAGCGCGTTCTGGTACTTCTGCAGGGTAACGTTATGGTTATCGTCCCGATCGCCGCGCTGAATGTGCAGCGCGCGGATGTTTGCCTGTAGGTTACTGACCGATTGCTCGCTGGACTGCCACGCGGTGCGAACCTTATCGAGATCCTGCTGGGAGACGTTCTGGGTGGTGCTCAGGCGTTGATAGCGATCGAAGGTGGCCTTGTCGTTACGGGCTGTAAGCTGGGCGCTGGTCAGGCTCGCCTGCGAGGCGGCAATCTGCGCATCCAGCTGCTGGTTGGTCAGATGCGCCTGCCGCAGTGCAATCTGCGCCGCCTCCACGCGGTTGATAAACGGCGTACGATCCAGCTCAAACAGCAGATCGCCCTTCTTCACCTGGCTGTTGTTGTGCACATAGACCTGGGCGACATAGCCCGAGACGCGGGCGGAAACGGGCGACACCACGCGCATCACGGTGGAGTCCGGCGTCAGCGGGATCCAGATATCCGCAACGATAAAATAGACAAACATCAGCAGGAAAGAGGCAATACTGACCCTTACCCAGCGGGCGAATTTTTGTTCAGGCGTCATCATAATTATTATGTCTTACGGTGTTAGTGCAGGTGATGCAGTGGCGCACCAGGCGCGCCAGCGGCGTCGGTTGACAAAAGCGGGGTAAGCTAATGCTTATCAGGGAAACTATCAAGAAATGAACAGGTAAAGAGCATGGAATGCGAAAGGCCTGCCCCTGCTAATTCTTATAGGTAATCTTGACACAACCTGTCACTACGCTAGCGTAATCTCCTTTTGCCCTTTGGCCACAGCAATTTAGTCAACTTGAACAGGGACTACCATGCACGAAAACAATATCGAGCTTCTGAATCGCGAAGCGCAGCGACTGCTGGATCTGAATATCGATCTGCTGCAGGAGATGCTTAATGAGCCTAACGTGCTTGAAGAGCGCCAGACCAACGATAACACGGAGCTTTTCGATCGCAGCAGAGCTAAAGAGTGTATTGAACAGCTGCAGGGCGAACGCAGCAAAATCAGCCGCAAAGAGATAGTGCTGGCCATTGTCGGCACGATGAAAGCGGGCAAATCGACGACTATTAACGCCATCGTCGGTAAAGAGATCCTGCCAAACCGCAACCGGCCCATGACATCACTTCCTACTCTTATTCGTCATGTGTCAGGCAAAACCACACCTGAACTAAAGCTCGCTAACCTTGCCCCTCTAATGCAACTGTTGGTGCAGCTGAATAAACAAATTAAGACTCCCGAAGGTCAAAGGATTTGCGAAGATCTCAGCAAAGACAGCAAAAAACGAAGCATGCTGGAGATTCCCAAAAGCACTGACTGGCTCAAGGAGGACCATCATGGCGAACAAGAGATCTATAAATTCTTAGCCAATCTTAACGATGTAGTACGCCTCGCTAACGCACTTAACGTTGAATTCCCGTATAGCGCTTATGATGAAGTCGATGAACTGCCGGTAATTGAAGTGGAATTTTCCCACCTCAGCAATGTCGATACTAGTCAAGGCACGTTAACGCTGCTAGACACCCCCGGCCCAAACGAGGCGGGTCAGCCTCATTTACACGCTATGATGCGCGATCAGTTAAAAAAAGCGTCTGCGGTACTGGCAGTGCTTAATTATGAGCAGCTGGAATCGTTGGCTGATGAAGACGTTCGTAATGAGATCAATGCGATTGCCGACGTTGCGTCGGGCCGCTTGTTTGTTTTGGTCAATAAATTCGATCAGTGCGACCGTAATAGTGATGATGCAGAAGCGGTCAGAAACAACGTCCCGTCTATGCTGCGCAGTGGAGCTGTTACACCGGATCGCGTATACCCTGGCTCTGCTAATCATGCATTTCTCGCCAATAGCGCCCGTGCGTCACTGAGTAATGCAGGAAGCCTTCCCGAAAATGCCAGATGGGTTGAAGACTTCCTTAAGCTCGCGTTTGGACAAAGATGGAAAAGAACCGATCTTAACGATAAAGAGTCGATTCTCGAAGGCGCAAACGATGTTTGGCTGGATTCAATGTTCGAGCAGCTGATTAACGAAGTGGTGCACTCCGCCCACGCTAAAGCAGCCGCGCTGGCGGTAGACTCAGCGGCTTCCAAGCTGGTACAGAATGCCGAAACGACACATGAATATCTCTCCCTACGCCATCAGGGGATTATCGGCGACATTGAGAATCTGCAAATTCAGATCCACGGTCTGTTAAGCGATGTTGAGAAGATTACGACCTGTCACAAAACGGTTAACCAGGAAGTTGATCAGGCAAAAAACAGTATCAGTAAGGAAACGAAAGCGCTTTTGGCCGATGTCAGCCGCAAACTTAACGACGAATTAGATTACTATTTTAAAGAGGGTAAGCACCGCGAAGAAAAGCAGGAACAGGCGCTTGCCAATGAGGCACACCAGGCGGGTGGACTCATTGGTAATCTTTTGCACGGGCTCGGCTGGAAACCGACTGAACGCAAAATAGTCTTTGATAAAAATAATCCTGAAATTCAGTTCGAGAGCCATAACGAAGCCAAGGAATTTGCCGGTGAGATCGAAAAAACGGTAATGGGAATGCTTCAGAAGACGGAACAGGAAATAAAAACGCCGCTTACCGCTATCGTTGGCGAGATCAAAAAAAGCTTTAACGGCACTGCCATGTCTGCCGTAGAGGAAATTGCTAAACAGATCAACGAACGTCTGAAAGAAGGTGGCTTCAGCATTAATATTGCCTTCCCAAAAGTGGAAAATCTCCGCACCTCTCTCTCCGTTAACAGCCGCATGGATGAATTTCTTGAAAAGCAGAGCTTCAAAAAAACGCGTCGCCGCCGCAGCAGCGGTGCATGGGGCACGGTCTGTGGCTGGTTTGGTACCGATGACTGGGGTTGGGAGGACTATACTGAAACCGTTCAGCGTACCGTTATTAATATGGATAAAATCCGCAGCGCCGTTAAAGACCAGGTTGATGACCACTTTGACTCTCTCAATGCCGAAATCGAAAATGGGATTACCACACCTATCGTCACTGAAATCGGTAAATTCTTCAGTGCCTTCAAGACGAAGGTTGAAAGCTTACGCAACACCTTGATCAAAAGTACTGAAGATCACAAAAGCAATAAGCTTGTCAAAGAGAAGCTCACCGTTCAGCTCCAGCAGCTTCAGCAGCGCACCCCGGAGCTGTTGCTGGACAGCAAAGCCTTAAAAGCAGATCTGGAGCCGATGCTGAAATGAACTCGCTAAAAGAGGCTTTTGCAGACAACGACGCGTTTAACCTACTGGAGTGCGTTCCGGAGAAGTTTGTCGTCGATTTTGCCAATGGTATCGACGTGCTGGACGACCATCTGCGCAGCCAGCAGAACCGCTCCGCCTTTCAGCGCTTTAAAGAGGGGATCAGCGGTAAAAGCTCTGCACGCCAGCAACAGGTCAATGCCACGCTACGGGACGGCGTAGAGGCCTCTCTAACGTGGCTGACCGAGCTGACGACTTCACTGGCAAAAAGTAACCTGGCGCTGGCCCACGTTAATACCCGCGTTAACCAGCTGAGGCTTGATACCGCTAAGCTGGCCAACTTCTCTGCCGACACCCACGAGCAGCTGCTGGATCTCTCCCGGCGCATCGACCTGCGCCTTAGCGATCTGGAGGAGCAGGTGCACCACATCAGCCTCCATCAGCGGGCGGACGCGCATATGGATAACATTCTCTCCCGCTGGAGCGCGGGTCGCTACAACGACCTACCGCTACTGGGACGCTGTTATGCGGTGCTGGAAGAGCTACGCTGGGGCGCGTTCGGCGATATGATTCGCCAGGGGGATCGTCGCCAGAGCCTACAGCTTTTAGATACGCTGAAAAACCGCGCACAGGAGCAACTCGCACGTGACGGTAACGTTCACCAGACCACACGCCTGGATACGCAGTCCTGGCTGGCCTGGCAGACGAATCGTGCCGTAGAGAATAGCTGGCCAGAGACGATGAGCTGGATTGCCGACTGGTGTAACGTGGATACGCACCCAATAACCTGGTCTGTCACCCAGCGCTATGATGCCATGCCGAAACGGATGCCGCTTATCCTCTCCGCCGAGCGCATCACCGGGCCGCTGGTGAATGAAGTCTTTAGCAGGGAGCAGATATGAGCAATCAAATGAAAGTCGGCCTTGCCCTCTCCGGCGGCGGCGCGATTGGGGCTTATCAGGTCGGCGTTGTTAAGGCACTGGCAGAGTCCGGCACTCAGGTTCATGCCGTGGCGGGTGCCAGCATCGGGGCACTCAACGGCGCGATTGTCGCCTCCTCCCCTTCGCTGGCACAGGCGGCCACCAGGCTAGCTGAAGTGTGGGAGCATCTCGGCGCAAACAGCCCGCTGATGGCTAACAAGTCTGTTTATATCAAGCTGCTGGCGCAGGCCGCCTTTGCTTTCGGGCAGACCAACGTCCTGGGCCGGGCGGCACAGCTATTTGCTACCCTGGCGAGCAAGTCCAACATGCTGCCAGAGGGCTTGAGCGAGCTGGCCGATGACGCGCTGCTGTCGGACCAGCCGCTGGTTCAGCTAATGGAGCGCTATCTCGATACCGCTGCGTTAGCCAACGGCCTGCCGCTGTATGTCTCGCTCTACCCTACCCAAGGCGGACTGGTGGATATCCTTAGCTGCCTGCGCGCAGAGTTTGGATTGGGCGAGACGGCGAAGTCGGTATTCCGCCATATTCAGAGCATGCCGAAAGATACGCAAAAGGAGGCGCTGCTGGCCTCTGCCGCGCTGCCGCTGCTGTTCAAGGCGCGCAGCATCGATGGCGTACGCTACAGCGATGGCGGCATGGGCGGCTGGTCGACCATGCAGGGCAATACACCGGTAACGCCGCTGGTTGAGGCGGGCTGCAACCTGATCGTTGTTACTCATCTCAGCGACGGATCGATGTGGGATCGTCATGCCTTCCCGAATACCACGATCATGGAGATCCGCCCGCGCAGCACTTTACGCCGCCACGACGGAACGCTGGGTGGAGCAAAAGATCTGCTGGGCTTTACCGCCAGCCACGTAAACTCCTGGATCGCGCAGGGGTACGAGGACACGCTCGCCACGGTGGCCCGCATCCAGGCGCCTTTGCAGGCGCGCCAGGCATTACGGGACTCTTACGATGCGCTGGCCCTAAGCCAGGCGCAGGGCCAGGCGACGGATGACGCCCTGGCGAGCGCGATGGCAAGGATCAAGTAAACAACGTTCAACGCAGTTAAGAGGTAAAACACATACCCGCGTAGGGCCTCTGCCTGCAGGCAGCCAGACGCTGGGCTAAATCGCCCACGTGGATCTCCAGTTGATGCCCATCTGGATCGAGAAAATAGCAGGAGTCGCCCTCACTCCTGTTCTCTTTCCAGAATACCGTTTCGGCCTGCTCCAGTCTGGCAACAAAGGCAGGAAAATCCTGTGCGGCAATGCTGAAGGCGTAGTGGGTGTAGTCTTTTACAGCTGATGCAACCTGCTGACGAGCCGCATCGACCGACAGGCACAGCCACAGATCCCCGCAGCTAAAGTACGCTCCGTTATCCCACTGCGCGTGGAGTTCGAGTCCCAGCAGATGCTGGTAAAAGTCGACGCTGCGTCTTAGATCAACGACGGCCAGCGTCAGGTGGTTCAAGCCTTTCAGCAAAGTCGACTCCTTTTTTACAGTGGATAGATACGTAGGCCCGGCAAGCCTGCGCCGCCGGGCATATCCAGCTATATTCGCACACTCTTACTCGTCAAAGTACCAGTAGCCCTGGTTAATCAGCGCGGTCAGCTCCGCCACGCATACCGGGTTACCCAGCGCTGCGCCCAGCTCGTTTTTACCGAGGGTGGTGTAGCGACAGAGCGCATCCGCCGCTGCGGGATCGGACATCTCCAGCGGCTCGCTGTTGATAAAGACACTGCCGCCGACGTTCAGCACCCGCAGGCCGCTCAGGCGGGTCAGGCTCTCTCCCCCCAGCAGCGCGTCCAACACCTCATCCTGTTCATAAGGCGGTTCGGCGGGCGCGATATCCAGCTCGTGGCGCGGCGTGGTTACAAAACTGCCAAACCACTGTTTAAACGTCTCGGGCTGCCGGATCATATCGATCATCATCGTGCGCAGACGATCGAGTTCGTAGGTCTCCACCCGGCCCGGATGATCGCGGCAGGTGAGATCGGGATCGCTATAATGTTCGCTGCCAAGATCGTTTTCCAGCGCGTAATCGGCAAAGCTGCTGAGCAGATCCCTGCCGTTGGGTCCCCGGAAGCCGACGGAGTAGTTCAGCGCGGTGGTATGGGTGATGCCGTCATGTGGGAAGCCAGGCGGGATGTAGAGAATATCGCCCGGCGCAAGATCTTCATCGATAATCGGCGTGAAGGGATCAACGTGCAGCAGTGCCGGATGCGGACAGAACTGACGCATCGGCAGCTTGTCGCCCACTCGCCAGCGGCGGCTGCCCATCCCCTGAATGATAAAGACATCGTACTGATCGATATGCGGGCCCACGCCGCCGCCAGGGACCGAGAAGGAGATCATCAGATCGTCTAAGCGCCAGTCCGGCAGCACGCGAAACGGACGAACAAGCTCGGCGGAGGGCATATGCCAATGGTTGACGGCCTGCGCCAGCAGCGACCAGCCGGTTTCGCCCAGGTGATCAAAGTGCTCAAACGGGCCGTTGCTGGCCTGCCACTGGCCGTTGTGATAGCTGACCAGACGACTGTCGACTTCTGGCTCCATTGCCAGCCCTGCCAGCTCGTCGGGGCTGATAGGATCAACGAAGTTGCGCAGCGCGTTTTTTAAAACAACCGGTTTTTTTTGCCAGTATTTTTCAAGAAATTCCGGCCAGTTGAGATCGAGTTGGTAAGCCATGGGTTCACACCAGAGAGAGGAAACGTCCCTGATTATAAAGAGGCTGCTACCGACGCTGCCTTGTCATGGGTCAAGAGAGTGGCGAACCCACAATTTCTAAACATTGATTTGAGTTTTTCTAAATAGCCAGCCGCAATATACTGTATATAATTACAGTTATTCTCTTTTCGGCGCACTGCCTCTTTCTCGCTAAGGAGCCGTTACCATGGCAGATGAAAACTGTCTTGTAGAACCCGTTACCCAACGCCGTTTAACCGTCAGCTATGCAACACGCTTTCATGACCATGCTCATGTGCCCGCCATCGCCATAAAAGGCCAGTGGCTGAAAGAGGCCGGTTTTCCCACCGGTACGGAGATGGATGTCCGGGTGTTGAACGGGTGCATCGTGCTGATCGCCAAACCCGTTGAAGAGGAGCTGATGCAATCAGTGCGGAAAATCAGCAAGCTCTCTCCACGAAAGCAGCGCCAGGTGCAGGACTACATTGACCTGGTCGCGGCAAAGAGACGGGTGAATTAAGCGTCCTGCAGCTGTTCGCGTATAGCGGGTTCACAGCGTGCCTGTAGATCCTGCGTGAAAGCCGCGCTCAACGTGGCTGGGCCAAGAATACGAATGTCAGGCAGCCAGTAGCGTAACCAGCGAAACAGCGTGTCCTGGTCGCTGATCGCCGTCGCAATAGTAATGCTGCCGTCCTTGTGCTCCTTCAGCAGGCGCTGGGCGGGGAAAAGCGGGCGGCGCGTGACGAAAGTGGCCGCATGAGCAGAGACGTGCAGCGTCACTTCGGTTCTTTTCCCGAAGCGGATGCCGGGGGTCGTCTCAAGCTCTTCAATGACGTCAGCCTCCAGCTCGAATGTCGTTTGAGTAGTGGCAAACTCTGCAATGCGCGCCAGCTCAAATGACTTCAGGCAGCCCTGCTCTACTGCGGCCAGATACCACAGCCCATAGTGGTTAATGAGCCGATACGGTTGTAGACGACGGCTTTTTTCGCGGTAAAAGCAGGTGACTTCCGTGCGGGAGGTGATCGAATTATCGAGGCTATTCATGAGATCGCCATACTGCTGATTCTCCCGGCTGCTGGCGCCGTGAATAGCAATATTGTCGGCGTTGTTCATGCGCTTACGCAGAGACTGGCCGTCATGATGCGGGAACAAATGAGCAACGCCGGCAAAGCTGGCGAACTCTGCCAGGTGGCCAGCATGGAGCGATGGCAGCAGATTCGCCGTTAGCTTAAAGCGTCCGTTCGATACTTCGTCCAGTACATGGGCCAGCCTGGCGAGATCCCGATAGGCGGTTCGCTCTGCAATGCCAAACCGTTCACACAGCCAGTTTTTATCGATGGTGACACCCTGGTAGAGCGCACCAAACGTTTCACACAGGCGCTCAATAAGCAGGTCGTATTTTGTACTGCCGTTATCCTTCATTGATTTACGTCCCGAAAGAAAAGTGCCTCGAAAGAGGCTAGGGTCATAATAATTAACGGCAGCCGCCTTGAAAACTATAATGATTTTTTTAAATGAGTATTTACTCGCTATAAAAATCGCACTTTTTATTGATGGCGTATTGCTTATATAACTAACTCTAATAATTTCTTATCACTCTTTAACGATACTCAACTGGTAAAAAGGATTGCCAGCACTATACTTAACCAAAATTAACAAAATTATATTTACCACCCTATTGTCATTAAAAATTGCTCATGCAAAGGCATGAGTGAAAATATAACTTATTGGATATACGCTTAAATTTCTTAAAGTTTATCGACTACCGCTTCGGTAAACAGCGCTGCCCATTATAAAAACGTTATTCGGTTACGGATCACAAAAAATAAAAATGCAGGAGAGAGCGGGATGCCAATATTTGACAGCTTCTGGCAAGCGGGTTACGAGGGTGCCGATCACCGAAACGGTCAAGGTATGCCGCTCTCAATGAACGACGTTACCGGGCACAATGCCAGAGTGCTAAGCGATTATATTTTATTAAAGAAGTTAAATATTGCAACGGTACGAGAGAGCGTAGGCTGGCGTCTTGTTGAGACCGCTTACGGATATGATTTTTCATCCGTTGCCGAAAAGATGCAGGCTGCAAACGAGGCCGGAATACAAATTTGCTGGACGATCTGCCACTACGGCTGGCCAGACGACACCGATATTTTTTCACCCGATTTTGTGCCCCGCTTTGCACGTTTCTGTGGTGCGCTGGCGCAATTTTTAGCCCCATGGTACGTCTCTTCGCCCGTTTACTCGCCGGTCAATGAGATCTCGTTTACCAGCTGGGCCCTCTCGGTAGGGTTTTTCCGCTGCTCTGCGCCGCCGGGCATCGTCACCGGCGAAGAGAGCAAGCGTCAGCTGGTACGCGCAACCATAGCAGCCTGCGAGGCGATCTGGGCTGCCGATCCGCGTGCGCGCATTTTGCACTGCGATCCCATTATCCACCTGGCCGCGCCGGACCAGAGTCCGGAGTCGCTGGCCGCGACAGCAGGCCACTACAACTCACAGTATCAAACCTGGGACATGCTCTCAGGCAGAACAGAACCGGAGCTGGGCGGTGCGCCCCGTTATCTCGATATTATTGGAGCGAACTACTACCACGATAACCAATGGGAGAGCGGCAGCAATGCACGCCTGTGGTGGCACCTGGGCGATCCCAGACGTGTCCGTCTCAGCCAGATGTTAGAAACGCTTTATCGTCGCTATGAGCGCCCGATCCTGCTGGCTGAAACCAGCCACGTTGGCAGCGGACGCGGTGCATGGATAAGCCAGATAGCGGCAGAGGTAGCCCAGGCGCAGTTGGCAGGCGTCGAGCTACATGGGGTATGTCTTTATCCCGCCATCGACCGGCCCGACTGGGAGGATTTGAGCCGTTGGCATCGCAGCGGACTATGGGAACTTGACCATCAGGGCACGGACCCACTGGCACGCATACTTGATCCTGTTTATGCCGCAGCCTTGCAAAAGGCGCAGCACACACTGGGTCTGTTCCAATCCCGACTATGCGATCTGAATGACGCTAAGAATAGTAGCGACCCTATGAAAAAACTGTATATCTTTAGCCATCTGCGCTGGGACTTTGTCTTTCAGCGCCCGCAGCATCTCCTGACCCGGCTGGCGAAACATTACCAGATCTACTTTATTGAAGAGCCAACGTTCGCGCCTCCACCTGCCAGCCTGAGCATGACGCATCCTGCGCCCAATGTGACCGTAATAAAACCACATACGCCGCTCCAGGTGCATGGCTTCCACGACAGTCAGATTGCGTATCTCCAGCCGCTGCTGGCGGATATCGTCGATGAAAATGAAGCGCCGCTGGTCTGGTTCTATACGCCGATGGCGCTGCCGCTGCTGGCGGTCTTTAATCCCTCTCTGGTGATCTACGACTGTATGGATGAACTGGCCGCGTTTGAGAATGCGCCCAGACAGCTTTTACAGCGCGAATCCGCCCTGCTTAACCGGGCCGATATCGTCTTTACCGGCGGCCCCAGCCTCTATGCAGCAAAGTCGGGACGGCATGAAAATATTCACTGCTTTACCAGCAGCGTAGACGCCATTCACTTTGAGCAGGCGCTCGATCGCAACAACTACCATCCGCTGATCCAGGATCTGCCGCACCCGCGCTTAGGGTACTGTGGCGTCATTGATGAGCGCATGGATCTCGATCTGGTGGCTGCGATTGCCGATGCCCATCCGGAGTGGCAGGTGATCATGGTCGGGCCGGTCGTCAAAATCGATCCAGCCTCCCTGCCCCAGCGTCCTAATATCCACTATCTTGGTATGCAGCCTTACCAGGCCCTGCCTCAGTTTTTGGCCGGGTGGGATGTCTGCCTGATGCCGTTCGCCCTCAACGCCTCAACGCGCTACATCAGCCCGACCAAGGTGCTTGAATATATGGCCGCCCTGCTGCCGGTGGTAAGTACGGCGATTACCGACGTGGTCGAGCCCTATAAGCATGTCGTCGCCATCGGCTACGATCGTGCCGGCTTTGTACGTGCCTGCGAAAAAATGCTCGCACTAACGCCCGAAGCCAGGCAGACAATGCAGCGTGAGATGAAGCGGATCGTTGACAGCACCTCCTGGGACGTCACGGCGCAGGCAATGCATGGCCTGATGGAGAAAGAGCTGGCAAAATCCGCCCCACAGCGCGTCGCCACGCCTGCCACACAGGCGGCAAATGACGCGGCGCGGAAAAACATGGCGCTTAAGCCGAAACCCTCGCGCAGCGAAAACGTTATCCCTGCCCGCTGCCTGATCCTCGGCGGTGGTCCAACGGGTCTGAGCGCGGCGTATCACTATGGCTCTCAGGCGGTGCTGCTGGAGCGCAACGAGAGCGTCGGCGGCTGGTGCCGCTCGATTGAAGACGGTGGTTTTACCTTCGACTACGCCGGGCACATCATGTTCTCGAACGATCCCTATGTGCTGGAGCTGTATGACATGCTGCTGGGTGACAACCTGCACTGGCAGATGCGCGAGGCCTGGATCTATACCGACGGCGTCTACACGCGCTATCCCTTCCAGGGCGCGCTGTATGGCCTGCCGACCGATACCATCAAAGAGTGTATTCTCGGTGCCATTGAAGCCAAGTACAGTAACACAGCTGATATACCGCCAGAGAACTTCGAACGCTTTATCTACCAGGTCTGGGGCGCGGGTATCGCCCGGCATTTTGCTATTCCCTATAACCAGAAGCTGTGGACCGTACCGCTCTCTGAGATGGAGACCTCCTGGCTTGGCGGGCGCGTGCCGCTACCGGATCTCGCCCAGATCGTTGAAGGCGCGGTAGAGCCGGTCGGCAAACCGATGGGTCCCAACGCCCGCTTCGGCTATCCGCTGAAAGGTGGCTTCCAGGCGCTGATGTCGGCGTTTCTGCCGCACATCAAAGGCGTGGTAGAGACCAACAGCGAAATCACCCATATATTGGCGAACCAGCATATTGCCGTTCTCGCCGATGGCAGGCAGTTCCATTATGAGCAGCTGATTAGCACCATGCCGCTTCCCGAGCTTATTCGCATCATTGGCGATGAGGCCCCGGATGAAGTGATCGCGGCGGCGAACGGGCTGCACCATGTCTCGGTACGCTGTGTGAACCTTGGCATTGGTCGGGCCGATCTCACCGATAAACACTGGATCTACTATGCTGGCGACACCATTTTCCACCGTATCTTTGTGCAGGGTAATACCAGCCCAGAGTGTAATCCGCCGGGCGGCTGCGGCCTGACCTGCGAGATCACCTACTCCGAGCATAAACCGCTGCCGGTTGATGGTCAGGCGCTGATAGACCGCTGCATTGCTGAGTGTATTGAGGTCGGCATCTTTACGGCGGAGGATGAGGTGCTGGTGGCCAATCAGCTGGATATTCCCTATGCCTACGTGGTGTACGATCACGAGCGGTCGAAAAATGTTGAGACGGTGCGCCAGTGGCTGCTGACTCAGGATATCGTACTGGCGGGTCGCTACAGCGAGTGGGAGTACTACAACTCCGACCATGCGTTTATTGCCGGGAAGAATGCCGCTGAGAAGGTGAAAAACAGCGCCAGCCGACGCGGGGCGGGCGCATAACACGATAAAAAACCCGGAACAGTAGCTTCCGGGTTTTCTATTTATGATTGTAGCCTCGTGGTTTCCACTCTTAAAACGTAAATACGAATACGTATAATTTACGGATACGTAACGCCTCGTATTAAATTAACTTATTGATATTAAACAAAAAGAATCCACATTCAACTTCCCCGAATTCATTACCGGAGATACATTATTAGCAGGCTATTTTTATAAATAGACTGAGGGAATATTACGAGGGACGAAGGTCAGATGACCAAATAGTTTAGAAGGCTCTAACACCATGAATTCCGAAAAACTTGCTCTTCTTCGCCAGCGCGGTATTACTTCGCCTGGTGCTAATTCTGCTACATCCGATGACTACACGTTAAAAGACTCTCCTCATCTGCGAGCCAAAGCGCTACGGGATATCTACTTCCATACTCTCTCCTCTGTTGATACCGAATTTCCCTACTGGTATACCCGTAAGTGGGATGAACTCAGGGGCGACGTGACCTTTATCCGCCGGGCGGAGGCCCTAAAATGTGCATTTTCACATTTGACGCCAAACATTTTTCCCGGCGAAAAGTTGGTGATGCAGAAAACGGCTTATTACCGTGGCTCTTTTCCCATGCCCTGGCTATCAGAAAGCTTTTTTCTTGCTAATGCCGATGAGCTAACCACCCGTAACGATTCCGGCAGCGACAGCGCAGGCAAGCTGTCGCATTTTGGCGGCGGCGGCGGTAACGTAACCCAAAGCGCCGGTAATATCATATCCATCGCCGGCAAGTTTGGTATTCGTGCTGAGCAGACACCTATGCTCATCGCCCTTGCCAAAGCATGGGAAGGTCGCTCCGTTGAAGCACTTGGCCATAAATATGAGATGCAGCTTCCGGACTATCAAATAAAAGAAAACGTAATGAAGTCCGTTATCTGTATGTTTGACTCCGGCTATACCATTCCTCAAGGACGCGAAGTTGTTAACTACTATTATCCGCTACAGTTTGGGTTAGACGGTATCCGTGATATCGCTTTAGAACAGCGTGATAAAGTTGCAGGGGAAGCGGGCGGAGATGGCATTACCGGCATGGATCGTCTCTACTATTATGATGCGGTGCGCATTATCATTGAGGGGCTGCAAAACTGGATCCATAACTACGAACACCATGCACGCGACCTCGCGTCACGTACGAACGATGCGCAACAGCGTGAAGAGTATAATCAAATTGCTGATTGTCTGGCCTGGATTGCCCATCATCAGCCGCGCACGTTCCGGGAAGCAATGCAGCTCACCTATACTATGCATCTTGCGATGCTTAATGAAGATGCCGCTTCAGGCATGTCACCAGGGCGGCTTGGGCAGATCCTCTGGCCGTGGTTTGAGCAGGATATGGCGGCAGGCCGCCTCAGCGAAGAAGAAGCGCTGGAGCTGTTAGAGCTGTATCGCGTCAAGCTCACCTGTGTAGACTGCTTTGCTTCAACAGGCGTAGTGGGCGGCGTACTTTCCGGTAATACCTTCAACAACGTGGTGTTGGGAGGACAAAAAAAAGATGGTTCTCCTGCTGCCAACCGGCTTGAGGAGCTATTCCTCGAAGCTGGCGTGCGTTGCCAGTCTACCCAGCCGACCCTCACCGTACTGTATGATGAAAAACTGTCGGAATCCTTCCTGCTTAAGGCCGTTGAATGCACTAAAACCGGTGCAGGCTACCCAGCCTGGGTGAACAATCAAGTCGGTATGCAGTTTCTGTTAAACCAGTATGCTGCTGAAGGAATGGATATAGCAGAGGCGCGCGCTATCGCTATTGGCGGCTGTCTTGAAACCTCACCCGGAGCATTTTTACCGTTAACGCTGAACGGCAAGCACTATGATATTCCCGGTGGAGCAGGTCAGACTGCCGCTACGGGAGTTCACTTCCTTGCTAATCCCAAAATCCTTGAGCTGGTGTTAACCAATGGTCTGGATAGGCGCACTGGCATGCAGGTTTATCCACCGCACAATTTGCCGCTTGATAGCTTTACTCAGGTATGGGAGCAGTTCACCCGCTATTATGCGCAAACCTGTGACGTAGTCGCTAAAGCCAATAATATTCAAATGGATATCTGGCGGAAAAACAATATGTCAGTGATGAACTCATTCCTGAAACCAGACTGCCTGCGTGACGGTAAACATATTGGCCAGATGGGGTATCGCTATAACGCAACGTATAATATCGAGAGCTGCGGAACGATTACTGCTATTAACTCGCTGGTTGCCATCAATAAACTCGTATTTGATGAGAAACGCTTTACCCTGGACGAACTAACGGACGCACTCCTTAATAATTTCGGCTACGAGACGGCGGAAGCTAGCGGTAACTATTCCATGGCTGAACAGCGACCAACGGCGGCCTGCGAACGTTATAAAGATATTCATACCGCCTGCCTCAATGCACCGAAATTTGGTAATAACGACCCCTACGCCGATGAGATGCTTAAAACCTATGAAACCTGGTTTTGCTCAATGGCGCGCCAGTATGAGTCGCTCTATGGCAAGAAAATGTATGCTTGCCAGATATCTGTCTCTACCCACGGTCCACAGGGTGCCTGCACGCTGGCAAGCGCAGATGGCCGCCTGGCGGGAACAACGTATGCAGATGGTTCCATGTCTGCTTATCCCGGTAGCGATCTTAACGGCCCCTACGCGCTTTTCAGCTCAGCCACCGTGTGGGATCACAGTCAGTCACAAAACTCGCAGATGAACCTGAAATTACATCCGACCTCAGTTCGAGGGGCGGCGGGATCCCACAAGCTGTTGGATCTGACCCGTAGCTACCTGCGCAAAGGCGGTTTCCATATTCAGTACAACATTGTTGATTCAGGCACGCTTCGGGATGCGCAAAAACATCCGGAAAATTACCGTGAACTGATGGTTCGCGTTGCAGGTTTCACCCAGTACTGGTGCGAAATTGGTAAGCCTATTCAGGATGAAGTGATCGCCAGAACCGAATATGAGGAGATGTAATAATGAGTGAACTTAATCATAGCCATTGCCATCACTTTTGCCCTATCGACGTGGCAAAAGGCATATGCCGTTTAAGCGGTCATACCATCATGACGGACTCGCCGCTGTGCGATGAATTTTGTGAAAAACCACGCTGTGGTCTTTGCTGTCACTTTTGTGACCAATCCTCCCCAGCGCAGTGCCACGGGCTGGAAAAACCTTACTGGGTGGATGAAGGAATGAACGCAGGGCTCTGTCCCGCATTCTCTCAACGTTAAGCCATGTCAGAAACAGCATGAACCCGCTCCGGCGGGTTCATTTTATATTTGGGAGGCGAAGAGATGGATGCTAACCAGGTTTTAATTTTTGATATTCAAAGCCACTCTATACATGACGGTCCCGGCAGCCGCACGACTATTTTTATGAGCGGTTGTAGCCTGAGTTGCCAATGGTGCGCTAATCCTGAGAGCTGGCAGCCACGGCAAAAAATGCTCTTCAGCGAAATGCGCTGTATGGCGTATCAGGGCTGTACCCGCTGCACAGAGGCTTGCTGCCAGCACGCTATTTCGATCGCCAGTGGTGCTTTAACCATTAATAGAACTGCTTGCCACAGCTGTCAGTCGTTAACCTGTATTGAGGCTTGCCCATCACGTGCATTAAAAAAATGTGGTGAATATTATACGGCAGATGCCCTTTTTCAACGTTTGCAACACGATCGGGATTTTTGGGGCAGCACGGGAGGGGTCACGTTTAGCGGTGGTGAACCTCTTGTTCAGCATGCGTTTTTAAAAAATATACTTTCTCGTTGCCGCAGCGCAGGGATCCATACCGCCATTGAAACGACGGCACATGCCCGGCAAGAGATATTTTTGGAAGTGATGCAACACGTTGATTTTGCCTTTATCGATATCAAGCATATGGACTGTCAAATACATCATCGCTATACCGGCGTTGATAATACTTTAATCCTGCACAATATCGATGCGCTGATAAAAAGCGGCTGGCCTGGCCGCCTGGTGTTACGGGTACCCATAATCGCGGGCGTGAACGATGGGGAGGAGAATATGCAGGCACTGGCAAAGTTCATGGAGCACGTAGGTGTGTATGAAGTTAACCTGCTGCCGTTTCACCGATTGGGTGAATCGAAGTGGCAACAGCTGGGAGAGATCTATCCCGCCCGTGAATGGCAAGCGCCGAGCGCTGAGAAACTGCTGAAGCTGGAAAAATGCTTTACCCAGCAGCAACTGCTTTGCTATGTGGGAAGCGATACCCCTTTCTGATGCTCGGCTATGTCACAGGAGCAAAACAGCATGCAATAAAAAACCCGGAGCAGTAGCTTCCGGGTTTTTTCTCACTTACCGATGATTACGGTGCTTTTTTAGCGGTTTCGTTCTCAATCGGCGGAACCGAGCCCAGATCGGTACCGGTAACCGGGTTAACCGATGGGTCAGATGCGGTACGCAGCTTCATCGCGTCCAGGTTCGCCTGCTGCGGCCCCGGCAGGACGACGCTGGCTAAGCCATCGCCACCGTCAACGGCTGGCGGTGGGTTAGTCACGTACTCAAAGTTCTCATCTGAGTTCCAGCTCCCGCGCACTTCCCCCCCCTCGGACATATCGAAATAGGTGGTAGCGTACTTCTCGATCGGCGGCAGTTTGCCTGGCGGGAAGTTGTTGCGGATTGAGTAGAGTGCTTTTTCAAAGGAGATCTGGTGCGCTACTTCACGGGTCATCAAGAAGCCCAGCGCATCTTTCACGCCCGGATCGTCAGTCATGTTGATCAGACGCTCATAGATGATTTTTGCACGCGCTTCAGCGGCAATGTTAGAACGCAGGTCAGCGGTCACTTCACCGATGGTATCGATATAGGCTGCGGTCCACGGGAAGCCCGCGGAGTTGGTCAGCGACGGGCCACCGCCATACAGCAGTGCGGTCAGATGGCTGTCATTGCCGTTACCGGTGATTTTACGATAAAGCTCGGCTTCTTGATCTGTACCTTCGGCCAGGTCGCCTTTTGCGCCCTTGTTGAGCATCCCAACCAGAGAGCCGATAATTTCGAGGTGGCTTAGCTCTTCAGTTGCGATGTCCATCAGCATATCTTTGCGGCCCGGATCGTCATCGCCCAGCCCCTGAGTAAAGTAGCGGCAGGCTGCTGCCAGTTCACCCTGTGGTCCACCAAACTGCTCAAGCAGAAGGTTAGCTAAACCGGGATTCGGCTCAGCAACGCGTACTGTGTACTGTAATTGCTTCACATGTCTGAACATAGGCTCACTCCAGTGATTATTTATTTTTCAGCATCGTTAACAACTGCTGAATGAAGAATAAATAACTGCTTAAATATGAAAATGTTAAATCCTCATATAAAGTCGTCGTACCGCTTATAAGGATAGCCCATGAGCATAAATTGGCGGGAATATTAACGCGCACCTTGTTTTTTAAGATTTATCTTAAGCAAAAGTGAATGAGAAGCATTATCCGAGCAAGAAATACCTGCTTACAAAAATAAGAGAAATTCACATCTACTATATTATTCATAGGGCATGCAAAAGCGATCGAGAATAGCAAAGCAGAAAAGAGAGAAAGTCTCTTTTCTGCATTTCAGAGATTTAACTACTCTTTTTTCTTCGTATCGAGAGTCTACTCACTAATCGACTAAATTTCGTTGTAGATGCCTGCGACGTAGAGGGCTGGTTCATGTCATGAGTAACGTTTTGTTTTTCAGAAGGTTTATATTTCCAGGTATTTTGATCACTCCAGGGGGCCGCGACCTCCATATTATTACGGTAAAAATGAACGCGCTCGCCTATCTCTTCACGATGGCGATAGAGATAACGCAGTTCGGAGGCCGTTATTGATTTGCCGCCTTTATTCCCTCCCTCTTTTCGAGCTACTGCGCCAATGTCTATACCGTCCAGGACAAAATGCAGATGAGCGTTTCCCTCGTAAATTATAGACTGAATACCCAATTTGCTGCCTCTTTTCCATAATAACCTTGGCTGAATGGGCGCTGGCATTCCGATGTGCCAATCATAATAATCATCTTTATTAAGATTTTCACTTACTTCTTTATAAATAGACTTAACATTAAACTTTCCGGGAGCTTTAGCCAGCTTAAGATAAGCGTCCCAAAGAACATCACCTCCCCTCGTTTTACTCTGCCTCACCTGATCCAGTATCTCATCGGTCACAGTAATCTTATGCGCATATTTAACCCGGTTCTTTTCCCTGGCGTATTTTTTATTACCAACATACTTAAGAGCAATTTCCATTGCGATTGCATTATTATATGTATCAATAACCATTGTTGGATTGCCTGGTATGTCCAAAACATATCTTGGATTTATACTTGCAATAGCTTTACCTCTTGCACCGGCTAATCCATAAATCAGATCGCCTCGGGTAAAGTCAACATTACCTTTAAAGGTTGCCTCACCTATATTATCAAAAAAGGTTATTGGATTATTTTTAACCATACGGAATAGGTTCAGACCGTCCACCTCGCCTGCTGGGTCAGCGCTCACCCAGCGACATAACCACGGTGCGTAGTAGCGATGACCATAGTAGTACAGCCCGGTGCCGTCCCGCTCCTTGCCGGAGTAGCGTACGGTCTTATAGCTGGCCTCTATCTTATTGCGCCCCGCCCACACCGCCGTGCCGCCGAACGGGTAATACTCCTCCCGGCTGATAAGCTGGCCCTCTGCATCCAGCTCCAGCGACAGCGAGCCGATGTTATCGTCCACGCTCCAGCGTACCTGGTTATTATCGATACCGTCCGGTTTACCCGTTTCCCAGTGCAGCACCCGGATCCCTGCCCGGCCCGCCTGGCTGGTCACTACATGCAGCTCCTCTGCCAGAGAAAGCGGAGCACTGCTGCCCGCTGTCTCCTGCCAGCTTTTTCGCAGTTCCAGCCCCGGAAGGTAACGTACCTCATCCACGCTCCACAGCTGCGAGTCATCGCTCACCAGGAGCCGGGTCTGCTTGCGCACCCGCTGGCTGCCGCTGTACTGGTAGATTTCCCGGTTATTGTTGCCGCTGCTGCGGCTTACCAAGGTCACCGCCTGCAGGTTATTGCTGCCGTCCCACGCCAGGCCGTCGCTGCCTGTGGTGCTGGCCTGGATCTTCAGCAGGTTGCCGTTACTGTCGAACCAGTTTTTCACCTCATCAGGGGTCTGCACTCCGTCGTCATTCTGCTGCACGCTGCGGTTGGAGGTGGTCTCCGTTGTCATGATGCGGGTGAAACTCCCCGCTCCGGTATGCTTCAGTGTGGACAGATTACCGCTGTCGTCATACCCATAACTCCGGGTGTAGTTCACGTACTGACTGCCATCCGGGGACATCACAACCGGAAGGCCACTGTACTGCATGCCAGTGTTGGTTGCGTTTTCGAGTCCGGTAGCGCTCAGCAGCTGGTAGAGGGCATCGTAAGTGAACAGCCGTGTTCCGCTGGTAGCCTGATTCCGGTAATAGTGCGATGCCACGCTGCCGTCGCTCAGCGAGATGATATTGCCAGTAAAATCATAGCCGTAGCTCAGTGCCTGAAGCGTGGTGTTATCCGCACGCTGCGCCGTAATGGTGGCGAGCCACTGATTCTGCTGGTCGTAGCCGTAAGTCGTGATTACCCCGTTGCCAGCAGACTCCGCCAGCACCTGGCCCGCAGCGCTCCACGTTATACCCGCCAGAAGGATTTGTTTCTCCCCGCCTGCTGCGGTCACATCCTGATAACAGACGCGGCCGCTAACGTCATATCGCCAGGCAAGTTTATGTCCGGCAGCATCCGTCTGGATCAGCGCCGCGCCACGGGCATCAGGGCTAACAACCGTGTCGTATTCATCCGCCTCCAGCTGTGCCTCTCGGCCGGCCTCATCCTGCCAGTCCGGTAAATTTTCTGCCGAGGCCAGAAAGCGTCGGGTCTGGCTGAGTACCGCTCTGCTGAGCGCCACCTCGCTCACATAATGCAGGCCGCCGTCGTTGTACTGTGCGACATTTATGCCGCGCAGGTTTTTACCCTGGGAGCCATCATCCGCCGGACCGGCGTCGCCGTAGCCGGTGAGCCAGCTGACGCGAATGTCATCACTCCCGCTCAGCTGCTCGCTGCCGCTCTCTGGTCGTCCCAGCTCATCATACGCTACGGTCTGCACCGTACCGCGCCCATCACGGGTCCACACCGGGCGGCCCGCTGCGTCAAACAGCGTTACCAGCTCGCCGCTGTCACTACTCTCCCGCTTCAGTAGCTGGCCTGCCAGCGAGGGCATGGTATGCAGGTTTGCCGAAGACGCGCTGTCTGTTGTCCAGGCTGTAAACAGGCGCGGATCGCGGTACATTACTACCCGGCTGGCGTCATCCATGTATGAATGACTGACCAGCAGGCGCAGCGGGTCAGCGGCCTGCTCCCGGTTCCAGTTGAGGGCGCGCACGGCCAGCCCCCGGTTATCGCTCACGCTGACGACCGGGGTACCGGTGGCGGCTGTTAGGTTGTTCATAACGGGTATCCTGATAAAGGAGAATTAAAATTAAGAAAGGTCTTATCTGCAAGTATATAAAAGAGGGAAATGATAAAGAGGTGCAATTCCGAGTGAATACGGAACAAAAATAACGTATTTAAGTATGAAGGCCTACCCATCGACAACCATTGTAATTCAGCCTTGTACTAACCTGGGTTAGTACACTATATGTAAGATTTATATAATGCTTATAATATCCCCTGTATTGATCTCATCAGCCCCTGGTAACCACAGCTTCCCCCACTTCCCAGTACAGTGGCAGGTCAGGATCCGTTCGGGATTAACATCCTGGATATAGTGTCGTAACGGTAGCAGCGTCCAAGGCATAGCACGCCGTAGATGCATCCCACCTACCAGAGCATGAACAGTATTTATCCCCGTGAGTTTCTTGCAATGTTCGATAATCTTTCTCAAGCCTTTATGGCCGCAGCCGGTGAATATTACCAGACCCTTTTTGGATTTATATATCAGGACGCCTTCATCGTTGAGTGCGTCTGGCTCTACTTTCTCACCTCTTACATACCCGTAAGATTTAGCTGATTCTATCTCGCCGGACCAGATAAACCTCTGGCTTATCTCGTAAGGATCTTTTGTGAAATGAAAGTTACTTTTAACTGGAGGTAGCTGAGTCGATATCTTCTTGATCTCTATAAAGCGATTAAAAACCATTACCCCTGCGTATTTTTGGTCGTAAACACCTGGGTGGCACAGCACCTTTGGTAGCTTTTGAAGATGTCTCAGCCCACCGCAGTGATCGTAATGCCCGTGGGATAGTACAACCCAGTCAATACCATCAAGCGACACGCCCATTTTTTTAGCGTTGTGCATAAACGCGGCATCTGGCCCGGTATCGAAGAGTATCCTCGTTTCACCATCGTCAATTAACAGGCTTAGCCCTGGCCGACAGGCTAGTCCATCGGCATGTTTTGCTTTTCGGTTTTCAAGCAGTACGGTCACTTTCAGCATAATTTTGAACCTCCTTGTTCAGTTAAAAGTATACCCGCCGTTTATCAATGCGGCCGCATAGCTTCATGCAACTTATTGGTTTCGCAGTTATAAAAACAGCCGATGGATAAACATTGTCCACGTCAGGAGGGTAAGTGCAATGGTTGAGGGAGGTTTTTGCAGAGTTAAATGGCTACTGGGTTACGCGTATGCAGGTAATAGAAAGGATTGATAGCTACTGATGTTCCTTCGCGTATAACCACTCGCCCGCCCGGGCTGACTCCGCAAACATTTTCACCGTTAACGGCTCTGCGGTTTGACTGATTGGCTTCTTGGTAAACCACTTGCGGAAAAACCATTCTATCTCCCACGGATAATAGGCAGAGAAATCAATAATCGACACGTCTACTTCGTATTTTTTACTGTATTTATCAATAGCAAATGAGAGATCGTCAAACTCAGTATAAGCCTGTAGCGCATCATCAAGCTGCAAAGGGATCATCTTACCCGTCAGCGTTCCCATTATGGGTAGCTCGTCCCGAAAGAGATCTAGTACCTCGCTATCCGTTACCATACCGTGTCTCCTTTTCTCGCTATCAACTAGTCATATAACCACTTACCGGCTTTTGCTGACTCAACCAGCATGCCGATAGTGAAAGCGGGCACGGGAACAGGCTCCGTTTTCTTAAAGGGGTTCCATGAAAAAGGGATATCGGGATAGTAGGTTTTGATGTTGAAGTTGCCTCGTTCTACGTGCAGTTCACTGAAAAACGTATCCATGAGATCGCTGGCGTCGAGATCCTCAAGATCCAAATCGGCATCGAGATCGCTTTCAAGCGTTAACTCTACCGGCTCAAAGCTAAATAGATAGACGCCAGCATAGGGGCGTATAAGCTCATAAACGCGCTGCTCAATGTTGTCTACCATAAGCTATCGTTGCCTCACACTGTTCCTGAGTCTTCTTATTAGCTTAACTATTATCAGGTAGAGAGCGGTAGTGATTGCTACAACTGAGACAAGATCAATATAAAAATAGACATCGTCTATCTCTTCACCACCCACATTGCCGTACCCGTAAAGCAGATTGGCGAGCTTATCGGCTAAGGCGTCGTTAAGCCAGTAGTAGGGATCGCCCAAAGCGCGGCCTACCGCGACAAAGATAGCAAGGAACAGGAAAACGTTGAGTAGCCGGCTAGCCCAACGATTAAGGGCAGGTCTTGCCATTACTGATTACCTCCACCCAACCCCGGGCTCTCAGAGAACGCATGCAAGGAACTTGAACTAAAGGCGTTCTCATCAGAGCGTTTCTGATCATGGCAAAATCTGAACTATTAGCGATCGTGATACAGCCTTTTGATAACGTTCCGGGATGAAGCCTGAACAAGCCACGGCTTACACCATTAATCCATGTAGTATCATCAATTCCCCTATCATCCCTGTAGAGCGCAAACCAATCTGAGTGTTTGAACTGAGCACTATAAAAAGTACGATTAACAGTATCTCTTACCAAAGCGTTAAGCCTCCCAAATGCCCCACCTTCTCCACGGTCAACAATCCAGTATTTACCCGGAGGGATAGGGCCATTATCGGGAATAGCACTACATCCTCCATGATTACGATACACTCCATTTCCCGAGTGAGCTAGAAATGTGCCAATACCATAGAGTGTGAACGGTGAATAATCAGCATCATTTAGCACAAACTTTCCTGATAAGGCCATAAATACCCCCTTTAAATCTGATGATTTGTGGGCTTATCCTACTCCTGTACAATCCGTCATGTGAACTTTTTTTCTAGTAAATTCCAATGAAATTGCAAAATTAGGACCCCATGGCTTATTCGAGTAAGCGCAACCTTTAATAAGTCGCCTCAAATGCAGGATTTTAAAAAGTGCTAATACCTTATAAAGACAGGCATTCATTATACTTCTCAGGTTACAACCATAGGCTTCTAGCTTGAAGACATATAATAAGGGGCTCAAAATCATTTAGACTTACTGTTATTTATTCAGTTGCTTAGATAGTTCAACTTCCCCCGTAGCAGTGTTAGCATAAAGATAAAATATATCACTTTTAGCCTGCTCTGGCTTTATCCAGCTTTACGCCGCCTCTGAATCTATTCTCTGCCTGGTGTATCCCAATTTTTTTAGATATACCCGTAATGGTTCAACTTTGATGCTCCCTTAAAGATAATCGTGTTGATTGGCGCATACCCATCGCCGGGGTGGGACTTAAAGTAGTAATCGCCGGATATACGGGGGGCTTTCTCGATCTCTTTGTCCGTCAGCGTGTGGTAACTGAAGAAGTCGTTCTCAGTATAAGTCGTCGTCTCATCAATACCTGATGCAATCAACCAGACGAACAGCCATCCGAGGATGAGTACCGTGATGATGGCTGCGCTAACCCACCTTAATATTTTCAGCATCATTATTTCATTCCCTTGCAAGAAGTTAATACATATTATTAGAGGTTCTTGCCGAAACTAACAAACATTCAAGCATATAAATAAAGTTGCTTACAATTTACTTATCGCCATAGTTTTCTATAAACTTCACATTATAGTCAAAAGATTAGCGGGAATTTTATCAGTGAGCAAAAGACTTAGGATATCCAACGCTGAATTTAATGTCCTAAAAGTGATGGCAGAAAAAGACATTGATTGGACCTGGATGATACTGGACCGCACACTTGCTGTGAGGGGAATTCCCGGATTTAGCAACGTTGCGAACATCGTAACGAGCCTGGTGAATAATGGAATGGTTGATATCGTTTACAGCGAAGAAAACGCTAAGCCTCGGTATCGTGTATCAGTTCAAGGACATCAGTTTCTAAGTAAACAGGAAGCACAGCAGAGCCAATGGCTACCTCACTTGAAGCAAACAGGATGACTAGCGCAGATATCTATGGTCTATATGCGCCATTATGCTAAACAATACTGAGTTAAACATTCTTAAGCTGTTAGCTTCCAGAAGTGACGTAAACTGGAACTGGTATAATCTTGATCGTGCCATGACAATGCGAAACATAGCGGGTATCGGTAATGTTGCCCAGCTGGTGAAGAATTTATCCGAAGCGGGATTAGTTGACGTCATACTTAGAGCCCCGGTAGGTATGGATCACTATAAGGTATCAGAGCGCGGGTATCGACTACTGGAAGAGCTTGAGCACCAGGACTTATCCCATGTCGATACGCCAGATTAGCTGTTGGCTACGCTGCTTCAGAGTTCATCAATGGGATATTCACTATGCCTTCCCATAGAACAGTGTGAGTGAGCTTTGCTTTATGGTTTTATCTTGTGGGTTTCGGTTATCGAACATTGTAGAGGATTAATTGCTGGAAGCTTGTGCCTTCATCTGGCGATTTAAGGCTTCAGGGGTTAACGGGGGATCCTGCCGATGCAGCATTGCATGGCAGTTGGGGCAGACGGGGATGAGATCGGTTTTAGGGTCAACCCGGTAGTCCTCTTTTATCTCTGATAAGGGGACAAGATGGTGCACATGAATAAAGCCTTTCGCGATTTCACCGTACACTTTGGTCATGTCGATACCGCATACCTTGCACTGATAGCCATGCCACTCTAGTGCTGCCTGTCGGGCCTTGCGGTCACGTTCGTAGCGGTTAACGGTTACCTGAATGGCGGCTCCTTCGATGTAGGTAGCTTCCTGCTGGATCTCATCCGGGAAGAGGTTTGGTTCGATAGATCGTTTTTTATGGACGACCTGAAAGCCTTGGTCGGTGAGCAGCCTAACGCACTTTGATTTTATCCCGCCGCTGAAGTCTGCTGGCGTGAAAGTAAGGCCAGTGAGTGCAGATGCAGCGATGCCGACGATGGCTTTTGGTGGGTAACGGCGGTCGTTGATGAGGGCATCGTAATCTCGGGAGTTAGAAAAGGCGTGATTAACTCCCGCATCGTAGGCGTGGGCTGCGGCGATGATGGCTTCGCGAGGCAGTTGGTGGGGCAGTTTGTTCATGTGAGTGCCTTTTGAACGATTAATCATGTGCGAAGGCCGGACTCGCCTTTTCGTTTAGTTTATTGAAAATTAATGAGTTGTTAGATTTTGCTTTGGGGGTTTGCCCCCATAATGGGACATAAAATTGAATACTGCGTGGAAGATCACAAAGTTGTGTGATTATTTTTCCGATCCGAAACGCATTCCAGAATAAGGCTTCTCACGGCATTGCGCCATCGAGATGATAAATCTCCCACATGTAGCTCCAGCTTGTGGCCATCCGGGTTGAAATGACCCTAGCCCAAATTCAGGCAAATAGGGTCACAAGATATCGGAATAGCCTTTGGCCAAACAGATGTTTTATGATAAACTGTGTACAATTAAAGAGTTAATCTGAATATAGTTGTAAATGATTTCGGCGCGAGCCCAGGGGCAGTTCCTGGGGGTATGGTGGCATTGATCGTAGTCTCCGTCATTCTAGGATTGTTGAGTATCCGAAAAATCTACAAAGCAGTAACCGCAGTAATTAAGACAATCAAAGTAGAAAAGAAAAACGGCAAAGGGGACAAAGATATGAAAAAAGAAATCGTTAAAGTAATTGGCAGTGAATTGGCAGACATTAGCTCAAACATTCTTTACGGAACTATGGGTAACTACCTACCATGGCTAGCAACGAGCGCCATTGCACAATAACCCTCGCCTATGCGGGGGTTTTCTTCTTTAACTCCTCTAACAAGATGTCAAATAAAATGATGATCTTAAGAATAAATGTTTTACCATTAGTGATGATTTAATCATAGCATTCCATTTTCTTTAAAAATTGACTTAGTATGAAAGGTTTAAATATTGAAACGTTACCGCATGAGTATAAGGGAATATCCGGTCTGATAACAGTTGCTACCATTCAATGGAGTATTGTCGCTCTTTTCTTTTGCGTTGAGAAAAAGTTCTATTCTAGCGGTGGAGCACTAAATTGCTTCATAAGATAAGCATCACCATGATTGTTTGTAGTGTATCGGGAATTTTAACGTGTATAAATATTCGAAGGGTAATTAACAAGCAAAATTTCCACTCAATAATACACAAATATATAATACAACTGTTTTTTACCTTTACATTTACATTTAAAGTGGTCAACTAAAACTGGCCACCACGTTAGTTTTTTCCAGTATCTATTTTCTGATCCGTTTGGTGGCAACCCACCGTTATATTCGGACAGTCTGAGGACGCTCTAATATTCAACGATATAGCCCGTTATTGTGTAGGGTGCATCGCTGAAGCTTACGTAACCCGTCACAGGTCCCCATTCGTTCTTCAGACTCCGGAAAAAGCGTTCTATTGGACTATTATCTCAGCATTTTCCACGCCAACTTATATTCTGCCTGCTCCGGTATCGCCACAGTAGCTGCCGGAACTGCCTGCTTGTATAATGACTGCCGTGATCGCTGTGGAACATCACTTCGATGGGCTTGCCGCGCGTTTCCCATGCTATTTCCAGCGCTTTCATGGTGAGTCTGCTGTCCGGTGAGAACGACACTGCCCAGCCCACAGATTTCCTTGCGAACAGGTCGAGAACAACGGCTAGGTAAGACCAGCGTTTACCTGTCCTGAGATAGGTCACATCACCTAGTTTGGCTCTGTTATGGCGAACTGTCGCTCAAGATGATTCGGGATAGCAACATGCTCATGACCGCCACGCTTATACCGGTGAGTCGGCTGCTGGCAACTGACCAGCCCCAGATCTTTCATGAGCCTGCCAGCAAGCCAGCGCTCCATCTGGTAGACTCTCTGGGTTGCCATTCTGCTAAGATACTGTAATCCATTAGTTATGAATAGTTCTCTCATCTACTTCGTGTTTTCCTACAGAAAACACGTTACTACCTTCGATTGCACATCTTGTCAAAGGCGATTCGTTTCCCACCAAAATTTTTTAAAAACACCTTGCGCCCGTAGATAACTAGCGAGAGAATGGGCTCACGAATAAAATACAAAAAACAGCCACATTTTTGTATTACAAAAAAATATAATAATTTAAAGAATGGAGAGAAGTATGGCACGTCCCATGTCAGCAGAACCAAAGGAAACGACAGCTTCCGTGCGCATGAGTGCGGCAGAAAAAAGTGCAGCTGAAGAAAGGGCTAAATCCCTAGGCTACAAATCACTGAGTGATTATCTCCGAGCGCTGGCAGCAACCGATATGAAAGCTACTAGCCCAACACAAAAACCACAGAGAGAAACTCGTCCAGTCTCTCGTTTTCATGAAACTAAGCTAGGGACAATGTGGAACGGAGACTCGCTCGACTGGATGGAGTCACAAGAAGCCAACAGTGTGAATCTCATCATGACTTCGCCTCCATTTGGGCTCGTGCGAAAGAAATCCTATGGTAATGAGGATGCACACGCATATTGTGATTGGTTCCGTCCATTTGCTGAGGGCTTCAAAAAAATACTTAAAGACGATGGGAGCCTTGTAATCGATATTGGTGGTGCATGGAAAGCTGGTACGCCTACACGCTCACTTTACCATTATGAATTACTGCTCATGCTCTGTAATGAATATGGATTCCATCTAGCTTTAGAACATTTTTGGTGGAACCCTGCAAAATTACCAACGCCTGCAGAATGGGTGAATGTAAGAAGGGTGCGTCCCAAAGATGCCGTGAATTGCGTATGGTGGTTGTCAAAAACTCCGTACCCTAAAGCGAGCAACAGACGAGTACTTGCCCCCTATTCTGACTCAATGAAATCTCTACTAAAAAATGGCTATCAAGCCAAGACTCGCCCCTCAGGCCATGTCATCTCTGAAAAATTTAGTAAAGACAATGGTGGTTCGGTACCACCTAATCTGCTTGCAATCGCGAATACAGAATCAAATGGAGCGTATCAAGACTATTGCCGCAAGCGAGGACTCGATATACATCCTGCACGCTTTCCATCCGCGCTCCCAGAGTACTTTATTCGTATGACAACGGATCCAGGAGATTTTGTTTTTGATCCATTTGGCGGTTCGTGTGTCACAGGAGCTGTATCAGAGGCGCTTGGCCGTAATTGGGCTTGTGTAGAAATGAACTCTGCATATCTAGAAGGGGCTTTAGCCCGTTTCAGTGGTGAGCCTATTGTTTTAGCAACAGACAAACCTTCTTCATATTCAATTTATACTCCCTGTGCAGCACAGGTAGATGAAAACATTGTACCTTTAGTAGCCGATGGTGGTGCGGCCCGCCCGAAATAATTTATATAGTTGTCACCATGTCTGCCCAATGAGCCAAATTCGTTGCGCCATAGTCAGAGAAGCCAATACAGCATATAGGGGCCCCGAAACGCATTTCAGCGGGGCCTCGATGTGCAAGTGCCACAATACTACGAGCAAGAATATCTGAATGATTTTCCCCCTGAACGTATGCCACATCCCTCACATAGCCTACAATTTGGCTTGTTGCTTCAAGTATCGCGGCTGGCGCTGATTCCGGAGAGGAAAACCATTTACATTCAATAATCGAGAGAACACGTCCGGCCCTTTCAACAGTTATGTCTGCCCTAGCCGTCCCTTTAGAAACGCCAAGAGAAAGAGCTAATTCTCCAGTTATGAGCTCACCAAGGTCGAGAACTGTATTTGGCCTTTTAGGCATTGCTTTCTGCCAACGCAATTCCAAATCCCCCACAATTGCCGCGGGCCTCCCTGCAGCAAATGACGCGTCAAGGACAACAGGGGCGCCAGTTGCTCCCGAAAGAGCCTCGGCAATCTCAAGGATAGTTGCCAGTTCAAACTTTCGCCAAACCTCAATCTCAGGAAGTAAATCAGAGGCAAGTAAAGCACTAATAGTTTCTGCTTCAAAAGCTTCAATACCTGCCAATATTGACGCACAACTCCAAGACAGGCTATATAGCGGACTTCTCGCCTTGGCAGCCTGCCGTCTTTCATAAGACACAATACGAGCCCTACCCGCTGATGTTCCGAGTAATTCTCTTAACGGCGCAACTTTCAAGGCAGAATCAAGAAGAGCCAACCTTTTTTTAGCTGCCTCATCGAATAGTCCTCCTCTGGCATGTAAGGCTCCAGCTTTCAATGCTGTCTGCGCTGTCTCTAATGTTTTTACTAAAACCCGGTTTGGTCCAGAAAGCCAAGTCGAAGACGACTCTGTAACAACAAAGGCAGCAGGGTTAAGGGTGATCGTTTGCAACAACATAGAAGCGGCAGCATCCGGAGGTCCGGGTAGTTCGCCGGATACCTCCCTTCTGAAATCATCTAGCGCAGGGGAAATTTCCCTCTGTTTTTCAACTAGTCTCAGGGCGAGCTTTTCTACAGGCTCGGAAAGAGCCCACCACATTCGCAAAGCATCTAGATCTTCATACCTCAAAGTTTTTACACTCCCTAAGTAAGGTGAAGGAGACCCAGCACCAACCCAGCGAAGAAGACCTCGGAGGCAAATTTCATCGAGATTAACAGTGCTCATCAAGCAGAGAACTCCGAACAATCTTGAATCAGTTTAGCTGCCCTATCAGGGTCTAAACCCCAAGCAACTGACACAGCGGTTGCAAGATCTTTTGCCTCTCTGGGTGACAAACCATCCATTAATGGAAGAACACACATACGAAAAGCAGATAAAAACAAATCAGCTACGTCTCCAATGGGCTGCGTGAATAAATTCGTATTGGGATCGAATGCGATCATCGTTTTGATGAAATCAACAATCGGAGCGCCACCTATTTCGCGCGCTGTATTGACAGACCGCCACAAGGCTCCAACCGGATTTGACACAATAGGTTCAGCAACCGTAGCACCAAGCCGACTTGCCATTTCCACTACAAACGTATCAGGATCAGCAGGAGCACCTACCTTTATCCATGCAAAACGACGGCTCAGAGCATAGGAGATTTGCCCCAACTGGGTCTTGTCATAAGTATTCAATGTACAAATCATTCGCCAAGCAGGTTTTGGGGCGTGCTCGTAAGCACTCATTTCAGCATGAGGTTTAGGATAGATAACATGGAATGGGCTGGAGGGATCAGCAACATTAACGCGGCACGGTAATGCCGAGGATTGCCCCGATAAGACAGAGAACAATGGGCCAAGAACTTTATCAATAGGACAACGATTTAGTTCATCTATAATTACCGGCTTGTCAAAGTTCCGTAGTAATGCGCCAGGAACAAAGCCAATAGCACCATTTCCTAATGGCTGATATCCACCTACAAGATCTTGCGAACTCCAAGCAGATGATGCGGTGAGCATTAGATAAGAACCGTCCCCATCATCCCGTTCAGAGACTTCTCTTGCAAGATACTCCGCAATAGTCGTTTTTCCTGTTCCCGGAGGACCATACAAAATTATATGCCGTTTACCTGAATTAACGGCGGCTTCAATTTGTAAATATACAGATGGATCAATTCCAACGAGAGAGGTATTTTTTTCAATAATGAATGGCCCCTCTGCGGACGGAGAAGCAAAGATTGATGCAAGATTAGAAACCAAGTCGTCACGTTCTGAAGCTTGGGTCCCATCGTATAACCTTGCCCCAGCTAGATGTGCGATTGCATTTCCTATATCAGAATAAGTTGTTCCAGCGGTGGCATCAATGTCAACTGGAGCTTTTACCAATGCCCGGAAGTTTATCGCAAATGTTCTCTTCGATGCGCCACCACCGAAATCAATGGTTCCTGCATCAGGCATGAAATTACTTAGAGGGTCTCCAGACGTACCTGCTGGTAGAGGTTTAGAAAAGCCCAGAATAAGCAAATATTCCCAACCATCGGGAAACACCCAGCTAGGTTCTGTGCCTACAGACTTAATCGCAGGAAGAACTCGAAAGACACATACAGAACAGGTACCGTCACGATTATTAATATAGCCGACACTCCTGGACATACCTATAATCTGCCCTTCAGCATCCGTAGCGAATCTAGCCACCGTCTCTGCTGGGGTAACTTCTACCTGTGGGATCCATCGTAAGGGTTTACTAGATAGCGCATTTGGATTCTGCCAAAAGCCAGTTTCTTCGTTTAGTTGCTCGCTGAGCGCTAGGTTCTTTGTACCCGCACTTTTTATCGACAAACCTCTCGGATTCAGCACTGTGGTCTGAATATCGTCTTTCAACGCCTTAAACAACCCTAGTATGTTATGTGCCGTCAACGGAGTAGCCATGACCTTACCTTCTTTGTCTGTTTTAACACCATTTTCCAGTTCCTCGTCGCTAGGTCAACCAATACAATGAAACTACTTCTAATCGGCCATCAGGCTAACCACAGACTATAAAACTGCATTTTCTTACGCTTAGGCCATCTAGTCCCCTTGCATTACCTCCCGAGTTAATGGGATGCAACGCCCAGTACAATAAATAACCTGAATGAGATTTTAAAATAAACTCATAGCCAATGCTCAGGAATAGATAGATCAAATGTTCGGGATACATAACGAAGTATAGTTATAATCTCTTCATATCTCTTTTGATCTATAGATTGCCCTGTCTTTCGTAACTCAAGCATCGACTTTAATTCAGGGAGACTAAACATTTCAAGTTTAAAAAAATTCCCCCATGTTGGCTGCCCAAAAAGGTTATAAATAATGACTGTACTATCCCTCTCACTTGCCAGCCTTTTTTCCCCATCAATTTTTGACAACGCCGCTTCGGCTTCATCTTTATCTTCATAGGTATTAAGAAGTTTCATTATTAAAAATTCCTCTTTCATCTATATAAAATTAATTCAATAACACCTGAAACTAGCATATTAACATGCTTCTGTTTTTAGCTCTCAATTAATTTTATCAAAATTAATTGGATACATCACCCCCTTGGTGGCTAAGCCTTCGGCACAGCCGTTTTTTTAGCCATAGTGATAATATTTTATCTTTTCAATACCTATATAGCCATAATATTAGCGCATCATGCCGAAGGTGCGGTGCGCCATGGAAGGCATCAAGTTTACCTGCGTTCTCCACTATCTTTGATGGGAACCAGCAGGCCTTTGACCTTCAGTTTGATGATGTCGCGACTGACTCTGGGCTGGCATTATTGATAACATAAGCGCATCTTAATCGGGCAGTTGGCGTTACGCCCTGCCATTGTTCACAATAATACCGTTCATGATTCATGAACAAAACTCTGTTGTGAACATTTCATCTAAAACTACATCCTCCACCATCACTTGCCATACCATCCCAGAAATCATTGATGATCTGCTCAATCCCGGCATCACCCACGTCATGTTGTCGTACTATCACATCGATCAGGCGTTCTTTATCAAGATGGAGTAGATCCTGCAAGGATGAGTGTTCACTAATTGTCGCTATATCGCTTCCCAACAGAAAAGCGCCCATACGTATGGGATCCCAGTTCAGGCGTTCCCCTTCGACGGGCGATTCATAGATGCGTTCATTCTCGATAACACCATATTCACAGATAATCTTAAAGAGATCGGTCGCGTCTTTAGTACTCCCACGCCCACGATCACGCCATGCAAAAAGTTTTAACAGAGCCAGTCCTGGCAAGGAGCAGAACGGAATATTTTCGCTGTTATCCAGCCGCACAACTACGGTATGAGAAAAGACTTCGGCAAATCCATCCACAGCCATGATGATCTCACGTTCTGGCGGCCAGGCAATTTGATTTCCTTCAGCAACACCACCAAAAGGAATAATATCTAGCTCGATCCCTTTGACAATCATACGATGGGCATTACCCTGGACAACTTCTGCCCCTTCAGCAAGGAAAGCATTTTTAAGCGCATCAAATCTCGGCCAGCTATCCACAAAGACGGCAATATCAATATCACGGGTTCGGCGACCAATACTTCTGCTGTGTATATGATGGAGCAGAATTTCACGAGCCGTTGCACCTGCAATAAAAAACGGGATCCCCTGCGCGGTGCAAATACGGTTGATCTGACTCAGTAACGTTTCAGTAGCTGAAGAGATCGGATTCATTAAGGTGAAGATATTTGTCATTGATTATCCTTGCTGTTTCCCAGTTTCTGTCATCCCCGCTTGCCAGCAGTTCAGCCACGCATAGCATCGCCTCGGCTTTGTGATTCAGTACAAAGTTCCCCCAAAAACCGGCGATCAGCTGTAGTTTCCCCCCCGGAACAGGTTTTAGTCCCAGTTCCTTTCGCCTTTGTAACAACGGATGGGATGTAAAAATCACGCCATTTTCTGGTATCAGATATCCTCCGCTCAGCTTTGCCGCCGCAATCTCGCCGCTCCAGTATTCCCCGGACGCAAGCGTCAACTCATCCCATGAAACAGGCGCGGATAAAGAAAGCGAATCCAGCTTAGGGCGCAAAGCGGTAGCATAATCTTTCAGCCACAAAGCCTCTAACTCGCCTTCATTGATTAAGCGACGCCCCTTCTGCGATTTGCGGAAATAGCGTTGCGCTTCGAGATAATCAAAAGCCTTGCTGACCATTCCCAGAGAAATACCCGCCTTCCCGGCCAAATTGCGATAAGTCTCGTTCAGGGTCTCTGGGCTAGACAGCAAAACAAAAAGAAGCTTCATCACCCCTTCAGCAAAACGACTGCTGGCGGAAACGGGTTTCTTTTCATAGCGGCCTTCGATCCGCACATACAACCCTGGAACCTGGATACGGGCATTCCCTGCCGTATCGATAAAGTTGATCTGGCTGTCGGCGCAATATTCCGCCAGTGCAGACGTCAGGCGGTTACACACCAGCAGCACAGGAAAATCCGCAGGAAAGCGAACCATTTGTTCGCGAACCGCCATCAGTGACTCTTTACGGTGGATAAATTTTACTTCCAGAGCAAATGTCACTGACTCACCATCCGGCCCTATTAGCCGACCCCAGGCATCGTGCTTACCATGTCTACCGCTATGTTCATACTGCAAATGGAATCCTTTTGGCAGATTCTCTATCGCATCAGACAAAAGCTGTTCTTCTTTCATTTGTTCACGCTCCAGCCACGTTCATGAATCATGAACAAAACAATATTATGAACAAAAAAAGAGAGAAGCAACACAAACGTTCTAAAAATCATACCGCCAGAAAGGCATTGCCTTATTCAATCTTTCAAGCGTCATATAGGAGGAGAGTAAAGAGTAATTGGACAAATTTTTTCAGTGTCGAGTAACTAACTCTCGCATAGAAAAATGTTTCCACAATATTCCAGCATCCTCCCTACTCCTCCGACTCCACCTCATCCTGCGCCGCCATCAGAACCAACTCTGACTTCGAAATCAGCAGATCTTTCGGCTTCCCGCCGCGTAACCTGCGATTTGCCGAACCGAACCAGATAGCCAGCCCCCACGGCGTTTTACGCTCCTTGAACAGTGAGAGAATCAAACGGACAACCTTGAGAGGTCGCATTTTCTCATCCAGAACATAATCCTGGTACAAATCCTCCCCGTCGACCTTCAGCGAGAATATCTTCCCGGCGGCTTTCCAGCCTTTCGGGCCAGCCTCAGGATCGGCGGAACGAAAACCCGCTTTTGCCGATAACTCAGACGCTGTCAGCCATTCCGAGTCAGCGAGTATTCTGGCTTTCAGCTCCTCCAGTTGCCGGTCATTGCGCTCCTGGAAGCTCATATGGTCGAGTGCGCCTCCCGGCGGCTTTTTGAAGCCATACGGCACAACATGCCTGAACCAGTTTGCATCCAGATAATCCGCCCACAACTGCATCATTTCCCGGCGCTCCTCGAGATGCTGCGCCTTATGGATATACGCCGCACGAACACGCTTGCGCTCCTGATGGCTCATCTGGCGCTCTACCGCGTCGCTTGACCACAGGCCTGACTCCACCAGCGCGCTACAGGCCATAGTGCGAAAACCGTGGCCGCAGACATCTTTCTGGGTGTCGTAGCCCATCACCCGCAGCGCTTTGTTGATGGTGTTTTCGCTCATCGGTTTGCGGTAATTGTGATCGCCGGGGAACACCAGTTCAGTTCCCGGTCTGCAATGCTGCCGCACCCCGTGCAGCAGTTCGATGGCCTGACGCGACAATGGGACCAGGTGTGGGGAGTGCATCTTCGCCCCACGCGCTGAATATTTAACGCCGGGGATCGGCTCACGCTCGGCGGGGATTGTCCACATGGCATTACGCAGGTCAATTTCATCCCAGCGGGCAAAGCGCAGTTCGCTGGAACGGATAAACAGCAGCAGCGCCAGCTTTACCGCCAGTTGAGTCAGTTGACGGCCTTTGTAATCGTCGATTCTTTCCAGAAAATCAGGGATAAGATTCAAATCTAATGCAGGGTGGTGACGTACTTTGGGCGCGGAGACCGCGCCGGTTAAATCCGATGCGGGGTTATGATCGATAATGCCGTTCTGGACAGCGTAGCGCATTACACAAGCGGTACGCTGCTGAAGACGAGAAGCGACATCCAGTTTGCCCGCTTTCTCCACCTCTTTGATGGGCACCAGCAGATCTTTGAACTTCATTTTGGTGATGTCGCCGCTGCCGTTCGTCGGGAATACGTAAAGCTCGAAATAACGCAGCACCCGCTTCTTATGTTCCGCCGACCAGTTCACGTTACTGGTGACCCATTCACGTGCCACAGACTCAAACGTATGTTCCGGCGTTATCGCAAGGCGTTCTTCTTTTCGGCGTGCACTCGGATCGATGCCGGAAATCAGCAGTAATTGGGCCTCTTCACGCATGCCTCTTGCCTGTACAAGCGTCAAAAGCGGATAAAGGCCTAAAGCAAGCTTTTTCTCTTTGTTTACAAATCGGTACTTGATGTACCAGCGTTTTGAACCGTTAGGGTTAACCAGCAGGTAAAGTCCATGTAAATCACTGAACTTATACGACTTGTCACAAGACTTGGCATGGACTATAGCGCGATCTGTTAGTGCCATTTGGGAGCCTCACTATTATCGAACTACATCTAAGCCCCCACTTTGTGTAGATGTCAATGGATGAAAAAAGACCAATACGGAAACATCACAAATTTATAGTGATTATTATTGAAAAATAAATTAACTTTGAATTACAAACAGATATGTACGAATATGAATAAAAATGGACACAAAAAAAACCACCCTAAGGTAGCTCATTTTTGCATCACTTGGTGCCGAAGGCCGGACTCGAACCGGCACGTATTTCTACGGTTGATTTTGAATCAACTGCGTCTACCGATTTCGCCACTCCGGCACTGAAGGGGATGTACAGATAGCGGTTGCATTATACCCGTTGCGGATCGGCATGCAAGCTCCCCTTCCCGCCTCCAGCGCTAACCGCATAAAAAACCACCGTTGCCTCTCCCTTTCCTTCTCCCCCTCACCCTTCCTCGCAAAAACCTGCAACACAATCCGAGGTTTACATTATCCCCTGTTTGTTATTTGATTCTGTTATTGGCTGGGGTTACCCCATCAACAGACATCAGGATGCAGGCATGCGCTTCTATCAGGTCGATCCCACGCTGGAGAACTACTGGCGCGGCGTGATCCTCTTCGGCAACAACTTCGCCACCTACAAGTTCGCCCTGGCCCATGCCCTGTACGATGTCGATCGCAGCGATACCCTGGTGAAGCTCGATGACCTGGCCGTGCCCTTCAGCAAACATATCTGCGAGCACCTGAAAAATGCTCCCCGGCAGATCCTCAACGACAAGAAACCCGGCAAGCTGATTACCGCCTGCCTGCAATACAACCTCGGCGAGATAGATGAGGATGAGCTGCATCGAATAACGGTGCGCTACGGCTTCTCGGTAGTGCTGGATGCCTTCCACAACGTCAACGGCGGGCCGCTGGAGAAGCAGTTCTTCATCAACGAACGCCGGGAGCACAAGGGCATCCGTCTGACGGATGAGTTCTATCGCCTGACGGAGACGCAGCAGTTCCACAACCTGGTGCATGAAACCGACGCCCGCTGGCGGCTGGTTGAGAAGGCCTGGGAGATGGATCTGCCTCCGCAGCTGCTAGACGTCCATTACGATGCCGGGAGTGAAACTCTCTTTACCCAGCTCAACAGCTACCGCATCTCACTCACCAGCTGCCGCAACAGCCTGAACGGCTATCAGAAGGGGCACTGCTTCTACTGCAACGCGCCGATAAGCCTGGAGTCCGGGCATCCGCTGCTGGCCGATGTGGATCACTTTATCCCGCTGGTAGCCCAGAGGCAGATGCCGGGCATGAACCTCAATGGCGTCTGGAACCTGGTCCTGGCCTGCCAGTCCTGCAACCGGGGGGAAAATGGCAAGATGGCGCAAGTTCCGGCTCTCGATCTGCTGTATCGTCTCCATGCCCGCAACGAGTATTTTATTAACAGCAGGCTGCCGCTGCATGAGGCGATCATTAACCAGACCGGCAAGAGCGAGCCGGTGCGCCGCACGTTCTTAAACGATATCTGGAACGCCGCCCTCGCCTGCCGGTTCCGTATCTGGCAGCCGGATGCCGCCGGAGAGGTGATGTTCAGATGACAATGACGTATTACCAGTGCAACGCGCAGACGTTTTTCGACGCGACGGTGGGAGTAGATATGTCCTCTCTCTACGCGCCCTTCCTGAGCCAGGTGGTTCCCGGCGGGCGGGTGCTGGATGCGGGCTGTGGTTCCGGGCGCGACGCCAAAGCGTTCAACGCGCTGGGCTATCAGGTGGAGGCGTTCGACGCTTCGGCGGAGATGGTGAGGCTTGCCGCGGCCTATACCGGCCTGCCGGTCAGGCAGATGACGTTCAACATGCTGGAGGCCGAGGAGCGCTACGATGGGATCTGGTGCTGCGCCTCGCTGCTGCATCTTCCCCAAGCCGAGCTGCCCGAGGCGATGCGCCGTCTCGCCCGCGCCCTGAAGCCTGGCGGCATCTGGTATCTGTCGTTTAAATACGGTGTCGGCGAGCGGGAGAAAGCGGGACGGCATTTTACCGACCTGAACGAGGCCGAACTTGAGGTGCTGGTGGCAGCTCTGCCGCAGGTGAGCATCATCGAGCAGTGGACAACGCAGGACAAAAGTCCCGAGCGCGACGAGGTCTGGCTGAACGCCCTACTGCGTAAGCATCTGTCTGAATAGACTACCATCCCGCACCTTACGCCCATGCGTCCCCCTACCCCATGCTCTACACTTCCTAATCAACGCTGAACCTGAGGAAACCACAATGAGCACAATAAAAAGCTATGCCGCAAAAGAAGCTGGGAGCGAACTGGAGCTGTATGAATATGATCCCGGCGAACTGCAGGCGGGAGACGTTGAGGTACAGGTAGACTACTGCGGGATCTGCCACTCTGACCTGTCGATGATCGACAACGAGTGGGGCATGTCCCAGTATCCGCTGATCGCCGGGCACGAGGTGATTGGTCGCGTGGTAGCCCTGGGCAGCGCGGCGCAGGACAAAGGTCTGAAGGTGGGCCAGCGTGTGGGTATCGGCTGGACGGCGCGCAGCTGTGGCCACTGCGATGCCTGTATCAGCGGTAACCAAATCAACTGCCTGGAAGGCGCGACGCCGACCATCCTTAACCACGGCGGCTTTGCTGATAAGATCCGTGCCGACTGGCAGTGGGTGATCCCGCTTCCGGACAGCATCGATATTGAATCCGCTGGGCCAATGCTCTGCGGCGGCATCACGGTGTTTAAACCGCTGCTGATGCACAACATTACCGCCACCAGCCGCGTCGGGGTGATCGGTATCGGCGGTCTGGGTCATATCGCCATTAAGCTGCTGCACGCTATGGGCTGCGAGGTGACGGCGTTCAGCTCTAACCCGGCGAAGGAGCAGGAAGTGCTGGGGTTCGGGGCAGATAAGGTGGTGAACAGCCGCGATCCAGAGGCGTTGAAAGCCCTGGCAGGTCAGTTCGATCTGATCATCAACACCGTTAACGTCGACCTGGACTGGCAGCCCTACTTCGAGGCGCTGGCCCACGGCGGAAACTTCCACACCGTCGGTGCCGTGCTGAAGCCGCTTCCGGTTCCGGCCTTTACCCTGATTGGTGGTGACCGCAGCATCTCCGGTTCCGCAACCGGGACGCCGTACGAGCTGCGTAAGCTGCTGCGCTTTGCCGGTCGTAGCAAGGTCGCACCGCAGACCGAGCTGTTCCCGATGTCGCAGATCAACGAAGCCCTGCAGCACGTTCGTGACGGCAAGGCTCGTTATCGCGTGGTGTTGAAGGCAGATTTTTAAATAGTAAAAGCCCGGCGGCGTGAGCCTGCCGGGCCTATTGTTATATCTTCACTAAAGCAGCAAAAACCTCGGCGACGGCCACCGCGCCTGGATCGGTAACGCCGGTCAGGCTGTCGCTGTTAACGTACGACGAGCGCCCCGCCCCTGCTTTCTGCATCTTCGCCGTGCTCTCTGCCCCCTCTTGAGCAGCCGCAACCGCAGCGCTGAGATCCTGGCTCTGCAACGCCTCCAGCGCAGGCTGTAGCGCGTCGATCAGCGTCCGGTCCCCCAGATCCGCGCCACCGTAGTGCTTCATCTGTTTAAGGCCTTTTAACAGCGCATCGGCGATGTTGGCTCCGTCGTGGATCGCCTGCCCCGCAGCGGTGAAGAATATCGACATCAGCACCCCGCTGGAGCCGCCCATCACCGTCGCCAGGCGCTCGCCAATGAGCTGCAAGAGCTGAGCGCTGTTATCCAGCGGCAGCTTACCTTGCTCAAGCTGCTGGGCGATATCCCGCGCGCCTTCGGCAAAGGTCGAGCCGGTATCGCCGTCGCCCACTTTGGCATCCAGCGCATTGAGTCGGTTCTCAAGGCCAATCAGCGTCTTGGTGGCGGCATTAACGATGGCGCTAACTTTAGGGTTGTCAGAGGGCTGGGTCTCAATGCCGATGTTAATCGCGTTGTGCTTAACCGTGCGTACCGGGGCGAAGGCCACCGGTTTTTGCCAGCCGACGGTCTCGACGTCCGCATTGAGGGCGCGCTCGAACTCGTCGTTGAGGCGCAGCAGCGAGAGCGAGAAGCCTTTCATATCCAGGGAGCTGACCAGCGGCGCAGGACCGATGAGGTAGGCAATCTGATCCTTCAGCGCGGAGTGCGCCAGCTCTTTGGTGAGCAGGGCCATCTCGAGGGCCGAGACGCCGCCAAGGTTGTTGATCAGCACCGCCACGCGATCGTTACCTGCTTTTGCCTTCAGCGGCTCAACAAGGGTGTCGATGAGGGTTTTGCTGTTGTGGGTGTCAACGATGCTGGCCCCTGGCTCGCCGTGGATGCCGAGGCCCAGCTCAACCTTGCCGCGCTGGATGCGGTTCTCCTCCTCTTCGCCGCTGCCCGGCAGGTTGCAGGACTCCATCGCTAGCCCGAGGCTCCAGACGCTGTCGCTGGCCTGCTGGGCTATCGCCCGCACCTCACCGAGGGATTTACCCTGCTCGGCGGCGTAGCCCGCAATCTTATGCACCAGCGCCGTGCCGGCGATGCCGCGCGGCTGCTTGTTATCCGGCAGAGCGATGTCGTCGGCGACGATCACCATCTCCACCTTCAGGCCGTGGCGTTTGGCTTTCTCCGCCGCGAGGCCAAAGTTGAGGCGGTCCCCGGTGTAGTTTTTGACGATCAGCAGGCAGCCGCGATCGCCGGTGACGGCAACGATGGCGTTAAGCACCGCGTCGACGCTGGGGGAGGCGAATACGTCCCCGCAGACGGCAGCGGTGAGCATGCCTTTGCCAACGAAGCCCGCATGGGCGGGCTCGTGGCCGGAACCGCCGCCGGAGATGACCGCCACGCGGCCCTTGTCCCAGTCGCCGCGCGCCACGATGCGGATAGCGGGATCGATATCGAGACGCACCAGGTTAGCGTGCGGCGCGGAGATAATTAAGCCTTCGATGGCATCATTGACCAACTGCTTGCGGTCGTTGAAGAAAAATTTGGACATAGCTTCCCGAGCGGTTAATTAATCGTAAGGAAAGCATAGACGGTGTGACGAAGCGCAAAGTATGAAAGCGGAGTTTTCCCCGCCCAAAAAAGAGCGGGGAGGAGGCAGAGTTACGCCCGGCGCATCATCAGCCAGACGCTGATGGCGAGGAACAGGGCGCTCGGCAGCAGCGCACCAATAATCGGTGGGATGCCGTACACCAGCGTCAACGGGCCGAAGATCTGGTCCAGCACGTAGAAGACGAAGCCGAAGCTGATCCCGGTGACCACGCGCACGCCCATCGGCACGCTGCGCAGCGGACCAAAGATGAACGACAGGGCCATCAGCATCATTACCGCTACCGACATCGGCTGGAAGATCTTACTCCACATGTTGAGCTGGTAGCGGCCGGAGTCCTGCCCGGTTGACTTCAAGTACTTCACATAGTCACGCAGGCCGCTGATAGAGAGCGCATCCGGCTCCAGAGCCACCACGCCAAGCTTGTCCGGCGTCAGGTTGGTCTTCCAGGTGCCGCTCACGGTCTGCGAGCCGGTGATCTGCTTGGGATCTTGCAGGTTGGACTCGTCTACCTGAGACAGTTTCCAGAGCTTCTGCTGCTCATCAAAGGCCGCGTGTGCCGCGTAGCGCACCGACTGCAAACGACGCTGATCGTTGAAGCTATAGATGCTTACGCCGTTCAGCTCGTTGGTGCCGGAGACCTGCTGGATGTAGACAAAGCTGTTGCCGTCTTTGGCCCACAGCCCCTGCTGGGTAGAGAGCATCGCACCGCCGTAAATGGCCTGGGCCCGATAGGTACGCGCCATCTGCTCGCCCTGCGGCGCCACCCACTCACCGATGGCCATAGTCAGCAGCACCAGCGGGATCGCCGTCTTCATGACCGACAGCGCTACCTGAAAGCGGGTAAAGCCAGAGGCCTGCATTACTACCAGCTCGCTGCGCTGGGCCAGCATCCCCAGGCCCAGCAGCGCGCCCAGCAGGGCCGCCATCGGGAAGAAGACCTGAATATCTTTCGGCACGCTGAGCAGGGTGTACATCCCCGCGCCCATCGCGTCATAGCTCCCCTGCCCGGCACGCTTGAGCTGATCGACAAACTTGATGATGCCGGAGAGCGACACCAGCATGAACAGCGTCATCATGATGGTAGTGAAGATGGTTTTACCGATATAGCGATCGAGTACGCCAAAAGCCTGCATTATAACGCTCCTTTACGCACAAAACGGGCGCGTATGCGGCGCATCGGCACCGTGTCCCACAGGTTCAGCACCACCGCCAGCGCCAGATAGAGCAGGTTCACTGCCCACATCCAGATCATCGGATCGAGCTTGCCCTTGCCGCCGTTGGACTTCAGCGAGGTCTGCACCAGGAAGAACACCAGGTAGAGCAGCATCGCTGGCAGCATCGACAGCACGCGGCCCTGACGCGGGTTCACCACGCTGAGCGGCACTACCATCAGCGCCATCACGAACACGGCGAAGATGAGGGTTAAACGCCAGTGCAGCTCTGCGCTCGCTCGCGGCGTGTCGGTGCGCATCAGGGTACGCATGTCCATCTGCTCGGTATCGTCCGGATCCAGTGCCACCGCCTGATGGCCAACAATCGCCTGGTAGTCCTGGAAGTCGGTAATGCGGAAGTCGCGCAGCAGCGCGGTGCCTTCAAAGCGCGTTCCCTTGGTGAGCGTGACCACCTGCGAACCGTCTTTGCGCTGCGAGAGCTGGCCGGAGTCAGCCACCACCACCGATGGGCGCGCGTTGCCTTTAGGACGCAGCTGCGCGAGGAAGACGTCGTGGAAGCTGCTGCCGCTGACGCTCTCGATAAACAGCACCGAGTTGCCGTCGGTAGCCTGCTGGAACTGACCCTGCGCCAGCGCCGCCATGCCAGGGTTGGCTTTGGCTTCCGCCAGCACCTCATCCTGGTGGCGCGAGGACCATGGCCCGGCCCACATCACGTTAACGGCAGCCAGAATGCCGGTAAAGATCACCAGCACCATCGCGGCCTTCACCAGCACGGCCTTGCTCAGGCCGCAGGCGTGCATCACCGTGATCTCACTGTCGGAGTAGAGCTTGCCAAAGGTCATCAGCAGCCCGAGGAACAGGCTAAGCGGCAGGATTAACTGCGCCATTTCAGGTACGCCCAGCCCCAATAAGGAGAGCACCAGATTTGTCGGGATATCACCGTCAACGGCTGCACCGAGGATCCGCACCAGCTTCTGACAGAAGAAGATCAGCAGCAGGATGAATAGGATCGCAAGTTGACTTTTTAGCGTCTCCCGAACCAGATATCTTATGATTATCACTATAAATACGCCCGTAAAAACCCGTCTTTTTGCAGGAAAATCGCTTGTTTCATGGCTTAAACGTCATTTATTCTCTTGAGTCGTCGAAAGCATCGCTAAGATGTATGAAACTTAGCGGATGCACGTTTCAGGATATGTTCTGACGTGTCGAACTAAGATTAACACGAAGTCACCGCAACAGCGGACATGAGTTACGAAAGCTTGCAATTCTATCCGTAGCCCCGGCTGTTGTCTTTAAGATTCAGGAGCGTAGTGCATGGAGTTCAGTGTAAAAAGCGGTAGCCCGGAGAAACAGCGGAGTGCCTGCATCGTGGTTGGCGTGTTTGAACCGCGCCGGCTCTCCCCTATCGCCGAGCAGCTCGATAAGATCAGCGACGGCTACATCAGCGCGCTGCTGCGCCGTGGAGAGCTAGAAGGCAAGCCGGGACAGACGTTGTTGCTGCACCATGTTCCTAACGTCCTGTCAGAGCGCATTTTGCTGATTGGCTGTGGCAAAGAGCGTGAACTGGACGAGCGCCAGTACAAGCAGGTTATTCAGAAAACGATAAATACGCTGAATGATACTGGCTCGATGGAGGCGGTCTGCTTCCTGACCGAACTGCACGTTAAGGGGCGTAATACCTACTGGAAAGTGCGCCAGGCGGTCGAGACGGCAAAAGAGACCCTCTACAGCTTCGATCAGCTGAAAACCAACAAATCCGAGCCGCGTCGTCCGCTGCGCAAAATGGTCTTCAACGTGCCGACGCGTCGGGAGCTGACCAGCGGCGAACGCGCCATTCAGCACGGTCTGGCGATCGCCTGCGGCATCAAAGCGGCAAAAGATCTCAGCAACATGCCGCCGAATATCTGTAATGCAGGCTACCTCGCCTCGCAGGCGCGTCAGCTGGCGGACTCCAACAGCGAGAACATCACCACCCGGGTGATCGGCGAGCAGCAGATGCGCGAGCTGGGGATGCACTCCTACCTGGCGGTAGGCCAGGGCTCGCAGAACGAATCCCTGATGTCGGTCATTGAGTACAAAGGCAGCAGCGATGCCGAGGCGCGTCCAATTGTGCTGGTGGGTAAAGGGCTGACCTTTGACTCCGGCGGTATCTCCATCAAGCCTGCCGAAGGCATGGATGAGATGAAGTATGACATGTGCGGCGCGGCGGCGGTGTACGGCGTGATGCGCATGGTGGCCGAGCTGAAGCTGCCGCTGAACGTGGTGGGCGTGCTGGCGGGCTGTGAAAACATGCCCGGCGGTCGCGCCTTCCGTCCCGGCGACGTTCTGACCACCATGTCCGGCCAGACCGTGGAAGTGCTGAATACCGATGCCGAAGGGCGTCTGGTGCTGTGCGACGTCTTAACCTACGTAGAGCGCTTCGATCCCGAGCTGGTGATCGACATTGCCACCCTGACCGGCGCGTGCGTCATTGCCCTCGGCCACCACATCACCGGCCTGATGTCGAACCACAACCCGCTGGCCCACGAGCTGATTGGCGCGTCCGAGCAGGCTGGAGATCGCGCGTGGCGTCTGCCGATGAGCGATGAGTACTACGAGCAACTGGAGTCGAACTTTGCTGATATGGCAAACATCGGCGGGCGTCCCGGTGGGGCGATCACCGCGGGCTGCTTCCTGTCGCGCTTTACCCGGAAATACAACTGGGCGCACCTCGACATCGCCGGTACCGCATGGCGCTCCGGCAAAGCCAAAGGCGCAACCGGTCGTCCTGTCGCCCTGCTGTCGCAGTTCCTGCTGAACCGCGCCGGTTTTAACGGCGAAGAGTAAGCGTAATACAGCAGTAAATCGTAGGCCGGGTAAGCGTAGCGCCACCCGGCTTCGCATTTAAAGTGACCACAAGAAGCCCCATATATGAAGAATGCAACGTTCTACCTTCTGGACAATGACACGCAGCTGGATGGCTTAAGCGCCGTTGAACTACTGGTGTGTGAGATTGCCGCAGAACGTTGGCGCGCAGGTAAACGCGTTCTGATCGCCTGCGAAGATGAGCGGCAGGCGGTACGCCTCGACGAAGCCCTGTGGGCGCGTCCGGCCGAGAGCTTTGTGCCGCATAATCTGGCGGGCGAAGGTCCGCGCGGCGGTGCGCCGGTGGAGATTGCCTGGCCGCAAAAGCGCAACAGCAGCCCACGCGATCTGCTGATCAGCCTGCGGGTGAACTTTGCAGATTTTGCCACCGCTTTCACAGAAGTGGTAGACTTCGTTCCTCACGAAGAAACTCTGAAACAACTGGCTCGCGAACGCTATAAGGCCTATCGCCTGGCTGGTTTCAACCTGAACACGGCAACCTGGAAATAATGGAAAAGACATATAACCCCCAAGATATCGAACAGCCGCTTTACGAGCACTGGGAGCAGCAGGGCTACTTCAAACCGAATGGCGATGAGAGCCAGGAGAGCTTCTGCATCATGATCCCGCCGCCGAACGTGACCGGCAGTTTGCATATGGGCCACGCCTTCCAGCAGACCATCATGGATACCATGATCCGCTACCAGCGCATGCAGGGCAAAAACACCCTGTGGCAGGCCGGGACCGACCATGCGGGCATTGCGACCCAGATGGTGGTTGAGCGTAAGATTGCCGCTGAAGAGGGGAAAACCCGCCACGACTACGGTCGCGATGCCTTCATCGACAAAATTTGGCAGTGGAAGGCCGAGTCCGGCGGCACCATCACCCGTCAGATGCGCCGTCTCGGCAACTCCGTGGACTGGGAGCGCGAGCGTTTCACCATGGATGAAGGCCTCTCCAACGCCGTGAAAGAGGTGTTCGTTCGCCTCTATAAAGAAGATCTGATCTACCGTGGCAAGCGCCTGGTAAACTGGGATCCGAAGCTGCGCACCGCGATTTCCGACCTCGAAGTTGAGAACCGCGAATCGAAAGGTTCCATGTGGCACATTCGCTACCCGCTGGCCGACGGTGCAAAAACCGCTGACGGTAAAGATTACCTGGTAGTCGCCACTACCCGTCCGGAGACCCTGCTGGGGGATACCGGCGTCGCGGTAAACCCGGAAGATCCGCGTTATAAAGATCTGATCGGTAAATTCGTGGTGCTGCCGCTGGTTAACCGTCGCATTCCGATTGTGGGCGACGAGCACGCCGACATGGAGAAAGGCACCGGCTGCGTGAAGATCACCCCGGCGCACGACTTTAACGACTACGAAGTAGGCCGTCGTCACGCCCTGCCGATGATCAACATCCTGACCTTTGACGGCGATATCCGTGAAAGCGCAGAGGTGTACGACACCAAAGGCAACGAAACCGACGTCTACTCCAGCGAGATCCCGGCTGAGTTCCAGAAGCTGGAGCGCTTTGCTGCCCGTAAAGCGGTAGTGGCTGCCGTTGACGCCCTTGGCCTGCTGGAAGAGATTAAACCTCACGACCTGACCGTACCGTACGGCGACCGTGGCGGCGTGGTGATCGAGCCGATGCTGACCGACCAGTGGTACGTTCGTGCCGACGTACTGGCAAAACCGGCGGTGGAAGCGGTTGAGAACGGTGACATCCAGTTCGTACCGAAGCAGTACGAGAACATGTACTTCTCCTGGATGCGCGATATTCAGGACTGGTGTATCTCCCGTCAGCTGTGGTGGGGCCACCGTATCCCGGCCTGGTACGACAACGAAGGCAACGTCTTTGTTGGCCGTACGGAAGAGGAAGTGCGCCAGGAGAACAACCTGAGTGCCGATGTGGCGCTGCGTCAGGATGAAGACGTGCTGGACACCTGGTTCTCCTCCGCGCTGTGGACCTTCTCTACCCTCGGCTGGCCGGAGAACACCGACGCCCTGCGTCAGTTCCACCCGACCAGCGTGATGGTTTCCGGCTTCGACATCATCTTCTTCTGGATCGCCCGCATGATCATGATGACCATGCACTTCATCAAAGATGAAGACGGCAAGCCGCAGATCCCGTTCAAGACCATCTATATGACCGGTCTGATCCGCGACGACGAAGGGCAGAAGATGTCCAAATCCAAGGGCAACGTTATCGATCCGCTGGATATGGTGGACGGTATCTCGCTGGCGGATCTGCTGGAGAAGCGTACCGGCAACATGATGCAGCCGCAGCTGGCTGAGAAAATTGCCAAGCGCACCGAGAAGCAGTTCCCGAACGGCATCGAGCCGCACGGCACTGACGCCCTGCGCTTTACCCTGGCGGCGCTGGCCTCTACCGGCCGCGACATCAACTGGGACATGAAGCGCCTGGAAGGCTACCGCAACTTCTGTAACAAGCTGTGGAACGCCAGCCGCTTTGTGCTGATGAACACCGAAGAGCAGGATTGCGGCTTCAACGGCGGCGAGATGACCCTCTCCCTGGCGGATCGCTGGATCCGTGCCGAGTTCAACCAGACGGTGAAAGCCTTCCGAGAAGCGCTGGACAGCTACCGCTTCGATATTGCTGCGGGCATCCTGTATGAGTTCACCTGGAACCAGTTCTGTGACTGGTATCTGGAGCTGACCAAGCCGGTGATGAACGGTGGCTCTGAAGCCGAATTGCGCGGCACGCGCAACACGCTGGTGACGGTGCTGGAAGGTCTGCTGCGCCTGGCGCACCCGATCATTCCGTTCATTACCGAAACCATCTGGCAGCGCGTGAAGGTGCTTACCGGTAACAACGCCCTTTCTCATCAAAACGAAAGCATCATGCTGCAACCGTTCCCGGCCTTCGATGCCGCCCAGGTTGATGAAGCCGCGGTAGCGGATATCGAGTGGCTGAAGCAGGCGATTGTCGCGGTTCGTAACATCCGCGCCGAGATGAACCTCTCTCCGGCTAAGCCGCTGGAGCTGCTGCTGCGCGGCTGCAGCAGCGATGCGGTACGTCGTGTGAACGATAACCGCAGCTTCCTGCAGACCCTGGCGCGTCTGGAGAGCATCACCCTGCTGCCTGCCGATGATAAAGGCCCGGTCTCCGTGACCAAGATCATCGACGGCGCAGAGCTGCTGATCCCGATGGCTGGCCTGATCGACAAGGCTGCCGAACTGGAGCGTCTGGCAAAAGAGATCGCCAAAGTAGACGTTGAAATTGGTCGTATCGAGAGCAAACTGGGTAACGAAGGCTTTGTGGCGCGCGCGCCGGAAGCGGTCGTTGCCAAAGAGCGTGAGCGTCTGACCGCCCTGGCCGAAGCGAAAGTTAAACTCGCCGAACAGCAGAACGTCATCAGCGCGCTGTAATCGCGTTCGCCCCTTACCTCTCCGGTAAGGGGCACTTATCAACGAAGAGCCTCACCATGAATGTTGCAACCGCCACTCAACTGCACATGCGCCGTATCACGCCTGAAGACAACGCGGCTATTGCCGCCGTTATTCGCCAGGTGTCAGCGGAGTATGGCCTGACCGCCGACAAAGGCTACACCGTTGCCGATCCCAACCTTGACGAGCTGTATGCGCTCTACAGCCAGCCGGGCCACGCCTACTGGGTGATTGAGCAGGACGGCCAGGTGGTGGGCGGCGGCGGCATCGCGCCGCTCCAGTGCAGCGAACCCGATATCTGTGAATTGCAGAAGATGTACTTCCTGCCCGTGGTACGCGGCAAAGGGATGGCGAAAAAGCTGGCGCTCGCCGCGCTGGATCACGCCCGTACGCAGGGGTTTACCCGCTGCTATCTGGAGACCACCGCGTTTCTGAAAGAGGCGATTGGCCTCTATGAGCATCTGGGCTTTGAACACATCGACGGGCCGCTGGGCTGTACCGGACACGTCGACTGTGAAGTGCGGATGTTAAAAGCGCTGGCCTGAAATCAGACCGGTACACCGCTGTGAAAACGAAACTCGCTGTCGGGGGTGGCAATCAGCGCCGCCTCCACCTCGCCAAAAAAGCGCACCCTGGGCGTGATATCCTGCGGTGAGATCTGCTGGGCCAGCGTCAGGTAGTCCTCGTAGTGCCGCGCCTCGGATCGCAGCAGCGACAGATAGAACTTCTGCAAATCCTCTTCAAGATAGGGTGCCAGGGCGGCAAAGCGCTCGCAGGAGCGGGCCTCGATATATGCTCCGCAGATCAGCTTATCAATCAGCGTTAGCGGCTCGTGGGTCCGTACCTCCTTCAGCATCCCTTTGGCGTAGCGGCTGGCGGTGATCTTAACGTAGGGAATGTTGCGCACCGTCATCGCCTCGCGCACCTGCCAGAAGTGATGCAGCTCCTCTTTAATCAGCAGCACCATGCTGTCGATCAGCAGGCGGCCCCAGGGATCGTTGGTCTGCGGCATCACACCTTTGCCAATCTGCCGGTGCAGGGCGACAAAATCCGGCTCTGGCCCCTCGCGGAAGGTAAAGGCCTCATAAGGTTTGAGCCACTCAAGCAGCGTATCGCCGCCGGTCTTGTCCGCCACGTACTTGCGAACCAGCAGCATCGCCGTCTGCGCGGCCTTCAGCTCGCACACCATATGATCGGTTAGCAGCAGAGGCAGGTTTGCCGGATCGCGGGCTTTGTCGATCCACGCCTGAGGCGTTGGGCAGTGCAGGAAGGTGTGTATCGGAGAGAGTATCTGGGCGTAGTCCATGGAGTTCCTTGCAGTGCGGCAGCGGGCGCTACCGCACGAACAATCAAAGCCTGTTCTTAGCGACGTAAAGACTTAGTGACGAGTACCGTTATCGTCTTCGTCGACGTAATCTTCGTCGTCTTCGTCATCACCCTCTTCGCCGTTAGGATCTTCGTAGTAGGTGCCCCAGCCGTCGTACTCAACCTCAAACTTCTCTGCCAGGGTCATCAGCTGCTCAACCTGAGCGTCGATCAGATCGGCATTCAGGGCGCACTCGCTCAGAATGTCGCAGCAGATCACGGTGTCACCCTCTTCTACTTCCAGCTCTTCCGGCTCGGTCACTTCATAACCCATTTTGAACGCCTCTACCGCCACTTTCTCCAGCGTTTCAAAATCATCGGCGGAGAGGTGATGCTCGATAGTGTAGAGCGCATCAGGATCGCTACCGTCCTCCAGCAGCTCTTCAATGATCAGACGGGTCTCTTCACGCTGCTCTTCCAGATGTTCCTGGTTTGCCATAGGTTGTTCCTCATAATGTGCGGCAGATACTCTTATTTTCACATACCGTTGCCAATGCCTCCACTCCTGACGGAAAAGATTTGTTGAACAGGGTTGCAAATGAATATTTAGACATATAAAGTGAATTTTAATTCAATGATTGGCTTGAGCCATGTGAGGGAAACATGTCTGCGTTCTACCAGAAACACTTTTTAAAACTGCTCGACTTTACCCCTGCCGAAATTCACGCCCTGCTCCAGCTCGCCGCCCAGCTCAAAAAAGATAAAAAACAAGGCACTGAAGTACAGAAGCTGACTGGAAAAAACATCGCGCTCATCTTCGAAAAAGACTCTACCCGTACCCGATGCTCTTTCGAAGTTGCCGCCTACGACCAGGGCGCTCGCGTCACCTATTTAGGGCCAAGCGGAAGCCAGATTGGGCATAAAGAGTCAATTAAGGACACTGCCCGCGTTTTGGGTCGCATGTATGATGGCATTCAGTATCGCGGCCACGGCCAGGAAATCGTCGAGGCGCTGGCCGAATTTGCCGGCGTGCCGGTGTGGAACGGCCTGACCAACGAGTTTCATCCGACCCAGCTGCTGGCGGATCTGCTGACCATGCAGGAGCACCTGCCGGGCAAAGCCTTTAACGAGATGACGCTGGTTTACGCGGGCGACGCGCGCAACAACATGGGCAACTCCATGCTGGAGGCCGCCGCGCTGGTGGGGCTGGATCTGCGTCTGGTGGCCCCCGAAGCGTGCTGGCCAGAAGCGAGCCTGGTGGCCGAGTGTAGCGCCCTGGCGCAGCAGAACGGCGGCAGCATTACCCTGACGGAGAACATTGCCGAGGGGGTAAAAGGCGCGGACTTTATCTATACCGACGTGTGGGTATCGATGGGCGAAGCCAAAGAGAAGTGGGCCGAGCGTATCGCGCTGCTGCGCGACTATCAGGTTAACAGCCAGATGCTGGCCCTGACCGGCAATCCGCAGGTGAAGTTCCTGCACTGCCTGCCCGCCTTCCACGACGACCAGACCGTCCTCGGCAAACAGATGGCGGAGACCTATGGTCTGCACGGCGGCATGGAGGTGACCGACGAGGTGTTTGAGTCGCCGAACAGTATCGTGTTCGACCAGGCGGAAAACCGGATGCACACCATCAAAGCGGTCATGGTCGCCACCCTCGCCGAGTAACTGATCCAAGCCGGGCAAGCGCTAGCGCCGCCCGGCGTTTACGTGGCTTATTACGCCACCAGCAGCTTCACCACCACCTTACGCACCTGGGCCGGATTGCCCACCGCGCACAGCGGCTTATGCACCTCGCCCGGATAGAAGACCACGAAATCCCCCTCGCTCAGCACCACGGTCTTCTCCTGCTCGCCTTCCGGCAGAAACGCGATGTCCTTATCCGCCAGCCAGTCGGTGTCCGGCGTGCCGGCCGGCAGGGTGCTGTAGGTCATCCCCTCCTGGCCTTTCAGTACGATCTGGATATCCAGATAGCGGGCGTGATACTCCGCACGGCGTTTGGCAAACGGTTCGGTCATATCTTCCGAGAGCAGGAAGAAGAGGCGCGAGCCGTCGATATCGTGCTTGCCCGTCGGCGTCGCGTCGTTAACGTGCTGTTTGACGTACTCAATGGCCTCGGCCAGCTCCTGCGGCAGCCAGGACTGAAGGTTGTGAATGTTGCCTGTGATCATGGATAACCTCTCGATATAAAACGTCGTTTCATTTTTAACTTTTATACGAGAATTTTGCCTACCCTACCACCCCTTTTTAGCGAACCCTTGCGATAGCGCATATTTATTGGCAAAGAAGTTAACCTTTTGTTAAAAGCCAGGGCAATATTATGCACTCTCGTCGCATAAGTGCCGCTTTATATTTAACCAGCTGTAAATTATGCTGCTGAAAAAAAAGTGTTAATAAAAAAAACCGCCACAGGATCACACATTACTTCCCAACGCATTTTCAATTATTTTCGCATATTTATTTTATCATCCTTTGATCGTAGAAATAAAAAAAACAGAAAAATGAATAATCATGCACACGCTTAAATTAAGTTATTTAATTTCAAACAGATAGAATCATTGGCGTGGTGCGCATCCGTACATACCATTAACAAAATAAAATATCGCCACGTATTAATGCGTAGCGATGCATCGCGTCAATTCAATAAAAATCGGATTCTCTGAACCATCTCAAATAAACCAAATTGGGTTATCCCATCCCTATTCCCACGTGAGCGGCATCACATAATTAATGCAACAGGTATCTATTATAGCCACGAAATCCAGCGAAGCTCGTGCGCTATGAAATAACGCATTTCATAGCGTTCCCCCTCTTATTGCCGGAAAACGTAAGGAACCGTTATGGAAAAACACTACGTCGGATCGGAAGTGGGTCAGTTACGCAGCGTAATGCTGCACCGTCCTAATCTGAGCCTGAAAAGACTGACGCCCTCTAATTGTCAGGAGCTGTTATTTGATGATGTATTATCCGTCGAGCGCGCAGGTGAAGAGCACGATATTTTCGCCACTACCCTGCGTGAGCAGGGCGTTGAGGTGCTACTACTGACCGATCTCTTAACCCAGACGCTGGATACGCCAGACGCCAAGGAGTGGTTGCTGCAAACCCAGGTCTCTGACTACCGCCTGGGGCCCGCTTTTGCCAGCGATGTACGCGGCTGGCTGGCGGATATGCCCCATCGCGAGCTGGCCCGACGGTTAAGCGGCGGGCTGACCTACGGTGAAATACCGGCTTCGATTAACAATATGGTTGTCGATATTCATACCGCGAATGACTTTATTATGAAGCCGCTGCCTAACCATCTCTTTACCCGCGATACCTCCTGCTGGATATATAACGGCGTCTCCATCAATCCTATGGCAAAACCGGCCCGCCAGCGTGAGACCAATAATCTGCGGGCCATCTATCGCTGGCATCCGCTGTTTATTAATGGCGACTTTATTAAATATTTCGGTGACGAAGACATTAATTACGACCACGCCACCCTGGAGGGGGGCGATGTATTAGTCATTGGCCGGGGCACGGTATTAATCGGCCTGTCTGAACGTACCACGCCGCAGGGGGTCGAGTTCCTTGCCTCCGCCCTGTTCACCCACCGCCAGGCCGAACGCGTTATTGCCGTCGAGCTGCCGAAACACCGCTCCTGTATGCACCTCGATACGGTCATGACCCACGTCGATATCGACACCTTCTCCGTCTACCCGGAAGTGGTTCGCCCGGACGTGCAGTGCTGGACGCTAACGCCCAATGGCCACGGTGGGATTGCCCGTCGCCAGGAGACGACCCTGCTGCACGCACTGGAGAAAGCGCTGGGCGTCACGCAGATCCAGCTGATCACCACCGGCGGCGACGCCTTTGAGGCCGAGCGCGAGCAGTGGAACGACGCCAATAACGTACTGACCCTGCGTCCCGGCGTAGTGATCGGCTACGAGCGCAACGTCTGGACCAACGAGAAGTATGACAAGGCAGGGATCACCGTTCTGCCTATTCCAGGCGATGAGCTGGGACGCGGACGTGGCGGCGCACGCTGCATGAGCTGCCCGCTGGAACGCGACGCGATTTAAGGCAAGGAGCAGAGAATGAAAACGGAGATGAAACCGACCCTCGTGGTCGCCCTTGGCGGCAACGCCCTGCTGAAACGCGGCGAACCGCTGGAGGCAGCAATACAGCGTAAAAATATCGATCTGGCCGCCGAGACGATTGCCCAGCTTACCCAGCGCTGGCGGGTGGTGCTGGTGCACGGCAACGGCCCGCAGGTGGGGCTGCTGGCGCTGCAAAACAGCGCCTATACCGGCGTTACGCCCTATCCGCTGGATGTGCTGGGGGCCGAGAGTCAGGGCATGATTGGCTACATGCTGCAACAGTCACTGAAAAACCGGCTGCCGAAATGCGAGGTCAGCGTCCTGCTGACTCAGGTGGCGGTGGATCCCGCCGATCCTGCCCTCGCCAATCCCACGAAATACATTGGGCCGGTGTATGACCAGCCGCAGGCCGATGCGCTGGCCGCCGAAAAAGGTTGGTGCTTTAAAGCCGACGGCACCTATTTCCGCCGCGTGGTTCCCTCCCCGCAGCCGATGCGCATCGTCGAGCGCGATGCAATCGAGGCGCTTCTCCAGCGCGGCCATCTGGTGATCTGCAACGGCGGTGGCGGTGTGGCGGTGGTTGAGCAGGCTGACGGCTTCCACGGTATTGAAGCGGTGATTGATAAAGACCTCTCTGCGGCGCTGCTGGCCCGCCAGCTGGAGGCCGACGCGCTGCTGATCCTCACCGATGCCGACGCGGTCTATCTCAACTGGGGTACGCCAGAACAGCGCCCGCTCGCCGAGGCCACACCACAGCAGCTGAGCGGGCTTACCTTCGACGCCGGTTCGATGGGGCCAAAAATCGCCGCCTGCTGCCGCTTTGTGAAGACCTGCAATGGCATGGCCGGGATAGGCTCCCTGGCGGATGGCCCGGCCATTCTGCTCGGCGAGCGAGGAACCCTGATCCGCAACGATCCCCTTCAATAAGTAGATTAAGGATGACGTATGAAAATCGCTTTGAAAAACCGCAACTTCCTCAAGCTGCTGGATTTTACCCCCGATGAGATCCACTTCCTGATCGATATGGCGATGGAGTTGAAAGCCGCGAAAAAAGCGGGCTGTGAAAAGCAGACCCTGAGCGGCAAAAACATTGCGCTGATCTTTGAGAAAAGCTCGACCCGTACCCGCTGCGCCTTTGAGGTGGCCGCCTTTGATCAGGGTGCGCAGGTGACCTACATCGGACCGAGCGGGTCGCAGATTGGTCACAAGGAGTCCATGAAGGACACTGCGCGCGTGCTCGGTCGCATGTACGATGGCATTGAGTATCGCGGCTATGGCCAGGCGATCGTTGAAGAGCTGGGAGAGTTCGCGGGCGTCCCGGTATGGAACGGGCTGACCAACGAATTTCACCCCACGCAGATCCTGGCCGATCTGATGACCATGCTGGAGCACGCGCCGGGTAAACGCCTCTCCGAGCTGCGCTTTGCCTACCTGGGCGATGCACGTAACAACATGGGCAACAGCCTGATGGTTGGCGCAGCCAAAATGGGCATGGATATCCGGCTGGTGGCACCAAAAGCGTTCTGGCCAGAAGAGGCGCTGGTGGCGCAGTGCCAGGAGATTGCGTGGGAGACCGGGGCAAAAATCACCCTGACCGAGAACGTTGCCGAGGGTGTCGCCGGCGTTGATTTTCTCTACACCGACGTCTGGGTCTCGATGGGTGAGCCAAAAGAGGCGTGGAGCGAGCGCGTCAGCCTGATGAAACCTTATCAGGTCAACCAGCAGGTCATAGAGGCCACCGGCAATCCGCAGGTGAAGTTTATGCACTGCCTGCCCGCGTTCCATAACGAGCACACCACCGTGGGACGGGAAATCGAGCTGGCCTATGGTCTGAAGGGGCTGGAGGTCACCGAAGAGGTGTTCGAATCCGCCCACTCTATTGTGTTCGATGAAGCAGAGAACCGGATGCACACCATCAAAGCCGTGATGGTGGCGACCCTCGGCGAGTAACCACTCCGGGCGTCGCGGCATCTGCGACGCCCAAACAGGGAGAACACCCTATGCGCAGATTTAAATTCCCCTCTGCTTACACCATTCTCTTTATCCTGATCGCGCTGGTGGCTGCGCTGAGCTGGATTGTCCCGGCCGGGCACTATCAGATGGTCATGAACGAGACGCTGGGCAAAGAGGTCCCCGTCGCAGGCACCTATGCGCACGTTGCGGCCCAACCGCAGGGGCTCGTGTCCGTTATTATGGCCCCCATCAGCGGCCTGTACGATCCCGATACCGGCCAGGCGGGCGCAATTGACGTTGCGCTATTTGTGCTGATCATCGGCGGCTTTCTGGGGATCGTCAATAAAACCGGGGCCATCGACGCCGGGATCGAACGCGTCACGCAGAAGCTCAGCGGCCGCGAAGAGTGGATGATCCCAATCCTGATGGGGCTGTTTGCCGCAGGCGGTACGATCTACGGCATGGCAGAAGAGTCGCTGCCGTTCTACACCCTGCTGGTGCCGGTCATGATGGCGGCACGCTTCGATCCGCTGGTCGCCGCCTCTACGGTGCTGCTGGGGGCAGGCATCGGCACGCTCGGCTCCACGATAAACCCCTTCGCCACGGTGATTGCCGCCAACGCGGCGGGCATTCCGTTTACCACTGGCATCTGGCTGCGCGTGGCGCTGCTGGTGGCGGGCTGGCTTATCTGCGTCGCGTGGGTCATGCGCTATGCGCGCCAGGTACGGCAGGATCCCAGCAAATCCGTCGTGGCGGATAAGCAGGACGAGAACATCGCCCACTTCCTGGGCGGCAAGCGCCAGCAGGATCTGGCCTTTACCGGCACGCGTAAGCTGATCCTGGTTATCTTCGCCCTCGCGTTTGCGGTGATGATCTACGGCGTGGCGGTGCTGGGCTGGTGGATGGGGCAGATCTCCGGCGTCTTTCTCGCGGCGGCCATTATTACCGGGCTGCTGGCCCGCATGAGCGAGGAGGAGCTGACCTCCACCTTTATTGACGGCGCGCGGGATCTGCTTGGCGTGGCGTTAATCATCGGCATCGCCCGCGGCATCGTGGTGGTGATGGATAAGGGCATGATTACCCATACCATCCTGCACAGCGCCGAGGGGCTGGTGGGCGGCCTCTCCAGCATGGTGTTTATTAACGTGATGTACTGGCTGGAGGTAGTGCTCTCGTTTCTGGTGCCCTCCTCCTCGGGGCTGGCGGTGCTGACTATGCCGATCATGGCGCCGCTGGCAGATTTTGCCCGCGTCGATCGCGATCTGGTGGTCACTACCTACCAGGCCGCGTCCGGCATTGTCAATCTGGTTACCCCCACCTCGGCGGTGGTGATGGGCGGGCTGGCGATTGCCCGCGTGCCTTACGTCCGCTATCTGAAGTGGGTTGCGCCGCTGCTGCTGATGCTGACCGTGCTGATCTGCCTGATATTGAGCCTCGGCGCGCTGCTTTAACCACCACAGGGAGGAAAGAGTATGAAGGACTATCGCGACTGCTCCACCAGAGAACAGCAACAGCTGGCCGCCTGTCGACGACTGGTGACCGAGAAGAGCTATCTGTCGCAGGAGGCGATCCGCCGGGACCTCCAGCGGCACGGCTTTGACGGCATCAGCCAGTCCACGGTATCGCGCCTGCTGAAGCTGCTGGGGATTATCAAGATCCGCAATGCCAAGGGGCAGCGGATCTATGCTCTCAATCCGCAGCTGCGCCCGGCACCGGATGCCACCCGCTGCCTCTCTGATATGGTGCTTAACGTCGAGCATAATCGCGAGTTTATTCTTATTCACACCGCTGCGGGATACGGGCGAGCGGTAGCCCGTATCCTTGACTACCACGCGCTGCCGGAGATCCTTGGCGTGGTGGCAGGCAGCAGCATCGTCTGGGTCGCCCCGCGTGACGTGCAGCGTACCGCCCAGGTGCGCAACCGCGTTAACCATCTACTAAAAATGCATATATATGCAAAATAACCGTTTGCTTCTGATAAATAGCGCATCGATCCCTTGATTCGCATTATGAGCTGAGTATAATCGCCGACAATTTGCCGGGAGGAAGCATGGTCAAGTCCGTTCGACACACTGTCTCACCGCGCCTGAAAGAGGGCGCTGGCCTGCCGTTTTTCTTCCCAATGCTCACCTATTTCTATAGCCCCTCTTTTGAGGGGCTTTTTTTTGCGCAGACGTCAGGAGATAACCATGGCTAATCCGCTCTATCAGAAACATATCATTTCCATAAACGATCTCAGCCGCGAAGAACTGGAACAGGTACTGGAGACTGCTGCCAGCCTGAAGGCTAACCCGCAGCCGGAGCTGCTGAAGCACAAGGTGATCGCCAGCTGCTTCTTTGAAGCCTCGACTCGCACCCGCCTGTCGTTTGAGACCGCGATGCACCGCCTGGGCGCAAGCGTGGTCGGCTTCTCCGACAGCAGCAACACCTCGCTGGGTAAAAAAGGCGAGACCCTGGCGGACACCATCTCCGTGATCGGCACCTACGTTGACGCCATCGTAATGCGTCACCCGCAGGAGGGCGCAGCGCGGCTGGCCACCGAGTTCTCCGGCGGTATTCCGGTATTGAACGCGGGCGATGGCGCAAACCAGCACCCGACCCAGACCCTGCTCGATCTCTTTACCATTCAGGAAACACAGGGCCGGCTGGAGAACCTCAACATCGCGATGGTAGGCGACCTCAAGTATGGCCGCACCGTCCACTCGCTGGCTCAGGCGCTGGCGAAGTTCAACGGCAACCGCTTCCTGTTTATCGCCCCCGATGCGCTGGCGATGCCGCAGTACATCCTCGATATGCTGGATGAGCGCGGGATTGCCTGGAGCCAGCACGCCACCATTGAAGAGGTGATCCCGGAGGTGGATATCCTTTACATGACCCGCGTGCAGAAAGAGCGTCTGGATCCGTCCGAGTATGCCAACGTGAAGGCGCAGTTTGTCCTGCGCGCCAGTGACCTGCACAGCGCCCGCAGCAATATGAAGGTGCTGCACCCGCTGCCGCGCGTCGATGAAATTGCTACCGACGTGGATAAGACGCCGCACGCCTGGTACTTCCAGCAGGCGGGCAACGGCATCTATGCTCGTCAGGCGCTGCTGGCGCTGGTGCTTAACCGCGATTTGGCCTAACAAAGGGGGGGAAACAAGATGACACACGACAACAAACTGCAGGTCGAAGCGATTAAACGCGGCACGGTGATCGACCATATCCCGGCGCAGGTGGGCTTTAAGCTGCTGACCCTGTTTAAGCTGACCGAAACCGATCAGCGGATCACCATTGGCCTGAATCTGCCCTCAGGTGAGATGGGCCGCAAGGATCTGATCAAGATCGAAAACACCTTCCTCACCGACGAACAGGTTAACCAGCTGGCGCTCTATGCCCCACAGGCGACGGTGAACCGCATCGACGACTATGAGGTGGTAGGCAAGTCGCGGCCTAACCTGCCGTCGCGCATCGAGGCGGTGCTGATCTGCCCCAACAGCAACTGCATCAGCCACGCCGAGCCGGTATTCTCCAGCTTTGCAGTGAAGCAGCGCACCAACGACATTGCCCTGAAGTGCAAATACTGCGAGAAAGAGTTTTCTCACACGGTGGTGCTGTCACACACCCGTTAATTCAGATTGGTCATCGCCTCCGCGCTGCCTATAATGGCGCGGAACCTCAATACCACTCGCTTTCAGGAGAAATCATGACAAAAATCATCGCGACGGAAAATGCACCGGCAGCCATTGGTCCTTACGTTCAGGCGGTCGATCTCGGCAATATGATCCTTACGTCCGGCCAGATCCCGGTCGATCCCAAAACCGGCAGCGTGCCGGAGGATATCGCCGCGCAGGCGCGCCAGTCGCTGGATAACGTTAAGGCTATCGTGGAAGCCGCTGGCCTGAAGGTAGGCGATATTGTTAAAACCACGGTGTTCGTGAAAGATCTCAACGATTTCGCCACCGTTAACGCAACCTACGAAGCGTTCTTTAACGAGCACCAGGCTGCCTTCCCGGCGCGCTCCTGCGTAGAAGTCGCCCGCCTGCCGAAAGACGTGAAGATCGAGATCGAAGCGATCGCCGTACGTCGTTAATCGACCGTGCAACGCCGGGTAGCACCGCGATGCCCGGCGGTAAGCCGCCTGCTCCGCCAGGGAGGACGTTAATGGCAACACCACGTTTTACCGATGAGCAAATCGCCGGTTTTCTCGATCAGGCTAAACGCGGCACACCCGACCACGAACTGTGCGAAAAATATGGCTTTAGCCTCAGCACGCTGCGGCGCTGGCAGGCGTTACATGCTGAAGGCATCCGAGGCGAGTTAAAGCAGGCAGAATCCTCCGCAGGGCTCGTCTTTCTGGCTGCTATCGCTGCCGCGCTGTTACTCACCCTTGCCTTCTCGAAAGCGGTTGGCGCGCTGGTGATGCCCCTCTTTATCCTCTACTGCCTCTACTATATCCGCCGCTTTCGCAGCATCTCGGCAAAGCACATCAAAGCGGAAAATACCTCTCTCGCTCGCACTGGATTAGGGTCAAATAACGCGTTTTACCAGTTTTGCTGGCTCGCCCTGATTCTTCTTGGCTGCGCTTGTGGATACGGCCTCGTACAGCTGCTCTGAAGACGATCACTTACTGCCGCTCATACCGACGGCTATAGAACCCTTTGACCAGCTGGGTTAACGCCATATACCCCGCCAGAATCGCAATCAGCCATGGGAAGTAACTCAGCGGCAGGGCCTGAAGCTGCAAATAGCTCGCCAGCGGTGAGAAGGGCAGCGCGATCCCGATGACCATCACCAGCAGCGTCATGAGCATCAGCGGCCAGGCGGCACGGCTCTGGATAAACGGGATCCGCCGGGTACGGATCATATGCACAATCAGGGTTTGCGACAGCAGCCCGACGACAAACCAACCAGACTGAAACAGCCCCTGCTCTGCTGGCGTATTGGCGTGAAAGACAAACCACATCAGGCAGAAGGTCAGAATATCGAAAATAGAGCTGATCGGGCCAAAGAACAGCATAAAGCGTCCAAGATCGGCGGGGTTCCACCGCTGCGGCTTGCGGATCTGCTCCTCATCCACGTTATCAAACGGGATCGCCACCTGAGAAAGATCGTACATCAGGTTCTGTACCAGCAGATGCAGGGGCAGCATCGGCAAAAAGGGCAGAAATGCGCTGGCGACCAGAACGCTAAAGACGTTGCCAAAGTTAGAGCTGGCGGTAATTTTTATGTACTTCAGCATGTTGGCAAAGGTACGGCGGCCTTCAATCACCCCGGCTTCCAGCACCATCAGGCTCTTCTCCAGCAGGATGATGTCTGCGGCTTCACGCGCGATATCTACCGCGCCATCCACGGAGATGCCGATATCTGCCGCCCGCAGCGCCGGAGCATCATTAATGCCGTCCCCCATAAAGCCCACCACGTGCCCCTCGCGGCGCAGAAGCGAGACGATGCGCTCCTTGTGCAGCGGCGTCAGGCGAGCAAACAGCGTGGTACGCTGCGCCAGCTGAGCCAGCTCGTCATCGGAGAGCGTTTCAATGTCGCTGCCCGTGACCGCCTCGCCCGCCTCCAGCCCTACTTCGTGGCATACCTTCGCCGCCACCAGCTCGCTGTCGCCGGTGAGGATTTTTACGCTAATGCCGCTGGCCTTCAGCGCTTTTAGCGCCGGGGCGGTGGTCTCCTTCGGTGGATCGAGGAAGGCAATGTAGCCTTCGAGGATCAGATCGGACTCGTCGATGCGCTGGTAGTCCCCTTCCCGTGCCGGCAGGATCTTAGCGGCAACGGCGACCACGCGTAGCCCCTGGCGGTTGAGATTATCGGTCACGCGTCTGATGCGGCGCAGCATGGTCTCATCTAGCGGAACGATATCGTCGTGGTAGCGCACCTGAGTACAGACGCTGAGGATCTCCTGCAATGCGCCCTTACAGATCAGCTGGTGCACGTCGGCCTGCTCGCTGACTACGACCGACATCCGGCGGCGCTCGAAATCAAACGGGATCTCATCCACCTTTTGCCAGCGGTTTGAGAGCGTGCGGGCAGACGCTTCATCAGTGCCTTCCAGCACCGCGACATCGAGCAGATTTTTTAAACCGGTCTGGTAGTGGCTGTTTAGCCAGGCATTGTGCAGAACGCGCGTGCTCGTGTTGCCGGAGATATCGGTGTGGTGCTCCAGCACAATTTTATCCTGGGTTAGCGTGCCGGTTTTGTCGGTACAGAGGATGTCCATTGCGCCAAAGTTCTGGATGGCATCAAGATGCTTCACGATTACTTTCTGCTTTGACAGCTTCACCGCGCCCCGCGCCAGGGTTGAGGTCACGATCATCGGCAGCATCTCAGGGGTTAACCCCACGGCAACCGAGAGTGCAAACAGCGCCGCCTCCCACCAGTCGCCTTTGGTGTAGCCGTTGATCAGCAGCACAATTGGCGTCATCACCATTATAAAGCGGATCAGCAGCAGGCTGACGCGGCTGATGCCTTTTTGAAAGGCGTTTGGCTCACTCTCTTGCTCGCTCACGCGCCCCGCGAGCTGCCCAAACCAGGTATCGCCCCCGGTGGCAATAACCATCGCCTGCGCGCTCCCACTGACTACCGTGGTGCCCATAAAGCACAGCGTATCGCACTCCAGCGGATTACCTTGCTGCGGGTGACGGCTGGACGCCACTTTCTCCACCGGCAGCGACTCACCGGTAAGCGACGACTGGGCGACAAAGAGATCCCGCGCCTGAAAAATGCGTAAGTCTGCCGGGATCATGTCCCCGGCTGAGAGTTTAATGATATCGCCAACCACCAACCGATCGAGTGGCAGCTCAAGCCACGCGCTCTCGCCTTTCTCGTTAATAACGCGCAGAACCGTGGCGGTGTTGCTGACCATCGCCTTGAGCGCATCGGCCGCTCTGGTGGAGCGCGCCTCCTGAACAAAATTCAGCAGGGTAGCGATCCCGACCATCAGCGCGATAACGCCTGCGGCAAAGAGATCTTCCGTAGCATAGGAGACAATGCCAAGCGCGGTAAGCAGCAGGTTAAAGGGGTTGCGATAGCATAGCCACAGGTGCACCCACCATGGTGCAGGCGTCTCCGAAGGAAGCGCGTTGTCACCATGAGCGGCGCGGCTCTTTTCTACTTCCCCCGCATTCAGCCCCTCAGGATGGGAGTGAAATTCCTGCCACAGCGCGTGCTTCTCCAGCGCCGCCGCGCGCAGGCACTGTGCCGTCAGGGTTGACGGAATGGCTGCGCCAGCCACATTTTTCGCATTTGGCAACGGATCGCGCTGTACCAGACGGCGCGGCAGATGACGGTTCAGCCGCAGACGCAGCCAGCGAGTAATATTGATAAGCATGATATGTCCCCCACGCTCGCCGCAGCGAGCGCAGTTCAGCCATCAGGCGTGGCAAAGCCGTACCTGACAGGCACTGAAAAAGTTATGCAGGAACGTTCAGGACGCTACTGCCCTACGCATCCGGTAAGGCAATAAAATGAGGCTTACCGGAAAAAAGGGGTTCTCCATCGCGGGAGAGGGGTGGGATCGGGATCCATGTCGCCTCCGGTAAGGTAAAGAGTAAAGTTGGTATAGGGTAGATTGATATCGCCACACTTTTTATGGCTATTCGGGGGTAAGATACGCTCTGATAATTAAACGCTCTTTAAACCAGCGTGCCCTGGCGGCGCACCGCCTGCCAGCTCAGCAGGGGCTATTTTCTCTGAAATATTTACATTTCCTCGCAGCGCCCGTCCTCTGTACGCTCCCCTTTTTACCTTGTTCTGCGTCAATAAAATCGCAAACTTGTTTGATGCAAATCACTATATGTAGCACTTAAAATGCCGTCCCGGCGCTACATATTGTATTAATCGCCTGGTATTCCAACAACGCCGTGGATAACCGTTTAACTATGGAGAGAACATGACCCCGCATGTGATGAAGCGAGATGGCTGTAAGGTACAGTTCAAATCAGAGCGTATTCAGGAAGCTATTCTGCGCGCCGCCGCTGCGGCGGGCGTTGATGATGCCGACTATTGCGCTACCGTCGCAGAGGTGGTCAGACAGCAGATGCAGGCGCGATCGCAGGTAGACATCAGCGAGATCCAGACCGCAGTGGAAAACCAGCTGATGGCTGGCCCCTATAAGCAACTGGCGCGGGCCTATATTGAGTATCGCCACGACCGCGATATCGCCCGCGAGAAGCGCGGCCGCCTGAATCAGGAGATCCGCGGCCTGGTAGAACAGACCAACTCCGCCCTGCTCAATGAGAACGCCAACAAAGACAGCAAGGTGATCCCGACCCAGCGCGATCTGCTGGCGGGCATCGTTGCCAAGCACTACGCCCGTCAGCACCTGCTGCCGCGCGACGTGGTGCTGGCTCACGAGCGCGGGGATATCCACTACCACGATCTCGACTACTCCCCCTTCTTCCCGATGTTTAACTGCATGCTTATCGACCTCAAGGGGATGCTGACCCAGGGCTTCAAGATGGGCAACGCCGAGATCGAACCGCCAAAGTCTATCTCTACCGCCACGGCGGTTACCGCGCAGATCATCGCCCAGGTGGCGAGCCACATCTACGGCGGCACCACCATCAATCGTATTGATGAGGTACTGGCTCCCTTCGTGACCGCCAGCTTCGACAAGCACCGCAAAACGGCGGAGGAGTGGCAGATCCCTGACGCCGACGGCTACGCCCGCTCGCGCACCGAGAAAGAGTGCTACGACGCCTTCCAGTCGCTGGAGTACGAGGTCAATACCCTGCACACCGCCAACGGCCAGACGCCGTTCGTGACCTTTGGTTTTGGGCTGGGCACCAGCTGGGAATCACGCCTGATCCAGCAGTCAATTCTGCGCAACCGCATTGCCGGTCTCGGTAAAAACCGCAAAACGGCGGTGTTCCCGAAGCTGGTATTCGCCATCCGCGACGGGCTGAACCATAAGCCTGGCGACGCTAACTACGATATCAAGCAGCTGGCGCTGGAGTGTGCGAGCAAGCGTATGTACCCGGATATCCTCAACTACGATCAGGTGGTGAAGGTGACCGGCTCCTTTAAAACCCCGATGGGTTGCCGCAGCTTCCTTGGCGTGTATGAAGATGAGAACGGAGAGCAGATCCACGACGGGCGCAACAACCTCGGCGTCATCAGCCTGAACCTGCCGCGCATCGCCCTGGAGGCGAAAGGCAACGAGGCGGCGTTCTGGACACTGCTCGACGAGCGCCTGATGCTGGCCCGCAAGGCATTGATGACCCGTATCGCCCGCCTGGAAGGGGTGAAGGCCCGCGTTGCGCCGATCCTCTATATGGAAGGCGCCTGCGGCGTGCGGCTGAAGGCCGATGATGAGGTGTCATCGATCTTTAAAAACGGCCGCGCCTCGATTTCACTGGGCTATATCGGCATTCACGAAACCATTAACGCCCTGTTTGGCGACACGCACATGTACGACAGCGAGGCGCTGCGTGCCAAAGGCATCGCCATCGTCGAGCGGATGCGCCAGGCGGTAGACCAGTGGAAAGAGGAAACCGGGTACGGCTTCAGCCTCTACAGCACGCCGAGCGAAAACCTCTGCGACCGCTTCTGTCGTCTCGATACCGCCGAGTTCGGCGTGGTACCAGGCGTTACTGACAAAGGCTACTACACCAACAGCTTCCACCTCGACGTGGAGAAGAAGGTTAACCCTTACGACAAGATTGATTTCGAAGCGCCCTACCCACCGTTAGCCAGCGGCGGCTTCATCTGTTACGGCGAGTACCCGAATATCCAGCATAACCTGAAGGCGCTGGAGGATGTCTGGGATTACAGCTATCAGCACGTGCCCTACTACGGCACCAATACGCCGATCGATGAGTGCTACGAGTGCGGCTTTACCGGCGAGTTCGAGTGCACCAGCAAAGGCTTTACCTGCCCGAAATGCGGCAACCACGACGCCGCCCGCGTCTCGGTCACCCGCCGCGTCTGCGGCTATTTAGGCAGCCCGGATGCCCGGCCATTTAACGCTGGCAAGCAGGAAGAGGTGAAGCGCCGCGTCAAGCATTTGGGCAACGGGCAGATTGGGTAATGCAGTATCATCAATATTACCCTGTCGACATCGTCAACGGTCCCGGCACGCGCTGTACGCTATTCGTTTCGGGGTGCGTGCACGAGTGTCCCGGCTGCTATAACAAAAGCACCTGGCGGCTCAACTCGGGCAAGCCCTTTACCGCCGAGATGGAAGACCGGATTATTAACGATCTCAACGATACGCGGATCAAACGCCAGGGCATTTCGCTCTCTGGCGGCGATCCGCTCCATCCGCAAAACGTGCCGGATATTCTCCGGCTTGTGCAGCGCATCCGTGCCGAATGCCCCGGAAAGGATATCTGGGTCTGGACCGGCTACAAGCTGGACGAGCTAAGCCGCGACCAGCTGGCCGTCGTCGATCTGATTAACGTGCTTATCGACGGTAAGTTTGTTCAGGATCTGAAAGATCCCATGCTGATCTGGCGCGGCAGCAGCAATCAGGTTGTCCACTACCTGCGCTAGTCTGGCGCAGGCTTTTATTAAATCATTTCCCCTCATTGCCGATAACTTTTCTGTCTCGTTTATCCAACGCAGATGTAGTCACCTCCCTTGGGGGCACTGTTCTCCTGCCTTCTACACAGCATATTTTTTTCGGAGATGATGATGAATAGCATAGAAAAAATAAGCGCCGTCAGTGCGCAGGGTGATTCGCATTTATCTAACGGCGATAATCCCTCCACTCTGCTAAATAACAGCAAATTAGCAGAGATTAATAGCGATAATAATACGACAAATTCTGACGACAGCAGCACGAAGATAACGCTCACGTCTAAAACGCAGGATGAGATCGATAAACAGCAGCAGATAAAAAAAGAGGAGATAAAGAAGACCGACTATACGATGGAATTAACCGGTATTCCGCTGTATGGCGGCCGTCTCATCTCAGTCACTCAATACCCAAACGGCAGCGAAGAGATTATTGATACCCTGTCCGGGCAGCGAATAACGCGACAGGATCTTCAGCAGACTATTTCCCCGGCGGAGGTGAAGGTGATAGAAGCCGATAATAATCCTGATAGCGTGGGGGAATAAAACAGGTCAGGCGGGAGGTGACTCCCGCCGTTAAGCGATGAGAAAACGATTAGCGGAACTTCTGGTGGTAGGTATTGCGGGTGGTTTTGAACCCTTCTGCCGCCGCCTGCGCCTCTTTGACCTTACCGGCATTGGCCAGCTGCAACGCCCCGTCGATCTGGCCGACCAGAATATCAAACCCGTGACGGTAGTCCTTCATCTCCGGGCTATCCGGCGCTTTGCCTTCCATTTTCGGCGGCGTCGCTTTTTGCGCGTCCAGCGCGGCGGTGCGCATCTTGGTTAATGCGTCCTTCATTTCCGCCGCATCATCCGTTTTCTGTACCACTTTCAAATTATCGTTGAGGGTCTCCATATCCTCTTCCAAATCTGCCGCAAACGCGGCAGAAGAGGCCAGAACGAGAGAGGAGACTGCCAACATCGCTAACAACGTTTTCCGCATTGCTCATGTCCTTTTATTATTGTCAAAATGGCTTACTGACCGGCGATCTTCATCTCCGGCAGCAGCACAGAACCACACTGTATATTGCTGCGTGTTTCAATATCGTCACCAATGGTCACCATATTGCGCCACATCTCTTTGAGGTTACCGGCGATAGTAATTTCGCTCACCGGATACTGAATTTCACCGTTCTCGACCCAGAAACCCGCTGCGCCGCGAGAGTAGTCGCCGGTAATTCCGCTCACGCCCTGACCCATCAGCTCGGTGACCACCAGCCCGGTGCCCATCTCTTTCAGCATCTGCTCAAAGCTAAGGCCCTGGCCCTTAATACGCCAGTTATGGATGCCGCCCGCGTGACCGGTGCTTTTCAGCCCCAGCTTGCGCGCGGAATAGCTGGTCAGCAGCCACTGGGTCAGGATGCCATCCTTGATGATGTCCCGACGTTCGGTGCGCACGCCTTCGCTGTCGAACGGCGTTGAGGCCAACCCTTTCAGCAGGTGCGGATGCTCCTCAATGGTCAGCCACTCCGGAAGGATCTGCTTGCCGAGGGAGTCCAGCAGGAAGGTGGATTTACGGTAGACCGCGCCGCCGGCAATCGCCCCAACGAGGTGACCAAACAGCCCGGTAGCGACTTCGTTAGCGAAGATCACCGGGGCTTTCATGGTGGAGAGCTTGCGCGGCGCGAGGCGTGCCAGGGTGCGTCTGGCGCACTCGTCTCCCACCCACTCCGGCGACTTGAGATCGCCCAGCGCCCGGCCCATGGTGTAGGCGTAATCGCGCTCCATGTCACCGTTCTCTTCAGCAATCACGCAGCTGGAGAGCGAGTGGCGGCTGGAGCAGTAGCTTTGCAGCATGCCGTGGCTGTTGCCGAAAACTTTAATCCCGTAGTGGCTGTTGAAGCTGCCGCCTTCGGTGTTGGTGATGCGCTTGTCCGCCTTCAGCGACGCCTGCTCGGCACGGGCGGCCAGCTCAATGGCCTGATCCGGCGTGATCTCCGCCGGGTGGAAGAGATCCAGATCCGGGGCCTCAAACGCCAGCAGCTCGCGGTCCGCCACGCCGGCAAACGGATCCGGCGAGGTGTAGCGGGCGATATCCAGCGCCGCCTGTACGGTGCGGGCGATAGCGTCCGGACTCAGGTCAGTGGACGAGGCGCTGCCCTTGCGGTTTTGATGATAAACGGTGATGCCCAGTGCGCCATCGCTATTGAATTCAACGTTCTCCACCTCACCGTAGCGGGTGCTGACGCTAATACCGGTAGTCTTCGATACCGCCACTTCTGCGCCGTCTGATTTACCTGCGGCTAAGCCCAGGGCGGTGGAGACGGCTTCTTCCAGTGCTTTGCGTTGCTCTGCAACTTGTGTGATTACTTTCATCGCCAATGCCATAATGTAAGGGGAGTTTTAAAGAAGTCTAACAGAGAACCCATTCTCAGTGTGCTCCCAGGGTGTTAGTATTAGCCTCTTTTTTAAGGAGCCTGAGATGACCAAGCAGCCCGATGACTGGCTCGATGACGTACCCGGTGATGATATCAACGATGAAGATGATGAGATCATCTGGGTCAGTAAAAGTGAAATTAAGCGCGATGCGGAAGAGTTAAAACGCCTCGGCGCAGAGATGGTAGACCTGGGCAAGAACGCCCTCGATAAGATCCCGCTGGATGACGATCTGCGCGCAGCCATTGAGCTGGCGCAGCGTATCAAGAAAGAGGGTCGCCGCCGCCAGATGCAGCTGATTGGCAAACTGCTGCGCCAGCGCGATGTCGAGCCGATTCGCCAGGCGCTGGACAAGCTGAAAAACCGCCACAACCAGCAGGTGGCGTTCTTCCACAAGCTGGAGCACATTCGCGATCGCCTGATCGCCGAGGGTGACGACGCGGTGCCAGAGGTATTAAACCTGTGGCCGAACGCTGACCGTCAGCAGCTGCGCTCGCTGATCCGTAACGCGCAGAAAGAGCGCGACGGCAACAAGCCGCCGAAGTCCGCGCGTCTGATCTTCCAGTATCTGCGCGAGCTGTCGGAAGCCGAAGAGTAGTTTGTAAAATGCCCGGTAAGCGTTAGCGCCACCGGGCAATTCCCCTATTTCTTCTCTAACCTGTCCAGCAGCTTCTGGTGGATACCACCGAAGCCGCCATTGCTCATTACCAGAATGTGATCTCCCGGCTGGGCGGTTTTCACGATCATATCCGTCAGGGCATCGACATCCACATGCCAATGGGCAGGCTGCACGCAGGCCTCCGCCACTTCCGATACCTGCCAGGGAATATGCTGCGGTTGCAGCAGGAAGACCTCATCGGCCCGGCCCAGCGACGGGGCCAGATCGTCCTTGCACAGCCCCATCTTCATGGTGTTCGAGCGCGGCTCCAGCACCGCAATAATACGCGCCGTGCCGCCGACCTTGCCGCGCAGCGCGGCGAGGGTAGCCAGAATCGCGGTCGGATGGTGGGCGAAGTCGTCGTAGACGCTGACGCCGTTGGCGGTGCCGCGCAGCTCCAGGCGGCGACGAGCGTTGACGAACGTGCCGAGGGCGTTAGCCGCATCCGCAGGCGTGACGCCGACGTGGCGGGCGGCAGCAATCGCCATCAGGCCGTTATGCATGTTGTGCTCGCCAACCAGATCCCACTTCACCTGGCCGACGCGCTCGCCGTCCAGCAGCACTTCCCACTCTGACGCGTCGGTAGTGAGCTTTTTCGCCTGCCAGTGGCCCTGCTCGCCCACCAGCTCCTGCTCGCTCCAGCAGCCCATCGCCATCACCTGCTTCAGGTTGATGTCGTTCTCCGGCAGGATGATCTTGCCCTGCCCCGGCACGATCCGCACCAGGTGGTGGAACTGCTTCTGAATCGCCTTCAGATCGTCAAAGATGTCGGCGTGATCGAACTCAAGGTTGTTGAGGATCAGCGTGCGCGGCGCGTAGTGCACGAACTTGGAGCGCTTATCAAAGAAGGCGCAGTCATACTCGTCGGCCTCAATCACGAAGAACGGGCTGTCGCCCAGGCGCGCGGAGACGTCGAAGTTGCCCGGCACGCCGCCGATCACAAAGCCCGGCTTGTAGCCGCAGGCTTCGAGGATCCAGGTCGCCATGCCCGCCGTGGTGGTTTTACCGTGGGTACCGGCCACCGCCAGCACCCAGCGGTCGCGCAGCACAAAGTCGTGCAGCCACTGCGGGCCGGACATATAAGGGATGCTTTTCTCCAGCACCGCCTCAACGCACGGATTACCTCGCGTCATGGCGTTACCAATAATCACCAGATCCGGAGCCGGATCGAGCTGGCTGGCGTCGTAACCCTGAATTAAAGAGATGCCCTGCTTCTCCAGCAGGGTGCTCATCGGCGGATACACATTGGCGTCCGATCCCGTTACTTCATGACCTAAAGCACGTGCCAGCAGCGCCAGCCCGCCCATAAAGGTTCCACAAATTCCTAAAATATGAATGCGCATACGTCGGTCCTTATTTTAACTGGCGCCTATTTTACTCACATGTCCGGCCCAGAGAAACGCATTTAAGCGGAATCTCACTCTGGCTGGCGCGATTCACCTGTGCGCATTAATTCGGATCTTTGTTAGTATTGTTACAGTCGCTTTACTCCACATTAATTGCAGGGAAAGTGTTATGAAAACGTTAGGTGAATTTATCGTTGAGAAGCAGCATGATTTCTCCCATGCCACCGGGGAACTGACCTCGCTGCTGTCGGCGATAAAGCTGGGCGCCAAAATCATCCACCGCGATATTAATAAAGCGGGGCTGGTCGATATTCTGGGGGCCAGCGGGGCCGAAAACGTGCAGGGCGAGGTGCAGCAAAAACTTGATCTGTTCGCGAATGAAAAACTGAAGGCGGCGCTGCGCGCGCGCAATATCGTGGCCGGTATCGCCTCAGAAGAAGAAGATGAGATCGTTGTTTTTGATGGCTACGAGCACGCGAAGTACGTGGTTCTGATGGATCCGCTGGATGGCTCCTCCAACATTGACGTTAACGTCTCCGTTGGCACCATCTTCTCTATCTACCACCGCGTCACGCCGGTAGGCACCCCGGTCACCGTGGAAGATTTCCTGCAGCCGGGTAACAAGCAGGTCGCTGCGGGCTACGTGCTCTACGGCTCCTCAACCATCATGGTTTACACCACCGGCTGCGGCGTGCACGCTTTCACCTACGATCCTTCCCTTGGCGTCTTTGCCCTCTGCCAGGAGCGCATGCAGTTCCCTGAGCTGGGTAACACCTACTCCATTAACGAAGGCAACTACATGAAGTTCCCGCAGGGCGTGAAGAAGTACCTCAAGTTCTGCCAGGAAGAGGATAAGCTTAGCCACCGTCCCTACACCTCACGCTATATCGGCTCGCTGGTGGCGGACTTCCACCGCAACCTGGTGAAAGGCGGGATCTACCTCTACCCAAGTACCGCGACTCACCCGGAAGGCAAGCTGCGCCTGCTGTACGAGTGCAACCCGATGGCCTTCCTGGCCGAGCAGGCGGGCGGCAAGGCGAGCGACGGTAAAGAGCGTATTCTGGATATTGTTCCGGAGTCGCTGCACCAGCGCCGTCCGTTCTTCGTCGGCACCAACACGATGGTTGAGGACGTAGAGCGCTTTATGCGCGAGTACCCGGACGCCTAACCCGCAGTCACGTTACCCTCTCCGCCTGGAGAGGGTAACGTGTTTTAGCCTGCGGCCTGCAGGCGGAATGAGGCCATAGCGGCCACCAGCTCGCGGGACTGCTGCTCCAGGGAGTGGGTTGCGGCAGAGGACTGCTGCACCAGCGCGGCATTCTGCTGGGCGGTTTCATCCATCTGGTTCACCGCAATATTCACCTGCTCAATACCCCGACTCTGCTCGTGGGACGCATTCGCAATCTCCCGCATCAGCTTCGTCATGCGCGTTACTTCGCTGGCGATCTCATCCATCGTCTCACCGGCCTGCATTGCCAGATTACTACCCTCACCAACGTGGGTCTGCGAGTCGGTGATCAAGGTGCGGATCTCTTTCGCCGCGTCGGCGCTGCGGCTCGCGAGATTACGGACTTCGCCCGCTACTACGGCAAAGCCACGGCCCTGTTCCCCTGCCCGCGCCGCTTCTACCGAGGCGTTAAGGGCCAGAATGTTGGTCTGGAAAGCAATGCCGTCGATAACGCTAAGAATATCGGCGATGCGTGCCGAACTGCCAGAGATATCCTGCATCTTCTCGATCACGTAGCAGACCATTTCGCTGCCGCGATCGGCAGTATCAGAGACCGTCTTCGCCAGCTGGTGTGCCTGCTCGGCGTTGGCGGCGTTCTGCTTCACCGTGGCGGTGATCTGCTCCATGCTGGCGGCAGTCTGTTCAAGGGAGGAGGCGGTAGATTCGGTGCGCTGGGCCAGATCGACGTTGCCTGCGGTTAACTCCCGGCTGCCGGTATCAATCTGCGCGCTGGCATCGCGAACGCGGGTCACCGAGCTCACCAGCGAGTGACGCATGTTCTCAATGGCGGCGTTGAGGCGGGAGAACTCTTTGCTGGTCATCTCAGCCTGCGCGGGCGTCAGGTTGCCCGCCGCCACCTGCTCCAGCTGCTGGATAGAGACGCTAAGCGGCTTAAGCAGCATATGGCGCAGCGCCAGCCACGCGAGGACAATAATACCGGCGGTCACCAGCGCGGCGATGACGATCAGCGCCATCACCCGTTTTTTGCTCGCCTGCACCGCGTTTACTTCCGCTTTACCGCGCGCTTCGCCCCAGTTCAGAAACGCTTGCATATCGTTATCAAACTGGCGCGATACCGGCACCAGCTGGTTCTCCAGCAGTGAATAGTAGTCGTCTGCACTCTGCTGGTTGAGCGCCGTCAGCATCGGGACGATGCCCTGGGTGTTGTATGCCTGATAGCTTTTGGCAACGGCCGCCAGCAGGGCCTGGCCGCTCGCGTCCTCTACGCCCGCATCGATGGTCTCCTGCAACTCTTTCTGGGCCTGCGCGACTTCGCTATTGATGTTTTTTACCGACTTGCCTGCGTCGTCTAACAGCCCGACCTCCATCATGCGCACTGCCTGTCCGGCTTCGTTGCGCGCGCGCAGGATCAGGGTGTAGCCCTCGTTCAGGCGTGCCATCTGCTCACCCTGAAGGTGATTAATGCGCTGTAGCGAGGAGGAGCTTTGGGTCAGGGCATAAATACCGATGCCGCTGACCAGAAGGAGAAGTAACGTCATTACGGCCAGCAGAGAGAGCAGGCCTGTGCGAATCGAAAGCGTTCTAAGCATGATGGCGATCCCGGTAGCAGAGAGACTTCGTAGCGTGAATAGTGCTGATTCGAACAGTTATCGACCGCTACCGGGAAAGCTTTAGCTATTTTTTAACCATATCAAAAAGTTATGACTTCGTTACCGGGATGCTTACCCGCGTTACCGGAGAGTTCTGCCGGTTCTCCCACAGCACCGTCAGGCCGCGTTGCAGGGCGATAAAGATAAACAGCAGAATGCCGATGGCGATCTTTGTCCACCACGAGCTGAGCGTGCCGTCGAAGTTAATGTAGGTCTGGATCAGCCCCTGGATCGCCACGCCAAACAGCGTGCCTAACACCGTCCCCACGCCGCCGCTGAGCAGCGTGCCGCCAATCACCACCGAGGCGATGGCGTCCAGCTCTACCCCCACCCCCGCCAGGGCATAGCCTGCCTGGGTATAGACAGAGAAGACAATGCCCGCCAGCGTCGCCAGCCCGGTTGAGAGCATATAGATGCGGATCGTGGTGCTGCGAGTTGAGATGCCCATCAGGTTGGCCGAGGTAGCGCTCCCACCGATGGCATAGACCTGATTGCCAAAGCGCGTGCGGTGGGCGAGGAAGATGCCTATCACCACCACGCCCAGCATCAGCAGCCCCATCGCGCTCAGGCGACCACCGCCGGGAATTTTCCACGCCAGGCTGGAGAGGGTGTCGTAGATCGGGTGGTTAATGGGAATCGACTCTTCAGAGACCAGGTAGCTGACGCCGCGCAGGAAGAACATCCCGGCGAGGGTAATGATAAATGCCGGGATCTTCAGGGCGTCGATCAGCAGGCCCATAAAGGCACCAAAGGCGCAGCCCATCGCCAGCACCAGCGGGAAGGCCAGCAGGGGCGAGATCCCCCAGAAGCCAATCGCCTTCGCCAGAAAGACGCCGGTAAAGGCGATCACCGACCCTACCGAGAGGTCGATGCCGCCGGAGAGGATGACGAAGGTCATGCCAACGGCGATAATCCCCAGAAAGGCGTTATCGGTCAAAATATTGCAGATAACCCGCGTCGAGGCGAAGCCCGGAAACTGGGTCAGGCAGTAGAGATAGCCGAGCACGAACACGCCGAGCGTGATCATCAGCGGCAGGTTACGTTTTATCATGACCACGGCTCCTCTTAATCAGATCGATAAAGCGCGGCGACTGCACAATCAGCACGCACATTACAACGACGGCCTTCACGACCTGGTTCAGCTCCGGCGGGAAGCCCGAGAGTAAAATGCCGGTGTTCATTCCCTGGATAATCAGCGCCCCGACAATCGACAGCAGCAGGTTAAAGCGCCCGCCCATCAGCGAGCCGCCGCCAATCACCACCGCAAGAATGGCATCCAGCTCCAGCCACAGCCCGGCGTTGTTGGCATCCGCCCCGCGAATGTCCGCCGTGACGATGATGCCAGCAATGGCGGCGCAGACGCCGCTCAGGACGTAGGTCAGCATTACCATTAGGCGGGTATTCACCCCAGCGTTCTTCGCCGCGCGGATGTTGATCCCCACCGCTTCAATAAACATGCCCAGCGCCGTCTTGCGGGTAAAGAGCCAAAACACCACCAGCGTTACCAGAGCGATAATCACCGGGGTCGGGAAGAGCAGCAGCGAGCCGCTGCCGAGCCAGGAGAGGCTGGGGGCGTTAAAGGTGACGATCTGCCCGGAGGTGATCAGCTGCGCCACGCCGCGCCCGGCGACCATCAAGATCAGGGTGGCAACAAAGGGCTGGATCTTGAGGATGGCCACCAGCACGCCGTTCCACAGCCCGGCCAGCACGCCGCTGCCGATTGCCGCCAGCAGCACAATCGGCAGGCTGTGCCCGGCCACGGTCATCGACGCCGCCGTTGCCCCGGCAATCGCCATAATGGCCCCTACGGAGAGGTCGATCCCGCCGGTGGCGATCACCAGCGTCATGCCGATTGCCAGCAGCGCCACTGGTGCAGCGCGGTTAAGAATATCGATAGGGCTGCCGAACAGCCGCCCATCCTGCAGAACGATCTGGAAAAAATGCGGCGCAACCAGGCTGTCGACCAGCAGCACCAGGATCAGCGCTACCAGCTGCGGCATACCCGTCGGCCAGCTTATTCGCCGCTTCGGCTGGCCGGTTTGCGGAAGGGAACGGGGCATCACACTCTACTCCTTATGCCGCGATGGCATTCATGATCGCTGGAACTGAAAGTTCCGCGAGCGGGATCTCTGCCACCTGCTTGCGGTCGCGCATGATGATCACCCGATCGGCATAGCCAACCAGCTCCTCCAGCTCGGAGGAGATCACCAGCAGCGCTAAGCCGTCGGCGCACAGGGTTTCAATAAGCCGGATGATTTCGGCATGCGCCCCTACGTCGATGCCGCGCGTCGGCTCGTCGAGGATCAGGAACTGGGGTTTGGTCAGCAGCCAGCGGGAGAGCAGCACCTTCTGCTGGTTACCGCCGGAGAGAAACTCAATCGGCTGCTCGGCGCTGGGGGTGCGGATACCCAGCTGGCGAATAAAGCGCTCGGCGATCTCGTTCTGCTCCCGCCGGGGAATGGGCCGCAGCCAGCCGCGCTGGGCCTGCAGGGCGAGAATGATATTCTCCCGCACCGAGGCCGCAGCAATAATCCCGTCGGTTTTGCGATCCTCGGGACAGAAGCCGATCCCCAGGCTCGACGCCTGATGCGGCGAGCGCAGGGTCTGCGGCTTGCCTTTGATGAGCGCCCTGCCGCTGTCGGCGGGCTTGATGCCGAAGATCACCTCAGCGGTTTCGGTCCGCCCGGAGCCTAACAGCCCGGCGAGGCCGACGATCTCACCTGGACGCACTTCGAAGCTAAAGGGGGCGATGGTTCCCTTTTTGCCAAAATCAGTAAACGCGGCCACCGGCTTGTCGCTGAGCAGCGTCCGGCCCGCCCGTTGCAGGGCATTACTCTCCAGCTCGCGCCCCAGCATCATTTTCACCAGCTCGATCTGCGGTAGCTCGCGGGTTTCGCGGCAGCCGACAAAGCCGCCGTTGCGCAGAACGGTGATGCGGTCGCTGACCTCATACACCTGATCGAGGAAATGGGTGACGAAGATCAGGCTTACCCCCTGGGCGCGCAGCTGGCGCATCAGGGTAAAGAGCATCTCCACTTCCTGGGTATCGAGGCTGGCGGTCGGCTCATCAAGGATCAATACCTTCGCCGAGAGGTCGATGGCGCGACAGATAGCCACAATCTGCTGCATCGCTACCGAAAAACGGTTCAGCGGCTCGCGCACGTCAAGCGAGAAGCCGTAGGAAGCCATCAGCGCCGTGGCGCGGCGCTCCATCTCTTTGCGCTGCAGGAAACCAAAGCGCCGCGGCTCGCGGCCGATAAACAGGTTATCTGCCACCGACATATTCGGCAGCAGGTTAACCTCCTGATAGACCGTTCCAATGCCCAACTGCTGAGCATGGGCGGTGTTTTTAGGCGAGATCGCCTGACCTTCGAGGCGGATAACGCCGCGATCGGCATGGTAGACGCCGGTCAACGCCTTGATGAGCGTTGATTTACCGGCCCCGTTCTCACCGAGGAGGGCCATAATTTCGCCCCGGCGCAGGCTAAAGTTGACGTTATCAAGCGCCTTTACGCCGGGGAAAAATTTACTTAACCCTTCGGTACTCAGAATTTCCTGGTGTTGGTCGGTGGTCATGATGGCCTCCCCGAAACGAACCCGATACGACTTGATGCCACAGCACCCTGTAGGCCGGATAAGACGCCTGCGTCGCCATCCGGCGCGGCATTGCCTGATGGCGCTACGCTTATCAGGCCTACAAAACCATGTTTACCATGGCCCATGAAGTTCAGGCTCAGTAACCCATATTTTTCTTCTTCTCGAGCTCTTCTTTCGCCGTATCCGGCAGGTAGAGCGTCGATTTGGTCATGGTCATCTTCTCAGGCTGAGTGCCATCTTTTTTGAATTTCTCTAGCGCGTCGAAGGCCGGGCCAGCCATGTTTGGCGTCAGCTCAACGCTGGCGTTGGCTTCACCTTCAATCATCGCTTTAAAGATATCCGGCACGCCGTCGATGGAGCCGGTCAGAATATCTTTGCCCGGCTTCAGGCCTGCCTCTTTGATGGCCTGAATAGCACCGATGGCCATATCGTCGTTATGGGCATAGACCATGCAGATGTTCTTGCCGTTGTTCTCGGCTTTGATAAAGCTCTCCATGACCTCTTTCCCTTTGCTGCGGGTAAAGTCGCCGGACTGGGAGCGGATAATTTTGATGTTTGGTGCTTTAGCGATGGCGTCAGCGAACCCTTTTTTACGGTCAATCGCTACGCTCGCCCCTACCGTGCCCTGGAGTTCGACAACGTTACATTTTTTATCGCCGACGGTTTTGATCAGCCACTCGCCGATCAGCTGGCCTTCCAGCACGTTATTGGCGGTCACGGTGGTCATGTAGAGCGACTTATCTTTCACATCAATAGAGCGGTCGAGGAGGATCACCGGGATCTCGGCATCTTTAGCCTCTTTCAGCACCGGCTCCCAGCCGGTCGCTACTACGGGAGCAATAAAGATGGCATCCACCCCCTGGGCGATGAAGGAGCGCACCGCCTTGATCTGGTTCTCCTGTTTTTGCTGACCGTCGGCGACTTTCAGCGTAATACCGCGTTTTTCAGCTTCGCTTTTCGCGACGTTGGTTTCAGCGGCTCGCCAGCCGGACTCGGAGCCGACCTGTGAAAAACCGACGGTTAACGGGGCTGCCATCGCCATAGACGACATGGCTGCTGAGACTGCTGTGACCAGAAGTAAGCGCTTCCACATAATAACGTCCTCGTAGGGGTGATTATTGTTTGGCTAAAAGATGTTCGCGAAGAGACTATAGCGAATGAAAGATGTTACGAATTGCGTTACATCACACTTCAAAAAAGTAAATAAAACGTTAATCACAAGTTTGTAATCGCTTTCATTTTGCTATGAAAAATGCGGCTGAGGTTATGTACTTTTCAGTCATGTGAATGGTCTGAGAAACGCGCGATTGGTACGGGGAAAGCGAAAACAGGCGAAGACTTTCGGCGTGAGTTGGCTATAATACCCGGCACTTGTTTGCCACACATTTTAAAGGAAACAAACATGAGCTTACTGAACGTACCGGCGGGTAAAGATCTGCCAGAAGACATCTACGTAGTTATCGAGATCCCGGCAAACGCCGATCCGATCAAATACGAAATCGACAAAGACACGGGCGCGCTGTTCGTTGACCGCTTCATGTCTACCGCGATGTTCTATCCGTGCAACTACGGCTACATCAACCACACCCTCTCCCTGGACGGTGATCCGGTTGACGTGCTGGTCCCGACTCCGTACCCGCTGCAGCCGGGTTCAGTGGTTCGCTGCCGTCCGGTTGGCGTGCTGAAGATGACCGACGAAGCGGGCGAAGATGCCAAGCTGGTTGCGGTTCCGCACACCAAGCTGAGCAAAGAGTACGATCACATCAAAGACGTGAACGACCTGCCGGAACTGCTGAAAGCGCAGATCACCCACTTCTTCGAGCACTACAAAGATCTCGAGAAAGGCAAATGGGTTAAGGTTGACGGCTGGGATAACGCCGAAGCGGCGAAAGCTGAAATCGTAGCCTCTTTCGAGCGCGCTGCGAAGAAGTAATATTTGCCCGCAGTATAAACAGAAACACCGCCCTAACGGCGGTGTTTTTTTATTGCTTGAAAAATGAATTTTTCTTTGATTTGGGTCACTTTTATCAAAATTATTAGGCTGCTATGATACCTATTGGCATCATTAATTATTAAGGATTTGCCGTGTCATCGTTCAACATTGATATTGCCCGCCCAACTGGAATTTATTTTATTATTGAAAGGCTTTATGCTCGAGATGGGCTAATGCCCTCACTCGGTGAAATTAGCCCTTCATTAACACAAGTTCATCGCACCGTCATTCAATTGAGAAGAAAGCAAGATATCTATATGGGAGGGATGAAAATTACACCTAAAGATATAACCCTATGGCAACAGATTAAATATATGACAGGCACAAAAGTAATAGCTAAGGATACTAACACTTTAATTTATACAACTGAATTCAGTGGATCCCTTATGGCTGCCACGCCATTAGGGAACATTGAACATAAAAACATTCCCCGTTTCCTGACAACAGAACATGTGCATTCCCTGCCACAAATTATCAATTTTGGACGAGACCCTGTTCCGCAAACTCTTCTTTATGGCCGTAAGGATATTGCTTTCTTCATGGATCAGGGTGGAAAAGGTACGCCAACTGCCATAGCAAAATATAACCAAAACACACGCGATATCGTGATAATAAAAGATCAGCTAGATGCTAGCAAGATAATGAAAGATTTAATAATGCATGGTGCAAAATTATGACGACTAAATATCGAGCCCTTGGCCTTGCCATAGTTATTATTGCTGCTTTCATTTTTGGCCGGGGTACTTATTATTGGTACTTATCCTGGTTTTTGGGAAGCAATGATCTCCTCTTTACTACAATAAATTCAGGAATGCTAGCAAATTTACTCAATGGCATTTACTTCTCTCTTTCAGCATTTTTTATTTTTGTGGTCCTAAAAGCGTTTAAGCAGATTCGCATAAATGTTTTTTTATCATGTTTACTCCAGTTTTTAACTAATATAACTTTATATACGATTTTTATTGCGATACACAGAAGTTATAGTAAGTTACATACTCTGAGCGTAGGTGCTGCTGACATTGTCCATAGCCATTTTTTAGTGGAGTTGCTTGCCAGTACCTTCTTGACCATTGTTATAATGAGCGTTTTACATGCTACGTTTCTTTCTTCAAAGCATAAAAATGGGATACATAAAGGCGTTTGACTGTTACGGCAAAGACAGCAAGTGGCAGTATCTCTGCATCATGGCATTTCAGCTTGCCTGGTTTTTGCTCTACTTATGGCTCCCCTACCAAAGCGATTATGCCATTCTTCTTTTTTTACTGTTTTTTCTGCCCGTCATCTCAAGCAACACGCGCTGCATCAACTATCACGGTTACTCGCGAGCGCTGTGTCTCCTATGGCTGATTGCACCGTACATCATGTTATTCATCCCGCTGTTTTTAAAAAAGCGTCGCACCGATAGAGAAAACCAAAACCCGGGCCGTTAGAAAAAACAGCGCCACCCGAAGGTGGCGCTGCTGTTAGTCCCGATCCCTGTCTAACCAGTTCCCGGTCTCTATCCGCGTGTGATCATCCACCGATAGCTGGTACACGTACATCCATGCACTGCCGTACGGTGTCTGAATCAATTGACGCTTATACTCCCCGCCTGCGGTGCGAAGCTGATCCAGCTCGGCCAGGGTCTCGGCGTCAATACGGTAAACTTCACCCAGCACATGGCCCGGACCGGGCACCGCACCAGGGTAGTGCCCCAGACTGTATAGTTGATAATTCTCAACGCTATGATCGCCCAGCCATTGAGCGTTAGTCATCCAATGACTGTTACCTTGCTTGCGTCGTAAACTGCCGTAAACAAATATTCGCATTGCTAAAACTCAAACTGATAGAGCAGATCTAGTGCCTGGTCTACGCCAGACACCGCTTCCAGATATAGCTTAGGCATTAGGCGATAGCGTAACGTAAGCGTCGCCAGAGAGTCAAAAATACCCACGCCATACTTCACCTGCAATCCCGGCAGAACATAGCCACTGACCACCACCTGGGAGGAGTCGCCTACGCCCTGCGTGTCCAATGCCAGATTGCTAACGCCAAAGGTCTCGCCGATTCGACCCACAACCTGTCCGCTCTGGGCAACGCCCAGGCCCACCAGCGCCGACGTCATCGCTGCGCTGTCGCTTTGTGTGCTCTCCAGCCCCTGGCCGCGAAGCAGATAGGAGAGGGCTTCCTGCTGCGACATCGCCGGGTCAGAGAAGATCTCCGCCTTCGGTTCGTCGGCAGTTCCGGTCACACGTACGCCAGCTATAACGTCGTTTTCAGTGGATTCCGGGTTACGGATCGCTTCGATGTTAAGCAAAGGTTGATCCGGCGGACCCGAGAACAATAACTCACCTTTGCGCACAATCAAATCCTGACCGTACGCGTGGAAGCGACCTTCGGGAATATTAATCTGCCCGTTTAAGCCAAGTCCTTGTTTATCCTGAGCAACTTTAAGATCGCCCGTTAAGCGTGCTTTTAAGCCAAACGCGTCCAGACGCACGTTATTGCCCACGTGAACGGTTAAATTACTGTTGATCGGGATGCCTGCGGTCTGTGGCTCCTCCGGCTGCAGCTGGTTGTTAAGCATCACTTCGTCGCTGGAGACCCCTACCGCGCTCTCCGGTACATCGTGAACCACGATGCGCGCCCATGGCACGTCAATGCTGCCGTCAAGGGTGAAGAGCTGCGGCGTGGCCTCAAATACCACGTCCGGGGAGGCATCAAGACGGACCATCGGCGGGACGGTGATCCGTACCCGGCTGCCCTTCGCCGCAATCCGTGCGCGCCAGTTATCGATCTGGCTCCAGTCGGCGTTACCGCTCAGGTTAATCTCGCCCTGCCGGGTGCGGACCACCCCTTGCAGCGTCGAGCTTTGACCGTTGAAGTTCATCGCCACCTGGCTAGGCTGCATCTCAAACGGCATAAAGTTGGCGTCGATATCCACGCCGTTCAGCCCCATCTGGCCAAACAGCTGCGGGCTCTGCACGTTGCCCGCCAGCCGCAGGTTCGCGTTGAGCGTACCCGCTGCCTTCTCGCCTCGGGAGAAGATGGCGTTGATCATCGCGATGGAGAAGTTGCGGATATTGACCGTGCCGCCGAGGTTACGCTGCCCCTGAGGATCGGTGACCTGCACCTGACCATCAAACTGGCCGTTATTGGTCAGGCGCATCATCCAGCCGAGATCGGCACGGTTATCACGCAGCCTGGCATTGAGGTTAAGCGTATCGAACGCGACCCGCAGCGGCGCATCGTTGACGGTCTGCGTCACCCGCACGTTGCGTCCGGCCAGGGTCACTTCGCCCTGCGGCAGCCCCGGTTTGGTGGTATCCCAGCTGACATCCGCCCGGCCGCTGAACGATCCGCTGGCCTGGGTGGTATCTGGCATAAAGGGTTTCAGCATCGCCAGGTCGAAGCGGTTCAGGTTAACCACCGCCCGCCCCTCTGCGCCTGCGTCCACGGTCTGAGGTACGCACAGCTCCGCATTAGGGTTAGTCCAGCAGTGTGGCCCAATGCTTACCTTCTGCTCCTCACCACGGTAGTCGAGGGCGATGGCGCGATTCAGCGACCACGGCCCGACCGGGGTAGCAAAACGCGTATCGCTCAGCGTCCCTTTCCAGCGCTGGTTAGCGCGATCAAAGCTGCCCGCCAGGCGGAGCTGGCCGGACACCGGCTCACCCTGCGCCCGCAGGTTCAGCTCGTGCTGCTTCTCGCTACCTTTGGCATCCAGGGTGACCAGGCTCAGGTTAACGCCCGGCTGCACGATGCGCTCCACGCGGGCGGTGAGGTTACCGGCGATCTGATCGGTAGACTTTATGTCGCCCTCAACGCGCACGCGGGCGATAGAGAGCTCCTGCCAGCGCAGGTTGTTGGCGGTGATATCCGCCTGCACCTGCGGCGCATCCACTGTGCCCCGTACTTTGACTAACCCCTTCGCCGTGCCGCCCAGGCCCGGCAGCGCGTTATCCAACCCCGGTGCGTCGATGTTGGCGTCGAGATTCAGCGCCTTCACGCCCAGCTCGCCTTTGACGTCGGCGCTGTTACGCCCCAGCTCAAGGTGCAGGCCCGGTACGGTCCACTGCATATAGCTGTTGCCCTTGAGCGAACCGTTGACGTTAACTTTGTTGTTCTTGACGTTGCCGGTGATTTTCATCTCCGGCACTTCCATCTGCCAGCTGCCGCCGTAGAGGCTGCCGCGCGTTTTAATCAGGCCGTTGAGCTTCGATGGCCAGTCGGGCACCTCTTTGGCCGTATTGATACCGTTAAGCGTCAGCTCCCCACGCCAGCTGATGGCCTGCTGCCAGTCGAGCAGCGCCTTCAGCTCGGTTTTCCCCTCCAGTGCGGCGATGGTCAGCTTGTCGAGATTGATCTGCTGTTCGTTGCCTTTCGCGTCCAGCGTGATGGTCGCAGGCGGAACCTGCTGCCCTTTTACCGCCGTGCGGAACGAGAGGGTGTAGTCGGTCATCTTACCGCTCAGCTTCAGCCGCAGGTCGTCAGCCTGGTACTGCCGCTCGCCGGTAAAGGGCCAGTAGAGCTGCTCGCTAATGATGTCCAGGTTCAGAGGCAGCCCGGCCTCCGCCAGCTGCGTCTTCGCCCGCAGCACCATGTCCACCGGGCCAGAGAGGTTAACCCCCACGTCAAGCGTCTCGCGCAGCGCGCCGCCGATCTTGAGCTTCACCTTCTCGCCCTTCAGGGGATCGACGTTCAGCGTGCTGTTGAGGGTGATATCGACCGGCCAAGTGTTGCTCAGCTGCGCCGTGCCGGTGGCGTTAACCGTGCCCTGATTTGAGTCGATATCAAGGGTGTCGAGCCGGGTGTTGCCGTCGATGCTGCTTACCTTCAGCAGCAGGTTGCGCACCACAATGTCGGTATCACCGGTAAGGCGCAGCTGCTCACCGCGAAACTCTTCAATATTGAGGTTGAGCGGTAGATGAACGTCGGTCATCTCCGGCAGCACCGGCTTAGAGAAGAGATCCTTCAGCGTTTCACCCAGAGGCTTCTCCTCGGGCTTCGGCTGTTCGATCTTTGGCTCGACGATCTGCTCCTGAGCCACGTCGGCCACCTTCGGCAGGGCAATCAGCAGCCCCTGTAAGGAGGTGGGCTTAACGGTCAGGTTTTTCTCCTGCCAGTTCAGGCCGGTGGTGAAATCCATCACCGAAACGGTGGTGTTATCGATCTTGATATTGACGTTGTTCAGCGCCACTCGGCTGAGAGTAATCGGATAGGGGGTAGAGAGATCGAGCGGCCCGCTATCCTCCTCCTCCACCTGAGCGGCAGGTGGCATCTTGGTGCTATCTACCGTCACGTTAACGTCTTTTAGCGACAGATCGTTAACGCACAGGCTACTGTCCCGCAGGCAGGCAAGCTTGACCGCAAGGTGGATCTCGCCGGCGTTAACCGCCACGCCGGGCTGGTCATAGCGAATATTACGCAGGGTCAGGTCGCGCCAGCCGCCGGTAACCTGGCCAATCTCCAGCCCCGGCACCCAGCGGTTCGCGGCCTTAAACAGAATATGCAGCCCGCTGGTGGTGCCCACCAGGAACGCCACCGCCCCCAGCAGCAGCACAATAAACACTATCACTCCGAGGCTTATCTTCTTCCATAAACTCATAATTCAGGCCCCAGACCGATGTAGAACTGTAGATCGTGTTTATCGTCGTCAGCGATGGGCACGGCAAAATCAAGCTTTATCGGCCCGACCGGCGACTGCCAGCGCACGCCCACGCCTGCGCCGGTTTTAAAGTCGCTGCGACGGATGTCGCTCACCGCCTCGCCGCTGTCGATGAAGGTCGCGCCCCACCACTTGCCGGTAACGTTGTACTGATACTCCAGCGAGCCGGTTGCCAGCTTCGAGGCCCCCTTCAGCTTGCCTTCGCTATCCTCTGGTGAAATCGATTTGTATTTATAGCCACGGATGCTGCGATCGCCCCCGGCGAAGAAGCGCAGATCTGGCGGCACGCGGTCGAAGTCGCCGGTTTCGATCCAGCCCAGGTTGCCGCGTACGACAAAGCGGTGGCGATCATAGAGAGTACGGATCCAGACGTTCTGCGCCTGCAGTACCGAGAAGTCGACGTCAGAACCCCAGGCGGTGTTGGAGTAGTCGATAGAGTAGCGCTGGGAGTCGCCCCAGGTCGGCATCAGGCCGCCGCGGGAGCGGGTCCGGCTAATCATCACGCCAGGGTAGAGCAGCATGGTAGTGTTGGTCACGCTGCCCTGGGTAAAGTGATCCAGACTCCAGCGCAGGTTAATGGCGCGCTGCCAGCCGCTGGAGAGATCCCAGTAGCGGGAGAGCGCCAGGGTAGTAGAATCCGCCTCGGTATCGTTAAGATCGGTACGCTTAAAGCCGCCCTGCACCAGGTAGTACTGCTCCAGCGGGTTTTTCAACAGCGGCATCTTGTAGCTAAAGTCGAGCTGCTGCTCAGGGGCGGAGATGCTGGTAGAGGTGGTGAAGCTGTGGCCGTAGGAGTTGATCCACGGCTTGCGCCAGGTGGCCTTCACGCGCGGACCCACGTCGGTGGAGTAGCCCACCCCGGTCTCTATCGTATTCTGCGTGCGCGGCGACACCACGCCATGCAGCGGCAGCACCTTGGTCTTGCGGGATTTTTCAAACTCTGGGGCAACAATCACCGAGTTAAACCAGCCGGTGGCAGAGAGACGGCGGTTCAGCTCCGCCAGATCTTTGGTTTGATACTCATCGCCCTCTTTAAAGGGCACCAGGTTTTGCAGATATTCGTCGCGGATCTGTGAGCCTTCAAACGTCACCTTGCCGAAGCGGTAGCGCTGCCCGCTGTCATAGTCGATATCCCAGAATGCCTGATGGCGGTCGAGGGCAATGCCGAGCTGGCTTTTGTTGAAGGCGCTGTCGAAGTAGCCTTTGCGCAGCGCCACGCTGGTAAGGCCCTTCTTAAAGCTGTCGTAGTCGTTGTGGTTCAGCACCGTGCCAATCGCCGGACGGGTTTTTAGCAGGTCCAGGTAGTCGCGGTCAGTGCGCGCGCCGCCGCGCAGGATCACATCCGTCCCCCCTACGCGCACAGGCGTGCCGGGCGAGACGCGGGCGATCAGTACCTGACGGCCCTTCGCCGGCGGTGGACGCAGTTCAAAATCGATGGTCGGCTCATAGTAGCCCAGCGCTTTTAATCCATCGCGGATAGCATCATCAACGCGGGCCCGGAAACGCTGGTCCGCCGTTACTTCATCACTCTCAATGGTCGAAAGCTGGGCGCGGACGTTTTTTTGCAGCGCACCCGTTAGCCCCTCTACCTGTAAACGGACGTTTGCCGCTAAGGCCGTCCCGCTTACCAGCAGCAGGGTAGTGAAACCTATCAGTCGGATGTGTGGCACGTTCTCTCCTGAATATCAGGCTCCCTGAAGGTAAGGAAACCGAAATGCCGCTCCCCGGCTAAACAAATACCCAACATAGTGGGTTGAAAAATGGCTGGCTAGCCCAATATTTCTTAATGTTTAAATCTAGCCGTATTTGCAGCATTTATTGTGTTCAATTCGACGCTGCGTTACAACCTCGATCACATATCTGTTCCTGGGAGGCCACACCGTGAGTCTATTTGATAAGAAGCACCTTGTTACTCAAGCGGATGCATTGCCAGGACGCAATACACCTATGCCGGTTGCCAGTCTACATGCCGTTAATGAGCACTCAATGACCAACGTCCCCGAAGGAATGGAGACCGCGCTGTTCGCGATGGGCTGCTTCTGGGGCGTAGAGCGCCTGTTCTGGGTACTGCCCGGCGTCTACAGCACCGCCGCAGGCTACGCGGGCGGCTTTACGCCGAACCCAACCTACCGTGAAGTGTGTTCCGGCGAGACCGGTCACGCTGAAGCCGTGCGCGTGGTCTATGACCCGAGCGTAATTAGCTACGAGCAGCTGTTGCAGGTCTTCTGGGAGAACCACGATCCGGCCCAGGGCATGCGCCAGGGTAACGACCATGGCACCCAGTACCGCTCAGCGATTTATCCGCTGACGCCGGAGCAGGAAACGGCCGCGAAAGCGAGCCTGGCCCGTTTCCAGGCGGCGATGCGCGCTGCCGGGGACGATCGCACCGTGACCACCGAGATCAAAACCGCTGGCCCGTTCTACTATGCCGAAGACGATCACCAGCAGTATTTGCATAAGAACCCGTACGGGTACTGCGGGATCGGTGGGATTGGGGTGTGCCTGCCACCGCAGACGGTGTAGCCGTTGTAAATGCGCCACGCAGAGGCATGGCGCATTTTATCGACTAACGTTACGTAATGATATGAGCCATACGAAATAGAATGTTAGCTTTATATGTAATTATTAAATCACAATCAGAATATTCTTTTAAGTATGGCAGTTACTGCCCCATGTAAAATACTTTTAACTTTCATCGCGTCTTTTTTAACCTGATGAATATGCGCCGCTAAATCCATAACATCAGAACCTGCACCAACATAATCTGATATTTTAAGCAATTGTTCGGAAGAGGATATATCAATTTTTTCCGTTACTTCACCCTCGATTGCAAACCCGGTAGACCCCAAAGCTAATGTATTAGAAATAATACTATAAATTACCATTGGGCGAGTTCGGAGGGAGTCATCATGCAGCAAAAAATCCTCTTGCGTTTTGACATCAGTGTCAACAATCGCTTCAAACAAATCTTTTCCGCCATGTGTTACCCTGTGTACTACATTCTCTTCAATATCACCTAGCTCTAATTGACCATTCAGAAGAATAACATCCTCAGTAGACATAGTTGTCGTCGCACCTTTTAAAGCTAGCTTTGGTACAGGTTTTGAGCTGTCCATTTTTCTTAATGCTTTCATTGTATCACTTGTCATTATGAGTGATTCATTTACGGCCTCTGTTGGTGTAAAAGAACCGGCCCGGCTATGAAGATGTTTAAAATCATCGACTAGATTTAGTGGAGCGTTAATTATTGTCACTATTGCATTTATTGAACCTATTGCTTTACCCACCTTTTCTAATTTCATGGCCATTTCAGGATCATCACTGGCCTTTTCATAAGCAGCTATATCTGTTGCAGCTGTTGTTATCTGCGTACCATAGGTGATCGCAATATATGAAAGTTTCGCGACACCCTTCCCTAAACTTTTCGCTACTTTCTCATCAAGAAAATGCTCTAAAAGTGCTATAAAGCCTCTTTTGATCACCCTATATATAACACCATGTCCACTTGGATCAGTACTGTTTACGGGATCGTTTTGGCAGTAGGCATAGGGATTGATACCTCCGACTCCAAATGGGCTTTCATTATCAGGGCTGGTAAAACGCATCAGAATTGGATTATAGGCACGATAACCATTGCCCAGATGCGAAACGCCGGTAAAAGGGTCAAGACGCTCTCCGTTAAAACCGGGGAGTAAACCGTTTTGCACATTGTCCACAGAGCCAAAAGCAGAATAGAGATTAACCTGCCGGGTACTGCCATCATACGCGAGTAACGTGCTGTTCGCTTTGTTTGTGCCAATAAGTTGTAAAGACATAGTGTATGCTCCAATTATTGAACGTGTCGCTAATAATATTCTCTATAGTTGTTCCTGGCTTACCGCAGCAGTACCTGACAGACCAGAAATAATTCGGTCCTGCTGCTGCTCGTTTTGGCGAACCTGGTTAACGAGCTGAGCTCCACGATAATAGAGATATTGTTGTTCACCATTTATTGACTGAAAGACAAGATTATGCAGACCATCGTACCCGTAGCTTGATTGCTCGCCATCGGTAGACTCTATACTAAACAGGCGGCCAGAAGCATCGTAAGTTAAGGTACGACCAGCTTCGTCACATTTCAACTGCCCGTCATCGTAATAAGAGAGATTAATAACTGGCGGGTAAGCAGGATTGCCTTGATGCTCAATCGCGGTAAGCTGAGTAGGATCGTTTTTATTTATATACATAGTAGGGTCGTTGTTATTTATAGATATAGTAGGGTCATTGTTATTTATATATGTAAAGGTTGCAATATCTGTTGCACCGCTGCTACTCACTGTAGTACAAGTTTTAAAGTTATTCAGACAATCATATTCAAATACTTGAGAGGTAAACGTCTGTCCATAGCCATCTTTCGGTAGCGAACTACCGCTACAGTCGTGACGATGAAGCCTGTTACGTGAGTCATAGTAGTATTGATTATCGCTGAGCGTTTCGGTGCCCTGCTCAATCTTAACGCCAGACACCTGATTATTTTCATAATATTCTGTGGTGATGGTAATAGGCTCACCATGGTCAGGTTTGATTGTACGTACATGCTCACGACTATAATCATCATAGATAATTTCTGTTACAAGAGTCGTGGTCTTACTTACTGATTCAGCCGTCTGCGTATGGAGGCGTCCAAATTCATCATAGTCAAAGGTTACCGTTACAGCAGGGTCGCTAATTGTATAGGGTTTACACGCATCTTTTCCCGAAAGATTATAGTCAAGCCACAGAGCGTTCCCGGAAATATCGGTATAGCTTACCGGCTTATTCATTACACTCCAGGTGTATACAGGAGTTTTACTCCCGAGGCTGTTAGCTATTTTTTGAGTCGATATTGAGCCTGAGCTATGCCAGGTGTAAGAATTTGTTTGCTGCCCTGTCTCGGTTACAGTATCGAGGAATCCACTGTTTTTAAAATAGGTATAGCCCTGCTGTGTTTCTGTTTCATTACCTTGCGCCGTAATTGAATTTAATGCATTCTCCAGCATAGGATCATATTCATAGGTAAACACTCGGTTCAGGCTATCAGTGAAAATCTCTGGATCAAGAGCGCTACCATTGTAAGTATAGGATTCATATCGTCCTCCAACGGTCGAATTTTTTACTCGCCCTAAACCATCGATCTCTCGGCTACCCATCAGATAACTATTACCATCCACGTCAGTTACAGTAATGGTAGTCACCATTTCATGACTAAACTGCGGGGCAAATATTCTGGTAACAACAGTACCATCAGCATAGGTTGATTTATATACACGGTCAAAGTCATCATATTCATAAAGGGTAACGTGATCCAATTGGTCTACGGATTTACGCAGACGCTTAAGTCCATCATAATATGACTGGGTAGTGGAATAGACATTACCAACTGGGTCAAACTGAGTAACCGACTCAGGGATAGCCTGCTTATTTAAGGTGACCAAAATATTAGATGCTGTCTTGCCATTAGCCGACTGGAATTTTTTAGAAATAGTGTTTCCAACTGATGAAAATTGCAATATTCTCGTCAGGTAAACGCTGGCATCAGGATTATCGCTGTCTGAGAAAAATTCATGCGCACACGGGCGTCCCCAATCGTCATATCGGGTTTTAATATTCACTGCCGCCGATAGCACCGTGCCAACATCATTAATGTAGCTGTCCGTTACTGCCTCGTAAAGGATCCTACCCACTGAATCGTATTTGCGCGTCAAGATTGTACTAAAGCCATCATCCGTCAGGTCAGCGGCACTTTTTTCAAGCGAAATTACCCTACCATAGGAATCGTAGTTAAGTCGGGAGGCGTTACCATTATAATTAGTAATTGTTGTACTAAGGGTAGTAACATTACCGGAATCATCAGTTTCCATCGTATAATCTGCACGTGCAGTTCTTTCATATTCAGAATTGCCTTCATGCGCATACATATGATCAAAGTGGCCAGATGGCGTATAATAGTACGTGTGGGGTGTTCCATTAAAGTTTGTTAACGAAATAAGCTTACCAGAATAGCATGAACGTGCCATGACGCCAGTTAATGAGAAATTATCGAAGCTGGTTATCACTACCGTACTCTCCAGGACCATATCCGTTAACGTATAGTCATGTGCCTGAGTCGTTGTATAGGAAGTCGAGCCCGTCGAGTCTGTACTGTAAACAGTTATATTCTTAGCTGATATATTCCCATATTTAAACGATTTTTTATCATCTGAATAGTATTGCGTATCCAGCGTAGTCAGCGGCTGATTGTCGTCGCTAGCTAATTTCACCAGTGATTCTTTTACCTTAACGATGCTGGTTGTCATAGGCCTATTGTCCAGCGCCGCAAGTGTGTCATAACGTGTATAGGTAACCCGAACAGGCACATCATCATAATCCGACGGTGCGGGCGTGACAGTTTTACTCTTCACTAAGTTAGCAAAGCCATTGGGATCGGCGGGACAGCCGGTATAACCATCGGTGCTATCTGCCTCGCCGTCCGCATTATAAAATTCATAGTCGGTCTGCGTGCCGTCGGGATCGATCTGCTGCTTTAGATTGCCAAAATCATCATACTGATATTGCGTCAGTTCACTACGCGAACCACTGCTATCCTTCCATGTTAACGTTTGAGTTAGCGGATATTGGTATTGCGCAGGCAAATCGTCATAGCTGGTATTAAGATGATCTTTCTGCCATGCGTCAGCATAATAATAAGTTTCAGCGGAGTAGTATGTATCCCCCTGCTCCACCTCCAGTTTGCTCAAGAGATGGTAATTGTTGTAGGTATAGGTCGTAACAATCTCCTGCCCATCACTATCCTTTTGCGTCAGAGTAGTTAAGTAGAAATAGTCTTGCCCGGCCAGGGTAAGAACATAATCAGTTGAGGCGTCCCACTGCCCCCCCTGCGGCGCACCGTAGCCCAAATAGTTAAGGAAGCCTTGAGGCGTATCTGGCGTATAGGTGGTGATCATCGCGGGTTGATTAAAGCCGGGATCGATAATGAGTTCCGTTACCGCGGGTAAAGGCCATTGACCAGACTGGGGCGGAAATTGCATCAGCCCACTGGTGCTGCCACTATTATAGGTTACAGTTTTAGTTAAACCGGTTATGGCTTTGGTCTGCACTAAGGTAAGCAGCCCATTTGGCATGCCAACATTATCATAAAAATATTGCCATTGCCCCTCAGGTAGGGCGGAGTGGGAAATAGTAGAAAGATACCCATTCGACTTAGATATAATAATGGAATACTCCTCTGATGAGCCAGGATAGAAGGTCAACGTCGGGCCAGCATCATGATCGAATGTCATAAGCGTCACGCCGCTATCATCTGTAATAGAGTCGATTCCCCATCCCCATGAAGTAAACTTCCACTCGATAATCAACGAGTACCCCAGTGAGGTATATATCCGGGTAGGAACATAAATACCGGCATCATACTCGGTTAAATCTGTCACGCTGCCGTCATGTTCGATGACCCGGAAGCCATAGCTACCGTCCGGGTTACTGACACGAATAAAGTCAAAAGTTCGCATCTTATTTTGCTGAACAATAGGTGGATTCACAGTCGCATCTACTCTATAGCTTTCACCAGATGATAATGAAAGCTGTCCAGTTGTATCGTCATAAATAGTTAACGCTGGCGATATCCCAATACCTAAATCAAAATAGTCAGTGTCAGAAGTAGCAGAGTAGCTTATAGAAAAAGTAAACTCCGGCCCCATGGCATTATTACCAATAAGTTGTCCCAGAGAGTGTTGAAAGCTAAACAGACGGGTACGTGGATCCACGTCCTCAGAGGAGGCGCTAACAAAATTAGGCGTTTGGGAATAGTAGTTCGCACTCATAGTGATACCTCAGCAATAATTCGATTATTAATAAGGAGAGTCAGGCTGGCTTTTATAAATTTAGTTACTTTGCCTTTTTAATAAAGCCCCTTTTTTGGCGTGCGATGACTGATATTTGGGCTAATTAAATCACTAACCGTACGGCGTCTTTACTGTTTAAACCTTGTACTGACGATGCTGGCAGGCATCCCCCTGCTTACGCTATACTAGGCTTTGGATCGCAGGTCCACTCGCTGTGGATCGGCGTTTAACCTGATGTATTACATGGATTTTCAACCTTCCCTTCTTGAGGATCTGGCCGATGGCTGGATAAGATATGTTAAACAGTATTCTACTGATACTTTGTCTGATTGCCGTAAGTGCGTTCTTCTCGCTGTCGGAGATTTCGCTTGCGGCCTCCCGTAAAATCAAACTTAAGCTGCTGGCCGACGATGGCAATATCAATGCCCAGCGCATCCTGAAAATGCAGGAGAGCCCCGGCACCTTCTTTACCGTCGTGCAGATTGGCCTTAACGCCGTCGCCATTCTCGGTGGTATCGTCGGCGACGCGGCCTTTTCTCCGGCCTTTTACAGTGTGCTGGTCAACGTGGTGTCGCCCGAGCTGGCGGATCGACTCAGCTTTATTATCTCCTTCACGCTTGTCACCGGATTGTTCATTCTCTTTGCCGACCTGACCCCGAAACGCATCGGTATGATTGCGCCCGAAGCCGTGGCTTTGCGCATCATCAACCCGATGCGCTTCTGCCTGTTCATCTTCCGTCCGCTGGTGTGGTTCTTTAACGGGCTGGCTAACGTCATCTTCCGCATCTTTAAGCTGCCGATGGAGCGTAAGGATGACCTCACCTCCGATGATATCTACGCGGTGTTTGAGGCCGGTGCGCTGGCGGGCGTGCTGCGTAAGCAGGAGCACGAGCTGATTGAAAACGTGTTTGAGCTGGAGTCACGTACCGTGCCGTCATCCATGACCTCGCGCGAAAACGTGATCTGGTTCGATCTGCACGAAGATGAGCAGAGCCTGAAGAGCAAGGTGGCGGAGCATCCGCACTCTAAGTTCCTCGTCTGTAATCAGGATATCGATCACATCGTGGGCTACGTCGACTCAAAAGATCTGCTTAACCGCGTGCTGGCCAACCAGAGCCTGGCGCTGAACAGCGGCGTGCAGATCCGTAATACGCTGATCGTGCCGGATACCCTGACCCTCTCCGAGGCGCTGGAGAGCTTCAAGGCCGCCGGGGAAGACTTCGCGGTGATCATGAACGAGTATGCGCTGGTGGTCGGTATCATCACTCTGAATGACGTGATGACCACCCTGATGGGTGATTTGGTTGGTCAGGGACAGGAGGACCAGATCGTTGCTCGTGATGAGAACTCCTGGCTTATCGATGGCGGTACGCCTATCGATGACGTGATGCGCGTGCTGGATATCGACGAGTTCCCGCAGTCCGGCAACTACGAAACCATCGGCGGTTTTATGATGTTTATGCTGCGAAAAATCCCGAAACGCACCGATTCGGTGAAATATTCGGGCTATAAGTTTGAGGTGGTGGATATCGATAACTACCGCATCGACCAGCTGCTGGTGACCCGCCTTGACAGCAAGCCCACCACGCTGACGCCGAAACTGCCGGACGCTGAAAACCAAAGCGCGGCGTAAAACCCCTTCCTCAGAAACATCAACGGCCCCTTTAGGGGCCGTCTTATTATGTTACGGAACTACTACATAGCACGTTGCTTACGCCATGTCGGTTTGCAGTCGCATAACCTGGCGATTGACTTCAGACATCACAGAATAGTGCTGCTTGTCTTTCACTTTTGGGACCAGGATTTTACCCTTGTCGAACTCAAAAGCGCCTACGTCCTTGATATACAACCGTCCACGGAACAGGATCTTCACGTACTTCGCTACCTGGAGCGGATTGTAACGTTGGAAAATTTTCATTCTTCTTTCTCTCCTGCTGAATCTTACGCCCAAGCGACGCCACAATTGGCTCGACTTTAATGAACGCAAATTTTGTTGCCCAGTGACTATAGACCACAAACTCATTGATACCCAGTATGCATAAGTTTATTTACCGTTTGATTACAATTAATCAGAATTTTCTACCCCAGGCACCGAGCACGACAGTATAAGGCATGGTTTTTGCGCAAATGTGTGCGTCCGCCCGCAAACTGGCACCCCGTTTGCGAGAAAAGAAGATTAATTGCACTTATCATTAAAGGCAGAGACCAAGTGGTCGGATCACCTGCACTGAATAAGGGAAACATGATGACGTTACGCAACACTCTGGCTGTAACCTGCCTGCTGCTGCCGCTGGTGGCCTCGGCTCACCGTTTTGAAGAGAATCAGCGCGTGCCCCCGGTTGGCGTGGCCGATCGGGGAGAGCTGGTCTTCGATAACAATAAGTTTAGCTATAAAAAATGGAATAGCGCGCAGCTGACCGGAAAAGTTCGTGTGGTGATGCACATTGCTGGCCGCACCTCGGCGAAAGAGAAAAATGCGGCGCTGATCGAAGCGATCAAATCGGCAAATCTGCCGCACGACAGGTATCAAACCACCACTATTATCAATACTGATGATGCTATCCCTGGTTCGGCGATGTTTGTGCGCAGTAGCATTGAGAGCAACAAGCAGCTCTACCCTTGGTCGCAGTTTATCGTCGACAGTGATGGCGTGACGCGAAAGGCGTGGCAGCTGGAGGAAGAAGGCTCCGCCGTCGTGGTGCTGGATAGAGAGGGTCGGGTACATTACGCCAAAGATGGCGCACTGACCCAGCAGGAGTCGCAGCAGGTGATCGCCCTGCTGCGTAAGCTGCTGGAGAGCTAAAAACTAAAAGATAGAGACGCGGAAACCGGGGTTGAGGAAGGATTCACGCGGCGTGTAGTCCAGCGTTTTTCCCTGCCAGTCATGGACGTGCGCCCCGGCAGCCACCGCTACCGCATGACCTGCGGCGGTATCCCAGATGCTGGTTGGCCCAAAGCGCGGATAGAGCTGCGCCTCGCCCTCTGCCACCAGGCAGAACTTGAGCGATGAGCCGATCGCCGTGGTCTGGTGTTCTCCCATCTGCTCCAGATACTCTTTCAGCTCGGTATCATTCGCGGCATGCGAGCGGCTGATCACCACACGTGGCGGGCGTGCCTCTCGCACCAGGATCGGATTACGAATGTTGTTCTCCTCTTTCCACGCCTTACCTTCTGCCGCGCTGTACATCACTTTCAGTACCGGCGCATAGACCACGCCCAGCACCGGCTTCCCCTCTTCGATCAGCGCGATGTTAACGGTAAACTCACCGTTGCGCTTGATGAACTCTTTGGTGCCGTCCAGCGGATCCACCAGCCAATAACGCTGCCAGTGCTGGCGAACCTCCCAGGCAGGAGGATCCTCTTCTGAGAGCACCGGGATATCCGGAGTAAGCGCTTGCAAACCTTTGACTATCACCTTGTGAGCGGCAATATCCGCCGCGGTCACCGGTGAATCGTCGGTTTTACGGTTCACATCTATCGGGCTGTTCCCGTCGTAAACCTGCATGATAGCTTCACCCGCTTCCCGGGCGAGCTGACAAATTGCGTCTAACATTCTCCACCTCTCTGTGTCAGTGGTTTTAACTCGTTGTTTTACTTATACCCTATCACGACCAGAACTGCCATCTGTGACCACACCTGCGGTTTTATTGCTCACTTTTATGGCAAGATTCACAAATCTGTAAGCAACCAGATGTAAATACATTCTCTTTTGTGGATTAGATCTAAAAGGACGCTCTGATGATTAAGTTTAGTGCAACGTTCCTGGCCATGCTGACGGCGGTCGGGGCCCAGGCCGCCACCGTGGATCTCCGCCTGCTGGAAACCACCGATCTGCATAGCAACATGATGGACTTTGATTACTACAAGGATACGCCAACGGAGAAGTTCGGCCTGGTGCGCACCGCTACGCTGATTAATGCCGCCCGTCAGGAAGTTGCCAACAGCGTGCTGGTGGATAACGGCGACGTGATTCAGGGCAGCCCGCTGGGAGACTATATGGCGGCAAAAGGGTTAAGCCCGAACGAGGTGCATCCCGTTTACCAAGCGATGAACAGCCTCGATTATTCGGTAGGTAACCTCGGCAACCATGAGTTTAACTACGGGCTGGATTATCTGCATCGTGCGCTGGCGGGTGCGAAATTCCCCTACGTGAACGCCAATATTATTGACGTGAAAACCCAGCAGCCGCTGTTTACCCCCTACCTGATCAAAGAGACCACGGTTAAGGATAAAGAGGGCAAACCTCAGACCCTACGTATTGGCTATATCGGCTTTGTGCCGCCGCAGATCATGACCTGGGATAAAGCAAACCTCAGCGGCAAGGTAACGGTAAACGATATTACCGAGACCGCGCGCAAGTATGTTCCAGAGATGCGCAGCAAAGGCGCGGACGTAGTGGTAGTAATCGCTCACTCCGGGCTGTCGGCTGAGCCTTATAAGGCGCTGGCAGAGAACTCGGTTTACTACCTTAGCGAAGTACCCGGCGTTGATGCGATCCTCTTCGGTCACGCCCATGCGGTATTTCCTGGCAAAGATTTTGCCGCGATTAAAGGCGCAGATATCGCCAACGGCACCCTTAACGGCGTGCCTGCGGTGATGCCAGGCATGTGGGGCGATCATCTTGGCGTAGTCGATTTAGTATTGAATAACGATAGCGGCACGTGGAAGGTCACGCACTCGCGCGCCGAGGCCCGCCCTATTTACGACGCGGCGGCGAAGAAATCGCTGGCAGCGGAGGACAGCAAGCTGGTATCAGTTCTTAAAGCATCCCATGACGCTACCCGCGAGTTCGTTAGCAAGCCTATCGGTCAGTCTGCCGATAACATGTATAGCTATCTCTCTCTGGTGCAGGACGATCCCACCGTGCAGGTGGTCAATATGGCGCAGAAGGCCTACGTTGAGCACTATATTCAGGGCGATCCGGATCTGGCCTCGCTGCCGGTGCTCTCCGCTGCCGCGCCCTTTAAAGCAGGCGGGCGCAAGAACGATCCGGCCAGCTTTGTTGAGGTCGAGAAGGGCCAACTGACCTTCCGTAACGCCGCCGATCTCTATCTTTACCCAAATACGCTGGTGGTGGTGAAGGCCAGCGGCAAAGAGGTGAAGGAGTGGCTGGAGTGCTCCGCCGGGCAGTTTAACCAGATCGATCCCCACAGCAGCAAGCCGCAGTCGCTGATTAACTGGGACACCTTCCGCACCTATAACTTCGACGTGATTGACGGCGTTAATTATCAGGTCGATGTGACCCAGCCCGCGCGCTATGACGGTGAGTGCCAGAGCCTGAATCCGCAGGCGGAGCGCATTAAAAAGCTGACCTTCAACGGCAAACCCATCGATCCCAACGCCACCTTCCTGGTAGCGACCAATAACTATCGCGCCTACGGCGGCAAATTTGCCGGGACCGGCGACAGCCACATTGCTTTTGCTTCGCCGGATGAGAACCGCGCCGTGCTGGCAGCCTGGATCAGCGCTGAGTCAGCCCGCACGAAAGCGATTCACCCGGCGGCGGACAACAACTGGCGACTTGCACCGATCCACAGCGATACGGCGCTGGATATTCGCTTTGAGACCTCCCCCTCCGCTAAGGCAGCGGCGTTTATCAAAGAGAAGGCCCAGTACCCGATGACCCAGGTTGGCAGCGACGATATTGGATTCGCCATTTACAAAGTTAATCTAAACGCGAAGTAACCCGTAGGCCCGGCAAGCGTGAGCGCCGCCGGGCGTTTTCCTCCTCCTACGCCGCCCGCTCGTCGCGCCTCGCCAGCACCGCCGGCAGGTTCAGCTCTATCCAGTCGGCGAGCGCGGCCACCTTCTCGCTCACCTCTTCACCCAGCGGCGTCAGGCTGTACTCAACGTGTGGCGGCACCACCGGATATGCCACCCGGTTGATAAAGCCATCCTGCTCCAGCCACTGCAGGGTTTGCGCCAGCATCTTTTCGCTGACGCCGCCCATCTTGCGGCGCAGATCGCTAAAGCGATGCGTGCCGTCGCGCAGGGCCACCATCACCAGCACACCCCAGCGGCTGGTCAGGTGTTTAAGCACGTCCCGGGAGGGACACTGCTCGGCGAACAGGTTTCCTTCGCGCAGCCGTTCACTCAGCGTCTGAGGCGTGTTTACCATTTTCATACTTACCTTTTTGTACGTACTTACTAAAAGTTAGTTAGAGTGCTAGTGTGCCATAACTCACTACCGACAAGAAGGAAAATCACATGATCGCAATTACCGGCGCAACCGGCCACCTGGGCCAGTTAACCCTTACCGAACTGCTGAAAACCGTTCCCGCCAGCCAGCTGGTGGCCATTGTGCGTAACCCGGCAAAAGCCGAAGCCCTGGCTCAGCAGGGCGTCATCGTGCGTCAGGCCGAGTATGGCGACCAGGCAGCACTCACCGCCGCCCTTGAAGGCGTTGATAAGCTGCTGCTGATCTCCTCCAGCGAAGTGGGCCAGCGCGCGGTTCAGCACCGCAACGTTATCGATGCGGCGAAGGCGGCAGGCGTAAAATTCATTGCCTACACCAGCCTGCTGCATGCCGATCGCTCTCCGCTGGGCCTGCACGTTGAGCACGTGGAAACCGAGGAGTATCTGGCGGCCTCCGGCATCCCTTATGCCCTGCTGCGTAACGGCTGGTATAGCGAAAACTATCTGGCCAGCGCCCCGGCGGCGTTAGAGCACGGCGTATTTATTGGCTCCGCCGGCGAGGGCAAAATCGCCTCCGCCACCCGGGGTGACTATGCAGCAGCGGCGGCCAAGGTGATAAGCAGTGAAGGCCATGCGGGCAAGGTGTACGAGCTGGCAGGGGATGAGGCTTACACCCTCAGCGAACTGGCGGCAGCGCTCAGCAAGCAGAGCGGCAAACCGGTGATTTATCAGAACCTGAGTGAAGCCGACTTTGCTGCCGCGCTCAAAGGTGCAGGCCTGCCGGAGGCGTTTGCTAACCTGCTGGCGGACTCCGACGCGGGTGCGGCAAAAGGCGGCCTGTTTGACGACAGCCGCACGCTAAGCACGCTGATTGGCCGCCCGACCACGCCGATCCATGACAGCATCCGCGACATCGTCTGACCTGATAGAACCGTTAATTTTTGTGGCATCCCACCGGGTCATTCTTGATAATGAAGCGATGACCCGCGTGGAGAGAGCCAGTGCAAGGCGTACCGGAACAGTTTAGCGATGAAAAAGATAGCGCCCGCTTTCGCCATCTGGCGCAGTTTCCGGGCGTGGAGCTTTATCACGCCCATATCTCCCGCTACGTTTTTGAGCCGCATACGCATGAAGCTTTCGGCATCGGTACGATAGAGAGCGGCGCAGAGCGCTTTCGCTATCGTGGCGCGCAGCATGTTGCCTCGGCCCGCTCGGTAGTCACCATGAATCCCGAGGAGCTGCACACCGGCGAGGCAGCCACCGCTGACGGCTGGCGCTACCGCATGATCTATATTGAGCCGGATCGGCTTGAGCAGATCACCGGGATCCGCCACTGGTGGTTCGCTGAGGCGACCCGCTACGATCCGCTCCGCTCCCGGCAGATTTTTACGCTTATCCACCACCTCTGGCAGAACGACGATCCGCTCGCTCAGCAAGGCCTGATGCTGGATCTCATCGACGCCTTCAGGCCGCTGGCGCACCATGCACCCGTGCCGGTGGAGGGATCGCACCGCTTTGAGCGCGTACGCGACTACCTGCACGACAACTATATGCATTCCCTGACCCTCGACGAGCTGGCACAGGTGGTCTCTCTGAGCCCCTATCACTTCCAGCGTCAGTTCAAAGCCCATTTTCACGTCACGCCGCACCAGATGCTGATGGCAATCCGCCTCTGGCGGGCTAAAATTTTCCTCACCCAAGGGATGCCCGCCGCTGACGTTGCTGCTACCACCGGGCTGACCGATCAGTCACACCTCACCCGCGCGTTCACCCGCCGCTACGGCATCACGCCGGTGCGCTACCAGAAACAGGTGGTCCGGCGCTAATGCGCAATCTCATACAATACGCCCGCCTGCTGTCTCCCTACACTGCCTGCGGTTTCAAATGAGGTAGATGAGAAAATGATTAGCGGCGTACTGTATGCCCTGCTTGCAGGTTTAATGTGGGGACTGATTTTTGTTGGGCCATTGATTGTGCCGGAGTACCCGGCGCTATTGCTGTCGATGGGGCGCTATCTGGCGCTAGGGCTTATCGCCCTGCCGCTGGCATGGCTGGGCCGTCAGCGTTTGAAAAAGCTGGCCCGCCGGGACTGGCTCAAAGCGCTAGAGCTGACCATGATGGGCAATCTGATCTATTACGCCTGCCTGGTGAGTGCCATTCAGCGTACCGGCGCGCCTGTCTCAACCATGATTATCGGCACGCTGCCCGTAGTGATCCCGGTCTTCGCTAACCTGCTCTACAGCTATCGTGATGGCAAGCTGGCCTGGTCGAAGATGGTTCCCTCCCTGGTGTGTATCGCTATCGGCCTGGCGTGCGTGAACATCGCCGAACTGCGTCACGGTGTGGCAGATGTGGACGGATGGCGCTACGTCTCCGGTATTCTGCTGGCCGTCCTCGCCGTGGTGTGCTGGGCCTGGTATGCGCTGCGTAATGCCTGCTGGTTGCGGGAGAATCCGGACAAAAACCCGATGATGTGGGCCACCGCGCAGGCGTTGGTTACCCTGCCCGTCTCGCTGATTGGCTACGTCGCGGTATGCGGCTGGTTAAGACTGGATCAACCTGAATTTGCCCTGCCGTTTGGACCCCGGCCCTGGATTTTCGTCGGATTAATCGTGGCGATCGCCGTGCTCTGTTCATGGGTAGGTGCACTGTGCTGGAACGTGGCCAGCCAGAAGCTGCCGACGGTCATCTTAGGGCCGCTAATCGTCTTCGAAAGCCTGGCAGGAATGCTCTATACCTTCCTGCTGCGCCAGAGCCTGCCGCCCGTGCTGACCGCATCCGGTATTCTGCTGCTGGTGGTGGGGGTGACGCTGGCCGTGAGGGGAAAACCAGTCCACTAGGCCGGGCAAACGCAGTGCCGCCCGGCATATTATTAGAACGTTAGCGACTGCCTTCACGAGCAATTTTAAACACGGCGACCGCCTCACTCAGGCGGGCGGACTGCTCTTCCAGCGCTGCGGCGGCAGCGGCAGACTCCTGCACTAGCGAGGCGTTCTGCTGGGTCACGCGGTCCATCTCTGCGACTGCCTGGCCAACCTGATCGATACCACGACTCTGCTCATCAGAGGCAGAGGCAATTTCACCCATGATGTCGGTCACGCGGGTGACGGCGCTAACAATCTCTGCCATGGTCTCCCCGGCCTGATTCACCAGCGCAGAGCCTGCGTCGACCCGATCGCCAGAATCATCAATCAGGCCTTTAATCTCCTTCGCTGCCTGGGCGCTGCGCTGGGCCAGGGTACGTACCTCCCCGGCGACAACAGCAAAGCCTCGACCCTGCTCGCCAGCACGCGCTGCTTCTACCGCCGCGTTCAGTGCCAAGATGTTGGTCTGGAAAGCGATACCGTCAATCACGTTGGTGATCTGGGCAATCTTGTGGGAGCTGGTGGCGATCTCATCCATTGTCCGCACCACGCTCTCTACGACGCTGCCGCCTTTCTTCGCGGTAGAGGAGGCATCCAGTGCCAGACGGGAGGCCTGACGGGCGTTGTCAGCATTCTGCTTCACGGTCGCCGTCAGCTGCTCCATGCTGGCCGCCGTCTCTTCCAAAGAGGCCGCCTGCTGTTCGGTACGGGAAGAGAGATCGTTGCTGCCGGTGGAGATCTCGCTCGCCCCGGTATAGATCACGTCAGCCCCGCCACGCACCACGCCAACCGTGTTCGCCAGCGCCGTCTGCATCTCTTTCACGTTATGCGCCAGCAGCGCCATTTCGTTTTTGCCTTCGGCGGCAATCGGTCGGGTCAGATCGCCTGCGGCGATAGCGCGGATGTGACCAAGCACTTCATCCAGCGGCTGGAGCAGCACACGGCGCATCGCAATCCAGCTGGTAATAATCACAGCGATCACTACCAGCATGATCGTAGAGAGGATCCACAGAATACGTTTGTAGTCGCTCTCGTTATCTTTAACGCCTTTACTGGCCAGATCCGCCTGCGCCTGACGCCATTCACGGTAGACCGCCTGCATGGCTTTCTGCTTCTGCTCGGCGTTCTGTTTGAACATTCCGGCCAGATCGCCCTGTGCCAGCAGGGTGTTCATCTTGGCCAGGGTTGTAGAGTAGTTGCGATACTGCTCTTCCAGACGGTCAGCCATGTGCTCGTCCATTCCCGGCGTTTCCGGCAGCGCATAGTATTTGTCGTAATGGTCCTTCGCCTCGGCCAGCAGGTTTTTCGCTATGGTGACCAGCTCGCTGAGCTGCCCGCCGTTAATCTGGCTTGCCTCGCTGCTTTGCAGACGCAGCATGCCCCGGTTGAGGGTTACACGCGCCTGGTTGAGGCCAATCCATGCGTCGGTAAATTCGGCGACGTTCTGGCTGGAGAGCTGGGATACATTGAAATTATCTTTATCGTTATTGAGCGCGGTAATGAACACGCTGGCTGAGATCAGCTGCATGACGCCTAGCGCCAGCAGGACTGAAATCAACAGGGTAATGACTTTCATACGTTTAAACATGTATTGCCTTTTAGGGTGCAGGATATTGTCTGGCCTGTATCTATCGGCAGGCGTGGCCGTTTCTTGAACATAATTGTGAAGTACGTCTCATTTTTGCCCCTGCCGCTAAAGGGTTATAGCGCTGCTTTAAAGATGCATTTAAAATACATCTTATTATTTACACATCGAGGTAACTGCTATGGCCTTTCGCGACCAATCTTTAGGTGAGCTGGCGCTCTCTATCCCTCGGGCCTCGGCCCTTTTCCGTCAGTACGATATGGACTACTGCTGCGGCGGTAAGCAGACGCTGGGCCGCGCAGCTCAGCGCAAAGAGCTGAACGTTGAAGAAATCGAGGCCGCGCTGGCGAAGCTGGCCGAGCAGCCGGTGGACAAAGAGTGGCGCGTGGCCCCGCTGGCCGAGATTATCGATCATATCATCGTCCGCTATCACGACCGGCACCGTGAGCAGCTGCCGGAGCTGATCCTACAGGCTACCAAGGTTGAACGCGTTCATGCTGATAAACCGAACGTGCCGCGCGGGCTGACCAAATACCTGACCATGCTGCATGAGGAGCTCTCTAACCACATGATGAAAGAGGAGCGGATCCTCTTCCCGATGATCAAACAGGGTCAGGGCAGCCATGCGGCGGGGCCGGTAAGCGTAATGGAGAGCGAGCACAATGAGGCGGGTGAGCTGCTGGAGGTGATCAAGCACACCACCCATAACGTGACGCCGCCGCCTGAGGCGTGCACAACGTGGAAGGCGATGTATAACGGGATTAACGAGCTGATTGACGATCTGATGGAGCACATCAGCCTGGAGAATAACGTGCTCTTCCCGCGTGCGTTAAACGGCGAGTAAAAAAAAAGCCCGGCAGCGCTACGCTTGCCGGGCCTACAGACTGTCTTACTTGCGGAAACTCTCTACGCGCTTTTTGCCAACCAGCAGCCAGAACGCGCCCAGCACTACAAACCACAGCGGCGTAACCATCAGCGCCTGACGGGTATCCTGTTCCAGAGTCAGCAGCACCAGCACAAAGGCGAAGAACGCCATGCACACCCAGCACATGACCTTGCCCAGCGGCATCTTGTAGATGGACTTCGCGTGCAGCTCCGGACGGCGCTTACGGTAGACCAGGTACGAGCAGAGAATAATGGTCCACACAAACATGAACAGGATCGCTGACACGGTGGTGATCATGGTGAAGGCTTCAATCACGCTCGGGTTAACGTAGAGGATCACCACGCCGCCCAGCAGGCAGATGCAGGAGAAGGTCAGCCCGGTTGCCGGTACAGAACGCTTCGACAGCTTGCCGAAGCTCTTCGGTGCCACGCCATCCTGAGCCAGGCCAAACAGCATCCGGCTGGTGGAGAAGACGCCGCTGTTTGCCGAAGAGGCCGCCGAGGTCAGCACCACAAAGTTGATGATGCTCGCCGCCGCGGGCAGACCCACCAGCACAAACAGCTCCACGAACGGGCTTTTGTTCGGTACTACAGAGCTCCACGGCGTCACGGACATGATCACAATCAGCGCGAAGACGTAGAACATAATGATGCGGATAGGGATAGAGTTAATCGCGCGCGGCAGCGATTTCTCTGGATCTTTGGTTTCCGCCGCCGTGGTGCCTACCAGCTCGATACCGACAAAGGCAAAGACCGCAATCTGGAAGCCAGCAAAGAAGCCGCTCAGCCCTTTCGGGAACCAGCCGCCGTCATCCCACAGGTGAGTAAAGGAGGCCTCAACCCCGGTTGGCGACTGGAAGTTCATCATTACCATTACCACGCCAACGATAATCAGCGACACGATGGCAACGATTTTGATCATTGCAAACCAGAACTCCATCTCGCCGAACAGCTTCACCGTCGCCAGGTTAAGGCTCAGCAGCAGCACGATCACCGCCAGCGAAGCCACCCAGTCCGACAGGCCGGGGAACCAGAACTGGGCGTAGGTGGTGATCGCCACCACGTCCGCCATACCGGTCACTACCCAGCAGAACCAGTAGGTCCAGCCGGTAAAGTAGCCCGCCCACGGGCCGAGCAGATCGGCAGCAAAGTCGCTGAACGACTTGTACTCAAGGTTCGACAGCAGCAGCTCGCCCATGGCGCGCATCACGAAAAAGAGCATAAAGCCGATGATCATATAAACAAATATGATCGACGGGCCGGCAAGACTGATTGTTTTACCCGATCCCATAAACAGCCCGGTACCGATGGCACCTCCAATGGCAATAAGTTGAATATGACGGTTAGTGAGATGACGCTGGAGCGACTGCTCGGTCGGTGCCTGTTCATCGGCGGCGACCTTGATCTGATCTACCATGTGTTTATTTCCTGTACCTGTCTGTGTTGTTGAGGCTCTTCTGGCCTTTCATTGCTGACGCGCGGGGCGCCTGAATGTGGACTCATCGATATTAGGTAAGAATCGGAGGGATGAATACTGCGATTTAAAAGCAATGTTACACTTATGTTAAAAATGAGTGTGATATCACACCCCTACCTTGATTTGGCTCACAAAAATACACGCAAAAAAAGCATTTGCAAGATTAAGTATCGACATTTGTGTAAAGGGTGGAGGATATGTGGGTGTGTCGCTTCCTCCCCCCGCCTGGGGAGAGGAATCGTTTAGCAGCGTTACAGGATTTCCAGCAGCTCGACTTCAAACACCAGGGTGCTAAACGGTGGGATCGACGCGCCTGCGCCACGCTCGCCGTAGGCCAGGTTCTGTGGAATGGTCAGCTCCCACTTAGAGCCTACCGGCATCAGGGTCAGCGCTTCGATCCAGCCGGGGATCACGCCATTAACCGGGAACTCGGCCGGCTCGCCACGGGCTACGGAGCTGTCAAAGACTGAACCGTCCGTCAGCTTACCGGTGTAGTGCACGCGCACGCGGTCGGTACGCGCCGGGATAGCGCCCTCGCCCTGCTTGATCACGCGGAACTGCAGGCCAGACTCGGTGCTGTTCACGCCTTCACGCTCGCGGTTCTCGTCCAGATACTTCACGCCCTCTTCAGCCATCGCGGCAAAGCGCTCGCGACGCACCGCATCGGCACGCTCGTGAATTTCACGCAGCGCACGATGAACAACATCCACCGGCACAGCAGGCTGTTTACCTGCCAGCGCGTCGGCAATACCGGCAACCAGCGCTTCCGGCAGCAGGCCCTGGAGGCCAGACTCGCTCAGCTGCTGGCCTACCTGCAGGCCGATACCGTAACTTGCCTGTGCTTCGATAGTGTCAAACGTCGGGGTTGTCATGGGTTTTCCTTTCATCGTATTAAAAGTAGCGGGCAGCATAGCAGCCACGCCGCACCGGGTAAAACTTTGTCGCAGGGAGGGTGACAAATCGCAGCGAAAAAGAAACAATAGAGAGGGGTAAGATTATTCCCGATCCCAGGTCACGAAAGAGCGCTTTACTACGCGAGTCAGGCAGTTAGCAATCTATACTCAGTGATACAGGAAAATAACGACGCGGAGCAGGAGGAAAGCCATGCCCGGGCGATTTGCACTGAAACCCACTCTGGCGAAAATCTGGTACGCGCCGGATAACTTTCGCATTATGGATCCGCTGCCCCCTGCGCACCGTCGCGGCATCATTATTGCGGCTCTGCTTGTCGTCATCGGCCTTTTGCTGCCTTCAGGGGACAATGGCGATGATGCGCCCGTCAGGCGCGACGCGCAGCTGGATATCGCCCCTTCCCAGCCGTCTACCAACGTCCAGCCGCAGCTCGCGCCCACGGTGAGCGATCCCCAGCTGGTTGCACCGGTGGCCCCGGAGCCGATCCAGGAGCAGGAGCAGCCGGAAGAGACGCAGCCGACGACAACACAGAATAACGTGGTGCAGCCCTTCCAGGAGTCAGGGGGAATCGATCAGCAGTGGCGGACCTATCGCATCGCATCTGGTCAAACCCTGGCCCAGCTGTTCCGCGATCATAATCTGCCGGCAACGGATGTTTATGCGATGGCGCAGGTCGAGGGCAACGGCAAGCCGCTCAGCACGCTGCAAACCGGTCAGGTGGTGAAGATCCGCCAGAACGCCAGCGGGGTGGTTACCGGCCTGACGATTGAAACCGGCGATGGCGATGTGCTGTTTACCCGCCAGGCGAACGGCAGCTTTATCCGCGCGCGATAATGCCCCTCTCGCTCCCCGGTGGCGCTAACGCTTACCGGGGCTACCTCTCTTGTAGGCCGGATCAGCGAAGCGCCATCCGGCGTTTTCTCGATTCATGCTTTGGGTTTATTAACCCACCAGATACCCGAGCAGACCAATACCAGTGCAATGGCGTATTTCATCTCCAGGATATTCTCCCCAAGGAAGATGGCCGACAGCACCGTGCCCGCCACCGGGATGACAAAGTTAAACGGCGCAATCATGCTGACGCGGTTGTACTTCAGCAGCACGCTCCACAGGGCGAAGGCGATGGACGAGAGCAGCGTCAGATAGCCGAGCAGCGCCGCCGCCTTCACGTCAGGCACTGCCAGCGTGCCGCCGGTAAGATAGCCCCCCAGCACCAATACCCCACCGCCAAACGCCAGCTGCCAGCCGGTCATCACCGTTGGATCGACGGTTTGTGAGATGCGTTTGCCATACAGCATCGAGGCCGACAGTATAAACGCCGCCAGCACCACAAAGCCGTCCCCCATTAGGCTAAAGCTGAAATCCATCAGCGAAGGGTTAACGTTCACCAGCATCACCCCGGCAAAGCCCAGCACGCAGCCGATGCTCTTGTTGTAGCTGAGCCTATCATTTTTATAGATAAGGTGGGCCAGCAGCACGCTGAAGAAGGTGCCCGTGGCATTCATGATCGAGCCTTTCACGCCGGTGGTAAACGCGAGGCCGATATAGAAGAAGATGTATTGAATCGAGGTTTGCGTCAGGCCGAGAAAAGCGATCTGACCATACTGACGCTGGCTGAGTCGGGCGATAGGTTTGCGCTGCGCCATTGCAAACAGCAGCAGCAGCAGACCAGCAAACAGAAAGCGATAGCCAGCAAAGACGATCTTCGAGGGGATATCGTCGGTGGCGATAGCAAAAAGCTCATAGCCGCTCTTAATGGCGGGATAGGAGCTCCCCCAGAGCAGGCAGCAGAGCGTAGCCCCGGCGTAAGCGACGTTTCGACGGGCAAAAACCGGTACCGAAGAGACTGTTTCCATTTCCTCACCAAAATTAAAATCGTGTTTTGATTTATTATCAGGGAAGGGGTGAGGAATTGATACCCAGCACCGTTGGGAGTGTCGGCGGGGTCGCAAAAAGCAAAACGCCTGCACGAGGCAGGCGTTTCGGTGTTATCTCAAACGAGAGTCGCAGATTACTCAGCAACCACGTTGATGATAACTTTAGCAAACACTTCGCTGTGAACCTGGAAGTCCACTTCGTGCTCACCGGTGGTACGCAGAACGCCGTTCGGCAGACGAACTTCGCTCTTAGCCACGTCAACGCCAGCTGCAGTTACAGCGTCAGCGATGTCGCGAG